>Ga0209123_1000052_pt1 | contig 201467 bp, 146 predicted proteins | sample BarGraIncu00431A_FD_184500 | JGI IMG/M metagenome (GOLD analysis project Ga0209123, IMG submission 184500) | Arctic peat soil microbial communities from Barrow, Alaska, USA - Barrow Graham LP Incubations 004-31A (SPAdes) (version 2) | ecosystem: Environmental > Terrestrial > Soil > Wetlands >... | reverse complement strand
TTTGATATAGAGTTATTAAATGTTTTTTCTTCTACAAAGACAGTTGATAGTTCATGCTTCAATGTTTCGCAACAGTCTACGGGAACGTTAAAGTATAATCAATTAATTGTAAATCCAGATAACATCATTTCAATTGATTTATTAAATGGAATGCTTCATGAATACTTTACTACATATCAAGACTTTTATGATAAATATGTATTCAATGATTTTAATGTACTGCTATGTCCCACGAAAGGAATAAATAAGAAAGAAAGAAAGGGAGATACAATTGCTAATTATTCCACTCATGGGACACTAATTGACATAACAAAAGCAATAGAGATTGTTGAGTCCGAATCATTTAGACCAGCATATAACAACTTTAAAGATGCTAATGTTAGTTGGAGTGATGATGAAGAGTATCACTTTGTAGGAGACCAGGATGTCTATACACAGAGGTTATATTTTAAAGGTGGTAAGGTCAAAATCAAGAAGAGAAACAGAACTTTATTCTTTCAAACAATGGTTCTACGAAATATTGACCCTGATATGACCAAAGAAGATATGCTTGCAAACCTTATTTGGATTACCCGAAAATTCTATGAAGATTACTGGGATTTTAGTCATACAGATTTAGCAAAAATAGTGGAAGGGTCTTTCAAGTATGAAAGAGACCTCAAAGCAGGTAAAATAAAGTATATTTTTAATCCACATCTTGATGTGCATTTGAATAAGAAGGAGAAGCTACAAGCACTGGGTAAAGCAAGAACTAAACAGCAGGACCAATATATTTTGTCAAACTTTGATTTCAATAAGTCAATCAAAGAAAATGCTTGCTTGATGAAAAGAAGTTCAAAGACCATCTCCAATTCATTACAAAGAAATGGTATGTCATTATCAAGAAAAGACAAAAGTCAGGATGCATTTAAAAGGTTTAAGGATATTTACGACCAAACACCGGTAGAAGATAGAAAAGTTAGAAAGTTAGCAGAACAATCAGGATTAAGCAAAAGTTCTGTTCAAAGATACATCCAGAGGATTAAAGGTGGATAAATGTTATCATTTTGAAGTTAAGTCTAAACGATGTATGATACTTTTGAAAGAATAGCAAGAATTCAGTGAAAACCCAAGACGTCTCCGAAATCTGATCCCTAAACTCTCATAGTTCTATGAACATTTAGGAGATTCTCTGAAAAACGAGACTCCTTTTTCAGAGAGATAATACGGGGTTTACCGAACGCTTACAGTCATAATAGGGTTAATTTATCCCCTTCTTGAGTAATACGATTCTTTGAATAGAAAACTTGAATTTCTTTTTCTTCGTCTCTCATATCCACTTTAAAAAAACTATCATCCATTTCTTCAACATTGACAAGAGAACAATTCTTAAATAGAATATTCTCATATACATCTTTGAACTTGCAACCATTTAGTGTTAATGGCGGTGAAACCTTCTCCGAAAAGCACATTACCCATGGGCCCTTCTTTTTTTTAAAATCGTCAAATATACCCGAATCATGTGGCACTCGAACAGACCTTGTAACAAAGCCTTGACTGGGTATCCATATGTATGGGCTTTCTGACAAATAACAAAGGATCTTTTTTGAAGAGTCAAAGTTATCATATGTAAATGATTCATATCTTTGAAACATTTCATTTGTAAGTAATTCAATCTTCTCAACGCAGTCATAATATTCAAGCACATGCTTAAAATATGTAATTGCAGATTGATTTTTCGGTAAATCCTTTTCTAATTTTTGACCATCCAAATCAAATTGATGAATACCACCAGAAGTCAAGCTCAATAATAGATTTGTCCAATGAATTGCTGTTAACTTGTCTGCGTATGTTGGGTGAAATGTAGGATCACAAGTAAAATTCAAATCATTTCCATTAATTATATTCAAAGAAATGTTATAAACACAGATAGGAGTATATACTTTCGCATTAATTATTCCATTTTTAAGAGGATAAATCTCGTATGTCAATGATGGATAAATATTTCCATTCGGAGTGATAATTGATAATTTACCTGATTTACTTGGTTTTTGAAAAATCCAAAATGCAGCTATTGTCTCTTTATTATTAAAAAGAATATTGTTTTCAGTATGCTTAAAATCAACAAAATCACTAGTGGTCAATTTTATTGATGGCATTTTTGAGTCACCAAAACACGGAATATTCGGAATATCATTTGCAATATCATCAAAATCACCTTCAAGGATTCTTTTAGCCAATTCGCCTTGAACAGAAAACACAAACTTGCTTTCAAGAGTTTTACCTGGCAACGATTTAATGCCATCTATTACATTTTTTCCTAGTTTAGGTGTTACCGACACTTGAATCTGGTCATTTTGACAAAACTTATTGAAGGTTTCCAAAGAAACAAGTTGCTTCTCATAATCGAATTTGATGTTGTTTCTAATGTCTATAATTAGTTTTTCGAGGAACTTTTCGCCTGTTTCGTTTATATATTCAATCCGATATCTAGATAACCTATGTATTTTATGTTGAGCAAACTTGGGGGAAATTAAAAACATTTCTTTTCTTTTGGATCCGACATGTTCGTTTAAGCGTTTAATAATTGACTCAATATTATCATCTTCGTATCCATAACCTATGAAAACAATATTCTTTGTAGCCAGTATTGTTTTTACCAGTTCCCAAAGAATGGGATTCCTATTTCCATCAAAATAACGATCATAATCACTTCTTGAAATAAGAATGCTATCTACTTGTTTAATGTCACCATGGATTTTTAAGATATTAATTTTATTCTTACTAAACGAAGGGCAATCAGAATCAGAAATTATAACATTACATTGTTCTTGAAAAACATCTTCTATACAATGATCATAGTTTGTTGTAATAATTGTATTGAAATGTGGTATTGATTGAATTAATTGCTGGTTATCAGTGTTTTTTGGAGCAGCATTGAACTCTTTATGGAGCAAATCATATAATATTCCTCTATCTCCATTTTTTATTTGTACAAATTCTTCAGTTAATTCTGGTAAGCCAAGGTTCTGCTGAATTAATTTCCGCTCACCCCTTTTTAAACTAGAGTAAATTTTTTCAGAAAGTTCTTTACCACTTGGATAACCTGCTTTTAAGGAAAATCCTGCCCCTAAGAATATAACCACCTCTTCTTGTCTAATTAATTCAAATAGATGAGAATACATAAAACTAAATGGTGTTAAATTATAAAAAGATGACTTAAATATTTCAATCCAAATTCGGAGAATTATTTACAAGTTAGAAACACAAAAGTAAAGGTATATAATAATTCTCTTTTTGTATTCATTGGTCTTTCCTTCATGCCCAATTGGTTTGAGAAGTTTATGAAATTTGAAATCAAATGAATTAAATTTCAGTTTATTACTGATTCTTGAAAAAGTTATGTAAAATGACACAATAACTGAAAGAGAATCAATCATTGTATCGTTCAATTTATGTGAGAACGTTTTATGGTGTCCAACTTACAGGGGGGGGGGACAGTGTTAGGGGCAGGCTTTTTTTGACTCCCAATTAATTTGCTTACACAAACCTTCAGAATCTGGAAACATAGTTTGGAAATTGATTCCGAATATATTTAACTGATTTAGAAAGTCTTTCTTTTTTGTGCCTTTTATTTTAAACTCCACAATTCGATCTTTAACTCTAATATTCGTATTTAGATAAACAAATCTGGAATACTTGGTTGAATATGCATGGGCTGTAAACCAGCCTGATTGAGCAATAACTCTTTCATTATTTTGAGCTGGTCTAAACACTTTAGTGCTCATTATCTTAAAGGGATTTTTGTATTTATTTCGGTCAAGAATCTCGGATTTATCAACAATTAGAATATATACATATGAATCTGAATCTTGACATTCTTGACATGCAAAAAACAATGCGACAAGTGGATTAGATGTCCAATCTAATAGTCTTGTCGCTAACCCAAAATGTTGTGCGTAAGATAACCAGTCCCAATCATCCAAAAAGATTATTGAATCAATAAGACCGAAAGACCTTCTTTTTAGCTCATTAAGCATGTCTATTTCTTTACTTGTTGAATCAAACAAATGATTTCCTCTTGCAATCTTGGGAAGCATTTTAACATTTGTCTTTTGTCCCCGATACAAGATAAATAAATCTTCTCTATCAGAAACCGCATTCACTCTTTCAATGAAATCTGTAAAACTGTCTATATTTACCATGAGTTACGCTTTTTAAACTTGCCCCTAACAGGTTAACCAGTCACATGAGTATTTAGGCTATTGTTGTTTGGGCGAAGTTAGCTCCATATCTTTTTTTATTTTTTTTGTTTAAAAGTCCAATCCGACCTATCGGGCAAGTATCTAAGTATTAATGGATATTCCTTACCATCTTGCTCAGTAATTCTAATTTCAATTTCATTACCACTTTTCATAGCAATCTTACCATAAATTCGATTAATCTTATTGCCAAGTCGTATATATAAACTATGTAAAATCAGTGTATTGTGGAAAATATTTGCCCATTCTTCAAATGATAAACCGTGCATTGAAGAATGGGGATCTCCCTCAATATAATTGTTAAGGTTTATTCTTCTCCCAATTATTGAGAAGTTATTATGAGCAATAGAATTCCTGACTTGAGTAATGTATGATTTTTTAATTGCATTGTAAAAGATGGTGGAAGTATCCTCTAACTTAGCACGTATTTTGATTCTAATAATATCCTGTTTTGAACCAGAATATTTCTCTCCTCTTGCTGACTCTTGAATCTTAAAATACCAATCATAAGATTCACCATTCAAGAGTCTTACAAATTGATATAACTTCTTAATAATCATATCAACTTCCCAAAACCGCATATATATTTGCAGTTCTGTCTGAATACCTATCGCTTCTTCATTGGTAAGTTGTTGAATCAATTGACTTCGTTCATTTGACCATTCAAACTGTTTAAGATATTCAGTTTGAGCAAGTTCAGAAATATTATTTGTTCTGTAATTGTGAATGAAATCATAAAAGGTTTGCTCAGAATAACCCTCCCGTCCAGGTCCTATGACATGTGGATTAAATCTATCAACAACGTCTTGATTATAAAACCCATTAACATGAAGAAGTAATAAATCGCTAGGATGAGTTTGATTGTGAAATGCGATATCCATTAATCTATCAAGTTCGGTATTAAGTTCTGAACCAATAATTTGTAGTTTATCATTGAAAATCATGATTGGCGGGTTATAGATTTGAAGTTATAAATTGTGAAACAGAACAAAGGCGAAAGATATATTTACAGTCTATTAAAAATCCAACTTTAAACGGGACACAAGTGATAACAAGACTAAAAAGAATTACGTTGTTAGAAACATTAATCATCAATTATATGGATATAAAAGTAACAAATACTTTTACTCAGTAATGTATAATGTGACTTCTACTGAAAAAGGATTACAACTTTCTGCTTTAATCCTTCAATTCTACTGATATATTTTTAAAGTCTCTCCAGCCAAAAGCCATCTTATATCGTGTAAGGCTACCCTTAGGGACAATAAGTTTACATGTTCTAGTATTAAAAGGATTCATAACGGATCGAATAATTTTTACATCCTTAAAGGCTCCCAACTGCTTTACACCTGGGAATTCAAAATATTCCATTTGCATTATGGGAGGAGTTGGATTCAATACTTTTATTTTCTCCAGTTTTCTGGTAAATAACGAAGTCTTACCTATGAATTCGACCGATGAAGGGATTTCAATTACTGTAATATCATTCATTATCCAAAAGGCTCCATCTCCAATTCTTTTTAGGTTTTTGCCAAGGTAGATTTGAGTTAATCCGCAACAACATGCAAAAGCAGAATCATCAATTTCCACAACGGAATCAGGAATTTTGATTGATTTCATTTCGTTGTGACCACCTAACGCTGATCTACCAATTCTGTTAATCCCTTCTGGTAAAATGACTCCCTTATATTGTTTGCACCCTTCCATATGAACCAACAAGTAGTCTGATAATTCATCTGGACTTGCTTTACATGAAATTTTCTCACCATAATCATTTATTGTGTAGGTTCGACCACCACCGACAAATTTACAATTAGATAGATCAAGATATTCGAGACTCTTTAGATCCCTAATCGCCTTGAAATCTGTACCATTTATAGGGCCAGTAAGTGTAAGTGATTTCATTGAATCGGTAATACTGGTTAATAGGTTTTTTAAGGAACCAGCCTTATGAACTTCAATTTCTATTGTAATTATCGATTCTGACATATATTAAAATATGTGTTTTTTGATTTCTGAGATTTGAAGCAATTATACAATAAAGAAACTGCTTGGACAAGACGATTCTCCGATTTCTGTTTTGTATACATAAACTTGAATTTTTAATTAAATAATATGCTATTTTTGGACTTATTTGTAATTGATTATATTATGAGCTCGATTTTGAAAGTTATATCAGATATCTCTTGCAAAGTTTACTGTGACTTTGAATATAAGGGAGAGTCTTCATTTGATTCATTATTTATTATCGAATTGCGAAAGGGGAAATATATCCTTGAATTTGTTAGCATTGAAAATGATCTAGATAGAATAACTCGGGAGTATTCAATGAACTCGAATGATGAAGAAGATATGCTGCGAATTTCATTTAAAGAAGAAATTCTCAGACCTGAAGACTTTTCTATTAAGATAATCAGTGGAAATCAGAAACTTGTTAATATTAAACAAGACCATATCCTTGATTTAAATTATGAGTTGTATACACCAGTATTTACTAAACATGATGAAGTAAGAAGTAAAGATCCTAAAGCCTATGCAGTCCTATTAAGTGGCAGATGGGGATTGATAAATTATAAAGGTGAAGAAATAATAAAACCTCAGTATGATAAGTACTGCGGTGTTGAATTAGATAACCAAACTTGCTTTAAAAATGCTGAAAAATATTTTCTATTTGATTTGAAAGGATACCCAAAGTCCAATGAACAATACGATGAAATATGTTCAATATCTGAAACAAATTATTGGGCTCTTAAATTGAATGGGTTGTGGGGAATTGTAGATAATGATCTAAATAATTATACAGGTTTTCAATTTGAAGAAATTGAATTTGTTAGTAATCAATTTTTAAAAGTAAAGAAAAATGGAAAATTTGGGATAATTGAACCATTTCTTAATGATAAAAATCAAGCTGTGTATCTTATCATTTTTAATATGATTTTTGATGAGATACGTGGGAGTTTTGAGGATGAATATATACTTGCAAAGCACGATGGAGCGTACTTCTTTTATAATATTGAATGCGAATGTTTAAATAACAGGGGTTATAGTTATGCCTCACCATTTTATGAAGGATTAGCTCTCATTTATGATGGAGGGTATGGCTATATGAATACAAATGGCGAGAATATTATTCCAACAATATATTTTTCTGCTATCAATGGCTTTCAAGGAGGAATCTCTTTTGTGAAAAAGGAAGAAAAAGGAAAATGGGCAGCAATCAATTCAAAAGGTAAATTATTATCAAAATTTTATGTTACTGAATTTGTCAGAAGAGAAAATGGATTTGCCTGTTTGAGAATTGAAGATAAGGCTTTAGGAATTCAAGATAAGTTAATAATTATTGATGATCAAGGTAAAATGTGCTTGAATCTTTTATTAGATCATGTCGGAGGATTCTATTCACCTTTTTTCACAGGTTCACTAACTCCTATAAGGGTAGATTCGAAGTGGGGATATATTAATGAAAGTTGCAAATTAGTTATACCGTTAGAATATAGTAGGGCTTCACAATTCTTCGGTGAAAGTAATGGAGGATATGCTATGGTTTCGAAAGGAGAGAATAAAAGTGGAATCATCGATTCTCAAAACAATCTGGTTATACCACTGAATTATTCGATCAGGGATTATTCATCATATGGTTTCGAAAACGGTAGTTTCCATTGTACAAATGACTGTGAATCTTTTTTATTTAATTGTCGTGGTGGGAAAAAATCTCCATTATATTTATTCTTTGATACTGAAACTACTGGATTATTAAATAGGGACTCCATTAGAAAAAATTTGTTAGGTTGGCCTCGATTAGTCCAACTTGCTTGGGTTATTTGTGATGAAGATGGGCAGATATATCATGAAGTTTGTGAAACTATAATACCTGATGGTTTTGAAATTCCAAGTAGTGCAACTGAAATTCATGGTATAACAACTCAAATGGCATATAGTACAGGAAAAAAACTTGAAGACGTGTTAATTAGGTTTTTGTCCGAAGCAAAAGATGCTGATTTTTTAGTTGGACACCATATTAGTTTTGATTTAAATGTTATTGTGCGTGAATTATTAAATCTCGGTATGGAAAATCCATTACGTAATATTCAAACGATTTGTACTATGAATTCTAGCAAAGATTATTGTGGCATAAAAGGATCTTCTGGTTTAAAATACCCTTCATTATTAGAATTATATAGGCACTTATACGGTACGGATTATAAAGGCCAACACAATGCATTAAAAGACATATTAGCTACTGTTAGATGCTTCTTTGAACTTAAAAGGAGAGGAGTTAAAATGAATATCAGATCTGTATTACAATATTTGCCGTAATAGTTTATGTATAGTTCAAATCTTCATATTAATCAGTAAACTTGACCTTAAAAAGTACACCACCATTTTAAATTAAAAATTAAACTTTACTGGAAATGAACGACAATGTCCCATCCCTCTAAATGTTGGACAAAAAGGACAAAATGAAATAGATAGAGAAATCAAAACTCGTGAACTTTCATTTGAAAACAAATGATTCAAAAATCCCCATTTCCAACCAATTGGGAGCAAAACGGGTGCAGAAACCCAAAATAGAAACCCTAACTGATTGATTTTCAATTAGGTTTTCGTTGGAAGTGTACCCGAAGCCGGACTCGCAACTGAACTAATATATTTTGTTAAACACAAATGGACTGAATATTACTGACCAATTTAATACTCTCCACACTTCCATCTTGCTTCAATTGGTATCAAAAAAAATCAACCGACTATCAAATTAATAAATATTGAAATATGACTAAATGAATTCCGTTTATAACTGCAGTAAACCTATCTACTTTTGATTTACCAATCCCAGTTTTCGAATCTTCGTCATTGTGTTTTTATGGACCCCTGATAACTGAGCAGCTTCATTTAGTTTGTATCCCTTCTTCAAATACTCCAACGCTTTCTTATTTTGAGGTTTATTTAAAAAACTATGTACATCTTCACAACTACCTTCCCTTCGACCCTTATAAACCCCTTTTAATTTAGCAATTCTAATCCCCTCAATTTGACGTTCCTTGATTTGCTTCTTTTCCATCTCGCTTACAGTACCCAAAATGGAGATCATCAATTTTGAAATTGCATTTTCGTTTCCATCTTCATCGATGGTTCTTAAACCCTGACTTATAAAAATTATTGGGATCTTTTTTTGTGTGAAGTAATATATCGTATTGATTATATCCCGAAGGTCACGACCAAGACGATCAATAGACCATGCTGAAATTGTAAGTTGGATTCCGTTATCAATATACTTTTGAATTTCCTTACCCCCATTTCGGTCAAAGAAGGGAATTGTACCAGAGCACTTGTCTTCGACTACGATATCATAATCTTTTTCACCTACTTTTTGTCGATCGGACTTTTGGTCAATAGTTGATACTCTGGTGTACAAAATCTTCATAATTACTCACATTTATAGGTTGGTATGCTTTAGACCTCAAATATATGAGTATTCCACCAAATAAACAAGTTTTTACTGGGATAATCCGATTGTTGAAAATCACGTTTTAGGGTACACTTTAAAAATAAGATGTATTTTGAAAATCCATGTAAGAGAATCAGGAAAATGTCAGGCTATTGGATTTTTTTTCACTGAATTTATTCCCGAACCATTTGAAAACAAACGAATCCGAAATCCATAATTTCAATTGAGTGGGTGGAGAAAGTGTGCAGAAACCAAATCAAGAGACCCTAACTGATTGAACAGCTGTTAAAATTTCGTTTTTATGAGCAACAACTATCTGCGAAAATGTTTTATGGTATCTTTCTTATAGGGGGCAGGACATGTTATTATACGATTCCAAGACCCAGCATCATCAACAATCCCCCTTGAAAATATCGTAATCAATTGAGCAGGAAGCAAGTCATTTATAATAGTGATAATAATGATTTTTACACAAATTGATCGGTGTAGAAAATAATAACTTATATCTGAAATCTTAAGTCATCATTATTTGTTATTTTTACAATTGATAATACAATATGAATCTAACATATATTACTATAAGTATGTCATTTTTTGATATCCGTTATAATAAAGGAAAGGAATCTTCTTGGGTAGGTATGAGACCTCCCGACATAAGTATTGGTTCAATAATCACTGATTTGAGATGGCACAATAGATTATATAAAATCAATAAATTGCCATTATATGTTAAGCTAATGTTTTTAACATTAAGGATTGTGCAACAGATATCGTATTTTTTTGGCTGGAAAACGGGAGAAAAAAAATGAAAATAAATACAGTAATCGATTCAAATGCCTTAGCTCTTGAAGTCCGAAACTTTGGTGTTCTTCCATCAGATCTTACAAAAGATTGGATGATTAGCCTTTTAATGATGAAAGAAAATAAAGCACCCCACCCTTCCAAAGCAATTATTGAGATAATTAACTCTTGCAATCTTGATTGCCCAATGTGCCGAGTTGGAAAATCTGGAGTAAATTTTAATAGAGTATTATCACTTAATATATTTAAAGAAATATTAACACAAATTGAGGGTTTGAAAATTGTAAGATTGAATGGACTTGGAGAGTCAACCCTCGTCCCAAATTTCAATGAATATCTGGATATACTTTTTAGTAGAAAATTACTTATAGAGCTTATTTCGAATGGTTCAGGTGGTGTTGAAATATATAAAAAAATATTGCAAAATGACGGTTCAATAATTATTTCTTGGGATTCAGCTGAGAAAGAGTTGTTTGAAAGACTAAGACGGCCTGCAAAATGGGATGATTTTGTAAATAACCTTAAAAATATTACAAAAGACCTTACTTATGAAGAAGTTGGAAATTTGTCCTTGCTTTTTACAATCCAAAAAGAAAATATTGGTCAATTATCAAAAATGGTAATTAAATGTAAAGAATGGGGCATTAGAAATCTTATTGTAAATGCAGTAAAACTTGATCAATTCAAGTGGAATACACAAGAACAGAAATTTCTCGAAAACGAATATTCTTTAGCAAATAAGTATGCAAAAGAAATGGGTATTAACATCTTTCTGCCTTCACATGTTTTTGGGAATAAAATCGAGTCAGAAAATACTTATCAGACACATAATGAAATATGTATGATGCCTTGGAAAGAAGTTGTTGTTAGGTGGAATGGTGATGTTCAAGTATGCAACATGTTTAATCCTTTTGTTTATGGAAATATTAATTTGAATTCGTTCGATGACATTTGGAATAATTCATTTGCAAACCTATTTAGAAGTAAGATCAATACTGAGAATAGACATACCTATTGTATCAATTGTGTATATTTTGAAGAAGGTTATAGAAAGTAATATATGAAAGACCTTATAATACTTCGTGGAGAGTCAGGAGTTGGCAAATCAACTATTGGTAAACTATTATCTAAGTTCTTCAAAAAAGGTGTAACAATAGAGATTGATGATATTAGAAATATGGTTAATTCCGTTGAATGGACTAATAATAAAGAATATATTGATGCAATCGAATCGACTAAATCACTTGCGTTTGTCTTTTTACAAAATAAATATTTACCAGTAATCATTATTGATACATTTAGTTTTCAAACAACAAGAATTATTATTGATAATTTGCCAACTGGCACAACATATAAAATTATAACCTTAATTGCTTCTAAGATAAAGATCAAGGAAAGGATTATGAGAAGAAATAAGGAACTTGTGGTTTTTGATGAATTTGATTTCACTCAAGAAAATGATATATGTTGTGAAGTCAATCATTTTCTAATAGATACAACGGATATGTCCGCTGATGAAGTATTTGAAAGAATAACTAAAGAAATATTTTAAAGATGGATTTTCTTGAACAACCGAAGACTGTATTTATTGAGATTTGCACAGAATGCAATTCTAAATGCAAATACTGTCATATGTGGATGACTAAACAAATTGAGGGCGGGTTAACAACAGACGAAAAAATCAGAATCATTCAAGAATTTCATTTCCTAAACCCAAAAGGGGAAGTGGTTTTAACAGGAGGCGAGACGATGATGAAATACGATGAGTTTTTTTGTTTAAGTAAAAAATGCAAGGAATTAAATATGATTTGTTCTGCAAATACAAATGCCACTTATCTAAATGAAAACAATATCGAGAATATTTTAATAGATGGCCCCAAATACTTAGTAATATCGCTTGATAGTAATATTGAAAGAATACATGATTATACACGGGGAGTTAAAGGATGTTATAAACATGTCATTTCTACAATAAAAAGATTGATAAGCCTGAAGAATGAGATCAATTCTTCTACTCAAATAATGACTAACTCAGTATTGTTTAATGAAAATATCTTCTTAGTTGAGGATTATTTAGCCTTTGCAGAAGATTTAGGATTAGATGGTATAATTTTCCAGATGTTAAGTAGAACCTTTTATAATAATTGGGTTAAGGACTATTTTTTTGATAATCATTTTTTTAAAGATAAGCAAAGGTCAATATGTCAGATTCAGAAAGTAATTGATTTATTGGACCGACATCCCATAATTAAAACATCAAAACAGGATTTTGAATGGATGATGCAATACATCAAAAATCCAGACTTTATTGGTGAACAGGTCTGCAATTCACATGAGAAAAATTTAATGATAAATAGTTATGGGGAAGTTCAACTTTGCTTTAATATGAAGAGTATAAACAATGGACATGGCTTAGGCAATATCAGGGATTTTCACAATAATATTAGTGAAGTTTGGTTATCAAATGATGCAAAAAGTATAAGACGTATAATGGAAGATTGTAGATTGAATTGTGGTATGTTAAACTGTCATAGAAGAAATTAATATGAAAATTGATTTGCCCATATCATTAGTGATCCCTTGTTACAATCGTGTCGATGGAACAAAGGACTTACTTGATTCACTTAGGGATAGCAAGTTCCGTTGTCAAATTATAATTATTGATGATTGCAGCAATTTGGATATTAGCGGCTTAATTAGTAAGTATAAGGATTTAGATATCATATATCAAAGAAATGAAGTGAATAAGGGTCCAGCCTTCTCAAGAAATAGGGGTATTGAATTGTCCGATTTTGATTTGGTTGCTTTTACAGACAATGATTGTCAGGTTACAGATAATTGGCTAATAAATTTATATGAAACCATAATTGATAGTAGTGAAAACATTGCGGGAGTAGGTGGCAGAGTAATTTCAAGATCAAATGATTTATTTTCTTTATATTATGTATATCATAAAATATTAGATCCATTTTTTTTTAAAGGGCAATATCTTTATTTAGTGACAGCAAATGCGATATTCAAGAAAAGTGCATTACTAAAGGTTTCCTGTTTTGATGAAACAGTTAGTATTGCAGGAGGTGAAGACCCTGGGCTTTGTTTTAAATTGATTAATAAAGGATATAAATTCCAATATAATCCACAAGCGATTATTATTCATGATTTCCCGAAAGGTATAAGAAGTTTTGCAAGGTCATTTTATAGATATGGATTTGGTTGTAGCTATCAATCAATGAAGTATTATGAAGAGATACCATTTTTTAATAACGACCAATTTGCTAGAATAGATGGAAATTAAGAATATTATTCATGAAGGATATATTACAACCTTTGGGTTAGAGTTTTTTGCCGTTGATCATTGTAACTTAAGGTGTTCGGGCTGTTCTCAATGCAGTCCTTATCTAAAAAAGAAATTTGCGGATATAAAGAAATTTGAAAGTAGTCTTGAAATATTAAAGAAGTACTTAAGACCAGATAAGGTTACAATTCTAGGTGGTGAACCATTGTTACATCCTGAGATTGATTTAATAATAGCTATCGCTAAAAGCTCAAAAATGTTCAATAAGATTCAGATAACCACTAATGGACTTTTACTTCCAGGAATGAGCAATTTTTTTTGGTCAAATGTTGATATCCTTAGTATTACAAAATATCCTATTAACAGTGCCTTTTTAGATTCTCATTTAAATAAAATTAGCAACCTTTGCTTAGATTCTGGAATTCAACTACTGATCCGGGAAATGAATAATTTCAATCGCATTATCTTGACTGAAAAGAACACGGACTATAGGTGTGTTGAAGATATTTTTGAAAAATGTAAATACAAGTATTATTGTCATACTTTAAGTGAAGGAAGAATATACAGATGCAGTCCTATTGTAAACATGAATAAGTATAATGAAGTTTTTAACAGAAGTTTACTACCTGACACTCATGATTTCTTTGACATTGATGATTGTCTAGGTTTTCAGTCAAAACTATTCAATTATTTAAATTCAGATGAAAGACTGAATGGTTGTACGTATTGTTTAGGGTCCTCGGGGAAGGCTTTTCCACATAAACAGTTGACTGATTATGAATTGCGAAACCCCAAGTGTCAACGTATTTCAACGGAGAATTATAAGTGTCAAGATGATTTTAATACAATGGTTAGAGTTCTTTGATTGTATGGTTTTATAAAAAGTGCGGTATCCCAACCCCTAATATTTTGGACAAAATGTATAGAATACCATAGATTCATCCGTGATTTACTGTGAAATTTCATTTGAAAACAAACGAATCCGAAATCCATAATTCCAATTGAGTGGGTGCAGAAAGTGTGCTTAAACCAAAAAGAGAAACCCTAACTGATAGAATATCAATTAGGGTTTCATTTAAAAGAAGAATTTCTATTTATGAGAATGTTACATGGAGTCCAACTTATAGGGGTTTGGAACATTATCTGCTTTTGCCCAAGGAACGTAGTGTTCAGTATTGAAGGTTCGTGCTCTTCTATCGCATCGATTATTGTATATCCCATCAAACCCTAGAATATATAATAGGGACAATTCAATATACCAAAGACAAAGTTCTAATGCATCAAATTTTGCTTCAGAAGGAATAGAATTTAGTTTTTTTCTTTTTTCTTCTTGCGAATGTACAATAGCATTTCGTATTTGTACAATTGCGTCTGGAGCATCTATATAATCTTTCTTTTGGTTGATTAGAGATTTTAAACTTGATAAATTTGTTGGGGTATCATAACTTACGCCTAATTGAGATAATAGTAACCTTATTTTATTTGCTGCACTAATATTCTCTGAATCTTTACCGATAAGGATTTTTTTATTTTCAATAATCAACCAATTATAAATTAGTTCCAGCGCAGTTTGTGAAATAACAATTGATCCCTCAATAAAACCCGAATTTGAGTTGGATTCAAGATACCAATGAATAGCGTAATTTAAGAAGTTTTTACCATCAGATCCCTTATCATTCCAAATCTCGCAGAACCTTTTCCATATGTCATTTAACCCATTTGTTGATCCTTGTTGTGTCCAAGAAAACACATTTTTGTATGGATCAACATGCATAGATGAATAATCACACCAAATTGATTTGTTTTCATAAACTCCATTTAAAAACATTGCAGATGTACGTCTTCCATTTATAAAACTTAGAAATAAGTCAAGGCAATTAAATACGTCTTCATTGTTTGCTGTACTCATACTTCCCTTCTTACAAACTAACTCACCAGAATATTGAATAACATAACCCCCTTTTGATTGCAAAGATTCCTGTAAATTTTTATAATTTCTAGATTTATCAAGTGTTATAGTACATTTATCATTTTCAAGAATAATTCTATTATGAAGAAGTGTCATCCCATCCTTTTCGCTTACATATTTAACAGAGTCCCCAACGAAGTCTTTGAAATTTGGGATTGAGAATGATATCTTTTTAACTTGTATAGATCTTTCACCTTTAACAACTTGCCGCGAAATAATCCCTTTTACCTCTGTTTCCTCACCGAAGCTGACATTTGTAAAAAAACCAAAACCCAGAAACTGCCCATTTATTGATACTTCGAGGTTGGTTTGTTTTTGAAACATTTTTACTTGATCAACAAATCCTAAGTTCGATATGCCAAAAAATACAACGGCAGAATTTGGGAACCAATCAAACTCAATTATTCCGTTTATTGTACATTCTTGATCACCATTCTTTATTACAAATAATCCTTCATGGGCAATAATAGGCTCATTTGCTTCTTTCATATAAATGAATGCCTCATTAATATCTGGAATATTCTGGAATATTTCTAATTCTTCATCTTTCATATATACTAAGTTTTAGTTGAATCAAATCTCTAACTAATAATGAAATAATCCATTTGTGTCCATGGGCAGAACTTTACTTGGGTGTTTGTGTTTGCAACGAAATTTATATTCACAATCTTCGTAACTCGACTCTAAAATGCTTATAACTTAATGTTGAATCGTAGATTTTCAGATTAGGATAAGCTTTAATTAATTCATCAGCGAAAACTAATTTATCACAATTCATGGAATTTCCCATAACAACAGAATCTATTGCTTCAGAGGGTATTTGAACTGTTGTATGTGGTGAGCCCTCTTTTATGAGTCGAAATTCATCCTCGTATTTCCAAATGTCGGATTTTGTACATAAAAACTTTGAAATAAAATTATCTGTTGGTTCGTTCATCTTGAATCTCGGCAATGTCCTTTGATAATTGACTTTCCAGATTCTACCAATTCCTAAATCAGATAGAACACTTGTATTAAAACCTATACAAATTCCTCGATGAGAATCTGCATAGTGTGACCACATTAGAAAATTGTTATCTCTTGAAGTTAGACAAAAAATACCAAATCGTTTTTCAGTTTTATTTCGAACTTCAAGAACATGTTCTTTTATAGGTTCTGGATTTAGAAACCTTATTCTACCCTCTTTACTATTAATAAACTGATACAAGTCTTTATCACTCAAATGTGGGTACATGTTAAATTCCCTCAATTTATTGAATGCATTCTTTATAGTCAATTCACTTTTTTTATATACAAAAGGGATAAATCCCTCAAATGGATCATTAAAGTCCGCAACTGATGGAAAAAACAGTTCTCCATTTTGTAAAAGTTTTAAAGTGTTGTCATCCAGCTTCTTGTATTTATACAATATCGTTGGTAAATGTTTTGATGCCATAATTATTTGTTTGCTACAATGAAATGTCAAATCTTGAGTTATGACATTTTAATGTAGGATTTATCGTTGAAACAGATGGATTCTTAACCTGTTTTTTTCTATTTGATTTACAAGTCTAAAATTTCCGTTTTGATTTACCCATTGTTCACTATATAAGCCATCATTTTTGAATATTTTATCTATAATACTATCAGATTTATCTCCAAATTCTGTTAATAATTCGTGTGGTTGAATGTTTTCTAAGGTAATTAAAACGGACTTTGTTACTCTTTTAGATATTTTATCAATTTCAATTATATCCAATTCATTTGGAATTGAAAAGTTGTGATTGTTAGTTTTTAGTAATCGATATAATTGGATAATTCTTGTTAAAATCTCGCTGCCATACTCATTTTTAGAATAAAGAAGAGCCCTATCATATTGACATGAAACATAGGTATGGCCATGTTCGAAATTTAAGCGCTGTACACCAGAACTGCTCTGATAATTTATTACTGATTGATTAGCCATTGAATTCGTTGTTGATCTAATTATCAAGTAACGCTCATCATCGAGCAAGAATTTCTCAGATATTGAGAATAGATACCTCAGTATTTCCAGTAATTTATAGTCCTCATTTGGATTAACACCACCTAATCCACTGCATTTAATTGAATCAAGAAATATGTCTGAAGTGCCATGATAAAATGTATATCCCATTTCTGAATTCAATCAATTGTTAGGTGTTCAATTATATAAGAAAAATCGAGTTTAACTAACACTAATATATTACTTTACTTAAAGCAATGGAGCAATGTGAATTAACTCTTATTTTAGGACTCGACAGTGCTTGATTAGAATTAAACGTTAAATTAAGGGATATAAAAGTAATAATTACTTTTGCTCTGATATGTAATGATGGAGTTATTTTCATTTGAAATAAAATGGAGGTTGGATTATTTGGAAGCAAAACGGGTGCAGAACCTCAAACAAAAAAACACTAACTGATTGAATATCAATTAGTGTTTCGTAGGAAGTGTACCCGAAGCCGGACTCGAACCGGACCGACATCTTAAACCAATTAATCTTGTTTAATACAAAATAAGCATTCATTATTGACCTATTTTTAACCCCTTCACACCAACTTTTGCTTCAGATTTGCTGCGAGTAGCACTTAAAAACAAAAATCCCCCGATTCACCTTTTGATAATCGTGGGATTCTAAATTTGAATTGCCGTCTCGCCAGGGTAACAAAAAAAAAATGACAAGAGCATCTGTTTATCAAAGATTTTCACCCAACCCAAAATTAAGTCTTTCTTTTTTTATTCAAAATGTCTTGAATTTCAGAAAGCAAATAAAGTCTTCTACCTCCTATTGAATACCACTTCAAATAGTCAGACTTATTCCATCTATAAAGTGTTGTTTTATTGACTGTCAGCATTTCACAAACGTCATTGATTGATAAGTATGTATCAGTTTCCGATAACACATTTGAACCAATCATCATCTTGGCAGTTATGGCTGATGCTCTTCTGATAATTTCAAATAATTCTTCTTCAGATATTACAAAATATTTCTTTTTGAGATTGTTAAATTCATTTTTCATACATTATACTTTGATTTTTTTACGCCTAAACGTTGTATAGTATTGTATGCAACTAAATGGAAATAGTTTAAAATATTTTCGAACTTCTTGAATTACCCCCTTAATTATCAACCAAATTCCTGATATCCATTAATTTATACTTTTTAATATTGCCAATTTTATAATCCAATATGTTGTATTTTTCTTTTAAACGGTAAAAGGTTGAAATTGAAATTGTCAATTCTTGGCACACTTCGTTTGGTGTCAAGTATCTGTCATCATCACTTACTTTATTTTCATTGATTACTGACGTTATTGTTTCTTCAATAATTGGCAGCATCATTTCATCTAATAATTTTTCACTAAGTGAAATGAAATCGCAGTTTAGTCTTTGAAATAATTCGTTCATTCTTCATTTGATTGCTTTTTGTACACCTGGGTGCAATATGTATTATAGAAGAAATATTAGTGAAAGACTAAACTATTTTTCCAATTTTGAAAAAAAACTTCAGATTATCCAAGAAAGTAAAAATATTATAAGAAATTCAATCTCATTTATTGATAAACAAACCAATTTATACCCAAATTGGATGTAATCGATTTCAAAAAAGGATTATTCTTGAGTAAGGATGTTAAGGTAAAGGTTTTTTGTATAAACAAGGTTTTATCTATACATCAAAATAGGATGACATTTGGTTGACAAAAATACAAAAAGAAAAACGCTAACAATCTGTATTATAGACTATTAGCGTAATTGCTTTTGTAAAACTGCGGTATGGACGGGACTCGAACCCGCGACCCCCTGCGTGACAGGCAGGTATTCTAACCAGCTGAACTACCACACCGTTTTTTTGAGGTTGCTTTCATTATCTGATTGCGGGTGCAAAGATAGGCAGATTTGTGGAAATCGCAAGGATTTGAAAAACTTTTTTCGCCTCCCTAGGTTTTTTGTACTTTTGCAGGAACAATACCATTTCCAATGAAAGAAACGCCATTTGACCATGCACTCGTAGAATCCATCATCAACGAATTCCATCTACCTGATTTCAGCAAAGTTACCATACGGGAAATGGTTGGCATGGCCAGCGAAATCGAAAAACGATCTGGAAAGAAGATGGCGCGAATGGAAATGGGTGTTCCCGGATTGCCCGCCTCACAAATTGGAGTGCAGGCTGAAATCGAGGCATTGCAGAACGGCGTCGCATCTGTATATCCACCGTTGGAAGGTATTCCTGCATTCAAGGAACAAGCTTCCCGATTTGTCAAAGCCTACATTGGTGTCGATGTGCCAGAAAACTGTTGCACGCCTGTGGTCGGTTCCATGCAGGGCACCATTGCCTGCTTCATGACCTGTCGCCAACTGAGTGCTGAAAAAACTACCGTCCTGTTCATCGACCCCGGTTTTCCGGTGCAGAAGCAGCAATTGGTGATGCTCGATACACCGTATGAATCGTTCGACGCTTTCCATTTCCGTGGTGAAGCACTGCGCGAGGAGTTGGAACGCCATCTCAGCCATGGGCACATTTCAGCACTGATTTATTCCAACCCCAACAATCCCGCCTGGTTCTGCCTGCAGGAAAGTGAACTGCAAATTATCGGTGAACTGGCCACCAAATACGATGTGATTGTACTGGAAGATCTGGCTTATTTCGCCATGGACTTCCGCAAAGATCTGAGCCGGCCGTTTCAGGCGCCATTTCAGGCAAGCGTGGCGCGTTACACCGACAATTATGTGCTACTGATTTCAGGTTCCAAAGCGTTCAGTTATGCAGGTCAACGCATTGGCTTCCTGGCCGTTTCGGAGAAACTGAACAACCGATCCTATCCTGGACTTGCTCAACGATATGGCAACGGAGCATTCGGCCATGCCCTCGTGGCCCGCATGCTGTACGGACTCTCCGCCGGCACCAGCCATTCGGCCCAATATGCCATGACCGCTCTAATGAAAGCGGCTTGCGACGACGAGTTCAACTTTCTGAACGAGGTTGGAATCTATGGTTTAAGAGCCAATAAAGCGAAAAAATGCTTTCTGGACAACGGGTTCAGCATTGTTTACGACAACGATTTGGGCGAAGAAATCGCCGACGGTTTTTACTTTACCGTGGCTTACCCAGGCCTCAAAGGCAGCGATCTGATGCGAGAATTGCTGTACTACGGCATCAGCGCAATCGCATTGGATTCCACCGGCAGCAACGAAGAAGGTCTGCGCATCTGCACTTCCTACGTAAAAGAAGATCAATTTTCGGAAATGCAGAAGAATTTGGAGATTTTCCAGGAAAACCACCAAACAATATAACGCTGAGCTCTAATCCAATCGGAGGAGCGAACTGAAGGGAAGCGGCGTACCCGAGGTCAACATCGACGAACGGGCGCAGGGAACACGAGGAGTCCGGCAAAACAATTTGTGACGGCTCGTTAGAGACTAGCAAATCGTGCCGGAGTCGAGCGTTCACAAACCCGGACTAGTGGAGACCAAGGGTATGCCGCTGGACGAAAGGAAGCGCTGTTAATTAAAAATATTTTTTATTTTCTGAACGGCATTTTCACCACCTCCGCTTTCAGCAATCGTCCTCGCACATCTACACAAACGATGGTGCCCGGAGCGGCAAAAGCAGTTTCAACATACCCCATGGCAATCCCGACTTTGGTCAGCGGCGAAATACTGCCCGACGTCACTTCACCGATCACCCGGCCAGTTTCATCCGTCAAGGCATACCCATGGCGGGCGAAGCCCTTATCGATCATCACCAAACCGACACGCTTTTTGGCAACCCCATCCAGTTTTTGCTTTTCGAAAATAGCTCTGGAGGGGAATTGCTTTTCGGGTGTGAACTTCATGGCCCAACCGATACTAGCTTCGATGGGTGAAATGGTATCGTCTATGTCGTTGCCATACAGGCAGAAACCCATTTCCAAACGCAAGGTATCACGGGCGCCCAACCCGATGGGCAGGATTCCGAATTCGGCACCGGCTGCAAAAATGGCATTCCAAAGTTGTTTGCCCATTTCGGGTGCGAAATATATTTCAAAACCTCCTGCACCGGTGTAGCCTGTATTGGAAATCAGCACGTCATCCACACCATCCAAGGTGCCGACGGCAAAATGATAATAGGGGATGGCAGAAAGGTCCAGATCGGTGAGTTTCTGTAGCACATCGATGGCTTTCGGTCCCTGTACAGCTAACTGAGCTGTTTGATCGGACATGTTTTCCAGTACCGCTCCCACCGCATTGTGTGAAACGAACCAGTTCCAGTCTTTCTCGATGTTGGAAGCATTCACCACCACCAGGTATTCTTCTTCTGCTATGCGGTAAACAATCAGGTCGTCCACGATACCGCCCTTTTCGTTCGGAAGGCAGGAATATTGCGCCTGACCGATAGCCACGGTTCGTACATCGTTGGAAACCAGGTTCTGCAGAAAGGGCAAAGCCTGAGGACCGCTTACCCAAAATTCGCCCATGTGGGAAACATCAAAGACGCCGACGCTTTGGCAAACGGCTAAATGTTCGGGAAGGATTCCGGTGTATTCGATGGGCATGTTGTAACCTGCGAATTCGGCCATCTTGGCACCAAGGGCCTGATGGATAGAAGTAAAGGGAGTAGTTTTCATGATTTGACAGTTGCGATTTCCGCTATTTTTAGGATGACTTTCATGGCTTTTTCCATGGAAGGAATGGGGATGAATTCAAAACGGCCGTGGAAATTGTGACCACCGGCAAATATGTTGGGACAAGGCAGCCCCATGAAGGAAAGTCGCGCTCCGTCGGTTCCGCCGCGAATGGGACGCACCAGCGGAATCACGTCGCAGGCTTCCATGGCGCGGAAAGCCAGACCGATGATGTGCATGTTCTCCGGTTCTATCTTCTCACGCATGTTGTAATACTGGTCTTTCATGTCCAGCGTGGCTGTATTCTCACCGAACTCGTGGTTGATTTTGCGAACCAAGTGTTCGACTTCCTTCTTGCGGTTCTCAAAACGGTCGCGGTCGTGATCGCGAATGATGTACGAAATCAGGGTGGATTCCACATCACCGTGAAAACTGATGAGGTGGTAGAAACCTTCGTAGGCTTCGGTATGTTCCGGTGTTTCATGTCGGGGCAGCATGCCGGCAAATTGATTCGCTATCCGTATAGAATTCAGCATCTTATGTTTGGCATAGCCAGGGTGAACGTTTCGGCCTTTAAAGGTAATTTTGGCGCTGGCAGCGTTGAAGTTCTCGAATTCCAGCTCGCCGATTTCACCGCCGTCCATGGTATAGGCGAATTCAGCACCGAAGGCTTCCACGTCGAATTTATCAGGGCCTTTGCCAATTTCTTCGTCGGGGGTGAAACCGATGCGGATCTTGCCGTGTTTTATTTCGGGATGCGCCAACAGGTATTCCATGGCAGTGACGATTTCAGCCAAACCGGCTTTGTCGTCTGCTCCCAGCAGGGTTTTGCCATTGGTGGTGATGATGTCCTGACCAACATACTTGAGAAGCTCCGGAAAATCGGAGGGTGACAGCACGACGTATTCAGAAGGGTCAAGCAAAATGTCACCACCTTGATAATTGCGTTGGATCTGTGGTGAAACGTTCTTTCCACTCATATCCGGGCTCGTGTCCATGTGTGCGATGAAGCCTATCACCGGGCGTGGTTCGTCGGTATTGGCAGGCAGCGTGGCCATGACATAACCGTACTCGCTGAGCGTGACATCTTGTAGTCCAATCGATTTGAGTTCTTTGGCCAGATCTTGGGCGAAAGCCATTTGACCAGGCGTACTGGGTGTCAGATTGGTATTCTCGTCCGATTTGGTGTTTTTTTGCACATAGGCGAAAAAGCGGTCAACCAGTTCCATATAGTTGTGGTGTTTGGTAATTTTTAGAGAAGTATCTGAGGGCGAATTTACAAAAAGCACTTCGTTCAGCCTTTTTTTTTAGTAAAAACATTTTTGAAAAATAGTTTAAAAAAAACTTGCAACATAAAATATATCGGCTACCTTTGCATCGTCATCCGATATAACGTACTACAATATAACGAACACCGATAGCATTATGAACGAAAACATTGTATTGACTGAAGCCGTGTATTACACCCTGTTGGCCCTGCATGCCCCCCTTCACGGCTACGGCATCATGCAGGAGACCGAAAAAATGAGCAACGGCCGGCTTAAGCTTTCAGCCGGAACACTTTACGGAGTCCTTTCAACCATGTTGGAAAAAGGCTGGATCAAAGCACTTCCAGGTGAAGAGGAAAGCCGTCGGAAAGATTATCAGATTACCGAACTCGGCAAAACCATCGTCAAGGGTGAAATGGCTCGCTTGGAGGAACTGGTTTCGAATGGCCAAAGAATAATTAAATAACCATCTAATAAACAGCATTATGAAAAAAACGATTTTAAAACTTTATTACGTCTGGGATTGGGAAAAGGAAGAACAATGGCTGAACGACATGTCGAAAAAAGGATGGCAACTGGTACACGCCACCATCGGAAAATTCAATTTTGAATCGGGCGCACCCAGTGAATATACGTATCGGCTGGAACTGCTGGATTCGAACATCAAATCGCTTGAAAGTACTTCCTACCTGAATTTTTTGCAGGAAACCGGCATTGAAATGGTCGGCAAATGCAAAAATTGGATATATTTGCGTTGCAAGACTGCCGAAGGTGGGTTTCAGCCAAACAACAAAACCTTATATGATCTGACCCATTTGCTGAAATTGCAGGAATTTACGAATAAAGTCAGAAACAATCTGATCGTTTTAATTCTTTTATCCTTTTGCGTGCTGTTGGCACTAGAGAACCATGGATCTACGAATCTCATTGACTTTCTCAGAGGCTTTTGCACTGGCCTAAGTTTGTCCGGATCGATGGTTTCGGTGGTCATGATACCCTTTACGAAAAACATCAACGAAAAAATCAAAAAAACCATTAAAGAACTGTATACCTGCGAATAACTTTATTGGTTCCTGTCATAAACATTTGCAGTAACTACTAGGTTCCGTCTTAAATTTAAAGGCTTATGCTCGAAAAAAAACACTACGAGTAACCTTATAGATTCCGTCTTAAATTTAAAGGAAAAGGCTTGAAAAAAAACCTTCCGAAATTCGGAAGGTTTAATTTTTCGAGCCTCTTGTCGGATTCGAACCAACGACCCCGAGATTACAAATCACGTGCTCTGGCCAACTGAGCTAAAGAGGCGGGTGGGTAAGCGATCTATATCGCGCCGCTACAACCAAGCTACCCTTGCTGCGGTCAAGCCCTGGGGGGGTTCGCAGGGAGCTAGCCGTATAGGACTTACCCGGGTGCAAAAGTACACAAATTTGAGGCTTCGACAAGGGGGCGACGAAAAAAAAGTGTATTTTTGTGGAAAGAAATCAGAATCAACATGGAAGAAACCCTCGACCCAATTAAGCGAAAATACAAGTACGCAGCAGATTACGCCCTCCTTTTAGGTGGTTACATCGCCATTTTCTTTGTCCTGGATTATGCTTTTCCCAACAATGGAATCGTAAGCATGCTTTCCATGTTCGGTTTTCTAGCCACACCATTCGTTTGTTACCAACTGGCAAAACGCTATCGGGACAAAGCTTGGGGCGGATACATCCGGTATTGGCAGGTTTGGTCCTTTGGCATCTGGCTATTTTTCTTTGCCGCGCTCATCATGTCGGTGCTCTATTACCTGCGCTATCAGTTTCTGCAACCCGACTTCATCGCCAATGCTATGAATCAGTCGCTTCAGCTGATGGAACAGATGAAATACCCGCAGAAATACATTGACGCTCTCCTTAACTACGGTGTTCCATCGACCATTCAGTTGGTACTGACCTACCTTTGGATGTACATCATAGGTGGCGCACTCCTTTTTCTCATCATCAGCCCGATGGTGGCACGCAAAAAAGACGATCTCCCTCCCACCGACTATCATTACAAACCGTATCAGGATAACGAAGAGCCTAAAGCATAATACACCATGGATATCAGCGTCATCATTCCCTTATTCAACGAATCCGAATCACTGCCTGAACTGTTCGCGTGGATTCAACGAGTCATGACTACCAACAAGTATAGTTATGAAGTGATTTTCGTCAACGACGGTTCGACCGACAATTCCTGGGGCATCATCCGCGGATTACAGGTCAAGAATCCCGAAGTGGTCAAAGGCATCAGCTTCCGCCGGAATTACGGCAAATCCCCAGCCCTTTTTTGCGGTTTTGAAAAAGCACAAGGCGATGTGGTCATCACCATGGATGCGGACCTGCAGGATAGCCCTGAGGAAATTCCTGGACTCTATAAAATGGTGATGGACGAAAAGTTCGACCTGGTCTCCGGTTGGAAAAAGAAACGTTACGACGGAAAACTGGCCAAGAACATTCCTTCGAAAATTTACAATGCCACCGCCAGACGCATCACCGGCATTAAACTGCACGACATGAACTGCGGGCTGAAAGCCTATCGGAATGCTGTCGTGAAGCACATCGAAGTCTACGGTGAAATGCACCGTTACATTCCCTACCTAGCCAAAAACGCTGGTTTCACCCACATCGGGGAGAAAGTGGTGCAACACCAAAAACGCAAATACGGGGAAACCAAGTTCGGCATGAACCGGTTCGTCAACGGCTACCTCGACCTGCTCAGCCTATGGTTCCTCAACAAGTTCGGCAAGAAGCCCATGCATTTCTTCGGTTTGTACGGGAGTTTGACCTTTCTAATCGGTTTGATTGCCGTCATCGCAGTTGGAGCCATCAAACTTGTTTCACTGATTGAAGGTGATTCCGCCAGACTGGTGACCGATCTACCCTATTTTTACCTGGCACTGACCTGCATGATCATCGGGGTACTGCTTTTCCTGACCGGATTCCTTGGTGAATTGATTGTCCGCAATGCTCCGGAACGCAATTATTATGCTGTTGAAGAAACGTTTTAAATTTGCCGCTATCCTTTACGCGACGGTTCTGCTGTTGTCCAGTTGCAGTAGCAATGGCTGTTACGAGGACATGAGCGTGAAGCTGTATGCGAATTTTTACACCATCAACCTCAAAGGTAAAGCCGTGGCCGTCCAGATTGACAGCATTACCGTGAAAGGGGTCGGTTCGGATTCCATTTTGTATAAAAACAAAACGCTTAGCGGTTTCGTACTCGACTTGAATACCAACGCTACGCATACTCAGTTTTTGGTCACCACGCAACAAAACGGCTTTTTGTTTGTGGATACGTTGACGCTGGAACATCAGAACGCTCCTTGGTTTCAATCCATGGAATGTGGCTGCAGGGTGTTCAGCACCCTAAAAGGCTGCAGGGTCAACGGCGTGATTTTCAAATCCGCTGTCATAGCCGATTCAGCCGTCATCAATCTAAAATCGGAACATGTCAGGCTCATCCTATAAATATGGTGTTCTCGCAGCTTTGCTGTTCCTTTCTCTGCCATTGACCGCAGCGGATAAAAAAAAGGTTGTCATAATCCCTACCTATCAGGGCATTACTATCGGCGTTGAGTTGGGAAGGCCGCTTTTTGGGCTGCTTTCCATCGATAAAGGATACAGTGCAAAGGCCGATGTCAATCTGAAAAACACCTGGTTTCCTACCTTTGAAATGGGTTATTCCAGCTACGACAAGACGGCAGAAAGCGGCACACAATGCTTGGCTTCAGGCACCTATTTCAAGCTTGGGCTCAACAAATCCCTGGTTTATCTGGGCGACAAGGCACAAAACATGTTTTATGCAGGTGCCCATTATGGTTTCTCCGCCTTTTCGTACTCGCTGAACAATCTGACCTGGTACAGCAATTATTGGGGTGACAACGCCCTGACGAACATTACGGACCAGCGTGGCGTCGTGGGCTGGCTGGAATTGACGGTCGGCGTCCGCGTCGATGTGTGGGGGCCCTTTTCACTGGGTTGGTCCGGTCAATACAAGTCCACCTTGCACGTTTCTGGCGGTGCTACAAGCGATCCGGCCTACATTCCAGGTTACGGAGAGAATCTCAAACCCATGGCCGGTCTGGCCCTCCATTTGTACTACAAGTTGCCGTTCTGAGCTTCAACACCCATTGCATAGGAATAATTCCAAAAGCACGTTCAAAATGAATACAAAACTTCTATATCTTCTATTAGGGTTGGTGGCCCTCAGTTCCTGCAAGGAAAAACAGTATTTCCACAACGAAGGCATTGCTTTCGGTACCTCTTACCACATCACTTACAAGGCCACCGAGGATTTACAAAAAGGCTTGGAGGCTGAAATGAATAAATTCAATTCCTCCCTTTCCACCTACGATTCCACCTCCACCATCAGCCGTTTCAATCAGAGCGGCACGGAACCGTTCGATCTAAGCAAGGACCCATGGATGCTGAAAATGGTCCAGGAAAGCCTTCGGTTTTCTGAACTGTCCAACGGAGCATTCGACATCACGGTCGCACCACTGGTGAACCTCTGGGGTTTCGGCCCTGAAGCCAAAAGCGACCCGACCCAAGCGAAAATCGACAGCCTTCGCAGCTTCGTCGGTTACAAACTTCTCAAACTGGAAAAGGAACAACTCACGAAATCCGATCCACGCATGCAACTCGACTGCGGTGCCATCGCCGGTGGGTATGCCAGCGACATCATTGCCAAATACCTGCGAAGTCAGGGTGCGGACGACTATATGGTGGAAATCGGTGGTGAAATCGTTTTAAGCGGCAGGAATCAGGAAGGCAACAAATGGCACATCGGCATCAACAAACCCGTCGATGATTCCACTTCCACCAACAATGACGTCGAGAAAATACTCGTACTAACGGATAAAGCCCTTTCCACCTCTGGCAATTACCGTAGTTTTTATGTGAAGGACGGCAAGAAATATGCTCATACCATCGACCCGCACACGGGTTATCCGGTTCAGCACTCGCTGCTCAGTGCCACCATCATCGCCAACGATTGCTTTACGGCAGACGCGCTGGCGACCGCGTGCATGGTCATTGGGGTTGATTCAGCCATGACGTTGATTGAAAGCCTACACAGCAAAGGCGTCGAAGCCATTTTCATATACAACGAAGGCGGTACCGAAAACAAGTTTAAATTCACTTCCGGCTTTAAGGCGTATTTGGATAAAGAATAAATTACTTCTTTACTGCCTTAAAAATCTCGAACCAGATAATACTGAGGCAACCAATACCGACGGAAGACAGGATTTGCAAGGCAGAAAGCGGAGCAAACTTGAACAATTCCTGCAGGAACGGCACAGAAAGCACGGAAATCAAAAATAGAATGGTGCCACCTACAATCCATTTGACACTGGGATTAGGAGTTGTGAGGATCTTGAACAGGTTGTTTTCCCAACTACGATTTGTCAGGATGGTCAGGATGTTGGAAACAATCAGGGTGGTGAAACATAAAGTACGCACCACTTCGGCACTATAATTCAGCCGTAGGCCGACATAATAGACGCCAAGCACTATCAACAGGATGGACACGCCCTGCATGCAACTCAAGAAGATTTTGTTTCCTCCGAAGAATTTTTGCTTAACACTTCTTGGCGGACGATTCATCACATTCTTTTCTTCCTTTTCCGCTTCGAATATGACCGAACAGGCAGGATCGATGATCAATTCCATGAAAACAACATGAACAGGGAAAAGCAAGAGTGGCGCCCCAGCAAAAAAGATTGGAATCAGCGAAAGGCCGGCCACCGGTACATGGATTGCAAAAACGTAGCCAAACGCCTTTTGCATGTTGTCGAAAATGCGACGACCCAGGCGGACAGCACCCACGATGGAGGAAAAATTATCGTCGGTCAGCACCAAGGATGAAGCTTCCCGAGCCACATCCGTACCGCGTTCACCCATGGCAATGCCTATGTGGGCAGCTTTCAAGGCAGGTGCATCGTTCACGCCGTCACCGGTCATGGCAACCACTTCGCCTTTCGCTTTCAAGGCATTGACGATCTTAAGTTTTTGTTCGGGAACCACACGGGCAAAAATGTTCACTTCGTCAATGCGCTTTAGCAATTCTTCTTCGCTCATCGCCGTCAGTTCAGGGCCGGTGATGCATTGGTCCGTATTTTTAAGACCGATTTCAGCGCCGATGTTCTGAGCTGTAACGGGATAATCACCAGTGATCATGATGACACGGATACCCGCTTGGTAGCATTCCTGCACGGCAACTTTCACTTCAGGCCTTATTGGATCGGCCAGACCGATCAATCCAATGAATTCAAATTCGAAGTCATGCTGAATATCAGGCAGTTCTTCTATTGGAACGACTGCTTTGGCTACACCCAAAACACGAAGTCCCTTGGATGCCATCAGTTGGATGGCTTCTTCGTATTTACCAGCGTCATTGAGGTGACAAAGGTCGAAAATGGATTCAGGCGCACCTTTGGCGGCAATCACGTATTCGTCGGATGATTTTTCCTTAAACACCCTGGACATGGCCAGCAATTCTTTCGATAAAGAGTATTCACGAATCATCGTCCAATCATGGTGTATATGTTCGGTATCCTGAAGAAACTCATTTCCAAGCCGGCAGATGGCCTTTTCCATGGGGTCATTGGGTTTGGTTTGGCTGGAAAGGATACCGTATTCAATAATTTCGTGGAAATCTTCAGGGAAACCTTTCATGTTGCTCGTTTGCAGAAAAGACTCCTTATTATAAAGCGTATTGACCGTCATCCTATTCTGAGTCAGCGTTCCGGTCTTGTCTGTACAAAGCACGGTGGCTGAACCCAGGGTTTCAATGACTGCAGGCCTGCGGGTGAGCACGCGGTGTTTGGACATGCGCCAGGCACCCAAGGCCATGAAGATGGTCAGAATGACGGGGAATTCTTCGGGTAAAATGGCCATGGCCAAGGTCAGTCCCGCCAAAAAGCCATGGAGCAGGTCGCCACGGGTGAGGAAAAATACCAAGACCACAATCAGGCATAAAAAGACACCACCGATAGCCAACCTTCGAACCAAGACATTCAGTTCCGTTTTCAGTTTGGTCGTTTCTTCAACCACACTGCTCAGCGCCGTCCCGATTTTACCGATTTCCGTTTCTGAACCGATGCGCAGGACTTTGGCTATGCCGTTGCCCTGTACGATCATGCTTCCCGAAAAAATAAACGGCGTATCGTCACCACCAGGCAGAACATCCTTCTCGGAGCCGTCGGATTCAATTTTGCGGACAGGTACGGATTCACCGGTAAGCATGGATTCATCCGACTGAATGTTGATGCAATGCAATAAAATCGCATCAGCAGGTACACGTTCGCCTTCTGTCAAGACAACAAGGTCGTCCATTACCACTTCGCGGCAAGGAATCTTGACTTCCATACCGTTCCTCAAAACTCTGGCTTTTGGACTGGACATTTCCCGCAGGGCTTCCAGCGCCTTGCCAGTTTTTCGTTCTTGGTAGAATTCGATGCCCATGATAAACAATACAAAACCCAGCAACATAATGCCTTCCTGGATGTCTCCGACGGCCATGTATAGGCTGGCGCATACAACGAGAAGTAGGAACATGGGCTCCTTTAGTATACCCAGTGCGAGGTGAAAAAATCCGTTTGATTTGGTGGCTGGCAATTCATTAAACCCGTGTTGAGTTTGGTTCTCCAGTACTTGAGCGTCGTTAAGTCCGGTAAATGGATTTCCGGCGATTTCGGCCATTGTTTGCATTTTGGTCAATTTAATCGTTTTTAAGCTCTAGTTATTAATCCTGAGCCCATCCGGAAATCTTACAATTTTTTTGTCAGTTTTTCCAGCAGGAGGGTCAATTGTTCCAATTCAGCTGGTTCCAGGGACTCCGCCATCAGTTCGGCGAAACGGGTATGGGCCTTTTCGTGCATTTGGTTAATCTGCATCCCTTTTTTGGTCAGATGCAGGTGGGAACTCCGTCGGTCTTCATCAGACTGGACCTTCGTCACAAAACCTTTCTGCAGCAGTTTTTCCAAAGCCACCGTCACGGTTGGTTTGCTGAGTTGCATTTCGGTGGCCAATTCAGTCACGTTTGGATTCGTCAGCTGACTGATCACTTCCAGATAATGCATCTGCGTAACAGTTAGCTCTTTCAGATTGGAATCTTCACGGGCCAACTCCTCCATTTCAGCAAGGCTGTTGGAGAGTTTGGAGAGAACAGATACAATTTTATCCACTATTGAATGTTTTTGCAAAGATAGTTAGTTTAATCTAACTAACTAAAAAAGGGGGCACATTTTTCATATAAGGTCTTTCAAATGGTTGAAAAAAGCACTATTTTTGCACCGTTATTTCAAAATACGAGTTAACCGACAAATCACCCATTCCATAAAGCTTCGTTTTATGTCAAAAACAATTGGAAAAATTGTACAAGTCATCGGCCCTGTGGTGGACGTTTCGTTCCCAAAGGATAGCAAGGACTTGCCTAAAATTCACGACGCACTCGAGATTACCCGTGAAAACGGTCAGAAACTCATCATCGAGTGTCAGCAACATATTGGTGAAGATACCGTGCGCGCCATTGCCATGGATTCCACCGACGGTCTGATGCGCGGCATGCCCGTCAAATTGCTGGGCACTCCTATTACCATGCCCATCGGCAACCAGATCAAAGGCCGCATGATGAACGTGATCGGCAAATCCATCGACGGAATGCCGGAGCTGAACATGGAAGGCGCCTACGCCATTCACCGGGAAGTTCCCAAATTCGAAGACTTGGTGACCAACCAGGAAATCCTCTTCACCGGCATCAAGGTGATCGACTTGCTCGAACCCTACGCAAAAGGTGGTAAGATCGGATTGTTCGGTGGTGCCGGCGTGGGCAAGACGGTGCTCATCATGGAGCTCATCAACAACATAGCCAAAAGTTACAACGGTTACTCCGTATTCGCCGGTGTCGGCGAACGCACCCGTGAAGGAAACGACCTGCTCCGTGAAATGCTGGAATCCGGCGTTATCCGTTACGGTGAAAAATTCATGAAGAGCATGGAAAAGGGCGACTGGGATTTGTCCCTGATCGACCCTGCTGAACTCGAAAAATCACAGGCCACCCTAGTGTTCGGTCAGATGAACGAACCTCCCGGAGCACGTGCTTCCGTGGCCCTTTCCGCACTCACCGTTGCTGAATCGTTCCGCGATGCAGGTGGTCAGGGTGCTGGTAAAGACATTCTGTTTTTCATCGACAATATTTTCCGTTTCACGCAGGCAGGTTCCGAAGTTTCCGCACTGCTGGGACGTATGCCTTCAGCCGTTGGTTACCAACCCACGCTGGCCACGGAAATGGGCCTGTTGCAGGAGCGCATCACCTCAACAAAGCACGGTTCCATCACCTCCGTTCAGGCCATCTACGTGCCTGCCGATGACTTGACCGACCCTGCTCCTGCTACCACTTTTGCTCACTTGGACGCCACCACGGTTTTGAACCGTAAGATTTCCGAGTTGGGTATCTATCCTGCTGTGGATCCCTTGGACTCCACATCCCGCATTCTGGACCCCAACATCATCGGGGAAGAACATTACAACACCGCTCAGCGCGTGAAGGAACTGCTCCAGCGTTACAAGGAACTGCAGGACATCATCGCCATTTTGGGTATGGACGAACTCTCCGACGACGACAAGCTGATTGTTTCCAGAGCCCGTCGCGTACAGCGTTTCCTCTCCCAGCCTTTCTTCATGTCGGCCCAGTTCACTGGTGTTCCGGGGGTTATCGTGCCCATTGAGGAAACCATCCGCGGTTTCAACATGATTATGGACGGTGCAGTGGACGAGTATCCCGAAGCCGCCTTCATCATGGTCGGAACCATCGACGATGCCATTGCCAAGGGTAAGAAACTGATGGCGGAAGCCAACGCTTAAACCAACGCTATGCGACTGATCCTACTTTCTCCGGTCAAGACGCTGTTCGACGGCGATGTGGTGTCCGTAACCATCCCCGGCACCAAGGGCCTGTTCACGGTTCTGCCGCAGCATGCACCGCTCATCACGACCATAGACAAGGGCATCTTGTCTATCAACCCTGTAGGTGATGAAGAAATCAAGTATGCAGTGGAAGACGGTTTCGCTGATGTGAAAAATGATGTGATTTCTGTTTGTGTTGAGAAAATTAATACCCTTTGAAAATGAAACGGACACTGAAATATATTGGTATGACTGCGTTGGTGCTTTGGGCACTTTACGGCTTGCTTGTTTTCGGGCTATCAGTGGTTAAACCTGAGATTTACACACCCTGGTTGGCGTTCATTCCTTCTTTTTTTACTATTCTTGCTGTTGTGACTTTTCACAATGTGGTGCTGAACCCGAACGTCAAAGTTTCGGTGATGCTGGCCGTCAAGACCGGGAAAATTCTGATCACCCTGTTCATCATCCTGCTTTATATTTTGCTGGTTAAAGTGCAGACGGTAACCTTTTTACTGTGCTTCGGCGCTTATTTCATGGTCTATCTGATCCTGGAAACATTGATCATGGTCCGGGTCAACAAACAAAATACGATCAAGAATGAAGAGATCAAGAATGAAGCGATCAAGCATGAAGATTGATTTCCTATATAAAGGTGTGAAATTGCTGCTACTGCTGTTGTTGGTAGTTGCTATGCCTGTTTTTGCTTCAGAGCCCGCACAAAAGGAGGGCAAAGAAACCACCAAGGAAGAGAAATTCAATCCGGGTGAATTCATATTCGGTCACATCGGCGACGCATACAGCTGGCACGTCACCAAAATCGGTCACACGGAAATCTCCATTCCCTTGTTGATCCTAGCAAAAAGTCAATCGCGCGGCTGGTTTGTCTTTTCTTCCGCCAAATTTCATCATGGAGCATCGGCTTATCAGGGTTTTGAAATTGCGAGTGAAGGTGCCTACAAAGCGAAACTGGTGGAAGTACTGCCTGATGGTCAGCAAGTTCGCCCGCTCGACCTGAGCATCACCAAGAATGTGGCCTCGCTATTGATTTCAGCCATGTTGCTTTTATGGATTTTCCTGAGTCTGGCCAAATTCTACCGTCGCGACCCGATGAAAGCACCCAAAGGCTTTCAAGGCGCCATCGAATTCGTCATCGTATTCATGCTGGACGAAGTCATCAAACCCGGTGTCGGAAAGGGTTATGCCAAATACGCACCGTACCTGCTCACTTTGTTTTTCTTTATCCTGATCAACAACATGCTGGGTATCATACCTCTTTTCCCTGGGGGAGCCAACTTGACCGGCAACATTGCCACCACCATGGTACTGGCAGTTTTGTCGCTGCTCATCATCAACGTTTTCGCCAACAAAGAATACTGGAAGGAAATCTTTTTGGTTCCTACCATGCCCTCCTGGCTGCGTTTCCCTATACCGCTGATGCCGTTCCTGGAACTGGTCAGTGTATTCACCAAGCCGTTGGCACTCTGTATTCGTCTGTTCGCCAACATGTTGGCAGGTCATATGATCGCGATGGTGTTCATGGCCATGATTTTCATATTCGGAGCCATCAGCCCGCTCATGGGCACCGGCGTTTCCATATTTGCCTTGTTTTTTGCCATCTTCATGAACTTGCTGGAATTACTGGTTATTTTCCTGCAAGCCTACGTGTTCACCATGCTGACCTCCTTCTTTATCGGGATGGCTCATCCGGAACCGCATGAAGCGCATGCCGTGGCCGCCCATTGAAATTAAATTTAATTCATACTTTAAAACCTACTCATTATGTTAACAACTATTCTTCTTCAGGCTGCCGCCGGTGCAACTTCCCTCGCAGCTTTTGCCAAATTGGGTGCCGCTTTGGGCGCTGGTATCGCAGCTATCGGAGCCGGCATCGGTATTGGTAGAATCGGCGGTTCAGCCGTTGAAGCCATTGCTCGTCAGCCGGAATCCACAAATGACATTCGTACGAATATGTTGATTGCGTGTGTATTAGTTGAAGGTGTTGCACTTTTCGCAATTATCGTTGCAGTATTAGCAATAGTAATGTAATTTCACTATGGGATTGTTTACACCGGAAATCGGGTTGATTTTTTGGATGCTGATTGTCTTTTTGACGGTAGTCGGTATTCTGGGGAAATTTGCCTGGCCGTTTATTACAAAGGCTATCGCCGAACGTGAAAAATACATCACGAATTCCGTGCAGGCTGCCGATCAAGCCTACCAGAAGCTGGAAAGCATCAAGGAGGAACGGACCGTCATCTTGGCTGAAGCCCGCGAAGAGCAGAATGCCATCTTGAAAGAAGTTCAGCTGCTGCGTGAAAAACTCATCGATGATGCCAAGAATCAGGCCAGGACTGAAGCCGACAAGCTGATTGCTGATGCGCGTCAAAGCATTCTGTCTGAAAAGGAACTGGCGTTGAAAGATATCCGCAACCAAGTGGCACTTCTTTCCGTGAGCATTGCCGGCAAGCTGTTGCGCAAAAACCTGGAAGGGGATGCTGCACAGATGGAACTCGTCAACAAGATGCTGGACGAAGCAAATACGTTGAAGAATTAAACCGAGGAAAAATAAACTAGGATGAACGAAGGCAAAATATCGGTTCGGTACGCACAGGCGTTGTATGCACTGGCTGAGGAAAAAAACCTACAGAAGGAGATTTACCTTTCTATGGAACGGCTCACGCAGGCATTTTTCGAAGTGCCCGCCCTCGCCCGCACCTTGGCCAATCCTATGCACACCCGCGCTGAAAAACTTGACTTGCTGATAACCGCTGCTGCCTGCGAACCAAAATCATTGCTGGCCGATTTCTTTGGTTTCGTCATCGATAAAGGCCGCGAAGAATTCATGGTGTTCATATCCATGTCCTTCCAAAAAATCTATCGGGAAAAAGAACGCGTGGTGATTGGAAAAATCACTTCTGCCCTACCCCTCAAAGAAACTTCCATCACCAAAATCAGGCAATTGGTCGACAAAAAGTTTTCAGCCTCCATTGAACTGACCACCGATGTAGAACCTGAAATCATGGGTGGTTTCATCCTAGAAGTAGACAATTACCGCATGGATTCGAGCATTCGGACCGAGTTGGAAAACATCCGCACGGAGCTCTTACGCGATTAAACTATAAAGTATTTAAAAAAACGATCTATATGTCCGATATCAAACCAAGTGAAGTTTTCGATATTCTCAAAAAGCAACTGGCAGGTCTGGAAGACAGTCTGAAGCTGGAAGAAGTCGGCAAAGTTCTGCAAGTGAGCGACGGCGTTGCCCGCATCTACGGCCTGGACAACGTTCAATCCAACGAACTGGTGGAATTCCAGAACGGCATGATGGGCGTGGTGCTCAACCTGGAAGAAGACAACGTGGGTGTCGTGTTGTTCGGTTCTTCCGAACAAATTAAGGAAGGCTACTCGGTGAAACGTACCGGCCGCATTGCCTCCATCCGTGTGGGTGAGGGCTTGATGGGTCGTGTCATCGATACGCTCGGTAACCCCATCGACGGCAAAGGCCCTGTCAAAGGAACCCTTTATGAACTGCCACTCGAACGCAAGGCTCCTGGTGTCATTTTCCGTCAGCGGGTAAGTGAGCCGCTGCAAACTGGACTCAAAGCCATCGACTCCCAGATTCCAATCGGTCGTGGACAACGTGAACTGATCATTGGTGACCGACAAACCGGCAAGACAGCCATTGCCATCGATGCCATCATCAATCAACGCGACAACTTCCTGAAAGGGGAACCCGTTTTCTGCATTTACGTGGCCATCGGACAAAAAGGTTCTACCGTAGCCGGTTTGGTTCAGACGTTGGAAAAATACGGCGCCATGGAATATACGTGTGTGGTTTCTGCTCCGGCTTCCATGCCAGCTGCCATGCAGTTTTATGCCCCCTACGCCGGTGCTGCCATCGGTGAATTCTTCCGTGATTCAGGACGCCATGCCTTGGTGGTTTACGATGATTTGTCCAAACAAGCCGTTGCCTACCGTGAAGTATCCTTGATTCTTCGTCGTCCGCCGGGACGTGAAGCCTATCCCGGCGATATTTTCTACTTGCACTCCCGTTTGCTGGAACGTGCCGCCAAAATCATCCGCAACGATGAAGTGGCCAAACAAATGAACGACCTGCCTGATGTCCTGAGACCCATGGTCAAAGGTGGTGGTTCCCTCACGGCTCTTCCCATCATCGAAACGCAGGCCGGAGACGTTTCCGCCTACATTCCAACCAATGTGATATCCATCACGGATGGTCAGATTTTCTTAGATACCGAACTGTTCAATGCCGGTATCCGTCCGGCCATCAATGTGGGTATTTCGGTATCCCGTGTGGGTGGTGACGCTCAGATCAAGGCCATGAAAAAGGTGGCTGGTACCCTGAAACTCGATCAGGCCCAATACCGCGAATTGGAGGCGTTCTCCAAATTCGGTTCTGACCTGGATGCTGTTACGAAATCCGTGCTGGACCGTGGTTCTAAAAACGTTCAGATACTGAAGCAAAACCAGTACTCCCCCGTTCCCGTCGAAAAGCAAATCGCCATCATCTATCTGGGATCCAAAGGCTTATTGGCTGGAGTTCCGGTCAATAAGGTCATCGAATTCGAAAAGATGTTCCTCGATCAGTTGGAAATGAAACACCGCACCGATGTGCTGGATGTTCTAAAAACAGGCGTCATCAACGACGAGGTTACCGCCATTCTGGACAAAGAAGCCAAGCAACTCATTGAAATCGAATACGCTAAACGCTAAGCTATGGCATCCCTAAAGGACGTACGTGCACGAATTGCTTCGGTGACCTCCACCCGGAAGATCACCAGCGCCATGCGGATGGTGTCCGCGGCGAAACTTCGCCGTGCGCAGGACGCCATTGCAGGCTACCTGCCGTACGAACAGAAGCTGACAAGCATGCTGGCAGATTTCCTCGCATTTTCCTCCGGCGACCTGAACATTCCGTTGGCTGATAAACGGGCTGTGAAACGGGTGGCCATCGTGGTGATTTCCTCCAACGGCAGCCTTTGCGGTGCCTTTAACAGCAACGTCATCAAGAAGATGGACGAGGTGTTGGCCAAATACAGCGAGTTAGGTAAATCAAACATCTTAGTCTATGCACTTGGCAAAAAGGTAGCCGATGCCGCACGTAAAAGGGGCTTTGACGTGCAGGGTAGCCTGCTCCATATTGTGGACAAACCCGATTACGGCATGGTGGCCGATATTGCCAACGAGCTGATGAATTTGTTCCTCACCAAGGAAATCGATGCGGTGGAACTCATTTACAACCACTTCAAGAATGCAGCCGTTCAGCAGATCCGATCTGAAATATTGCTGCCGCTCAAGCCTGAAGTCAAAAAGACCGATCTGACAGGAGGTTTCATCCTCGACTACATTTTGGAACCCGATGAACAGTATTTGGTTGCCCGCCTCATTCCCAAAGCAGTCCGCAACAAACTGTTCAGTGCCCTGCTTGATTCCGTAGCCGGTGAATTCGGTGCCAGAACCACGGCCATGCAAACCGCTACGGACAATGCCGGTGATATGATTCAGGAACTGAAGCTGAAATACAATAAGGCTCGTCAGGAAGCCATCACGAGGGAGTTGATTGACATCGTAGGTGGTGCGGAGAGTTTGAGATAAGATTAATAAATTGTATATACAATAAGGCCTGATGATCAAATGATCTCGGGCCTAATTTATTTGACAACGAATTTGACAGTTAATTCGACCTATTTGAACGTTAAATAACCCATTGACAGCGTTTGGTTCGTTATATTTGTAGGCATCGATTCTAATACACGAACCATGAAACGCCTCGTCACCTTTACAATTTTCCTCTTGACCCTCTGCTTGATAGCCATGCCAGTTTTCTCGCAAAAAGCGGAGAGCCAACCAGTCAATATATATACCATCAACAAACCTGACTTCCAACGCAGTCCGCTCACCGGTATGACCCGCCAGCATTGGAAAGATGCTGCCACTTACCTCCTTTCGGGCGCTTTCAGCTATATCCACAACCTGGACGATGCCATGAAGTTCCCCAAACAACCTGGCATCAGCTACCCCAAGGATGAAGCCAGGGTTCCGACCGAGAAACTGGAAGGCCTGTGCCGCACGCTGTTCCTAGCAGCGCCCCTGCTCCGCGAAGATTCAAACTTGGTCATCAACCAAATTCGGGTGGCCGATTATTACCGGCATCAAATCAGGATGCTGATCGATCCCAAAAGTCCCAGCTATATCAAACTGAGGACTCCCAATGGCGGTCCCAGCCAAAACTTGGTGGAATTCGGTGCGCTGGCGGTTTCCTTGTTCGCCGCTCCGGATGTCCTTTACTATCCGCTTTCAGGTGGCCAAAAAGACTCACTGGCACAGGTCATGTTAAGTTATGCAGATGGGCCCACCGTTCCTTCAAACTGGAAATTCTTCAACATATTTGTGCTGAGCTTCTTCCAAAGTCAAGGCTATACGGTCAATGAAAAACTTCTGAAGGAATACCTGCAAAAATCGTTGGATCATTACCGTGGCAACGGTTGGTACAACGACAACCCAGCCTACGATTATTACAGCATGTGGGCCTTCCAAATGTACGGAAGAGTCTGGTCGTTGGTTTATGGTGACGAGCACTACCCGACATTCGCTGCCAAATTCAAAGAGAACTTTCGTCCGCTCAAAGACAATTACCCTTATTTGTTCGACAAAAATGGTCGGATGATCATGTGGGGACGCAGCATCAGCTACCGTTTTGGTGCGGCTGTTCCATTCCCGCTCATGGGGCTTGAAAACGACCCGAACATCAATTACGGCTGGATGCGTCGTATCGCTTCTAGCACCATGCTTCAATTCCTACAGAATCCGGATTATCTGAAAGACAACGTTCCCACCCTGGGCTTTTACGGTGCGTTCGAACCCGCAGTCCAAAGTTACAGTTGTCGTGGAAGCGTTTACTGGAGTGCCAAACTCTTCCTTGGGTTACTCGTTCCAGAAAACAATCCTTTCTGGACAGCAACCGAGAATAACGGTGCCTGGACCAAAGAACTGGCTGATGGCAAAGTACACAACAAATTCCAACAGGGTTCCGACATCCTAATCACGGACTATTCCGAAATTGGTGCATCCGAAATTCGTGCCTGGTGCAATGTGCCTCTCAAGAACAATCAGGAAAAATTCCGTGGCAGTGAAAACTACAACCGGCTTTCGTACAACAGCGCCTTCCCCTGGCAAGCTGATGGCCCCAACGGTGAAGTGGCGATGAATTACCTCTTTCGGAATGCTAAAAAGGAATGGGAACCGCTTCGCATCTTCACTTTCCGCAAATACGACAATGGGGTGTATTACCGCGATGCAATCCTGGAATCGAATCCCAAACTGACGCTCCAACTGGCGGACATACCGCTGAATCAAGGCATCTTGCGCATCGACCTCAATACCAGCACGGACACCTCGGAACTGAGACTGGGTCATTATGCGCTGCCTGAATTAAACGGTCCGATCACCGAGAAATCGCTCCAGGTAAAGGGCTGTCAGGTTCGGATCATCGACAACGGCACCTATCAGCTGGCGTTGGTTACCCTAAAGAACTGGGGCAGCATGGAAACCCTGGCCACCAAAGACCTGCACCCCGTCAGCCCAAACAGCAAAGTACTGGAAATTGCAGATCGATTCATCCCGAACCAAAAGGGTCCGAAACTCTGTGTCACCTTGATGCTTTGGAAGAAATCGGGTCCAACCTGGAGCAAGGCAGAACTGATGCCTGTGCAAAAAATCACGTACAGACCCGAAATCAAGAACGTGGAAGTACAATTTACAAACGGTGAGAAGAAATCGGTCATTTTTGAATGAATTGATTTTAGACTCATTTGAACGATTATTAAACCTGTTTTCAGTACAGATGTCGTTATTTCGTACATCTGTAAATACAATAAAAAACGACTAATTATAAACCTTTAAATTAAACGTATGAAAAAAATCTTCTCAATTGCAGCAATGCTGGCTATTGTGATCACTCAAAGCGTAAACGCAGCTTATAACCTGGGTGATACTTTTTATTCACATGGCCGACTTTATGAGGTCATCGGGCCAAACCTGATCACCAATCCGAGTTTTGACAGCGGTGTTACCGGTTGGACCGGTGGTGCTGGCGGAACCCTTTCACCTGTGACCATCAATACCACAGGTGGTGTTGACGGAGGCTCGTACATCGTTCCTACCGCCAGTCAAGGAAATACAAATAACAATTCTATTGGAACAGGTTGGGCCATTGCTTCTGGTAAGACCTACGTTTTCGGACATTACACAAAAAGGATGACAAATGTTGCTGGTGGTACGGAGCTCTATGCTTTTACATCACTGGTAAATGCCATTGGTGGAACTGAAACAAAAGTAATCGCCAGTGATACTAGCCTTGCCAACAACGCTTGGTCCAAGCAAGAACTTGTATTTACGAACACTGTTCCATACGGGTATTTGCAATTCCGTGCCCGCTGGTTGGGCGGCGGATTGGGTTTCGACGATTTCATTTTGGCTGAAGTCAGGGAAAAAGCCAACAACGCCTTTCTACTAAACCTGATTACTTCCTGCGAAGAAATGGTGGGTGGTAAGGAAACAATTCCTTTTGAAGCTGCCATCGCTGCCGCCAAGTTAAAAGTCAATGATCTGGATGCTAGCGTCCTAAATACAGCCATGGCTGAATTGCAGGAACGCTTGCTGGACTACCGCATTGCAAATGCTGCTGAAGGCTATGTAGTAGATGTGACAAACCGTTATGTAAAGAATGGAGACTTTGGAAATGGCTGGACAGATTGGACGGTAGGTATCGTTGCTGTACAAAACGGTGTTGACATTCAGTCACTCACCTATTTTAACAATGGAGCCGTGAGTCGCAGTGTATTGATGACAAACGGGACCTCTCCTCTTCAGAACAACTACATAACACAAACCATAACAAAACTACGCAAAGGTTATTATCGTTTTGGTGCTGACCTGGTAGCATGGAATACAGGAATCCCTACAGATTCTATCCATGGTGTATATTTAATGTGTAACGGAGCTTTGACCAGCGCTTCCACGCATAGTGGAACCGGAACCGTTCCAAAGAAATTTTATGTGGAAGGTGTGGTAACCGACAGTTCCATCGTAGTAGGTCTTAAAACGGAAGGCACCAATGCGACTCGAATTTCTATGGACAATGTAACTTTGGAATACATGGGCTTCGACGCCAGCATTTACATTGAAGTGTTGAGGGTTAAAGTAAAAAACTACCTGATTCAGCACCCAAATGCTTTCCTACCAGGCATTAATGATGAGGTTAAGAAAGCACTTGCGGCGAGCGAAATTACCACTGAAAATGCAGACACCGTTGCAATGACGTATGAAATATTAGATAAAGCGTTCAAACAGGCAATGGCTTCCATCGATATGGTCACTGCTCTTCAGGCTCAGTTTTCGGAAATGAACAACCTGATGATCGCCTACAGCGAATGGCCCGGATTTGGCGCCGCCCAGTCTGTTCTTGTTGCTGCAAACGGTTTGCTGACTAGTGGTCCGACTGATATAGCAACTTCGAAATACGCTGATTTGGTCAATATGATTGCCTCAATGAAACAAGCAAAAAAGGACTACGTCCTGAGCCAACCTGCCACTTCAGCCGCGCCTGCCGACCTGTCTCTTTTGATCCAGTCACCTTCGTTCCGTACTGATATTTCTCCAAATGATGCGACAGCAACACTTAACTCCACAGGTTGGGCTACTGCCAATGTAACCAATGGTGGTGACTATCGTACAAGCTTCAACCAAAACAAAACTTGTTTCAACAGCTATGCCGCAAATTTCACTTCCATGAACCTCTACCAGGCCATCACTGGTCTTCCCGCAGGTATTTACACGGCTTCCTGCAATGCAATGACCCAAGTGTACGACTTGAACGACCAGCATGCTTATGTATCTTCCAGTTTGACAAGTGCTGTTTCACCGAACATGACAACTGCTACCTGGAATGATGACAATAATCCAAGCGGAAGTGGTGAATGGGAAAAAATGGTTACTCAGAAAGTTGTTCTACTTGCAGGAGACACCTTGCGTATTGGTTTTGCATCCACGCACAATGCTTCCGCTGTTGATGGAACTGGTGCAGCAAGAGGTACGAACGGTTGGTTCTCTGCAACCGATTTCACGTTAGCCTATTACGGAAATATCGGTGCCGATGCTATTGTGTTGGGCGATGTTCAGGCTGCAGATGCCCTAAAATCAACCGTTGAGCTGTTGGGTGACCGCAGTCAGGTTGCTGCCTTTGTTGCTACTGCCACGGACAAACTGAATACGAATGCTGGTTACGCCAAAGTATACGAAGCACTGAATGCAGCCACCAAACTGGCAAAAGCATCCATTCTGGCACGTACCAACTTCCTGGCCGCAAGCTATGGAAAAGTAAACGGCATGGCTGTTTCTGATACGCTGAATGCTGATGTGGACGCCATCTTCACGGCAGCGATTTCTATAGTCAATGATTCCTTGGCTAAAGCGACTGAAACCTATACAAACCTGACCTCACTGGAAAGCAAACTGGCTGGTTATGTGCCTTATGCTCCGGCATATAAAGCTGCTGCGGCATTCATCTCCGGTGCTACAAGCAATGCCTACGTTGTTGCTTTGCAGAACGTGATGGCTGCCCAAAAAACGGCCATGAGCACAGAACTGGTTACCCCGGCAACTGTTACTGCAAATATTGCTGCTTTGAATGTGGCCATCGCCGATGCCAAAGTGAGTTTTGCTCTTGCAGGTGGAAACAATCAGGATCTGACCTATCTGATTATCAACCAGCCTCTTGCTGCTACCAGCGGTACGGATGCCCCCACTGGTTGGACAGTAACCGGTTCTAAGGACGCCATCACCAAAGTTGGACAGTATATCGATGACAGCGCTACCAAACGCTACTTTGACACCTATGCTTCCGGAGGTGGTATCCTATTCTCTGCCAATCAGAAAATTAAAGTTCCGAACGGAACCTATACGGTTAAAGCCATCGCCAGAACTCCTGCCACAGGTGTTTGCATCTATGCAACCGGTATACAAAATTACTTCACGGACGTGCCCCTGTATACCTATGACGCCCTAATTTCAAACGAAACAGGATTAGCCGATTCTACCGGTACGGTTACAGATACCTACGGACCAATTTGGTTAGCTGCTGCAGAAGGCAGTGCCATCAAACTGGCCAACTCTGGCAAAGGACGTGGTTGGGGACAAATCACGGTTGATGACGTTGTGGTGAACAACCATGAAATCACCATCGGTTTCTCCAGCGACTCCATCTTCACGGGCAAACCGTTCAAAGGAACCTGGTTCTCCATTGTCGACTTCACGCTGACACTGAAAACCATGGGTGACAACACCGGTTGGATTATCACTGGCTTGAAAGATATTCAGGGCACGAAAGAGGTCGCCAAGGTTGAATACTTCGTGCTGAGTGGTGTTCGCGTAGCAACCCTCGTGAAAGGTTTCAATGTTGTGAAAACAACCTACATCGACGGAACCGTCAAGGTGACCAAAATCTTTCAGCAATAAGGATTACTGATCGGATAATTTTCGGAGAGGCTGTACTAGGTGCAGCCTCTCTATTTTTTTGTATTTTTGTAAAAAAACACAGCTATATGAAAACATGCAGCTCCAATTTCCTGTTTGAAAAAGAAATGCCATGGGAACCGGCAGGCGAAGGTGTAACCCGCCAAATACTCGGTTATGACGGCCAGATCATGCTGGTAAAAGTTCAATTCATAGAGGGAGCCAAAGGCTATATCCATGCCCATTACCATTCACAAACCACCTTTGTAGCCAGCGGCAAATTTGCCTTCACCATCGGAAATGAAACCAAAATCGTTTCCACCGGGGACGGTCTGTACATGCAGCCCGATATGGAACACGAATGCGAATGCTTGGAAGCAGGTGTACTCATCGATTGCTTCACTCCGATGCGTGCCGATTTCCTGAAAAAATAAATGAATGTTCAAGCTGTTCCAAAATATTGATAAGAAGGGATATCGTCCCATTTTTGGCGGGGCGGAAATCTTTAAATACATAGGTCCAGGCCTACTGGTGACGGTTGGTTTCATCGATCCCGGAAACTGGGCGTCCAACTTGGCTGCCGGTGCTAATTATGGCTACAGCCTCCTGTGGATGGTCACCCTATCCACGCTGATGCTGATTGTCCTTCAGCACAATGTCGCTCATTTGGGAATCGCTTCCGGACTTTGTCTTTCCGAAGCCGCAGCCATCCATCTTAAAAAACCATGGGCCAAACTTTTGCTCGTTTCAGGCATGATGGCCTCCATCGCGACTTCATTGGCTGAAATCTTGGGCGGAGCCATCGCGCTGAACATGCTTTTTAACATACCGATCAGAGCCGGTGCCATCCTGGTTACCGTTTTTGTAGGCATCCTGCTCTTTACGAATTCCTACAAGGCCATTGAGAAATGGATCATCGCCTTTGTTTCGGTCATCGGACTTTCCTTTTTGTATGAATTGACCTTGGTACACATTGACTGGAACAGTGCGGTTTTAGGCTGGGTAACACCTTCGTTTCCAAAAGGTTCCATGATTGTGATCATGAGTGTGCTGGGAGCGGTGGTCATGCCGCACAACCTGTTCCTGCACTCCGAAGTGATTCAGAGCCGTCAATGGAATTTGCAGGACGATAAAGTCATCCGCAAACAGTTGAAATATGAATTCATGGACACCTTGATGTCCATGATCATCGGTTGGGGCATCAACAGCGCCATGATCTTGTTGGCTGCTGCCACGTTTTTCCAGACCCATACGCCTGTGAGCGAACTGCAACAAGCCAACAGCTTGCTGGCTCCGTTGCTGGGCAACAATGCAGCCGTCGTATTCGCCGTGGCTCTCCTTTTCTCCGGAATAGCCTCTTCGACTACTTCAGGAATGGCTGCGGGAAGCATTTTCGCGGGCATGTACAAGGAACCGTACGATATCAAGGACAATCATTCCCGCACCGGGGTGGCCATCTCGCTGCTTTTGGGCCTTGTCATCATCCTGTTCATCAGCAATCCGTTCCAAGGTTTAATCCTATCGCAGATGTTCCTCAGCATTCAACTGCCCATCACCATTTTCACACAAGTGCGGCTCACCGCCTCCGAAAAGGTCATGGGCAAATATAAAAATTCCCTTTTCCTGAACTTCTCGCTGTATGGCATGGGGGTTCTGGTGACCGTTCTCAACATCGCCCTACTCATCAGTTTATTTTAAAAATGGAAAACAACGACCGCATCCAACTGCCTACGGGTTCATTCAACGCAGAGGAACTGGAACATATTTTCAGAACGCTGCCTTTCGAAATAAGTTTCGTGAGTGCGGACAATACCGTACGGTTTTTTTCGGACAAACCCGCTGAAGAGAAGTTGTTCATGAGAAGCAAACCCTCCATCGGCAAGGATCTGCACGTGTGCCATCCGAAAAAGTACACGCCGCTGATGGAACAGGTCATTCATGATTTTAAAAGCGGCGACCAGTCCCATGCGCGGTTTTGGCGCCAGGACCATCAGGGAAAATTCATCAGCATCGATTATTATGCCATGCGGAATGCCGAAGGGGAGTTCCTCGGCTCACTGGAAGTGGTGCAGGATATTACGGATTTAAGGAAGTTGGAAGGGGACAGGAATGAAGTCCTATACCTGTGACGCGGGTTCCTCGGGAACGATGATCCACATGAGCAGATACAACCAGATACCCGTACCGTAAGCCAGCACAAGTGCGGCAAAAATCAATCGGGCAATGGTTTTGTCGATATTGAAGTAATCTGCGACACCTCCGCAAACACCGCCAAGCATCCGTTGTCTGCTGCGATACAATCTTTTAGGTTCCATAATATTTGTATTTTCTACAAATCTAGTTAAAAAACCGAAGCATTCTCAAGGCGACTTCAAAAATTTCCCATTTTTACTACCTTTGTTCTCTTATAAACGGTCAACCATGGTCCCTACTAAAAAAATCCTGTTCACTATTCTGTTGGCCCTGACTGGAATTTTCCAAAGCGTGCGTGTGCTTGCGCAGGAAAAGCCGCTGTCGGATTCAGCCTACATCTCCCTGATCACGGTTTCACCCGGAGAAGAAATCTACGCCCATTATGGGCATACGGCCATCCGCGTTGCCGATCCGAAAAACGGATTCGACCTCGTGTTCAATTATGGCTTGTTTGACTTCAACAGTCCCAACTTTCTTTTCCGGTTTGTAAAAGGCGAAACGGATTACCTCTGCGGCGCCTTCACGTATTCCGATTTTTTGCTGGAATACCAGATGGAAAACCGAAACGTCACCGAACAGGTGCTCAACTTGAAACCTCAGGAAAAAGAGTCCATTTGGCAGGCTTTGGTGAAAAACATTCAGCCAGAATTCAGGACCTACCGCTACAACTTCTTTTTCAACAACTGCTCCACTAAACCTCGCGACGTGATTGTCAGAGGCATTCAAGGCAACGTGGATTATCGGTCAGACCTACATTTTCCTACCCTTCGAAGTGTTGTTCATCACTATACGAACAGTCATCCTTGGACACAATTCGGCATTGATCTGCTCATCGGGGCACAGGCTGATGATTCGGCTTCTTTAAGTGACCAGCAATTTGCACCTGAATTGTTGTTTGAATCATTCGGTACAGCTGTCATCATCGACGATTCCGCCAAAATTCGACCCTTGGTGTTCGAAACACGACAAGCTGTCAGTCTGGATTTGAGCAGACTTCCGAAGCCCTCCCGTTTACCTGGACCGGTTCCTGTTGCCTGGTTCCTCTGTCTGTTGGTGACTGCGTGTACCCTGTATGAATTCCTAAAGCACAAACATTTCCAGGCAGTTACGGCTGTTTTGTACGGCATTTTCGGTATTATCGGTTCCATCATTGCCTTTATGGTGCTGTTTTCCATACACCCTACCACCCATGTCAATTACCTTTTGCTTTGGCTGAACCCTTTGCAACTGATATTCGCCTTTGGCATGATTTTTGGCAGTTTCAGGAAAAGAATTGCAAACCCGTATCTGGCGGTCAATCTGTTGCTTCAGCTTTTTGCCCTGGCAGGAATCTGGTTTTTACCGCAACACGTGCACCCGGCCATGTTGCCCCTGTTGCTGTTGTTGCTGATGCGTTCTGCGCTAGGCACTTGGCAACTACGAAAGAAAACAGCATGAAGAAACTGCTCACCTCCGTCCTCGGACTTCTCTCCGTCACTGCCACAGGGCTGCCCCTGCAGGCCGAAGAGCATGTGCCCAGACTGGTGATCGGCATTCACATCGATCAGTTGGACGAGAACTACCTGGAGTGGTTCATGAACGGCTTTGAGGATGACGGTTTCCGAAAAGTGCTTCAGAATGGAACGCATTACACCAACATGGTCTATGTTTCCTCCCGTCCGGACAATGCAGCAGCTTGCGCCAGTTTCACGACAGGTGCCACGCCGCGACAACACGGCATCACCGCTGCCCGCTGGTTTGACCGCAACACCGGCAAATGGACTTCCTGCATTCTGGATCCCAGGTATTTGGGCAATTACACCCAGGAAACGGTTTCTCCCAAAAACCTTCAGGGTTCCACCTTGGGTGATGAACTAAAAAAAGCGTCTGCCAACGAAGCCAAAGTCTTTTCCATCGGCATCGATGCCGAAGAAGCCATCCTGTTGGGCGGTCATTCGGCCAACGGTGTTTTCTGGTTGGACGATATTTCCGGCAAATGGTGCACGTCCACGTATTACAATTACCTTCCCTGGTGGCTGCAATCCATTAATGATCAGGAAGATATGGGCCTTATGGTGGAGCAGACGTCCTGGACGCCGCTCAAACCGATGGACAACTACCGGTTCATGCCCCACCAGCAAAGCCCTGTGCTGTTCCAATACCTCTACAACAAGGCTGGAAAGAACAAGTTCAGACAATTCAAGGATTCGCCGATGATGAATTCGGAGGTGCTCCGAATTGCCACACAAGTCATTGAAAAAGAGCAACTTGGAAAGGATGAAATCACAGACTACATCGTCGTTCAGCTTTCAGCCGATGCCAAATTGGAAAATAAACAGCTTTCACCGATAGAAATCCAGGACATTTATTTCCGTTTGGATCAGGAAATCGCCAAATTGCTGAAAGCGACCGACAAAACTGTCGGTAACGAGAATATCCGCCTGTATATCACAGGTACTGGAGCGCCCGTTCTGCCAGCCGTGGACGTTCCCAAGGAGAAAGCATACACCGGCGATTTTTATCCGGACCGCTGCACCTCGTTGTTGAACCTTTATCTGATGGCCATTTACGGCAGCGACCAATGGGTCAGCGCCTGGGACAAACAGACCATCTTCCTGAACCGCAGAAAGATTGAAGAAAAAGGCATCAATCTCGAGGAAATCAGTCGGAAAGCGGCCGAATTCCTGGCCGAATTCAGTGGTGTCAACCATGTTTATCCCTACACGCAGCTGCTGTTCGGAACAACCAATTCAGCGCTTTCAGAAAGCATCAGCACCGATCGTGCCGCCGATTTCTACCTGGACATCCAGGGCGGCTGGAACGTCCGTGAACGTTCGAAGGAAAATGATTATCAAATTGGAAGCGGTGCGTTCAGCACACCTTTTATATATTACAGGCCCGACCAGAAAGGTCAAATCCTTGAAACTCCGGTTGCTGCTGGGGATATCAACGCTTCATTAAGCCGGATTTTCCGGATTCGTCCTCCGACGTCCTGTCAGGGTGCTGCGCTTCCCGAACTGAAATAAGCCGTACCGTACTATTATTCGGTTCGCAAGTTTCCAAACAGCCTCAAAATGCACTACTTTTGCGGCAACATTACCTTTAAACATATAAAAACTCTATACAAATGGGAATCAATGATATCCTGGCAAAACTTTTCGGGAACAAATCGACACGTGACCTAAAAGAAACATCACCTTGGGTGGAAAAGGTGAAAGAAGCGTATCCGGCCATCGAGGTGCTGAGCAACGATGATTTGCGCCAACGCACCGCCGACATCCGTACCACCATACAGAACAGCGTCCTGTCCGAACGCGAAGAAATCGAGAAGCTTAAAGTAGGCATCGAAGAGCTCGACATGGACGAACGCGAAAAAGTCTATGCCAACATCGATAAAATCGAAAAAGACATCCTCGAAAAGCTTGAAGTAGCCTTGGATGAAGCCTTACCCGAAGTTTTCGGCATTGTAAAGGACACCGCCCGTCGCTTCACCCAAAACGAAGAAATAGTGGTCACTGCGACTCAATTCGACCGCGACCTTGCCCCCAAACATGATTTTGTCCGCATCGAAGGCGACAAAGCCATTTACCAGAACCATTGGACGGCCGGCGGAACCGACGTCAAGTGGGATATGATCCATTACGACGTGCAGCTTTTCGGGGGTACCGTTTTGCACAAAGGCAAAATTGCCGAAATGGCCACGGGGGAAGGAAAAACCTTGGTAGCTACCTTGCCAGTATTCCTCAATGCCCTGACAGGCAACGGCGTACACTTGGTTACCGTCAACGATTATTTGTCCAAACGTGACTCCGAATGGATGGGTCCGATGTATATGTTCCACGGTATTTCCGTGGATTGCATTGACAAGCACCGCCCCAATTCCGACGAACGTCGTCAAGCCTATCTGGCCGACATCACCTTCGGTACCAACAATGAATTCGGCTTCGACTACCTGCGTGACAATATGGCCAACAGCCCCATGGACCTGGTGCAGCGCAAGCACAACTACGCCATCGTGGATGAAGTGGACTCCGTGCTCATCGATGACGCCCGTACGCCACTCATCATCTCCGGCCCAGTTCCCAGAGGCGAGGACCAGCTTTTCGACGAACTCCGTCCCAAAGTGGAACGCGTCGTGACTGCTCAAAAGACCATCGCCACCAAATTCCTGACCGATGCCAAACGACTGTTGGCTTCTGACAACAAGGACGAACAGAAAGAAGGCGGACTGGCCGTGTTCAGAGCCCACAAAGCCTTGCCCAGAAACAAACCGCTCATCAAGTTCCTCAGCGAACAAGGCACTAAAGCGGCCATGTTGAAATCCGAGGAATACTACATGGCCGACAACAACCGACTGATGCCGGAAGCCACCGATCCGATGTATTTCGTCATCGACGAGCAAAACAATTCGGTGGAACTCACCGACAAAGGCATCGACTACATTACCGGCGACACCGAGGACCCGCATTTCTTCGTACTACCCGATATCGCTGCTCAACTGGCTGAAATCGAAACACTTGGACTTAACGACGAAGAACGGGACATCCGCAAGGACGAACTGATGCTGAACTATTCCGTCAAATCCGAACGCGTCCACACCATCAACCAGTTGCTCCGCGCCTATTGCATGTTCGAACTGGACACTGAATACGTGGTCATCGAAAACAAGGTCAAAATCGTGGACGAACAGACTGGCCGTATCATGGAAGGCCGCCGCTACTCCGACGGTCTGCACCAGGCCATCGAAGCCAAGGAACGCGTCACGGTGGAAGCCGCCACGCAGACGTTCGCAACGATTACCCTTCAGAACTACTTCCGCATGTACCACAAGCTCTCCGGGATGACCGGTACGGCCGAAACGGAAGCCGGTGAACTCTGGGACATCTACAAACTCGATGTCGTAGTGATCCCCACCAACAGAGCCATCACCCGCAACGACATGGAAGATCGCGTATTCAAGACCAAACGCGAAAAATACACGGCCGTCATCGAAGAAATCGTGAAATTGGTGGAAGCTGGCCGACCGGTGCTGGTTGGGACCACTTCGGTCGAAATCTCTGAATTGCTGAGCAAGATGCTCACCATGCGCAAGATCAAGCACAGCGTGCTGAATGCCAAGCTTCACCAACGGGAAGCCGACATCGTTGCCACTGCAGGTTTGAGTTCCTCCGTGACCATCGCCACCAACATGGCCGGTCGTGGTACCGACATCAAGCTTTCTTCTGAAGTCAAAGTGGCAGGCGGTCTGGCCATCATCGGTACCGAGCGTCACGAATCCCGCCGTGTGGACCGCCAGCTGCGTGGTCGTGCCGGTCGTCAGGGTGACCCGGGTTCCTCTGTATTCTACGTTTCACTCGAAGACAACCTCATGCGCCTCTTCGGTTCCGAACGCATCACTGGCATCATGGATAAGATGGGTTTTGAAGAAGGCGAAATGATTGAGCACAGCATGATCTCCAAATCCATCGAACGCGCCCAGAAAAAGGTGGAAGAAAACAACTTCGGCATCCGTAAGCGCCTCCTCGAATACGATGACGTGATGAACAACCAGCGTGAAGTGATCTACACCAAACGCCGCCACGCCTTGATGGGCGAGCGCGTCAGCATGGATATTCTGAATACGATGTACGACCTTTCCACTGCTTTGGTGGAAGTCGCCGAAAACAACAAAGACTACGAACAGCTGGCCATGGACGTACGCAGTTATTATGCCATGGACGTACCCTTCGACCGGGAAACCTTCTTTGGCCGGAAAACGGATATCAATGTGGACGCCATTTTCGACGAAGCCCTGGATCATTTCAACCGCAGAAAGGAACGCATGGCCACCATTGCCGATCCAGTAGTTCAGCAGGTGTATGAAACGCAAGGTGCTCAATATGAAAACATCCTGATTCCCATCACCGACGGTAAACGGAGCTACAACATTCCGGTTCATCTGAAGACCGCTGCCGAAACCCATTCCAAAGAAGTGGTCCGCAGCTTCGAAAAAGCCATTCTGCTTCACACCATCGACGAAGCTTGGAAGGAAAACCTACGCGAACTCGATGAACTGCGCCATTCGGTTCAGAATGCCAGCTACGAACAGAAAGATCCATTGCTCATCTACAAACTGGAATCGTACGGTCTATTCAAGGAAATGGTGGAAAACATGAACAAAAAGTCCACCTCCGTCTTGATGCGTGCCCAGATCCCGTTCCGCGAGCCGGAAGCCGTCAAGCAGGCTGCTCCCGAAAAACGTCAGGATTACAGCAAGTACCGCACCGAAAAGGACGGCCCTGGCTCCTCCAACTCGCAAGCTCCCAACGCTGCTCCTGCTGAACGCCACATGGAACCGATCCGCGCCGAACAGAAAGTCGGTCGCAACGATCCCTGCCCCTGCGGTAGTGGCAAGAAGTTCAAGCAGTGCCACGGTAAGGATTTGTAAAAAAATTAAAGTGCGGGATTCCTCAAGGATTCCGCACTTTTTTTGTAGAAATGTTATATTTTTGTTGCATCAAAAAGTAATGCTCCCATACTGTTTTACAACGACCGAATCGTACACTTGGTCAATATATTCATGCACTCCACTTAGAGCGATTGCATCGTATTACTATAAAAACAACTATGGAAATGAAAAATGACTTTTTAAAAGCAATGATCAACAACAAGGGTCGACTCAGTGAAATCGAACTGGGTGAAAGCATCGGCCTGAACGAGGATGAAACAACCAAAATAATCAGTAGCTTGCTCGACGAGCACAAGATCGAATTTGTCGTGCATGGTGCCTGCAATTACAAACCACTTAAATCCAGAACCAAATGAACCTTAACGACTGTATACAATTTGCCAATGCCAACCCACTTTGCTCCTTGGCCACCCTTGAAAACGACCAACCCAGGGTGCGTATTCTCGGCTTTTGGTTTGCCGATGAAACCGGGTTCTACTTTCAAACCAGCACCATCAAGGAAATTCCCGGACAACTTCGGGCCAACCCAAAAACAGAAGTTTGCTTCTACCATCCTGAAGGCATGATTGGTACGATGCTGCGCGTTTCTGGCGAAGTGGAATTTCTGGATGAACCGTTCTACAAAGAAAAAGCGTTGGCTGACAGGCCTTTTCTGAAGAATTTCGGTATAACTGAGAATAGCCCCAAGCTGACGCTCTTTCGAATCGCCCACGGACAGGCGCATTTCTGGACGATGGAAAACAATTTGAAGGGTAAGGAATTCATTAATTTCTGACTTTTGAGCATGCTTTTTACAACAGGCCTCGGTTTCGATCGGGGTCTGTCTTTTTTTAAAACTCTTTTTGCTATTTTTGTACGGAATCCTTACAACAATACCCGATGAAATTCACCATTCCATTACTCTTTCTTGCTTCCATCGTTCTACTGTCATCCTATACGGCAGTATCGGATGATTTGATCCTCAAAAAGACCAAATCGGGAGAATATGAAGAACGTTATTTTGTTTACAAGGAGCAACCGACGATCAAGCAGGATCAATATGTAAAGTTGTATACAAACTTCATGGATGCTCAGAAAATTGTTGAAATAGGCAGTTACGAACTGAACCAAAAAACGGGTATGTGGATGAACTTTTACTACATCTCCATCACGAACATGATCAAGTCTTTCGGAACGTACGTACAGGGTATAAAGGAGGAAGAATGGTCTTATTTTTATCAAAGTGAAAAATTTTATAGTTTACTTTCGCCACTTCTAAATAAAAATAATGAAGCCATCAACCATACAACTCTGATGATTCCGAAATCCAAAAAAGAAATATGTATCCTTCAACTCGACACGACCAATGTTCGCTTGATGGAAACCGGTCGATACGAAAATGGAAAGAAAATGGGGGTATGGGAGTATTATTCCCGGGAGGGCAAATTGTTGCATAAGTACGACCATACCACTGGAAGGCTACTTGAAAACAACGAGTCACCGGAGAAATGTATGATTTATCTGGGCGGTTTTGACCGTTTCAACAATTTTATTTCGTATGACATACCTATTGAAACGATGAAAAATCTAGGTGATACGAACAAACTGGATTTCCTTGTGAAGGAAAACGGGTATGAACTGGTTGCTTTCAAAGGTGATTCGGTTTTGATTGATCTAGTGATGAACTTTCTGAATTCGACTCCAAGCAATTGGATACGCTTGACTACCGATGAAAAAAAGAGCATTCATTACATTTTTCAGATGCTGAGGAGTCCTGATAAAAAACAAATAAGAAGCATAATGCGATTTAAGTACGTTGATTCCGACGTAAAGGAAAATGATGATTTGGAACCCGAATTACTTATTTCTCCCAGTAATTAAAGAAAAATTACCCACCTGTGCGATGGGACGTATCGTATCTTTGTCTGAACCGAACGTACGATACCATGAAACAACACACGCTGATCCTTTGCCTTTTATTGACTGCCCTGACGGGCTTGTTTGCACAACGTCAGCGGACGGACCTTTCCGGTTTGGACTGGAAGTTGAGTTTGGATCCAGAAGCCAGCTGGAAAAACGATGAACTGCATTTGCCGGGGAAGTTCCAGTTACAGGATCTGCCCGTCAATCTTCCGACAAAAGGTTGGAATTCAGTATTCGTACAGACAGCCAAAAAAGTGCACTTGCCGGCTACGGTCGAAGAGCATTTCTGGGGTCAAAACGGTGAAACGTTTGGCGTCGACGGAAACTATACTGGCGTCTCCTGGTTCACGACTTCGGTTGACGTCCCTGCATCCATGCAAGGAAAGCGGATTCGGTTGCAGTTCGAAAGTGTACGATTCAGGGCTGAAATCTTTGTGAATGAACAGCTTTGCGGGTACGACCTGGTGAACGGAACGCCTTTTGAAGTGGACATCACGGACGTTGTACAAATGGGGAAACCGAACCGCATCGCCATCCGCATCACCGACCCAAACGGCAACTTCAACTGGAAAGACTCACAGGTCTATGAATGGGGCAGTTATCGCACCAATCCCTCCCATGGTTTCGGCGGCATCACTGGCAAGGTGTTTCTCACGGCCACCGACCCGGTTTATATTAGTGGCTTCTTCTTGAAAAACCGGAAAGAAATCACGACAGCGGATGCTGAAGTGGATGTATGCAATACCACGGGAAAGACAATGAAAGGCGACCTTCAACTGTCCATCACTGACAAGACAGGAAAAACCGTTTTCAATTCAGTAAAATCCTTTGATGTTCCAACAGGACAAACCACTTTCAAGCAAACCCTAAGCGTGAAAGGTGCAAAACTCTGGAGTCCGGATTCTCCTGAACTTTATACACTGACCGCCACGTGGAAGGATTCAAAATATCAGGACAGCTTTGCCGATCAGTTCGGTTTCCGCTGGTTCGAAATCCGTGATGTACAGGGTGACAGGCAGTTGTATTTGAACGGCAAGCGCATCGTCCTGCGCACGGCTATCTCCTGGGGTTTCTGGCCGGTAAACGGCATCACGCCGAATGAGGAGATGGCCACGAAACAGATCCTGGCAGCAAAGCGTTTGGGACAAAACATGCTGACCTTTCACCGTGCCATCGGACAGGAAAACGTGTTGGATAAAGCCGATGAACTGGGCTTGCTGTATTGGGAGGAACCGGGCGGAAACCAATACCCGGCTGGCGATTTCAACCCGACTGACCCGCAAAAAATCAATCAGGCGGATTTCTACTTCGCCTACCGGAACGAAAAGCTGGCGCGTATGATGAAACGCGACCGGAACCATCCTTCCTTGATCATTTACAACCTGCACAACGAACGGGGTGCCGCTCCGCAGAAACAGGATTATGACGAACTGCGCACTGCACATCTGTTGGATCCGACAAGGCTCCTCATCTACAATTCCTCCAACGGCTACAACCCATTGAACGAGCCCAACGACCGTTTCAAGACGCATCTGATGCCCTACGACACAACCATTCGCAATTTCGGTTGGTGGGACAACCATCATGCCGGTGGTCCCGGTGTGTATCACGACAAACTGTATGAAGGGCCGGATAAGTACCTGCGCTGGTCCGACCACAAAAGTGAAATCGTTTTCTGGGGCGAAGAAGGCGCCATCGGTACTCCTCCCCGACTGCAACTGATCCGCAACGAAATCCTCGAAAAGAAGCAAACCGGCTGGGAAAAAGACGATTACCTGAAATGGTACGATGCGTATGACCAGTTTCTGAAAGACAAGGGTTTCAGCAAGGCTTTTAAGGATGTGGATGCGATGACCACTGCCATGGGGAATGTGGCGCTTTACTACCAGGGGCGCATGATTGAAAACATACGCATTTCCAATACGGTGGACGGTTATGCCGTAAACGGTTGGGAAAGCATGAAGCTCGAAAACCATTCGGGCATCGTGGACAACTATCGGAACATCAAGGGTGATCCGCAACTCATCGCCCGTTACAACGAACCGCTTTTTGTGGCAGTAAAGCTCAATCGCAAAGTGCTGGGTGTCGGCGATACGACCAACGTCGATTTCTACCTTGTCAATGAAAAGGATCTTCGTGGAAAATGCTTGCTGAAAGCGCGGTTTCTGGATGCAAGTGGAAAAACACTGGCTTCGGCTGAATTTCCTGTCAAGGCAGAAGGCGGTGTCGTTTATGGCCAATTGCTGAAGGCTAGCTGGAAGTTGCTAGTGCCTGTCAAAGGCTATGCCACCGTTTCAGCCGAACTGGTTCAGAACGGCAAGACCGTAGCCAAAGGGGACGACCAACTTTTTGCCACTCAACCGGATAGGCAAGGTATTGCCGAAGATTTCAGCGTGGCCGATTCCACCGGGACGTTGCAGAATTACCTGAAATCCGCAGGCATCAACAACCTGGGAAGTTACCGTAGCGGACGTCCCAAAGGTCGGTTTCTGCTGGCCGGTGCCTTCGAGCCACAGCAATGGGGTTCAGGCATGTCGGACCTTATGGAATGGCTGCACGAAGGCAATACGTTGGTCGTTGTGGCGAATGCCGAACGCTGGGCTGAATTCCTGGCCGACAAGGAGGTTCTCGATTACCGGGGCTCCAAAGTTTTAGGAAAATCCTGGTACGGAGGCAATTACATTGTTCGGGAGAATCCATTGTTCGAGGGTCTGCCTGTGGACTGCGCCTTCAATTGGGAATATCAATGCTTTTCGGCCTACAACCGCAATCGGGTCGGCCTTCGCATCTTTAACGGGGAAACCTATGTGGGTTGTGTTTCGGATCATAAAAAGGAAGTTTACTCGGCACTCAGCGTAGTTCCGGTGGGTCGCGGTCGCGTTGTGCTTACTTCATTGGACTTGACTTCCTGCATCAAAGACTTGGCAAAATACACCCAAGCCGTAGACATCGACGGGATGGATGAATCGATGCGGGGCTTCAATACGTCTTCGGATAACAAAGCCAATAAAGTGGGCCAGCAGCTCTTGTTGAACCTTTGCAGGTTTGCATCGTCAAATCCTTAAAACTGAACCATGAAGACTGCTCGACTCGTATTTATTCTTCTGATCTTGGCAGTATTGCCAGTCGCTGGTCGAGACAAAGCCACCGATACCAAGGTGAGGCAAACCATGATGACAGCCACCCGCTTCATGATGGATAAGGTGAGTTATCAGGGAGGTTTCGTGTGGCAGTATCTGCCTGATTTCTCGCGGAGTTGGGGTGAATTGGAGGCCAGACGCAGCATGGTTTGGATTCAGCCTTCGGGCACACCGACCGTTGGATTGGTTCTGGTCGATGCATATGAAGCCACCGGTGACAAATACTACCTGAATGCCGCCCTAAAAGTAGCAAAAACGTTGATCAAAGGGCAATTGCCCTGTGGCGGTTGGAACTACGTGTTTGACCTTGACGGAGAGGATTCGCTGAAAACTTGGTACGAAACCGTGGGCAAAAACGCCTGGCGACTGGAGGAATTTCAGCATTATTACGGCAATGCCACGTTCGACGACGGTGGCTCCATCGAATCGGGCACTTTTTTACTACGATTGAATCAACACAGCAAAGTAGTTTCCGCTGCGCTTGAAAAGGTCATCGGGTTCGTGCTCGAAAGTCAATATCCCAATGGAGGTTGGCCTCAACGGTATCCGCTAATGAGCGGTTTCAGCAAAAACGGTGTGGCGGATTACACCGGCTACATTACGTTGAATGATGACGTGCTCCGAAAGAATATCGAATTTTTGATGCGCTGCCATCAACAATTGGGACGACCTGAATTGAAAGAGGCCGCCCTTCGAGCCATGAAGTGCTGCCGTGATTTGCAACAAAAAGGTCCGTACCCAGGCTGGTCCGATCAATATACGCTCGACGGTAAGCCGGCACAAGCCCGTTCCTACGAACCCCGCTCCATCAATTTGGGAACCACGCCCGTATGCATCGGTATGATGATGGATTTTTATCGAATGACGGGGGACACCTCTTTTTTATCCGGCATTCCGGCAGCATTGAAATTTCTGGAATCGCAGAAATTGTCCGACAGTCTAGTCGCACTTTCAGGTAAGCGTTCACGCGGAACTGAATTATTCATGACTCCACGTTTTATCGACCCGGACAATGGCAAACCGCTGTACGTGCATCGCAAAGGAAGCAATGTTGTGAACGGTCAATACTACTTCGACCAGGACATCCGCCACACCATTGTACACTATTCTTCGCAAGCCTTTCAAGATTTGAAGCCGATTTGGGCGGAGTACGAAAAGTTGCTGTTTTCACAGCCTGTAGCGATGGACGAACCAATCGCTTTTAACGGCCGGATACCGGTGGAACGCATCCTGGAATCGTTTGACCCAAAGGGATACTGGCCTGCCCAGCTAACAATTTACTCGAATCCCTATATCGGAGTCGCCCCTGCCACAGGCGGAGAAGTTTCCACATACGCTGAAGCAACGACCGGCGACTTATTCGACACCTCCCCCAATTCGCTGCATACCTCCGAGACAGATATTTCAACAAGTGTCTACATCCAGAATATGCAACGCCTCATCGGCTATTTGAAAGCAGAGGAAAGCACTATTGAACTTCGTTGATTGAAGATTCCTACAGCAAGCAGCGTGGCAGCGCTCGCAGGAATAGAAAGACGACCGATTGCGGGTATTTCATCTGTCGCTTTAGCATCAATCGAGAGCTTACACCAACATTGTGATAAGCTTGCGGTTTTTTTGTAACAACTTGGCGCTTTTGGCCCCTTTGGAGTTTACAAAGTGTCAAATGCAAAAAGTAAGCAAATGCATATATTCAGTAGATTTATTCATTTATTTCTGACATAATGATTATTTTTTGCGTCATTTTGTTCATATTTCAAAGCTTTTTACTTGCACAGTCAATTTTTTAAATGCACCTTTGTAGGACTGATTGGCCTCAGATAAACTATTTTCTTACCTAAAGTAGCATTAAAAAACTATGAAGACTGCTGATGTTTTGGCGAATTTAAAACGCCGTTTCCCCAACGAACCTGAATACCATCAGGCCGTTGAAGAAGTATTACTGTCGATCGAAGAGGTGTATAACCAACATCCGGAATTCGACAAAGTGAATCTGATTGAAAGAATCTGTATCCCCGACCGCATTATTTCTTTCCGTGTTACCTGGATGGACGATAAAGGCAATTACCAGGTCAACATGGGTTACCGAATTCAGCACAACATGGCCATCGGGCCTTACAAGGGCGGACTTCGTTTCCACTCTTCCGTATATCCCGGTATCCTGAAGTTCCTGGCTTTCGAACAGACATTTAAAAACGCCCTGACGACGCTTCCGATGGGTGGAGCAAAAGGTGGTTCCGACTTCAGTCCCAAAGGCAAATCTGACGCAGAAGTGATGCGTTTTTGCCAATCTTTCATGCAAGAACTCAGCAAATACATCGGTCCGGACCTCGACGTGCCAGCTGGTGATATCGGCGTAGGTGGCCGCGAAGTGGCTTACATGTTCGGCAAGTACAAACAAATGAAAAATGAATTCACGGGTACGCTGACCGGTAAGGGCATCGAATTCGGTGGTTCACTGATCCGTCCGGAAGCAACCGGTTACGGCAACATTTATTTCCTGATGAATATGCTGAAACGCAAAGGGATTACCGACCTGAAAGGTCAGGTGGTTTCCATCTCCGGTTCCGGCAATGTTGCAACGTACACCGCTGAAAAGGTGCTTGAACTCGGTGGTAAAGTCATCACCCTTTCCGACTCCAACGGTTACATCTACGACGAAAAAGGCATTACGCTTGAAAAACTGGCGTATGTATTTGATTTGAAGAACGTTCAACGCGGTCGTATCAAAGAATATGCCGACAAATACAACTGCAAATACGTGGAAGGTGCTCGACCCTGGGCTGAAAAATGCACCATCGCGTTGCCGAGTGCTACGCAAAACGAATTGACTGGCGAGGATGCAAAGACCTTAATCGCCAATGGTTGCATCGCCGTTTCCGAAGGTGCCAACATGCCTTCCACCATGGAAGCTGTTGATGTATTCATCGCTGCCAAGATCATGTATGCTCCGGGCAAGGCCGCCAATGCCGGTGGTGTATCGGTTTCCGGTTTGGAAATGTCCCAAAACTCCCTGCGCCTATCTTGGGGCAAGAACGAAGTGGACGAACGCTTGAAAGATATCATGCAAGCCATTCACGAATCGTGCGTGAAATACGGCACCGAAGCCGACGGTTTTGTAAACTACGTGAAAGGTGCCAACGTGGCCGGTTTCATAAAGGTAGCCAAAGCTATGATGGCTCAGGGTGTGCTCTAAAGGATATTCATAGTAAATAGGACCCGGTTGAACAGTTCAGCCGGGTCCTATTTTTAGAATTTCACAACGAAATCCAAATACGGGATTCCAATAAAAATGGCACTCACAATTTCCTTGTTGTTGAGGAAACCCAGATCGACGGACATTTTGCTTCCAAAAAATCGGACACCGTAGGAATAAACACTTCCCACCTTCGGCAGAATCCAGTTTTCAGTAATGAAGGTTGTTTTGCGGCCCATTCGGAACATACCATTCACTGTGATGGGGGCACCGTCAAACAAAAATTTTCCACCCTGCAAGGTTGTACTCACTCCAAGGGTCACATTGTTTTCCTTGTTGCCATACGTCAACAGACCATATTCCATATTAAACGACGTTGTATTGGCGCCCAAACTGGAAAGCGGACCCATATAGACAAACAAGACCCCAGCGCCCACATTCAGGTTTTCGGCCACTTGATAACCAACCTTCGGAGTGAAGAAGAAAATAGGCGACCAGTTATTACCAATGGTGGCAAACGTGGAAATTAATTCCAAGCCAGCACCAAATGAAAAGTGATCGGTCACCCCAATATTTACCGAATGGAGCAACAAATCGCTGTTTTGGTAATACTTCTCCCCCTTGGCTAAATTGTAGGCTGATGGAGCAAAAAAATATCTGGTGGGGTGTGGATTCGGAATCGCCGTTGCACCATTAAATTCCATCTTGTTTTCAATCACTTTCATGTTCTTGATGGTTTCGACGTATATCTGGATTTTCGGAATGGATGAAGTCTTGATTTCCAGCAACGCTGAATCCAAGGAGATAATAGTTCCAATGAATTCGGAACCGTCCATGAGTTCAATCTGATAGGTTTTGGATGGGTCAATAGGGCCTGAGGGGAGTCCGTTGACACGACCAAAAGCAACATTCAGACTTATCATAACAAAAGATAAGAGGGCAATCAGGTGTTTCATAATGCAGTATTTTTATATTCGTTGATTTTACACAGTCGTTTTGCTTGAACCAAATATAGCGTGTTAAATTAATATTGATACACAACGGCAGCGATTTTTACCTTATAAATCTTCCATACCTTTATTTTTCTACATCGGCAACCGCACTAATGCTGATACCGACCGGTTTACTATCCCATTGCCCTTGACTCGTTTTTTTATAATAGGTTTTCCCCAAGCCTGCACAAAAGTACAGCCCGCCCTTGCCTAGATCTTTCACATGTTCCAGCGTTACCAGAAAGTCACTGCTGACTAGGATGTTTTGTGAAAGAAGGTCTACCTGGATTTCATTCTTTATTGCTGCTTTTGTCAAGTTGATATAGATTGGTTTTTGTAGTACATTTTCAAAATCCATTTTACCAATTACCTTGTAAACATTTAGCCGATAAGTAATTGAATCATAATTACAGAATGAGATGTGGATGTTCACTTGCTTTAGCAAGGCTGATTTTCTAACTTTCATTAAAACGCCAAGTTCATACCCTAACTTATTGTCGGTAAAACCCGCACTTATTTTGTTGGAACGGAATGCAAATCCCAATGTCTTCTGAGTGAATGATCTTGGCCTGATCAGGACTTCCTTCATCGAATAAATCTTTCGTTTTAAAAGAACCACCTTGTGCGGGTCATTTCGAAATTCAGAAACCGGTACAGCAAAGGGCATGTATCCGATGCAAGAAATCAGGAGTGTGTCCCGATCGAAGTGTGAATCGACCATGAGATCAAACGTTCCGATTTCATCTGAGACCGTTCCGATATTCTTCCCGACGACTCCGACATTGACGAATTCCACCGGATTTTTACTGAAGTCATCTAAAACGACACCTGAAATATTCTGTGCGGGTGTAAGAGTGGAGAAGATTGAGAAGAATCCGAGAATCAAAGGTAGTTTCATCGTATTTGCTGTTAGAAATTACACGCAAATATAATTGCTTGAAATGTAAATAAATAACAAATAAAATTAATATTTTTGCAATAAACCAACAGTTTTTAGCGGCACTTTAACAAGACTGAAATTATGGCAACGACACTCATCCATTATTTTACCGGAACAGGCAATACGGCGCTTGCTGTACAGTTTATTTCGGAACAAAAACACAGGAGGCATTCAATAGACTGCTGGAACGTGGCGGAGTGATTGGCGGTGAATCTGCCGGATCGATGGCGCAAGGTGAATGGGATGCCCTTTACATGGTGGATCCTCCCTTGTTCCAATTGCCTGCAGGAACAAATTACACCGATTATCCCATGCTTCGTTTCGTACCCGGGCTGGTGGTCATTCCACACATCAATACTGGAGGAATCCAAAAATGGAATTGGTGCGGATCGATTATCCAAAACCACCCGGAAGCGTTAGGTGTTGGCATTTACGAAGGTAAAGGCCTCATTCTAAAAAAAGACCTACTCCGGGTTCATGGAGATAGTCTGGGCATTTACGATTCAACCACCATGAGTTATTCCAACTTGAAAGGCAACTTCCTGATGCTGTACCATGGGGAAACCTACGACATTGGCACTCGAAAACAGCTGAACTTCCGGCCACAGATTCAAATCACGTTGCCCAATCAAATCATTCAGAGAAACATACCATTTCAGATTGATCTTTCCAAGGTCTTCGTCGACATCAACGCGGATGACTCTTTAACGTACTCCGTCAAGTTGACCAGTGGCTACGCTCTACCAGCCTGGATCTCTTTCGACCCAACACCTTTACGTCTGACAGGAACTTGTACCGACCAAGTTTTGCTTGCTGTCGTATTCAAAGTCACAGATCGGTCTGGCAGCTACAATTCCGTCACATTCAACATTCAAGCAGAACTCCCCCAAGAACTTTCACCGCAAAAGTCGACGTTGGTCGGCTTGATTTTCGACAAACAAACCAAAAAACTGGAATGCAACTTTGAAAAAGTCAGCCCAACAACTTGTAAAATAATCCTTTATGATTGCTATGGGAAAGTATGTTGTTCCAAAACGGTTCAGGCTTCGGTCAACACTTCCATTGATGTCACTGCTCTAAAAGGGATTTACATCGTTTCCATTCAAACTGGGAACTGTGTTCAGAACCAAAAAATAAGCATCTACTAAAGCGTCATTAATTGCTTGCTCATAAAACAAACCACAAAAGGCAAATGTTCATAAGCCTTGGTTCCTGTCTGTACAAAGCCTTGGGATAAATACCAATTCTTGAGTTTTGTATGGGAGTCAATCAAAGCAATGGATACAAACTTTCCTCCTGACTGCTGAATCAAATCTGTGGCAAAATCCATCAATTGAACGCCGTACCCCTTATTCCTATTTTCGAGCAATACGGAAACTTTCTCGATATAAAACGTCTCTGCTTCTTTGGTTGATTCTTCCACAGCAATGCAACCGATCAATGCTTCATCGACGGACAATCCGTACAAACGGATGCCATTACTTAATTGCGCTCTCAAAGTAGCCTCATCTATGAATGCATTGTTCGTCGGATTCGTCTCCCTAGTAAAGCCGAACTGCTTGGCAACAGTGTCGTGCGATGCATTCAGCACGTGTACAACGGCGGATAAATCGCCTTCGGGTGGAATAAATGATATTTTTTTCATGGCATAGTGTATGTGTTGAAACAATTGGGTCAAATGTACGATTTTTTTGATTTTCAAACCAATCCTTTTCGACCCCACTGGCCAACTAAACATCTTAATAAAACACGGAATGCTCCACAAATAAAGAAACCAATCCGAAAAGGATTGGTTTTTCTATTTGTGGAGCATAGCGGACTCGAACCGCTCACCTCGACACTGCCAGTGTCGCGCTCTAGCCAGATGAGCTAATGCCCCGTGAGGTTTTTAAAGCGGGTGCAAAGATACAGGAAGTTTTTAATTTTACTATCTTTGAGCGACACTTTTTGCCGTAAACACTGATTTTTTTTGCTCATGTTAATCGTCAACACTACCTACCATGTCTCCGAAGATTGCCAGAAAGACTGGATCTTTTGGGTCAAGAATGAATACCTTCCGGAAGTGACCAAAACCAATATGCTGGTCAACCCGCGCTTCTTCCGTTTACTGGTGGAAGACGAACCCGGAACGGTCAGTTTTGCCCTCCAGTTCGAGGTCGAAAACCTGGATACGCTCGAAAATTGGTTTCAGCGGTATGGAATTGAAATGCAACAAACCATGAGCAATCGGTTTCAGGAAAAGGTCATGGGTTTCACCACGATGATGGAGACTGTATCATGAACGAGACCACAGTCAAAGCTGTTCCGAAGGTCATCAAGGACCGCATCATCCTGGGCATCGACCCGGGCACGAATGTCATGGGTTACGGTTTGCTCAAAATTACGAACAACAAACCAGAGATGCTGGCCATGGGCATCCTTCAGCTGAACAAATACGAGGACCATTATTTGCGGTTGCGCAAGATTTTCGACCGAACGCTTGGGCTCATTGATGAATTCTTACCGGATGAACTCGCTATCGAGGCGCCGTTTTTTGGCAAGAATGTGCAGTCGATGCTTAAGCTAGGCAGGGCTCAGGGCACAGCCATAGCCGCGGCACTTTCAAGAGACATGCCCATTTTTGAATATGCGCCGTTGAAAATCAAGATGGCGATAACCGGAAACGGTCGTGCCTCCAAGGAGCAGGTTTCGGACATGCTGCAGCGCATGCTGAAAATCCCGAAGGAAACCATGCTCCCGCAACTCGATGCCACGGACGGGTTGGCCGCCGCACTCTGTCATTTCTTTCAGACCAACCGCCCCCAAATGGACAAGCCCTTTACGAGTTGGAAGGACTATATCGCTAAAAATCCGAAAAAAGTGGTTTAGACTGAATTGGAATCATGCCCCTTGAATGCACGGAAAACAGTCATTGTAACAAGAATTGCCAAGATTATCATTTTTAGGGCACAATAACAGTGATGCTTTTAGCAATTCGCAAGGCAGTCGTCAGCGAACGTCAATGCGGGAATCAGCAGTCAAGCTATGAGTAATGATTTCGTTTTCATTTCAGCAGGGCATTAAAATTTAACCATGATACCGATGGTGGGTAATATCGTTCCGCCAAAGTTTGGGATTTGACGCAATACGTAGCGGCTTGGGTCTCCGGTGTCGGTGAGCATCCATTTCTTGAAGTAGAACTCCTTATCAAGTCTAAGGTCAAGCTGATGCGACAGACCGAGGCGTTCGGAATTGTACTTTGAATAATCGATGTACGTTCATTCTTTTATTAATTTCACAATTCTATATATCATTTTTATTATTTTATTGTTACTTTTAGTATTTTTATGAGAATATAATATGAGAATTTAAAGGTAATATACAGAGACATGGAACATCAGATTGTAAACAATTTTGCAGATGCCATTCAGGCAATTAAAAGTGCGATACTTAAAAGCCGTTATCGTGCTGCTGTTTTGGCAAATCGTGAGCAATTGTCCCTTTACTATGGCATTGGAAAATACATATCAGAAAACAGCAGGCAGCATTTTTGGGGAACAAGTGCAATTGATACTATATCAAGAAAACTACAACAGGAACTTCTGGGACTACGAGGTTTTTCCCCGGTGAATATTAAGAGGATGCGCCAATTCTATGAAGCATGGCAACATCAATTCGAAGATACTAGTAATGAACTATTTATAAATCGTCCGTCATCAACGGACGAAATACAGATCGATGTTCTATTGGAATATCGATCTCTATCTATGGGCGATAGCAAGATGGAGCACTTTTTAGGAATTGGTTTTACACATCACTATGAACTACTGATAAAAACAACAACTATTGCCGAGCGGCAATTCTATATAGAACGTTGTGCCACTGAATTTTGGAATGTGAACAACCTAAAGCATCACCTCAAAAGTAACCTATATACAAAACGCACAAAGCTACCAAATAATTTTAATACTACTATCTCTGATACCGATCTGAGGCGTAAAGCATTGTTGACATTCAAAGATGAATACTTTTGGACTTCATAAATATTGAATCCTCAGTAGATGAAATGGATGAACGAATGTTGGAAAACGAAATCGTGACCAATATCAAGAATTTCATAATGTCGCTTGGTAAAGATTTTTCGTATATTGGTAATCAATATCGTATAATTGTCGAGGAGAAAGAGTATTTTATCGACCTACTTTTCTTTAATAGACAACTTCGATGTCTGGTAGCTATTGAACTGAAAAGAGGAGAGTTTAAGCCTGAATATCTCGGTAAGATGAATTTTTACTTGTCGGCTCTTGATGATTTAGTTCGCTTGAACAACGAAAATTATTCAATCGGCATTATACTTTGCAAATCACAAAAAAACAGCGTTGTAGAGTATGCCATTCGGGATATGAGAAAACCGATGGGCGTTGCTACTTTCAAAACATATCTGCCAGATGAGTATAAAGATATTTTACCAAATGCGGAGGAGCTTAAAAAACTCCTTTAATATTTTTTTTTGCATTTTACAAGCACTTTTCGCCCATCAAGGAGCGTTGTAGCGAACAAATAGGTATCACCGCCTTCCTTAAGTTTGGTTTTCTTGCGAAGTTGAGCGACTGACTCGGGAAAGTTGCGGGTACTGATGTTGGCTTTGGTAAGATTACCGAGGTGGATTTTCAGTTCTTTGGAGTGTACTTGGAAAACGGATTCGATGGAAAAGGCACGGCCGGGAAAATCTTCCAAAAGGGTTTCAGAGGTGTATAAATGACTGTTGGGGTGTAGTTTATGAACATCGAAGGCTTGGGTCAGGATGGAAAAGGCGCCGGCCTTCAGGATGGAGGCGTTGGGCTCGTAGAGAAATTGTTGCGGTGCTTCGGCGAGGTGGCAAAGGACAGATTGTTCGTCGGAGCGGGTAAAGTCAAAAAGCTGCGCAGGTGCGTTGCTGCGCAAGTTGACACAATAAATCCGGGGATCCTGGACCACGTTTTCTGCAGATAGAAGAAAAAGCAGTTCCTTGCATTCCCCATCGACGGAAACGACATGAACCTGAGTTGTTTCGGGCAATTTCCTGATTGCCAAGGAAATATCCAGCATGGGTGAAAGCTTGACTAAAACAAGCGGGGATTTGGCAAACAGAGAGGCTTTGATGGCAGCGATGTCGGGTTCACAATCGTTTAGGGCGACAACCTTGCCACCCTGGGAATTTCGACGGGCGGGGTCGATAAACAACAAATCGAAAGTACGGGAAGACTCTTCCAAAAGCGATGGGCCATCCCCAAGGAGGACTTCAGCCTGAGTCAAGCCAAGTGCCCGAAAATTTTCTAAAGCGATTCCACAAAGATCCGAGCGACGTTCCATGTATAAAGCTTGGATTTTGCCGGCAGCAAGAAAAGCGAAGTCCACGCCCAGCCCGCCGGTCAGATCGGCAATGCACTGAACCGAGGAAGGCACAATGGATGCTTTGTAACGTGCAGTTGCCTCGGAGGAACATTGCTCCAACGGCAGGGAGTCTGAGAAAATCAAATCGGGGTTCCCAAACCAAGAGGGCACTTTCCTAGCAAGAGCTTGATAACCGGCCACTTGCCTAAGCACGACGGAGGCGTTCAGATGTGGAAACCGCCCTAGCCTAAGGGCCAGAGCGGAAACGTCCTCGTGCAGATATTCCTGCACAAATGCTTTTTCATCTTGGGTAGGCATTAGGGTTTCCACAATGACAAAAGTAATAAAAATCCCTCGTTGAAGTTCATCAGGTCCTCTCAAAACTCCTTTGATTTGGGCACTGCTGATTTCCAGAAAGGATGTTTCATAAGGTTGTCAAGGTCAAGGCGCTGATTATGAGACATACCGGAGCGTACTTTGGTACGTGAGGATTGTCGAATAAGCAGCAACGCTGAGATTGGCAACCTTATGAGACATCCCATTAGCCGAGGTAGCCTTGTTCGAGCATAGCCCGTGCCACCTTCATGAAGCCGGCCACATTGGCACCCTTCATATAATTGATGTAACCATCGGCTTCTTTGCCGTAGCGCTGGCATTGGTCGTGAATATCGGCCATGATTTGTCGTAGACGGGCATCGACTTCGTCGGCAGGCCAGGAAAGGTGCATGGCGTTTTGGGTCATTTCCAGACCGGAAGTGGCCACACCACCGGCGTTTACCGCTTTACCAGGCCCGTACATGACGCGAGCCAGAATAAAGGCATCGATGGCATCGGGCGTGCAGCCCATGTTGGAGATTTCACCGACACAGAGGACACCGTTGGCTATTAGTTGGCGGGCATCGTCACCGTTCAGTTCATTCTGAGTGGCGCAAGGCAATGCAATGTCCACTTTTTGTTCCCAGGGGCGTTTTCCCGCAAAAAAATGTGCATTGAATTTGGCGGCATAAGGCTCAATGACATCGTTGTTGCTATCCCGCAATTCAAGCATATATGCAATTTTTTCCCCGTTCAAGCCTTCGGGATCAAATACATAGCCGTCAGGACCGGAAAGCGTGACTACTTTGGCTCCCATTTCAGTAGCTTTCATGGCGGCACCCCAAGCCACGTTTCCAAAGCCGGAAATGGCGATGGTCTTGCCTTCGATGCCCCTGCCCTGCGTAGTCAGCATCTGGCGGACAAAGTACAGACCGCCGAAACCGGTGGCTTCGGGACGGACAAGCGAACCGCCGTATTCCAGACTCTTGCCGGTCAAGACGCCAGTGTTCTGCCTAGCCAGTTTTTTATACATGCCGTAGAGGTAACCGATTTCACGGGCACCGACACCAATGTCACCGGCAGGCACATCCGTTTCGGCACCAATGTTGTGCCAAAGTTCCAGCATGAAGCTGTGGCAGAACCGTTCAATTTCAGCATCCGATTTTCCGCGGGTGCTGAAGTCGGAACCACCCTTGGCACCGCCCATGGGCAGCGTGGTGAGGGCGTTCTTGAAGGTTTGTTCAAAACCCAGGAACTTCAATATGGAAAGGTTGACGGAAGCATGGAAGCGCAGACCACCCTTGTAGGGGCCAATGGCGTTGTTGAACTGAACGCGGTAACCCAGGTTCACCTGAATTTTGCCGGCATCGTCAATCCAAGGCACTTTAAAGGTGAGGATGCGATCGGGTTCGACCAGACGTTCCAGAATCCGGGCTTTCTCGAACTCAGGATGCTGGTTGTAAATGGTTTCCACACTGAGCAGTACTTCGTGAACGGCCTGCAAAAATTCTTTTTCGCCCGGGTGCTTGGCTTCGAGCGCATTCATGAATTGATTGATATCCATACGGTGTTTCGTTGAAAAGTTAAGTGAAGCGTATCAAATATAGGCAAAAAGCGTGAGTTTGCATTCGGTTTTCGTTACATTTGCAACAGAAGGCGGAAACTTCCAAAAAAACCGCCCGGTTGGTAGCAAAGGCCTTAAACTATCATAATGAAAGCTGCAACCCCAATTTGCACCTCAAAATTAGAATGTTTTCTGACTATATGCAAGCTAAACCCGCTTTTTTTGCACAATTTTAAAAGGTACCATGAATAGCAAACATTCCTTCCGAAAACTCTATTTCAAAGATACGTCGTTTGCCAAACTGATGACCAAGCGCATCTACAACATTTTGCTGATTGCCAGCAAATACGATGCGTTTGTGCTGGAAGACGACGGCAGGGTGGATGAACTGATTTTCAATGAGTATGTCTCTTTAAATTTGAGGTATCCCCCACGGTTCACACAGGTTTCCACCCAGAAGGAAGCAATGGAGGAACTGAAAAATAACAATTACGAACTTGTTATCTGCATGCCCAGTGACAAGCAGGACCTTAATTTCAGAATTCCTTCCATCATCAAGGAGAAGTATCCGGATCTGCCTCTCGTTGTTCTCACGCCGTTTTCGCGCGAAGTTTCCAAATACATCGCTCAGGCCGACCTTTCTTCCGTAGACTATGTGTTCAGCTGGTTGGGAAATGCCGACTTGCTCTTGGCCATCATCAAACTGATTGAAGACAAGATGAATGTGGAACAGGACATCGAGTCGGTTGGTGTTCGAGTCATACTCCTGGTGGAGGATTCAGTACGGTTTTATTCGTCCATTTTACCCAATTTGTACAAATTCATTTTGGAGCAATCGAGGAATTTTGCTACGGAAGCGCTCAATGGGCATCAGCAGATGTTGCGAATGCGTGGCCGCCCTAAGATCCTGCTGGCTAGAACGTACGAGGAAGCAAAAGCCTTGTTTCGCAAGCATCAGAAGGACATGCTCGGTATCGTTTCCGACATGAGTTTCAGCCGGGAAGGAGTTAAAGACAAGGAAGCCGGGCTGTTGTTCTGCCGAAGGGTCCGAAATGCAGATCCGGTGCTGCCCATCATACTGAATTCGTCGGACACCAGCAACCAACGTTGGGCGGAGGAACTCGGTGCCGGGTTCATCGATAAGGCTTCCAAAACCTTTCCACAGGAATTGCGTCAGTTGCTCACCGACAATTTTGGGTTCGGCGATTTTGTGTTCAACCATCCGGATACGAACCAAGAGGTCATGCGCATACGGAACCTGAAGGAATTGCAGGAACAGATTTTCACGATTCCGGAAGATTTGCTGCGTTTTCATCTGGAACGCAACCACATTTCCCGCTGGCTGTATTCCAGGGCCATGTTTCCGCTGGCCAAGTTCCTGGAAGACATACACATGGACGATTTCAAAGATATTAACGAAATCCGAATGGTTATTTTCAACGCCATTGTGATGTACCGGCGCACCAAAAACATGGGGATCATTGCTGAATTCAAGCGAGATCGGTTCGACAAATATTCCAACTTCGTGCGCTTTGGCGAAGGCTCGCTGGGCGGAAAAGGCCGTGGCCTGGCGTTTATCGATGCCATGATCAAGCGCAATGTGGAACTGAACGATTTCGACGGGGTTAATGTCTGTATTCCTAAAACGTTGGTGCTCTGCACGGAAATTTTCGACCAGTTCATGGAAAATAACGACCTCTACCCCATTGCTTTGTCAGACGCTTCGGATGAAACAATTTTGGAGAAATTTATGGATTCCCACTTGCCGGACGGATTCAACCTGAACCTGCGGGCCTTCCTGTCCGTGGTACGCAAACCCATTGCCATCCGATCCTCCAGTCTTTTGGAAGACGCTCATTACCAACCTTTTGCAGGCATCTATTCCACCTACATGATACCGTTTGACGAAGACATTGAAAAAGTCCTGCTGATGCTGAAAAACGCCATCAAGGGGGTTTACGCCTCGGTATTCTTTGAAAGCAGCAAGGCGTACATGAAGGCGACTTCCAACATCATCGATCAGGAAAAAATGGCCATTATTTTGGAGGAAGTCTGCGGAAACAGTTACGGGAATCGGCATTATCCGACCTTCTCGGGGGTGGCGCGTTCGCTGAATTACTACCCCATCGGCCACGAACTGCCTGAAGAAGGCATCGCCAATGTGGCGCTCGGTTTGGGCAAATACATCGTAGACGGTGGCCTGACCCTGCGATTTTCGCCGAAACATCCGCACAGCATCCTACAGATGAGCTCGTTGGATTATGCCTTAAGAGAAACGCAGACACAATTTCTCAGCTTGGATCTGAGCAATCGGAATTACCACCTAAGCACGGACGACGGACAAAACCTCTTAAAATGCAGTGTTCAGGAGGCTGAAGCGGATGGAACACTGACCCATCTGGCTTCGACCTTCGACCCTGCAGATCAAATGTTGAGGGATGGCGTGTGGGGGCCCGGTCGTAAGGTCATTTCCTTTGCGCACATCTTGCAGAACGACACTTTTCCGTTGGCCAAGATCCTTGAACGGATTTTGGAGCAAGGCCAGAAAGAAATGGGTAGACCGGTGGAAATTGAATTCGCGGTCGAATTGAAACCCGACGAAAGTGGGGATAAAACCTTTTACATGCTTCAAATTCGGCCTATTGTGGACACCAAGGTGATGTTGGACGAAGACCTGGACGCGATTCCTCGTGAAAAATTACTCATGAAAACCAAGAATGCATTGGGGCATGGTGTTGAAAACGATGTCTATGACCTGGTTTATGTCAAGCCTGAATCGTTCCAAGGCAGCAAAAACCAGATGACGGTCTATGAAGTCGAAAAACTGAATAAAAAATTGACGGACGAAGGTCGGGGCTACATACTCCTCGGCCCGGGTCGTTGGGGATCGAGCGATCCCTGGTTGGGCATTCCCGTCAAATGGCCGCAGATTGCATCCGCCAGGCTTATTGTGGAAGCAGATATGTCAAGTTATCCCATCGATCCGAGTCAAGGCACACACTTTTTCCAGAACCTCACTTCGTTTGGGGTGAATTATTACACCGTCGGCAAACAAACCTCCGAAAACTGGTGTGACTTCGACTATTTGAATGCACAACCCTGCCTGTTTGAAAATGAGTTCGTGCGGCTGCTCCGGTTCGATAAACCATTGATTATCAAGACGGATGGGAAACTTAACAAGGGTGTTGTTTTGAAACCGGATTCTTAAAAATAGGCTGAATCCAAGCGGATTCAGCCTATTTTCATTGAAAGAAAACCTACTTCTTAATTACCTTAAACAACTTATACCCATCGGAATAAGTCAGTTTGATGAGGTACATGCCTGACGGTCTGCCTGAGAAGTCCAGTGTTCGCTGCGTGGAAGTTTCCACCGACTTCAGGTGAAGCAAGCGTCCTGTAACATCAACTATTTCCAAAAGTACAGGCTTAAGGCCCTCACGTTCGAAATTCAGACTCAGTTCATCCCTGAATGGATTTGGCGAGAAAGTCACCTCCTGATGACCGACAAGATTCAAATTCACCAATTTTTGAACTTTTACATAGAACCGTATTGAGTCGCTGATGCCGCAATCGTTCCAGGAAACCACCGAGACATAACCACTTTTGGCTGATTCCGTCACCGTATAGTAGGACGTACTAACTTGGTCATTATGAGTGAATCCGGGCGGAAATTTCCAAAGAAACCGATTGTTGCCATCCGAAACATGCACTTGGAACATGCGTTGGTCACCGATAGTTACCAACGTATCCCCGGTAATGGAAACTGGCCGGGCAGGCGGCATCTTCAAAGAAACCGTGATGCCATTGGTTCGTATAACACTATCCTCTATGCAAGGATCCATGGAGATCACCTTGCAGGAAACCGTATCCAGATGATTCAGAACGGTTGTAAACAGATTCGGAGAAGTTGCACCCGGAATCGGCACCCCGTTCCGCAACCATTGGTAACGCACAGGAGCCGCATCCCAGATCTGCGAATGGAACCGGATGGTGTCGTGCAGGCAAGACCAATACTGGTTGTCGCAAGAAATGGATGCAGAACCCGCATGTTTGCTCTTGCCCTGGATGGTACCTGTATTATCGGTCAATGTGGTTGGAAAACCTTCGTTGAACAACCACGTACCAAGCTGAATATTCGACCATGCACCAGAATAGAAGTTCGGTTTCAGCCGGAAAAACAAATAAAGCAGATTGCCTGATTGTGTCAACGGCGTACTGCCGGAGGCGGCAAAGTGGATGCTTTCCGGGCTTTCGTTGGTAGCCAGGGACCAATTGGATGGAACGGCTTCAGCCAGCTCCAGGCGGACGAGATCCACAAAGGTGGTGTCGTATTTCAAACTGGACTGCAGGGACAAAATGGATTCAAAACGAGGCAGTGCGTCCATTCGTATCGGATATCGAAGCATTCCGGAATAGTAGCAAATGCCCGTATCTGTCATCAAAATCCTTGCATCCCGGATTTTCAAAGCCTGCGTACTCACAGAAATACCGACTGAATCGGTTGCAGTCAATACAACGGAACCCCTTCGCAAGGCAGTCAGTACACCCTGAGAAGACACGGATGCCAACGTTGGGTCGCTACTCTTCCATACATAGGGCAAAACACCCTGCCCTTCAACCCTGAACGAAGCAGATTCACCGACAATCAGGGAGACTTCGTTCGGATAGATGTAACGCCAGCTGGGTTGCCGAACGTTAAACGCACCATTGCTGCAAGCAACCTGCACGTTTTCATTCAGTCGGACATTGAGGAACTCTATAGTGGAGTAACCGCTCGGATTGGGTTTCACCCGGAAGCGAAGAATCAAAAGGGTATCCTTACCGGGAAGTGGCGCCGTACCAGCAAAAACAAACGACAACTGGTTATCGCTCACAGTCATTTCCAACAGCACATCATTCAATAAAGTTCCGGACTTAATCATTCCAATTGGCTCCAGTATATCCTTATTGAATCCCATTCGAATCTGACCGGACACAATATTCAAACCGCTCAGGTCCGAAATCCATATAGGTACATCGATGGTGTCCCCAGGCCATTGTTCCATAGTGCCCTGCACGGAAATTCGTGCCGGCCGGATTTCCAGTTCTGCAGAAACGCCGTGTACACCTTTCGTATCGGTGGCAACGACGATGGTCTTACCTGGTGCCAAAGCCGTTAGCCAACCAAGCGTATCGATGGTCGCTAAAGCAGGGTTTCCAACCGCCCAACTAACTGGTGGCGCATTGCTACCAGCTGTATAGCGGAGCTTTTCACCTTTTGCCAGCATGTTTGTATTGGACCAGATGTTGAAGTACGGAGCCGAACTGATCTTGAGATATCCAAAGTTTCGACTCATTAAGGGTGTGCCCTCGTTCCACAGATTCATCCGGTCGCTGGTCTTTTCCAGCTTTATCCATCCGGGATTCAGGGCACGAATGCGCAATTTCAGGAATACGCCGGTACCGCTCAAAGGTGCCGAACCTGCTCCGCTTATTGTGATAAGCCCGGCTCCATATTTAACTGCAGGTTCACCGAAAGCGGCAGCTATCGTCCCTGCTACCTCGACCGATTCGATCTGCAGGTAGTAGGTATTGTAGCTGAATTGAAGGGTGTACGACAAGACTTCAGCAACAGAAAAGGCGTCAGCGACGTATATCGGAACATCCGCCACTTCACCCACCGTCATGTCCGTATCAGGCATGTTTAGAGCGATGCTGACGTCCTCTCCCCGGACCCGCATGCTGCTGAGTAGCATCGGCAGCAGGAGCAGAAAAAGGATGTTGATCTTTTTCATGACTTCAACGGTTATTTATGAACCTGAATCTTGCATACTTGATTGAAATTGGCCGTCTGCATGCGCACCATATACGTGCCTGTTGCCAAAGGCAAATTCAGCTGAATCGTATGTGTTCCGGCTACAGCAGACAGTTTATCGAGCGTCAGGAGTTTTTGCCCGGCCAGACTGTAGATGTCAGCTTTCACCCAAGCCGAAGCGGCATCCAAGGTGTATTCCATCGTGTACGTTCCTGAGCCCTCCGAATACCAATTCATACCGACAGGTTTTGTGCTTTCATCACCCAAATTGGTCGCCATGCGCAGAATGGTAACCGAACCAGGCTGTGCAAAGTTGGTCATATCGGTTTCGTTCACTCGCAACTGGCTGATATCCAGAGTTGTCATTGCTGTACGCGTGGCTACATTCCGGAACGTGAGTTCAGCCACGGCATCCGTATTGTTGAGAACACGGGCAGAAGCCAAGGCCAGATTGAGGCGGCCTGAACGTATGCCATACTCCATCGTCACACCGGAAAGCTTGTTCACCACCTTTTCCAGTTTCAGCAAGGTCGGATCGAAGTTCAGCGTCAGGTCGGCGGCTTTCATATCGGTGGAACCGGTCAAGTGCAGTATGGTGCTGAAGGTTTCTGCATCCGTCGTAACGTCGTCCATGAAAAGTCGAACGGCCGTTGCTTCGGGCAAAAACATCCTTCTGGACACCTTATTGACTGGGAAGTAGTTATCCATGCCTACCACATATTGCAAGATGAGCGAGGCGTCGAACGCTGTGACATCTCCGTTTCCGCTGACATCGGCCACCTGAAGCTGGTTGGGCGCAAGTGTCAAGGTATTGACCACTTTTTTAAGCACGAGTGAAGCATCATACGCCTGGATCAAACCGTTCAGGCTGACATCGCCAGTGAGCGGATTCAGAATGCCAGTGGTACGCCAAGGTGTCGCATTCACATTGCTGGTCATGTATTCTTGTTCGGGCGAATTGTCAGGTTCATCAACAGTACCCAGCAAGGGGCCATTATTGTTGCCCCACCAACAGTTCGGTGCCTGAACATCAAACGTTTTATCTACATCCTGAATGCCATAACAGCGGTTTTCGTTGAAATCACAGGCAGAAATAATCGGATTTGATGCACCATTGATGGAAATTCCGTAGGAATTGTGATTGAACTGACAGTTGTTCAGCGTGGGATTCGCACTAGTGGTGATGATCCCTCTATAGGCGTATCGGATGATACAATGCTTCATGCGGCAAAGCGGATCCAGCGATAAATCGGAAAAACCGATTCCGTTCCAACTGTATTCATCCGGGGTTGTTGCAGTACTGTCCGAATTGGAATCTCCACCGTAGAAATCGTCATAGATGCTGGTGAAAACAATCAGGCTGTCTTCGGTCTTGCCACCTTCGGCTATCAAACCTTTCTTGACAACGAAGCTGGGTTCGTACGTCCACCAGTACCGATCAATGAATTTGCAGATTACACCTGGTTTAATGGTAAGCGAAGCACTGGTTCCGATTTCATAATCCTGGAACAGATATGGAATGTTCAGCTTACCTCCGAAATCCCTTTTAGGCAGAACAACATCCTGCGTCAGAGTTTCGTTGCGTACCCGCAGCACCTTGTAGGTCGTACCTGAAATCAAGTTGCCTTTGGTAGAAGATGGGTAAGAGACCAGTGAAAGCTGAACCGGATACGAATGTAGGTCGTTAAATAGGCAACTATCAATGACTGGAGCAGATACGCCATTCATATCGATGCCGCAATTCAGTTTATAGAACTGATTGTTATAAAATTTTGGTGAGGCACTGTTGGTCACGATACCACGGTCTCCATACCGGAAGATGGCATGATCGATACGACTGGAGTCATCGCTTACATCGTTGAATACCAACCAAGTACCATATACATAATCCGTAGGTTTGGAGGCAAAGCCGTTCTGGTTCATGTCTTTCGGGACACCGAGTTCATCATCGCTGGTGTTGGTGAAGACCACAGGAGCGGCTGTGGTGCCTTGAATCAACAATTTCCCATTGACAATGAAACCATTGGCTCTATCATAAGAACCGTTTCCGATTCCAGATTCACCGGTCGGCAAATACATGGTGGATTTAAAGCTGACACCGGCAGGAATGGTGATGGTGCAACCTGAATTGATGGTACAGGGCGCTTCCATCAAATAGGATATGTTATTGTATCCTGCAAAACTCCGCACTGGAATGGTAGCTGTTTTGGAATAGGTTTCAGGAACAACGGCCAGACCCATGTATCCGACGTTCAGTGCAGTACAGTTGCTGAAGGTCGGGTTGGAGAACATGCTTAGTTCAACCGGGGCATATCCAATATTGAAGAACTGGACGTTACTGACTTTCGGATTGGCAGAACCAAGGGATGTCAGTCCAAAATGTTGACAAAGCTGGATAAGGCAAGAATCAATGGTGGCATGGGCGTTTTCTACACGGACGCCCAATTGGGCATACGATATTTCACAGTTTCGGAGCACATTGACCGTATCGGACACTACGGAGTTGTTGAAGAAACAAATGCCACCGTAAGCATCCGAAGAGTAGTATTCCCAGCCCCAGTCACCCGGGGTTGGTGAATCGGAGTTTCCGTTGTTGTTGGAATCACCGCCTCTGGAGTCATCCTTATACGAGGTAAAGTAGATTTTATTGTTTGGCAAACCCTTGGCAATCAGGTTACCATACACATTCAGATAGGTTCTGTAATAGTCATCATTCCGGAATTTGATGACAACACCGGGCTCGATGGTGAGTTTGGCCCCGCTGGCTATGGTCAGCTTATCGATGATGTAACCCACATTGGTGATGCCAGCTATGTTTCTGGAAGACAGGACGGCAGTGGAGGAAAGCGTTCCTTCGATGATTTTAATGGCCTGGCTACCGTTGGAAACAAAGTCAACGCCTGAAAATTGCGGATTCGAGGTGAGTGACATAGCAATGGGATCCTTGCTGCAATTGCGGATGGAAACGTCGCTGATGACCGGATTGGCATTCCCGTTGAAATATAGGCCGAAATTGCTTGAATTCGTAATCAGCGTGTTTTGGACACGTCCGCCGGCATTTTCAAAGGTCAGTCCGCCTTCCGAGGAATATCCCGGATACTTGATCAGTGCGTACCGAACGAGGTTTGCGTTATCATCGCTGGTGGTCCTGTATTTGATGGAACCCCAGTCTCCTGCACTCGGTGTCGAGGCGTTGCCGTCGTTGTTGGTATCGTAGGGATTACCTTCATTGTCATCCTTTAGTGACGTGAGAACCACTTTTTCGGTGGAAGTTCCGTTCAGTTTCAAGGTTCCGTCCACATAAATACTACTGCTGTTCAGGTAGTAGTTGTCATACCAATAACTGTTATGGCTCTTGATGACAACACCTGGATCGATATTGACCGTTGTTCCCGACTGGATGGTCATATCGGACAACAACACATAGGTGATGTTGGTGAAACCGGCCATATTACGCTTCCGGATGGTTCCGTCCAGACAAACGTTGCCACCAAGCAGACCCAGCGCCCGCCATCGTACATTGGTGAATGTGATTCCGGAAATGTTGGGATTTGCCGGACTTGCCAGGTTGATGGGCGTGGAAAGAATGTTTACCATGGAGACATTCTGAATGACCGGACTCGATGCCCGATAGCAGGAAATGCCTTGATAGAGGTCTTTGAATTCGCAGTTCGAAATGGTGGGACTGGCATCGACGAGCCCGATTGCTGCCCACTTGACCCATTCCGTGTTGCTACAGGAGGTGAAAGCGTAGTCGTTTACCCGTGCGTATTTGATGCGGCAATAATTCATCATTCCGCTGCTGCCCGGAAGAAAGACGAATCCTTGCCAGTCACCGATGGCCGGTGAGGTGATCGTACCGTCTTTGTTGCAGTCGCCTGGAAAACCGACATTGTCATCCCTGGCCGAGGTAAAGTTGATCATGCTGTCGGCCGTTGCATTGGCAATCAGCGATCCTTCCACAATGATCCGGCGGGAAGGCCAGTCCCATTGATAGGCTTTGATGGTGATGCCTTTGTCAATGGTCAGGGTTCGACCGGCAGGAACAGATATTTCACCCAACAGCAGATAGGTTAGGTTATTTATACCAGTGAATGAACGAATTTTCAGTCTGGCGTTGGCAGTAAGGGTTCCACCCAAAATACCGATGGCGTCGTAATCGTTGTCCGAGAAGGAGAGCGTATTATCGTCCATGATGGGGTTGGCTTCAAACGACATAGCCAAGGGTGTGAGTTGACTCGAGCCGATGGTCGTATGGGTGAGAATGGGTGAAGATGTCCCCTGCATCATGATGCCGAAGTAGTTGTTGGTCAGTTCGCAGGCATCAATGACCGGATTGGCATTGTACAGGGTGACCCCTCCAATGCTGGAATAACCAGCGTAACGTACCAGACATCGACGCATAACGGAAACCGAATCGATGGAAGTATCATAAAATCGAACGCCGTACCAGTTTTGAGGACTTGGTGCGGAAGTGGTTCCATCAACATTGCTGTCGCCACCCAGGTTATCATCCCGCATGGAAGTGAACGATGTTTGCTGGCCTGGAGAAGCAATGGCTATCAGACCACCCCTGACTTCAAGTCCAGTTCCATCGTTAAACTTAAGGGTATTTCCGGACACGACGGTGAGCACTTTGTTTTGATCCACGGTAAACCAACCGGAAAACAAATAGGGTATCTCAATTTTGGGTAATGTCCAATTGGCATTTATATTACCGAAATTTACATAAACACCGTTGTAGGTATTGCCGGAAATGTCATTGCTACCTTGCACTACAAAGTCGACCTTATTGTTGAACAAAATTGGATGTCTGTTGGTTTGCATCACTACATCCTTAATGGTCAGATGGGTGTTGTACGATCCTACCACCGCTGCCTGGAAGTACCGCATGTAGACACCGTCCAGAAGGACTGTAGCATTGTCTTCAGCATTAATTCCGTAAGGATTGCTATTCACTGAACCAGCGATGGAGGTCAGACTTCCGCCTTTGATGAATACACCCCTGGCTGCGTTGTTAACCTGAACAAACGTAGAACTGAAGCGGTACATGTTGGAGTTTTCCAACTTTAGTTTGCCCTTTTGATAGACCGTAATGGTACTACCATACTCCAGGTCGCAGTTCTTGAGGAATACGTTGGAAGTGTCTGATGACGCACCAATCTGTATCGAACCCCAACTGCCAGGAGTTGGTGTGGAGCTGCTGGATTTGAAGGTAACTTGATCGGCGTTCAGGTTGCCGTATGTCAAGAGGTTGGCACCTGAGTTAAACATCATCACGACACCAGCCTGAATGGTCATGGTGTGTCCATAAGTGATTCCAACGTAGTTCGTCACAATGTACGGACTGCCGGCAAGGCTCAAAGTGGTATCCTTGCTAATCCAACCGGTTATTGCTGTCGATGCAGCAGCAGGAAGAATCAACAAAAAAGCGAATACCAACATCACAAAAACACGTTTTGTTCGGGTAATTCTTGTTTTCATAGTATGGGAATTGGAGTTAACTAAAAATTGGACAGCCAATGTTTCCGGGTAGAGGGGCTAGGTGGTGAGAGGATGTCGTCCAAAATCTGCTGGTAGAGTAACTTTCAGACGAACGTGGATCAATTATGACAAAGAGCAACAACTCTTACGAATTTAGGGCCAAAAACCAGGAATGGTTTTTGGAAACGTATGTTTTACAACACATTGCGATTAGGGGTACAGATTCTCAGCGCCTGAAATTTCCGTGGAGAGTTCACCCATCCAGCCAGCATTCTGATTGACTGCGGTGTAGACTTTGATGAAGTGGATTTTGCTCAGCATGACTTTTGAACCGACAGCATCCACTGCCCAATCCAGATCAAAACCGTTCAGACCTGAATTGTTGGGTTGATTGTCAGCATAACCCCAGGGCAGACTGTTGGAACTCCAGTAGCCGAGGCTATTTTTGGCGGCGGTTGGTGGCAGCAAGGTTCCGATGCAGACGAGGGAATCGCCTTGCCAAGGTGGAAAAAAAGCGGTTACGAATCCTGATTGACTCCTATTGTCGGAAAAAGCCACGCTGTCTGTTGGTTGTTCAGGTCGGTAGTAGGTGATCCGGTATCCGTGAGTCGTGGTATTTTTGCTATATTCCGAACCTGCCAGTTCGTACCAGGGATCGTCGGGCAAACCATTACCGTTCACGTCTTCGGAAACCTCTACGATACCGGGTTCAGCCGAGTTTGAAAAAGCATTTCCAAAAATGCGGAAATCGGAACCTTCGGCATTGTTGACGGCTGTACGGAATGCAAAAGTCAGGTTGCCACCAAAGCGTCCCAAGGAAACTAGGCTGCCGGATTTTAGTTTGCTTTCTGCTTTTGCACGCATTTGTTCTGCGGTCTCCCCCACTGAAAAGGCGGGATAAACACTCACGAATTGGCCGGGCGCAGGTGTGAAATCAAAGACGTGCCTAATGCCTTCCATCGGGATCGTATCGGTGGGGCTGCTGTTTGTTTCTTTAAAATCGGAAACCGGTAGCACCGTATTCGGATTGATACCCACATTGCTCAGTTTGTAGGACAGGATTCCAGCTTCCGAAAAACACAATACATCCCCGGAATAAATGTAATCCCCTGCATCCGTGATAAATACAGCACCGCTTTCAGGGTCTGCCGTAATACCGTAAGGTGTTTTCAGCAGTGTTCCATCCGTTATAAAGTCATTGGTAACTATTGTTTTTGATTGAAGGCTGAACACACCAATGGTGCTTGCCTTGCTGGTTTCGTCGTAGCTGTAGAAATAAGCTTTGTCACCGCACAGGTCAAAATTGGTGACCGGAAAATTGTAGGTGGCAGCCACGGCGTCGGATTGGGTGTCGATGCAAACCCATTTTCCGGGTGCTTCCTTGAAATTACCACGCACCGAAACATAGACGTAACCATAATTGTCCGCTTTGATTCGGCCTGGATTCGGACCCACCTCGATGCGCTTCTCTTCCGTGAACGTTTCAGTCGAAATCACCGAAACCGTATGGTCGTAACCAAGCGTTGATCCGTAGTCGAGGCCTCCAGAGTTACTTACATACAGTTTAGTGTTCGAAGCCGTGATACCGTCCGGATTGCGGCCGACAGTGATGAATTCTTCGATTTCCAGGCTGGCGGTATCGATGCGGGCCACCGTTCCGTCGAAGGAGCAGACGTAGGCTTTGTTCTCCCAGAAGGCAATGGAGCGAGGTTGTCTGGCTGTGGAACCATCGAAAAAGGGAATCTGCCTCAGCGACTGGCCGGTGCGGGCATCCAGCACTTCCACCTGACTGGAACCGTTCACCACCACATACAATTTTGAACCGTTGCGCTGCAGGTCGTTGCCGGTATCTCCAAGTTTTCGGCCGTTTTTTTCCTGGAAGAAATCGGCGGTGAACGTCTTATTTGAAAAATCATAGACACTCAGGGTGCTGTTGTTCAGGGAGTAATTGCCGTCGCAAAGGATATAGATCGCCCCGGTACCCGAAACCTGATCGTTCTGACCTGGCACGATGGACACCATATCGTCGCAAGCAAGTAGGAAGATGCCGGCTAATAGGACAAAGAGGATATGCTTTACTTTTTCCATCATTCTTTAAAAATCAAAGCGGACCGACACCCGAACCGTTCGGCCGGACATGGGGAAATTCCGTACAATTTCATAATTCACATCGGACAAGTTTTGGATTTCACCCCGTATGACTACCTTGCCGAAAGCCCTTGGAACAGCGTATTCAGCAGTCATGGACTGATCGATGTAACCAGATAAATTGTTTTGTTCGATGTTCTGACCGGTCACATAGCGATGGCCTGAATACAATAAACTATAGCCAAGTTTAAGTTCTGATACCGAAAGTTGAAGCCTGCCCGAACCGTAAACCCTTGGCGCGTAGGCAATTTGCTGGTTGTAGGTTTTTGAAGAGGGATCGGTCACATCCAGCGCCCGTTGATAGGAATGCGTCCATGCGGCCAGCAGTTCTGAGCTTTTACCCCACTTCTTAGTGGCTTCCAGGTTAATGTCCATTCCGGTAATGGTGACTTTGCCAAGATTCACCATGCTCCAGATAAACATGTTCCGAGTTGGAATGGCCATAATTTTGTCCGTGATGCGGTTGTTGAAAACGTCGGCTGAAAGCTTGAACACAAGTTGCTGTGCTTTGCAAGGCAGCTCAAGGGTAAACCCTGCATCCAGTTGTTCACTGTTTTCAGGTTTCAAAGCCGTATTCCCGATGGCAGAATAATACAGGTCGTTGAAACTGGGTGCTCGGAAAGAAGTTTTCCAAAAGGCACGCAAACGAAGTTTTTCAAAGGAGTGTATGGGTTGAACGGATAGATTGAATGCGGGTGAAAGCCTTCCGATTTCGTTGGCGGGAAGGCCTTTTAGAGTAGTTTCCCTGATGCCGGTTCCCAAGACACTGGCCGTTGTCAGCATCCACTCGTTCACATACTTGGCGGATAGGTTGGCCAGTAAACTATAGCGGGTTGGGGCTGAGAAATCCTTCAGATTGCAAGTCATCTCGGCCACGGCGCCATCGGTGGCCAGCGCAAAAGAAAGTCCCGTAAGTGGTTTGTAAAGCAAAGCAGCCGATAAATAGGCTTCCTCCTGTCTATAAGAATAATCTTCCTGACCGGAGGAGCCCAGGTAATCGGGATTCAGATAATGCTGGCGGGTCTGGTTGAGTTTGGCATTCAACTGCATCGAAATCTGCTTACCCAATGGTTGTTCGTAATGCGCTTGTGCAAACGCGGAACGATCCCACAAATGCTGCGAGGATCCAGGATTGTAAAGGATGACAGCACCTGGCAAACCGCGATCGGATTCATAATAATAGGTCTTGACTTCCAGTTCACGGTCAGCACCGAATTGGCCGCTCAAAGACGATTCGATGCGTAGGTTTTGAACGGTGTTGTTGGTTCTGGGGACGATCGTGAAATCTTTCTGTCCGTTGCCGTAGTACAACCGGTAGTCGTAATCGCCTTTCGCTTTCTGTGACATGACAGATAAACTGACCGCCCAAATGTCTGATAATTTATACGCTCCGAAAGCATTGATTTCTTGCTGTCCATAAGAACCGTATTTAAAAGCAATTTTTCCGTTCAGACGTTTCTGTTTTTCAAAAACGGGACGTCGTGTGCGAATGGTCAAAACGCCAGATAATGCGAATACCCGTGCCGGTTGGAAGATGCTATTCCCGTCGCCAATGCTAAGTGAAATCAAGTCAACGTTTTCTATGGAGAAACGGCTAAGGTCAGTCTGTCCAGTCTGACAGTCGGTCAAAACGATGCCGTCGTAAGAAACGGCCGTGTGCTGGGCGCCCATGCTGCGGACGGAAATGGTTTTCATGCCACCAAGGCCGCCATAATCCTTGACGGTGACACCCGAAAAGTACTTGACAGCATCGCCCACCTGTTCAGCAGAAAGTCCCTGCAGGTTTTTTCGGTCCATGAGTTGAAACGGACTGACAGCAGTATTGGCTGAATTCTTTTCGGCTGAAAGTACGGTAACTTCGCCAATGCGATAGGCGGGGATGGAATCGGATCCGGAAACGACACTGACTATTTCAGGCGAAGGCAAGGTTTGGATTTGGGTTTGGGTTTGAGCAGAAAGATGCAGGACTGACGCAAATGCGCCGGCCAATGCCAGTTTCAGAAAAATGGGAACATACGCCTTCATCACTCCTCGGTTCAAAATACATGGCAGGTCTTCTGACTCGCTCCAGTTTCCGAGGCCTTCCCGTTCCTGCGGACGAACCGCTAAAGTACAGTGGCATAAGTGTTTCGGAAACCTTGCAATGGAGCTTACAGCAGCGGGACTGTTCCGGATTTTCACCGGATTCCCTTTTAATCACTACACCGAAAGGCTTCGTGAACCAATGCGTTGCAAAGGTACAAATTCAATCGCTGGATATCCCTATTTTATTTTCGATATTAAATACCAATAATTTGAAGTTGCTTGAAAAAAGCTTACATTTGAAACATTCGTAGTTGCCTCAGCTTACTATAATTCGGGATTTGATGTTGGATTTGAGAACACTTATGTTTGCACTAATCGTCATTTTTACGATTCAGGCACTGCTGTTAATGACCATGTCCATGACCATTAAGGTCTATCGCGGATTGCGGTTATGGGCTATCGGTTGTTTATTCCTCACCTCCTATTTAATTTTGTTGTTTCTACGAAAGATTGGTTATTGGGAGAACTTTTTTATCTTCACCTCCAATCTGAGCGCCCTTTCTACCTTTCTATTCTTCTATTTCGGCACAAGGAATCTACTGAATCTGCCAATTAAACTCTTGTTGCCTATCGTTCTATCGGCGATCTATATGGCTTTAATCGCTTATTTCACCTTCATTTCAAATCACTTAACCATTCGAATCATCCTTTTTTCGATCATGATGACTTTCATCCTGATCAAAATTGGCTTCACCCTGATCGTTCATCACAAGAAATCGTTTAGAACCTCAGCCTTGATTTTAGCTTCTTTATTTCTTTTATTAGGAGCATTCTTTTTGTTCCGAACTATCAACACCATGATTTATCCGCCCGAGAACGAGCTTTATTTTCAAACCAATAGGTTGCAAGCTCTAAGTTATTTAGTCAGTATTTGCATGGGCTTTGTATGGTGCATGGCTATCATCATGTTGGTCAATCAGAAATTATATGGCGAATTAAAAGATAAAACGGAGGAACTAAAATCGTCCAATATAGAAAAGGACAAGTTTTTCTCCATACTTGCTCACGATTTAAGAGGGCCCCTGGCAACCATCGAAAGCATGATTGACCTGATGACTGAAATTAAGTACGATATTGATGAAAAGCATCATTTGGCTATGACACTGGCCATGAAAAAAACAGTCCATTCAACCAATATACTATTGGACAACTTGTTGGATTGGGCCAGTATGCAAAGTGGCTTGAAAGAAATCCAACGTGTCGAAATCTCTTACGGTAAAATGATGGTCCCCGTAATGCCTGTCCTGCATGCTCAAGCCAACAACAAAAACATAACCATCATTGATCAAATTCCTGAAGAGACCCACTTGACGGTAGATTCCAAAATGGTCCAGTCGGTTTTTAGAAACCTTGTAGCCAACGCCATCAAATTCACTCCTTCCAATGGCACTATACTAATGCAATCAGAAACTTCGAATGATGGGAAAATCGTTTTCTCCATTTCGGACAACGGCATCGGTATAGAGAAAGTTATGTTGGAAAACTTATTCGATTTGGGATTCAATAGCCGTCGCCTGGGAACAAATGGCGAGACCAGCACCGGCCTGGGCCTGATGATCTGTAAGGAATTCGTTGAAAAGCATGGTGGTAAGATCTGGATTAAAAGTAAAGTCAACCAAGGCAGCACCTTCTCGTTCTGCCTGGAACCCATGTCCTAACTTCTCAGAAAACCTGTAGCGCAATGGCTGCGCAAGCCTCCGCATCGGCCAGCGCATGGTGGTGATGGTGCAAGTCAAAGCCGCAATGGCCCGAAACGGTATGCAGCTGGTGGTTTGAGAGATGTGGATAAGCCTTGCGGGAAGCGCGGCAGGTACAGCGAAATTCGTATCGGGGATAGGCCAAATCGTACCAAGCGTGCACGGCCTTCAGGCAGCCTTCGTCAAAGGGGCTGTTGTGTGCAACCAAAATCATGCCTTCCAGTTTTGAAGCAATTTTAGCCCAGACTTCCGGAAATTCAGGGGCATTGTTGGTATCCAATGTAGTAAGTCCGTGCACCTGCGTGGTCCAATAGGTGTAGAAATTGGGGACGGGCTTGATGAGGCTGTAAAAGGTTTCCTCTACGACACCGTCCACCACGATGACGATACCCACGCTGCAAACGCTGGCGCGGTTGCTGTTGGCAGTTTCAAAATCGATGGCGGCGAATGTTTTCATTTCAGTGGTGAAAAATTGGTCAGGCTACCCAATTGCTACAAATGTGCCTTCAAAAACTGCCCTGTATAGCTTTCCATACAGTTCACCAGCGCCTCCGGTGTTCCTTCGAACACAATGTAACCACCCTTGTCGCCGCCTTCCGGTCCCAAATCGATCACATGGTCGGCATTTTTGATAACTTCGACGTTGTGTTCGATGATGATGACGGTGTGGCCTTTGGCTATCAAGGCATTGAAGGCATCCATCAATATGCGGATGTCGTGGAAATGCAGCCCGGTTGTCGGTTCATCAAACACATAAATGGCAGGATCGGTGTGGTCGGTGCTTAGGAAAAAGGCCAGCTTGACGCGTTGACTTTCGCCGCCTGAAAGCGTGGAAGATGACTGCCCGAGTTTAATATAGCCCAGCCCGACGTCCTGCAATGGTTTCAGCCGTTTGATTATTTTCTTTTCGGTGGAACCGGTATGCTCGACGAAGAAAGTCATGGCCTGGTTTACGGTCATGTCCAGCACGTCTGCAATGCTTTTTTCGCGGTAATGCACGTCCAAAATATCCTGCTTAAAGCGTTTTCCGTGGCAGGATTCGCAGGACAACACCAAGTCGGCCATGAACTGCATTTCCACCGTGATGGTGCCTTCACCCTGACATTCGTCGCAGCGGCCTCCGGCTACGTTGAAGGAAAAATACGAGGCGCTGTAGCCCATTTGTTTGGCCAGAGCCTGGTCGGAAAAAAGTTTGCGGATTTCGTCGAAGGCTTTCAGATAGGTCACGGGGTTGGAGCGGGAAGACTTGCCAATGGGGTTCTGGTCGACAAATTCGATTTCTTTGGCCATGTGCAGGTCACCGCGAAGTTCGCCGAAGGAACCGGCCTTGTCCACGTTTCCGCCATAATAGCGTTTCACGGCAGCGTAAAAAATGTCGCGCACCAAGGAAGATTTGCCCGAACCGCTCACGCCGGTAACGACGGTCAACACATGCAACGGGAATTTTACGTCGATGTTTTTCAAGTTGTTTTGGCTGGCTGCCAGCACCTCGATGTAGCTGTTCCATTTGCGTCGCGTCGCGGGCACTGGAATTTTTTCGGCGCCGGTGAGGTATTTCAGGGTATAGCTGCGGTCGTTCAGGGCATCGCTGGAGGAGGCCAGCAAATCCTTGATGGCTCCTTGAAAGACCACTTCACCACCCAGTCGGCCGGCATCGGGACCAATATCGATGATGTAATCGGAAGCGCGCATGATTTCTTCATCGTGTTCTACCACGACAACGGTGTTTCCGAGTGCTTGAAGTTGCCTCAACACTTTGACGAGCAGATGGGTATCGCGAGAATGGAGTCCGATGCTGGGTTCGTCCAAAATATAGAGGGAACCGACCAGACTGCTGCCCAGCGAAGTGGCCAAATTGATGCGCTGGCTTTCACCACCCGAAAGGGAGGCGGACAAACGGTTCAACGTCAGGTAGCCCAAACCCACATCGAGCAGGAACTGGATGCGGCTGGTTATTTCCAGCAGCAAGCGCTTGGAAACCAGCGTATCTGTTTCACTGAGTTCCAGCGTTTCAAAAAAAGTTTTCAGCTTTAGAATGGGCAGATCGACCAGCTCAGAAATGGCCTTGCAACCGACTTTGACGTAGGAAGCCGGTTTTTTAAGACGAGTTCCGTTGCATTCGGGGCAAAGGGTTTTGCCGCGGTAACGAGCCTGCATGACACGGTACTGGATCTTATACTGGTTCTCTTCCAACATTTTGAAAAAATCGTTCAGGCCGTGGAAATGTTTGTTTCCTGTCCAGACCAGTTTGCGTTCTTCGGGCGTGAGTTGGTACCAGGGGCGGAACACTGGGAAATCGAACTTGATGGCATTGTGCACCAGTTTGTCCTTCCACTCACTCATTTTCTCGCCGCGCCAACAATAGATGGCCTCCTCGTAGATGGAAAGCGATTTGTTGGGCACCACCAGGTCTTCGTCGATGCCGATCACTTTGCCATAACCTTCGCAAACGGGGCATGCGCCCATAGGGGAGTTGAAATTGAACAGGTCGTCGGTGGGCTCATCAAAAAGCATGCCATCGGCCTCAAATTGCTTGGAAAACGGTTTTAATTCAGAGTCGCCCTGTTCATCGAACATGCGGATGAAACACACGTTTTGCCCTTCGTAAAAGGCTGTCTCGATGGAATCCGTCACGCGGCTACGTCCGGCCTTGTCATTGGGGATGTTCATGCGGTCGATGAGCAGGAACAAGTTTTCTGAAGGGCAATTTTTGAGGATTTCCGACTCGGTGGGTGCCATTGGATCATTCAACGTTCCGGCAGGAACCAGATCTTCGATGCGATGCAGTTCGCCATTGGCTTCCACTCTGGTGAAACCCTGTTTCAGCAGCATTTCCAGTTGGAAAGCCAGGCTGCGGCCTTCGGGCACGATGACCGGACAAAGTACGTAAAAGCGGTAATCCTCGGGGAAACCAAACAGGTAATGCAACACGTCTTCTACCTGATGCTTCTGCACCAGTTCGCCCGAAATCGGGGAATAGGTTTTCCCGATGCGCGCATACAGCATGCGCAGGTAATCGTAGATTTCGGTGGAAGTCCCCACGGTGGAACGCGGATTCCTGGTGTTTACTTTCTGTTCGATGGCAATGGCGGGTGGAATGCCCTTGATGAAATCCACTTCCGGCTTGTCGATGCGCCCCAAGAACTGGCGGGCGTACGAGGAAAGACTTTCCACATAGCGGCGCTGACCTTCAGCGTAAAGCGTGTCAAAAGCGAGGGAGGATTTTCCAGAGCCGGAAAGGCCGGTAATGACTACCAGCTGGTTGCGGGGGATTCGGACGTCCACGTTTTTCAGGTTGTTCACCCGAGCCCCCTTTATTTCGATGTATTTATCTACTGCCATCAGTTGTATTATGAACCGACAAAAATACGGATTTATGACCGAAAAAGCTATCTTTGTAGACGTTTTAAGCAGCGAGCGCAGAAGCAAAACGCGTTTTAATTTTGCGGAGTTGCGCAAAAAGACTGTTTCTTTGAAACGTACCATTAACTCTTTCTACTACATGCAACTTCATCGGCTTCGACTCCTCTATATCCTACTATTCCTTTCAACCATTCTTTCCGCTCAAGTTCCACCCAAACGAGAATTCAGAGCTGCCTGGGTACACACAGTCGGCCAAACCAAATACGCGAAGATGTCCAAACCTATGATGCAGGCCTATTTTGTGAGCCTGCTGGACAGCCTGCAGCATACCGGTATCAACGCCATCCTTTTTCAGGTTCGCCCAGAAGCCGATGCTTGGTATAAATCGCAATTGGAGCCCTGGAGCCGCTACATTACCGGAACACAAGGGTTGGATCCGGGTTGGGACCCACTGGAATTCCTAGTCACTGAATGCCATAAGCGAAACATGGAACTGCATGCTTGGCTGAACCCTTACCGAGTCCGCACGACGCTGAAAAATCCTTTTGCAACCAGTCATGTTTTTTTAAAACATCCTGATTGGTTCATCCAATACAGCGACCTGACCTGGTTCGACCCGGGCAATCCCGAATGCCGATCCTTTATCAAGGACGTGGTTCGTGATTTGGTGGGTCATTACGACATCGATGCCGTGCACATGGACGATTATTTCTACCCCTATCCAGTGGCAGGCAAGACTTTCGGGGATGACAACAGCTTCCGCATCTACGGTTTCGCCATGGGTTTCACTCCGGATCGGAAAGCCGATTGGCGCAGGGAAAACGTAAACATTTTGATCCGCGACCTGCATGTCGTGGTGCATGAAATCAAACCCTGGGTACGCTTCGGCGTCAGCCCTTTCGGCATCTGGCAAAACAGTAAGAATAACCCCGAAGGCAGCGACACCAACGGCTTCACCAATTACGACGGCCTCTACGCCGATGTGCTGACCTGGCTCAAAAACGGCTGGGTGGACTACAACATTCCCCAACTCTATTGGGAAATCGGGCACAAAGCTGCCGATTATACGACGTTGCTGAAATGGTGGGCCGACCATACCTACGGTGTACCTTTGTACATCGGACAAGACGTGGTACGGACAATGAAAGTGGATTCTTCAGGCAAGCCGCAACTTCAACGCAAAATGCTTTTAGCCGCAGCAGATGCTCGGATAACTGGTCATTGTTTCTGGCCAGCCTACGAACTGGAAAACAATGCCGGCCACATTTGCGACAGTTTGCAGCAGAATTACTTCAAATACCCTGCCCTGCTGCCTGCCGACAACACCTACGACCAACTGCCGCCGAAACCGGTGGAGGAACTCTTGTGGCAAAAAAGCCCGACAGGCAGCGCCATCCTATCTTGGAAAGTACCTGCTGAAACCAATGAAATGGACAAAGCTGCCTATTTTGTAATTTATCGGTTTAAAAATGGCGCCGACCAGAACCTGAACGATCCGAGAAACATTCTAAAAATAACACGGGAAACCTCGTATGAAATTCCCGCGTGGATGAAAAGCAAACCGGTGTTCGTCGTGACGGCGGTGGATCGCTGCCACAACGAAAGTGCGCCGCAAAGCATCGAAATACAGAAATTCTGAGGAATTCGACCACAAAGGTCATTGCGTTCGACCATTCGTTTTACCCATCAAAATAACGAATAATCTACAGCAACACACCCAGGTAACAAGTCAATGGCGGCACCATAATTTTTATTCCAAACGATCTGAACTTTTACTTTTCCCATCATGTTTTGTTGTTTAAGCAAGGTATCTCAACAGGCTCAAAAGATGCTGCGACGTCCGTTGTTTTATATGGTTCGAAATTATGAATTTGAAAGCTAATCACAACACCCCACATCAAACTAAAGCGAAACGGACTGTAATTCAGACCCGAAGCGATGAAGTGCTTGCTCGATGCGTTCGACCTGCTTTTTGCGAGGTTTCGACTTACGGTGAAGGTAGTTCCACAGCTGTTTTTGATGGATTCCAGTCAATCGTTCCAATCCAGAAAGACTTAATATTCCGGAATAGTATTCCAGAAAGTTGGCCGTATCAAATTTGTATACAATCTCGAAATCATCATCAAGAAAGGTCGGATAATCAAAATGATCTTCCACTGCCGTCTGTTTGTAAAAATGCATCTGTTCAATCATATCCTCTTTAGCAGCCTCAAGGGTATCGCCACCACCTGAAAACATTTCATCGTTGCAATGAACGTTGAAAAAACTATCTTTGGAACGTGTAACTATTGCTTCAATCTTTTTCATATTCTGATTATTCGTAGGATTGAGTTTTATTTCAATCCCATCTCCTTTTTGATTTTCAATTCCACAGGTTTTGATATCTCTTTACTTCCATGGTCAGGTACCGGATAGGTCCTTCCATCTTTTTCATAGATGACATGGCTGCCCTTCTGCCTTCTCACTAACCAACCATTCCGAAGCACCAACCTATGCAGTTCATTATACTTCATTATGAACTGCTGTTTGATAAAACAAAAATAGAAATATTTCTACTATTCGCAAAATATAATAGAAATATTTCTACTAATTTAAAGCTAAAAGTATTTTTAAACGAGTACGGAGTAGGTTCGGCATGTATAGAATTTGGTATATTCATGGGCTATTAATTAAAATAATAAACCCAAATATAACCATTTATTTAATATTATTTTGTTTATGTTTTAATCTTTTCTACTTTTTCTAAACCGTTGCCTAAAGAAATAATCGATTCCCAGCAGGAACAGCATCAAGACAGCGATGTAAATGCTGAAGGCGAAAATGGGGCGAGTCTGGTTGGTCAGAACTGAAGCCGAATCCAAAGAAGGCATTCGAATGCCGGCGAACAAATCCAGGAAGTTGAAGTTGAAATAGGTATTCAACACATATAATACGGCGGCGATCAACGCCAACGAGACAAACGAGACTAACCCCAAGGCACGATAATAGGACATTCGTCCCTTGCGTTCCACTTCCAGCATGATTTGCCGCATCACCCGGTTTTCAAATCCGTATGGAAGTTCGTCGGATTTCCGTTTCAATGTTTTTATAAGTGCTTTATCTGTTTTCATCATTGTTCGTTGTTTAGTAAAAGTACAATCTTTTTTCGCGTCCGGTGCAGTTTGACCTTTGTATTCTCGGCACTGAGGTTCAGTATCAGAGCTATTTCAGCCAAGGGTTTGCATTCCGTATAATATAAGGTGATGAGTGCCTTTTCTTCCGGCTGAAGTCGTTCGATGGCCTTTTCCAGCCGCTGCAACTGCAACTCATCGTTTTCCTTTTCCAGCACCTCGTCCACCGTTTCGTCCGGCAGGTTGGCGAACTGGTTTTCGTCGAATTCAGGATAAATCAGGCGCTTCTTTCTGGTTTCCGAAATCGCCGTATTCCAGGCAATCCGATACAACCACGTAGAAAGGCTGCTGCCACCCTTAAAAGAATCCAACTTGCGGAAAGCCTTGATGAACACATCCTGCGTCAGTTCCTCAGCGTCCTCCCGATTGGAGACAATCTGCCGGACCAACGCATGGATGGGACGCTGATACCGCTTAAGCAACACCGAAAAAGATTGGATGTTGCCGTCGAGGATGGATTGGATCAGGTCCTGTTCAGTGAGGTTTTCCATGGTACTTTAGACGCGCGCACAAGAGAACGGTTACAGCAGCAAAAATAATTCTCTACGAATGTAACCATTTTACAAGACCTGCGTCCAACTCCACAAAGGACAAAAATCAATAACCCCTAAAAACGATACAGTATGATGGATTTTATTTGGATTCCCCTGGTTGTAGGCATTATCACACTAGGTATTTACAAATTGTTTGAACTCTTCGCCCGTCGCAAAGAACGCATGGCACTCATCGAAAAACTTGGAGAAAAAATTGACACTTCCATGTTTGACAACAAGTTCTCTTTTCCGAAATTCAAAACAGGCGGTTCCATGTTTGGTACGCTGAAGGTAGCATGTTTGCTGCTTGGAGTAGGTCTGGGTTTGCTAGTCGGTTTTTTGATCTGTCAATATTACCTGGACAATCGTTATTTGGGCAATCCAGGAAATATTGACTTCTACTCCAGGGAAACCATAGGCATAGTTTACGGTGCATGTACCCTGTTATTCGGCGGACTAGGATTGGTGATTGCGTTCATGATTGAGCTGAAGCACGCGCCGAAGGAATAGATTGTACGCCGAATAAAAAGGAATGTTTTAAGTAGCGAGTGCAGAGGCGAAGCTTGCTTCGACTATGCCGAGTCACGAAAAACGACTGTTTAGAATAAAGAAAGGATTATCTGACTCGAATGGGGTCGGATAATCCTTCGTTTTTATGGAATGAAAGCGGAATGAATAATTTTCTAACTAGCTGGCTTGTATGGTATTGTAAAATAAAAGACAGAACCTTTACCCACTTCAGATTCCACCCAGATCGTACCACCCAAAAGTTCTACAAATCCTTTGGCAATAGAAAGTCCCAATCCAGTTCCAGTCAAGCCAAAAAGATTATTGTTATTAGCTTTTCTGAAAGAGTCAAAAATTTTACCCAGCATTTCGGGAGGTACACCTATGCCAGTGTCTTTTACAAAGAATTCAAGCACCTTGTTTTTTAAGTGATATCCAATATTGACAGTCCCGTTTTCAGTGAATTTCAAGGCATTCTCTATTAAATTATTCAAAATATGTGACAATTTAATACCGTCTGTATAGATGAAGGATTGTACATTGTTCAGTGATTCTTCAATGGTCAATGAGCAATTTCGTTGCTGGAACCGATCATTAAACAGGTTGAACATTTCATTCATGATATCATTCAAACTGGTTAGTTGAACATCCAATTTTTCCTGATGCGTTTCGATGGATGAGATGGTAATGATGTCGTTTATAATGGAAAGTAATTGATCGATATTGCTTTGTATAATACCTGCATAGTTGTTCAAGTCCTCATGTGAGAGATCGGGGCTGTTCAGAATCTTGGAAAAACCACAGATGGCGTTCATCGGTGTTCGGATTTCATGAGATATATTCTGTAGAAATGCGGTTTTTAACCGATCACTTAATTCGGCGTTTTCTTTGGCTTTGATCAATTCTTCCTCCATTTTTTTGCGTTTGGTCACGTCACGCAAGATGCCTTCATGAAAAGTCGTATTTCCTTGGTTATCTTTTTCATAGCTGCCATTGTCTTCAACCCAGATCTCAGAACCATCTTTTCGACGCATACGATAAACTTCAGGTATATCCTGATCAACTTCAAGAATTAGACTGTCACGTTCTTCGGGTGCAAAATATAGATCGTTCTGGATATCAACCTCCAACATCTCTTGTTTACTCGAATAACCGAACATCTTTACCATAGCCGGATTGATGTCTACGAATTTTCCATCATGGGTACTTCGGTATACGCCATCAATGACATGATCGAACAAGGAATGAAAATGTGCTTCGCTTTGTTGCAATGCATCGACAGCCAGTTTGTGTTCCTTACGAAGGCGTAATGACGAAATACCGAATGCCAAATCGCCTGATAACTCTTCAAGAAGCTTTAGCTCATCCAATGAAATGGCGTTGATTTCTGCAGAATAAATCATTAAAACACCGAATACATTTCCATTACCATCCTTCAAAGGCAATGCGAATCCGGATTTATACCCACGTTGCCTTGCACTATCACGCCACGGGGACATCTTCGGTTCCGTTTCGAAATCCTTAATAGTGACGACTTTACCGCTTCTGACCGCCTCGCCACCAGGCCCATGACCGCGTTCCGACTGGTCAGACCAACTAAGATTTACATTTGCAATATAACCACTGTCAATTCCAGCCCATGCGACTGGACGAATGGTTTTGTCTTTATCGTGTTCTGCATATCCAACCCAAACCATACGGTAACCTACTTTGTCACAGATAATCTTACAAACTTCATTGAGTAAGGTCTGTTCGTCTTCAGCACGAATCAGCACCTGATTGCAACTGCTGATTGCCATCAATTCACGATTCAGCTTACTCAATGCATCATCAACAATTCTGCGTTCCTCCATTTCCTTTTGAAGACTCAAATTTGCTTGCTGTAGTTGTTCCGTACGTTCTTCAATCCGAAACTCCAGAGACTTATTGGCATTTTCAAGATGGTACTTATGAAGTCGGTTTTCCAACGTCAGTGCCAGAATATTTCCCAGATTATGAATAAAGGGCTTATACAATTCAAACAATCCGGATTGATCGATTTCTATAACAAAATTCCCGAAACGATATTCCGAAGTTTCGAGTGAAATGGTATAAATGGATGGTTTATGGGCATACTGGCACTCAATATCTTTGGAAATGGTGGAGAATTCGTCATCGATTCCTTTCCGATTCGGACAATTGGAACAAGGTTCATCCTGAAAGCCACCTTCCTTCGAAAAGAAATCGCCCAAACAAACTCGGCAGGAACGTACACCAGGTATTGATAACAGCAAAGGTGCGTAAAACGAGGCTATGTTCTTTTTGTTTGGCAAAACAAACAAAAGATTTTGTGCCGCCATCAACTGACCTAAAATGATGCCATTGGCACCACTCAACGGTAATTGCTCATTCTCGGACTTCTTCTCATCATCAATCATAAAAACAAATTATTTTGACTTGGGTAAAGGCTGTCAATCGTTTGGTTTGTTAAAGTAAGGATTTTGGACCACCTGCCCGTGTGCAAAAATATAGGGATGGACCTGCAATACTTTAAGCAGTGTCGCCCCGTCAAATAGTCTGGCATCGTACTGACACATACCTGAATGAGAAAACTCATCTTTTACTGCATTCAGCAAGGATTCGTATTCCAAGATACGATCGGAGCCCGGTATACCCCTAAGTGCCCAGGACATTTCTCCACTGGCTCTTGATCCGCTAAAACCAGCCTCTTTGGCCATTTTATAGCGTTTCCCGGATCTTGCAATCATGTTTTCGGGTTCAAAGCTGCCGTTCGGACAATACGATTCATCCGCTTTGGTCACCCTAAATCTCGGAAAATCTTCGGATTTTGGTAATTCAACACCTTGATCTGTCAGCCATTTCAGAACCGTTTCGGGACTCGTTTTATCTGTGAAATAACTAACCAGTTCACCTTTCCTGAGGCCTGAGGCCAAATACTCAGAAACAATTTTCTTACGCTGCTCTTCACTGTCATAAATCAAACAGATATGACAAGAGTCAGGAAAGTGTGCCAATGAATATCCATTGGAAGGATTGTTGGTCGAGTTTTCCATATGTTTAGAATCAGCAAAGGGATTGTTTCCTGAACACTAAAATTGGATAATATGACATGTCAGGTCTGCACAAATATACTATACTTGCGCAAAAAACGTACACATTTTTGACATAAAAAAGCCCGACTGTTCAGAATGAATGGTGATATTTTTCAATTAGTTTATTTCAATGGCTACAGCGCCTTTCACATCGGCAGCAGAAGCCGCTGTTGAAAGAATGTACTTGCCTGCTTCCAACTTCCAACCCTTCGAGACCTCATCGTAGAAAGCCAGGTCTTTGGCGGCAACGGTCAATTCTACTGTTTTGGTTTCACCAGCTTTCAGGAAAACCTTTTGGAAAGCTTTCAGCTCCTTGACTGGCCGCATTACCGAGGGTTTAACCTGAGAGGCATACAGCTGCACTGCTTCTGCACCATCTTTCAATCCTGAATTCTTCACGGTAAGGGTTACCTTGATTTGTGAATCCTTACCATAGGTCTTTTGATCGGACGTCGGTTTTCCGTAGGCAAAAGTCGTATAGGACAATCCAAATCCGAAAGCGAACTGCGGTACAATCTTCTTGATGTCGAACCAGCGGTAGCCTACCAAAATATCGTCCAGGTATTTTTGATTGACGCCGTCACCCGGGTAGGAAATAGTTCCAAAAGCGGCAGCACTGTTGTCAGCCAACTTTTTTGGAAAGGAGAACGGCAATTTTCCCGAAGGATTCACGGCACCGGAAATGACGTCGGCCAGGGCATTTCCTGCTTCCGATCCGAGATACCAGCCTTGCACCAGTGCAGGAACCTGATTCAGCCAAGGCATAGCAACAGCGTTTCCGCTCAAAAGTACCACGACTACTTTTTTGTTGACCGCCAACAAGGCATTCAACAGTTTATCCTGTCCGAACGGCAAGTCAAAAGAGCGACGGTCTTCGCCTTCACAATCCTGAAAATGGTTTTTGTTCAGTCCGCCTACATAAACGACGATTTCGGCATTTTTAGCCGCCTCAACGGCAGCGTTCAGCAGCGTATCCGCATTGAGTTTCGAAGGAATTTCCCTGTCGTACGAAGAAGGACCGGAGGCATAACCCATGCTATAGGAAACGACGCTTTCACCATAAAGGACAGTCAGTGCTTTCAGTGCTGAGACTTCGTAAGATGCCTTCAGCTCGGAAGAGCCACCGCCAATGGTCAGTTTTTTGGTCGCATTTTCACCGATTACGGCAATTTTCTTGACGGAACCCGGCACGATCGGAAGCAGATTTCCGGCGTTTTTCAGCAAAACAATGCCTTCACTGGCCACTTTGCGGGCGGCTGCACTATGGGATTCACATCCGAAACGGCCCAGGGGACGATTGGGAGCCATATTGGTGCGCATGTTCAAACGAAGGATGCGGCGAACCTTGTCATCGAGTACGGAAATGGGATACGTCCCGTTTTTCAATCCTTCCAGGTAGGGTTTGGCAAGATAATAGTCTTCGTACCCGAATTTGGCGCCTGAGGTCAGCCCGTTGGTATAGCTGCCCATTTCAATGTCCAGACCATTTAGGACAGCCTGTTTGGTATTGTGCACGCCACCCCAGTCGGAAACGACCACGCCGTCAAATTTCCAGTCATTTTTCAATATTTGATTCAGCAATAGATCATTGTGACAGCAATGTTGACCACGGAATTGGTTGTAGGAACCCATGAGGGCCCAAACGCCACCTTCCTGTACAGCCGCTTTAAAAGCCGGAAGATAGATTTCATACAAGGCACGGTCACTCACTTCCACGTTGATGTTGCCTCGGTGATCTTCCTGATTGTTCAACGCATAATGCTTGACGCAAGCAGCCACGCCACTTTGCTGAACGCCTTTGATGTAGGGTACGACCATTTTGGAAGCTAAAAACGGGTCTTCACCCATGTATTCGAAATTGCGACCGTTCATCGGTGTACGATAGATGTTCACACCTGGGCCAAGCAGCATTTCTTTTTTGCGGTAACGTGCTTCTTCACCGATGGCGACACCGAACGCTCCTGCCATGTCTGGATTGAAGGTAGCGGCCAGACAGGTCAAAGCGGGGAAAGCGGTGCATTTGTCGCTGGTCCAGCCGGCAGAACTCCACGTATCCCAGCCAATCTCCTCCCGAACGCCATGCGGACCGTCGCTCATCCAAATTTCAGGAATGCCCAATCTGGGAACACCGGCAGAACTGAATTTGGACTGTGCGTGACACAGGGCCACTTTTTCTTCGAGCGTCATTTGAGACAACGCATTTTCCACCCGTTCTTCAATGGGTTTGGTCCAATCGGCATAGACAGGAAGCTGAGCAAAAAGAGGACCATTAATTAATAGGAGGAACAGGAAATTGAATGTTTTTTTCATACGATGGTTGGTGGAGTTATTTCTTAAGGGTTACTTCTTTCACATCTGTGTCTGTCGGCAGGAACAACAAGCCTTTGGCCACTTTCTTGTCGGCTAAATACGTTTTCCACTTCAAGGTCTTCCAATCGATGCGGTCTGTGGATTGAGCCACGTCCACCAGAGGAATGGCGGCTCCGTCACGCACCAAAATCACTGCTGGAATGGGGCCGGCTTCGATTTTGTTCCAACCTTGAGGGTATACTTTTCCGCTTTGGTAATCAATCCATTTGCCACCGGGAAGATATACATTTCTGATATGATCGTCCGTCATTAGCGGAGCCACATAGATATCCGAACCGAATAAATAAGCATCCTCCACCAGCCAGGCACCCGGATCGTCCGGGAATTCCACGAACAAGGCACGGACCATGGGCAAACCCGTTTCGGTGCATTTTTTAGCCTGCGCATAGACGTACGGCATCAGTTTGTATTTCATTTCCGCCGCATCGCGGAAGGCTTTGACGAAACCTTCGTTGTACAGCCAGGGTTCTTTGGGAGGTGCACCGTGGGCACGGCTGTGTGAAGTCAGAAAACCGAATGGCAACCAGCGACGATATAAACCTTCCGGACTTTTTTGGACGAACCCGCCAATGTCGTGGCTCCAGAACGAAAAACCACTCAAACCGAACGACAATCCGCCACGCAGGGTCGATTCCATGCCGATGTCCGTGTTGGCCGCATCACCACCCCAATGCAGTGGATAGCGCTGGGAACCTGCCCAAGCACTGCGGGCCCAGATGATGTTGTCGCCCTTGGTGGCTTTGGTAACCTCTGCCACCGCTTTATTGTACCTTAAAGGATATAGGTTATGCTCGTAAAAACCACTTCTGCCATTAGCATAAATGCCTTCCAAGGGTGCTGCTTCGCCGAAATCCACCTTGATGGCTCCCACGCCTTGCTTCAGTAGCCCGGCCAGTTTTTCCTGGTACCATTTCACCGTTTCAGGATTTGTGAAATCGAGCACGGCATCTTCGTATGGCATTTCACCCTTGCCGTTCTTCACATGCAGGTTTTTATTGATTATTTCCTGGAAATACTTGTTCTTAGGTGTGAAATAGGTCAGTTGCCAAAGCGAAATGTGGAAGCCGTCCTTTAGCAAATCCTTAATCATCTTGGAGGCATCGCTGAAACGGGAAGGCGCAAACTCGTAATCGCATTGCCAGTCGTATTCAAACCATCCGGTATCGAAATGGATCACATCGGAGGGAATCTTGTTTTCACGCAACTTGGCAGCCACGTCGTAGCCTTCTTTTTGCGCAAAATACGTGATGCGGCTCATCCAGGTGCCGAAACTCCAAAGCGGCGGCATTGCGGCTTTGCCCGTAATATCGGTGTATTCGTCCAGAATGTCCTTTGGCTGGCCAATGAAAACAAACAAATCCAGCGTCTCATCGCCCATGAACAGCTTGTTGGCACCCACGTAGCTATTGCCGAAATCGCAAGTCACCGGTGCGGAGGTATGCATAAACATGCCATAGCCTTTGTTGCTCATGAAGAACGGTATCGGCTTGTACATTTGGTCGGTTTCAGGACCTTGTGGATCGGTCACCCAAAGGTTCACTTTCTGCCCGTGTTTGTCCAACCGAGTAAACGATTCGCCGCAACCGAAAATCTTTTCGTCGGGCGAAAGTGAAAAAACAGGGTTGATGGAACGGCTGTTGTCCACCCCTCTTTTAATGAAGTTGAACGGCAATACTTTTACTTGGGATGAATCGTTGTCGGCCCAGCGCCAGGTATCGGTCAACACACGACCGGCAGCATTGCGCAGTGTGAGGCGGAACGGATTCATTTCAAGATCCACGCTACCAAATGCACTCCTATAACGAAGACCGCCGGGTATTGCTGAACATTTCCAGGATTTATCCTGCGCAGGCTCACCAACAAGCATTGGAGAATTGAATGGTTTGGGTTCCACTGGCGTAGTCAGCATTCGGATACGCACGGTGCGTTCCGATACGAAGTCTATTGAAAAACGCAGTTCGGGGTTCTGTTCGTAGGCTGCACCGGGAAAGTCCAGCATCTTGAGATCCTGAGGCAGAATCGTATTCACATCGAATGCCTGACGCGTATAAAGCGTAGCCCGTTTCCAGGAAATGGTACCTTTGGCTGTCGAAGGATTGAACGAGGCCACTTTGTCAGCAAAAAAGAAAGTGTTCCGGAAATTGGCGAAATCGGCACTCATATCCACAGCGTCCCCCAGAATCCTGGAGTTCTGTGCAGGTACCAAAAGACAGGTAATTACCAAGCCTAACAGGCTGAAGTACATTTTTTTCATGGCATTCTATTTACGTTGCAAATATAGTCGAACCAAAGCATATTGTTGGGTTCAAATGTTCACAATAGAGGTCGGTTATCGATATTCTGCTACTCGGCGAACTTCTTTTTGTATTCATTGGGACTCTGCCTGAATTCATCCTTAAAATATTTCCTAAAATACTTCGGATCGTTGAACCCAACCTGGAAAGCCACTTCATTCACGAACAACTGGCTCTTTTCCAGCAAGTCCGCAGCCCGTTTCAAACGAATGAACCTGATGAATTCCGAAGGGGTCTTATCGGTTAGCGCCAGTATCTTTTTGTAGAAATACACCCGACTCATCCCCATGTCCCGGCAAAGATCCTCTACCAGAAACTCAGGATTCGAGATGTTCGCTTCTACCAGCGCCACCGCTTTGCGGACGAATTTCTCGTCGAGGGAAATAATTTCCACCTTACCAGGTGTGATTTCCACTTTCTTACGGAACTGTTCCCGCGTCTTCCGCTGCCGCTCAATGATGTTGTTTACCTTAAGAGAAAGCATTTCCATATTGAACGGTTTGGCAATGTAATCTTCGGCACCCGCTTCCAACCCGCGGTATTTGTTTTCGTCCCCGGCCTTAGCTGTGAGCAAGATAATAGGTATGTGCGAAATCCGCATGTCGTGCTTCACCAGACGGCAGAGTTCGAGCCCGTCCATCTTGGGCATCATCACATCGCAGATGATGATGTCGGGCACCTTATCCAGAATCATTTTGAATGCCGCCTCCCCATCCGGCGCCTCCAACATTCGGAACGTGTCATTGAACAAAGCTGTGATGAAATGGCGGAAATCTTCGTTGTCGTCAACCACGAGCATCAAGGGCAGTTTACTTTTCCCCTCCTGTTGGGGTTGAACTTCCTGAACCATCGATGTTTCGTCTGGCATCACACTATTCTGCGTAAAGATTTCCTCATGCACATGCTGATTCACAGGTAGCAACACTGTAAAGGCCGAACCCTTGCCAAGCGTACTTTTTACGCTGATATCCCCTTGATGCAGCTTGACATATTCGCTGACAATGTGCAAGCCCACACCTGTACCGGTTTGGTTGGCATTGTCTGGATGTTCCACCCTGTAGAACCGTTCGAACACCTTCTGCAAGTCTGATTCCGGAATACCAATGCCCGAATCCTTCACTGTTATCTTCAGGAATTTCTTCTCATCACTGGGCGATTGACTCAAACTCAGCAACACATCGATCTTACCATTGTTTTTGGTAAACTTGAACGCGTTGGAAAGCAAGTTGTACACGATTTTACGCAGTTTTTCCTGGTCGAATTCCATACTCAATTCCGTCAAAGCGGTCGAAAACGAAAAATGAATGGACTTTTTATTGGCCAGTTCAGTAAAGGAATAGCAAATGTCACGAACGAACGCCACCACATCTCCCACCGAAATGTTCAACGTGTCTTTCTGAACGTCCAATTTTCGGAAATCGAGTAATTGGTTCACCAGCTCCAATAAGTTATAGGCATTCCGCTGAACGGTGTTCAGCAGCGATTTGTCGGTTTCCTTGCGTTCCTCCTGCAACATTTTTTCCACCGGACTGATAATCAGCGTGAGCGGTGTGCGGAACTCGTGGCTGATGTTGGTGAAGAATCGGAATTTCATCTCGTCGATTTCGTGCAATTGCTTGGCGTCTCGAATGCGTTGCTCGTTGTCGAATGCGGTTTTCTGCTGGCGCATCTTGAAATTAAAGTAGAACCATAACGCATACAAAATCAGCATGATATAGATGAGGATGGCCCACCAGGTCCACCAGAACGGCGGCTTCACCACAATCTTGAGCCGCAAAGGCACTTGGCTCCAAATATTGTCGTTGTTGCTGGCAAAAACCAACAATTCATAATTCCCTGGATTCAGATTGGTGTACGTCGCCGAGCAGGTGCCACCGCGCGTATTGATCCATTCTTCATCGAAACCCTTGAGCTTGTATCGGTAATTGTTTTTTTCCGGATGAATGTAACTCAAAGCCGAAAAGAAGATGGTGAAATTGCGCTCATCGTAATGGAGTACCAGTTTCTCCAAATGGGTGATGGAAGCCGGTACTATTTTCCGATTGCGGTATTTCTCGTCTGCACTGATTTCAGTGTTTCCTATTAAAAGCCCTGTAAATTGAGGTTTCGGAACAATACTGTTGAAGCGGATAGCCTTGGGATCAAACATGGAATAACCCTTGGTTGTCCCCACAAACAACATGCCAGCACTGTTTTTGTACAGGGAATTCTGATTGATGATGGAGCTGGGTAGTCCGTCGTTTTCATCAAAAGAAACCACCGAGAAGACCCATTTCCCGTTTTCCATTTTCGGATAAATGCAGGCCAGACCGTTCCGGGTGCCCACCCAGATGTTGCCGTCGTTATCCTCGATGAGGGAAACTACCTGATCGCTGGGCATTCCGTTGTTTTTTGTCAGTAATTGCATGGACTTGGCCGCAGCGTCGTAGAGGTTCAAGCCATTATCCGTGGCAATCCAAAGCAATTTCCGCCGGTCAAGGATCGTATTGTAAACAATTTGATCCGAAAGTTTGTTCCGTTGAATGGTATCACCAAATGCAGAGCGTATGGTGTTGTTTCGCGTGTTCAGCACATCAACACCCCCGGTTGTACACAAATAAATCAGATTCCGGTCACCCGTCCACATGGACAAAATCGTATTGTTGGAGAGGGCTTGCATGTTTCCAATGTCGTGCCGTTGAAAAATTTTCCGGGTTGGATCCAGTTTGTCGACACCACCACCCAGTGTTCCGATCCAAAGATTGTTGCCTTGATCAACCCTCAAACCATAAATACTCTTGTTGGACAAGGAATTGGGATTGTTTGCATCTGGATGGTAGTGAGTAAACTTACCGTTCTTCCATTGGTTAAGACCACCCATATACGTTCCGAACCACATGACCCCGCTTTGATCCTGCGTCATCGAAATAACGATATCGGACGAAATGCTGGCCGGATTATCCTTCTGATGCCTGAAAATGGTAAAGCGTCCTTCCCGTTGGTTCCACTGTAACAATCCGTTCCCGTTGGTTCCGATCCAGAGGTTTCCACCTGTATCCTGAAACAACACGTTGCAATCCTTGGTTTCCAAGTCCGGATGGTGAAAAAAGAACAAGGGTGTCTTGTTGAATTTAAACATTCCCGGATGGTAGAAGGACACACCATTCTTATAGGTACCCACCCAAACGATGCCGGTATCGTCGCAAAAAAGGCTGATGCAAGAGTTTTGGCTGATGGAATTGGGGTTCAAAGGGTCGTTTCTCAATACCGAGATGGAACCGGTTTGCTTGTTCAGAATGTTGATTCCACCGTGATCGGTGGCAATCCAGATGTTGCCCAGCTTGTCTTCCGTCAGACTACGTACCAGATCCGAAGTAAGGATTTGATCGGCCATGGAGTGAAAATCTTGACGATTGCCACCAAAATAAACCCAATTCATTTTTTTAAAATCGTACTTCAAAACGCCTTTGTCACCCAGACCTGGATAAATCCATGGATTGCCTTCTGAATCCATAAACAATTTTTTTGACAAAATGGCATCCGGATTGTTTTCCTGTACGAAGCGATTTCGAAAATCCACCGTGTTCCGTTCCTCATTGAAACGTTCCAGCAAACCGGACTGATGAAGCACCCAGCAATATTCGTTTTCACCCTTGATCGCCATAAGGGTACCTGGACTTAGGTCATTCAGGTTCGCCGATTGCCTGAAATGTTTCAGTTTTTTTGTTTTGACCTCGTACTTCCAAACACCATCGTTGTTGTTGACAAAGTAGAAATTCTTTTCACCGTCAATTTCTATCAAGGTCGGTATAAACGTCACACCCAGTTCTGCCAGGTAAGGTTTAAGATCCCGTATGAATTTTTCGGAACGGACATCAAAAATTACGGCGAAGGGATTTCCAGTTACCCATAGGTTACCGCGAAAATCTTCCATTAATTTCGGTACGGAATTATAAAGGAGGCTGTTTGGATTGTTTTTGGAGGAAAGGTATGTTTTTACCTGATAACCATCCCAGCGGTTAAGCCCAAAGTTGGTACCAAACCATAAAAAACCGCGGCTGTCCTTGAATATGGATTCGATCTGATTGTTGGAAAGACCGTGCGTGTTGTCCAGGCGCGAAAAATTATAGATTTCCGCGGTCAGCAGCATTGGAAAAAGAAGGAAAAGCAGGAGTAGATAGCGTTTCATAAGACGGATTTCAGGTAACGAAACAATTCTTCCTCAAATATACTTTTTTTTGGATCGTGAAAGCATGATGCAACGGTTCAGTTATCAAATCAACCCCTTACCGAAAACATTTAACCCCCCTTGGTTTACAATTGCTCCTCTGCTGGATAACATCCTTCCACGCTCTGGTCGTTTTTTGGCTGTACTTTTATCCTGTTTCAAAAACCGACCTTAACATACCATGAATCGATCCCAATTTACAGCGCTGACCTTATTGCTTTTAATGCTTTGCAGTTGCAACAACAGCACCTTCCGCAAGACGGATGACGGCGTCCGGATATCGCTGACACAATTGCAGAACACGGATACCAAAAGCTTGCGCTTGCAAGTAATCACCGACGACATCATTCGCGTTTCCGCTTCCCCCGACCGACTGTTGAAAGACCCGGAAAGTCTGATCACAGCGTACGGCGATACCCAAAAAGACGGTTGGGATGCGGTTCAAAAAGGGGATACCATCCTATTGACCACGGCTAAGTTGAAAGTGATGGTCTCCATGCGGACGGGTGAAATTTGTTTTTCCGATTTAGAAGGAACCGTTTTACTAAAAGAAAAAATTGGGGGTGGAAAAACCTTCAGCCCCATTTCTATAGACGGAACAACGGGATGGACCTTCCGACAGGAATTCGAATCCTCGGCCGACGAAGCCTTTTACGGTCTTGGCCAACACCAGTCGGACGAGTTCAATTATAAGGGTAAAAATGAATCGCTGTACCAGTACAACACCAAGGTTTCGGTTCCGTTTATAGTTTCCAGCAAGAATTATGGTATTCTTTGGGACAATTATTCGCTGACGCGCTTCGGGGATCCCCGCCCCTACGCCAACATGGACCAGTTCCACCTATTCGACAAGAACGGCCAGGAAGGTGGTCTGACTGCCACCTATATGATTGGCAAGAATCCAAAGAATGTGTTTGTGGAACGAAAGGAAAACACCATCGACTATGAGAATCTGGAAACTATCAAAAACTTCCCTAAAGATTTTCCGTTCTACAATTCTTCCATCAAGTGGGTAGGCGAAATTCAACCGAAGGAAAGTGGATTGTTCCATTTCATCCTCTATTATGCAGGGTACACCAAAGTCTATCTGGACGACAGCTTGGTGGTGGCCGAACGCTGGCGTACCGCCTGGAATCCGAACAGCTATAAATTCACTGCAAACCTTGAAAAAGGCAGCAAACACAAGCTCCGCATCGAATGGATGCCCGACGGTGGTGCATCCTACATCAGCTTGAAGGCCTTGAGCCCGGTTTCAGCCGAAGAGCAGAACCGCCTATCACTTTGGTCTGAAATGGGCAGACAGTTGGATTATTATTTTGTCCATGGCTCCAATGCAGACCAAGTGATCAGCGGCTATCGCACCTTGACGGGCAAAGCCCAAGTGATGCCGAAATGGGCCATGGGTTACTGGCAAAGCCGGGAACGCTACAAAACACAAGAAGAATTGTTGAGCACGCTGCGTACGTTTCGGGAGCAACATTTCCCCATCGACAACATCGTTCAGGACTGGTCGTATTGGAAACAAGACGCATGGGGTTCACACGAACCGGACACCAGCCGCTTCCCTGATTTTGCCGGCATGGTGAAGGAAGTGCACGATTCCAGTGCCCGCATCATGATCTCGGTTTGGCCCAAATTCTATTGCAGCACTGAACACTACAAGGAATTCGACGCCAAGGGTTGGATGTACAAGCAAGCCGTCAACGACAGTGTTCGCGACTGGATTGCCCAAGGTTACATCGGTTCGTTCTACGATGCCTACAGCGAAGGTGCCCGTAAGCTGTTCTGGAAACAGATGGACGAACACCTCTTCACCAAAGGCTTTGATGCTTGGTGGATGGATGCTTCCGAACCGGACATCAATTCGAATGCCAGCATGGCATACCGCAAAAAAATGATGAACCCGACCGCCCTGGGTTCTTCCACCGAATATTTCAACGCTTACGGCCTGATGAACGCCAAAGGCATTTACGAAGGACAACGGAGCACCAACAACGACCAACGTGTCTTTTTGCTCACACGCTCCGGTTTTGCAGGCTCTCAACGGTATGCCGCCTGTATTTGGAGCGGAGACATCGGTACCCGTTGGGAGGATCTGAAAGCACAGATTTCAGCTGGCATGAATTTCTCGATTTCGGGCAATCCGTATTGGACCATGGACGATGGTGGTTTCTGCGTGGAAAAACGGTATGAAAGGGCCAAGGAGGGTTCCGAAGACCGCAACGAATGGCGGGAGCTCAATGTGCGTTGGCATCAGTTCGGTGCGTTTGCGCCGTTGTTCCGAAGCCATGGCCAGTTTCCGCTGAGGGAACCGTGGAACATTGCTCCGAAGGGAACACCGGCTTACCAGAGTCTCCTCTATTATGCCGAATTGCGCTACAAACTGATGCCTTATATTTACACCCTAGCAGGCAAATGTTATTTCGACGATTACACCATCATGCGGCCGCTGGTCATGGATTTCGGTACGGATGCCACAGCACTGAACGTGGGCGACCAATATATGTTCGGTTCGCAGCTGATGATTTGCCCGATTTATTCCTACAAGGCCCGCACCCGTTCGGTTTATTTCCCTGAAAATACGGGTTGGTACAGCCTATACGACGGTTCCTTCGTGAAAGGTGGTAAACGTCAGTCAGTAGAAGCACCCTTCGATCGGATGCCGGTTTACGTACCTGCGGGCAGTATTCTGACCACCGGTGCCCGTATTGAAAACACGAGCCAACCGCAAAATGACCTGACCATTTACGTTTATGCCGGTCGTGATGGCGCCTTCAGCCTCTATGAAGACGAAAATCTGAATTACAACTACGAAAAAGGGGCGTGCTCCTCCATTGGTTTCAAATGGGACGATGCCGCCAAAACGCTAACGATTTCCGACCGAAAGGGTTCGTTTAAAGGCATGGTGGCTCAACGAAACTTGACCTTCATCTTAGTCACGCCGGACCGACCTGCAGGCATGGATGTGGGCGGCACAGGGACGACCATCCGCTACACCGGAAAACAAACGACACTTACTCTGAAATGACCTTGAAATAAATCCTTACTAACTGACACCTAAAGTCTAAATGCAATCATCACGGGTGCTGCACAAGATTATCCTTATCTGATCTGGTTCAGATATTTATGAAAAAGCGGGAAAGCCTTCAATGACTTTCCCGCCTTTTTTATTTCGTCTTGATTTCCAGCTCCGCTTTCGGCAACCTGGCTCCTATTGCTTTCAGCTTGATGGTACCCGCCTTCCCATTGCTCTGGACAATCACCAGGCACTTGCCGTTGTACATCCTGCGCTGCGGATTCTTCAAACTGACATGATCGTTTTGGTTGCCGTTGTCCGTTCCGGCGATGAAACCGACACCGTCGATGGAGAACATCATATCCTTATCGGCTGTTGGCAGCACGTTGCCGTCCTTGTCCTCGAGTTCCACCGTCACGAAGCACAAATCCTTGCCATCGGCCTTGATCTTTTTGCGGTCGGGGGTGAGGCGGATTTTGTCGGCTTTGCCGGCGGTCTTGATTTCCTTCGTCAAGACAACTGATCCGTATCTGCGGGAAACAGCTTTCAAGGTACCCGGTTCGTATTTGACGCGCCACATCACATGCAGTTCATCCCCTACTTTGCTGCGTTTTCCAAGCGACTTGCCGTTCAGGTATAGTTCCACTTCGCTGGCATCGTTGTAATACGCCCAGACATCGATGGTTTGCCCTTTCTTCCAGTTCCAGTGTGGGAAGATGTGCAAAACGTCCTTTTTGGTCCATTCGCTCTGGTACATGTAATAGACGTCCTTGGGGAAACCTGCCAGGTCGATGATGCCGAAGAACGAGCTGCGGGAAGGCCACCAATAAGGTGTCGGTTCGCCCAGGTAGTCGAAACCTGTCCAGATGAATTGACCGGCGATGTGCGGTGACTTTTTGATAATTTTCCAAGTATCCTCATGGGTGGAACCCCAAGGTGCATGGCAGTTATCGTACGCCGAGCATTGCTGGGAAGGGTGCGAGAAGGGTTTGTCCCAGCTTTCGGGCCAAATATTCATTTCTGTAGACGGATGCTTATAGAAACCTCTGCTCATGAGGGCAGAAACCGATTCGGTCACGATGAAGGGTTTGCCCGGGAAACGGGTCGGTGTTTCTTTGAATTCCTTCTCATGGTAATTGTATCCGATCAGATCCAGTGCACCGGACTGGAACAAGGGATTGTTTACATTCGTTTCGTTGCAGGCGGCAGTGACAGGACGCGTCGGATCGACCGTGCCAACGATTTCAGCCAGCCGTTGTGTAATCAACGCATACAGTTTGGCTTTCCCAGACTTCAAGTCTTCGGCTGAAATGGTTTTCTTGGCATTAAACAAGATGTTGGCTTTTTGCAGGTCCATGGGTTCGTTGTCACCCTGTACCCATTGTTCGCCCACTTCGTTTCCAATGCTCCACATAATGACCGAAGGGTGATTGCGGTCCCGCAAAAGCATGTCGGTCAGGTCCTTTTCGTACCATTTTGCAAAGTCGTTTGAATAATCGAACGGTGTTTTCTTCTTGCTCCAAACATCGAAGGCTTCGTCCATGACGATAAAACCCATCTGGTCGCAAAGGTCCAAGAGTTCGGGTGCTGGCGGATTGTGGGAAGTGCGAATAGCATTACAACCCATGGCCTTTAGGATTTCCAGCTGGCGTTCCAGTGCACGGGTATTGATGGCGGCACCGAGCGCACCCAAATCGTGGTGGTTGCAGACGCCGTTGATCTTGATCTTTTCCCCGTTCAGGAAAAAGCCTTTTTTCGCATCGAAGCGGAAGAAACGGATACCGACCGGCGTCACATATTCGTCCATCTGCTTGCCTTTTACAAACAAGCGGGTAGTCACCGTGTACATGTTGGGGTCGTTGAGTCTCCAGAGTTTGGGATTGTCCACCTGAAAACGTTGGCTCATTTTCCGGATAGTAAGCGCTTTGACCGTCATTTGGCCCAGGCTCTTACCTACCTCGCGACCGGCCTTGTCTTGCATGATTTGTTCCACTTGCACGTCGACAGGCACGTTGGTCGTGTTCTTGACGGTGGTGACCACCACCACTTTGGCGGCGGCTGTGGAAACCTGAGGTGTGGTAACGTAAGTGCCCCATCGATCCACGTGTACCGCATGGGTCAACACCAGACGGACATTTCTATAAATACCCGAACCCGAATACCAGCGGGAATTGGGTTGTTGCGAATTATCCACCCGAACGGCAACCACATTGTCAGTATCAATTTTAATATAAGGTGTCAGATCAAAACTGAAGGAACTGTATCCATACGGACGTTCGCCCAACAGATGACCATTGATCCAGACTTTACTATTACGGTAAACCCCGTCGAATTCGATGTACACACATTTTTTCGTGCAACTTTTATCCAATTTGAAATTCTTGCGGTACCAACCAATACCACCGGGCAATGCACCACCACCAGGGGAAGCGGGATTCTCCAAGGCAAAGTCTGCTTCTATGCTCCAGTCATGGGGAACGTTGAGGGTACGCCAGGTGCTGTCTACAAAATTGGTCTCGGAAGCACCAACAGAATCGCCGAGTAGGAACTTCCAATCACGGGTCAGGTCTACGATTTCACGACCTTCGCGACGCATGGTGCACGAACTCAGGACAATGAGCAATAACAGGGAGAAACGAATGAGTTTCATAAAAGTATGGATTTAGATTTATTTCTTAATAGCATGGTCTCGTGAAATGGGTTGCCCGTTCCAGGCTTTTTTAGAGGTCCAGTCCTGTGCCTGATCGGTCCAGAAGGGGTGATTGGCTGGCAAGCCCAAAGGTAGGAAAACCAAGGAAGTAAGGTATTCACTGCCCGAATTCGTATACACATCGGCCAGTTCCGGTTGATGGCCTGCAAAACCGAGTTGCAGGTAACCGGCTTCATTGAAAATGCTGTCGCAGGCGAACATGCGTTTCATGCAAGCCGTCATGGCGGCACGCGCCTGCCCATTGGTCATGCCTTCGGGCAGCTTTTCTTTCCAGGCAAGTAGCGCCAGTGGCTGAAACACACCCAAGCGGTACGTCATGCTGCGCCCGAAAACAGGGAAGGTGCCTTCCGGCGAAACCATGCGTTCCAGAATGGAGGCATAGCGCTGCATGCGCACCGTCACGTCGTCGTAGTTGACCATCCGGCTTGGAGCTTTCAGGTCTCTTAACACGGTCATTTCTTCCCACAACATGGGCTGAATGACAAAGCTGTTGTAATAGTCGAAGGCAAAATCGGGGCCGTCCGAATACCAGCCGTCACCAACATACCATTCATTGATTTTACGGAAAGCCATGTCGATGCGGAAACGATCGTAATCGGCACCAGCCATTAACAAATGCGTTTCAGTCATGCCAGAAAAAAGCAACCAATTGGTGTAAGGCGGGTTGACTTTTCGCAAATTCTTGAAACACTGAATGTAACGCTGTTTGGTAAGTGAATCCAACGGTTCCCAAAGCTGTTTGGGAGCACGGATGAAACTATTGGCGATAAATGCAGCGTCCACGAGTGCCTGGCCTTCTCCGCTCCACAACAGGTAATCCGGGCTGGCAGGATTTACGGCGTTGACATAGCTTTTCAATGCCCATTCGCGAAGCTGTTTGCGCTTCAATCCTTCAGGGCTGTTGTCATCTGGCAGTGTCAGCCAGGGAGCAAGCCCGGCCATAAGCCGACCAAATGCTTCCATGTAGGATACTTTCTTGTTTCGCCCGTCCCAAACAGGGCTGAGTTCAACCACCATGTTTTTCTGCAGCGTACCCTGACTCATATTGGACAAAACAGGTGCCGCCATTTTATAGAGGAGATTTGACCAATATTCCCGGTCCGAAACGACAACAATCGGTGTTTTATTCTTGGCAGAAAGGGCTGTTTGAGAAAAATATGTACTAGTAGCAAATATTAACAGAAGAAAATAAACCAACTTTGATCGTATCATGCTATATTTACTTTTTGAAGTTCGTTTATTTTAAACAGTCGTTTCTCGTGACTCGGCATAGCCAATGTAAACATTGTCTCTGCGCTCGCTACTCGAAACGTTTGATTTGAAGGTTGTGCAAAAATAAGCATTCAAGGCTGAATCACCCAATAATCACTTGGTTTGTTGCGCTAAAACGGTTTTGCATACATATACATTATATTCCTGCATAAACCTACCAAAATAGCCATTTATCGGCCTATAGATGAAATCTATTGAAGAAATATGCGATATTAATGGATTTATTTACATATCTTGCCAAAAATTAATCAACCTATGACTAATAACAACCATGGTTCTTGACGAAAAAATGATGAAAAACATCTATTCCACCCTGCCGGAAAAGATGAACAATGTAAAAAAAGTGTTGAAACGCCCGCTCACCCTGACGGAAAAGATTCTCTACGCACACCTTTCACAACCCCTTTACAACGAATTTGTACGCGGCAGCGATTATGTGAATTTCGCACCCGATCGCGTCGCCATGCAGGACGCTACGGCGCAAATGGCTTTGCTTCAACTCATGAATTCAGGACGCAAGAAAGTGGCTGTTCCCTCCACGGTGCATTGCGACCATCTCATACAGGCTTATGTCGGCTCCAAAACGGATTTAGCCACGGCCAACGATACCAATAAGGAAGTCTACGATTTCCTGAAGGACGTTTCCAACAAGTTCGGCATCGGTTATTGGAAACCAGGTGCAGGCATCATCCATCAGGTCGTTTTTGAAAACTACGCATTCCCCGGTGGGATGATGATTGGAACCGATTCCCATACGCCCAATGCAGGCGGACTCGGCATGATCGCCATCGGCGTGGGTGGCGCGGATGCTGTTGACGTGATGGCTGGTATACCTTGGGAACTCAAGATGCCGAAAATCATCGGTGTGAAATTGACCGGAAAGCTAAATGGTTGGGCTTCCGCCAAGGATGTGATTCTGAAACTGGCCGGCATTCTCACCGTGAAAGGTGGAACGAATGCCGTCATCGAATATTTCGGAGAAGGCACGACCTCGCTTTCAGCCACTGGAAAGGGCACCATTTGCAACATGGGTGCCGAAGTGGGTGCGACGACCTCCGTCTTTCCGTTCGACGCAAAAGCTGTGGCGTATTTGGAAGCGACCGGGCGAAAGAGCATTGCTGACGCGGCTTTAGCAGTCAGCGCGCATTTGCAGGCTGACCCGGAAGTGGCTTTGAATCCTTCAGAATATTACGACAGAGTGATTGAAATCGATCTTTCAACCCTCGAACCGTATATTAATGGTCCGTTCACTCCGGACGCAGCGGCTCCGCTTTCTGAATTCGCTGAAGTGGTGCGCACCAAAGGTTATCCCCAAAAAATGGAAGCCGGCCTCATCGGTTCCTGCACCAATTCCTCCTACGAAGATCTTTCCCGCGCTGCAGCCATCGTGGATGCCGCTCAGAAACAAGGCTTGCAGGCCAAAGCGCAGTTCATCATCAACCCCGGTTCAGAACTCGTTCGCTTCACGGCTGAACGCGATGGCTTGCTTTCCACTTTCGAGAAAGCCGGTGCCGTCATCATGGCCAACGCCTGCGGACCGTGCATCGGCCAGTGGAAGCGCGAAGCCGAAGATCCCGAACGCCCGAATTCCATCATCACCTCGTTCAACCGGAATTTTGCCAAACGCAACGACGGCAATCCGAATACCCATACCTTCATCGCCTCCCCCGAAATCGTGGCCGCTCTCAGCATTGCCGGCGACCTCTGTTTCAATCCGATGACCGACACGCTGACCAATGACAAAGGCGAGCAGGTGAAACTGCAGGAACCCTTTGGTTACGAGCTTCCGCCACTCGGCTTTGAAGTGAAGGATGCCGGATACCTGGCGCCTTCACAAAATGCAGGCTTGGAAATCCACATTGACCCGGCCTCCAAGCGTTTGCAGGAGCTGAAACCTTTCGAACCATGGAACGGTAAGGATTACACTGCCCTTGGTCTGCTCATCAAGGCTGAAGGCAAATGCACCACCGACCACATTTCCATGGCAGGCCCCTGGTTGCGTTACCGTGGTCACATCGATAACATTTCCGACAATCTGCTGATGGGTGCCATAAACGCCTTTAACGGGAAGACCAATGCGGTGCTCCATAACGGTGAATACATTCCTGTTTCCACCCTGGCCAGAGCCTACAAGGCAGCCGGCAGAGGCAGCGTCGTGGTAGCCGAAGAAAATTACGGAGAAGGCTCCTCTCGCGAACATGCGGCCATGGAACCCCGTTTTCTCAACGTCAAGGCCGTGTTGGTGAAATCGTTCGCCCGCATCCACGAAACGAATTTGAAGAAACAGGGCATGCTGGCCCTCACCTTCAGCGATAAAAACGATTACGACAAAGTGCGCGAAAACGACCGCCTGGAAATCTACGGTCTGACGAGCTTTACACCGGGCCAAAACCTTACTGTTCAGTTGCTTCACAGCGATGGAACAACCGAAAGCTTCCCCGTCAACCACAGTTACAACCAACAACAAATCGGCTGGTTCAAAGCCGGCAGCGCCCTCAATGCATTAGAATGTTTTGAGTAGCGAGTGCAGAGGCGAAGTTTGCTTCGACTATGCCGAGTCACGAAAAACAACTGTATAGAATAGAAACGCCAAATATTGTATTATTATGCAAAACGATTACATGATTTTTAAGTTGTCGGAAACGATTAAGACAACATCCCGCATTGACAAGGAACTGTTCACCAAATTTGGTGTGAAACGCGGACTTCGCAACGAAGACCACACCGGCGTACTCGTAGGTTTGAGCAAAATCGGCGACGTTGTCGGTTATGAAAAGGACGCAGAGGGCAATCTCAAAGCCATTCCTGGCAAACTCGTCTACCGTGGCATCGATGTGGTTGACTTGGCACTCGGCATTCAGGGCGAAGACCGCCTGGGCTTTGAAGAAACCGCCTATTTGTTGCTTTCCGGATACCTGCCCGATGCGGAAGAGCTGAAAACATTCCACCAAATTTTGTATAATTACATGCCGCTGGAGCACAAGGCCACCATGAACATTCTGGACCTGGAAGGTTCCAACATCATGAACATCCTGTCACGCAGTGTGTTGGAAATGTACACCTTCGATCCGAATCCAGACAGCATCACCCGTGAAAACCTGATGCGCCAGTCGCTCGACCTCATCGCCAAGTTCCCCACCATCATCGCCTACGCCTACAACATCTACCGTCACAGCCAGCAAGGGCGTTCGTTGCACATCCGCCATCCGAACGAAGACATGTCCATCGCCGAAAACTTCTTGTTCATGATGAAAGGCCCGAATAATTATACGCAAATGGATGTGAAGATTCTGGACCTTATGCTGATTCTGCACGCCGAACACGGGGGTGGTAACAACTCCACGTTCACGGTTCGTGTAACCAGTTCCTCGCACACCGACACCTATTCTTCTATTGCAGCCGGCATCGGTTCGCTCAAAGGTCCGTTGCATGGGGGTGCCAACATTGAAGTGAACGCCATGTTTGAACACTTGAAGGAGGTCATCAAAAATTGGAAGGACGTGAAGGAAATCGACGCGTACCTCAACAAGATGCTCAACAAGGATGCCTACAACAAGTCCGGACTTATTTATGGTATCGGTCATGCGGTTTACACCGTTTCCGACCCACGCGCCATCCTGCTTAAGGAAATGGCTAAGGACATGGCCAAGGAAAAAGGTCTGGAAAAAGAACTCGCCTTCATGGAACTGGTGGAAGATCGTGCTGTCAAAGCATTTATGAACTTCAAGGGTGACGACATAAACAAACAAGTTTGTGCCAACGTGGACTTCTATTCCGGTTTCGTGTACGAAGCCATCGGCCTGCCGAAGGAAGTCTTCACCCCGCTGTTCGCAATGTCCCGCATCGTCGGCTGGTGTGCCCACCGCATGGAAGAACTCAACTTCTCCGGCCGTCGCATCATCCGACCGGCATACAAGAATGTCGGCGAAAAACAATCCTTCATCCCGCTCAGCAAACGTTAACATGACCAAGATACAAGTAGCCAACCCCATCGTCGAACTGGACGGTGACGAAATGACCCGCATCATCTGGGCTTTCATCAAGGAGCAGCTCATCCTGCCCTACCTCGACCTGGATATCAAGTATTTCGACCTCGGCATTGAATACCGCGACCAGACCAACGACCAGGTGACCATCGACGCCGCCAATGCCATCAAGCAATACCACGTCGGCATCAAATGCGCCACCATCACACCGGATGAAGCCCGTGTGGAAGAATTCGGCCTGAAAAAAATGTGGAAATCGCCCAATGGAACCCTCCGAAATATCATCGGCGGAACCGTATTCCGCGAACCCATCATTTGCGAAAACATTCCACGCTATGTGACCACTTGGACCAAACCCATCGTCATCGGCCGTCACGCATTCGGCGACCAGTACAAAGCCACCGATAAGGTGATCAAAGGCAAGGGAACGCTTCGCATGAGTTTCACCAACGAAGCCGGCGAAGTTCAGAGCTGGGACGTCTACGACTTTGAAGGCGATGGCGTGGCCATGTGCATGTACAACACCGACGAATCCATTTTCGGTTTCGCCCGGAGTTCCTTCCAGGTGGCCCTCGAAAAGAAATGGCCGCTCTACCTTTCTACCAAAAACACCATCCTGAAAGCCTACGACGGCCGCTTCAAGGACATTTTCGCCGAAGTGTACGATAAAGAGTTCAAGACTGTCTACCAAGAAGCCGGCATCACCTACGAACACCGCCTCATCGACGACATGGTCGCTTCCGCTCTGAAATGGAATGGCGGCTTTGTCTGGGCTTGCAAAAACTACGATGGTGATGTTCAGTCGGATACGGTTGCGCAAGGCTTCGGTTCACTTGGCCTGATGTCTTCGGTTTTGGTAACCCCCGACGGAATGACGGTGGAAGCCGAAGCTGCACACGGCACGGTGACCCGCCACTACCGCCAGCACCAACAGGGCAAGGAAACCTCCACCAACCCCATCGCCTCCATCTTTGCATGGACGCGTGGTTTGGAACACCGCGGCAAATTGGATGGTAATGCCGAACTTATCGATTTCTGCCATAAGCTGGAACAAGTTTGTGTGGAAACCGTCGAAGAAGGCAAGATGACCAAGGATTTGGCTGTCATGATTCACGGTGACAACCTGGCTCGCAAAGATTATCTGAGCACCCAGGAATTTCTGCAGGCGCTCAAAGTTAATTTGGACAAAAAGCTTTCGGATTAAGTTACCAATACAATTATTTTTTCAATGAGCACTCTAAATTTTCAAGATTTATAGTGCTCATATTTTTTATTCTTTTAAACCGTACATTTGGCCTTTAATTCTCAACTATGAAACTTTCCTTTTTTATTGTCATTTTCACGCTCATCCTCGGATTGTTCGCGCTCGTGTTCCTGAAGGGCATGCACCTTCTGCCGGTCAAACCCCTCCTCCGTTGGACGTTCGGCGTCAGTTACATCTTCCTTTTTCTGGCCCTTTTTGCAGGATTGTATTTTGAGCAGAAACTCGGCCTTTCGTTTGCCAAAATACTGACTTTCACCACCTATACGTTTCTGTTGACCGTCATTTACATGTCGTTGTCCTTTCTGGTGACCGATCTTGTCGGGCTTGCCAACAAGATGTTGCATTTTGCACCACCGGCGATGTTGGTGTTCCGCCAATGGGCTGCCATCATTAGTCTTGTCATTATCGCAATCACCTTGATGATCGGGAACTATCGTTTCAACCACCCAGTACTGGTGCATCTGGACCTTACTGTTGAAAATCCGGTTCAGCACAAGGAAATAAAGATTGTGGCGGCCAGCGACATTCACTTGGGCACGAGCATCGATAAGAAACGACTGCACAAATACGTTCAGATGATCAATGCGCAGAAACCAGACATCATCCTGTTGGCGGGCGACATCACCGACCGTTCCTTTGGCCCTGTGATGGAACAAAAAATGGAGGAGGAACTCAGCCAACTACATGCACCGCTGGGCGTTTTTGCCATTTCCGGAAACCATGAGTATTATTCGGGCGTACCGGAAGAAATCAACGAATACCTGCGTGCTGCCGGCATTCGAATGCTGCATGACTCGGTGGCTCTGGTGGACCATAGTTTCTACCTCGTGGGCCGGGACGACCGCACGAATCCGAAGCGCATGCCACTTTCAGAATTAGTGGAAGGCTTGCGCCCGGAACTGCCCAAAATCCTGCTCGACCATCAGCCCTACGCGTTAGAACAGGCCTGCGAAAACGGCATCGATTTGCAGATTTCCGGCCATACCCACAACGGCCAGTTTTTCCCTGGCAATATGTTGGTCGGTAGCATGTTTGAATTGGGCCACGGCTACAAGAAAAAGGGCAAGACGCATTTTTACGTGTCGTCGGGACTCGGCATTTGGGGCCCGCTGTACCGCATCGGCACCCAATCCGAACTGGTGGAAATTCAGCTGAAGTATTAGTTCTGCGGCGGGAAATGGATAACAAATTGTTTCCCCTCAACGTTGGAAACCAACGCCAAATCCTTGCGTGAAATAGCCAGCATATAGAAGCGGCCCAACCTGGCATTCTGAAAATAGCCGATATAGCCTCCCAAACCTCCTGAACCGAAACTTCGGATAAGTCCGTCCATATCCCGTTCAGTCAAACGCTTCAACGTCACTTGACTGCGACGGAATGTCATATTCCCGATCAATTGCTGCACGCGGATAATGTCCTCATCCAAATAGGTATAAATGGGCATTTTAGCAACAAACCAAGCCATGAACAACGTTACAATCACAGCCACCCAAAAGCCAATACCGGTTACAGGTCCGGCTGAACTCCAAAGATAACTCACTAGTATCACACTCATGGCTGTGATCAGAATGACAAATAGGTCGGGCTTGAAATAAAATCGCATATCTTCAGGTTTTAGTTTTGTAAAAATACACTAGTTTTCAGATTTCTGTCAATAATTCACCTACTTTCCTCTTTGGTGTTCATGACAAAGGGCTTCTTACTCTAAATCGGCGTTTTCATACGACAAAATGTTTGAATGCATGCTCTAATATACTGCATTTAAGATCATCGTTTCAACCCACTTCGGGAACTTCACCCATTTCTTCCCGGTTCTTCTTCAAATACTCCGTCGGAGTCATTCCGAATTCAGCCTTGAAACAGGACGTAAAGTATTTGGGATCGGCGAAACCCACCGAATAGGCGATGTCGGAAATGTTCCCATGCTGATTCTTCAACATCTGGCAGGCGTGTTTCAAGCGGATGTTCTTAGTGAATTCAACGGGTGAAAGTTGAGTCAAAGACTTGATTTTGCGGTAAAGCGAAGACTTAGACATGTTCAGTTTACCGGAGAACATATCCAGGTCAAAATCGGGCTCGGCCAAATGTTCTTCAATCACGGCCACGGCACTTTCCAGGAACTTTTCGTCAATGGAAGCGAATTCCATCGACGAGATATTCAGGTCGAAATTCGATTTGAACTTTTCCGTCTTATGCCTGCGGTTGCGGATCAGGCTGGCAATTCGGGCTTCCAACACCTTGAGTTCGAAGGGCTTTGACAAATAGCCGTCTGCGCCTGCATTGTAACTTTCAATCCGGTCATCGATTGAATTCTTGGCTGTGAGCAGCAATACTTCGATGTGACTGGTGTTCAGATGGCTCTTGATTTGACGACAGAGTTCCAAACCGTCCATTTCTGGCATCACAATATCGCTCAAAACAATGTCGATGGAATGCTCTTCAATTATTTTCAGTGCCTGAACGCCATTTTCAGCCGTAAACGTATGGTATTTGCGACAGAACAATCGGTCGATAAAGGTTCTAAGTTGCTGATTGTCTTCTACAATCAACACATTCACTTCTTCCTGAATCACTTGTGGGTCGGCATCTACCACGTACGCCAACTCTTCATCAACTAGATCAGACAGTGGCGAAATGGGTTTTCCGGACCGTTCACTTTCCGGATAAAATTCACCATCCAACGGCACTTCGACTATGAAGGAACTGCCAACGCTTGGTTCGCTTTCCACACGGATGGTGGCGTGGTGCATTTCCAGGAGTTCCTTGGTCAGTGTCAATCCAATGCCGTGATTTTCGACCGTATTGGTGGGATCGTTGGAATAAAAACGCGTGAAAATGTGCTCCAGGTCTTCTGGCGCAATGCCTCGACCCGTATCGGTCACAATCAGTCTGGCCCAGTTAGTGGAACCTTTGGAAACCTTATCCAGGTTGACGTGGATGCTGCCACCTTTTTGAGTGTATTTAAATGCGTTCGAAAGCAGGTTGAAGATGACGGTGTCCATTTTGTCCGGGTCGAACCAGCCCATCATGGACTTTTCGGAAGCAATGAACGAAAAATGAATCCGCTTCTCCGTAGCCAATGGATTGAAGTTGAAGGTGCAAATGTATTGGATGAAACTCACCAGGTCACCCTGAGAAACCTTCAATTTCATATTGCCACTTTCCACCTTCCTGAAATCCAGAATCTGCTGCAACAAACGTTTCAGCCGAGAAACATTGACTCGCATCACTTCATGCTGCCAGAACTTTCCTTTGAAGGACGTTTCCAAGTCGTCGATGAGGCAAGAGATGATGGTCAACGGCGTCAACAGTTCGTGGGAGATGTTTGTAAAATAGCGCAACTTGGTTTGCGTCAGCTCCTCCGATTTGTCCATGTCTATTCTTGCGATTTTCAGTTCCTGTCGAAGGCGGAACCGATTGACGGAATAGCGGTAGAAACTATAGCCCAGAAATCCGAGTAGAACCAAATAAATGATGGTTGCCCACCAAGTTTCCCAGAAAGCGGGTTTCTTAATGATTTGCAGGGTAGTGACTTCGTTGCTCCAAATACCGTTTTCATCCGTTGCTTTCAGTCGAAGTTTATACGTTCCCTTCTGCAAATTGTTGTAGGTTGCAAACCGACGGCTGTTGCCTACGTAGTTCCAGTCGTTATCGACCCCTTCGAGTTTGTAGGCATACTGGATCTTGGAAGGGAACGGATAATTCAAGGTGGAAAACTCAATTTCAACATTCTTTTCGGTATGATCGATCACCAGCTTGTTGTGTACATTATCGAAACGGGCTTCGTTTTCGAGTTCAAAAACAGATTGGTTGTGCACCTTGATACCCGTGATGAACACTTTGCTGTGACCGGGTTTGGTTGCCGCCGTTTCCTTGCTCGGCAAAAAGGAACAAAATCCTTTGTTTCCACCGAAAAGGACTTCGCCGGAAGGGCTGATGGTGCAGGCTCCATCAATGAACGAATTGACGGCCAAGTTGTCGAAAACGCTGTAAAAGGTGGATGTCTGACGATAAGGATTAAATTTCGTCACCTTCTTGTTGGTGGAAATCCAGATGTTGCCGGAATGATCTTCCAGAATGTTCAGGATGGCTTCACCCGTCATCGCACATACATTGCTAAGGTCCTCGAACTGCTTGGTTTTCAGATCGTACGTGATCATGCGGCCTTCTTTGGAGCCAATCCATATTTTACCGCCTGAATGCGCCAGAACAGCCTGAACATTACTGGTATTGAAGCCTGCCGTATATTTGTCGTAAGTCGTGGCCCGGTATCTGGATCCTTGATTCGTCAGTCGGGTGAGCCCGATATTTTCACTGCTCACCCATATGTTGCCGGATTTATCCTGAGTGATGTCTGTCACGGACGGAATCTCCTGAATAAACTGGACCACACCTTGAGGAGAAATCTTGAAAACACCGCCGATGGCTCCAACCCAGACATTTCCTGAACGGTCTTCGAACAGCACTTTATCGCCGCTGATGGCTACATTCGGATTGACATTTAAATCGATTGTTCGGACCAGAACGACGGAATTTCCGTTTTTCCGTATCACATAAATGAGGCCTTCGTTGGTGGTCACCCAGAATTCGTGCTGACTTTTTATTTCCTTGATGCAACTGATGGAGGTGAGCGGTTCGAGATTCTTCAGCGATGGGATTTCTGTAAACATCACCGATTGGTTCCTATTCCGGTCGTACAGGCAAAGGCCAATTCGGTTCAAACCGATCCATACCAAACCGTCTTCATCCATGCATATCGTTTTTACACTCGAGGAAAAGCCCAGTTTCTGCCTGATTTTCTCCAGCGTATAATTCCCAACAGGTGGCCGGTTGAAGTTGATGCAGAAGGCTCCTTCGCTGAAGGCTCCTATCCATAGATTATTATCCTTGTCCTTGATGATTTCGCTGAACAGCTTACTGGAGCCTTGCATGTAGGTGCTGATGTCAATGTTTTCCAGCGTTCCGTCGCTTTTGTAATCGAGTGCATACAGGCCGGAGAGCGACATTACCCAGAGGTATCCGTACTTATCATCCTGAACCATACTGAAAAAGGTATTCTCCTGCTCCGTTCCGTCTACCTTTGGCAACGTAAACAGCTGGTATTTGGCATCGTCCGGTGCATTGGGCATAAAACGCCAGAAACCTTCCCCCCAGGAACAAATCCAATAATTATTCCTGTTGTCCTGATACAGTCGGAACGGATTATTGTTGTTTCCCAGTCGTGGAAATCGCGTAAAATTATCGGTTTTCGGATCATAAAGCGAAAGGCCCTCGTTCCAGCACATCACCCAGATTCTGTCTTGACGGTCCCTGTAAATGCTGCTGATTCCACCTCCAGGTATCGTTTTTTTGTCAAATTGGTTATGGGGGAACATTTTCAACGTTTTGTTCCGCACGTCATACCTATAAAGACCCCGATGAGCACCGATCCAGATCGAACCGTCCTTATCCCTAGCCAAACAGTTGATCGGGTCGCTCCGAAGGTTCGGATCGTCGAACGGCGTGATTCTGAAATTGCTTTTGTTCAGAATGTTCAACCCCTGCTTCGTTCCTACCCACAATTGATTTTCATCATCTTCTTCCATGCAGGAGATGTCATTGTTTGTCAACATATTCGGATTCAGCATGTTGGATCGGAAGCTCGTCACATGATAGGCATCGTACCGACACAGCCCGTCAAGCGTTCCGAACCAGATATAGCCATCTCTGTCCTGAAAAACCCTTTGAACCGAATTGGAGGGCAATTGGTTCATATAGGGGAAACTTTCAAAGGCTATCTGAATTTTTCCAGGGGCTGAAAACAAATCAGGTATCAGCGCCAAAAATACTACGAAGACTAGGAAGGCTTTCTTCATACTGAAATGATTTCTCAGGTCCGACTTGGTACCGTTTGTGGTGTAAAAATACGCAAAAGCATCGATTACACAAGAAAAGTGACTGCATCAAAAAATACAGCCACTTTTTTAGAATTGCAGTGAAAGAGGTTTCAAAAGAGTGCCAAGGTCAAGGCACTTTTTACGAAAACTCCCGGAGCGTACTTAACGTACGTGAGGAGAGTTGAGTGAAAAGTAACGCAGAGATTTGTTTCTACGAAACATCCGTTTTTCATGACTCGGCATAGTCTAAATAAATTTAGCCTCTGCTCTCGCTACTCAAAACGTTGGCACTCTATTGAGACATCTTTATTTCTTTCCCAGATGAACTGGTGGAACACCCTCCAACGTTGGTTTCGACTTTTTGATGCTGCCGTCGCCATTGAATTCCATTTTGTCAATGCACACTTCCCGGTAAAAACCGGGGCTCTTCATGGTGATGCCTTTGGGCCTTGTAAGGCGGTGGTACACCACATACCATTCGTCCCTACCAGGAATCTGTAGGATGGAATTGTGTCCGGTGCCATAGATGGCTTTCTCATCATCTCGGGCAATGACGATGTTGTCCGCAGGTATGGTCAGTGGACCGAGTGGGCTCGTGGAAGTAGCATATCTAACTTTGTAGTTGGGGCTGCCGGTATCGTCTTCCGACCACATGAAATAGTAAACGCCCTTACGGAAAATCACATAGACCGCTTCCCGGAAGGTACGGTCCGGCGTCAAGATCTTCATCGTTTCCATGTTGAGTGTAGTCATGTCGTCATTGAGTTCTACACCAGCCATATAGCCATTTCCCCAATACAGGTAGCTTTTGCCGGAAACCGGATCGGTGAACACATCGGGATCGATTTCCTGACCACCCCGAACGCCGGCAGGTTTCGAACTGATGAGCGCCTTGCCAGAATCGATAAACGGACCGGTCGGGTTATCGGAAACGGCCACACCGATTTTTTGTTTGGCGCAGAAATAGTAGAAGTAACGGAAGGCTCCATTTATTTTCTTTTCCACTATACAGGGAGCCCAAGCATTGGCTGAAGCCCAGGTCACATCTTTGCCAAGTTGAATGATGACGCCTTCATCCTTCCAGGTTTCCAGATCGTCGGACGAAAAGCATTTGAAATAAGTGCCCGACCAGCCGGGGAAACCATCGCTGGTTGGATACAGGTAGAATTTACCTGTTTTTTCCGAATACAAAATTTCAGGATCCGCATAGTAACCATCCAACACCGGATTACGGTTGACAGCAGCTGATACGGAATACGTTACGGCAGAATCATTTAGTTGAAACGTATAATTCACAGCTCCTTTTGTAAAGTTTTGAGCACCCGAAGGCTTGACCGTCACACCAGGCACGGATGCCAGTTTCGGGTTGAACGTCTTCAGCGAAGTACCCGGCTTCACCGGCAAGAAGATGGTTTTATCGGCTTCCTTCACGACAATATTGAGCTTCTTGACTGCAGAGGCAGCAGAAGTCACTGTAGATAAATCGGCAGGGCTACCCCATTTGGCGGCCAAGCGTTTGGCTTCCTCGGTGGTAATGGGAATCACGGTTCCATGCCTTGGAAAGAAGTTCATGGAAACACCGTTCAGCACCTTGAAGTTGCTCAGGTCCGTGCTGGTGGTAAATTCATATTGGCCGTTGGCATAGACATCGTACATCAGCACGTACGTATCCGAATGGAGGAGCTTGAATACACAGGCGCCTTCCACTGCCTTGGTGGTCTGTTGCAAGTATTTGTCCTCCTTTACCACGTAAGGCCCTATTAATGAAGTAGCTACAGCTTTCTTGATGCCGTTCCCGTTGCCTTCCGTCTTGAAGAACAAGTTGTACAAACCGTCCTTGATGATGATGTCACCATCAATCGTGGACGTTGGATAGGAGAAAAGCACTTTTGGTTCGGTTTCCAGACTGGTGAATGATGCGTTGGCGTATGCATAGTGAATCACATCCTTCTCATTGTACGAACGCTGTGACCAATAGATCATGAATTTACCTACAGACGGGTCCCAGATGGTTTGTGGTGCCCAAACACGGTTGACATCTTTGTACTGAGGAAATTGGGTGGAAATGTCCACGGTGGCATGGGTCCAGTTCACCAAGTCGGACGATTTCAACAAGACCATGCCATGGTTGTTGCTCCAGCCCATAGAGGCTTTCATGTCAGTCACAACCATGTAAAAGTTTTTATCCGGACCACGGTAGATGTGCGGATCGCGAACACCTTTCATCTGCGCAATGGTGTCCGAAGCAATGATCGGACGGTTGTTGTTTAGGGCTTTATACGTGAGGCCATCGGTGCTGAGTGCAAAACGGATGGATTCTTCAATTCCTGAATTACCTGTGAAATAGACAAACAGATAAGAGGTAAATCCTTTATCCCTAGGAATGGTTTTAGCCGAAACCGGATTTAAACCTAAAGACATTAGAAACAGGGCTATGACAATGCACCTGATGGTTTTATTTCTCATAGACTACTTTAAATACCAGTTATTTCTATCCCTCAGGATACCAAGAATATTCGAATTGTTCGGATGTTTTGCTGCCACTTTTGTTGCCAGGTAATCCGTGCTATCCCGGCGTATGGCAAAACGCATCAAGTCGTGAAAACGGTTTCCTTCGAAAGCAGTTTCCAACGCTAATTCATTGCAGATCAGGTCTTCCATATAACTGATCTTTGCAACGGAATCCAATGTGGCAGGTATGACAAATCTGTCATCCAATTCGGGGTGAAATAAAGACCGGGCACGAATACCGATATTATACGTAAAGCGTGAATTCGTGAAATTCATATAATTTGGCATTGGAATAGAGATTTCAGAAACTGGAATAATGACACCATTGTATATCGTTGGATTTAGGCCATTTTTTAAAACTGCCATTGCCAAGTGTGTTTTCCCAAGCCGGTTAACAGCTTCCGCATACCTCAGGTATAGCAAAGCGACCCGATACGGCATCACCTTTTTAGTTACAGAAGAAGGCAAATTCATATAAATGAACTTCGACAAATAATTCTTTGTCAATAATGTAGATGCCCCCCCCATAAAATAGGTCGAACCAACTTCCATATTTGACATGACTGATTGCCGTTTCCGTAAATCGCACAAAGTATCAAGAGTCGCAGAATTCATATACCGCGAAGAATCCCAGTCATTTAAAATAAATGGTGATGCGGTCAGTTGATAATCCTTCACTAATGAATCCAACATAAAAACATCACCATATTCATTCGAAGCAATAATGTTGGTGATATTTTCAGAAGAACTTGTCAAAAAACAACTACCCCAATAAAGTTCCGAACCACCATTAAATACCTTGTTTACCACAGTCAAAGAAGATTGATAAGATGCGGTAATCAAATAACGTTCTTTGAAAATCAAATCTCTGTATTCATTCGCTGCATTTTCATATTGGCCTGTCCAGAGATAAAGATCACCCAAAATGAATCGAATCGGAAAGAAACAATCGGAAATATCTGCTGTATAAAGACTTCCAAAACTTGGCTTGGTGTAATCCTTATAGGGTTCAATGTCTTTAATCAGAACATCAGCAAGCTGTTCAAGATCATAAACGGGAAATGATTTCTCTGCATCCTTCAATGTTAATAGTGGCTCTTCATAATAGATCACCGTTTTGAAATTGAGTGCAAGTTGCATGTAGGTCCAGGCTCTGATGCCTTTTGCTGCCGCCAAGACTTTATACATCACCTTTTCATTGTTCTTGAGAAGCGTTGTGTCGGCATTCTTAATGATGTAATTGCAATTGTTGATGATGGCGTAATAATCTTTCTTATTGACATACGGATTGTCAGCTGAAATATTAAAATTATTGATCTCTTTCAGGTAAGGGCCTGCTTTGGAAGTCACATCCATCAAGTCACCACGCAATTCACCCAACAGCACGTAACTGTCAGCTAGTTTCTCTACCTGGGAGAGAACACCGAATATGCTATATAAAGAGTCATTGGTGGATTTCAATCCATAGTCATCGACAAAGACATCACGGTCAGAATCCACTTTCAACATTCCATCGCAGCCGATTAGCATGAACGATGCAAACACAAGAAGTAGAAGTATGTAACTTATCTTTTTCATATCCTTTGAATAATTACAGATTTAATTTAATTCCAATGGTGTACGTTTGGGTTTGAGGTACAAACCCGGCGTCGATACCTTGCATATAAACAGAGTTTCCGGCAGAAAATTCCGGATCGAGCCCCAAATAGTTGGTAAAAGTCAGCAGATTATCTGCAGAAGCCCAAATCCTGATTCCTTCAATATAGGAACTTTTTATGGGTACATCATACGATAGAGTCAACGTTTTAAGGCGCAGATAAGATCCATCTTCAATCCACCGGTCGGAGAAACGGGAATTCCCCATGGGATCACCCCAGGCAGCACGGGGTTGACTTGTAACCTGCCCATCACCAGTCCAGCGATTTAGCATGGCTAAAGTTTGGTTACTTAGATCCTTTCCAGATTCCAACAGATTTCGACTATAATTGTACACCTGGTTTCCATAGGAAAAGTTAAACTGTGCATTCAGGGATAAACGATCAACGGAGATGATGCTTTTGAAGCCTCCATAAAGCTTCGGATTCGGATCGCCAATCACATTTTTGTCCTTATCATTGATAATACCATTTTGGTCTCGATCATAGAATAAAATATCACCAGCATTGAATTTACTGTAGGTACCATCACTGTTTTTTAGTCTTAAGTAACCTTTGGCACCGGTTTCCACATTCGTATAAGCGGTGGAAGCCTGTAATGCCGTAGATAGTACTCCCAGACTTTTATATCCGTAGAAAGAGCCAGCTGGTTGGCCAACAGCAGTTAATACTTCTCCCCCATAAACACTAGTTGGATAACTACCGTTTGGCAATTCAGTCACCTCATTCTTATAATGGCCTACATTAACACCAAATTCCCATTTCAGATGTTTAAGATTCAAGGCTTTAGCATCAACCGAAAATTCATAACCTTTATTGGTCATAGACCCTCCGTTATTCCAGTATTGACCTAATCCGGTAATTTCCGGAGCATTCTTCAATGTCAACATATTGCTGGTTAAACTGGAGAAAACATCAAACGACAACGTTATCTGATCATTATTAAGGTTAATATCTGTACCAATATTGGCTTTAGCAGTTGTTTCCCACTGCAATTTCGAATTTTCCAAATTTGAAATGATTAGCCCATTTGCTTTATCCATAAAACGAACACTCGAGAAATAAGCCATAGCATCGTAATCCTTAATGTCATCGTTTCCGGTTACACCATACCCAGCACGGATTTTCCAAAAGTTAATGGCATCCACATCGTTCATGAATTCCTCTGAAGAAACAATCCATCCTGCATTGATGGAAGGGAATAATGCCCAACTGCGACCAAATAATTGAATACCACCCTCCGTATCATTTCCGAAACGCGATGAAGCATCCATGGATGCAGTTGCAGTCAAGAAATAACGACCTTGATAATCATATTCGGCTTGCAAAAAATGAGATAGCGATTTTGTACTGTTATTCACTCCGTAAACCTGTAAAAAATCGAAACTTCCGGTAACAAATTTAGAAATGTCCGATTTGGTATTATGCTCGGTAACATAGGCTGATTCTAGTGTATTGTTGATGTAGCGAAATCCGTAGGTTGTCTTTAGATGGTTTGATTCATCCAATGAATTAACATAGGTTAATCGGGTTTCATCAAAAATATTCTGATTGCGGATAGCTTGACTGGATACCTGATTCTCGGAGTATCCCTTACCTTCAATATAGCGAAGCGCCGTTCCACCCATCGGTACAAAACGCCTTTCGTTATCTTTGTACAAATCATAATTGAACCTGGTACGTAAAGTCAATTCCGAATTGATTCTATAAATAGGTTCCACACCAAAATTAAATCGCAAAGTCTGCGTACTGTTCAACGAATTGGCAAGGATAGCGGTAGGATTACCAATATCAAAGACATCTGCATCCGCATAATCCAAGGTTCTCTTTCCGGCCTTGGTATAGGTGAACGGGCTGACAATCGGTGATTTGATCTTACTCAACCATGTCGGAGAGGTATAAAAATCCATGCCATCGTCTTGCATGCTTCGTTCGGTTTGTGCAAAACCGATGAACAAATTCATATCAAAATTTGACAACAATTTCAGGTCAGCGTTAAATCGGGTATTGATTCGCGACAGATCGGTCGTTTTAACTACCCCTTTGTTTGCGGTATAACCCAAGGAGAAATAGTAGGCAGCATTGTCGTCACCTCCCATTACATTTAACATGTAGCTGTTGTTCGTACCCCCTCTATAAACTTCGTTATTCCAGTTGGTCTCGTTATGGTACGTATTATATAGGACTTTTGTAGGGTCCGTTTCCATAAAACCGAGTAAAGTCAACTGGTCTTCAGGAAGACCATTGGGATTATACGTACTCTGAAGATAACCTTTTTCCGAAACCGTATTATTCGGCAATCCTATACTACTAAACAAATCATTTGTAAATATTCTGAACTCTTCTCCTTTCATCATTGGAACAGATCCAGGTTGTGAGACCACACCACCTAAAACGTTCACATTAATCTTGGTTACTGTCGACGTGGAATGTTTGGTATTAATTAAAACAACACCATTAGAAGCTTTGCTTCCATAAATGGATGTTCCATCTTTAATGACAGAAATATTTTCAATATCGTTCAAATCGAGACTTTCAAGTGTATTGTCGAAAAAGCCCGACTGAATGGATTGATTACCATACATACTTTCCCAAACGACACCATCCACTATAAATAAAGGTTGCGCATTTGAATTCAGCGAATTCAACCCACGAATAAACAGGGAGGAGCCCTGATTGAATGCACCCGAATGGCTGATACCACGTACATCGCCGGACAAGGTCGAAGCAATAAGATCATCTGCAGTCAAAACAGGACGTTGACCTGAGGATGAGATAGCTTTTTCTGAAGCCGTAAGAGCTGACATCGGGAGAATTCCATTCAAAGAATAAACATCCTTAAACAAAGGAATAAAAACATCTGAATTCAGCTCTATGACCAATTCAGTCCTTCCACGTACGGGAACTTCCGTGGAATTAAAATCATATGCTTTTACCAGAAGAACATCTTTAGAAGAAGGCACACTCAACTTAAATTGACCTTTTTCATCCGTTACCGTGGATATCTTCTTGTTTTGAACCCGAATTTCGGCAGCAGCGATGGGGGTACCTGTACCAGCAACGCGCACGATGCCTGTTACTGGAATTTGAGCCATAATAATGCCACAGGTGATGGAAAACAGTAAAGAAAGCATCACTTTCCGTTTAAAACAGTTAACAGACCTGTTCATAGTATTGTTCTGATTTTTCATAGTCGTTCCTTTTTTCTCTTTACTATTGTACAGGTTCAAGGATTATACAATCAATTCGCAAATACCTGTTGTAAGCCTTCGTATCTGCAGCGGACGTTGTAGCTAAATTCTTAATTCTAATACCAATATTAACGCCGGAAGTCAAATTTGTTGGAGTTACCGACCTCGATTTCCAAATTCCACTCGTCAGGTTCGCATTCGGAAACACATAATCCTTAGCAATCAACATTTTGGTCATGTTAAGTGGATCGGTTATATAGTTGGTGACAGTCAACTTGGTATATGTCGGTTGTGGACCAGACGAATACGTTGCCAAGTTAACATTCGAAGATATTGAACACTCCACTTTAAAAGGACGTTTGTCAATTGTGTCAGTAATGACCGTAGGAACAAAAACAGCGTAAATATTGTATTTGGTAGAAAGGGTGTTTGGTATGGGAAAGACCAGCGTCAAAGGTGAGAGTGCACTAGTGGATGTTGGTCTGCAAGAGATATATGCATTCTTGGAAACATTGAATTTTGTACCCAAGCTGGAAAGAGTCGTAATTTCATAATTCGTTGAAAAACGTCCACCGTACGCATTTTCTGCTTCAACCCTAATTTCCTTACACCACGATTCTGATGGTTTGTGATTCAACTTGCTTGTTTTATAGCCGTATCCATTGCTAAGTATCAATTTCTCCGAATTCATGAACAAAGAATCGGCGTTAGTGAATTTATTATAGCTAGTCGAAAAAAGTGCTCCACCGGCAATAGGAGTATCAATCCGCCCCCAGAAGAAAAGGTCATGGACTAACGTCCAAAGTGTGTTGGCACGTTGCGCCAATGCACCTCCATCCACCGTATTCATCTTGAAATAGGGCGAGATTCTATTATATGCATCAATCCAGGCTGCATTATCAGGTAAAATGGATGTATAAATGCTGTCTTCCAGATCTAAGTCTCCAAGACTGGTTAATATATCATTGCTATTGGTAAAGACTGAATCGATAAATACATTATTATCGTAACTGAGATTATAGTCCAACACTCTCTTATTCAGTGACCTGACATATGCACGAAGAGAATCAAGACCTTCTTTATATTCGATATTCTCCCACTGATTATAACGATAAGGTACGATATTGCTCATAACCTGAAGCAAACCATTGTTCGTTGCTATGTCCTTTTCAATTAGAGGGACACCATCCATTGTTGCATAATCCATCTTATTATTGAAAACCAACCGCTTACCATTTAGCATTGTAATCGTCATGCTATCTGCCTGAGATACTGGATGGGCATAGGTTGCTATATGATTGGTGACCAAGTTTTTCCAGGATGCCGTATCCAATAAAACGAGATTGTTTATTAGAGAAGTATCCGTAGGTGCCCATATAGTATACGCTGTCGTTTGGCTTAAGATAGAATCATATCCTGTAAATTGAATCATACCCAGGAAAATACGCAGATCACTCCTGGATTTGATGTAATCAATAAGGTTCGAATCGATCTTCCCTGTGTCTTTTACACTGTAATGAGCGTCCCATTCGTCATTGCAAGACGTGAAGCTAAAACATGTCAACAACAGGACAAGTGCTGAATACCCGTATTTCTTTAGTTTCTTCATTGTATTTTGATTTACCATTCAAAATTATCTTTAATATATATCCTCCGTTTCCAAGGCACTGGTTGGAACAAACTCCAAGTAATCCATCATGAATTCACCTCCACTAAGTCCTTTAACCATTAAAACATGGTTTCCTGCAGTCTTGAACGTATATGTACCAAGAACTTTCCGCAGCAATTGAGGGCTCATACGGGCATTCTCACCCTGAGACCAACCGGCAGTAGGCACTTTAAAACATGCAGGGCCTTTCATATATCCCCTGTTGCGCATCATTTTATCATTCTGATATCCGTATGGATCATCCGTATCATCGCCAGGTTTAACGTAACCAATAGACGTAACTGTTGCATAATTATTAAGATTGAGGGGTACACCAGCAGGAACATCATCAAAATATAATTGGGCTACACCACGCTTTCCATTGGTCAGATAGCCAAAGCGAACTTCATACGTGCCCGCAGGGACTGGGGGTGTCACGATGGAAAAATCATACAAATTCCCGGTAGTGGAACTCAAAAATATTTCGTCACCTTCATAATCCTGATACATATAATAGGGTGTCAGATACCCCACTACAGTTTGTTCAGAACTGGTTATCCGGTCTATATATCCGCGTGGAAGCTTGAATTGAAGGTTCGGTGCTGTTAGGCCACGGCCACGGAGGTTATTATTGGTCAATTCCGGGAAGAAACAGGCCGCGTCAAAACGCAACCGTTTGGTTGCCATCGTATTGGCAACATCAAAATTATACACCAGCATATCATTGATTTCATGATATACACCATTTACGGCCGTCTTATCGTTGTATGTCGTAATTTCTACCACCTTCGCTTGATTGTCAGAGGAGGTATACATATTAAGTTGATTGGTCTTGTGTGCTGCACGCAATTTAGTCACCTCAATCAATGTACTCGGACACATCGTTTCAATATACTCATACATATCCCGAGTCTTGATCATATGATCTAAATCGTATGCATCAATTATTTTTGAAAGGTTTAACTGTTTATTGACCATATGGTAAGCAATAAACCGGTTTAGACTGTTTTTTCGGCTGATCAGCACTGTATCGTTAGCATCTAAAGGATAGACTTCATCATAAATGGATTTGGCATACGCTTTCAACGTCTCTATATTCGATATGTCATGTTCATTCATCGTAGCATTGCTTTCCATAAATACCGTATAACCAAATTTCCGGAAGGCAGGGTATTCTTGGTAAAACCAGCCACTGGACGTCTTTGGAACCAAAGATATTGTGGGATATTTTGTGACATCATAGGTTTCATCCTTCTCTTTCCGAAGAGAGTCTATCAAGCCTGTAGCCACCATCGCATCGTAAAAGATGGAAAACTTTTTATCTTTGGCTATAAGTGCGGCGACACCTTCACGCGTTGGATTCAATACTTTACTAATTTTATGAATGACACCATTATGCACCGTGATATCTTTATTTAGGATTAGGGAAGAATCGTTCACCCACGTTCCATTTCCAATGCTGTCAAACGTTATCTTGAAATAACGGTCACTCATGCTCATAGGTCCTTGATTTCCTCGGATGAATTGTGAATTCATCAAAATTGTTCCATTGAGGAGATGATCATAAGCAATCAGCTTCAACGAGTCCATCGAATAATCGCCCAAACCATTTTTGTCATGCTCAACATAAAAATTGCGCATGGCAGAATCATCGGGTGCAAAACACGTAAACTCACCATATGTTTTCAGCAATCCAATGACATCGGTCGTATCAAGCAGACGCGTAAATTCAATAAAAGTCTTCGTAGTATCCTGCTCAAAATACTGTCCCATTGTCTTATCTGTAAAAGTGTACAAACTGCCACCAATATCGTCTGAGTTACAGGCAGTAAATAGCCCCGTTGCTCCGATGACCATCAGGATAATAACGTATCTATTTTTATAAGCAAGAAGCATTTTCATTTTTTTTAACTTTAGAATTGGTTCATTCAACGTGTTGAAGAAGTTCCAGATTCTTCATAGAATGGATTCTGGATCAAATTCGGATTGGCTTCCAGTTCTGTTTTGTTTATCGGCATATACATGGCGTTGAGCACTGGCGCACCCAGTGATATACCAGCACCGGAGGCTTTTGCTTCCACGTACATATTCATACCTGAGGTAGTACCTTCACGTCTCGCTAAACGAACAAGATCAAACCAGCGTTTACCCTCAAATAAGAACTCACGTTGACGTTCCCTAAGTATTAATTTTTGTATATCTTCTTTAGCAGGGTAACTGACCAATTCCAATGGGGCATCGAGTTCGTTGGAGCGGTGATAGGTCTTGTTTACCAAAGCAATGGCTTCAGTCAAGTCTGCAGTTGCACCTTTCTGTGCCAAAGCTTCCGCCTTCATCAATAGAACGTCGGAAAGTCGGTAAACAATCCAGTTGGGTGTCGAGGAGCGATAGGTATAGGTTGAGGTACCGGTGCTAGATACCATTCTACCATAACCCGTATATTTATAAATAAAATACATCCCCCCATACAAATGATAGGAATCCAAAGCTCTAACATCATCTTCACTTTCCAGCAAAGTACTGGAAACTTTGAAATTGAACGGGCTGTATAAACCTGAAACTTTTTCATCGGTGTTGTAGGCTAATGTTGCAGGGAATGCAAGTTCTCCAAGAACGTCACCACTATAACCATATAGATTTCGAACAGGATTGTTTTTTTGTATATCATCGTTAAATTGCAATTCAAATATGCTTTCTGATGAGTTCCCGCGATAAAACACATAGGGATAAACTTCTTCTGCAGTAACCAACTTGACCGTTGTATCGGCCAATACACGGTCGCAAGCTCTAATGCAGTTGTTATAGTCGTTATCCCACAAGTAAACATCTGCAAGCAAGGCATTGACTGCATTCTTGGTGATTCGTCCTTTATTCATAGCCTCATTTCCATAACTCTCAGTTGCCCATACCCTTGCACTGTCAAGGTCGGCAATGATGTTCTTGACAAGCACATCTTCAGTGGATTTTGGATAATCATACACCTGTAAATCACCAACACTCGCAGCCGTCACCCATGGAACTTCTTTAAAAGCGCGGATCAAGTAAAAATAGCACAATGCTCGAAGGGTCTTTGCTTCAGCCTTAACCCTGAGCAGGTCACCTTCCGTGAAGTTACGATCTCTTTTAGTGACATCTGGGGCATCTTGTAGCACCGTGTTGCAATAATTAATGACTGAATAAAAAGAGCCCCATTTACTAAAGACATTAGACGATGTAATGTCACCAATCAGTATTTTCATTAAATCAAAGCGCTCATTGGGGAAGGATCCGGTTGGTATCAAATTGTCTGAACGAAGCTCACCCCATGCAATCATCCTGTAGACGCAGTCATCCTCTGTTAGTCCGCGATAGCAAGAAGCCAAGACTGATTCCACATCGCTCTCGCTCTGCCAGAAATCTTCCAAAACAACTTCTCCTTCCGGTTTTATCGTAAGCCAGCCAGAACAACTGGAGAATGCAAAGAACACACTGGTTGCTATCAATAGGGAAAAATATTTCTTTATCATGGTTTCCAATATATTATAATCCGATAGAAATACCCAAAGTCACATCTTTTGACCGCGGGGTAGCATTGTTGTCGGTACTGATACTCAATGATCCGTAACCTACTTCAGGATCTACACCGGTGTATTTGCTCCAAACCGCAACATTATTAAAATTAACGTATGCACTTACTTTCTTTAAACCGATAGGCTTCAGGATAGCTGGTGGTACTGCATAAGAAAATTGCAAGTATTTGAAACGCAAGAAAGATCCGTCCTCCACATAACGGTCGCTTCCCAACCAGTTTTTTCCATAGTGATACAACGCTCTAGGCATATTGGTTACATCACCATCCTTACGCCAGCGCCAGTTCACTGCGATACTCTGATTGTTGTCATTATACATGTTTTCTGCATTCATCCGCGCAGCATTGATGATTTTATTCCCATAACGGAAGTTGAAGAACATATTGCAGGTGAAACTCTTGTATCTGAATGACGGCCCAAAACCGCCATTAATCTTAGGATTGGAATTGCCTAAATAAACAATGTCCAGCTCATCAATACTACCATCGTGATTGATGTCTTCATAAATGGCATCCCCACCTCTGAACTTGTACGGAGCACCGCCCTTTTTTGAATAGTAATTGAACCACATGGGCTTCGGATTGCCGGCCTGGTCGGTTACGACATTTCCGAATTCATCATGAGCAATGGGAGCTGTTTCGGTCATTCCTTCCGTATAATCATCATACTGATACACCCCTTTGTAACGGAATCCATAAATAGAACCAAAGGAATTGTTTACCTGTACACGCGTCAAGTAAGAACCGTTTTCATAATTAAAATCACCGTTATAACTGTCAAGCAATTTTTGATCCAGTTGAATCAGTGTGTTTTTATAATTTGAAAGGTTGAATCTGAAGTCGACACTAAACTTACCGACCTTAATGAATTGGTTAGCATATAGGTTCAATTCCCAACCATCGTTATCCATTGTTCCACCATTCAACCAAGACTGTTTATCATAACCGGAGGATGAAGCTTTTGGAACATCTTTAAATAATAAATCGGAGGTGGTTTTATGATAGAAGTTCAAATCCACGACATACGTATCGTTAAACAGGCCTAAATCCAAACCATAATTGAACGATTTGGTGGTTTCCCACTTAAGGCCGTCCAATCGAAGATTCGACGGCCTCATTGCATTTGTTCCGATGTAGGAATCATAATTTGAATATCGACTGTAAGCAAGTCCTTCTGCATTGGGTTGGTTACCAGCAATACCCCAGGACGGGCGAATGGCCAACATGCTCAACCATGATTTGGTCGAACTCATAAATGGTTCGTCAGAGATGATCCACTTGCAGTTCACCCCTGGAAAATTACCAAATTGACGTCCTGGACCAAATCGAGTGGTACCATCCCGACGCAACGTAGCATCAAAAATATAGCGGGATTTATAGCTGTAGTGCGTTCTACCCATAAATGCCAGCGAACGCCAGGAACCATGCCACGAACTGGCATCAGACAAATACGCATCCTGAGTGGGATCGGTAGCGGCACCTGAAGGCAGGGAATGCGATGTAATTCCTTGTCCTATGGAATTTCCAGTCTGGATCTGGAATGAACCATATAAGAGAAAACTATGATCTTCATTCTCGAACTTAGGTTGCCAAGCTACATTCTGGTCTGAATAAAAGGTCAATTTCTGTTCATCTGAGGAAGAAGATAAGTTTACACTCGGATCATCCCATTTAAGATTAGAAACTTCCTGCGGCAAAAACTTTTTATTTACGCTGTTGGTTAAATCAAAAGAAGCGGTCAGACTATAACGAAGTGTCGCTAATTTGGGATCAATAAGGTCATATGTCAATGTCAATGTCGGAAGGATGCGCAACGACTGAGCTTCATTTTTGGCGAGATAGGCCAATGCAACAGGATTCTTCAACTCTCTCTGATCTTTACTAAGTACCGAAGTAAGTGGTATGTTATAATAGGCACTCGTGTTATTTCCCAGAGAATCCTGTGCATAGACACCAACACTTGGCATTTTCTTATAGGCAATGGCTAACAAACTTTCTTTATTTTTATCATCCGTATAATTCAGCATATTGTCTGAATTTGTCAGCGAGAAATCAGCGATAAACCGGATTCGGTCAGACACAGAATACTCCAGATGCGATCTGGAAGTAATACGTTTCCAGTTTTGACCGATTATGGTACCATTCTGATCGAAAACCCCTAAGGTTACACGGTAAGTTGCCCGTTCACCACCACCGGAAACAGTGAAATATTGGTCATTAATACCGCCAATCTGAGTCACTTCATCCACCCAATCTGTATTATTGTTGTAATTCTCATATTCCAAGAAGTTCTTATTATAGTTATACTCATCCACATTGGTTGCTGCATCGTTGGAATAGGGATTCAGATAGGCCTGTTTCATCAACATCGTGAAATCACCACCGCTAAGCATATTAATGCCTTTGGGTTGTTTTGTGATGGTTTTACGATAGGAATAATCCCATTTCACTTTACCGGCCGCCCCTTTTTTCGTAGTGATCATCAAAACCCCGTTTGCACCTTTGGATCCCCAGATGGCTGAAGCGGCAGCATCCTTTAGTACCGTAATGTCAAGAATATCATCCGGGTTTATGCTGAGCATATTGGCATATTGTTCCTGATTGGAATTGGCGTAGTCGAAGTTTTTGTCAACTTCTGCCGTATAGGGAATACCATTGAGTACGATCAAAGGTTCACTGCTGCCAGTAATGGAAGTCACACCACGGATACGCATGGAGGAACCACTGCCCGGGTCACCGGAATTGGCCACGATATCCAGACCGGCTATACGTCCTTGTAAAGCTTCATCCACGGAAGAGACCTGAAGGCCTTCAAACTCTTTGGCATCCAGCGTCTGCATGGCCGATCCAATTTCGCGAGTCGGTATGGAATAACCACCTTCAGAACGCTTCCTGGTTGCTTTAATGACAACTTCGGCAATCATCGTATTTTCCTTCATCACAAAGTTCATGACCTTTTGACCTGCCATTTTTCGTAATTGCTGTGAAAATCCCGTATAGCTGACAGACAGACTATTGTTCAAGTCTTTAACTTTCAGTACATAATGCCCGTTTACATCAGTTGCTGCTGCACTTACCACACGGTTGTTGGCATCCAGCTCTCGTATCGAGGCTCCGATTATTTCAGATCCGTCGGTTGCAGAAGTTACACTTCCTTGTACAATAAGTGCAGGACCGGCATTCTGGGCCTGAAGTGAGGCAGTCGTCAAGCACAAAAGAAGCAACACCCATGCTGCCCGTTTCGGTTTCATTGTATTTTTCATCCGAAAATCAGTTTTAAATATCATAACATGTTCTTTTTCATGGTCATTGGAAAGTCAGGACATCATCAATCTGGTGAATCACAGCAGAAGCGGAAGTCGTTATGGATGAGGTGATAAAGGCTTTACCGTCAGATGCACCTGTACCGTCCACATTCTTATAATACGATGGCACTTTGGAGAATATATGATCCTTGGCTATGATGTTGTGCAACTTGGGATCACCAGTCACATGTACTGTTTTGTTTGTTTCAGTCGTCAGAGTCATGGAATTGGCGTCTCCTTTCACTCCTATTTTATAGTAACGGTTCTTTCCAGTCTTAAAATGTGTTAGTACAGTGTCGTTCTTGATAGTGGCGGACTGATACGGTTCATCCACAGTTTGTCCATAGAAAACGGCATCATCCTGAAAATGGTATCGAAGAAAGCGGATCACTTTATTAATTTCCTGAGCTTGCTGCGGTCCCTGCGGCATCACATAAATGGAGTCCCACGGCATGATGAGCTTGCGATCGATTGCCGATTGCATAGCAACATCGGTCGGAACATAAATGGTATATCGATAGGCATTGAAAAAATTAATCATAAAATCAACACCCTGAGGAGAGAAAATTTTATAGACACAGGTATCGGGTACTCCGTTCAACATGTCATAAAACATTCTGAATTCTGGTGTTTCACTCAACACCTTATATACTGAATTTAATGAAGGCTGAATGGGCTTATCAATGAAATAGGTGTTTCCGTTTGATTGCCTGAACACATTTTTCACTTTGGAAGGGGTATTTTTTTCGGTGTCGTATCCACCTTCCACTGTCATGTTTGCGCCAGTGCCGTTCACCTTGATCAAGTCATTACCTTTGGTTACATAATAGTTGTTCCCTGATTCCACATCACCCACTACAATATGGGTGTCCAACAATTTCCAAAGACGATTCTGAATGAAGGCTGCGTCCGTAATAACACCAATGGAATCATTATCAGTGAGTTCAACCCATGGAGCATTCTTGTTAAAGGGACATATAATAGCATATACACTCGCCGTTTTCACATTGTACTTAAATCTCAAACCACCTTGTGGTACATCCTGACCATAAGCGATAGGGTCAATATAGGTTGAAAAGTACTCATCGGTAGGAACAAACACACTGTATTTACTCACCAATGAATTGATATACAATTTATAGAACGCGAACGTTGTTACGTTATCTGCAGCAGTTTCAGATCGTGTTATAGCCCAATTGTATATATTGGTGTTTGAACTTAAAAGAATAGGACTGTAAACAGAGATATAATCGACAGGAGGATACACTTGGTTGGTCAGGTAAACTTGTCCGTTAACAGCGGTATAGGCACCATCGATATGACTGGGTTCAACTGCCAAACGGTAGTTTTCAGCATCAACCATTTTGCTAAAACGACTGGGCACGGATTCTATGAAGGATGAACGCATGTGCCGCTTCAGAAATGGTATAATGATGTTGTCAGGTACATTATCCCAGCTACCGAAGCGGCTTTTCAGAATAGCTCCCACTCCACTGTTGAAATAATCGGTCATGGCCTGGTCAGTAGGCGCAAACATGGCAGCCATATCAGGATAGATGGAGGTTGCTGCATAACTGTTCCATCCCGGATCGAACGGTAACAAATTCGTCAATGGGTAAGACGCATTTGGTACATAGGTCGTAATAAAGGTTATATTGCCGCTTGTATATTTCGTCGTTGCGAAATAGTGCTTTACAAAAATGGAATCAATAAATGTACGCCCTGGCAATGAATTGTAATTTTTCGTGATGTCATCATCATAATAGGGTGCACAAAAACGGTCCAACAACTTTGTGAAAATTTTAGTACTGTCGTTGTTCTCAATATACTGAGCCATATTCTTAGGGGCCGTCAACACATGATCTAATACATGAATGTATCCATTCTTGCAAACCACATTGGGAATCACCACTTTATCATTAAAAATATGAACATCGCCTTTTTGGCGGGTTAAACCACCTGAAAGTAGTCTGAAATCCTCGTCCGTGATACTGTTTGAATTAAGAAATTCTTGGGTATAAAAAACCATGGGCATCATGGATGCATCCTTCATGATATGAATACCACGAGTCTTGTATGGATCCCAGTATTTGCTTTCCGGTATCTGTCCTTCAAAATCATAGGCGATACTGTCAAGTGGAGATAGTGCCGTAAGGCGACGCATGGCTGAGTTCTCATACGTCGATCCATTATAATAATAGTTCACCATCGTTTGCAACAGATAGGCATTGTTGATGATGGAGAAGTTCAGCAGCATCTTCATCTGTGACAATGTCAGATCTTCAAATCGGCTTACTCCCCAGTTATTATTCTGAAAAAAAGCTTGGTATGCGAGGTCGTTTGCCACGAACAATGTTTTACTACCAGTCAGCTTCATGTCCTCCGTATAATTAAGGGTATCGATCAGCCTCAAGGTATTCTTATAATTCCCTTGTTCTTCCAGATATCCATAAATACTGGAACCCAGCCATTTGGGTTCCTGATTGTCGTACAGATAGGGATCACTGCAGGATACCAGCGCGGAAATCGCCAAGACAAGCACCGGTACGATTCTGATTAACCGATCTTGCACGTTCTTTGGGAAATTTCTCATTTCAGTTTGGGTATTTATAAAATGGTTGTTCAAAAAAAAAGTAAAACGACCTGAGACCGATGTCATTAATAAATGACTTCGATAAACAATAAGGCTGAAAATGGACTGGAAGAAAGTGGTGTTTCATGGTTGCGCCCAAGCACAGGTTGTTTTATTTAATGTATGGTGCAAAGAAAACGTTTTTTAAAGAACTTTAGGTCTAAATATCATTCAAAATACGTCTTAAAATTTGTCATACTATCTAAAGGCGGCAAGATAAACATTCATAAATGCCTTTTGGGAGATTGAAACCATTTTAATCCATTTTGACTGATTTTTAGTGCTTTCTTTTTCCGAAAAGTATTTACTTCGTATATTAAAAAACTGAACATGCCTAAATCGAGACGATGGAAATAAAATCTTTACGCACAGCACTTTTTCTGGTTCTGAACCTGTTAACTCTTACTATTTTTTCGCTAGATGCCAGAACAACGGTAACGATTACCGAGGGTATAGTCACAGCCGCTTCATATACCGACAAGGAAGTTCTGTTGAGCGGAAGCGCCGAATTACATCTTACAGCGACCTCTTCCATATTGACGAACAGCATCATTCGCCTAAATGGTGAAAATGCCTGGCTTTACATAGACAACGTACGGCCTGCCGCTGTCCTTTCTACCATCATTCCCAATCTGTTTGTAGATACAATAGCCGCAGTAAACAAGACCAATATCAGGGTGGCCATTTACAAGCAGGGCACGATCATCATGGCTCAGCCATCGACCTATAAGCCGCTGACTGTTTTTACCGATTTGAATTGCACGGGTGATTCAGCCAAATACAGCCTGTTTACCAAATATTCGGGGACTGCGCTGGGTACTGGCATCGACAACAAAATCCGATCCTTCCGGTTAAAAAAAGGGTACATGGCAACATTGGCTTCTGCCGGTGACGGAACCGGTTACAGCCGTGTTTTCATCGCAGCCAATTCAGATCTGGTAATGAATACACTTCCTTTCGAATTGGATCAGATGATTTCATTCATTCGTGTCTTCAATTGGGAGTATACGAGCAAAAAGGGTTGGTGTGGCACTGGATCAGGTTGCATCAATGACGCTGAAAAGGTGAACGGAACCTGGTCGTATTCTTGGAGTGCCGACCAAAATTCATCCGCAGGTGTGGAATATGTTCCCATCCGTCAAAACGGTGGATGGCCTAGTTTCAGCGAAATTTCCGGCAAGCAATATGTCACACATGTACTTGGTTTCAATGAACCCGACCATACTGACCAATCGAATATGACCGTTGTACAAGCCCTTGCACAATGGCCTGACATGATGCGTACAGGCTTACGCATTGGCAGCCCTGCCGTTACCAATAATTCCTGGATTTATGCTTTCATGGACAGTTGCAAGGCTAAAAACTACCGGGTGGATTTCGTTGCCTATCACGCTTATTGGGGCGGAAAATCGCCGGCCAACTGGTACAACGACCTGAAATATATTCATGAAAGAACCGGTCGCCCCCTTTGGATCACCGAATGGAACAACGGTGCCAACTGGACGTCGGAATGGTGGCCGACTTCCGACCACTCCCTTTCTGCAGCCAATGCAGCCAAACAGCTTGCAGACCTGAAAGGCATCCTGACGGTTCTTGATACCGCACATTTCATTGAACGGTACTCCATTTACAACTGGGTTCAGGATTGCCGTGCCATGATTCTGGCAGATACGCTGACACCCGCCGGCAAATTTTACAAAAGCAACAGCCCGACTTTCTCCTACAGAAGCATCAATGAGGTCATTCCGACCTATACGCTAAGCAAAACCACCATCGTCCTTTCAACCAGCGGAAAAGTAGCCAGCATTGTCATTAGTGATCCGAACGGCGAATTCTACCGTGGATTCATCATGGAAAAGAAAACCGCAAATGGTGATTGGGCTCCTTTTTGGGATTCCAACATCGTCACTCAGAAATTCATTTCGGACACCATTGATCTAAGCGTTTCAGGCAGTACTCGGTATCGGTTGCGCACCAAACTTCCCAATGGAACCTTATCGGTGTACACCAATGAAGTCGGTGTGGATGTCACCCGTGGAAATACGGTACAGGTCGGTGTGGCAAAGATCAGCAACATCGGCTGGAATCCCATTCTACTGAACCAACCGTTCACCACCGTACCGACTATTATTGTCGGTGGCGCCAGCAACAAGAACAGCGGTACTCTTTTGACCACTAGAGCCAAACTGATCAACTTCAGCGCTAATTTCAATATACAAGCCATTCCTTGGGCATATCAGCATATCACCTCTATTCCCCTGGAAGAAACGGTCCATTACTTGGCCTGCAATGCCGGAAGTTACGATTTCGCAGGCTTGAAGGCTTATGCGGGAAAAGGTTCCATCGGTTCGGCTTGGACTGCCGTCACTTTCCCCACCGCTTTTGATACAATTCCGGTCGTCTTGGCCACTCAGCTACTTTCCCCCACCTCTTATCCAACGACTGTTCGGGTTCGCAATGTGACAAAAATCGGTTTCGAGGCCCGCATCATGAAGGAAGCGACCAACGCTTCTATCATCAGCACAGAAACTGTTTCTTATCTGGCCATAACACCGGGCAGCGGCATCATCGACAATCATTCTGCACGCGTAGGTTTTACCACTACGAATGCGCTCGGATACATCGTTTCGTCCGTCCAATACGGCGACAGCTTGGCCAATCCTTTGTTTATGAGCCAGATGCAAACCTGCAACGATGACTTGACGGCCGTGCTCCGCACTATTTATGTTGGTCCAAAATTTGCCAATGTCATCAAACAAAACGAAAAATCATCCACTCAAACACTGATGAAATCTGAAACCGGCGGTTTCCTGGTACTAGACCTTGATTCCAATATCCCGAACGGTATTAAAGAAGATCAATCCGATTTGCTCCGCATTTATCCCAACCCGGCGACAGACCGAATTTATTTCGGAAAATCCTTTCCAGATGGTATGGATGTATCCATTTACAACGTGCTTGGCAAACTCATCAGCAACATTCGCGTTTTTGGCAATCAACTGATTGTTCGGGACCTTCCAAAAGGTTGTTACCTGATGCGTTCACCTGCATTCGGGTCCGTTAAATTCATCAAACAATAAGGTAGAACTTCCAAATATTATGAAAAAGCACGTACTTATACTGGTTGGTATCATCGGATTCATGACCATGTTCGCGCAGAACAGGTTGAACATACACCTACGAAACACACCTGTCCAGAAAGTGGCGATTTCTGCCATTGATAGTTTGTATATCGGTGGAAACGACACCATGCTGAACATTCGTTTACTCAACCAATCGGTGACCGGATTCCCTGTTTCTGCCATCGACAGTCTGACGTTCAGTGATACCGTATCCTTTCTACCGGTTATACAAACCATTGCCGTGGATAAAATCGTACAAAACGCTGCAAGGTCAGGCATTATAATCGTTTCATCTGGAGCCTCTTCCGTTACAATCAGGGGTATCTGCTGGAGTACAACAACCAATCCGACCATCGCAGACAGTAAATATTATAGTCCACTGTCGTCCTCGCCTCAATACATGTATTTATCCTCACTCATTGGAAGCACAACTTATTATGTACGGGCGTATGCCACCAATTCCTTTGGTACTTCCTATGGTGAAACGTTCAGTTTTACGACAACGGCATACACCTTACCTGTCGTCGAAACGGTTTCCCTGACCAATGCGGGTGGCAAAGTTGTGACGTGTACTGGAACGGTCTCCAATTCGGGAGGTTATAACAAATACATAGCTCGAGGTTTTTGCTGGTCCACATCCAATAATCCGACTTTGTCTGACAGTGTGGTGACTCATTCGAACGTTCTGTTGGGTGCCTACAGCATGGACATCACCTTCCCTGCTACTAATGTCACTTATTATGTACGTGCGTATACCACCAATGCCATCGGAACGACCTATGGTACAGTTCTTTCGGTCAAACCGACTATGGGAAACCTGACTTATACGATCGATACAAGCACATTCCCGGTAGGTAGTACCAACTACAACCTCATCAAAGTAGCTCTTGACAGTGCCATGTTCTATTATAACCGGTACGCTACATTCTCAGGTAACGTCTGGGTTTATTACAACGCAGGTATCCAAACGGCACAGGGAGGATATCGAAGTTCCATCGGGTTCGGCACCAACACTTGGTATATGCATGTCAGTACCGTCATGCATGAAATTGCACACTGGTTGGGGTCAGGCACCTCCACATCGTGGAAGAATTTCTGCAAAAATGGTTTATGGACCGGCCCTACTACTGTCGCTCTACTAAAATCACTGACAGGAGAAACACTTTACTGTGATAATAACGCAAATTTGTGGCATTTCTGGCCGTATGGACTGAATCAACGATCCGAAGCCACCTCTGCCAATGTCTATATTATTCATGCCAAATTATTAAATGCAATGAAAACAGATTGCAAATGGTAAAAAAAGTACAATAAGTCATAAAATTTTGTATTATTGTAACCCCAAACTTTTTTTAAAAACCTTAAATTGAATTTTAACCATATGTAAAACGATTCTAAACGACCACAAAAACCAGAAAAAGTAAAAACACACTACCTACCTTGATTGAAGAATTCTGAATACAGAATACTTATGTACCGTGGACTCAGAACCACTCCTAACCTTTAAACTAATTCACTAAATCCTTACTTATGAAACAATTCAAACTTCATTTCTTTGCCCTTTTGGCATTGCTTTGTTCTGTTTCTTTTTCGGTAAATGCGGTTGTCAATGTTGGCGACACCATCACTATGGATGGTATTGTCTTCAAAGTACCTGCAGCAGGAACGAATCTGATCGCCAATCCGGGCTTTGAAGACGGATTAACAAGCGCTTGGACTTCGGGTACCGGTGCAGCCATCACGGCTACAGAATTTACCGTTAAAGATACCGGAGGTGTCAGCAACAGCAAATACCTCGTTGGAACAGCCAATACACTAGTAAATACCGTCGGCGCACTCCGCACATTGTGGCCTTTGCAGCTCGGAAAAGGGTATTTGCTAAGTTATTATTGCAGATTTCAAGATACCAGTAAAGTAACTGCTACCGATGCGAATCTGAAAGTTTCCCAAACAAATGCAGCCGGCACCGAATCGCTGGTTCTTTTGGCCAATTCATCCGCTGGTGGCAAGAATGTCTGGGCGTTGAATCAGACAACTTTCACAGGCAAGTACAATTCAGTGCAAGTTCATTTCCGCTCGCTAAACAGCCTTTTCGGATTTGATTCTTTCTCATTGATAAAACTGGACAGTATCGGTCTTGATTTAACTACCCTCAAGACCGCCATTACTACTGCGCAAACGTATGTTGCATCCAGCTACCCTGGTATTGCTACTCTTAATGCTGCCATTGCTGCAGCTCAGACAGCCCAAACCACGGTGACCTCCATTGCAGGCGTTGCAACCGCAGCCAACACGCTTAACATGGCTGTTCGTGCCTACAGGCTTACGCAGTCCGTTGCTCCTGGTGATTCGCTGAACTTCTCGTTTGCGATTACCAATCCGGGAATGGATGCTTCCTCCAACTCTGTTTTACCAACTGGTTGGAACATCATCGCTACCAACGGAAACGGTTATACGGGTACCAGCCAGCACTATTCCGGTGTTACTACGAACCGATACATGGACTCATGGAATGGCACCGCAGGAGCCTTGATTTATGTAGCCCAACAGAAGATTACAGGCCTTCCCAAAGGAACATACCGTGTATCAGCCGCTGCACGTGCGTCAGGTACAGGTGTTTATGTTACTGGTAACGACAGACAAACTGGCGTTCCTGTCAACAACGATGTTGGTGGAACCTTAGGCCCGACGTTAAAAGGATGGAACTTGGTAAAAGTCGATTCCATTATCAATGTCAGCGACGCTGTCACCATCGGTGCCAAAACAACTGTTGGTTGGTTGGGTTCTTGGTTCAGCGCAGACGATTTCACCCTGACCTATTTCGGTGAAAAAGTTGCCGACTATCAGAAATACATGGCTACGGTAGCAACTTCGGTTCGCGCCATCGACCTAAGCACTGTTCCAAACGGAGTGGATGCGCTCATCACTGCTTCATTGGCCAAATCGGACACTGCCAGCACCGTTACATCGGTTCTTACCGTGACCAACCAGCTTATAGCAGCAAGAGACTCCGCCACCAACGCAGTGGCTCCATATGCAAGTCTGAAAGTGTTGATCGTTTCAGCCGGAGTAGTGGACACCACGTATGCAGGTTTGGCAACATTGAGGACAGCCATCACCGCAGCCAATACCTTAGTTGGTTCAGCTACCGCTATGAGACCGGAAATTCTTGCCGGAATCAAGACGCTGAATACTGCCATGTTGGCCTATCAGTATACCAAGCCCGCTTCAGCCACATCTCCTGCTGACTTTACATTTGCCATTGCAAATGCAAGCTTTGAGTTGGGAAGTACTACTGGTTGGACGACAAGCACTGGTGCAAGTGATAACGGTGCCAAGTTGAATTCAAATGCGACCTACACCATGTCAGGTGCTGACGGTCTCTATGTCTTCAACATTTGGGGCGGCTCAACCTTGCCATTTGTTATCAAACAAGAACTTACAGGCCTGCCGAAAGGAACCTATAAGTTAATTGCAACTGTTGCAACTGATACTCTGAATACCATCAAACTGTTCGCCAACGGCACCTTTAAAAATCTCTCTCCCAACAACAAAGGAAAAGGTTTGACGGACACGCTTGGAATAGTAACGGTTGCCGACGGTAAACTGACTATCGGCGCACAGTCGCAAACTTGGTTTAAGGCCGACAATTTCCGTCTGCTTTACTATCCGCCGGTGAGCTATACTTCTTCCATCGTGAACCCGGGTATAGATGCAGCTGACGGTAATGTAGTGCCCAACGGTTGGTCCATTACCAAGAATACGGGTGGTTATACCAATACTGGACAACATTATTCCGGAGTTGGTACCAACAGATACCTCGATTCATGGCATGGTACGACTGGTTATCTCATCTACAATGCTCAACAGACTGTCAAGAGTATACCCAACGGTATTTATTCTGTGTCAGCTGCTGCTCGTACATCGGGGCTCAAATCCTACATCTACGCTAACGATAACCAAACTGAGATCATCAACAATGGTGGTGCAAATGGTACGCTCGGCAATGGCTTCAGCATCATCTCGGTGGACAAAGCAGTCGTCATGGACAGCTCCATCACCATCGGTGCCAAAACGGTCACAGGTTGGACTGGTCAATGGTTCAGTGCTGACGACTTCACGTTGTCTTATAACGGCCCAGGTGATTTTGCATCCTACAAACCTGTAATGGATAGTTTGATTGCCAAATCAAAACGTTTCGACCTGACAACCTCTCCTGACGGACAAGATGCCCTGTTGGCAACAGCCATCACAACGGCAGAAGCTGCCACAGACGAAGCAACTATTCTGGCGGCTTATTCCGCACTGAAGAAGGCGTACGACAACAATGTAGCTTCTGTGGCTCCGCTTACCAAACTGAAAGCACTGGTTACCAGCTGCACAACCGTGTCGACTACAACTTCATACACTGGATTGGCAATCTTAACTACTGCCATTACCGCTGCTGATGATGTAGCCAAGGCTGCTACTACGTTGACTACTGATGTAATCACTGCAACTACGGTTCTGAACAAAGCGCTTTATGATTACAAGGTGATGCAACCTGCTCCGGCAGACTTTACCTTTGCAATTGCAAATCCAAGCTTTGAAGATGTATTCAACGCTGGTGTAGATCCCGCATCAATCAAACCGAATGTTGGTAACGCAGTAACTCCAAATGGTTGGAATGTATTGGCCAATATCGATGTGACGGCTGGCGGCATGAACCTGAACAGTGCTTCCGGCTCCAGCATGGCAGACGGAAACTGGGGTTACGAAACATGGTGTTCGGGTGGCAAGTTCAAGAGTGCCAACGTTTCTCAGAAAATCGTTGCTCCGTCCACAGGTTATTACACACTGACCGGTAAACTCCGTTGCGATGGAAGTTCACCCAGTTTGACCGATCCTTTGAAATATGACGCACAAGTGTATGCCAAAGTTGGCAATGCAGCTGAAGTCAAATCCATCAAATTGGCCGAAGCTCCTGGATTCATCTCAGGTTCTGGTTGGAACACCAAGGCTGCCTGGAGAACAATGACTGTTTACTTCAAAGCAAATGCAGGGGACACCATCAAACTGGGTGCCCAATCCACTAGCTTCATGCAAATGGATAATTTCACTCTGTCATTCCAAGGCAATAACAATCCTGCTATTATTGATGTGGCTTATATTGCTTTTGTAAAGACTATGGATGCTACTGCCGACTCTGTCAAGAACGATCCTATCTATCGTATGCTTTCCAGAGATCCTAAATTGAATGTAGTCATGCATGCACTGACAGACGTTTCTGCCACCGCTACCTTCGACCAGTCACCGTATGACGCTCTGGTCATTCAGGAATCGTTCAGCAGTACGGCTGCAATACTCAAACCGGGTGGTGCATTAAGTTTGTCCATGCTTGCTGTTCCGACCTTGATGAACAAAACCTATACGTTCAAGGCAGGTGGCGCATTTGCAACTGGTGCTACCGGTGCAGGTGTTGAAGCAAATCCTGGCGTATTCTCCATCAAAGTGGATACAGCAAACTGGACCAATCCGTTGTTTAAAGGAATTCCAATTATCGGCGATACCATTCAATTGTTCACAAAAGCAGCACAGGATTTAGGCATTCCACCTACAACTGTACTTACGACAAACAAAGCTTTGAATTATGCAAAGGATGTAGTCGGAACTGAAGGAACATTGTTGGCCTATCCGTTAGGCATTTCCATTGCCAAGATTTCCATAAACAATGTAGTAGCTCCTGATACTTTTGGCGGACAGCCCATCAAAACCAGAATGATCCTCCTTGGCCAGAACTTCGGTGCACTGTGTCGTGACCATGGTAAGAATATTACCAATGCCAACTATACCTTGTGGCGCAATGCCGTTTACTCACTGGCTGGTCTGCCAATTCCTGAAACCGGAGTAGGCTTACCTGCCGTCGTGAATATTTCTGGCAGTCCAGTTCCTGCATTTAACGTATTAGTTGTTGACTCAACGGCCACCAACAATACCGTTAAAATTGGAGGTTACAACCTGTCTGGCGACATCAAGTTGGCACTGAGTGGCGCTGGAGCTTCCATGTACAAACTCAGCTACGACTCGTTGATTTCTGTTGCAGGTGCTACTAAGGATTCTCTTTTGACAATTTCCTACAAGCCCACAGCCGCAGGAGTACATGTTGCAAAACTGACCATCAGCACGCTGAATTTCCCAGATTACGTTATTAATCTGAGCGGAAGCGCTATGAAGGATGTTACTTCCTGGATTGTAAACCCGGGTATAGATGCAGCCGATGGTGCAGTACAACCCAACGGTTGGAACGTAATCAAGGGGACAGGTAACTCGAACACAAATACCGGACAACACTATTCCGGAGTAGCGACCAATCGTTACCTTGATTCATGGAACGGCACAACTGGCTCAATGATCTATACAGCCACACAGGTTGTGAAGAGCATTCCGAACGGTATCTACAACTTGAGTGCTGCAGCGCGTACGTCGGGCTTAGGTTCTTACATCTTCGGCAACGACAAGCAAACCGAAATCATCAACAATGGTGGTGGCGGTGGTACACTTGGAAACGGATTCAACACCATCAAAGTTGACAGGGTTGTCGTTTTGGACAGCACCATTTCAATTGGTGCCAAGACTGTTATCGGTTGGACTGGTCAATGGTTCAGTGCTGACGACTTCAAGATGGCCTATTTCGGTCCTGGAGAATTTGCCGACTTCAAAGTTGTCCTTGACAGCCTTATTGCAAAAGCAAAACGTTTTGACCTGAACACCTCGCCTAATGGCTTGGATGGAGCGCTGACAGCTGGTATTACGACTGCTGTTGCTGCAAATGATGTTGCTACTGTAATGTCCTCTTATAAAGGATTGAAGAATGCTTTGGACAACAACGTTGCATCCGTACCGATGTTCACGAAGCTTACTACGTTGATTGCAAGCAGCACCGTATTATCCAATACGACGAACTTCAATGGTCTGGCCGCCCTCAAGACTGCCATCACTGTTGCAGAAACAGTCGCAAATGGAGCTACGACCATGCCGATCAATGTTGATTCTGCCATTGTAAATCTGAACAAAGCGTTGTACAACTACAAAGTGACACAACCTGCACCTGCCGACTTCACCTTCATCATGGCTAATCCAAGCTTTGAAGAAGGAACCGTAGCAGGTATTGATCCAGCTTCCGTCAAAAAGAATGGTGGCTTCAATACACCAAATGGTTGGAATGTCTATGCAGTTATTGATACGTTGGCTCCTGGAGCAAACTTTGTCAATATCTCCGGTGCTTCCATGGCTGATGGCAACAACGGTTTTGAAACTTGGGTACAAGGATCATACAGCAAATCCATCACTGTTTCTCAGAAAGTGGTTGCTCCTGCATCTGGTTATTACTACCTAACTGCAAAAGCACGCTGCGATGGAAGTTCACCTAGCTTGACCGATCCGAAATTGTACGATGCTCATTTGTTTACAATGGTTGGAAGCAATCCTGAACGTACTTCGAAGAAACTGGCCGAAATGCCGGGTCTGGTCACCAGTGGTGCCTGGAATACGAAGGAAGCTTGGAGAACTCTGTCCATGGCATTTACTGCCAATGCAGGTGATACCATCAAACTGGGTATTGCATCCACCAGCTTCATGCAAATGGATAACTTCACACTGGCTTACAGAGGCAACAACAATCCTGCTACCATCGACGTGGCTTACATCACGAAAGTGAAGGTTATGGATGCCCTTGCAGACTCTGTACAGAATGATCCTGTCTATCGCATGTTGTCTAAGGACACCTTGCTGACCGTAACATTGAAAGCTATTACCGATGTATCGGCAACTGCTACGTTCGATCAGTCAATATACGATGCTATTGTCATTCAGGAATCAATGGGTGGTGGAGACGCCATCTTCTTCCCTGCTGGTGCACTTGGATTGTCTAAACTGACTGTTCCGACCTTGTACAACAAGACCTATGCATTCAAAGCAGCTCGCGCTTTGGTAGCTCCTGCTGCCGGTGCTGCTACCGGTGCTGAAGCTCCTGCTGGTATCTACGCACTCAAGGTAGATTCTGCCAACAAGGCTAATCCGTTGTTCAGAGGTATTACCTTCGTGGCTGATACTGTTCAGATGTTTACAAAAGCTGCTCAGGACAATGGCGCTGCACCAACTACGGTTGCCAATGCCAAGGCTTTGAATGTTGCGAATGCTGTTCCAGGAACTGAAGGTACCCTTCTGGCTTATCCGACTGGCATGACCACTACCCTTTGTATCAATGATATTCTTGCTGGCGACACCATTGGTGGTCAAGCTCTCAAGGCACGTATCATCACATTTGGTTTGAACTACGGTGCACAATGCCGCGATAATGGCAAGAACATGACAAATGCCAACTACACCTTGTGGCGCAATGCTGTTTATTCATTGGTTGGTCTGACCATCCCGAATACTCCGATGGTAGTAGTAGCAATTGAAAAACCTGCTGTTGCAAACGACATGAAAGTTGTCGTTTACCCGAACCCGACAACCAGCAACATCAACATTAGCAACCTGAATTTGAATTCGACCGTGAAGATCTACAACATGACCGGTCAGCAAGTATTCAATGGTAAAGCCAATAGCGATGTTATGACCGTCGATATGTCCAGATACAGCAATGGCATCTACATGCTGCAAGTTGTATCCAACGGCAAGTCCATGAAATCTAAGATTATCAAGAAATAATCAATAGATAATGCTCTCTGGAAGGCCTCGGAAATATCCGGGGCCTTCTTTTTTTTGCCAACCGTTTGAAAAAACGGTCATTTGGAAATTAATTACTCTAAAATGATTGAATATTTGACCTATTATTGATGGGACATTCCTAGTTTTGTATTCGTAAAATTAGAAACATGTCTCAACCGACCAACACTATAAAAAAGCAATCTGCAACAGGTTTTATAAGCAGGATTGTTCTGACTTCATTTTTGTTAATGAGCCTGAACATCGTTCATGCTAAAACTGCCTTTTCTAAAAACCATGAGGAAATTGTCAGTCTGATGTGTTCAGTAAACAATCATTGGCAAGCGCTCAATACCTACAAAACCAATGCCTTTTGGCATAACGCCGCCTACCATACTGGAAACATGGAAGCCTATTCCATTACAAAAAATGAAACATACAGGCAGTATTCTGAAGGTTGGGCTAAATACAACAATTGGAAAGGTGCTCCCTCGAATGATACCGCCGCCTGGAAATACAACTATGGCGAAACATCCTCCCATGTTCTTTTTGGTGACTGGCAGATTTGCTTTCAGACATACGCTGACCTCTACAACTTGGATGCGGTCAAAGACACCGGTAAAATTGCCCGTGCCATTTCCGTTATGGAATACGAGATGCGAACTTCCAACAACGATTACTGGTGGTGGTCTGATGGTCTATACATGGTGATGCCCGTCATGACCAAACTGTACAACATCACAGGGAACATTCGCTATTTGGAGAAACTAAAAGAATATTTCATCTATGCAGACAACCTGATGTTTGACACCGAATACTGTTTGTACTACCGTGATGCAAAATATATTTATCCGCTTCAACCGACCATCAACGGTAAGAAGAACTTTTGGGCAAGAGGTGACGGATGGGTTTTTGCCGGATTAGCCAAAGTGCTGAAAGAACTACCTGAAAACGATACGCTGGTACGTCCATTATTACTGAAACGCTTCCTAAGCATGGCCAGTTCACTCAGGAATTTACAACAACCAGAAGGTTATTGGACCCGCAGCATTCTTGATCCTGCCCATGCACCCGGTTATGAGACCAGTGGCACTGCATTCTTTTGCTACGGCTACTTTTGGGGTATCAATAATGGTTTGCTGAAGAAAAAAGACTACCTGCCTACGGCCATCAAAGCATGGAATTACCTTCAGAACATTGCTGTTCAACCAGACTTTTCATTGGGTTATGTACAACCAATAGGAGAGAATGCCAGCCCAAATACAATGGTTAAAGCCACATCTACTGCCAATTTCGGTGTAGGGGCTTTCCTTCTGGCAGCTGCTGAAACTAGTCGATACCTCGACAAGAAACTGGCAAAATCTAAAAAGAAACACTAAAAGGTAGGAACCCCATGGCAAGTCCATGCTGGTTCTGCCCCAAAGCAATTATAGTGCAACCACTGACCAGGAGTCCTTCCAGTTCAGCACGGGAACACCATCCTTGAATTCAATGGGCAACCATATATAACGGCCATGGGAAGGATTTTTGGGACGCCAGCGGTCTGCCATGAATATGAATTGGTTTTTCTTGCCTTGCACGGGGAATATGAAGGTGCTCTGAGAGTCGAAGGAGATGTTGGCTTGCTCACCCTGCCAAGGGTTCTTCAAGGCTGTCCACGGCCCCCAAATGCTTTTGGCCGAAAAACTCCGCGCTGCATTTGGTGCCCATCCGGTACAACCCGAAGTAATCAAATAGTACGTTCCATCCTTCTTGAAAATACTCGGCGCTTCGTTGTGACCAGTCGGAGCCAACCGAATGTATTTGCCCGTGTGTGATTGATAATCGCTGCTTAATTCAGCAATGTTGAGCGTCAGGTTTTCTTCAGAGGCATAGATGTGGTAAGCCGTGTCGTCATCATCGACGAAAATAGTCATATCGCGAGACATTTGACCACCTTCAAAATCCCTGCAAACAAAAAGACCTTCCTGGACCGCTTTGTACCATTCGGGCGACCAACCCTTTAGTTCAGCAGCATTTGGAGCAGTTTTCTTCCAAGCATTCGGGTAATCCAGCGGCCATTTTCCTGCATTCGGACGGTAGGAACGGATGTAACGATAGGGGCCAGTCACTTTTTCACAGACAGCCAACCCTGCTCTTGCAGCAGCATACCCCTGCCCTTTCAATTCCAAATGAAACCACATCACAAACATACCAGTTTGCTTGTTGTATATCACCTTTGGCCGTTCAATGACGCAACCTCGGGTAATGTCACTGGTAGGATTGTCTTTCTCAACGGCTAATGCAATACCTTCATTTCTCCAGTCGGAAAGATTGGCGGACGAATAGCAGGTTACTCCTACCAAGGCCGAATTGGAACGGTCGCTTTTGAATTCTCCGAACCAATAATAAGAACCTTCATAAAACAGCATGCCACCACTATGGGCATTGATGTGCACCCCGTTGTTGTCGGGCCAGATTTCACCGGGTTTTATTAAACCAGCGGATTGGGCTTGGCTCACAGAAGGAAGGGTCATTGCGACCAGTATCAGGAAGGAAATGGATTTTTTGCGAAGCATCATTTTCTGTGATTTAAGGGTGAATCAAAAAGGAAGGGTGGACTTCTCAAAAATACCTTTAAATAACGTAACAGGGTTCCATTTTTAAGTCATAAAATGCCGAAATCAACAAAAAAGATACCCCTGAAAAGTATTATTTTACTTTCTAGGGGTATTTTGAATCGTTTCTGAAAACAACGTTTCAGCAATAAGAAAGGTTTCGTTATTCTTGTCTGGCTACCTCACCATGGTTCAACAAGTCCAAACCAAGCTTCTGCTCAATCATCGATACCCGAACAGGTATGAATTTGTTGATGGCATGGAACAACAAGAGTGTGAAGAAAAAGCCCACGCCCACTGCGAGCAGGATGGCAACGAATTCTTTGAATAGCAAACCGATACCACCTCCGAAGAACAGACCGTTAGGAATGGAAGCATTGATGGTGTTGTGCGCAAAAAGTCCAAGGCAAAGCGTTCCGATAACGCCACCCATCCCGTGGATACCCCAAACATCCAGCGCATCGTCCCAGCCTCTTTTTCCCTTGTATTTCACAGCAATGAAACAACCGATGGCTGCAATGACGCCGATGATGGCAGAGGAATAAATATCGACATAACCAGCAGCAGGCGTAATGGTGGCCAAACCAGCCACAGCACCAGTCATCAGCCCCATGAAGGTCGGTTTTTTCTTCCCCGTGTTCCATTCAATCAGCAACCATGTCACAGCCGCAAAAGATGCAGCAGTATCGGTATTCAGGAAGGCTGAAACCGTGACGGAATTGACAGCCAGTTCACTACCGGCATTGAAGCCGTACCAGCCGAACCACAGCAAGGCGGTACCGATGGCGACCAGCGGAATGTTGTTCGGTTCAGCCTTGCCATGTTGACGCTTTCCTACGAAGTAAACCGAGGCGAGCGCCGCAAAACCTGCCGTCGCGTGAACGGTAATACCCCCGGCAAAGTCAAAAACGCCCCATGTGGCGAGCAATCCGCCTCCCCAAATCATGTGCACAAATGGATAATACACCAGAATTTGCCACAAGATCAGGAAAAAGATGTACGCTTTAAAGGTAACGCGGTTGATGAACGCACCCGTAATCAGCGCCGGTGTGATGATGGCGAACATCATTTGGTAGGCAATGAAAATGTATTCCGGGAAGGGTTTCTCTGCTGAATACAAGGTGGAAGGCGTGATGCCATGGTAAAATGCTTTGTCCAGATTTCCGATAATACCGAAAAGGTCGGTATGGGAAGCCATATTGCCGCTGAAGCAGACGGAATACCCGAATGCAAACCAGAGTATGGTACTGATACCCATGGAAACAAAACTCTGCATCATGATGCTCAGAATGTTCTTCTTGCACCCCATTCCTCCATAAAAAAAAGCAAGTCCCGGCGTCATCAGCATTACCAAACTGGTAGCCAGGATCATAAAGGTAGTTAGTCCTACGTCTATCATCTCAATTAGGTTAATTTGAGCGCAAAGATAGAGCTTTTGCGCGCAAATTCATACATTTTGGTAGGATTTTTATATTGTTTCTACTTTTATGTCTATTATATTATCTATTTTGTATCAATATGATTTTTGTTAATTGATAAAGAAATGACTGGTAGAATCACGTATTGCTATCACATTCATGGGTTTTGCCGTTGCCTCAACCCATGAGTGGTTTTTCAAATTCAGTTTCAGGTCATCTGATAGTATATCATTTGTTTGTAATTTAGCATTGTTAAGATTGACAGACCATGCACTAATCCGCATATTGGATAAATGAATCACAGCAGTATCTTGTGCAACAATATCTAGAGAGGTTGTTGTACTGTGCGCCCTCTTTATTTTTTCATCCCAGTTTTCAATGCCCAAGTATCCTCCCTTACACGTTAGGCTCAAGGGGCCAGTATTTAAATTGAATACGGATATTATGTCTTTGTGAGAAACGACAATGGAACGCAGGGACCTGGACCGAACAACGATCATCTCCGGACTCCTCTTTTTGATGTTGGTCTGTTGCACATAAAGGGTATCGTTGCGTACATACAAATTGGAAATGTGCCCTTTTCGAAGGTGATAAGCTATGGCGTCGGAATCGCAACCTTCAATGTTGAAGGTCGTGTTCCCCATCCCAACGACTACCGAAAATGGTTGAACAACCCTGGTGGTCCATTCATAGCCAGCTTTTGCGTTTCTACTGAGAATTTTCGTAACGATAAACAAAGCCAAGGTGCCTGTCAGCAACAGAATAGCAAAAGGAATTATGATTTTAGTGCTTGTTTTCATCGGTCTTATTTGTTTCAAGAATTAAAAGTAAATCGGATAAATCGTTGGATGTCAGTTTCAGCAGTTGAACTTTCTGAATGAATTCAGGAAGTTCGTTGTCGAAGAATGCTGCTTTTTCCTTGGTTCGGATACGTTCAACCGCATCGTCCGCAACAAAGAATCCGACGCCACGCTTGTTTTCAATGATACCAGCATCGTTGAGCAACGCATAGGTTCGAAGCAACGTATTGCGGTTCACTTCGAATTCCTCTGCCAAATCTCGCACCGAAGGAACCCGGTCACCTGCAGGAAGTATACCTTCCAGAATCCGATGCGAAAGGGTATCCGCAATTTGCTGGAAAATCCCTTTGTTGGATTTGAAATCTATACTCATAGTCGTTTTTCTTTAAGTTTGAAGTAGCCTAGAAACATCAGAAAAATCCAGCTTACACAGACAACACTCAAACAATAAACATCATTATTGCTAATTCTTTCCGTAATCTTGAATGTTTCCAATGAAATTTCAAAACCTTTTGTTTCAGGATAAAACAAATGGGATAAGCCCACAAAACAAAACACAACTATAAAATACAAAACAAAAAGAGCCAGAACTGCTTTGATAAAAGCTTGCTTTTTGAAAAATAAGGGCACAGCTAAGAAAAACATACCAAAAGATACAAAACTAAAAGACATTATAATATTTACCTCAGCAGCTTCATTTATAAGCATTGACAGATTAAATGGAATGATTTCATATCCATTCATTACAAATGTTTTTGTATCCATCAGTGTCCATCTGGCCATTTGGGCATCTATCCAAAAAACCAGTATAAACACAATCGCTCCAAGAACACCACGAAAAAGTAACGGATATAAATATTTCTCAAAGATTGATGCGGGTAGTAGTAAAAAAGTTGTGCTTGTTACCTTTTTCCCAAAGTCCGCAAAAGAGGTTCCGATAAAGACTCCCAATAATCCAATCATTATCAACATTAAAAGAGTGGAGTAACCAGAACCATTCGGAATATGGTATTGATTGGGACTCAACGGTATGATAAAGCCTTCTCTTGAATTGCTAATTTGATAGACTAAAAGTAAATAAATTACAATGACTAGAACTGCAAACAGTAGCAAATACTTGTTCCTGTTAAGCAGCAGATCCTGCCTAATGTACAAGCCAAATCGATTTAATTTGAAAAAAGAATTGGTTTTCATATCATTGAATGGATTTATGAATGATGGCATTGAATAAAAGCTCCATGTCGACGGTTGATTCATGACCATCAGTGACGGGTTGGATGATTTTGAATCCCATGGTGGCGTTTTCGTGGTAGAGCACGTCCGTAAGTCCGCTCAAACTGGGCACCGTATCAAAAAACCATTGCTGGTTGATTTCTTCAATGGTTTTTTCAAACAACATCTGACCTTCGTCGACAACGAGCACCTTATCAATAATGGTATCAATGTCTTTGACCTGATGCGTCGAAATGATGACCAATTGATCGTCTGTAACCGAGCTCACTAGAATCTTTCGGAATTGGCTTTTGGAGGGAATGTCCAACCCGTTGGTTGGCTCATCCAGCACGATCAACTTGCAATTGCTTGCCAACGTGAACGCAATGAGGAATTTCTTGCGCTGACCATGGGACAATTGGTTCAGACGGCTGGTTTTATCTAGTTCGAACTCTTTCAGGATCTTGTCCAGTTTTTCGAGGTCAAACGAAGGGTACAAAGGACTCATTGCTCTAACATACAAATCGATGGTGACCGAAGGCAGCGAAAACTCCTCAGGAACCAAACTCAAATCGGCCAGAAAATTCGGATTCCGCTGAAAGGGTTTGAAGCCGTTGACGTGCAGATCGCCTTTTTGGGGCATCATCAGTCCGGCGATGAGGTTTAAAAGCGTGGACTTGCCGGCTCCGTTTTTACCGAGCAGTCCGACAATGCTTCCCGGTTGCATTTCCAACGAGAAATCGTCGAACAGCGGCTGCTTCTTTTGGTACTGGAAGTGCAGATTTTTGATTTCAATCATGGCATATTGGTTTAGTGGTCTATGTTGCTATGCCACAAAGAAACAATGTTATTCTTAATTTGCAAAATAAATATGAACTTATTTTTCAAAAAAGTGCAAAATAATAGCCTGAGTTTTGATTTTCAGGCTATTAAGTGCAAATAAGTATCAAATACATTTCTTTCGCAGCCGGCGACTTTCTGTCAGCGGTTATTTTTTCGAGACCGTATGGCAGTTCGGCTAATCATACCCCACTCTTTGACAGCTTCATCCGACCAATAACCAGTCGCTGAGGAACCAGGCACCAACATGGAGCAAGTTTCAGCCTTATCAGAGAGAGACCAGGTACACCAACTCAAATGATTTTTTTCCATCCAGTCCAAGTATAAAGACCATTCGGAATGATCGATCGGACCATCTCCAGTGGCTTCCATGCCTGCACATTCGGATACAAAAACAGGAATACCCTGAGCAATTGCTGCATCCGTTCGATCACGAAGCCACTGCTTGTGCGTACCTGCATAGAAATGCATGGTGTACATGAGGTTTTTCTTTACTTTCAACGGCTCGGCTGCAACGAGCTGAATATCTTGATCCCAACGCGGACAGCCCACCAAAATGAGATTATCCGGATCGATGGCCCTGATGGCAGCGACTACTTGCTCGGAGTAAGCCTTCACATCAGCCCATGAACAGAGGTCGTCAGGCTCATTGAAAACTTCATAGATCACATTGGGCGTCTTGCCGTATTTGGTCGCCATCTCCGTAAAAAATTTCAAAGCTTCTTTGGTGTGAATTTTGTGACTGTGGAAATCGATAATCACGTACACCCCGTTCCTAATGGCTGCATCCACAACATTTGAAATCAATTTTACACTACCTACCGGGTCCTTGATATAACCTTGATTAGGATCCACGCCCATGGCAGCACGCAACACATTGACTTTCCAATCCTTAACCAGAAAAGTGACGCAGGAGTCGTTGTAAAACTTCGGTTGGAAACAATGCCAGCCGAAACTGATGCCACGCAATACGACGGTGTCGCCGAATTGGTTCATGAGTTGAGTGCCTTTGACTTGCAGCGATCCGTTCATTTCAACAAAGGATTTTTCCCTCACGGGCAAATCTTTCATTTTAAAGGAAATTAAAAGCAGAGAGGACGCGATAAACAATGAATACAAAAATGTTTTTTTAGGCATGGCGAATTAAAGTTCTACCAAAACTACATGATCTCCGCCGGGTTGACAAGGAATGTGGTTGCCTTCCTGTAAAACACCGTCTAAAGTCAGTTTGCGGACACCGCTCATACGACCATCAGGGTTGCTGACTCGGATTTCGTAGTTGGCTCCCCTGAATTTCCGGTTCACGGTAAACCCTTTCCAATCGGCTGGAATGCATGGATTCACAATCAATCCGTCATAGTCGGGTTTGATGCCCAGGATGTATTGCGTGATGGCATAGTAGTTCCAGGCAGCCGTACCCGTGAGCCAGGAATTCTTGGCTTCACCTGGACGAAAAGCGTCTTTACCGGCTATCATCTGAGCGTAAACGTATGGTTCCACTTTGTGAAGTTCGCTGTGCGCCTCGGTATAAGCCGGTGAAATCTTGCGGTAATACTCCCAGGCACGGTCGCCCCTGCCCTGCACGGTTTCGCCGATCATGATCCAGGGATTGTTGTGGCAAAAGATACCGGCATTTTCCTTATAACCGGGAGGATAACTTGAAATCTCACCGTATTCGATGTAGTATTTGGTAAACGCAGGGTTGTTCAACACGATGCCATGTTCACTGTCCAGTCTTTCGTTGACGGCATCCATGGCTTTACCTACCATGCCATCTTCCAGACCGATGCCTGCCATGGCGCACCATCCGTTGGATTCGATGAAAATCTTGCCTTCTTCGTTTTCGTTGGAACCGATCTTATTTCCGTAGTAATCGTAGGCACGAATAAACCATTCTCCGTCCCAACCGAATTTTTTCACAGCGTCTATCATTTTGGAGACTTCCAACAATACCCTTTCCGCTTCCTCCTTTTTGCCCAATCGAAGGCATAATTCAGCATATTCACGACCATACAACACGAACTGCCCGGCAATCATGAGCGATTCCGCCTTGCTGCCTTCTGTTTTGTTCTCCGTGGTCTGAAAACTTTCGTTCGGATCGTTGGAAAAACAATTCAGGTTGAGGCAATCGTTCCAGTCTGCTCGGCCAATCAAGGGAAGTCCATGAGGTCCGAGATGATTGATGACATGGTCGAATGAAACGGTCAGATGGTGGAACAAGGACTTTTCAGTTCCCGGTTCGTTATCGAAGGGCACAGGCACTTCGAGGATGCTGAAATCACCGGATTCCTTGATGTAGCTTGTCGTTCCGATGATCAGCCAAAGCGGATCGTCGTTGAAACCCTGCCCGATTTCGTTGTTGCCTTTTTTGGTAAGTGGTTGGTATTGGTGATAACAACCACCATCAGCGAATTGGGTGGATGCAATGTCGATGATACGTTCACGAGCGCGTTCCGGAATTTGGTGAACAAAACCAATAAGGTCCTGGTTTGAATCGCGAAAACCCATACCTCGCCCGATGCCACTTTCAAAAAACGATGCGGAGCGCGAAAAGCAGAATGTGATCATGCACTGGTATTGATTCCAGATGTTTACCATTCGGTCGAGTTTCTCGTTGCCGGAATCGACGGTGTAAACGCTGAGCAGCTTGTCCCAATACGCTTTTAGTTCATTGAATGAATCTATAACTTTTTCGGTTGTATCGAATCTATCTATAACATCCAGCGCCGGTTTCTTGTTGATGATGTTCTTGCTTTCCCATTTCTGGTCCTGCGGATTTTCCACATAACCAAGTACAAACACGAAACTTTTGCTTTCACCGGGTTGCAACTCCACTTCCAGGCAATGAGAAGCGACGGGCGACCAACCGTGGGCGACGCTGTTTCGGGATTGCCCTTCCAACACGGTCTGGGGTTCATTAAAGCCGTTATAAAGGCCAAAAAACGTTTCACGATCGGTTTCGAAACCGGCCATGGGTGCATTCACCGAGTAATAGGCATAATGATCCCTGCGTTCTTTGTATTCCGTTTTATGATAAATGACTGAACCCTGAACCTCCACTTCACCCGTGGAAAAGTTGCGCTGAAAATTCTCCATGTCGGCAGCAGCATTCCACAAACACCATTCGACAAAGGAAAACACCTTAAAGGTTTTCACGGAGGTGGACGTATTTCGCAGCGTCAGCAACTGCACTTCAGCCTTTGTCTTTAGGGGCACGAAATACAGCACCTCAGCTTCCAGGCCGTTTTTAGAACCTTTGATCTTTGTATAGTTCATCCCGTGTCGGCACTCATAGCTGTCAAGCGGTGTCTTGCAGGGTTTCCAGCCAGGACTCCATACGGTTCCGCCTTCGTTGATGTAGAAGTATTTACCACCACTGTCCATCGGAACGTTGTTATAACGGTACCGGGTAATGCGGCGGAACTTGGCGTCTTTATAGAACGAATAACCACCAGCCGTGTTGGATATCAGGCTGAAAAAATCTTCCGTACCCAGATAATTGATCCAGGGCCAGGGTGTTTGAGGATTGGTGATGACGTATTCGCGATGGGCGTCGTCAAAATGGCCGTATTGCATAGGTTATTATATTTCAGAGGGTTTGTCAGCAGTGGTCATCTGTCTAGCTTCGGCCAGTTCAGCACTTATTTTTTTAAGTTTGGTTTCACTCAACGGATAAATCGACATGAACAAAACGCCCAATGCCGCTCCGACAGCCGGGAAAATACTGAGCATCAATCGGATGCCGTCCTGAGCGAATTCAGTCTGTGCCACATTGGCTTTGAAGCCGTAGTAGCCCAGCAGCCAACCGCACAAGGCACCCCCGATGGTCCATCCGAACTTCTGAGACATGGACGAAGCCGAAAATACCAGTCCGGTTGCACGATGCTTGGTTTTCCATTCCGAATAGTCGGCCGTGTCGGCATACATGGACCAGATCAATGGCAGGGTAGTTCCGATGGTCAGGCTGATAAAGAATTGAAGGATGAATATTTGAGTTGTATCACCTCGGTTGATAAAATAGAACCAAACGCTCAAAGCGGCACAAATAACCATGGCTCCCAGATACGTGGCTTTCTTGCCGATGCGGTTGGAGATGGGTACGGCAAGAATGACACCGATGATGCTGGCTCCCTGACCGATTACGAAATAGAGGGTGCTGAGCGTCAGTGTCACACCCATGGAGGCAATCTGCATCGCATCCTGACTGACCACATAATATTTGAAGTAGTAAATCGCTGCTCCGTCCCGGATGGAATTGAAGAAGATCACTGCAACGCCAGCGCCGAGCAGAATCCACCAAGGCTTATTTTGCCACAAGTCGTTCAAGTCCTGTTTTAGCGAGGTTTTTTCTTTCATGGGCTTGATGCGCTCCTTGGTCCACGAAAAGCAGAGGAAGAAAAACAGGATGGCTATCACGGCGAATACGATGGCTGAGAGTTGCCAACCCTGTTGGGGGTTGTTTCCACCCCCCATTTTTGTGAAAAGACTGACGACGGGTTCAGCCATGGCCAAAACCAGGAAACTGCCGCCGTAGGCAAATACCATGCGGAAGGTCGACAAGGTGGTCCGTTCCTTACCATTGTCGGTCATGACACCCATCAACGATGCGTATGGAACGTTGATCAGGGAATAAACCATCATCATCAGCGAATAGGTGATGTAGGCATAGATTATTTTTCCGGTCGGACCAAGGTCTGGTGTGGAAAACGTAATGATGCCGATAATGCCGAAGGGAACCATCATCCAAAGCAGATACGGTCTGAATTTTCCCCATTTGGTATCAGTTCTGTCGGAAAGCACACCGACAAACGGATCGAAAGCGGCATCCCAAAGCCTGGTGACCAGGAACATCGTGCCAACGACCGGTGCGGCAATGCCGAAGATATCGGTATAGAAAAACATCAGATACATGGAGAATAGTTTCCAGAACATGGAAGCAGCGGCATCACCGAAGCCGTATCCTACTTTCTCTTTCAGACTAAGTTTAGGGATTGTCATAAAGCAAATTCGTGTTTTTAAAATGGTTTAACAGACAAGGCGTGGTATTTCCACAGTGTATGTTGTAAAAGTATCAGTTTATATTTGAAAACAACGGGTTCGAATGTTTCAAATCCCGTGCTGTTTCTGAACAAAACGTATTATTTAAGTTGTAGTTATCCCTGGTTCGAAACAAAAAAAGGAACAATTGAATTAATTGCTCCCCATAAGGTATAAATGTAACGAATTCAGACCAAACGAATTCCGTCGTGCTCCAGTAGTATCTGCCGCTTTTTATACAAATCGCCCACCGCTTTCTTAAAGGTTTTCTTACTAATGCCGAACTCTTCGTAGATATCGTCCGCCTGGCTCTTGTCCGTAAAGGGCAGGAAACCATCGGCTTCCTTCAGCAAGGCATGCAACTTCAGCGCAAAGTCATCAATCTTTTCGAAACCAGCCTTTTGCAGCATCAAATCTATCTTATCGTCGGGGCGAATCTGCTTCACAAAACCCTTCAAAGACTCACCAGTATGTATTTCCTTAAAGATTTCATTATCGTACAGCACACCCGTATATTGCTGGTTAATCACCGCTTTCCAACCCATATCCGTTTTCTTGTAGATGAGCAAGTCTACCTCCTGTCCCACTTCCAGTTCCGGCTTGCTTTCATCTACGAACTTCTCGATCTTGGCTGAAGCCGTGATCCGTTTACTGTCGAAATCGACGAAGACGAACACCGGGTATCGGCGGCCTTCTTCCATTTTCAGCTTCTGCTCCCGAAAAGGCACCATCAGGTTTTTCATCAGACCCCAATCAAGGAAAGCGCCCACTTCATTGACTTCCACCACTTCTAGCGCGGCAAATTCGCCGACCATCGCATAGGGTTTCTCCGTGGTGGCTATGAGCCTGTCTTCGGAATCGTTGTAAATGAACACCGGCACGGTATCGCCAATTTCACAAATTTCAGGAACATAGCGCTTTGGCAACAGGATTTCACCGTCGCTTCCGCCGTCCAAGTAGACACCGAAGTCCACCAATTTCACCACCTTGAGTGGGTTGACTTTACCGAGAATTGCCATAATGTTTTGATTTAAGTTGTAATAGATCGCGGAAAATATTTAAATAGAGCGTCAAGGTCAAGGCATTCAAGAGAAAGTTACCGGAGCGTACTTGAGTACGTGAGGACAGCTTTCTTTTGAATGCCGCAGAGATTGGCGTTCTATTTAGATATTTTGGTTTCTACCCATGTACGGGCATTAACGAAAGCTTCGATCCACGGCGTCACTTGATCGCTGTTGAGGCGGTCAAGCGGATAATTTGCGTTCTGCCAGGGGAAGATCGCGCGTTCGGGATGCGGCATCATGGCCAAATGGCGGCCATCAGCGGAACAGATACCAGCCGTGGCATAGTCGGAACCGTTGGGGTTAGCCGGATAAGCGGCATGGTTGTATTTGGCGACGATGTGGTATTTTGACTCTTCGTATGGCAGACTGAACTTGCCTTCTCCGTGGGCCACCCAAACACCCAGCTTGCTGCCGGCCAATGAGCTCAGCATCACAGAATGGTTTTCGGGGATGGTGACGGTAATGAATTCAGACTCAAACTTGTGCGATTCGTTGTGCAGCATCTTAGGCATTTCCTTGTGTTCAGGATATACCAGACCGAGTTCCACCAAACACTGGCAACCGTTACAGATACCAAGACTCAGCGTGTCTTCACGGGCATAGAAGGCGTCCAGTGCCTTGCGGGCCGTTTCGTTGAAGAGGAATCCGCCAGCCCAGCCTTTGGCAGAACCAAGGACGTCGGAGTTTGAGAAACCGCCCACGAAGACGATCATGTTGACATCTTCCAGCGTTTCGCGCCCCGTCATCAAGTCGGTCATGTGAACGTCTTTCACATCGAAACCGGCTAAGTATAAGGTGTAGGCCATTTCACGGTCGCCGTTGACACCCTTTTCGCGGATGATCGCAGCACGAGCGCCCGTTTTGGTGCGACGGTCAGGAGAAATGCCGTACTTGGAAAGTTTACCGTTAAAAGACAGAGGGTAAACGAATTCCAGCGGTTGAAGCTTGTAGTTTTCAAAACGTTCCGTAGCCGCTTTCACGCCACTTTGTCTGCGTTCCAGCAAGTAAGAAGATTCAAACCAGACATCACGCAAGTGGTCGATGAAGAAGTCGTATTGCGCACCATCTTTTTCAATGAGGATCTGACGTTCTTCGGCAGGAACACCAAGTTTGGCGAAACCAAGTCCGTTTTCGTTCAAATACTTTTCAACCTTCTGCGGTTCACGAGCCTGAATCAGCACACCCGGGTTTTCAGCAAACAAAATCTTAATCAAATCCTCTTCGGCCACACCATCCAAGTTGATTTCCAGCCCACCATCCACATTGGCGAAACACATTTCGAGCATAGCGGTGATGAGACCACCTGCAGAAATATCGTGACCCGCAACAATCCAACTCTGTTCAATAAAATGCTGAATGGCGTTGAACGCTTCTCGGAAGTATTCGGGTTTGGTCACGGTCGGCACCTCGTCGCCAATCTTGTTCAAAGACTGCGCAAAGGCGGAACCGCCCAACTTCAGTGAGTCAAAGGAAAAGTCAATATGGTACAACGGAAAGTTTGGATTATTCACCAACACCGGCGTCAGCACTTTTTTCACGTCCGAAACCTCTGCTCCGGCAGAAACAATGACGGTACCGGGTGAGAAAACCTTTTCGTCACCGTATTTCTGCGTCATGGACAAGGAGTCCTTTCCCGTCGGAATATTGATGCCCAAGGCAATGGCAAAATCGGAAGCTGCTTCGACCGCTTTGTACAAGCGCGCATCTTCACCGGGGTTCTTACATGGCCACATCCAATTGGCTGAAAGCGAAACGCTGTCAATCTGTTCTTTCAGCGGAGCCCAAACGATGTTGGTCAGCGATTCGGCGATAGCCAAAACAGAACCTGCAGCCGGATCGGCCAAGGCAGCCTGAGGCGCATGTCCGATGGATGTTGCGATACCGGTTTTTCCACGGTAATCCAATGCAACCACGCCACAGTCGGCGAGCGGAAGTTGAATTTCACCCACGCACTGTTGGCGGGCAACTTTTCCTGTTACTGAACGGTCCACCTTGTTGGTGAGCCAGTCCTTGCAAGCCACGGCTTCGAGCTGCAGCACCGTTTCCACGTATTCGTCCAGCAAAGAAGCTTCGTAAGTAACGGGTTCAAACGTTTCGTTCAAGGTCGTATCTGTAATGACGGTTCGCGGAGGTTTTCCGATCATATAGTCCAGACGCCAATCCATAGGACGTTGGCCGTCGGCCTGTTCAAATACGAACATGTGGTCACCAGTCGTTTCACCCACCACATACATTGGGGAGCGTTCACGGTCGGCAACACGTTTGATGAAATCAATATCTTCTGCATTTACGAGCAAGCCCATGCGTTCCTGGCTTTCGTTGCCGATGATTTCCTTGGCAGAAAGCGTCGGATCTCCAATAGGCAATTTGCTCATGTCGATCTTGCCGCCGGTGGCCTCCACCAGTTCGGAAAGACAGTTCAAATGGCCGCCTGCACCATGGTCATGGATGGAAACGACGGGGTTGTTGTCAAGTTCAGACAGGGCACGGATCACGTTTGCGGCACGCTTCTGCATTTCGGGGTTGGCACGCTGAACGGCGTTGAGCTCGATGCCGGAAGAATATTGGCCTGTTTCCACGGAAGAAACGGCACCGCCACCCATCCCGATGCGGTAGTTATCACCACCCAGCAGCACCACTTTCTGGCCTACTTTCGGTTCACCTTTCAGCGCATCAACTTTTTTGCCGAAACCGACACCGCCGGCCAGCATAATCACTTTATCGTACGCAAATCGCCTCGCATTTTCTGCATGTTCAAACGTGAGCAACGAACCGCAGATAAGCGGTTGACCGAACTTGTTTCCGAAATCGCTGGCTCCGTTGGAAGCCTTGATCAGGATTTGTTCGGGTGTTTGGTACAACCAGGGACGTTCTTCCATGGATTGCTCCCACTCGCGGTCCGGTTCGGTGCGGGGGTAGGAAGTCATATAAACGGCTGTGCCTGCAAGGGGCAGGGAAGCCTTGCCACCACCCAAACGGTCGCGGATTTCACCACCGGTACCAGTAGCAGCTCCATTAAAGGGTTCAACCGTAGTCGGGAAATTATGGGTTTCAGCCTTCAAAGAAATTACAGAGGCAAAATCCTTGATTTCAAAATAATCGGGTTTATCGGAGGTGGCAGGCGCAAACTGCTCGATGACAGGACCTTCGTTGAAAGCCACATTGTCTTTATAGGCGGAGACCAACCGATTGGGGTTGATGGCCGAAGTCTTTTTGATGAGTTCAAACAGGGAAGATGGTTTTTCTTCACCGTCGATAATGTAAACACCACCGAAAATTTTGTGGCGGCAGTGTTCCGAGTTCACCTGCGAGAAACCGAATACTTCACTGTCGGTCAGCTTGCGGCCCATCTTGATAGCAACATCGTCCAAATAGTTGATTTCGTCTGGGCTCAGGGCAAGACCTTCCTGCTGATTGAAGGCAGCGATGTCCGAAATGGACAAAATGGGTTCCGGTTGTTTGGAAATGGTGAACAAGTCTTGGTTCAACCCCTTGAAAATGCGCTGCAGCATGCTGTCGTGCTCGGCTTCTTCCGACTGAACCGGGAAGAATTCTTCCATGCGCTGAATGCCTTCCACGCCTAAATTTGCAGCGATTTCCACCGCATTGGTGCTCCAGGGCGTAATCATTTCACGACGGGGTCCTACAAAGATGCCGTACAGGAATTGCTCTTCCAACGGTTTTGCTTCGCTCAAAAGCCAGATCAGCTTCGCGGTTTCAGCCTCGGTAAAAACACGGGAAGCCTGAACAGCAATTATGCTACCGGCCTGTGTACTAAAGAATTGAATCATAATGTTGATGGGGTTGCTTGGATGGTGCAAAGGTAGTTAAAACTTTGCAGAAATCCGAACGGAGAGGTCGGCTATAACGGGCTTTTTAAATGAAAATCTTTCACACAATTGTCACCCCAAAATCCTTGCTTTTGGCTTCAAAATATCGTACTATTGTAGTCATATAGAGAAATTAAAGAGGCATGAAAACATTATCCATTCCGTACCTGCCAGACCTGAAAACGCTTTCTTTGGAGCAAGCCGCCGAATACATTGACGAATCCGGCACCCGCTTTTCCGTTGAAACGCTAAACTGGCCGCAATTGTACGGATACCGGCCCCTAACCACCGTGAGCGCCGCACACAGCAAGACCGACCTGTACCTGTTGTACCAGGTGCACGGCAATTGCCTGCGCGCTGTCAACACCAAGGACAATGAAAACGTCCACGAAGACAGTTGCGTCGAATTCTTTGTCAAAATCCCAGACAGCGACGAATACTTCAATTTTGAATTCAATTGCTCCTGCGTCTGCAAAGCCGCCCGCCACTACAAGACCCGAGACAATTTCGTTTATCTCACCCCTGCCGAAATGGCTGAAATCGAACGCTGGTCCAGCATTGGCAAACGCGCTTTCAACGCCATAAACGGGATGTTTTCCTGGGAACTCTGTGTGAGGATTCCTTTCAGATTGATGGATATCTATCCTGAAAACCTACCGGTAAAACTATTGGGCAATTTCTACAAATGCGCCGACGGTACCGACCAACCACATTACGTGACGTGGAACCCTGTGAATACGGAACGACCTGACTTTCACCGGCCTGAATTCTTCGGGGAGATTTATTTGATATAAGTAATTAGTCCGCTTTCTTAGTTAGACTTCCAGTAAATCGGACATCACAGCGTCCGATACAAACATGCCTTTTCGGGTCAGTCGAAGCCAATCGCCGACCTGCTCCAGCGTGCCATTCCGCAAACTAAGGGCGGCATTCTTCAGGCAATAAGTCAACGTATCAGAACCGAACATCATTGAAAGCTCATTAAGATTCAATCCTTGCATGGTACGTAAACGAGTGATTATGAAGTCATTGTATCGGGTAGCAGCACCTAATGCCTCTGTTTCCCTGAAATCCGAACCTAACCGCACCCCTTCGTTATAACGCTTCAAGAAAGGTGGATTGAACCGACGAACCAAACCATTGTAGGAATGCGCCCCAGGCCCGACACCCAGATACGACGAACCGTCCCAGTACGACGAATTGTGCTTCGAACGAAAGCCTTCCAACGCAAAATTAGACAACTCATAATGCTCAAAACCAGCCCTTTCCAACAGGTCTTTCATGCCGAAAAAACAAGCCTCGGAAATATCCTCTGAAGCCTGCTTCAACTCGCCACTTTGCAATTTCGAATACAAGACGGAACCCTCTTCCCAGCTTAGCGAATAGGAAGAAATATGCTTCACCGGCAGCGAAATCGCCTGCCTGACAGAAACCAAGAAACTTTCAAGCGTCTGCCTCGGCAATCCATATATCAAATCCAAACTGATATTGCTGAATCCTTGACGGGAGCACTCCAGGATAGCCTCGGCAGCTGCGGAAGCCGTGTGCCGCCTATTGATGGCGCGAAGCTCCACATCATCGAAACTCTGCACCCCAATGCTGATGCGGTTGAACGGCAAACGCCGCAGCATCTCCACGTACGCAGGCGTCAAATCATCCGGATTGGCTTCCAATGTAATTTCCTCACATTCAGAAAGATCAAAATTGGCCTCGATCGAAGCAAAAATTTGGACAAATTCGTCGAAAGTTAGTAGCGACGGCGTGCCCCCACCAAAATAAATGGTACGCAAAACCGGCCTTTCCGTTCCCAGAAAAGCCGGCTCAACGCTCAGTTCCAACAGCAAGGCCTCCAGCCACTCCTCCTTCAGACTTGTCTGCGAAACAGAATAAAAATCACAATAAAAGCATTTGCTTTTGCAAAATGGGATATGTAGATACAGTCCGTTTTTGGTCACAATCCTATTTCAAAACATATTTATATCGGTTCAAATAGACCCCGATGCGGAAACCATTGGATACAAAATAACCCGAATAGCCAGTGTCCCAGGTGTTTTCACCCAGATTAAAACCTCTCTCCGTATCGTACACATAATCGCTGGATTTTACACCGACACCTAGGAAGGTTTCCAGATACATGATGTCAAATATACGCCAATTGTAACCAATATTTACCGACAGACCTAATTGAGAGCATGATTGATTGTAACGCACACCCGACTCAATAGTAAATCCAGAAGAAGGATCCAAAACATTCGTGTAACGATTGCCCAGATAGCTGTAATTGGTCGACAAATAATCAAGACCGGCTGAAACAAACGGGCCTGCACCATCCGTGAGTTTTCGGGTTCTGGAGGTTACCGGAAAGTAGCGGTAGGTCAAACCGACTCCATATCCATTTTTGATGGCTTCCGTGGGGTCATTAATATCAGTACTATTCAATGGACTCCCAAATTGAAGCCTAGGCGCAATGGTCAACCAATTTCGAGGCGACAATCTCAGGTCAAAATCAATTTCTGCAGCGTTGTACGAGAATGACTGAGGCTGAAAGCCAATGGCCATGGTCGGGATTTGTTCCTTGACGACATACTCTTGAGCAAACAGCGTAGAAGTGAACATGAGGACTGCAACAACTAAAAGGAGGTTTTTCATAATTGAATGTTTGTTTAGTAAATCGTACTGATTTCCTGGATGGTATCGTTAGAATAGGCATATTGTTTCACTCCGGCACTATAGGACAAGGTCAGTATCCCGTTTTTGGCAATCACATCGAAAGGGGTTCCGTCCAGTGCCATGCGCTTGACAACTTTCAAGTTTAATGGGTTGCTGGCATCCATGACCAAAAGGTCCAATCCATCGCAAACAAACAATGACGTACCGTCAATACCCAGTCCACGAGGATTTTCCATGGTGTAAGTTCCGACATTTCTAGGATGTGTCAATATGCTCACATCAATTACTTCCAATTGATTGACACCACGGTTGCAGAAATTACTGTCGAAGTCCGTGCGAAGAGTCACATAGGCGTATTTACCTTGTACAACGACCGGATCACAACTGACGATGTGCGAATACATATAAACGAACTGCGGTTTGGCCGGATTTTTCAGATTGTAAATGTACATACCCTGCTTAGAGCCCAAAAACAACAGACTGTCCTTGGGGAAAATCGTTTCGATGGTCGACCAATTGGCCGAAATGCGTGAAGTCGGTACAATTTTAGTAGAATCGGAGATATCAAAAGTACTCAGATTATTTTCGTCAACCGTGTACAGATAATTGCCGATACAAGCAAACCTGGCCATGGAACCACCAGTTCCCGAAGAACTGTCGGAACTGTCGGAACCGCCGGAAAAACCTCCATCACACGAGAAAAACAGGCCGGCCATAGCCAGCAACATCATCCATTTTTTCATAAATCACCGTTATTTGTAATCCAACCCACAATTTCAGAATCTTCCGGCCTGTTACCACGACTGAAGGCCCAAGGAATGTACCCTTCGGGATTCAAAATTTCAGGCAATGCCCGTTTACTACGTGCAACTTCCAGACACTGCATGGTCGTCAAATTGATGCGGACACCAACCAAATCTACCGCATTGTCCACATAGAGGGTTCCGTTTCCGACAGCCAAACTCCGGCAACCGGGCACTTTCAGGAATCCCTTACGGATCGGATTTGCCGGATCGGTATTATCTATCAGGTGAATACCCTTATACTCTTCGACGAGCAACAACCAAGTCTGATAAATGTAGATACTACCCGGTTGGCGGATGGGCACAGCGGTATCCACCAGTTGGACAGATTTTTCGAGATCGACCCGGTACATGAAGATGGGTACGGATTGATACCTATCGTAGGCACTAAAGCCCGAAAACAAAACAATGGAAAATAGCAACAAAAGTTTTTTCATGGCGAATCGATTTGAAGGAAACACGTTAAAAAGATGATTTGTTCATCCGAAACGCTACAGCCTTACTTAACGAAAACTACATTTTTCTTTGACAGAAATCCGCCCGTTCAACTTTTTCATACGAACTGCCTCTGTGACAGCATCGTGGTAGAAAAACAGAATTTGACCCTGACTGACGGCTTCCTCCAACAAACGCATTTTCTCATCGACCGAAATCACAGCCGAATTGTCCACGGCTGCAATGCAGAGTGGCAACAAATGAGGTTCCATGGGAATGACGTCGCCGCAAAACACATAGGTGTCGACACCGTCGGAAACGTATGAAACAAGTTGGTCATCGGTATGACCTTGAAAGAATTTGACCCGAACGCCCTTAAAAAGCTCCTGGTCGCCATTTAAAAGCTTTAATTGACCCGCATCCTTCAAAACCTGAATCACAGCTGGCGCAAACGAATCAGATTCCCACATCGGCGGCTTCTGCGCCATCACCCACTGACGGGCACTGGCCCAATAGGTTGCGTTTGGAAAGGCAGGCTTGAGAACGCCCGCTTCGGAAACAACCGACCCGCCACAATGGTCGAAATGCAAGTGACTCAACACCACATCGGTAATAGCTGAAGCTGAAAAACCCAGTTTTTCGACTTCATGCACCAAGCTGTGAAGCCCGTGAAAACGGTAATACGACATGCTGTCCACCACCGCCGGACCCACACCGGTATCGAACAATACTTTGCGGTCCCCCAAGTCGGCAAACATCACCCGCATAGCCAAAGGGCACCTATTATCCTCATTCACTGGATATTTGCGAGCCCAAACCTTGCGTGAAACGATACCGAACATAGCCCCGCCGTCTGTGGAAAAAAAACCGGTTTCGATGGACTGAATTTTCATTTTTTGCCGTACTTTTGCACCACAAAACTACTCGAATTTTTCGATTAAAACGCACGTATGAGAATTCACTTTGTCGCCATTGGTGGCGCTGCCATGCACAACCTGGCGATTGCCTTGCATCTGAAAGGCCACGAGGTCACCGGATCGGATGATGAAATCTTCGATCCGGCCAGTTCCAATCTGGCCAGACACGGGCTCTTGCCCGAGAAATTAGGATGGTATCCTGAGAACATCGTCAAAAGCCTGGACTGCATCGTACTGGGTATGCACGCCCGGGAAGACAACCCTGAACTGATCCGAGCCAAGGAGTTGGGCATCCGTATATTCTCCTACCCCGAATTCCTATACGAAGAAACCCAGAATAAGACCCGCGTGGTCATCGGCGGCAGTCACGGCAAAACCACGGTTACGTCCATGATTTTGTTTGTGCTCAAAAAGATGCAGATGGATTTCGACTATATGGTCGGCGCCCAGATCGAAGGCTTCGACACCATGGTCCGTCTTTCCGAAACCAGCCGCATCGCAGTCTTTGAAGGCGACGAATACCTGACCTCCCCCATCGACCTGCGTCCCAAGTTCCACATCTACCGCCCGCACATTGCCGTAGTGACCGGCATTGCCTGGGACCACATCAATGTATTTCCCACGTTCGAAATCTATGTGGAACAGTTCGTCCTATTTTCCAGAATGGTGGAACGCGACGGTAAGTTCATCTATTTCGACGAAGACCCCAACTTGAAAGTCATCGCTGAAAACCTCCGTGAAGACCTCACTGCAATTCCCTACAACGCACATCCCAACCACATTGCAGAAGGCAAGACTTGGCTGGAAACCAAATACGGCGATTTTCCGCTGCGCATCTTCGGCAAGCACAACCTGCAGAACATCCAGTGCGCGCACATGGTTTGCCGCCAGCTCGGTGTCTCCGACAAGGATTTCTATACCAACATCAGCGAATTCAAGGGTGCAGCCAAACGTCTGCAAACGCTGAACGAAACCGACGATGCCACCATCTTCCAGGATTTTGCTCATTCGCCCTCCAAGCTAAAGGCCACGGTTTCAGCCGTTAAGGAACAATACCCCAACCGCAAGCTGACAGCCTGCATGGAGTTGCATACGTTCAGCAGCCTCACCGCCGATTTCTTGCCCGAATACAAGGACAGCATGAAGGATGCCGACCAAGCGTATGTTTATTACAATCCCAAGACCATCGAGCATAAGAAACTGTTGTCCATCTCACCTGAACAAGTGGCTGAAGCCTTTGGCGGAACGAACGTGGAGGTTTTTACAGACTCTGCGCTGCTCATCGCCAAACTAAAAAGCGTCACGTATAGAAAACACAACCTGCTGATGATGTCGTCAGGCAACTTCGACGGGGTGAACCTCAAGGCGTTCGCCATGGATTTAATTTTATAAGATGCTGATAGCCAGAGGTAAAAAGACCGAAAATAGTGCAGAATACCTGCTCTATATGTGGCAGATCGAAGACCTCATCCGAGCCTTCGCATTCGACATCGAAAAAATCCAGACCTACATCATCGATGGTTTCGACCAGCCTTTGGAAGTTAAAAAGGAAATCCGTGAGTGGTACGAAAGCCTCATCGAAATGATGCGGCTCGAAAATATCTCAGAAAAAGGGCATCTTCAAATCAACAAAAACGTCATCACCGAACTGGACGAACTTCACAACGTTCTGCTCAATTTGCCCAAGGAAAACTTTTACCTGATGACCTACCACAAGGTGTTGCCGCTTATCGTCGAACTAAGAGCCAAACCAGGCGGCAAAGCCTACGATGAAGTGGAAACCTGCCTCAACCTGCTCTATGGCATGTTGTTGCTGAGGTTGCAGCAAAAACAAATATCCGACGAAACGATGCAAGCAGCCGGTCTCATCAGTGAGTTCCTGCGCATGCTTTCCACCAAATACAAACAAGAAAAAGAAGAGGGCCTCGACCTCGAATAAATCATGGGTATAGCATTTCCACTTACTGGCGTTTTTGACGAAAACAAAGACAGAAATGCCGCCGTTTTCGAATACGGGCTTTTTCTGAAACGCATTCTCGTCACCGGCGCCAATGGGCAACTGGGCAATGAAATGCGACTACTGGCCGACGAATACGAAAACTTCACCTTCGACTTCACCGATATTGCCGAACTCGATCTCTGCAACGCGGAAGCTGTGTTGGAATATTGTGAACGCACCAAACCTTCCTACATTGTCAACTGCGCCGCCTACACGGCTGTGGACAAGGCTGAAGACGAAATCGAACTGTGTCGCAAAGTGAACAGGGACGCTGTGGAAAACCTGGCCAAAGCAGCAACTTTTGTAGGAGCCAAAGTCTTGCATGTTTCTACCGATTACGTTTTCGACGGAACAAACAAAACGCCCTATCTGGAAACCGACCCCGTTTGTCCTGTTTCTGCATATGGCCTTACCAAACTGGAAGGCGAACAAGCCCTGGCAGCCAACTGCAAGGACTTTGTCATATTGCGCACCGCCTGGTTATATTCGGAATTTGGTGGTAACTTTGTGAAAACCATGATCCGCCTGGGCAAGGAAAAAGACGCCATCAACGTCGTTTTCGACCAAGTGGGCACTCCGACGTATGCCAGAGACTTGGCCGATGCCCTGATGGACATCGTTTCAGCCGCCGAAAAAGGGAACTTCATCCCAGGTATTTACCACTACTCCAACGAAGGCATCTGCTCCTGGTACGAGTTCACCCTAAAAATCCACGAAATAGCCGGCATCACCACGTGCAAAGTTAGCCCTATTGCGGCAAAGGACTACCCTGCCAAAGCCCCCCGCCCAGCCTACAGCGTGCTGAGCAAAGAAAAAATTAAAGCCGACTACGGCATTCATATACCGACCTGGGAAGAAAGCCTGGCGGATTGCATCGCAAAACTCTAATGACTGAACTCGAAAAAGAAATAGCGCGGAGAAGGACCTTCGCCATCATATCTCACCCTGACGCAGGTAAAACGACCCTCACTGAAAAACTTTTGCTTTTCGGGGGTGCCATTCACGTGGCAGGCGCGGTCAAATCCAACAAAATCAAGAAAACCGCCACCTCCGACTGGATGGACATTGAAAAGCAGCGCGGTATTTCGGTAGCAACTTCCGTGATGGGATTCGATTACCACGATTACAAAGTCAATATTTTGGATACGCCTGGTCACCAGGACTTTGCTGAAGATACCTTCCGTACCCTCACCGCCGTGGACAGCGTCATCATTGTGATCGATACGGCCAAAGGGGTGGAAAGCCAGACCCGCAAACTGATGGAAGTCTGCCGCATGCGCAAAACGCCCGTGATGGTGTTCGTCAATAAGATGGACCGTTCGGGCAAAGATTCCTTTGATTTGCTCGATGAGTTGGAGGCTGAACTCGAAATCGCCGTTCGCCCCCTCACCTGGCCCATCAATCAAGGGCCCGATTTCAAAGGTGTCTACAACATTCTGGACGAGAGCCTCAACCTCTATACGCCTTCCAAACAGACCGTTACGGATAGCGTCGGCATCGAAGACATCAACAGCTCCGAACTCGATGCCTACGTCGGCGATCGAAACGCGCAAACCCTTCGGAAGGATTTGGAACTCATCGAGGGCATCTACGACCCATTCGATGTCGAGACCTACCTGAAAGGCGACCTGGCTCCCGTCTTTTTCGGTTCTGCCCTCAACAACTTCGGCGTCAAGGAATTGCTCGACTGCTTCGTCCGCATAGCCCCGACGCCCCGCCCCATCAAAACGGAAGAGCGTATCGTGCGTCCCGAAGAAGAAACCTTCAGCGGCTTCATTTTCAAGATCCATGCCAACATGGACCCCAACCACCGCAGCTGCATCGCCTTCCTCAAAATCTGCTCCGGCAAGTTCGAACGCAACGTCAACTTCAAGCACGTGCGCTACAACAAGATGATTAAGTTTTCCGCCCCCACCGCTTTTATGGCCCAGAAAAAATCCATCGTGGACGAAGCCTGGCCAGGAGATATCGTGGGTTTGCCCGACACCGGCAACTTCAAGATAGGCGACACGATGACCAGCGGCGAAGACCTCCATTTCAAAGGCATTCCCAGCTTCTCGCCCGAAATGTTCAAGTACATCGAGAACGCCGACCCCATGAAGTCCAAGCAACTGCAAAAAGGCATCGACCAGCTCATGGACGAAGGCGTGGCCCAAAGCTTCACCAACCAATTCAACGGCCGCAAGATCATTGGCACCGTGGGTCAACTCCAATTCGAAGTCATCCAATACCGCCTCGAACACGAATACAATGCCCAATGCCGCTGGGAACCCATCAACCTGTTCAAGGCTTGTTGGATCGAATCCGACAATGCGGAGGAACTCGACAACTTCAAGAAACGGAAGTATCAGTACATCGCCCGCGATAAGGAAGGACGCGATGTCTTTTTAGCCGATTCGGAATACGTATTGAGGATGGCGCAGAGCGACTTCAAGGATATAAGGTTCCATTTCAATTCGGAGTTCTAAAAATCCGCATATCGAACGGAAACGGTTCCGCATCGACAATTCGTACTCGATTGAAGTCCGAATGATGGGGATTTATTAAAACATTGAAATCCCCTTTAGTTACTGCCGAAGCTATATGCAAAACGCAACATGTTCCATCTCGCACGAATTTATCACCGATAGTCTGAGTAGTACGCATGTGCGGAAAAGCGTTCCAATTTGGCGGTAAGTCAACGTTTTCCAGATGCAACACCTGAATATCGTCCGGAATTTCGATGGTCACCATCTGAAAGTCAGGTGGCAGTGTAGCCAAGGTTAAATGAACCGCGACTTCAGCCATGGCTAGCGAACGGTTGGAAGCCGTGTAAATTAGCTCCACACCGACGGAGTTCCATCGGGCACCTCTCAAAGCTGCGCCCATACCAGACAGATTGCCTGCATACCTTTCCCGTGCCAGTCTGAAAACCTCCATGGCTAAACGAAGATGCCGTGTTCAACCCGAATGAGCTCGTCCAAAACGAGATTCTTACCGAAAGAATCCAGGAGCAACTCCATAGGCCTCATACCACCAAGAGCGTAAGAAGGTGTATTCAGCCACAACTTGAAGGCATCCATCGTTCCAAACACCCCAAGACCGACTTTGGTCAGTTCAGCCATTTCAAGGATTTTTTCCGTGTGGGCAGGCTTGAAGTTAAATCCGTTTTCGGCTTTGTAACGGTGCAGGGATTTGGACGAACAATCAAGAATGTTGGCCCAATCGCCTTCCGAAAAGGGTGTGGTAACCTTTATCAAATCAAACAGGGAAAAGGGAATTCCTGCCCGAATGACTTGAACCAGTAGCAGTTTATCGGCTAAAAGATCGTCAAAGGTTGTAACAGCAGGGACTTGAATGGCTGAACGCTGAAGTCGAGGCTGTCTCACGTAGGCTGCAATCGCATCGTTCAATTGCTGAGTCTGTTGTGTACGTTCGGTAATTGGATAGCTCATAATGGACATTTGTCTACAAATATATACCATTTGTCCGCATCAAACAAGTTTTTGATGAAAAATTTCAATTGATAGTAAAATAATTGTGTCAACGCATCGGCTTATCGCCCTTAAGTTTGAAATGCATGGCACTGTTCACGCTGTTGGGTTTGGGGGCGATGATTTCCAGCTTCGGATTGTTGAGCAAACGCATCACTTCAGCCCCGGCTGTGAGCACCGTACCGTAAAAGGACGTCTTACTGCTGGTTCCCCGGTAAAAGTAGTAAGTGTTGTCATGGGCAAAGGTCGTTCCTTCGACAATACCGCTGACTTCGCCGTTTGCCAAAACCTTGGATGCCACCGCATTCCAACCAGTGAGGACGACAGGTCCGTAGACAGGACTGATCCAACCTTCGTTGATGCCTTTGGCAATGCTGTACACAAACAAGGCGCTGGCTGAGGTTTCTAAAAAAGTTTCGGGACGATCCAGCATGTTGTGCCACAAGCCGGTACCATCCTGTAGTTCGGCAAGCCTCTTGATGTGGCTTCGGTACAGATGCAGCACCTTGTCCCGTCCAGGATGGTTCGAAGGCAACACGCTTAACAGTTCAGCCATGGCCGTAGTACACCAAGCGTTGGCTCTGGCCCAATGGAACTCGGGATCGTACTGGGAAGAGTTTTCATTCCAACCATGGTCGTACAAACCCAATTCCTTATTAAACAGACGATCAGATAGTTGAATAACCTGCTTCACGGCATCGTCATAGTATTTGACATCTCCCGTGAGCGAGCCCATTTGTGCCAGGAACGGTATACACATGTACATGTCATCACCCCACAACGATTCGGGTTGCGGCCTTTCCCTAGCAATAGTGCCGTCCTGCAAACGGAACTGCTTGTTTGAAATGTAATTGGCAACGGTATCGATCCAGCTTCTGAATCGAGGGTCGTGTTTTACCTTTTCCGTCTTGATCAGCGCAGCCGCAATGGAACCGCAATGATCCAGCGCCTTCATGTTGATCATCTTGTCATAAATGTGATTTTTGATGAGCCCCTTTTCCTTCATCTGCCGGAAATACGGCATGGACTTGAACGTGAAGTCGAAAAAACGGATGGCAAAGTTGGCGTAGCTGGTATCGCCCGTTACCTGCGTCAGTGCGTGGCAGGCAGAAAGTGACACACCGTTCGGGTAGCTCCAACCCACAAAGGGTTCGATGGAGTCGGGTATGAAAGCATTCTTATTGGGTTTGGTGAGACTGGTAATCGGTTTGCCTGTGGAGGCATCAAACACTTGAAAGACTGCATTTCGTATGAAACGGTTCTGAATTCTGTCCACCACGGCTCGTACTTCTGCAACTGTGGGCACGACATACGAAACCGGATAATTCGGCACACGTTCGTTCGGACTTGTGGGTGGCACATCTATTTGTGACCAACTGCTTTGGACCTGCATCAGCAATGCCAGGCCAATGAAGAAATGAGTACTTTTTCTCATGGTTATAAAAATATTGAGGGCGAAGACAGGACTCTGAATCCTAAAAAAGGTGGAATTATTGTTTATACTTGCGCCTAAACCACCAATAAAGCAGTACTCCAATACCAATCATCGCCAGCCAGGCATACAGATAACCCTTTGGCCATCCCAGTTCAGGCATGTATTTGAAATTCATGCCCCATACTCCGACCAAAAAGGTGAGCGGTATGAAAATCGTGGCAACCACCGTGAGTTGCTTCATGATGTGATTCAAACGCAAGTCGTTGTTGGCAATGTATAAATCCATCAGGGAAGAAAGCGATTCCCGGTTTGCATCAAGCATGGACATCACCTGACGCATATGATCGTACGTATCTCTGAAATACATTTTGGATTCGCTTTTAACCAAAACGGAATCGAGCATGAGAAAATGGCCGAACGCATCGTGCAAGGGCGAAACCGCTTTCAACAGCCGCAAGTGGTCCCGTCGGAAATGTTGGATCTGTTGACCGGTTTCCTTGTGACTGGCCTGAAATTCCATCAATTCATCCTCCAAATCCAACAGGTTGCTCTGTTGGTATTCCAGCATATCGTAGTAGGAATCCACCACCAGACTGACCAGGAGGTTGAACAGAAAATCGGCACCGTGTTGACGAACCTGTCCCACTCCTTCCGTGATGGCTTTGCAAACCAGGTCGAAGCGATGACCAGTGCCTTCCTCGAACGAAATAACGTAGTCCGGACCTAAAATGATGCTTTGGTGATCACGGATCATTTCCCTTTCGTCGTTGTAGGTATAAGCGTCCAAAACAGCAAACAGACCTTTCCCCGTATCCTCGATCTTGGCTATATGCCTGATATTTAGAATATCCTGAACCATAGGTAGCGCCACACCCAATTTCTTGCAAAGGTTTGCAATCTCCGATTCATCCGAAAGGCCAAACAAGTGTACCCAATTCGTTTTACCTGGTTTCAGTTTCAGATCTTTGGCGTCGTGAACCACAACGGTTTCAGAACTGGTGGCATCGTAGCTTGTCAGTTGAATAGTGGTGGCATGGGTAAAAGTCCCGTTGTAGCTCAATCCACCGTACAGCAGGTTATTTTTACGTTTACGGAGTTCTTTCTTTTTGTTGGAAGCTGGAGTTTTCATGATTGAATCGATATTTCAGCAAATATACTAAACCATTCATCGGATAAAACAACGAATGCATCGAATTTTATTTTAAAATAATGTTTGAGAAACCAATTATTCGTCTAATATTTGCCTGATAAAACAAAATCCAATCCATGAGATACCTTCTTACCCTATCTATATTCCTACAGTTCGCCATTTTTTCAACTTTTTCTGCCACCATCAACGGATTTGTCACGGATGCTTCAACCGGAAAACCCATGGAATCCGTATCGGTATTTATTGCAGGAACTACGTTCGGAACAACTTCCCGAACGGATGGCACTTTTTCGCTCAATTTTGCAGCCAGCGGTTCCTCGCAGCTTGTTTTTGCCCATCTGGGTTATCAGACGGAAAACCGGAATGTCAGCGAAATACCCTTGAACCAACCCCTAAAAATTGAGCTGCAAATTAAATCCCAGCAGATTCCGGCGGTAAGTGTTTTCGCTAAAGATTCAAACCGCAAAAAAAACATGGCCGAATTCCTGATTGGATTTCTGGGTGATTCCGAATTCGGAAAAAAATGCACCATTCTCAACCCCGACGTCATTCATTTGGTTCGAAAACCCATTCCGGGGAAAATCGGTCAGGATCAACTAGTCGCGTATGCGGACAGTGCGCTGATCATTGAGAATAAGCTCTTGGGATATACCATCCGGTACACCTTAGAGTCTTTTAGTCAATCTAACTACCAAATAACCTTCAATGGGTATCCACTCTTTCTGGATAACCTTGCCCATTTTAAAAATCAGGAAAAACTAAAGGAAAACCGGGAACGTGCGTATCAGGGTTCCCCAATGCATTTTTTCAGAAGTTTGACCAACAAAACACTTCAGGAGGATGGGTTCCAGATTTTCAAGGTGGAAAAAGAAGGTCATTTAGGTATCACATCCAATGCCTACGGTCTGATGTCTGACAGCGTTTTTGTAAGCGAACCCTGCAAACACATGGAACAAACTCAAACACCACTGAACTTGATGGAGGAGACATACTATTTGGAAAAATCAGCAGCCTTGCAATATTACGAACCTTTTGAAGTTCGTTACACACTAAACGGAGAGGATAAGGCATACCGAAACAATTGGCTGTATCACAACGGAATGAAGCGATGCTTGGGCCAGCAAACCACCATTGTCAAAATACAAGGATTTCCGCTGCTCTTTTACCCCAACGGCGCGTATAAACATGCAAGGAATCTGGTCACCATCGGCTACTGGAGTTTCAAAAAGGTAGGCGAAATACTGCCCTGGGATTATCAACCGCCAAAAACTGCGAAACAAGTCGTAACTTTGCACTAAACGTTACACCCATGTTCCGATCTGTCTTGCTGTCATTCTTGCTTCTAACACTAAGTGCAAATGCCCAAAACGCAGATGTTCGGATTTTGCGAAGCATTTATTCCGCTGAAGCCAAACCCGCCGATCCGGTTTTTCAGTTCATTACAGACTCGCACGTCATCGTTATTGTCGGTGCACCTTTGGCGATGGGCGTTACAGCCCTAATCACCCACAACGATGAGCTGCTGAACCAGACTATGGAACTCGGTGCAGCCTCCGCTCTGAACCTTGGCATGACCTATCTGCTCAAACACAGCATCAATCGGGATCGCCCGGCCACCACCTACCCGGACATCATCTTCCCCAAATCCTCGGAAGGCAGCCCATCCTTTCCCTCGGGCCATACCTCATCCTCCTTTGCAGCTGCCACTTCTCTAAGCCTGATGTATCCGAAATGGTACGTGATTGCCCCCAGCTTTCTTTGGGCGGGTTCTGTGGGTTATTCCCGCATCTATCTGGGTGTGCATTACCCCAGTGATGTCGCAGTAGGAGCCCTCTTGGGAGCCGGTTCAGCATGGGTCGCCCATAAGGCCAACCAATGGTATCAAACCAAACACAAAGCCAAACATGGAAAATTCGAATAACTTCAGCCTGAAGAAACTCTTACGCAGTTTCGGGTTTGCTTTTACAGGGATGTACGAACTGATCAAGTCCGAACAGAATGCCCGAATTCACCTGTTCATCAGCATTTGTGTGGTCATCGCCGGTTTCCTGTTCTGCATTTCAGCCTCCGAATGGTGCATTGTCGCCCTTTGCATCGGTCTGGTTTTTGCTGCCGAGGCCTTCAATACCGTCTTCGAGAAGCTGGCCGACCACCTTTTCCCCCAAAAACACGAAACAGCACGGCTTGCCAAAGACATTGCTGCCGGCGCCGTACTGTTTTCCGCCTTGATGGCCGTGGTTTGCGGCCTGATTATCTTTCTGCCGAAACTCCTTTCCGTGTTCTAGAACTTGTATTGTATCGTTGCTCCGATTTGACGCGGTCGGTTCTGCTGTGCAAACGCCTTGCCCATCGATTCAAAGTAAAACGTTCGGAACGATTCGCTGAATGCATTCTTCACCCAAAGCTGCAGTTGGCAACCACCTTTGACCAACGCAACCTGCCCGTCAGCAACACCGCAAAACGCCTGCTGCACATCGTTCTTTTCGGTCCAGTAAATGGGCCCGTCGGCCTGGTATTGAGCTGACAAGACTACCCGATCCAACAGATTGCTGTTCACTTCCAACGCATAATCCGCCCCGACTGAAAGCGTATGCTTCGGTATCATCGGCACCGTTTTCCCTGCATAATCCATTTTCTGATACACCCCATTGACCCTGGCAGAATCGGCATAGTTGGTAAAGCGCGCCTCCGTGAACCCGTAGGATGCACGAACGTCCAGATTACTCAAAGGTTTAGCCAACACGCTGATTTCAAATCCTTTGCTATAGCTCTGACCCGCATTCTTCATCATTCGGCCAAAACCGTTGGGCGAGAACTGAGCAACCTGACGATTGTAGCAATCCACATAAAAGAACGCTCCGTCCACCTGCACCTGGTCGGTTAAGGGCTCGGAGTGGAAACCGACTTCGTAGTTCCAGCTGTATTCCGGATCGTAAGACAGGATGGACGAAACGTTCTGAACATTTTTGGAAGCAGGGATATGCGACACAATGGCATCCACCGACGCTTGGGGCATAACCGCTTGCAACTGAGTGGTCATGCTGGTCTTCATCTGTTGAGACATCACCGCCTGCAATTCCGTCTGAATCAAATCCGAAAAGAGCTGCACGTTGTAGCCTCCTGCCTGATGCCCACGCGTCACGCTGGCATAGACCTTATTCTTCGGGTTGAAAGCGTATTCCAAAGCAATTTTCGGAGTCACTTCCACATAATCCTTGGAAGCGTTCCCTTTCAGCAAGGCATTGGCAGTCAGGCTTTCACCCAGCGTCATGCCGTGATTGACCATGGTGTAGAGGTAGTTCATGTCCGCCGATGATTTCCAGTCCAGCTGAACCCGTTCGTATTCCAGGCGCAATCCACCGGTAAGCGACAAACCCTTCACGAAAGGCAGTTGCCAGCTGAATTGGTGGTACAGGGCTGCCGTTTGGCGCTGCTCGTTGAAATCACTGGGAATGTCCAGCACATTGTCCGTGATATGCACGTTCATAGCCAAAGATGACGGGATTCCGCGGTTGATGTTGTTTTCCAGCATGGTTAGGATGCCGTCCTGCTTGAACTGAACGGGTGCCGAAGTTTCAGTCAGACTAGCGGAGCCGAATGCCCCGAATACCCACTGTATAGGTTTCAAGTCTGTTGATTTATAAACGAATTCCTGCGTGAGCGCATTGAAATTCTGATTCTGATGCAAGGTAAAAAGGGAAGCTGTGGAGAAATCCTGGTCCAACGTTAACGCGTCTTTAAAGTTTTGGAAGCCTGTCACCGAATGGAAAGAAGTATGCTCGGTTTCTTTAGCCAGCGTCAATCCGGCAGTAAATAGGTTTCTGCTATACGAACACTCATCGTTGTACGAAATCGTATCGCTACTAATCGGGGCATACGCATAACCGTCTTGCTTCGTATATTCGAAAGCCGTACTCAGGTCTGCTCTCCAGCCGTTGGCATAACGGGCTGCCAGTTTGCCGCGGAAACCTGCGGTCTGTGTGGCACCAACCTTTTTACCGGTCCCTTCGTTGGTGAAGAAACCCTTGTTTTCGTGGTAATTACCTGCCAAACTAAAGGCATATTGGTCGTTTATTTTCTGTGAGTGAGATGCTTGCAGTTGTACATCGTTAAACGAACCGTACGACAGCCGAAGCGTAGTCCCTAGATTTTCGAAGGGCGAAAACGTATGCAGATGGATCACACCCCCCATCGCATTCCGTCCGTATAGGGTTCCCTGCGGTCCACGCAGCACTTCCATTCGCTGAATGTCCTGCCATTCAAAATCAAAGGCCGATTTGTCCAGATACGGCACATCATCCACATAAAAACCCACCACCGAAGCATTCATACGTGTTCCAATTCCCCTCAAATAGATGGCTGAAGTCAATTTGGAACCGTAGTCGGGAATAAACAGATTAGGCACCTGGCCGGCAACGCTTTTCAGGTCAAAGCGGTTTTCTGCAGCCAATTGACGGCCTGAAAGCACGGTGGATGATACCGGCTGTTCATTCAGAAACGCATTTTCACGCAGTGACTTGGTTACGACGATTTCCTGAAGGTTCAGTTTCAAACTATCTGAAGGAATAGCTGTTTCAAGTGCGTTCACTTTAGGAGCACAAGCCAAAAGCGCCAGCCCCATCAAAAATTTAGAATTCATGCTTTGCAAATTTTATAGAAGCTGCAAAGTACAGAAAGGATTCAGAACCGGTCAATCCTCATTTGTGAGGATAAAATCGTCCAGAAATCCATGTGTGTATGCATAAACGGTGAGTCCGGCCAGCGAATGGATGCCCAACTTGTCAGCCAGGTTTTTTCGGTGGGAAATGACCGTAGTTAGCGAAATGTGCAACCGCTCAGCAATCTCCTTGTTCATCAAGCCCTGTGCCACCAGTCCCAACACTTCCTGCTCTCTTTTGCTAAGCATCTCGGATAGAGATGAAGTTTTTGGCAAGGATAGGAACGCCAACCGCATCGGTTTTGATTTTTTCTTCTGAAACGTTGTGATGATTTCTTCCTCCATCCGAAGCACCACTGGCTTGAGCAGGCGTTCTTCCACCCGTTCCAAGGCAACCATCAACCTAATTATTTGGTGAAAATCCAACATGGGCTGCCAAAAGATGAATTCAGTCTCCCCCAGTTCTGTCGCTTTTTCTATGCTGTTTTCACAGGCGACTAAGGAGGCATGCGCCAATGCTTTTTTTGGGAAAAATTCGATGCTGTAGCTTAGCAGATTGCTTTTGCCGGAGGTATATACGGGGCTGTAGTAAAGTTCATAAATACCGTTGATGTGCGGTAAAACCGTATTAACCAGTTCATCCGTATGCGTATTCAGACTGTCAACAACCTGATATACTGCGCTTTCTACAGCTCTCCGATCGGGCAGTTCCAGTTTGTTGATTAGGTACTGATTCAGCTTGACCCAATCCATCAGCTGAGATCGGATAGCATCGGTCAGCGTTTTTGTCAGCTCAGACAACTGCAAAAGACCATAAGCGGGCAACGTTTCCTTCCATTCAAAATCCTCGCAAATCCCAACCTCGAGCAAGGCTATCAAAACCGGTTCGAGCATGTTCTGATCCTTACCTACTTGCCTCACAGTACGATCACCGAATGGTCCATGAACGCCTAGGGCATTGATCATAGATTTCAGATGCGGATGAAGGAAAATCAATTCCCTCAAAGGTTGATCCGGCAGTACCTGCATGGAACAGGACGATTTCTTCATGATTTGGGTATTGTTGCAACAAAGATAGCCGTTTTAAACGTATATTTGCCTCCACAGTCAAAACCCTTAAACCCATGAAATCCCTTTTGATTCTGTCTTTTTTGGCTTTGGCAATGATACTGGCCCTTCCTTCAGAAGCCCAAACTTCAACTGGTTCAGGGGCAATTTACAACTATTACCTGAATCGAACTCCCGCCCGGCCATTAACGGTCGATCCTCATAAATGGGCACAACAACCGCAGGTCAATTCCTGGGAATCCATGGAGGAAGCCACCAATGCAGCCATGCAAAATCTGGATGGTTACGGTCTGTATCAATTGGCTTATCTGGAATATGTCCACAATTTCACCATTTCCAAGCTGAATCCCAAAACCACGTTGTACAAGGCTTTCGAAATCGGTAAAGCCAACGGAGATCCCTATCTCATGTACTGGGTCACCGAATTTGAGGGAACAGCTTATTTCCGTTTTGAATACCTGCAACGGCGTCGGAACCATGCGGAATGGACAGATTCCGTAGCAACCGAAAAAAAAGAGGTTCCTGTTTTGAATATGCTGGCAGACCTCAACGACAAGTGCTTTTTAGAAATGAAAGCACTGGCCAAACAATATCTTCAATGTGCTTATTTGAAGGAAGAAACGTTTGGTTTACTCCCCTATGACGTACGTCAGAAAGCCCTTGAAATGGAGAAAAATGACTCCAAAAAATAATCTGAAAAAAAGAGACTTTTAAAGTATCATTTGGAACATTCCGAATTATATTTGCCTGTAGAACGAGCTGTTAATCCTCCTTTTCTTCAGGCGGATTCTTCAAGATAGTTCCAGCGGCACAACGCCCGATCAGGTAGAGAATCTCATTCTCACCGGTCAGAACATTCGGACCATCAGCAACACCATGCTGAATACGGATACGGAAATGGACCTGACCGGGCATGCCGCCGGTTGTATAGGAAAACAAATTCCCCTTCGTTTGTATCGGTCAGGATTCCGGCTAAAGCCTCTTTATAATAAACCTTGCCCCTTCTCATTTCATCAACTCTTTGCTGCAGACTGGCGCCAATTCATGACCAAACATGTTCAATACAATGTTCACCTTCTTGACATTCAGATTGGTTTTACCTTGCTCAATTTTTCGGATGACCGTCAAAGCTACTCCAGCACGATCGGCAAATTCCTCTTGGGTGAGATTCACTTCCTTTCTTCGATCTTTTACAAAATCAGCTAAGTTTTTCATTATATGCATTTAAATATACTTCAGCACAAATATACTATACTATATGTAATTACGTATAGTATTTTTGAATATATTTATCCTTATATGCATTTACATATATTATAGACAATTAGTTCTTCAGCATTTGCTGAATCTCTGGAACGTATTTTGTGATTAAAATCATCATCATTTCCTTGTTGAGATCGGGCGACACGGCTACCATTTTCTGACCCGCCTGCGATTTGTAGAAGGTTACCAAATCCTTGATTTCACTTTCTGTATAGTATTTGTCGTACAGACCGGTCATATCTTCGTTAAGCAATCTCTTTGTTATAACCATCATCACCTGCGTCATTTTCTTCATGGTTGCATCCAGATGACTTTTTGCTGTTGAATCCTGTACTTGAGGCATTGACTTCGTCATCATGGGAATCATGGAGCTCATCATCTTTTCGACCAACGAATCCGTTTGCATCAGTTGAAACAACGCTTTGATATTCTCCTGTTTGGTTTGAGCCTGAGCGTTAAACAAAACAGAAATCGAAAATAATAAAACGAATAGGATCTTTTTCATGATAATTTAGGTTTATTTGATTTTAGAAATAGGTTACATGGATAAGAATAGGGCCATGGGATGGATGGTATACTTTGTAGATATATTAACCAAAAGTACACTATTTTTTTTCTCTAAAATGAAAGACTGGAAAAAAAATCCTCCTTATAAAACAAAAAAGCACCCGAAACCGAGTGCTTGCAAACATGTATAGCTGAGAGATTTACTTCACTGAAATTTTTCGGACTGCCGTACCGATCTTGACGATGTAATAGCCTTTGGGCAGTTCCAGGGTGAAGGATTGGTTGGAGCTTTCAATTTTCTTTTCGACGATGCGGACGCCTACGATGCTGAGGACTTCCATTTTTTCACCGATAGTAGCATTTTGCAACTGAAGCGTTTTGCCTGTTTGAATGACAGAAAGTGCTGTATCCGTTGTGGCGGCGGCAACAACCTTCTCTACCTTCTGGGCAGCCAGAGGAGCAAAGGTGATGAGGGCCAAAACAAAAATTGCAACGATCTTCTTCATTCGTTTAGTTATATAAGGCAAAGGTAGGCCAGTTTGTCAGAATATCCAAATTAAAAGACTTATATTTCTATCAAGAGGTTTTCATCGGCCAAACACGTGTTTTCAAAAAAGGCTTTTGCCTGCTCCAGAAGCAGGCTCTCATCGGCATAACGGGCTGAAAAGTGCCCGATCATGAGCTTTTTGACACCAGCTTCAGCAGCAACTCTCCCGGCCATGGAAGCCGTGGAATGAAAGGTTTCTCTGGCCCTGTCCTTCTCCATTTCATCAAAGGTTGCTTCGTGATAAAGCAAATCAACTCCCTGAATCAGAGGTATTAATGCTTTTGAATAGGCGGTATCGGAACAATAGGCATACGTTTTGGAAGGGGCTGAAGGCTTGGTAAGGCGCGCATTCGGTATGACTTCACCATCATCCGTTACAAAATCCTGCCCGTTTTTAATACCAGGAACAGCTTTTAAAGGAATTTTGTAGAATGCCATCATCTCCTTCAGCATGTGTCTGGGCCTTTCCTGCTCTTTAAACAGAAAGCCCGCCGTTGGAATGCGGTGGTTAAGTGGCAAGGTATAGACCTGAACCGACTTGTCCTCATATATTAAGGTGTACTGTGAAGGGTCAAACGGCACAAACCGGATTTCATAATTCATTCCTTTGCAGAAATAATCCAGTTGCGGTTGCAACATCTTTTCCAAATCCGCGTGTGCATGAATGGTCAGCGGTGCGGTTCTGCCCAGCATACCCATGGTTGAAATCAATCCGATCAACCCGAAACAATGGTCGCCATGCAAATGGGAAATGAATATATCGTAGATTTTGTTGAAATGAAGTTTGGTGCTTCGGAACTGAAGTTGGGTACCTTCGCCGCAATCGATCAGGAACAGCTTGTCCCTGACGTTAACCACTTGGGCTGTCGGCAAATGGCGACGGGTCGGCAATGCCGACCCGCAACCCAATATGTGTAGATCGAAGCGATCCATAAACTCAAATTAAAATTCCGCGTTGCGCGGTGTTCTCGGGAACGGGATGACGTCACGGATGTTGGACATGCCGGTCACAAAAAGCATGAGGCGTTCAAAACCAAGGCCGAATCCGGCATGCGGAGCAGTTCCAAATTTACGAGTTTCGAGATACCACCAGATATCACTTACAGGCACACCCATTTCCTGGGCACGCTGAGACAGTTTTTCAAACGACTCCTCACGCTGCGAGCCACCAATGATTTCTCCGATCTTCGGGAAAAGCACATCCATGGCACGAACGGTTTTGCCGTCGTCGTTCTGTTTCATATAGAAAGACTTGATTTCTTTGGGGTAATCGGTCAAGATCACCGGCTTCTTGAAATGCACTTCTACCAAATAGCGTTCGTGTTCAGAAGCCAGGTCGGCACCCCAGAAAACGGGGTATTCGAATTTGCGACCGTTAGCCACGGCAGCTTCCAAAATTTCAACACCTTGCGTATAAGGTAAACGAACGAAATCAGTATCCACTACAAACTGCAGACGTTCCAGTAATTCCTTGTCGTACATCGATGCCAGGAAATTCAAATCGTCCTGACAGTTGTCCAGCGCCCATTTCACGCAGTATTGAATGAAATCCTGAGCCAACTGCATGTTGTCCTCGATTTCATTGAACGCCACTTCCGGTTCGATCATCCAAAACTCGGCCAAATGGCGGGGCGTGTTGGAATTTTCGGCACGGAACGTCGGCCCGAAGGTATAAATGGAACCCATGGACATGGCGGCCAGTTCGCCTTCCAGCTGACCGGATACCGTAAGGCTGGTTTGCTTTCCGAAGAAATCGTCGGAGTAGTCGATGTTTCCGTTTTCGTCCTTTTTCAGGTCATACAGGTTCATCGTGGTCACCTGAAACATTTGTCCGGCACCTTCGCAGTCGGAACCGGTGATGATGGGCGCGTGAAAATAGAAGAAGCCTCGTTCGTGGAAGAAGCGGTGAATGGCCTGTGACATGTGGTGACGCATGCGGAAGATGGCACCGAACGTATTGGTACGCGGACGCAGGTGGGCGATTTCACGGAGATACTCCAGGGAATGGCCTTTTTTCTGCAGCGGGTACGTGTTCGGATCGGCTTCACCCAACACCAACACTTCGGTGGCATGGATTTCAGCCTTCTGTCCCTGACCGATGGATTCGGCCAGTAAACCGTTCACACTGAGGCAAGCCCCGGTGGTGACCGCTTTCAGGGATTCTTCATCAAAATTGGTCAGGTCGACGACGATTTGTACGTTGTTGATCGTGGAACCGTCATTGAGCGCAATGAAGCTCACATTTTTGTTACCACGACGGGTGCGAACCCAGCCTTTGACATTCACCAGCACGCCGAAGTCTTCGCGTTTCAGCACGTCGATGACCCGGTCTCTTTTCAGTTTTTCCATATTACAACTATTAAGGAATCTCATAAAGCTCCAAGTTCAAGGCTTGCGACTGAGTTAAAACCGGAGTTTACTGGACGTAAATGAGGATTTTAACGAAGGAGCGTAACGCAGAAATTGAAGCTTTAGGAGGTTACTACTAAACAAATGCACCCATTTTCAATAGGCCTACCTCCTTTTCAGAAAGGTGACGCCATTTTCCGCGGGGCAGGTTCTTTTTGGTCAGACCGGCGAAATACACACGGTCCAGTTTAAACACTTTGTACCCTAGAGATTCGAAAACGCGGCGAACCACACGGTTTTGACCAGTATGGATTTCGATGCCCACCACATTTCTCATATCAGAGTCGACGTAGCTGCAATTGTCAGCCTTTACTTCGCAATCTTCAAGGGTGATGCCTTCCAGAATCTTCTGGATGTGTTCAGGCTCAATGTCCTTGTCCAGGGTAGCTTGGTAGATTTTCCGTTTTTCAAACTTGGGATGCGTCAATTTGGAGGCCAAATCGCCATCGTTGGTCAGCAGCAATACACCAGTGGTGTTTCGGTCCAGACGGCCAACGGGATAAATGCGTTCGGCACAGGCTCCTTTAACGAGATCCATCACCGTGGTACGTTCCTGGGGATCGTCCGACGTGGTGACACAATCTTTGGGTTTGTTCAGGAGAATGTAGATTTTATGTTCAATGCTTACGGCCTGATCGTGGAACAAGATGGTGTCGGTGGGTTTAACCTTGACACCGAGTTCAGAAACGACTTCTCCGTTGACGCGAACCACACCGGCTTGGATGAATTCATCGGCTTCACGACGCGAACATATACCGGCGTTGGCCAGATACTTGTTCAGACGTACAGGGGTGTCGGGATCCATGAATACGGGATAGTTGGGTGCTGCGGGACGACCGAAAGGCTTGCCATGGTCGAAAGGTTTCGAAATGCGCGGACGACGCGGACGGCCATCTTCCCGTTCGGGTCTGGGTAAAGAAGGACCGCTGTTGAAGTGGGGTTTGAAGCCACCACGATCGCCACCTTCGTTGTTGCCGCCGAAACGGGGACGGTCACCATAGCTTGGGCGTTCTGAACGCTCACCATAGCTGGTACGGGGACGATCGGAATGGTCGCCGTAATTGCTGCGGGGACGGTCGCCACCTTCTCTGTTGAAGCTGGGGCGGGGACGGTCTGAACCACCACCGAAACTACGAGGTTTGTCAAAGCTGTTGCCACGGTCGTTGTCACCGAAAGAACGTTGGGGACGGTCAAACGAGTTGCCGCTGTCACCAAAACTGCGACGAGGTTTGTCAAAGGAGTTTCCACGATCGCTGCCTTCGCTACTTCCACCGAAACGTGGACGGTCGGAATCGCCGCCGGAGCTGCGGGGTTTGCTGAAGGAATTGCCACGGTCATACGAGTTGCCACCTTCGTTGTTGAAAGGACGATGGGGTCTATCGGAATCGCCGCCGAAGCTGCGAGGTTTGTCAAAGGAGTTGCCGCTGTCGCCAGAACTTTGGCGAGGACGGTCAAAAGAGTTTCCACCACTGCTGTTTCCACCAAAACGGGGACGGTCGGAATCACCACCATAACTACGGGGTTTGTCGTAGGAATTGCCACCGCTGTTTCCACCGAAACGGGGACGGTCAGAATCACTGCCGAAACGTGGACGATCGTTGCCACCACTGTTGCCGCCGAAACGGGGACGGTCATTGCTGGAACTGTTTCCACCAAAGCGTGGACGGTCAGAGGAAGTGCTACCACCTTCGCCGAAAGAACGGCGGGGACGGTCAAAGCTGTTACCGCTGTTGCTGTTGTCACCAAAGCTGCGACGTGGTTTGTCAAAGGAATTACCGTTGCTGCCGCCGTCGAAACGGGGACGGTCAGAAGAATTTCCACGGTTTTCAAAGGGTTTGCGATCGCCATCACGGCGTGCAGAAAATCCACCTTCATCAGGCTTTTTCTGCCAGTTGTCGTTGTCTGTCATTTGTCGTTTTTTGTTAAAAAAGTTGTTTTGAGAAAGAAAAATTAAATCCCGGTATAATTGTGCGGGGTGATTGCGCTCAGCTCGGCTTTCACAGCATCGCTCACGTTCAAATCCTGTATGAATGCCTTGATGGAGGTTTCCGTAATCGCTTCATTGGTGCGGGTCAGGGCCTTCAGGGCTTCATAAGGTTTAGGATAGCCTTCGCGGCGCAGAATGGTTTGAATGCCTTCTGCCACGACGGCCCAGTTCTTTTCGAGATCCGCATGCAATGCCTTCTCGTTGATCAATAATTTATTCAGCCCTTTCAGACTGCTTTGGAAAGCAATCAGGCTGTGGGCGAACGGCACACCGACGTTGCGAAGTACGGTGGAATCCGTCAAATCCCGTTGCAGGCGCGAAACCGGCAGTTTGGCTGCCAGATGCTCCAGTATGGCGTTGGCCACCCCGATGTTGCCTTCGGAATTTTCGAAGTCGATGGGGTTGACCTTATGTGGCATGGCGGATGAACCAACCTCGCCGTCTTTGATTTTTTGTTTGAAATATTCCATCGAAACGTACATCCAGAAGTCACGGTTCATGTCCATCAGGATGTTGTTGATGCGCTTCATGCCGTCAAATAGGGCGGCTAGATTGTCATAATTGGAAATCTGGGTGGTGAATTCCTCACGTTCCAGCCCCAAATATTGCGACAGAAAATGTTCACCAAACTTCTTCCAGTCGGTAGCGGGATAAGCCACATGGTGTGCATTGAAATTGCCGGTGGCTCCGCCGAACTTGGCTGAATGCGGTATCCGCTTAAGCTGCTCCACTTGCATGTTCAGTCTGTTCACAAAAACCATGATTTCCTTGCCCAAACGGGTTGGCGATGCCGGTTGTCCATGGGTTTTGGCCAGCATGGAAACATCCTTCCATTCCTCGGCGCGAGCTTTTAAAGCATCTATAACCTCCTGAAGTCCTGGATAATAGACTTCTTCCAAAGCCTCCTTGATGGAAAGCGGAACCGATGTATTGTTGATGTCCTGGGAAGTCAGTCCGAAATGGATGAACTCTTTGTATTCGTCCAGACCGAGACGGTCGAAAACTTCTTTCAGAAAGTATTCCACAGCCTTGACGTCGTGGTTGGTCACTTTCTCAATATCCTTGATGCTTTGTGCATTCTCTACCGTGAAGTTTTTATAGACCTCTCGAAGCTGTGCAAAGACGTTGGAGTTTACATTTTCAAGTTGCGGAAGGGGCAATTCGCAAAGGGCGATGAAATATTCAATTTCCACCTGAACCCTATAACGGATCAGTGCAAATTCGGAAAAATACGCGGCTAAGGAATCGGTTTTGGAACGATAGCGTCCATCGACTGGTGAAATCGCAGTCAAATCATTCAAATTCATTCTTCGTGTTTTATGTTTGGCATTCACTGCCACTATCCTTGTTACAACCTATTACAATCCGCATCCACAAAGGGATACCACTCATTTTTAAAGTTAGCGTTCCATCGATTTTCATCTAAAAAAAACCTCCATCGACAGAGGGAACAAAATTACTATTTTTCAATGACATTCTCCCCTATTTAGGCGTATTTTTTTCCAGCCTTCCGGAAAATGAGTTGACAAAAATTTGCGAGAGTAAAAATTAGCCGTATCTTTGTCGCGCTTTTGAAAAAACAACGTTTCGAGTAGCGAGTGCAGAGTCAAAGATTACTTTGGATATGCCAAGTCACGAGAAACGACTGTTTAGAATAAACGAATAGGGGCGTTTAGCTCAGCTGGTTCAGAGCATCTGCCTTACAAGCAGAGGGTCGGGGGTTCGAATCCCTCAACGCCCACCGTGTCTTATTAAGATATTCCCGATTAGTTGTGGGGTATTTTTAGAAAAGAAAAAGGTCTCTGTAAAATGTGACCAACCTTTCTATCACTGACATTGTTTTTTTCAACGAGTTTATTTCAAAGGCATCCCGAAAGGGCGTTTAGCTCAGCTGGTTCAGAGCATCTGCCTTACAAGCAGAGGGTCGGGGGTTCGAATCCCTCAACGCCCACAGGGCCTTATTAAGATGATCACACGAGTAGTGGGGTATTTTTAAAGAATAGGAGTAGTTTCGCAAAACAAATGCTTTTCTAAAATAGACCTGGTTTTTTCAAAAATGCCCGAAAGGGCTTTATTTTCAATCATCCCGAAAGGGCGTTTAGCCCATCTGGGTCACAAAAGGTAAAAGACACTTTACCGACAAATCAGGAAAAGCCTTCTAAATTCAACGTTTAGAGGGCTTTTTTCTTTGTTGTCTATACCAACCAAAAGACAAAGAAAAGCCAACTTTAACGATAAACTCGGTACTAAATCGGTACGGAGAATCGAAAAGTAAAAATCGTACCGATTTCTGTCATAAGTCCCTGAAAAGTCGCGCATTGTCCCAGAAAGACTCGCCCTGTTACATGTTCAATAACTTAGTTTTGAAACATTAAAAATGTAACAGTATGAGGAGCACATTCAATGTCCTTTTTTACATCAAAAGGAATGAGCCGAAAAAAGACGGCAGAGTAGTGATTATGGTTCGTATAACGATTAATGGTATCCGTTCCCAATTTAGTAGTAAGTTACTTGTACAACCCGAGCAGTGGGACAGCAAAAATGAACGGGTAAAAGGCCAGGTTGCTGAAGCGAGAAACCTGAACAGGTTACTTGAAAATATAGGTTCATCGCTAAACGTGCATTATAACAAATTTATGAGCATTGACGGGCATGTGACCCCTGAAAGGCTAAAAAACATTTTTCTGGGGCTTGAAGAACAGGAACAAACAATTATATCGTTTTTCGACAAGTATAACGACCAATACAAATTGAAAGTCGGAACGACCTCTACCCATAGAACTTATACCCGCTATCTTCTTACACGCGAACGGCTGGCTGAGTTTATGAAGAAGCGGTATAACCTTTCCGACATGCCGATAAATGAAATGACAGTTTCTTTTGTCGATGAGTTTTATTTGTATATCCGGAACAATACCGAATGCAACCATAATTCCTCCTTAAAATTTCTTCAACGGTTTCGGACAATTTTATATTTTGCCAAAAACAACGGGCTTAGTTTTAACGACCCGTTTGGTAGCTTTCGATTTCGGTACGACAAAGTAAATCGTGGGT
>Ga0209123_1000050_pt1 | contig 204930 bp, 177 predicted proteins | sample BarGraIncu00431A_FD_184500 | JGI IMG/M metagenome (GOLD analysis project Ga0209123, IMG submission 184500) | Arctic peat soil microbial communities from Barrow, Alaska, USA - Barrow Graham LP Incubations 004-31A (SPAdes) (version 2) | ecosystem: Environmental > Terrestrial > Soil > Wetlands >... | reverse complement strand
CGTCTTAGATAAATGTATTTTCCTGCTTTAATCCTTAGCGTACGGTTTGCTGGTAAGAACCCATTATACATAAAAATACCCTATAGGGCAGACTTTTTCAAGTGCCTACTCTATAGGGTACATTTTATATTCTTGACGAGGGCTTTTTCGGCCAAGGTAACAACGCTGTGGGCATGCCAGCGATAACAACCCCAGGAAATGGCTAGTGCAGATAAGACAAAAGAGATGAGTAACGGTGAATACTCAACAAGCTCTGGGATGTTGTTGAGTATGCCTCCCAATATAGATAAGCCACCAGAAAAAGTAAACCAGACGGCCTGCATTCGTCGCAGTCCGGCACTGTTGGTAATCCAGCGTAACGCAAACCAAAACGAAATCCCATATAAAAGATACCCGTTTACCCAAAGCATCCAATAAAAGCTACTAAACATAATCCGAATCGCGGCAGTGTCTGTCCAGATCTGCTGACTAAGCTGTTGGTGCCAAGAATCGGTTAAGATCACAGTCCACAAGCCAAGAATGATGATGGCAAATAACTGTTGACAGCGTAATACCAGAGATCTTTTCTGGTTGCTGATGTTCATGACAAACAGCATCCAAAAATACGGCACTAGGGAAAAAACAAGCAAGAACATCTTAAACCAAAAAATCTGTTCATCAAGGGTTGTTTTCGTAGTGAAAAAAAGAAAGAAGATCAGTCCCAGGCTTTTGCAATATTGGACATAGGTTTGGTACTTGATGCCGGGATTATTGCGAAATTGCCAGATATAGGTCCCCAAGACCAATAAACTCGCCGAAACCGATAAATAAATCCAAGCTGGTGTCAATAACGAATAGGATTTGATAAACATGAAAAACGCTCCAATCTAGGTAAATGGCATATTTGTAAGAATAAGTATTTATATTCCATCCTTCGATAAATAAGAGCAATTTCCTGCCTGGCGAAAAAGTATCTAGAAGCAGAAAAATAAAAAGGAAGAGGACGTTCTTTTTGCTTCAGTGAAATGAGGATGAAGCAAAAAAGAACATCACTACGTTTTACCTACTAAATGATGAGGCTGTCGGCATTGCTTACTTTCTGCACCGTTTGACCTGTTATAAAATATCAGGGACGGGTCTAACCCTTCTAATGTCGACAACTTAGTCCCCCTTCTCTGTCAATTGATATGTGGTGTTCGTCCTGTTTGATAAGTATAAGACGGTAGTGGCTATATCCTTTTTGCTCGAATCGTTGCTACTATTTTTTCAGTGGTTTCATCCTGTCCCCCTGTCCCAGGGTGTTGACATCAGAATGATTTGTATGATGTGTTATATGGCATTGAAAATGGCAGATATGGTAGCTTTCCGACAAGAGAATGGAAAGCCGGTTACTACTGCAACTGGGGCAATAAAGGTCGAGTTACTATCTTTTACTTGGTCTGTATTGTAATGCTCTGGTCTTGGCAATGCGCTAGCAGGTTCATTGAGAATAATAAAATCATCAGATAATATGAAAATACTAAATGCGTTTGTCTGCTATAAGAATTTGTTAGGTGGATTTGCAAGGCCTCGGCTCGCCTTTACCAAATTATGGAAATTATTAAAACCTGCGAAGTTCGCAGGTTTTTTGCTGTTTAAAAGAATGTTTTTATTATTTTCCAAGAAATATCATCTCTATTGTTGGTCTGTCAGAGTAACAGGAATTCATTAAAGTATTATTTTTAAGAAGTAGATGACCCGGAAAGCTGGTCATATTAGGGCTGAGAGATGAACGATTGTTTTTTCGACGAAATCGGAAATTATCCTTTTATTTCTGATTGTTATGGACATTAGAGAGTGGGACAAAGGGACAGGATACTTGTCCCAAAATAAGGCTGATTTTAACAGATCGAGAAATCGTTGAACATTTTAGAAGACTTGGAATTACATCGATGGGATCAATTCGCTAGAATAAGCAAAGTGTAGCGCGATTATATAATAAAGCAAGGTGCGAGCTGCGAAGCATCACGCAAAAGCGTGATGTTTCCTCTTGGAGTTGGAAGTAATTCCATTTTCATTAGTAAGTTATTAACATACAATAGGAAAATCCTATCAGGTAATGCCTAACCAGTAGCCTGTACCTAGTCCTTGGAGCCGAAATGGTAACACTAGGTTTAAGCGTAGGGCGGGGAGCAAACGAGCCGAAACGAAAGTGAATCGATTGAGCCACAAAATTAGTATCTAAATGAAGAGGTCGATACTGTCTTGTTGGTAGCAGACAAAATCATGCAAATCGAAATGGTGAGATTTGTATGACTCTTCCGGGGTCTGAGGGCTTGGCGAGTTTGATGATAAGTATGCTAATAGAACAGCTGAGATCCTATAATGTCTGGAAACAGTATGAGAAGTCAAGCAAGAGCCGTATGCCTTAATAGGGCACGTACGGTTCTGTAGAGGAGCATGGGCGGAAATGCCCATGCTTACTCAAGTAATGAAATTAGAGGGTGTTATAATAAGGCAATTGGCAAGGATGATAGGATTATCAAAAAGTGTAATTGATCGAATGTAGAGGGACAAGTATCCTGTCCCCATGTCCCTTCTGATTATACAATTACGTACAATAATGTGCGGTTCTGTTGAACTAATAGGTTCATTACACTAAGAGTAAAGAACTAACTGTAGATATACGCGGGTTATAGGGGTGGCACGTTTCATGCATTAGTAATAAGTGATTCATCTAATCAGTGCGAGGTAGCACTCGAGGTAAAAGTACGATATAGCTTGAACTATAGACATTGACTCCAATATTGGGGATTTGAACCGGTTAGAGTGATCTTGGAAAAAAGTAAAAAAAGAGGAGTGGCGAATATGAATGAAGATATTCTGAAAGGAAAATGAAAAGAAATCAAAGGGAGTGTAAAAACGAAGTGGGGTAATCTTACTGATGACGACCTCACTGAGGTAGAGGGAATACAAGAAAAACTGTTAGGGCTTTTGCAGATGAAATATGGATATTCCAAGGGAAAAGCTGAGGAAGAATACAAGGAGGGAGAAATGTTGTAATGAAAACTGTGATAACCTTCCCGAAAGACTTTTGGTGGGGCTCAGCTTGGTCGGCCGAACAAGCTGAAGGACAAGGAACTACAGGGAAGTCTGAAACGATTTGGGACCATTGGTTTAAAGAAGAACCCAATCGATTTTACAATAAAATTGGCCCCCAAGTCACAACAGATCATTTTAATCGGTACAAAGAAGATATCCAATTGATGAAAAAAACTGGACACAATTCATTTAGACTTTCTATTTCATGGGCTCGCATGTTTCCTGCTGGTGGCACTGGCAAGGTAAATGCTAAAGCAATTACCTTTTATCGGGACTTACTGACAGAAATGAATACCAATGGAATTAAACCCTTTGTAAATCTTTATCATTTTGATATGCCTTATGTTTTACAAGAACAAGGTGGCTGGGAATCCCGGGCAGTTGTGGCTGCTTATGTACATTATGCCAAAACTTGTTTTGAAAACTTTGGTGATTTAGTGTATCAGTGGTTCACTTTTAATGAACCACTAGGACCAATTTTGGGTAGTTATTTGGAAGGATTCCATTATCCTTTTACCCTTGATTTTAAAAAAGGTGTTCAAGCTGCTTTTAATACGATTTTAGCCCATTCCTTAGCGATACAAGCATTTAAAGAATATCACTTATCAACAAAAATTGGCGTAATTTTAAACTTAAGTCCAACTTATCCTAGAAGTCAACATCCAGCCGATGTTGAAGCCGCCAATATGGTAGATGTCTTATATACACGAAGCTTTTTAGATCCAATGGTTAAAGGAACTTTTCCCGCAAAATTAGTAAGAATATTAAAAAAATATGACCAAATGCCTTTTTACAAGGAAAAGGATTTAGAGATTATTAAGAATAATACCAGTCAACTCTTAGGGCTTAATTATTATGAACCACGGAGAGTCAAAGCTCGCCTAACTGCCATTAATACGAATGGTCCCTTTTTGCCTGAATGGTTTTTTGAAAATTTTGATATGCCAGGCAAAAGCATGAATATTTATCGTGGTTGGGAAATTTACGAAAAAGGTATTTATGATTTATGCATTGACATTCGTGATCATTATGGGAATATTGAATCCTTTATTGCGGAGAATGGTATGGGTGTGGCAGATGAAGAACGCTTTATAAACAAGGAAGGGCAAGTTATCGATGACTACAGAATCGACTTTATCAAAAATCATTTAGCATATGTTCATAAAGCCATCGCGGAAGGTTGTGCAATAAAAGGCTATCATTTATGGACATTCATCGATTGTTGGTCATGGATTAATGCTTACAAAAACAGATACGGTCTCGTATCCTTAGATGTGGCAACGCAAAAGCGCACCATCAAAAAAAGTGGCGAATTTTACAAAGAGGTCAGCAGTAACAATGGCTTTGAATATGACACAGCAACGTTAGTATAGGAGGATAATAACATGACTAGTTTATCGAAAAGCAGCTTAACTGATAGACTTGCCCATATCGCGCAAGCAATGGGTGGTCAAATTCATTTAAGAACCTTAAGAGACGCTTTTGCTTCAATCATGCCCTTTATGATTTTAGCAGGATTTATGACCTTAATTAATTCTGTTTTTTTAGATCCAGTTGGTTTTATGGGCAAATTTATCAAACCTGAAACATTAACAACTTGGCAATCCATTGGAACTTCGATCACCAATGGTACCTTAAATATCATGACCTTGTTAGTCGCTGTGGCAATTTCATATCATTTATGTGTGAATCGTGGGTATAAAAATGTGATTGCGCCAATTTTGGTTTCTTTATCAACCATGATCGTGATCACCCCCTTAACCATCCTGTTCACACCCACTGGTTCAACTGAGAAGTTTTTAGTTCCAGGGGTCATTCCTGTCAGTTATACCAGTGCTTCTGGTATGTTTGTCGCGATTATTGTCGGGTTAATTGCAACCGATCTATTTATTAAATTCTCTGCTAATAAAAAACTGCAAATAAACATTGCTGGCAATATTCCACCCGCGGTCATTAAATCTTTTAATGTTTTAATTCCCATCATGTTAAATATTTTGATTTTTGCTGTTGTTTCCTTTGCCCTAAAGCAATTACTTAATTTAGATTTTAATGCTTTAATTACAATGGTGATTACCAAACCACTTAGCTACGTAACCACTAGCCTACCAGGGTTTTTATTAATTACCAGTATTGCCAATTTATTCTTTGGTTTTGGTATTCACCAAGCGGTTATTTCAGGTGCCTTACTCGATCCCTTCCTCTTGCAAAATATGCAGGATAATATGATTGCTTATACCAATCATCAAGAAATTCCCCACATTATCAATATGGCTTTCAAAGATACTTTTGCCGTAATGGGTGGTTCGGGAAATACAATTTCGTTATTGATTGCCATTTTCATCTTCAGTAAACGAACTGATTATCGAGATACATCTAAGATGTCTTTAGTCCCATGCCTATTCAATATTAGTGAACCTATTATTTTTGGCTTGCCTATTGTGTTCAATCCCATGTTAATTATCCCCTTTGTACTCGCACCAATTTTTTCTCTAACCGTTGCCTACTTTGCAACAGTCGCTGGTTTTATCAATCACGTAGTCGTTCAAATACCATGGACAACGCCACCTGTTCTGTCTGGTTTCTTAGCCACTGGTGGGGATTGGCGAGCTGCTGCTTTACAGATTTTAATTATTATTGCTACAGTATTTATTTATCTGCCTTTTCTCAAAATAGATGAACATGTGAGTCAAATGCAGTTATCAAAACAACAAAATGAGGAGTAGATTAAGATGAAAAATATATTATTAGTCTGTAATCAAGGTATGTCTACCAGTTTTTTAGTGGAAAAGATGAAAACTGTTGCTAAAAATGAAAATCTAGCCATCCATATTTGGGCAGTGTCGGATGCCGAATTAAATGATAATTGGGAGCAGGCCGATATTATTTTGCTAGGCCCACAAGTGGGCTATTTAAAAGCTAATACGGAAAAAGTGGTTCAACATAGTAAACCCGTGGAGGTCATTGATTTTGTTGATTATGGACGGGCCAATGGAAAAGCCGTCTTAGATAAAGCCTTAAAAATCATTGAAGCGAAGGGATGAAAGGGGATCTTTGACAATGGAAGGAAATGAATTGATTGCATTCCAAATTATTAGTAATGTGGGAATGGCGAAATCTAAGTTTATTGCAGGGCTAAATTTTGCTAAACTCAATGACTATGTAAACGCTGAAGCAGCCATTATCGAAGGACAAACTTTTCTAACGGCAGGGCATAAAATTCATAGTGACATCATCCAACAAGAAGCCCAGGGACATAAAACCGAGTTTTCACTCCTGTTAATGCATGCCGAAGATCAATTCATGACTGTCGAAACATTAAAACTTATTATTGTAGAATTAATTGCAATGCGCAAAGAATTCATTCGAGTATAATCATAAAAAGGCTTTCTTCCCCAGGAAGAAAGCCTTAGACTGTAGACAAAAGCAAATGCCTCTATCAATATGGTATAATTAAGTCATAAATTGATAGGGGTGTTTTTATGCAGGGAACAAAGGGACAGAATACTTGTCCCAGAATGAGGTTGATTTTAACAGATCAAGATATCGCTGAATATTTTAGAATACTTGGAATTGCATCGATGGATCAATTCCCTAGAATAAGCAAAGTGCAGCGCGATGATATAATAAAGCAAGTAATGAAATTGGAGAGTGTTATAATAAGGCAATTGGCAAGGATGATAGGATTATCAAAAAGTATAATTGATCGAATATAGAGGGACAGGTATCCTGTCCCCATGTCCCTGTGAGGCACTGGCGATATCTGTGGCGAAAATTCACAAGGTATCTGAAATTATTGGGCTCATCAAGAAGCAGAATTATCTGTGCGTATTTAGCAACGAGCGAAAAAGCAGAGCTAATAAAGGCTTATTCAATCAAATTATCAGTGCCGTCAAATAAGAACATAATATGGGATATATTTGTTTTGTGCTATAATAGTGTAAAATCCTAGGTTAGGAGTGAAATAAATGTACCATGAGCTGTTTGGCGGACCGTGGAGTAACAAAATAAGATACCGGATGTTTGTTTTGCAGTTAGCGAGCATAATATTTAACGACTAACGTGGATGCATTGCCGACAATTTACTCCGAATGGCCGCTGCTATGAACCCTGATGGGGGGATAGGCAATAACGTTGCCCATAGTTTTGAATCAGACGGAATTGGCTGTTATTATCGGCTGTTCCCGCCAAACCATCAACCGGATACTTAATAATTTTTTGCAGCAAGGGTTAATTGGCTATTAGGGGAAGTATATTGTAATCAAAATAATGTATGCTTATCTAAATAATAAAGGAAGCAGGTATTTTTATGGAAAGAAAAAATATTTGGATGAAATATGATGAAAAAGAATTGAGTGAATTAGAAGTGCTCAATAAGAAATATTTAAAATTCTTAGATGGTGGAAAAACAGAAAGAGAATGCGTGAAAATTTCTGTAGAAATGGCAGAAGAAGCCGGTTATAAAAATCTTGTAGACATTATAAAAAATAAGATAACGTTAAAGTCCGGAGACAAAGTGTATGCTACCAATATGAAAAAAGCAATTGCCTTATTTTTGATTGGTGACAATCCAATCGAAGAAGGAATGAATATTTTAGGGGCACACATAGATTCTCCGAGACTTGATATTAAGCAGAATCCATTATATGAAGACACTGAGTTTGCTTATCTTGATACCCATTATTATGGAGGAATAAAAAAATATCAGTGGGTTACTATACCGCTTGCCATTCACGGGGTTATCGTTAAAAAAGATGGAACGGTTGTTGAAATAGTAATTGGTGAAGATGCTAAAGACCCTGTTGTGTTTATTTCCGATTTACTGATCCATTTATCACAAGAACAGCTTGAAAAGAAGGCAAATAAGGTCATTGAAGGTGAAGACCTTAATATCATTATTGGAAATAAACCATTAAAAGGTGAAGAAAAAGATGCTGTCAAAAAACAGATGTTAAAACTTCTCAAGGATACATATGATATTGAAGAGGAAGATTTTATTTCTGCGGAATTAGAAGTGGTTCCAGCAGGAAACGCAAGGGAAGCAGGGATTGATAAGAGCATGATTATGGCTTATGGTCATGATGATAGGGTATGCGCTTATACTTCCCTAACAGCAATGCTTGAGTTCGGCAGCGTAAAAAGAACGGCCTGTACAATTCTTGTAGACAAAGAAGAGATCGGTAGTGTTGGCGCAACTAGCATGCAATCAAAGTTCTTTGAAAATACAGTAGCAGAAATATTAAATGCAATGGGCGGATACTCAGAGCTTATACTTAGAAGAACACTTACTAATTCAAGAATGTTATCAGCAGATGTCAGTGCGGCGTTTGATCCAACATTTTCCTCAGCATTTGAAAAGAAAAATGCAGCTTATTTTGCTAAAGGAATGGTATTCAACAAGTTTACAGGCGCAAGGGGGAAATCTGGTTCAAATGATGCAAATGCAGAATACATTGCAAAATTAAGACACATTTTGGATGAAAATAAAGTTGCTTATCAAACAGCGGAACTTGGGAAGGTTGATTTTGGTGGCGGTGGTACCATTGCTTATATATTGGCCCTTTATGGCATGCAAGTAATAGACTGCGGTGTGGCAGTGCTTAATATGCATGCTCCTTGGGAAGTTGTAAGCAAGGCGGATGTATACGAAACGACAAAGGGGTACAGGGCCTTTTTATCGTCACTATAAGAACTGCAAGGTGTTACAATAAGACAATTGACAAGGATGACAGGATTATCAAAAAGTATAATGGATCGAATGTAAGAGGGACAGGTATCCTGTCCCCCTGTCCCTCTGAAGCTACGAATTTCGTGGCTTTTTTGCTTTGTGTGGGGACAATCTAATAATAGTTTTCGTCGCTATCAGCGACACGGAGAACCCTAACTAATCTTAAACGGCAACCGACAAATGTTGATTTGCAAGGTCATGTCTCGCTTCTACCATATAAAACCTTTATAAAAAAGATGAAATCCTAATCATGCAATTTTTATCGAAAGATGGAGGAAAGAAGTGAGCACATACTAATATAAATTAAATTTTAAAAATAGGAGGAATATTCCAAAAAAAAATAGAATACGTAACATATGGAAATAAATATTCTATATGTGAAATAAATATTCAATAATAGAAAAATAAAATACTATTTCTGTTATAATACTTGCTATTATCGGTGAAATTTTTACGCAAAATTTTCTAGTATGTCACAAAGAAGAGGTCTGGAGCTTTGATTTATCAGCGCTAACAATCACTATTCTAGGTAACTTTATACCACATAGCGGAGAAAAATCATATAAATAGGAGATTATGGGGAGAAAGTGGGAAGACGTTAGGTTTGCCCGTATAAAAGTAGCGCTACCTCTATTTTACGGTGACCAACCGCCAGTGAGAGGTTACGAGAAGTTCCTAATTTGGCGGAGGGATACAAAACATAACACAAGGAGGAGAAACAATGAAGAGAACTTTATTAATAATTCTATTGTCTATAGTTGTTGTCGGGGTGATTTCAACTGCGTCTGCGGCCCCATCCAATCAGGGGACGGTGCCGACTAAAGTAGCCTTGTATTCCACCGTTGGTGAAACTCTTTATCATTACGATCTGGATGCCACCAGCGGGGATCTCACTCTCCGTGATTCAGTTGTACTACCAGTAAAAATTCATTATGTGGCTGCCGACCCTTCAGCAAACTTTATCTACGTTGGGTCAAGCAATTTGGGTGTAGGTGAAAATGGTAAGCATTATCTGAGTGCATTTAAAATTGACCCGGTTACGGGTGCGTTGCAAGAAAATGGGCCAGACGTGGCACTGCCAGAGAGGCCGATCAATATCACAGTGGACAAAAAAGCGGAACATGTTGTAATTGCCTACAACAGGTCGGCGACTTTGGATTCTTACGAAATTATGGCCAATGGGTCGGTCGGTCGGGCTGTGATTCAACCCGAGAGACCTGATGCCGCTATCTATCCTCATCAGGTCCGGATGTTGCCATCTGGTGATGCTGTAGTTGCAGTCGGGCGAGGAAATGATGCAACGACAACCAAACCTGAGGATATCGGTCATCTAACTATTTTCCACTACAATAACGGTGTGCTTTCCCAGTCACAAAAACTTAATATGGTTCCAGGCATCGGGCCCCGCCATCTCGATTTCCACCCCACTCAGCCATGGATTTATATTTCAGTCGAGCGTGGTAATAAACTGATGATGTATACACTGAAGGATAATTCCTTTAGTGCGGAGCCTATTTTCAAAAAGGAATTGCTAGCCGACGTCAACCTAAAAAATCAACGGGCTGGGGCAATTCATGTACATCCAAATGGCAAATTTGTATATGTGTCCAACCGCAACGACGCGACCGTTAAGGCAAAGTCCGGACAGGCCGTCTTAGCTGGTGGCGAGAACAATATTGCAGTCTTTGCTATCGACCAGACTACCGGTGAACCCACCATTATTCAGCATTTGGATACACGCGGGATTGAGGCTAGGACTTTTACTATCGATCCGAGTGGACGTTTCCTTATTGTAGCCAACCAGGAACAACGACTAGGACAGGATGGGAAATTAATTTCATCGGGATTGGTCGTATTTCGAATTGGTACCGATGGTAAGCTTGAATTTGCACGCAAGTACGACATTGACTCTCAAGGCAAGGATCTACTTTGGATAGGATCTGTTGCACTGCCTGGCAGTAAGTAACTATTGTGTGGGATGTAGACATTTATTCCAAAGAAAAGTAGACCCACGCAATAAATTAATTTATCGTTGTAAAAAAGTAAACTAGACTGCTTTTAGTGAGCTGTCTAGTTTACTTTTTAATATTTTTATGAAGTCGCAAATTTCGTGGTTTTTTTCTTTGTGTGGTTTTGAAAGGTTTTGGATAACTCCACTAGCTGACACCGAAATTCTTTTAATAAGAGAAAAAAGCTAATTTTAACGGTGTAGCGCATACCGAATGCTAAAAAAAGACTTGATAGGCTCAAGTTTTAGAAAAATTATGATTATTTGCGGTTCAATTTGATTCGCTAAATAGGTGGATTTGCAAGGCATGACTCGCCTCCACTATTTAAATCTAGAATACTTATGAAGTCATGAATTTCATGGCTTCTTTATTATATGTGATTTTATAACGACGTCAATGGGGGCAGTATTTTTTTGAATACTTTACTTAATATCTCAAATTTCGCATATTAAAAAGTACCCATGCACCTTGAAAATTCAATAATAGTTGGCATAAAAATAGCACGAATCCTCCGTTTTTTAGTATAATTGAGTCGCTAAAAATAAATTAACCAAAACGGAGGCTCATGCCATGAAATTTATAGCACAAAACTACCAAGAGGATAAAGCTGTTTCAGACTCAATCAATAATTTTTTAAAAACCTACAAAATTTCTTCGATACTTAGAGCAGCAAATGCATATAAAAAGAAAGGCATTGCCGTAACCAGCATCTTTATGTATCTCTTCAGCCTAATTTTTACTCAACGTTCCATGTATATGAATATGCTTATGGGAAAGAATGCTTCAGGATTTTCTAAGGAGACCGTTTACCGCTTTTTAAAATCTTTTCATATCAACTGGCTTCGATTTACTTCCTTGCTTTGCGCACGGATTGCCTCTGAAAGTATTGAACATCTTACCGATATAAACCGCGTTAATGTTTTGATTGTTGATGATTCCCAAAACCACTATTAGCAAAGCTAAAGCTTTGTATCTGAGATGAATCATTGCTATTTGAATAGTGCCAAGTATTGAATTTTCAAGGTGCATGGTTGATTATCTATGTGCGAAGTTTGAGTTAATATCTAAAAAAGAGAGTAGCTAAGTCTTACATAGAACCGTGACGATTTAGTACCGTCCCCGTTGACACCCTATTAGCAGATCAAGAAATTGTTGAATACTTTAGAAGACTTGGAATTATGACGATGGATTAATTTGCTAGAATCAATGAGGCTCAGCGAGATGGTATACTAAAACAAGTAAAGAAATTAGAGGGTGTTACAATAAGGCAATTGGCAAGGATAACAGGACGATCAAAAAGTATAATTGATCGAATGTAAGAGGGACAAGTATCCTGTCCCCCTGTCCCAGGGTATTGACATCAGAATGATTTTTATGATATGTTATGTGGTATTGAAAATGGCAGAGTGGAATATCAATATGGAATCTATTAACCATACCATTATCATGGGCATCAATTGTAGCTCTGAAGATGACGCCCCAATAAGCCGAAAATCTGGTGACCACCGAGCCAATGAATAGGGTATTCACATGATCAATAAGCGGGTATCGTAACCCTCATTGATTATGTATCGGCGTTGGCGATCGTAACGTCAATAGTTTAGAAGATAGGAAAAAGGTAGGAGAATGATTATGGAACAACAATCCTTCAATCAGACAAAACAACTGGTCTATGCAGCATTGGGCATTGCCCTCGTTTTTATTTGTACGGTATTTGTAAATGTTCGTCTACCCATTGCCGCCAATGGCGGTTTAGTTCATTTGGGGAATGTGCCCCTCTTTATTATTGCTATTCTTTACGGACGCCGGTTTGGCGCTTTGGCGGGAGGAATCGGCATGGCTCTTTTTGATGTGGTGGGTGGCTGGCTTTTATGGGCTCCCTTTACGTTGGTCATTGTCGGTCTCATGGGGTATACGGTCGGCGCTATCTGTGAAAAACGACGTTCCCTGACGGCGTATGTCCTGGCCTTGTCAGCGGCTTGTCTCATTAAGGTAGTTGGCTATTATGGTGCTGAAGGGATTATTTACGGCAATTGGCTGGCGCCGATGACATCGGTGCCCGGTAATCTCGTTCAGATAGGCGTAGCGGCAGTGATCGTATTGCCTGTCTTGGCCAAGTTGAGAAAGAATATGCCTGCTTCTTCATGGGCAGGAGGTCACAAATAAAAAAAAATAATTTTAATTGCCACGATTAAATAGAACTATTTGATGGTCACACTAATGTCTTAGCCAGAAGACTAAGACGCTAGTGATGATAATTTAACAGCTATATAGCCTATGATTGGCTAATGAACAATTAGTATAAAACATAATGATCGTGTTAGGATAACCTGTGGGAGAGAAATCTCTTACAGGTTATTTTATTGTCCCAAAGAGGTGGATTTGCAGAGTTGTGGATCAGTAAAGTCAACAATGTGTCTGTCCCTTGTGCGTGGCATTGAAACATTGGAAGTAGGTTGATTCAAGGCCTTGGCAGGTCGTATAATAAAAAAAAACTGCAACGTTTAAAAACGTTACAGACTTTAGTATCAGTTATAAATTTGCGAAGAGACACTGCTGGCCAGCTTCGCATAATGACTTTCCTTTTGAAAAGGGAATTTTCTAAGCTAAATCTTTATTGTAAAGACCACCGCGTAATTTGTAGAGAATAGGTTCAAATGCCACTCCACGTTCAAAAGCATCTTCTACGTCATTGCTAACAATCATTGCATCCCGCACGAAATTTGCTGCACTTTCTACGCTTTCTTTTAGAGTGTAGCCACTGACGACGCCTGCTGTAAGTACACTGGTGAAAAGGTCTCCTGTGCCGTGCATCTGGTAAGGGAGGAGATCAACTGCTACTTCGAAGTAAGAATGATCTTCACTCATGGCGCAGTTATACAAGGAATCTCCTCGAACGACACCGGTTAATACCACATTTTTAGCACCCATTTCAATGATTTCAGCGCAGAGTTTGCGAGAGGCGTCTTTATCAACTTCTAGGTCTACATAATCCTTGCCGGTAAGGATATAAGCTTCTGTAAGGTTTGGAGTAACGATATCGGCAATTGAAGCAAGATCCCGCATGGTATTGCACATTGTTGGTGTATAGGTTTTAATGATTATGCCATTATCGCCCATTACAGGGTCGACTATTTTTAATGCGCAGTTGAAATCCAGCATGAAGTTTTTAACGATTTGGATTTGCTCTGCCGAACCTAAGAATCCACTATAAGCACAGTCTGTCTTAAAACCAATTTCTTTCCAATGAGTGATAATTTCATCCATTTGGGGAGTAAAGTCAAAGAATCTGAACCCTGGTAAAAGAGTGTTCGTAGATAATAATGCAGTGGGAAGAGGGCAAACCTCGATTCCAGTTGCTGATATTACTGGAATGGCCACTGTAAGTGAGCATTTACCATACCCGGACATATCGTGGATTGCCACAACTCTTGCAAGTTTTTGTTTCATATTAATATTATCCTCCAGTACTTATTTTGTTGCGTTACGATAGTGAGAAAGAGGTCATCGTATAAGTTAGGGGTTTAAAAAAACATAATTGTATTATATGATGAATTTGGACCTTTTGAAATAGACAGAAAGTATAATTTTAGTAGGCACAGTTTAAAGAAGTCATCTTGTCATACTGATCTTTATAAGTAGTAAAACAGGAGGGTTCTAGTGGGGAAAATAAAGTCATAATAGAATCATGATCATAAACTTGAAAATTGAGGTAAAGGAGAGTAGAATATGCATTCCTATTTTATAGTGATATGTCTAATGTTTGTTAACTTTTCCGTGGGATTTGCTCAGCCTCTCGTGAATATTTCTGAGGAAGAGGCTCTTACGTATGGTGTAGATCAGATGACCCTGGAAGAGAAGGTCGGGCAATTATTTATGGTAGCTTTTCGACAAGAGAATGGGAAGCCGGTTACGACTGCAACTGGGGCAATAAAGGCTGAGTTACAAGAGTATCATTTGGGCGGAGTGGTTTTATTCGGTGAAAATTTTATTGATATAAAACAAACAGTTAAACTAACGATGGATTTGCAACAAGTGGTAGGCCCAATTCCTTTATTTATTGCCGTTGACCAAGAGGGTGGGCGGGTTAATCGATTTCATTTCGGCACTGATTTACCAGGTAATATGGCATTAGGGGCCTCTGGGAAAGCCAGTAATTCCTACATAGCAGGAAATATTTTAGGCAAGGAATTAGCGGTGCTAGGAATTAATATTGACTTAGCGCCTGTGCTAGATATTAATAGCAATCAAGATAATCCAGTGATTGGTATTCGTTCCTTTGGGGCTGATGGGCAAATGGTAACAAAGATGGGAACGGCGTATATACAAGGCTTGCATGCTGGAGGCGTCATGGCAACAATCAAGCACTTTCCCGGACATGGTGATACTTCACTAGATTCTCATTTGGGTCTACCTATTGTTTTATATGGGAAAAACCATTTGAGTGAACTGGAGATAAAACCTTTTCGCGAAAACCTTTCTGTTACTGATATGGTGATGGCGGCTCATATCGCCTTTCCTGAATTGGATGATACTAAGGTTATATCAAAAAAAGACGGACAGTCATTTTTTTTACCAGCGAGCCTTTCTCATAAAATTTTAACAGAGCTTTTGCGGGAGAGTTTGGGCTATGATGGTGTAATCATAACCGATGCCTTAGACATGAAGGCTATTACAGAGCATTTTGGTCCTGAGAAAGCGGTAGTAGGGGCGATTCAAGCTGGTGCGGATATTTTGCTTATGCCAAGTGATTTGCCTAAGGCATATGCGGGAGTGATCGAGGCTATAAAAACAGGCGTCATTTCTGAAGACCGGATCAACCAGTCGGTGAAGCGGATTTTGCGTCTAAAGCGTCAATGGATGACTCCCCCAAAGACTCCCCAAAGTATGTTGCTTACTACAGCACAAAGTACAGTGGGCAGCAAAGAACATCAGGAGCAGGAAAGAAAATTGGCTTATGAAGCAGTAACGTTAGTAAAGAACGAAGAGTGTACGTTGCCTTTAACGGCAAAAAATGATAGTAGGATTGTATTAGTTGCGCCACGAGCAGAAATATTGAATGTTATGGGCGAAGCCGTTCTTACCCAGATGAAGGCAGGTGGATATCAAGAGGCCAAGATTACCCCTATTTCCTATGGAAATCTTGGTGAGCTGACCACAACTCAGAAAGCAATAATTGACGAGAATGATTATATCATACTTGCCACGTATAGTTCCACACTAGCCAGTAGTATGCCAGGGCGAATAACTGGAGCTGGTTTTATCGCAGCACTTATCCAGTATGCTGATCTAAGGAAGAAACAAGTGATTGTTATCGGGATGGGAACGCCGTATGATATTTTATATCTCCAAGGGGCAAAGGCTTATCTCGCTGTATATGGAACGAATGCTACAAATATTCAAGCTGGTATGGCAGCTGTTTTTGGCAATCTTAGTCCTTCAGGAAAATTGCCTGTATCGATACAAGAGCAAGGAAAGATCTTGTTTGAAATAGGATATGGACTTAATTATTAATTAGGTATTTATCTTTTACTTGGTCTGTATTGTAATGCTCTGGTCTTGGCAATGCACTAGCAGGTTCATTGAGAATAGTAAAATCATCAGATAATATGTAAATATGTACAATAATTTACATATTATACCATATACGCATACCCCTATGGTATAGTTGCAGAATGAGTAGGCTATCCTCTAGTTGTTATTTTGGTCTATTGTTGACTGATTTGTCGAAAAGTTATCTCTTCCATTATCTTGATAATGACATAAATTTTAAAAAATAAAATGTATACTCAGACTGCAGTATAAATACATTACTGTTGGAGATCATAGATGGCTAAGGCATATTGTCTTAGAGTATGTTTCTCTTTATCAGTTTAAATTACAGTTTGGGAGGAAAGGCAATGTATCGTACGGTGTGCTTGGTACTAGGTTTATTGTTTTTGATGGTTCCAGGTGTCTTTGCTAAGACGGTTGGTGATGATTTAGGCTACCAATATACGAGTGATAGTGATGGTGTTCGTAACCAGTCAATTAGTTACTCCAGTAGCACAGAAGATGTAGAAAAACCCTTTTCCTATACAGTCAATTTAACGCGCTACACTCAAAAAAATGCCACATCCATCAACGAATATTCATTGATTGGCCAATGGCGGAAGGAGTTGCCCAAGGATCAAGCGTGGACAGTTTGGGCAGGTGCTGCTCGTAACGATCTATACACCTTCATGCCTGTTTCAGTGATGTATGAAAAACGAATTTCCACCAAAGAAAATATATGGATTGATTATTCTCGTGAAAATATTGGCACAGTAGAGGCTTATCAGGCTCGGATTTACATGAATGCCTATTCGCTTGCCTACTTGAACCGACTTAACAGTAAGATGGATTTAACAGCGACTGTAACAAGGAATTCTTATACAGATGGCAATCAACAAAATCTAGCAAAGTTGGAATTGGAGTCTAGATTTTCTCGCCAATTTAAAAGTATATTGATTGGCAGTTATAACGATGCAGATCGGGCTAATTTTGGAACTTATTATGCTCCAAAAGACGAAAAAGTATTGTCGATTCGGCCAGAGTATACCGTGGGAATTGGGCAGGGTTATTTGACTTTGAGCACTACCCAGGGCCTGTTAGCACGGAATTCAACGGGACATATCAGAGTTTATGATTATAATATAAACTATCAAATTGGTAGCTTTTCGACAGGATATACCTATTCGAAAGAAGATACATACACATCTAGGACTTATAAAATAAGCCACCAGACGGAGTGGTAAGATGATTGAGGGAATAACCGTCTATCAATTTGTTTATGCAATTGTCATGGCATTAGGGGTAGTAGATATTTTATTATTAATTACCATATATGCAGCTAGGCTCGTTAATCTCGTAGATAAAAGGCTGTTTGCTTTCTATTCAGGGCAAGTGTACCAATTAATGGGTGCACTTGCGACGGGAGTAGCGGATGAATTATTGCCAGTTATTAAAAAAAATATTTGGTCGCGACGTGCTTTTTTAGTTGTTTGTTGTGAAGAAATGCCCCGCCTTAATCAAGTGGGAAAAATTAGACTTTCTGTGATCTTGGAGACACAAGGGGTTATAGATTATCTAATTGTTTTGCTTACCAGTGTGTCGACGGCACAGCGATTGAGGGCTTGTTATTATTTGGGACAACTACACTCTGAAAAAGCTGTACCGTGCCTAAAAAAAATGATTGTCAGCCGCGAATATCACTTAAGCCAAGCTGCGTTGGTCGCCTTAGCTAAGATTGGGCGTAATTCTGGGATCTCAATCGTATTAGAAAAATTGCTAGGTGATAAGCGCTATCCGGTAGAACGGATGGCCGATATTGTGTCTGTCATCATGCAGCACAAGCCTCAGAGGCTTTTAAGAATGGCTATTGAGACAACTAATATAGAAATGAAGGTAATAGCAGTGGCTGCTTTAGGTAGAAGTAAGTATGAAGAGGCGTTCCCCTTATTTGTGGAATTACTACAACACTCTGATAGTGAAATCCGGGTTAAAAGTGCAAAAGGACTGATTGGTTCTAATTACCAGCCAGCCATAGGCATCTTAATCGATAGATTGAAAAATGATGATTCCTGGGTAGTAAAGGTTGCATGTGCCAGAGCTCTCGGTTCATTACAAGCTTTTGAAGCCGTAGGAGCTTTGTTTGACGCTTTGCGTCATACTAATTGGTGGGTAAGAACAGCTGTTGTAGATGCTTTGATTACGATGGGGACCTCAATCATTCCTTTCATTCAACGCCAAGTGAGGATAGAAACGGATACGTTTGCACATGATAGGTTAGAAGAAATCTTACAGTACTTTGAAATTGGTAAGGTGATTGGAGGCGGTTTTAACGGTGGGAATATGGATTAGAGACATAGCAATGTCCTTTGGATATTTATTTTTATATTATTCCATTGCACTAAATTTAAGCTATTTATTGATGGCACTAAATTCCTTTTTTAGAACAATGGGCTATTTTGGCCGCATTACATGGTGGGACTTTGATCTGGTTACAAAATCTAATTATACTTCGCCTATTTCGATTTTATCACCGGCTCACAACGAAGAACGGAATATTATCGAAAGTGTTCGCTCGTTACTTTCTCTCAACTATCCCAATTATGAAGTGGTTGTGGTCAATGATGGCTCAACTGACGGGACTCTGAAATTGCTAATCGAAGAATACAAACTAGAATTGGTAAATCAGGTATACAAACTGCAACTACCGACTAAGCCTATAAAAGGTATCTATGTTTCGACCGTACATTGTAATTTGCGTGTTATTGATAAAGAACAGGGCGGGAAAGCAGATGCGTTAAATGCTGGAATTAATGTTACCAAATATCCTTTGTTTTGTGCAGTAGACGCTGATACCATTTTAGAAAAAGATGCATTACTTCGGATAGCGAAACCCATGTTGGAGGATGATACAGTTGTTGCCACTGCAGGGATTGTGAGAATTGTTAATGGGTCTGTGGTTAAGGATGGCCGCGTAGTGGATATACGAATTCCTTTTAAACTGGTGCCACTTATGCAAATAGTAGAATATTTTCGATCTTTTTTGGCTAACAGAACAACGTGGAGTTGTTTAAACACTTTACTTATTATTTCAGGAGCTTTTGGGCTATTTCGCAAAGAGATAGTGATTGCAGTAGGTGGATATTCGACAAAAACCGTTGGTGAAGACATGGAGATTGTGATGAAGATGCATGAGTACCTGCGGCGTCGTGGAATTAAATATAGCATCAAGTTTATTTCAGATCCGGTTTGTTGGACAGAAGCTCCTTCAAGTCTAGTTGGTTTAAGTCGGCAACGTTTTCGCTGGCATCGTGGATTGATTGAATGTTTAATTTCCTATACAGGGATGTTTCTAAATCCTCGGTATGGATTGCTTGGCATGTTGACGGTGCCTTATTTTTGGATCTTTGAGATGCTTGCTCCGGTAGTGGAGATCCTTGGGTATAGTTTTATTGTTGTAGGATTTGTTTTTCAGTTAATTAATTATGATTTTCTGAGATTATTAATCGTGGCATCCATCATATTTGGGACGTTGATTTCCTTTATTGCAATAATTTTGGAAGAAATGACCTATCGGCGCTATCAAAGAAGTACGGACTTGCTTTGTTTGTTTGGAGCTGCTATTTTAGAAAATTTTATTTATCGGCAGTTGTCAACAATATGGCGGGTGCGGGCAATTTTTGGGTATTTCTTTTTGGAGAGAAAGTGGGGAAAGAGTGAAAGGAAGGGATTCACTGTACCAGTAACCGATAGGAGTGGCGGATGATAAAGAAGATAAACGTCGTACTTGTTATTTGTACTATGACGTTTCAGCTAATCGGGTGGAATGTGGGCATGATGGCAGCGGCCTCTGGGAAACGAGTTGCCTTTTCAGGATATGAGTGGGAGGTTAAATCGGGTTATGCCGCACCAGGGTCCAACTATTGGAGTAACAAAAATGCTTGGGTTGACGAACAAGGCCGACTCCATCTAAAGATTTCCAAAGAAAATGGGCGATGGGTTTGCGCAGAAGTTGCAACTCGCCGAAGCTTTTGCCCTGGTCGTTTTGAATTCCAGATAGAGGGACCCATCAATGTACTGAATGCTAATGTTGTTTTAGGATTATTCTTATACCCTGATTCGGAAAGCGGTCCTAGTGAAAAAAATGAAATTGATATTGAATTTGCACGTTGGGGGAAACCTAGCCATGTGCCAGGTTCTTATACGGTAATGTCCAACACACATGATTTCCCCTTTTTCTTATCTGGTACCTTTACCACCCATGTTATAGAATGGGGTTATCAAAAAATTGGTTTTCAAAGCTTCCATGGACATATCGACTCTCACTTTGGGCAAAGCTTTAATAGTTGGGTTTATGATCCCCAAGAATTTGCAAATGTATTTCCAGAAGGACCATTGCGAATTCATATGAACTTATGGCTATTCCAAGGTGAAGAGCCTGATGACGGTAGTGGTACCGAAATTATTATTCGAGGCGTTAGATATATACCTATGTAGAAAGCTGGGGGGGTTGAATTTTGCAGAGCACAAAGGTGGTTCGTGGAGTTATATTGCTACTTATCTTATTGTTAGGGTTTTCAGATAGAGCTTTTACTTATGGTAAACTTCCCAACCCAGATGCTGGGAAGGTGCTTAAGGTTGAGAATCCGGGATCATTTCCCATGACGGCTGATCGGTTTTATGAATATACTGGGGTTGAGGGACCCCTTAATACGACCCAGGTACCTAAAGAAATTCCTACACATTGGGAAAAATATTCATCAGGTGAAAACAGTCGACTGGCAATTTTATTAACGGATACAAATTCGGAGTGGATTAGTTTGGTGCAGGGGCTAAAATCCATTGGAATTCCCTTTGTTATCACGATGGACTATAAAAAAGCTTTACAGCATAAAGTTGTTTTAGTGTATCCCACCGTTGGTGGCAAGACGTTGTCACCCTGGGCCTATAGAGAGCTGAGGGCTTTTCCCGACAGGGGTGGAACCTTAATTGGGATTAACGTTGAAAATAATAATATGAATGATGTCTTTGGTTTTGATAATGCTGTTCCGACGAGTAAAAATACTTTTCTTAACTTTAAAAGAACTGATTCTCCATTACTTTCCTCCTTCACTGATTCCAAGGAAATTACAATCATGTTGGGGGATACGACCAGTAAGGAACCTAATTATGGAACATGTAGTTATACTCATCCTCGTCACGCCCCTTTAGCGGTTTTTAATAATGGGGGGGCGGCTATTACTGAAGAACGGCACGGGCGAGGTGTTGCTTACGCCTGGGGTATCGATATTGGTGGTTTTTTATCCGATGGCTATAACGATAGGGGTGAACTTTATGCCCAAAGTTATATTAATGAATATCAACCCTCTGCGGATGTTTTGCTGCGATTATTAAAAGAAATGTATGCTGCAGGCGAAGAAGATGGAGTGACGATTGGTTCTGTTCCATACAATAAGAAGTTATCCGTATTATTTAGCCATGATGTAGATGCTAATACATCTTATAAAAACGCTGTTACATATGCCGAATATGAAAAGAGTGCTGGAATTAAAGGGACATACTTTATTCAGACCAAATATATAAAAGACTGGAATGACGAAGCCATTTTTACAAAGGAAGCAGTTGCTGACCTCAAAAAAGTACACGCGTTGGGTATGGAAATTGGCAGTCATACAGTAGCCCATTCTAAAGCATTTGCCGAGGCGCCTTTAGGCACCGGCGATGAAAAGTATCCTGACTATCAGCCCTTTGTTTTAGATCGTTACACTGTACAGAATTTCACGGTGTTAGGTGAATTAAGGGTAAGCAAATTTCTCTTAGAAGAACTAGGAATAACGGAGAAGGTAATTTCATTTCGGCCAGGAGAACTTGCTAATCCCAAGACCTTAGCCCAAGCTCTTCAAGCCACCGGCTATAAATATAGTTCAACTTTAACCGCTAACTCGGCCCTTACCCACCTTCCCTTCCGCTTAAATTATGGGAAGGGAGACGTTGGCGAATCGGAAATATTCGAATTTCCCCTTACACTTGAGGACGAATTACCACCAGCCTTATTAAATCGTGTAGAGGACGGTATTGAACTGGGTAAAAAAATCGGTAAATATGGAGGGATCTATATCGTTTTGATACACCCGAATATAACCGGTATAAAACTCGAATATGAAAAAGGTTTGGTTGAAGGGTTAAAGCTTCAAGAAGCGTGGTTTCCAACAGTCGGGCAACTGGGTGATTGGTGGTCGGCGAGAGATAAAGTTCAGATTGATGTTAGGAAAGAAAAGGGATTAAGAAGGTTAGATATAGTTGCACCTTTGCCGGTGGAAGGCCTAACACTGAAAATACCTGCTAGTTGGCGATTACAAGATAGCGGCAATCTTGATGTGGAACAGGAAGAGGGGGCCATTATCATTAAACGGGCCGAAGGGAAAATGGAATTGGATTTTTCTACGGCCTTGTAACCCTAACATCAGAGTGTCATAGTGACGGTTTGAGTTGCTTAGATTACACTTAAGTATGGTTTTCTCTATAGTCTAGTCGATACACTAAGATACTATGACGCGGATTATGATCATATAAATAAGGTAATTTTATTTCATTCAAAAGTATAAAAGGGGTCTTGCTTTCGAGAAAGTAGATATAATCATCTGATGGATAATATATTAGAGCATCGACTGTTCTTTCATATTCTTCTATAGAAATCAAAATATTCCCTATAACCTTTATAAATATTTGTATAGAAAAAGGGTTGAAGAAGTAGAATTTATTATCTGAGGGATTTATATTATATTCTTCGGCAAAGTCATTTAAGAAATTAATTTTGTTTTTTTTCTTCGGATGCTTCTTTAAATAATCTTTTTTATTATGAATAGCTTCTTCATAGAAGAAGCTATTCATTTCTATACCTGTAACGGTGGAGTCAAAAAAGTGATTTATGTAAAAGTTAAGCCTTCCTTTGCCACATCCAAAGTCAACGATATTATCTTCTGCTGTAAAATGATATTGCTTAGATAATATTTCTAAGACAGAGTATGAGGTTGGTTCATATCTGTTGTAGTGTAATGACTTATTAAATATTTTTTGTTCTCCTGATGTTTTTATATTCAATAGTTTTTCATAATATTGTTCGTCCATGATAGTTCCCCTCTAACTTTAAATTTTATGCAAGTTTCAATAGCTACTTTAAAGTATATAATTATAACAGACACAAGTATACAGGCAAAGCGACAGCTGTTTGATTGTAACGTTGCAAATTGAAAGTTGGACTAGTCTTGGATTATATATCTATCTACTTGTAATAAACTCACAAATGGATATAATATCTTTGTTGGTTGTTAACAAAGAACTTCTATTGACGGGTATTTTATATTTTGTTATACTAAACAAACTAAGAGCGAGTAGAATCTTGTTGGTAACCGTCAATGAAGACTGGAAAGCCATGTATAATATACATGACTTTCCAGTCTTTTGGCATTACATTGCCTTTGGGCGCAATTTTGGGTGTGAATAAGGAGGAGGTACTAAGGTGAAAGACTATGGTTTATTGATTGATGGAAAATGGATTGTAACCGATGAAAAAATTGGTGTAAAGAATAAAGCAACAGGTAGTGAGATTGGCTTTATTTCCGTAGCTGGTGAAGCAGAAGTAACGGCTGCCGTTGATGCCGCGGAAAAAGCTTTTAAGACAGTGAAAATCGAGCCATACCAACGTTATGCAATACTAATGAAGGCTAGTCAGCTTCTGATTGAGAATCAGAAGGAAATGGCCAGTATTCTTTCTGAAGAGGTGGGTAAACCCATTAAGGAAGCAATGGGTGAAGTGACGCGGGCTCAGCAAACGTTAATACTTTCTGCTGAAGAAGCAAAACGAATGACGGGTGAAATGGTGCCCCTTGCAGGAGCGCCAGGTTGCGGTAGCCGCTTAGCTTTTACCATGCGCATGCCTGTGGGAATTGTTTGCGCCATTACCCCATTTAATTTCCCGCTCAATTTAGCATGTCATAAAATTGGACCGGCGCTCGCTGCTGGAAATTCCGTAGTATATAAACCAGCCACTGTAACGCCTTTATCTGCTGTGTTATTGTGTAAAATTTTTGAACAAGCAGGGTTGCCTGACGGTTACTTAAATTTGGTGACAGGATCGGGTTCCAAACTAGGTAAACTTCTGACGGAAGAGCAACGGATTAATTTCTATAGTTTTACGGGAAGTCCGGCAGTCGGAAAAGGGTTATTAAAGGATGTAGGATTTCGTCGTGTAGCTCTTGAATTGGGATCTAATTCCGCCAATATCGTACATGAGGATGCAGCAGATATCCCTGCAACGGCTGAGCTATGCGCTAAATATGCCTTTGCCAATGCGGGCCAGGTTTGCATTTCTTGTCAGCGGGTTTATGTTCAGCGCAGTGTTTTCCAGGAATTCTGCCAGCAGGCGGTGGCGTATACAAAAAAACTAGTTGTGGGTGATCCCTCGGATGCTGCTACTGACATTGGTCCCATGATTAGTGAGCAAGAGGCAGTAAGAGCAGAAGATTGGCTACGTGAAGCTGTTGCCCAAGGGGCTAACGTGCTGATAGGTGGAAAGCGGCGTGACGCTTGGCTTGAACCCACTATCGTAATAGATGTTCAGCCTGAGATGAAGGTCGTTTGTATGGAAACATTTGCGCCTATTTTTTCCATTATACCTTACGACACCATTCAAGAAGCCATTGAGCTCGTCAATGATTCGGTCTATGGCCTACAGGCTGGTGTGTTTACCAATTCTCTCGAGATTGCTAGAGAGTGTGCCATGAAGATTGAAACGGGTGGGGTTATTATTAATGATGGTGCCACCTTTAGAACGGATAATATGCCTTATGGCGGTATCAAGGAAAGTGGTATTGGCAGAGAGGGGCCTCAGTATGCTGTGAAAGAGATGACGGAAGAAAAATTAATCGTGTTTAAATTCTAAAGCACACAGCTGTTTCAAACCGTGAGGAGGATGCCAGTTATGATCAGTTGTCGAGAAATTATCACTCTCCCTTCCCTGAAGCAACTTAATCTTGTGGCGGGAAAGTCTGGTCTGGATCGCGTGGTACGTTGGGTGCATTTTATCGATTTGCCTGACGTTATCCCTTGGGTACAGGGGGGCGAGCTTTTGATTATCACTGGTATCGGTTTGAACGGTGATATGGATATGCTAAAAGACATTGTTCAGGGCATCATCAAAAAGAAATTAGCAGGGCTGATTATTAATATTGGTCCCTATATTAAGGCCGTCCCTGCTGAAGTTATTAGTTTGGCAGATCAAGCCGGCTTTGCCATTTTTGAACTACCCTGGGAAGTGAAAATCATCGAGGTTACCCGAGAAATATGTAGTCATATTGTGATGAAGCACACTGAAGAACGATCCATAAAGGATTTTTTGGAACAACTGCTCCTCTTTCCCTTAGCAGACCCTGAAGCACTCATTCAGAGGGCAGCTTATTATGGCTATGATTTAGCAAAACCCCATCAGGTAGCCATTATCAGTCCGACCTGTTTAGCTGATTTTTTGCGCTCGCAAAAGGTGAAAGATGAAAAATCCTTGATGGATTTTAAAGTGCGTTTTGAACATATTGTTAGGGACGTATTAAACCTACATGGTAGAAAAATTCTGCAAATGTTGTGGGCTGATGATGTTATTTTACTAATGCCTTATGAAAAAGAGAGCACTACGGCAGGCGAAAATACGGACATTTTGCGAAAGGTTTTAGAAAAATTTGCTGTTAAAATGTCAGGACTGGTAGTTACGGCGGCATTAGGTGGCAGATTTGAAAGCTTACAAGATGCTAGAAAGAGTTATCTTCAGGCAATTAAAGTATTGCGTTTCGCGGGGCTACAAACAACTTCCAGTCCCATATATGCCTATGACCAACTTGGAATCTACAAGTTGCTATTTGAGATTGAACCAGATAAGTTGACCATGTATTATCAGGAAGTCATAGGACCCCTTACTAAATATGACAAGAAAAATAACATGGATCTGGTCAATAGCCTCTTTGTCTATTTTGAGGAAAACTGTAATGCGGCGAAAACGGCCAAGCGGCTGTTTGTCCATCGGAATACCCTAGACTATCGCCTGAAAAAGATTGAGGAAATCACCAGCCGAAGTTTAGACGATCCTTATGAACGTCTGACACTACAGTTAGGGGTTATTGTGGGGCAACAATTGGCCTGTGAGAGTTTCTCTATGGATTTGTAAAGGAAAATGTGAATATATCATAAAAAATAATACTATTTATTGTGATATATTCACATAGACGATTGAAGGTATATTTGATACGATTTAGTCATAAAGAAGATATGTGAAATCTGAAGCAATGGCGCTGCATGTATATCCGAGGGGATTTACTCAGTGCTTTTATTTTTGATAATTCATGAGAAGGAGGATTTTTACAATGAGTGATATGGGAAGTAAGACAGAAAAATTGATCCAAAGAAAAAATAATGCAGTTGCTAGGGGGATTGCCAACTCTACAGGTGTTTTTGTGGAGAAAGCCAGTGGCGCCGTCATTACGGATGTGGAGGGCAGAGAATTTCTTGATTTTTATGCAGGTGTAGGCGTTTTAAATATTGGACATTGTCCAAAGCCCGTAGTCGAGGCCATACAAAAACAAGCCGAGAAGTTACTCCATTCTTTCTTTGCGATTGGAATGTATGAACCTTATGTAGCCCTGGCCGAAAAGATGAATTCAATTGCGCCAGGCTCCTTTGATAAAAAGACCATGTTTGCCAACAGTGGTGCAGAAGCCGTGGAGAATGCGGTGAAAATTGCCCGCACTGCTACTAAGCGTACAGGGATTATTGCTTTCGAAGCTGCATTTCATGGACGGACTTTTATGACCATGAGTCTGACGAGTAAAGTAAAGCCTTACAAATATGGTTTTGGGCCTTTTGCCCCTGATGTGTATAAGGTGCCTTCGGCCTATTGTTATCGTTGCCATTATCGCTCTACTTATCCAGGCTGTGGCATGGCGTGTCTAGAAAACTTTGAAAGATTTTTCACCGCAGAAATTGATGCTGAGCACATTGCTGCCATGATTATTGAACCAATACAAGGTGAGGGTGGCTTCCTTGTACCGCCACCAGAATTTTTACCAGGTCTTAAAGCAATTTGTGAAAGTAAAGGAATCCTGTTCATTGCCGATGAGGTACAAAGTGGTTTTGGCCGTACGGGGAAAATGTTCGCCATTGAAAACTGGGGGGTTGAGCCAGACTTAATGACAACCGCCAAATCAATTGCGGCTGGTATGCCACTCAGTGCCGTCACTGGTAAAGCTCAGTATATGGACGCGCCGGATGCCGGGACGATTGGTGGAACGTACGGCGGTAACCCTTTGGCTTGTGTAGCTGGACTGGAAACCATTAAATTTATTGAGGATAATGATCTCTGTCATCGGGCTGAGGAAATTGGTCGTAAAACCATGACAAGGCTTAAAGCTCTGCAAGAAAGATGTTTGGTGATTGGGGACGTAAGAGGCGTTGGCGCGATGATTGGTATTGAATTAGTTAAAGATCTGAGGACCAAAGAGCCTGCTAAGGAATTAACGAGCAAGGTCGTGCAATATTGCCTGGAACAAGGCGTCATGTTAATCAGTGCCGGTATTTTCAGTAACGTGGTTCGCTTATTAATCCCATTGGTAGTGACTGATGAGCAGCTAGATCGTGGACTGACCGTTTTGGAGCAAAGTATTTTGAAGGCCGCTTCTCAAGCGTAATACAGATGTAGTGAATGAACATCTAATGGATAGGTATAATAGCCCTACCAATTGAGTCCAAGTGGTAGGACTATTATATGGCTAAAAAGGAATGGGAATTATTAGGAAGATGAAATTGGTAGTGCTTTCTTGTGAGAATTGCATAAAGAAATAAAGTTTTCATTGTTACATATGACTATAGACATGGTATATTAGCTCTGCTATAATTAACTCATAACCGAATATGAAAAATATATTGAGCAACGGAGCTAAATGTATAAGATAGGTGTATCTTATGTCATTTAGTATTTTTTTTTATTTTCATAGAGGATTATAATTGAAGATGGTTTTATCGTTAGTACGAAAGTAGAAAAGCAAAGATGCTGAAGAAGCTTCTTTGCTTTGTTTTTTAAAAAAGCATGGTGTTTAAAATAACACAAGAGAATAGGAGGAGGATATTATGTTTCGCCTTGTTAATTTAGAAAAGAAATTTGGTGATTTAGAGGTCCTAAAGAGTATTAGTATGTTTATTGACTATGGAGAGGTGGTATGTATTATCGGTCCGTCCGGTTCAGGAAAAAGCACCTTCCTTCGCTGTTTAAATCTTCTTGAAATGCCGACAGGCGGGAAGATATATTATTGCGGAAATATTCTTGATCCTGATCTGGATTGTAAAAAACTCAGACGGGAAGTTGGAATGGTATTTCAGAAATTCAACCTATTTCCAATGTTTACTGTATTAAAGAATATAACCTATGCACCCATGCATATCAATAAAATGAAAGCGGAAGATGCCAAGGAACTGGCAATGGATTTGCTGAAAAAGGTTGGGTTGGCCGATAAAGCAAACGAGTATCCTTCAAAACTTTCTGGTGGACAGCAGCAACGTGTAGCCATTGCACGGGCATTAGCCATGAAACCTAAAATGCTGCTATTTGATGAACCGACTTCAGCGCTTGATCCGGAACTGGTGGGAGATGTTTTGGAAGTTATGAAACAATTAGCTAAAGAAGGAATGACCATGGCTGTGGTAACACATGAAATGGGCTTTGCACGAGATGTAGCCGATCGTGTTATCTTCATGGATAAGGGCTATATTGTGGAAGAAGGCACACCAGAAAAGATTTTTAGTAATCCGGAAAATCAAAGAACCAAAGAATTTCTAGCAAGAGTCATATAAGGAGGGAAACATGAAACTACAATTTGCTAAAGCAGCGGAACTATTAGTTCCCTCTCTCTTTCATGGTTTTGGTGTTGTTATAGAGGCAACAATTTTGGGATTTCTTCTAGCAACTGTTTTGGGAATGGTGATTGCCATAGGGCGGCTCTCGACGAGCAAAATAATTCGAGGCATTTTATATCTCTTTTTGGAAATAATTCGCGGAACGCCGCTACTCGTACAACTGGTATATATCTACTATGTGGTTCCCTTACTCTTAAATTTGATCGCAAGTATGTTTGGTTTTACAACAAATGTACAGATCGCATCGGTGACAGCAGGTATATGGGGCTTAGGTATTAATTATGGCTGTTATATGTCTGAAGTCGTTAGAGCATCCATACTTTCCATTGATAAGGGACAGACGGAAGCGGCTTTGGTTTTGGGATTTGGGAAATATGAGGCATTATTTCGTATCGTTATCCCTCAGGCATTGCGCAGTATTATACCATCCCTTGGGAATTATCTCGTCATGATGGTTAAAGATACATCCCTTTTGGCCTATGTTGCAGTAAGTGAATTATTGCTAAGAACACAAAATTTTGCATCACAAACCTTTTTGACGATTGAGTCCTATACTTTTCTGGCCATCGCATATTTAATCATCAGTATTCCCCTGTCACATTTTATTAAATTTATCGAATACAAATTAAAAGATAAATAAAAAAGTTTACTTATTGGAGATAAGAAAGGGAGGATGATTAGCGGGAAGAATAATAATAGGCTTATACGCATGAACTACTATTTTTTACAAAGCTAATTTTAATAAAAAAAGAGAGGATGATAAGTGATGAGAAAAATGTACAAAAAAATTACGTTGTTAGCCATTCTTATGTTCGTAGTAGCCATGGTATTGACGGGGTGTAGTTCTTCAACACCGTCAGATAAACCAGCCGCAGGCAAAAAAGATCCTAATGCCAGTGTTACGTTAAATAAATTAAGAGAAAAAGGCGTTTTGACAGTCGGTTCCTCCAATGATGCTCCCTTTGCATATATTGATGCAAGCAGTAATAAGTTTTCAGGCGTTGATGCCGTTATTATTACGGAAATTGCCAAACGATTAGGCATTAATAAGGTGGAAATGAAGCAGATTCCTTTTGAAAATCTGTTGATCGAATTAAATAACAGCTCAGTGGATATGGTAACAGATGGAATGTATATTAAAGCAGAACGACTAGAAAAAGCCTTATTTACTGATGTTTGGTACAAAGAGGGCGAAGCCGTTGTTGTTAAAAAAGATTCTAGCATTAAAACTAAAGAGGATTTAAAAGATAAAGTCATCGGTGGACAAAAAGGAACAGCTTTTCTTGAAGTAGCACAAAAATGGGTTACCGAGGGCAAAGCAAAAGACATAAAGATATTTAGCAATCAGGCCGAACTAATGATGGCTGTTAATACAGGAAAAGTGGATGCCTGCGTAACCGATGGTATCGTGGCTGGATATACAATCAAGCAAGATTCAAGTTTGGAACTCAGGATTGTAAGTCCTTATGATGCAGAAGCAGCAGGTAAAATCGGTGCTGCACTACGCTTTGAAGACAAGGATTTCAACGCCGAAGTGAGTAAAACTTTGAATGATATGAAAAAAGATGGAAGCTTAATGAAAATTTTACAGGAATTTGGTTTGAATCAAGATTATTTTGTATCCATTGAAGATGGAGTAACTAAAAATACCAAGTAATAACATGTTCATTGCCTTTACCATTGCAGGAGGAAACTTTAACAAGTTTCCTCCTGCATCATTTCAAGCTTAATAGAAAGGAATGAAGTTATGGAAAAGCTAAACACGGAAAAGTCAAAAGCCTTATTTGAGGAAACCAAAAAGTATTTAGTCGATGGTGTTGGTAGTTCATTTCATAAAGCCGCTGACGAGGAGTATCCTATTTGTCTAGAAAGCGGTAAAGGCTCAAAAGTTTATGATGTAGATGGCAATGAATATATTGATTATATTGGAGCATTTGGCCCCATGCTGTTGGGATTTTGTCCTGAGGCAGTCAACCAAGCAGTGATTAAACAACTGGCTTTAGGTTCTCATTTATCGGCGACAACAACTGATTTGTGTAAATTATCAAAAAAACTCACAGAGATTATTCCTTGTGCAGAAAAAGTATCCTATCAAAATTCAGGAACAGAAGCCAATATGCATGCCTTTCGGTTAGCAAGAGCCTATACTGGTAAGAAGAAGATAATTAAATTTGAAGGACAATATCATGGCTGGTCGGATGAAGAAAAAGTAAGTATTGATGCAAATTTTGTCAGTGAACTTGGGATACGAGAAGAGCCTAATAAACTTTTCCATTCTAAGGGCCAACGACATGAAGCCGCTGATGATATCATGATTCTTCCTTGGAATGACCTTAAACTTCTAGAACATGTTATGCAGAAATATTCTTCGGAAATTGCCGCAGTCATAACTGAGCCTATTATGTGTGATTCTGGGCCCATATTACCAAAGCCAGGTTATTTGGCGGGGATGAGAGAATTATCCCTTCGCTATCATATTGTATTGATTTTTGATGAAGTTATCACTGGTTTTCGAACGGCTCTTGGCGGGGCGCAACAATATTATAATGTTGTGCCAGACCTTGCGGTATTTGCCAAGGCAATCGCTGCCGGATATCCCTTCGCCGCAATTGTAGGGAAAAAAGAAATTATGGAATCAGGGGTACAGGCATCTGGTACATTTAATGCCAATCCCATTGCAGTCGCAGCTTCATTAGCGACAATCGAGACCTTGGAAAAGGGCGAAATTTATGAACGATTTGAGTCATTAGGAGAAATGTTAACAAAGGGCATAATGGAATTGGGACAAATGTATAACATTACATTGTTTTGCCATTCTGTTAGCTCAATCGGCATCATTGTATTTGGCATGAGTAGACCAGCAGAAGATTTTAGGGATTATATTGAAAAGGCTGATGTTAAGACTTATCAGCTCTTTGTAAAAAAAGCGCGTGAATATGGAATTCGATTTACATCGAGAAGAGGAAGGATTTATCTTTCCTCCCAGCACACAGAGGAAGATATTATACAAACCTTGCAAGTGATTAAACAAATTTTCTCTGAAATAGGAGGAGACAGATAAATGGAATTATTTTCATTACAGAAAAAAGTCGCCGTCGTCATCGGTGGCAGTAAAGGACTTGGAAAAGGTATTGCCATCGGCTTGGCTCAGGCTGGGGCGACAGTGGTATTAGGGAGTAGAAATCAATTAGAACTGGATCAAGCGGCTGCCGATATAAGAAAGCAAGGTTATGCAGATGTGATTGGTCTTTCTGTCGATATCACTTCAGTTGAAGCAATACAACAATTTGTGAATGAAATAGTAAAAAATAAAGGCCGTATCGATATTTTAGTGAATAGTGCTGGAATCAATATTAGGAAGAAAGCTGTAGATTTTACAGAAAATGATTGGGATAAAGTCATGGATATCCAATTAAAATATGTTTTTTTTACCAATCAAGTGGTCGCTAACTATATGATTAATGAAAAAATCAGAGGGAAAATTATAAATATTGCATCATTAACCAGTGTTTTAGGATTTAAAGGCATGGTAGCTTATTGTTCAGCCAAAGCTGGTATTGTACAAATGACAAAGGCATTAGCCAATGAATGGGCTGAATATGGAATTAATGTCAATGCAATTGGACCCGGTTATTATGAGACAGAGATGACAAAGAAATTATTTAGTGACCCAAAAGTAGTGGAATCAATGATTGGTAATATACCTCTAAAACGTATAGGGATGCCCGAAGATTTAATTGGAACGGCTGTACTGCTTGCATCGGAGGCATCGACCTACATCACCGGCCAGGTAATATATGTAGATGGCGGTTGGCTAATAGAATAAAAGAAGAAAGTGGGAGTGTAATTTATGCATGATAAATTACACTCCCACTTATGTTATCGAGCAGTCAAATTTTATTGCTTCCTCAGGAGTAATTGAATAAATTCTTCAGCGGGGAGGGGTTTGCTATATAAGTAACCTTGGAATTCATCGCATCCCTGTTCCTGTAATAAAGTTAGTTGTTCTTCTGTTTCCACTCCTTCGGCGATTACCTTTAGTCCTAAATTGTGTGCCATGGTAATAATGGTACTTACTAACAATATTGTTTTACTATTTTCTTTCGTGGCTTTTTGGATAAAACTTTTATCAATTTTTAATGTATCCACCGCATATTGCACAATATTGTGGAGGGAAGAGTAACCTGTACCAAAATCATCAATAGCAATTTTGATACCCATATTACGGAGTTCTTGGAGTAGGGATTGGAGGAAGAGTTCATTTTCAATGGCGGCACTTTCAGTAATTTCAATTTCGAGGTAATGAGCAGCAACACCCGTTACCTTTAGGGCAGATTTAATCATTGCTAGTACTTGTTGATGGAATAATTGTTTAGGCGAAAAATTTACAGCGATTGGAACGATGGGGAATGCTCTTGCTTGCCATTGACGAAGTTGGCGACAAGCGGTAGTAAAAATCCACTCCCCTAATGTGATGATAAAGCCGGTTTCCTCGGCTAGTTTAATAAATTTGTCGGGTCCAATCATGCCATATTTAGGACTGAGCCAACGTACGAGGGCTTCAGCACCGATGATGCGTCCCGTTTTTAGGTTCACTTTTGGTTGATAATATAGTAAAAATTCATCATTAGCCAGGGCTGGTCGTAGTTCATTGCTTAAGGACATGGATTCAGCAAGTGCAACGCCCATGTCAGTTGTATAAAACTGATAGTTATTTCTCCCCAAATTCTTTGCTGTGTACATGGCATTGTCAGCATTACGCATTAGAAAATCCAGATGATTACCATGGTCAGGATAAAGGGCAATACCAATACTGCTGGTAATATAAAAGTGGTAGTCGTTATAAATGAAAACTGGCTCTAGTACGGTTTGAATTGTTCTGGCTATTTCTTCTGATTTTTGGATGGTAGCATTGGTTAACAGTACCATGAATTCATCGCCACCCATGCGAGCGATGAATGACCCAGGGAGAGCTACTTTTAGACGTGAACTAATGTCCTGTAGTAAATTATCGCCGACTGCGTGACCCCAGGTATTATTAATAAATTTAAAACGATCAATATCAAGAAAGATGAGGGCTAATTTTTCTTGATTGAGTAAGGAATTAGCCAATTGTTGGGTAATATATTCATGAAAGAGGATGCGATTGGGGAGTGTTGTTAGACTATCATAATAAGCCAAATTGTGAATTCGTTCTTCAGCTTGCAGAATTTTTTGGCGAGAAGCATAGGCTTCAAGACTATACTGGATCAGTTTTTTAAGAAAATCGGGAGTGATTTTATTTTTCGGACAATAGTCATAGGCACCAGCCTTCATGGTTTCCACGGCGATGGTTTCGTCGCCATGCCCCGTAAGCATGATAATAGGAATATTGATTCCGTTACTTTTCATTCGGCGTAGCACTGTTAAACCATCATTTCCTGGTAATTGATAATCAATAAAGATCAGATCAACGGTGTGCGTCATTAAAAAGGTTAAACCCGTTTCTTCATCATCTGCTTCTAAAATAGTACTAGTAATTTGTCCGGATTTCAAGGCGCGAATAATGATTTGCCGGTCGATGCTATCATCATCGATAATTAAAATGCAGAGTGTATCTTTGATCATTTTTCTCACCTCAGGGGGTTATGTTTTCGCATAACCTCCAATATTTTTCGATGGCAACCATCACTTCAAAGAATTTTTCAGGTAGAATAGGTTTTAAAATATAACCTGCTACATGGAATTTATAAGCTTCTATAATATCTTTTTCTTCATCCGAGGTCGTTAAGACGACGACACTTAGGTGTTGCAATCGTTGGTCAGAACGAAGTTCACGCAAAAATTCTAAACCATTCATGCGAGGCATATTAATGTCGAGGAGGATGAGTGTGGGGGCGGGAATCGGAGGGGTGGATTCCGTTCCGCGGAGTAAGGCTAGACCCTCGATACCATCGCAGGCTATATGTATAGGGTTCAATAGATTCAGTTGTCGTAACGATCGTTTCACATTGAGGATATCTACATCATCATCTTCTATGAGTAAAAGATGTAGTTCTGTATTAGGCATTTCTTATACACTCCTTTATATCAAGGGAATAGTGTGATGTACATTGAATGAATTTATTATAAATTACGATATAATGGTTAACAACAGCCCTATTAACAGGTATGATAGGAATAAAAAAATACCCAAAGTATAGAATTGGCGATTAGCATTTAAAGTTGTTTTTTTAGGAATTTTGACGAATGAGCTAATACTTGAGGCATTCTCTATTTAAGATGATAATCCTGCAAGGATTTGTCTCTGCAATAAAGTTGAGAAAATCTCTTCTAATTTAAACGCAATATCTGTAAAAAAATAAGTGGGGCAGTAGAGGAGGGCGTGGTATGGTAAAAAGTAATAAGCAGATTTTTTGGCAGAAGAGACCGATGATTATTGTTTGTATGTTAGCCATTATACTAGGAATAATGTTAGAATTCATGTTGCTAAAGCAGTATGAGGAAAAATTAATCAAGGACGTTCAAGGGACGGTTGCGACGGAATTGGTTGCCAAGACATCCGCTTTGAGCGCAGCTGTGAATAGACGGTTTGCAATTTTACAAGGATTATTAGCATTTACAGATGCGGTTAAACACTATGGCGATATAGCCATGCATTTTGATGAATTTGCCGAAGGGCTGGTCAATACCACAAGTGGTGTTCGGACACTGATTATTGCGCCTGGTGGCAAAGCAACCCTTGTTTATCCCTTACAAGGAAATGAAAAAGTAATTGGTACAAATATTTTCGAAACGGCTCGCCCTGAACAAAGGGAGGCTTTGCAGCAGACGCTCGCATCTAATCATATGGTGCTTAATGGACCTTATCAGCTGTTGCAAGGTGGCTTTGGTTTGGTGGCAAGGCAAGCCATATACCGAGATCAGCAATTTTGGGGTCTTGCAACAATGGTGATTGATATGACGGTTGTTTTTGCAGAAGCTGGTTTTGATCAACAAGGCGGACACACTCGATTTTCTCTCCGTCACGTTAACGGTAGGGCATTTTATGGAGATGATCATCTTTTTCAAGAAGAACCCATGATTTTATCGGTGATGTTGCCTGATGGTCAATGGGAATTAGCAGCAGGACCTGAGATTTCATGGGCGGAATCTGTAAAACGTCAAATGACAGTCGTGAGGGTGCTAGGGTATTTTATCTTAGTATTATTGCTAGGTTTATTATATAGTGCTCTCATTTGGCAGGAACAATTAAAACATACGGTGATGGTGCGGACTAGGGAATTAAAAGAAAAAAGCGATGAATTGAATCAAGTCGTTGTGCGTCTTCAAGCCAGTAATTTAGAACTGGAACAGTTTGCCTATGTAACCTCCCATGATTTAAAAGCACCATTGCGAGCCATTACTCATTTATCACAATGGGTTGAAGAAGATCTAAGGGAGAAAGAACTTAGTGAATCGACGAAAGAATACTTAGGTTTAATACGGAGTAGGACACAACGGATGGAACAATTAATTAATGGTATTTTACAATATTCCCGAATTGGACGAACTAACATAGAGATTGCCGATGTGGATGTTGGTTACCTTATCAAGCAGGTTGTTGAAGAGTTGATGCCTCCTGCTGATATGATCATTACAATAGGGGAAGGTATGCCCATAGTGCAGACCAATCCAACAATGTTGCGGCAGGTTTTTGCGAATTTAATCGGCAACGGAATAAGATATCGGGATGTTGAAAAAGAAGGTTACATTTCAATTACAGTACAGGATTGTGACCAATATTATGTATTTATAGTAAAAGATAATGGCGTGGGAATTGATCAAAAGTTTCATGAAAAGGTATTTGGTATGTTCCAGACCTTAACTCCTCGCGATAAAAGTGAAAGTACTGGAGTGGGCTTAACGATTGTAAAAAAAATTATTCAGTATTATGGTGGTACAATTGATCTGGATTCTCAGGTGGGGAAGGGAGCTAGTTTTACCTTCACTTGGCCGAAAAGATGATCAAATCATAAGATCTGAGGGACACTGGGGAGTATAGCCCGATACAATCTAACTAAAAATAAACTCAAGGCAACGGTTTTATTCCGTTTTGTGCCTTGAGCGAAGGGGAAGGAATGGTCATTGTAATACCTATATTCAACAGCTTATAGCAACTTTATATTTAAATCTTCAAGTATCGTTATGGTTTCACTATTAGGAAGTTCATCGATTATAATGCAATCGATGTCATCAAGAGTTGCGAACTTGTAATTGCCATCAAAGTGGAATTTATTGTTTTCCATGACCAAATAACTTTTTTTGCTGGCTTCAATAATGGCTTTTTTGGTAATGCCATCATCGATGTCAAAGGTTGTGATACTTCGATCAAAAACATCCACACCACAGCTACCAATAAAGGATTTATCGAATTTATATTTAGAGATAAACTCAATGGTTGCAGACCCTGTAAAGCCGAGCAAGTTTTTATTTAAGATACCACCTGTAGCGACCACCGTAATATTATTTTGAAAAGATAGTATATTTAAGATTTCTAGTGTATTTGTCACAACCGTTGCTCTCTTTGGACTCTCGGCTAGAATTTTCGCAAGTAAAATATTTGTTGTTGATAAGTCTAAAAAGATCGTTTCCCTGTCTTTGATTATATCGAAAGCTTTTCCTGCAATGATTGTTTTAGACTGTACATTAATTTCTTTTCGAGCGCGTATATCGTAATTATTAGAGGATTCTCTGATTTGAACGGCGCCGCCATAGGTTCTCTTTAAAGACCCTTGATTTTCTAATGCTTTAAGATCTTTTCGAATACAGTCCTCTGTAACATTAAATTTCCTACTCAGTTCTTTAACTTTAACTTTTCCTTCAGAGTTAAGGATGTTAAGGATCTCTAGTAATCGTTCTTCAGCAAACAAGTTGTTGCTCCTTTCGATGTAAAACATAATGAGGGACAGGGGGGACAGGATACTTGTCCCACAATGAGATGATACTATCCTTGGGGTGGTTTAATGCCTAGAAGAGACCGTAAAAAAACAACACTGGAATATATCATGAAATGTAAGAGGGACAGGTATCCTGTCCCCTTGTCCCTGTTGAAATAAATCTATTTATATTATACAATAAGAATTATCAATAATCAATAATATAGAATAATATCAAATGAGAATGTAAACGTGAAATGAAAACTCGCTTTAAAGAAGATTAGAGAAAGAAGGGATACTATTATGGTTAGGTTTGCAGTAATCGGAACGAATAAAATTACCGACAACTTTATAGAAGCAGGGAGGTTGTGTAAGGATTTTGAGCTGGTGGCAGTTTACTCAAGAACAAGGGACAAAGGGGTAGAATATGCTAATAAACATAAGATTCCATTGATCTTCAATGATCTAGCCGAGCTAGCAGCTAGTAATGAAGTGGATGCTGTGTATGTAGCCAGTCCTAATAGCTTACATGCTGGTCATTCCATTATGATGTTAAAAGGTAAAAAACATGTGTTATGTGAAAAGACAATTGCTTCAAATAAGAAGGAACTAGCAGAAATGCTGAAAACCGCTAAGGATAATGGCGTTGTGCTTTTAGAGGCTTTGCGTAGCGTCTTTGATCCTGGCTTTAAAGCGATACAAGCTAATATGAGTAAGCTGGGCACCATTCGTAGAGCTACATTTCAATATTGCCAATACTCTTCCCGGTATGATAATTTTAAACAAGGCACTGTTGAAAATGCCTTCAATCCTGCTTTCTCCAATGGAGCATTGATGGATATTGGCGTGTATTGTATTCATCCCTTGGTGAAGCTTTTTGGCATGCCAGAGCAGGTCTGGGGTACTGCTGTTATTCTAAGCAATGGAGTGGATGGTGCTGGAACAATTATGGTGCAATATGCGACCATGCAAGGCGAACTCATCTATTCTAAGATTGCCAACTCCAATTTGCCAAGCCAAATCCAAGGGGAAAAGGGCAACATGATCATCAAAGAGATACCAGATCCCAGAGAAATTACGATTATCTACAATGATGGACATAAAGAAGAGATAGCCATTGATAAGTACGATAACAATATGTACTACGAGGTAAAAGAACTCATTGACTTGATTCAGACAAAGGCAAATGCTCAGCAGCATAATCAATATTCCCTCATGGAGCTTAGTATCATGGATGAAGTAAGAAAACAGATGGGAATTACCTTTCCGGCGGATCTGTAATGGAGGATACAATGAGCGAAGAAATGAATACAGAGTTAGACAAAATTCATGAATTACAAGGTCGACTAATCTTTGCAGAATTTAATAGTGATACGGCGTGGGATATTGGGAATTTGTTATATAACAGAGCAAAGCAAGAAAAAAAGATCATTGCCATCAGTATTGTACTTAATGGGCATAAGTTATTCCATTATGCTTTTCCCGGGACTGATCCTAGTAATGATCAGTGGATTAAAAGAAAAGAGAACACTGTGAATTATTTTTTTAAGAGTTCCTATGAAATGGCATTGTTAATGCAAATCAAAAAAGATACTTTAGCCAATCGTTATGGACTTCCTCCTGAGAGTTACACTGCTTCTGGTGGAAGTGTACCAATCATGATTAAAAATACAGGCATTGTTGGCACGATTACGGTTTCAGGTATGAGGCAAGAAGAAGACCATTATTTTATAATGGATATTATTGAAACCTACTTGAAGAAATAGAATTTGCTTGATGTAAGTATGAGGTGTGAAAATGGAAAAAATATTATTAACAGGTGGCAAAGGGTTCTTTTGTTCCAGGTTGGCAGCACATTTTAAAAATGACTTTGAATTCTTAATAACCGGCAAACAGGAATTAGATATTACGGATGAGGCAGCGGTAATGAAAACCGTTACAAACTTTCGACCAAATATTATTATTCATGCCGGTGCCGTTGCCGTCACCGAATTTTGTGAAAAAAATCCTGGACTGGCCCATAAAATAAATGTGGAAGCGGCCCAATATGTCGCCCGTGCCGCAAAGTCCGTAGGGGCGAAGATGGTATTTATCAGCACAGAACAAGTTTTTAATGGCAACGAAAATGCTGGGCCTTTTTCGGAAGAGGATGAAGCCGTTCCTAATACGGTATATGGTGCCAATAAATTATTGGCCGAGGAGTTAGTAAAAGAAATAATCCATGAATTATGGATTGTAAGATTTAGCTGGTTGTTTGGTCTTCCGGAACGACATTGCACCATGTCCAATGGAATTCTATGGGAAACTATGACGAAAATTATGAAAAATGAACAAATAATCGCTTCAAAAAGAGAATTTAGAGGCATGACCTATGTATACGATATGATTGAAAAATTCCCTCAGTTATTCCAAATTCCATTTGGTACCTATCATCTAGGATCAAATAACCATTTAAGTCGTTATGAAATTGTAAAAGGCATCTTTATGCAATTGGGCTTAGAGCATAGAATGGGTGAATTATTAGTAGAAGATACAGTGAAATATCAAGAGCACCCGCGGGATGTTCGTTTGAATACCAATAAGGTCAAAGAATTGGGCATTGAATTTAAAGATACTGAAGAAGCCATTCAGAAATGCATGCAAGAGTTTAGATTAAAGTTAGGGTAAATTACTATATAGACCGCATTAAAGAAAGTTTAGCTATAAACCAAAAAGTAGTAAGGAAGTTAAAAGAAACAAAAGACTATTTCAAAATCGAAATAGTCTTTTTTGCGTAATCAGAAAGTAGACACTTTCTCGCTTACAGGGAAGGGCGACTAAGGCTTCAGCCGACGCAGAGGTTTGGTCGAAGCCAAGTTTTCTTTACATATCAATAATAAAAAAGTAAGAGGAAGGTTATTGCAGAACAATTAAAAATATTATATAATGAATTAAAACAATACAAAACAATAAATAACAATAAAAAATAATTCGAAAAACCATAAGAAAGGGGGATTATTGTGGAAGAATTAATTGAAACACAACGAGTTAGTTTGTTAAAGAAGAAAATGATGGCTGAATCAAGATATGTATCCATTGAGCAAGCATTAATTATTACCAAAACATATGAAGAAAATGAAGAAAAGTCAGTCATCATTAAAAGGGCGCTGGCTTTAAAAAATGCCTTGCTACAGCTGGCTATTGCAGTAGAGTCAGAGGAGAAGATCGTAGGGAATCGTACCATGGGGGTACGGCATGGCGTTGTTTTTCCGGAAAGTGGAAGTTCTTGGATTGACCGGGAATTTGCAACCCTGCCAACAAGACCGCAAGATAAATTCAATGTTCGAGAAGAAGATATTATCAATTTCAAGAAAAAAATTAAGCCCTATTTTGCGGGGAAATCCCTAGAAGATGTGATCAGGACCCGCTATGGACCAGAAATAGACGAAATTAGCAAGGTCGTCAAAATTAATCAAAAAGATCACGCCCAAGGACATATTTGTCCCGATTGTAAAAAATGGCTCACCTATGGACCAGAAGGATTAAAAAAGCAAGCCATTGCAGAACTTGAAAGCGGTACCAAGGAGCAACAGGAATTTTATAATAGCGTTATTTTAGTTATGGAAGGTGCTCAAGGATTTATGATGCGCTATCACGATCTGCTAGTGAAAAAAGCAGGACAAGAAACAGATGTTGGGAATCAGGCCAATATGCTTGAAGTGGCAGCTATTTGTAAAAAAATATCCATGAACCCGCCAGAATCCTTCCATGAAGCCGTTCAATCCATTTGGTTTTTATTTATCATTCTTCACATGGAATCCAATGCATCTTCTTTTTCACCAGGCAGGATGGACGATTTCTTATATCCTTTTTATAAAAGTGATATAGATAGTGGTAAAATAAATCAACAACAAGCCTTAGAAATCATAGAATGTCTGTGGTTAAAGTTTAATCAAATTGTTTATTTAAGAAATTCACATAGCGCAAAGTTTTTTGCCGGCTTTCCCATTGGCTTTAATATTGCTATTGGCGGGCAAGATGAAAAGGGTCATGATTTTTCCAATGACTTGTCCTTTCTATTTTTAAAAGCACAGGAGCATTTAGGGCTACCTCAACCCAACTTATCAGTAAGACTGCACAAGGGCACCAATGAAGCTTTATTAAAAGCCGCTGTGAGAGTCGTAGGGAAAGGCAGTGGAATGCCACAATTCTTTAACGATGAAGCAATTATTTCTGCCATGATGAATTTAGGTGTGACAGAAAAAGATGCCAGAGATTATGCCATTGTAGGGTGCGTTGAGCTTACGACTCAAGGAAATAATCTGGGGTGGAGCGATGCGGCCATGTTTAATTTGAATAAGGTTCTGGAATTAACCTTAAACCATGGAAAATGCTTATTAACAGGCAGATCAATTGGCCCTGATGTAGGGAATCTAATGGACTATGACACCTTTGAAGAACTGGAAGATGCTTTTGCCCAGACCATCAATTATTTTATGGCTAAAATGATTTTGGCTTGTGAACAAGTAGAACAAGCCCACATGGATATTTTACCGTCTCCATTTTTATCCTCTGTTATTGATAATTGTATCCAAAAAGGCAAGGATGTTACAGTGGGGGGAGCTATCTACAATTTTTCCGGAATTCAAATGATTCAAGTGGCTAATCTGGCGGATAGTCTAGCCGCCATTAAGCTGTTAGTGTATGAAGAAAAAAGGATTTCAAAAGCGGAGCTAGTACAGGCTTTGCAAAGCAACTTTGAAGGTTATGAGATGGTTCGTACCATGCTGCTTAAACGGGCACCGAAATATGGAAATGACGTTCCTTACGTGGATGAATTGGGAGTAAAATGGGCGCGGTTTTTCAGTGAAAAATTAAGTCATTATACCAACTATCGAGGGGGAAGATATCATACGGGGATGTATACAGTTTCTGCCCATGTACCTATGGGCGAAAATGTGGGAGCCACAGCCGATGGACGGTATGCCACAACACCGTTAGCCGATGGTGGTATGTCTCCCGTATATGGAAGAGATGTCGCTGGACCAACGGCTGTATTAAAATCAGTTTCTTTAATAGATAATAGTTTAACGACCAATGGTGGACTTCTAAATATGAAATTCTTACCGGAATTCTTTAAAACGGAAAGTAACATTGATAAGTTTGCTAAGTTTTTAAGAACCTTTGTGGATTTAGAAATACCTCATATTCAATTTAACGTACTGACAGAAGCCGATTTACTGGCAGCGCAAAAAGACCCGGAGAAGTATCGAAGTCTGACCGTTAGAGTGGCGGGATATACTGCTTACTTTACAGAGCTGGCGGGTGAACTTCAAAATGAAATTATTGCTAGAACAAGTTATGGAGATCTATAACACAATGAATACACGTGAAAAGCTAATAGGCAAAGTGTTTGATGTTCGAAGATTTTCAACACATGATGGGGCTGGCATTCGTACTACAATTTTTTTTAAAGGTTGTCCATTACGTTGTATTTGGTGTCAGAATCCAGAAGGACTTTCCCTAACATCACAGCTACTATACTTGGAAAATCAGTGTATACATTGTGGAACATGCACTACAGTGTGTAAAAACCATGCCATGACCTTGGAAGATGGTAAGCTTTGTATTGATAAAGGCGCTACGGATGAGTGGGCAGCGCCAATCCAAGTCTGCCCGGCAGCTTGCCTAACCATGGACTCTACATCCTATACAGTAGAAGAATTGGTAACATTATCATTACGAGACGTTGCATTTTTTCGCCATGGGGGAGGCATTACCTTATCAGGTGGGGAACCACTTTTTCAACAAGATTTTGCAATTGCCTTATTAAAAGCTTTTAAAGGGGAGGGCATTCACACTGCAATCGAGACATCCCTTTATGTGGACCAACATGTAGTTAAGGAAATCCTCCCGTATTTAGATATGATCTATGCCGATTTAAAAGTATTCGATAGTAATAAACATCAAGAATTAACTGGGGCGACTAACGGTCAGATAAAAGAAAATATCAGGTTTCTTTTAGAATCAAACAAAAAGGAGCAAGTCATTATTAGAACACCGCTCATTCCAACCAAAACAGCAGATAAAGAAAATATTTTTGCCATAGCCAAATTTATTACCAGTATTTATCCTGAAGTAAAATATGAATTGCTCAATTATAACCCTCTAGCAAAAGGGAAATATAACTTAGTGGACAGGAAGTATTGTTTTGCAGAAAACCCCAGGATGTATACGGTGGAGGAAATGAATGAGTTTAGAGAAGTAGCAAAAAATGGGGGAGTCAAAAACCTCATCATTGAGGTGTAAAATAAAAGAGTTGCAGAAATGCAGAAATAAAGGAGAAAAAATATGAAATTTATCGTAGATTTTGCAAATTTAGAACAAATTAAGGAAATGTATGCTTATTATCCAGTGGACGGTGTAACAACAAATCCATCCATCTTGGCAAAGGAAGGAAGAAATCCCTACGAAGTATTAAAAGGAATTAGAGAATTTATCGGTGGGGATGCTGAACTTCACGTTCAAGTTGTTTCATTAGATGCTGAATCGATGATTCAAGAAGCGCATCGTATTCAAGCTGAGTTAGGGGCTAATACCTACGTAAAAGTTCCCGTATCAAGAGAAGGTTTAAAAGCAATAAAAGCCCTTGCCATCGAAGGGGCAAATATTACAGCAACTGCTATTTATACACAAATGCAAGCTTACCTAGCAGGAAAAGCGGGTGCTCACTATGCTGCGCCCTATGTAAACAGAATTGATAACTTAGGTGCTGACGGTGTGAAAGTTGCAAAAGAAATTCATGATATTTTTAAAAATAATGGGCTAAAAACAGAAGTTCTGGCAGCCAGTTTTAAAAATTCACAACAAGTATTAGAATTAGTAAAGTATGGTGTTGGTGCTTCCACAATCTCACCGGATGTCATTGAAGGTTTAATAAAATTGGATGCAGTGACCAGTGCAATAGCCGCATTTACAAAAGATTTTGAAGGTCTATGTGGTGAAGGGAAATCCATGTTAGATTGCTAATCTAAACAAAAATAATGAGATGAACTGACTAATATTCACCAATTATTGATGAAGGCATAAGAAAACACTTTGAGCCAAGGACTATCTTAACAAATAGTCCTTGGCTCAATTTTATGAATGATTAACCTAAAGTTGCATATCCGTTATGTATTTTTTCTTTATTTCTGTTATCCGAAACCACAGCAATTTTATTATTTTTGATTCCCAGTTCTACCGTGTATGGCTCATCTTTCTTTTTCTTGTTTTCTTCGACCAATGTTTTCCATGATTTCACAGGGGGTTTAGCTGCTGTAATTTGTATCTTATTGCGTTCTACGACCGTTGGCGGGATTTTCATAAATGTGCCCTCCTTTATTTCGACAGACTTCAACACAATTCTACCATAATTTATATTATGATTCAACGACCTGTGACGACAAAGGGGACGTTTCTTCTTCGATAATGATCCATCGAATTGCGTGAGCCACTAGGCTATCATGGGGGATAGTGGCCGTCTTACAAAGAGGGCAATTGATTTTTCCAGTATTGTAAATCTTGGTTGCTTAACGGCAGTTCAATGACCGAGGCACTGTTCACATATTTAAAGGAAACTTTTACAGTAGTAGCCTGGGATATTTCCTGTAGGACTTGCGGGGGGAAGGTGACAAATAAGGTATTGGTATGTTTAAAGCTTTTTCCTGTGGAAAAATCTGTGGGCGAATAAGTCGGGGACTGGGTGGATATCTCAATACTGTGGATTTTGTATGTTTTACCATCAACAGCAAGGATGAAAAAATTTTCTAAAGGTTTAGGATCATATCGAAGATCAACTATCGATAAGGTTGCACCTGTAATAATAGTTGTTTGAGGATCAGCTACACCACGAAAGTCAATCGTACAGTAGGCTGATAAGTTGCTGGCTGTACGATTGTCGTAAGAAAAAACTGCATAACTGGAATAAAAGGCAATGACGACTATAATGAGAACGAGGATGATTGTCTTTTCACGCATAAAAACTCCTTGAGAAGTGTATTGTATTTATGGCTTAATGTTACAGGAGATTAGCTTTTTTGTCTAGATAAGTCGAATTTAGTTATTGAATGGATGAATGTAGTTATTGCTGACAATGATATTATAACTTTATGTTATAGAGATCAAGCGAAATTTGATAAAAAATTAGATTACAATATGTACACTTAACAATAATATGTTATAATTGACCAACTATAGTCTCGCGAGAAGAGACTATTGAGTGCGAATGCCGTCACTATTGGTGACAGCATGAGAAAAAGTAGCCTGGGTCATTCCTACCTTGGTCAGATCCACGTGGCTTATGCAACGTTAATAATAAATGCAGACATGGGATTTTTCTCGCAGGTTTATGGGGTGGGTGTATCCTCTAGATTATGTTTGACTCTATCTGTCAAAAGAGGCACCATCATTTCTTGGAGTTGGGTTGTTGTGGCCTATAGAGAGCACTGGGTAGGAAGGGGTGATTATAGACATCCAGAAAGAGTCCTCTAGGTCTGTAATAGTATGTAATACATAGGGCGAAAGCGCAAATCTTTAGGTAACTAGAAACTAGCGATAACTCTGCTTAGGATCATCAACAATAATTAACAAAAATCAAAGGAGGCAAATTTATTTATGAAGAAGACCCTAGTGATCTTTTTAGCACTACTATTTATACTAGGCATTGCTGGTACAGCATTCGCCGCCAATCCCTTTGATGTTCCAGCAAACCATTGGGCCTATGAAGCCGTTTCTAAACTTGCTAAAGCTGGCATTATTGACGGTTATGGTGACGGGACTTTCCGTGGGGACCAGGCGATCAACCGCTATGAAATGGCTCAAATCGTAGCTAAAGCTATGACGCATGCCAGTAAAGCCGATGCTGATAACAAAGTTTTAATTGACAAGCTGGCGGTTGAATTTGAAACCGAATTAAGAACGCTTGGCGCTCGCGTAACTAAACTAGAAGACCGAACAACTAAACTAGAAGCAAAATCAAACTTTAAGATTGAAAGCGAATCCTTGCTGCAATATCAATCCGACAGTCCTCCTGCTGGTAACGCGAAGCTCCAAGCTAACGATCAACTTTCTTGGCGGGAACGATTGTATTTGAATGGTACTGTGAATGACAACACGAGCTATGACGCTCGTCTCCAAACCTCCATAGGCAAGTTCGGCAACGTCGGTACTGGCGCCGCTGCTGGTAATGATCTAGCGATCGACCGCGCCTACTTTACTACTAAAAATGCCCTGGGTTTTGATAAAATTATATGGGGACGTCAACCCCTGCTTTTCGGTCAAGGTGGACTTTTCTGGAGAACGGGTAACAATGATGGGGTTACACTGTTCAAGAAACTAGATAAATCTCTGGACTTCCAAGCTGGTGCCTATATTGCTAACCCACAAGATAACACTACAGTTGAGGGTGAAGCCAACGAATTCCAATACGCTGGTCTGGGCTATAAAGTCTCTTCTAACTTAAAGATTAACGGCTCTTATTATAACAACAACCAAAAGCTGCTGCCGGCCAATTCTCTGTATAACTATGGATATAGCCAAAGTAAAGGTTGGGATGTTAGTTTTGCCAACAAACTGGGTAACTGGACGCTGATCGGTGAATATGCCGGCACGACTTTGGAGAACCCTGTAAACACTGCTACCAATCCTAAGATGTATGCATTACAAATTACCAATGGCCCTAATATGCCATCCTTTTTCTACCCAGTGCAACGATTTATCGTTGATTATAAGAAACCTCATACTGATGCCTTCGCCTTATCCTATCGCAGTGTAGAAAAAGGTGCCATTCCCAATGGTGACGGTTTCGCCTTTGGCAAAGTAGGAACATCACCTCTTTATAAACTCAACGGTAACGCGATCAATGGTTCGGCTATGGATAATCTAAAGGGTTATTTCTTCACTTACGAAAATGTTGTCGCAAAAGGCATTGTTTTATCTGTTGAGTACCAAGACTTGAAATTCAAAGATAGCGGAGCTTTCTTTGACAAGGCAATCACAACCTCTGTTCAAGTGGTATTCTAGAAATTATAAAAATATAAATCATTGTAGTGACTCACTGAAAAGGTGGGAAGGTCTCCCGTAAGGATGACCTTCCCACCTTCTTTTTATAATTAGAGTGAGCTGCCTAACGTCTGTGATACATATTGATCATTTGCTTTATTTCTCGGGCAGCTTCTTCTGCTGGGAGAAGCTCATTGATTCCATATTCGCCAACGATGGGCGCGGAACTGAAGTCAACGGCATAATGAAGTATGTTGCCTCCGGCGGCGACAGGCACAAAATCAATGGCCCATAGAGGACTCAAGAAATTAGATTGCAAACCGGTACCATGACTCTTGATGGTGGTTTTCACATTACCTGAACTGGCGCGCCAATCATCACTCAATAGTTCGATGCGGAAATATTTAAAGCCGACTTGCAGAAGTCTGAGACCATGACCAACATCTTTACTAATTCCTACAAACTCAGCAGCCAGGCAATTGGGAAACTTTACCAAAGCATCAGTAATTGTCAAAAGTAATTTGTTTTCCCCGCGATGGCTTTTCTCATCCAGATAAATTACCACTTGCTGACTATCTCTCAAGTGAGGCGCCCATGTACCAACGTTTTTCAGTATACCATGTTTGGGTACTGTGAACCCATTGCGGCTCAAAAAGCCTAGTATTTCAGAACGGTTCATGCCGCGACTTGTTAGTCTTTCGAAGACTAACGGCGAAACACTGTTAGGGGCATCAAAATAATTGTCATAATAATCTGTAAAGTCGGAATGTAAAATAACTGCTCGCATAAAGATTTCAACTCCTTATTCTAACGGTTTTTATCATTATCCTGGATTTCACGCAAAACGTCACTTGGCATCGAATTAGTTTGTTTTACGAAGTCTTTGGCTACTCGCAGAAACATTTTACAATTAAAACGACCTGGTTGCCAGTTAATCACTCCTTTCTTAATGCTCAACTTATTATAAAGGGACAAAAAAAGTCCCGCATACGCATAATTAGTCCCACAAAGGTAATAAAATCCCCTTCTCTTTAGTCGAAAAATTATCCTTACTTCTATATTAGACTTTTGTTTCAAAAATCCTTCTAAAATAATCTAAAAAAGGGAAAATGAAGAAAAGATTAAAGAAATCTTTAAAAAAACCTAAATAGATGTTCCGGATAGGTGACTAAAGTAATTTTTCATTGTTTCAAGGATATGTTTTGATTATAATGATAGTATTATAATTAAAACAATTATGCTAATTGGAAGGCGATAGGGGGAAAAACTGATTCTGAGTATTTTATTTAATAGGATATATTTCAATCTTTAATGAGATTTATGGATTTGATATAAATGAAAAGGATGGTAGAATTGGATATGCAATTAGTTATGTTAGGAACAGGGCACGCAATGGTAACAAAATGTTTTAATACTTGTTTTGCCTTGGAAAATAATGATGAGTATTTTTTAGTCGATGCAGGCGGCGGTAATGGGATTATGACACAACTTGAAAAGGCCAAAATACCATATAGTGGTATTCATCAGATGTTTGTTACACATGGGCACACGGATCACGTTTTGGGTGTGATATGGATAATAAGAAAAATTGCCATGTTAATGTTAGAGAATAAGTATATGGGTGAACTTACGATCTATTGCCATGATGATTTGGTAAAAATGATCAGGACATTTTGTGAATTGACTCTTCCACAGAACTTACTGCAATTGATAGGAAATAGAATTTTCCTTCGTGCCGTAATAGATGGTGAACGAAGTAAGGTTATAGGTATGGAAATTCAGTTTTTTGATATTGCTTCGACAAAAGCTAAGCAATTTGGCTTTCATGCTGTTCTTCCCAATGGAAAGACATTAGTTTGTCTTGGCGATGAACCCTATAATGATAATATCGTTAATAAAGACTATGTGGAAAAATGTGATTGGATGCTTTCGGAAGCTTATTGTTTATTTAGTGATAAAGATATTTTTACCCCATATGAGAAACATCACAGTACAGCATTAGATGCAGGTAAATTAGCAGAAGAATTTGGTGTGAAGAATTTAATTTTATATCACACCGAGGATACAAATCTTGCAGAACGCAAAACACGCTATACAAAAGAAGTTAAAACCGTCTTTCGAGGTGAGGTTTTTGTGCCAAACGACTTAGAACGATTTCAGCTTTAAAAGACGACAAAGGGGAAGGTTCTGTCACTTATGATTATACATTGAGGGAGTGGTATAAATGATTTATCGTAAAGCTACATTTAAAGATGTAGAAATCATGTACAAATTAATTAATGATTATGCTGGACAGGGCTTGATGTTAGGGCGTTCACGGAATGTATTATATGAATGTTTGCGGGATTTTGTTTTGGCCGAAGATAATGGTGAAGTTGTTGGCATGGGGGCATTGCATTTAGTGTGGGACGCACTAGCGGAAATCAGAGCAATGGCCATTGCACCTCATGTGATTAAATCAGGCATCGGTCGTAATATTGTGAAGGCGCTCATTGAAGAAGGAAAAACTCTAGAGATAAGAAATATCTTTACACTGACATATCAGCCGGAATTTTTTATTAAACAAGGTTTTACGGAATTATCAAAAGATGAATTGCCTCATAAGGTATGGAAAGAATGTATCAATTGTACTAAATTTCCCAACTGTGATGAAATTGCCCTAAACATAGAAATATAAAGTGAGAAATCCAAATAAAAACTTCTGCAATCATTCAAATAAGAATTTTTGCAGGAGTTTTTTCTATTTATAGTGAATATAAATGGTGTAAAATAGGGTATCGGATCTTTGGAAGATATCATGGCGAAGGATAGAGAATTGGCAATAAAAGTTTGGAACGGTTTTGAGGTGAAGAAGAATGAGCCTTTTACAAGAAATACAACATACGGTACAAAAAACAGCGGAAGCCATTTCCGATGTTTTAAAAATCGAAGTGGAAATCGCCGATCGTAATCTTGTTAGGGTGGCAGGTACAGGTCAATATAAGTCACAGTGCGGGAGTGTTATGCTGGATGGGTTTGTATACCAGCATGTATTAACCACAGGAAAGACTGTGGTGATTGAAAATCCTGGGTATCACGAGCTTTGTCAGCCTTGTCCGCGTAGGGGAAGCTGCTCGGAAAGTGCTGAGATGGCTTCGCCTATCTTATTCCACGATCAGCCAGTTGGCGTGATTGGTTTAATTAGTTTTGATTCCCAGCAGACTAAAAGGCTGTTAGACAATCGAGAATGGATGCTACAGTTTCTTGTCAAGATGGCGGAACTGATTGCTAATCATTTACCGGGAATGCGTGTTCAAAGGGACAGTCAGAGTTCGCTTCTTAGCTTAGAAAATTTAGAAAAAAAGGCTATTATCAAAGCCTTGCACCAGGTGTCAGGTAATGCTCACAGCAAAGAAAAAGCTGCAAAATTATTAGGAATTAGTCGCGCTACGTTATATCGTAAAATTAGAGAATATGAAATCAGATAGAAAAAAGTTGAATTCACAAAAAAATAGTAGACAACTGTCTCAAAATGAGATGGTCTTATCGCAAGAGATCAAAGAGGTAACTTTGGTATGGTATTATAATGATGAGCAGTGGCGCTCTAACAAAAAGAAAGTAATTTCTTTTTGTTAGAGTGTTTTTTTTAGTTAAAAAGAGAGAAATCAGGCTTTTTAAGCAACATTGCTGTTTTATTGGGATTGGCTTTAAGGGTCGAGGGGTGCTAAAGGAAGGTTACTTTGCCGATATTGTAGTGTTTAATCCCGCGACGGTCATTGATCAAGGAACGTTCATTGACTCTTGTCCAATATCCACTGGGCATTGAATACGTTCTGGTGAATGGTACGATGGTAGTCAAGCTGGTAAGTACGAAAAAAACTTGCGGGAAAAGTCCTGCGGAAAGTATAGATAGTAGTATTTATCAGTTGAATTCTATCCCAAAAGATGGTATTATTATGTAAAATTAATAGTGGGCAAACTTACTGAAAAGTAAGGACGCAAAGCTATGGGTCTACAGGTTTAATTACCTATGATTGCCAGGTTACCGTACATATACGTTTATTATGGGAACCACATTGTTTGGTTTCTATTTTTTTTATTAGAATTTAATAAGATCTCCCAATTAAACAGAAAAAGATAGGATTGCAGAGGATAATGTAGATTTCTTTCCTCATTTGCTCTGGAATGTTACTGTTTAAGGTCATAGAGGCGTGGATTACGACATAAAGAAAAGAGGGAAGTAAGGATGAAAATGATTTTGACAACACTCGGCTACGGTCTAACTTTGAAAAAAAAGTTGATTTTTTATTTCATGATGATGGCTGCCATTCCCCTTATTTTAACGACGATGGTTACATCATATCTGAGTTACTCAGCTTTAACTGAAACGGTATATGATGGCAATGAAAAAGTCGCTGTCGCTCTTGCCGGGGACCTGAATGCCTCCCTAGCATCTGACATTGAGTTGTTGCAGGCTATGGCAGATACTGCCGAAATCCAATCAATGAATCCCGGCCAACAGTTGCCGCTTATGAAAAAAGTAGATGAACGATCCAAGGAAATCAGTACCATCATTATTAATGATATGAAGGGAAACCATACTGTAAGAACAAAGGGCGCATTGGCTGGAAATTGGGATCGAGAGTATTTCCAAAAAATACTTAAAGGGGCAGACTACGCTATTTCGGACATTCAAATCGGCAATAGTACAGGTAAAGCAGCGCTGGTTATTGCCGTACCCATTAGAGATGGACAGAAAAACTTAATAGGGGCGCTATTGGGCGTCGTCGATTTTGAAAATTTGAGTAAAAACATTCTTGCGAGCAAAAGTGGGCAAAGCGGGTATGCTTTTCTAGTGGATCACCGTGGTAAAGTTATTGTGCATCCAAATGAAGCCCTAATGAAAGAAATGACTGATGTGAGTAGTCTTGCGCCGGTCCAAGGAACTCTAAATGGGAAAAGTGGTACCATATCTTATGATTCTCAAGAAGGAAAGAAACTGGCAGGATATAGCACTGTAGCCCTCAGTGGCTGGGGTGTTGTAGTTCAGCAGCCCATGGATGAGGTTATGGCGGGAGCAAGCAAAGTAAGGACAACAGGTATTGTTTTTACGCTGATCGCTATTGTACTGGCGGTGTTGGTTGGTATTTTCGTAGCGGGAGTTATTACCAAGCCTATCGGGGAACTGGTGAGTGTTACGCGCAAATTGGCTGAAGGTGATTTGACTGCCAAAGCCAATGTGACCACCCAAGATGAAATGGGGCAGTTATCTGTGGCTTTTAATACGATGGCGAAGCAGTTGCAACAACTCATTCAGGGTGTAATTTATAATGCTGATCAGATCGCAGCATCTTCCCAGGAACTTTCCGCGACAGCCAATGAAGCTGAACGAGCTACCAACCAAGTGGCCGTCACCATGAGCGATTTTTCCCAAGGCTCACAACGACAGATGGAAGAGATCGATGAAACCCTGCGAGTTGTTGACGATCTAACAAAAGTATCCAAGGCAGTGGCGGAAAAAGCCCTGTCGGCGTCCACACTATCGGATGATATGTCCAAAGATGCCGAGCGTGGTGGAGGAGCGGCCAATCATGCAGTAGAAAAAATAAATGAGATCAAGGAAGTCACCATTCTGACGTCTGATGTGATCGCTACACTGGGGGAAAAGAGCAAGCAGATCGGCCAAATTTTAAATGTTATCAGCGGTATTGCCGGACAAACTAATTTATTAGCCCTCAATGCGGCGATTGAAGCTGCCCGCGCGGGGGAACAGGGGCGCGGCTTTGCTGTAGTAGCTGATGAAGTACGCAAATTAGCTGAGCAATCCCAAGAAGCTACGAAACAGATTGCTCAGATTATTGAGGAGATCAAACAGCAAACCCATGAGGCTATCCGAGCAATGGATAGAGGGAATAGTAAAGTCAATGAAGGCGTTGATGTAGTCCAGACTGCTGGACAAGCATTGCAGGATATTATGGGGCAGATCAGCAAGAGTGTAAGCATGGTCAGTGATATTAATATAGCTAGCAAGCAACAACTACAGGGCATGCAGCAGATGGCTAGTAGTATTGGACAGGTAGCGGCCATTGCCAAAGAAGGTAGTGCTGGGGCACAAACGACGGCGGCAGCCACCGAGGAAGTCACCGCCTCCATAGGGGAAATTGCCAGCGCAGCTGAGGCTTTGGCGAAGACGGCCAGTGAACTGCAGATGATGGTCGCCAATTTTAAAATTTAGTCATTCTCAGTAGTCTTTTCCATAACAATAAAAGGATAAGGGGCAGTATTTTGTACTGACCCTTATCCTTTTAAATTATTTTTAGAATATAAAGTGGGCTGGCTATGGGAGTGCAGAAGGAGGCTATTTATTATAATAACTCACTTTAAGGTGTATCTTATCTTTTCTCGAAACTCGTCATCTGATAGGCTAAAGATCGAGTCTAATAGTGCTGTTCTAAATGTTGCCGTTCCTTTCTCATTCTGGGACCGCTCACCGCATATCCCCATAAAAGTTGTCGCGAGCACCGTTCCGCTTAGGATATTTTTAGTTGAGATAAAGACTGCGGTTAAGACATTGAGCATGCAACCCGTGCCGGTGATCATTGACAGCATTTTACAGCCGTTTTCAATTAGGTATGTAGCCGTTCCGTCAGTTATAATATCAATAACTCCTGTTGCCGCCACAACAGAACCTGTCTGTAAAGAGAGGGATTTTAGCATATGTATGCTATGAAGAAGATTATCATTGGTAACGGCATCCTTTTCGCCCACATCAATTCCTTTTGCACCGCTTTCCATTCCACAGAGGGCTTTAAGTTCCGACATATTGCCTTTAATAACGCTGGGATGACATTCTACAATAAATTTTTTTGTAAAATCAAGGCGGAGGTTACTGCAACCCACACCAACAATGTCAATAATAGAGGGAATGTTTTTCTCAAGGGCCGTTTTACCCGAAATTAAGATTGATTTCATACGAGTGTCATTAATGTTCCCCAGATTAACAGCGAGAGCTTTGGAAGAGGCTGTAATATCAGAAACCTCCAAAGGATGTTCGGCCATAATTGGTTTGGCACCGACGGCCAGTACAACATTGGCACAGTCGTTGATGGAAATATGGTTTGTTATGCAGTGAATCAGCGGTTTTTCGGCCATGACGTTATGTCTGATTTCTAATAGATCCGTAATACTAAGTGCTTGGTTTGTCATAAATTTTCGCCCCCAAGCTTTTCTGGAAATTGGCTAGCATACCGCTTTTTCGTAATGAGGTAAGGAAAAAATAGGCAATGGTTCCGCCAATCAGTGTTCCGCAAACAAAGAGGGGAACATAAAACAACCATGTAAGCCCGCTTTTTCCGTAGATAAAGGCCATAACTGGGTAAGAAACAATAGCTCCAATGATACCTGTTCCGATAACCTCTCCAATAACAGCAAAAATTAGTTTTCCCTTGGATATTCTGTACAAAATTCCTGAGAGCATGGCCCCGAAAACGGCACCCGTCAGAGCCAATGGTGGAATACCCATCAATATCATGCGGATGATACCGATCAATGTTGCACATAGCAGGGCATACCAGGGGCCAAGCAAAACGGCACATACGATGTTAATAAAATGAGCCATAGGACACATTCCTTCAATACGCAAAATGGGTGAAATGACTACGCCAAGTGCAACCAACATTGACAGCATGACCAGTTTTAACAAATTGGATTTTTTGCTCATAAAAATAACCTCTCAAACCATATTTATTTTCAAGCATAACATGCTTAAATGCCTGCTCAGTGATAGAGTATGTCATACAGGCGGATAAATATTGTTTTAAAGGTATATTTTTCATTAACAAAATAGCATCCCCTGTAGGTCATAAACCCTATCAGGTTGGTCGAAGCTGCAAAAGCTTCCTCTCATCTCGAAACACGAGCTCCCTAGCTATTTAGTTGTCGTTTTATTATATAGTGTAGGACGCTCCTCCTCCACTTTTTTTAAAGATATCTCATGCTGGTATTATCAACATCAGGTATATGGGGCCAAGTTTGGTTGCTCTTTTTAGCATAGGTTCCTAAAAGTATTTAAGTTATAATAATTGTATCATACAGCTAAATTTTTATCAAACAGGTTCTTGCAGAGCATCCTTTTGGTGTGTATTCAATATCTTATGTAGTTACTATTGATTCGCGGCAACAACTCCTAGGTTATTCCTTGTTGTTATTTTTAATAATTTGGCAGGGAAATTAATCCAAAATGAAGAAGTTAAAACAGTAGTCTACATAAGAAAAGACTTGGCTTCGACCAAGTCCTCTTTTAAAATGGGAGGTTTGCATAATGATTGATAAAATACTAGGATATGCGCAAGGTATGAAAGAAGAAATGGTGACCCGACGTCGGGATTTTCACAAATATGCAGAAGTCGGCTGGACTGAATTTAGAACTGCTTCGATTGTTGCCGACACCTTAACAGCCCTAGGATATGACGTACTGGTGGGTGAGGAGGTCATTGATGGGGATGCTATGATGGGCGTTCCTACGGCAACGGAACTTGATAAACAGGCACAGCGCGCCATAAAACAAGGGGCGAATCCTAGTTGGGTGAAAAAAATGCAGGGCGGTAAAACTGGGGTTGTGGGCATCATGAAGTTTGGGAAACCAGGACCTACGGTAGCATTACGCTTTGATTTGGATGCCAATGATGCCATCGAGGCCGAAGAAGCAAACCATCATCCTTATGCGAAAAAATTTGCGTCCATCAATAAAGGGGCGATGCATGCGTGTGGTCATGACGGACACATGACAGTGGGCTTAGCGTTGGCAAAAATGTTCGCTGGGCTAAAAGGGGAAATGAGTGGCAGGATTAAACTTATATTTCAACCCGCTGAAGAAGGCGTACGTGGAGCCAAAGCCATGGTAACTAAAGGAATCGTGGACGATGTTGATTATATGTTAGGAATGCATTTCGGCTTTCAAATGAAAAAAACAGGACAATTAGCGTGTAATGTAAGCGGATTTTTGGCAACAACAAAATTGGATGCTGAATTTACTGGTGTTCCAGCCCATGCGGGTGCGGCGCCTGAAACCGGGCGGAATGCTTTACTTGCGGCAGCCGCTGCTACCACTTATCTCCATGCAATTTCACGACACGGTCAGGGAATATCGCGGATTAATGTTGGTACTTTCCATGCCGGTACTGGGCGGAATGTAATACCGGCGAATGCTGTGATTCAGTTAGAAACGCGGGGCGCAACGAGCCAGATTAATGAATATATGTCTCATGAAGCCATTCGTATTATTGAAAGTGCCGCACAAATGCATGGTGTTAGCGTGAAAATTAGTGAAGAAGGGGGAGCTGCTGGAGGCAGTAACTCTCCACAACTCGTAACTGCTACGGAGGAAATTGCCAAATCATTAGGTATTTTCACAGATATTGTACCTGATTGTAATTTTAATGCCAGTGAAGATTGCTCATATTTTATGGAGAGAGTACAACAACGAGGAGGGCAGGCTGTTTATGTGCTGGTTGGTGCCAATCTTGCGGCAGGTCACCATGATTTTCGTTTTGATTTTGATGAAGAGGCTCTTGTTTTTGGCGTAGCACTGCTTGGTAGTGTTGCCTATGAATTATTAAATGGTAAGTAAGGGACTGATTTACAAGACTAAGGATTTCAAAGGTTTTTTGTGTCCCCTTCATTAAGGATAAAAAGAAAGCTAGAGGAGCAACAAGCTGAAAGATGATATGCTCTCCTTTTGGTAGTAGGTTTTTATTATTTAACCTATCTACCTTTAGGAAGTATATGAAATGGTGGGAAAATACGATGAACAGTAAATTGGCCGCACTGGTATTAGCCGCAGGATATTCATCCCGCATGACGCAGTTTAAGCCACTCATGTCCTTAGGAAACTCCTATGTTATGGAAATAGTCATCAATAATTTTCATAAAGCTGGCATTCGTAATATAACAGTAGTGGTTGGGCATCAAGCTGAGCAATTGATCCCTATTTTAGAGGGGTTACACGTCCGCCATGTTTTAAATAAAGACTATGATAAAGGTATGTTTTCCTCAATTTCAACGGGAATACGCGCTCTCTCTCCAGAAGTAGAAGGATTATTCCTATTACCTACGGATATCCCTTTAGTGAAAAGCCACACAATTAAAACCTTGTGCAGGGAACATCAAAAATTAGATCCAGATCTTATTTATCCTACCTTCCAAGGCGAACGAGGACATCCTCCCGTAATTTCAGGACGCTTATTTCCTGCAATATTATCTTGGGATAAACCTGGGGGGCTGCGCCCTTTATTCGAACAATATGAGAATAATGCACATCAAGTGGAAGTCATTGATGAAGGAATATTATTAGATATGGATACACTAGCAGACTACTATAAAATAGTAGAATTTTATTCCCTCAGAGATCGGCCCCGACAAAAAGAATGTGAAGCTATCTTCACTAAGTTTCAAGTGCAAGAGCCTGTTGTCAAACATGGGAAAATGGTCGCTTATGTGGCACAAAAGTTAGCAGAACGCTTGAATCAATTTGGTATGAACTTAGATATTGGTCTTATCATAATCGCGGCATTATTGCACGATGTAGGAAAAAGAAAAGGAAGATTGTCCCATGCACGTCGGGGGGGAAGAATTTTGCGGAGCTTGGGTTATGGAAAGGTGGGAAAAATTATCGCTGCTCATACAGATATTATCCTTGAAGATAACTTTTCCTTAGACGAAGGGATGGTTGTATATTTAGCAGATAAACTGGTTAACCAGGATGAAATTGTATCCATTGAGGAGAGATTCCAATGGCCCTTGACAAGGTTTTCGGATAATTCAGAGGTTATGGCCATTGTATTTCAACGTTTTTCAAATGTGAAAAGTATAGCAAATAAGGTGGAATGGACAGTAGGCGCAAGCCTGCAAGACATAATTTCTTCCGAAAAATACATAAAATATTAGTATTGAATAAAACTTTATAATCATAGAGAAACCTATGGAGTATATCCTAGTGAGCAATTGCTAATTTTAAAAGCATGCTATAATGGCATGCTTTTTTTAAATTATGGACAAGCCAATTAAGTGATAATTAGGGAAAACAATTTTTCATAGAAAAGGAGATGGTATTAGTGCTTTTTTTGTTAAAGAAATATTATGAGAATGTAATTTCTGGATTTTGGAATCAGTTATTTGCCATTGTTGCGTTAGGAATCTTAGGGGCTTTGTACTTTGGTTGCTTGGGGGTAGCGTGGGCCGTTACGGGTGAATTTACACGCTGGGGCGCTCATTTTCTCCAGTTTATCGACTGGGATGTGAGTAGCTATAGTTACTTGAAATTGATTAATTTCACAGGTACCCCTCTGACTCGCATTGATGGAGTTATGGTCATTGGGATGTTCGCAGGGGCATTTATCAGCGCATTACTGGGGCAAAATGTTAAGGTGCGCATACCTACAGGTCGACGAATTGCCCAAGCCCTCCTTGGTGGGGTTATTGCAGGATTTGGAACGCGGTTAGCCATGGGCTGTAATTTGGCGGCGTTATTCACTGGTATTCCCCAATTTTCTTTTCACGCCTGGTTATTTACATTAGGGACAATCGGAGGGACTTATTATGGTGTAAAATTAAGTATTCACCCATGGATTATGGGCAAACCCAAATTAATAGAGATTAAAGAAGTGGGAAAGGTGAAGGGAAATCCTATTTATTATCGCATGCAGCCTTATATAGGTATGCTCGGACTGGCATTTTTTATTTGTTTTTTATTAAATCTCGTCAGTGAAAATTATTCTGTAAATTTACTGATAGCTATTATTTTTGGTTTTTGTTTTGGTTTCTTGATTCAAAAAGGCCAGATCTGTTTTACATCAGCCTTCCGTGATTTATGGTTAATTGGTCGTGCCAATACTGCTAAAGCCTTGGTATGGGGCATGGTGGTACAAACCATCATTACGGCGGTATTTTTGGCAAAAGGAATGCCACCCAAGGTCATCTGGTGGGCAGGACCAGGCGCTTTGCTTGGTGGTGTACTCTTCGGTGTTGGCATCGTGATTGCTGGCGGTTGCGAAACGGGCTGGATGTACCGCGCTGTGGAGGGGCAAGTTCAATTCTGGTTTGTAGGGCTTGGCAATGTCATCGGTGCTACTATTTTGACAATTGGTTGGGATTCTGGCGTCTTCGCCTTGTTAGTAGAGCCCTTCCCTCGAATTGATCTTGCTAAAAATTTTGGCTATGCGGGCGCAATCACATTAACAATGCTCATGTTATTTTCTGTATATCTATGGGCTGACTGGCGACAAACATCAAAAAGTCGAATGATTGGGAGGTAATGGCATGAATGGTAAAATGTATTTATTAGATCTACGTGGGGAACCTTGCCCTTATCCTGTGGTTTTTTCACTAGAAACCTTGAGAAATCTTGAAAAAGGAACGGTTGTAGAGATTCTTGCCGATTGTCCACAAAGCTTTATTTCCGTGCCTGAAGAAGTCCTTAAAGCGGGATATGAAATGCTTGAACCACCTCAGAAAGTGGGTCCTACCTTACGATTTTTAGTTAAGATTCCAAAATAAGGGGATGTTAATTTTAAATGTGCTTAATAATTATGACAGGCATTGTAATTTATGAGCTAAAAGACAAACTCGTTATCAGAGGAATAGTTACAATGTGCTGGGTTATAGAAATATTATCTTCTGCGCTAAAAACCATTACGCTGTGAGGTGATACCATGTATCAAGAATATAATCGCTTACTTACTTTTTGCTCGGTACGTCATGCCATTCGTGCTGAAGAGTTATTAATGAAAGCTGGTATTCAGGTAGCTTCAATGCCCATTCCTCGGGAGATTGATATAACCTGTGGGTCATGCCTGCTTTTCATGGCTGACCAAGAAATTCAATTAATGGCCGTCGTACAGGAGAAAAATGTGTTTTGGGCAAAATTGTTTATCAGAGATGGTGTAAATAAAGTGTATGAGGAACTTGCAGAGTATGAGGAAAAAACAAAATAAAAAAGGCTTCACAGCACAAATGCCGTGAAGCCTCACATTCTCTATGGCGGAAACGTGTAGGAATCGAACCCACCTAGGACAATTTAATGCCCCACAAACGGTTTTGAAGACCGCAGAAGCCACCAGACCCCATCCGCTTCCATTTCCTAATTATATCATTAAAGTGTATTATTGCGAATAAATTTATGAGATTCTTCGGGGGTAGGATCATGATGAATAAAAAAGAAGGGGATTAAATAATTAACGAGAAATGGTTCAAAGTAGATTATTGTGAATTTTTAAATAATTAGAGATTGTGAATTTTTAGCAGGGAGGCATTATGAACAGTAATAAGCTTACAATGCGCCATATACCAGCAATCGAATGTTTATTAGAAATATTGTTGAACCAACCTGAATTAGGAAATTTCTCCCGTGAAATCATAGTAAACAGGCTACGGGTCGTGGTCAATAGAGTCCGGGATCAGTTAAGGCAGAACCAGGCGGTAGATGTTTCGGCAGAGAGTCTAGTAGAAAGAGTGAAGGGTCAATTAGTAACATTAGGCGCCTGTAGTTTGCGTAAAGTAGTCAATGCTACAGGCGTGGTGCTACATACGAATTTAGGTCGGGCCCCCCTCGGGAAAAGTGCAGTACGTATGGTTGATGCCATCATGTCAGGGTACAGCACCCTTGAATATAATGTGGTAACAGGTGAGAGAGGTAGCCGTTATGATCATGTCATTGATAAGTTATGTGCTTTAACAGGTGCTGAAGATGCGATTGTTGTTAATAATAATGCGGCGGCCGTGCTACTGGTATTGTCAGTATTGGCCAAAGAACGTGAGGTTATTGTCAGTCGTGGACAGTTGGTAGAAATCGGTGGGTCCTTTCGGATACCAGACGTATTAAAACAAAGTGGTGCCCGACTTGTGGAAGTGGGTACCACCAATAAAACCCATCTAGCTGATGTTGAGCAAGCCATCACGGATGCTACAGCGGTTATTTTAAAAGTACATACTAGCAATTTCCGTATTGTGGGTTTTACCGCCCAGCCTGATGACAAGGCCTTAGTGGCATTGGCTCATCAATATGGAATACCCCTTGTAGAAGATTTAGGGAGTGGTACATTTAGTAAGATAAGGGTGGATGGTTGGCATGAGCCGACGGTCAGTGAATGTTTAGCATCTGGTATTGATGTAGTAACATTTAGTGGCGACAAACTGCTGGGAGCAGGACAAGCTGGCATTATTGCCGGTAAAAAGCAGTACATTAAAATGTTGAGGAATCATCCTCTGTTGCGCGCCATTCGGATTGATAAATTGTCATTAGCAGCATTAGAAGGTACACTGATTGATTATTTGACCGGTGATATTCATCAGGATATTCCTGTGCAGCGCATGTTAAATCGCCAGTCGGATGAATTAAGAGAGCAGGCGTGTACGCTGGCCAATATGCTACAATCTTTGATGGTATATGGTTGGTGTATTGATGTTGTACCACTGATTTCTCAGGCTGGCGGTGGAACGTTGCCGGAGGTGGATTTTGGGAGTTTTGGCGTCAGCATTAAAACAACAGTTTACAGTGTCGATGTGTTAGAGAAAGCCTTCAGGGAAAATAGTATACCCATTATTGTGCGTATACAGGCAGGAAAGATATTACTCGATGTACGTTGTCTTGCCGAAGAAGATATGGCAATCATTGAAAAGGCTTGCCATTGTATCGCGATAGGGGTAATTTCGTGAAATATATTATTATTGGTACCGCCGGCCATGTTGATCATGGTAAGTCAGCATTAATTAAGGCCTTAACGGGTACAGATACTGACAGACTGAAAGAAGAAAAGGCGCGGGGAATTTCCATTGATCTAGGATTTGCTAACCTGGAATTAAGTCATGAGATCATGGCAGGCATTGTTGATGTACCTGGTCATGAACACTTTTTGAAAAATATGTTAGCCGGTACAGGCAGTATTGATTTAGCCATGCTTGTAATTGCTGCTGATGAAGGGATTATGCCTCAGACCAGAGAACATCTGGCCATGCTCCAACTTTATGGCATACAGTATGGCGTAGTGGTGATCAATAAAATTGATAAAGTTGATGAGGAATGGCTAGCACTGGTCGAAGAGGAAGTGGGCGAAATGCTCACAGGTACTTTTTTGGCAGGTGCACCGTTGTGCCGTGTTTCAGCGATTACGAAGGTTGGCCTTGATGAATTACGAGAGACTTTGCTAGTCGTAGCAGGACAAGTCGTGAAACGTGATCGAATGGCTCCCTTTCGATTGTGGATTGACCGGGTATTTACAATGAAAGGGTATGGGGCTGTTGTCACTGGATCGGTGCTGAGTGGCACGGCTACCATTGGTGATACTTTGACACTGTATCCATCACGGCAACAGGTGAGGGTGCGGGGCGCGGAACTTCATGGGCAAAAGGTAGAAGCTGTTTATGGTGGGCAACGGGCCGCTCTTAATCTTGTTGGTGTGGATACCAGTGAGATAGCCCGCGGTATGTCCCTTAGTCATAAAGCCTACGGGCAGATTAGCAATATATGGGATGTAATGGTTACCCTTGAGCAACCTGTAGAGAGTGGTACAAGGGTAAGAGTGCATGTGGGGACAGGTGAATTTTTAGGACGGGTTCATTTATTTAAGGATGGTACTCCCCAGTATATGCGGCTTATTTTAGAAGAACCTTTGGCGGCCAGTGCTGGTGATCGAGGTATTATTAGACTGTATTCACCCCCAATTCTATTAGGGGGTATTATGCTGATTGCACCCTGTAAACAGACGCGTAGGATAAGTATGCACCGGAGATTATTGGCCCAGGCCTTGCTGGAACAGGATGTATCTAAGATTGTGTACGAAATTTTAGCTGAAAATAATGGCCTTATGTGGGATGGGGAAATTAAGAGATTGGCTGGTTATATCAATAACAACCAGGTGGAGGAAACTTTAGACGCATTACGGGCTGAAGAAAAAATAGTGCTGTTAGATGGCTTTTTTATAGGGAAGGACTCATTACTGACCTTAACCCAAAAGGGCATTGACCTTTTAGAAGCTTTTCATGGGAATCATCCAGAACGAGAAGGTTTATCACGGGAAATCATGAAGCAAAAACTAAGATTGCCAGATAAAATGTTTGATAAAGTGATGGCATATTGGAATAAAGAAGGCATTTTCACCAGTTTTGCTGGGAATATGGCCCTGCCATCACATGTCACAAAATATAGTGCTTGGTGCCATGAACTCCTTCGTACCTGTGATCAAGTATTATCTGAACCTGATTTTAGCACAGTGGATGTCGCGATTCTCGGTGAAAAACTGAAGCTATTGCCAGAAAAGGCTATGATAGTTTTTAATATATTGCTCAGTAAAGGGTTATTAATACAAGTGGATACCGTTTATATCCATAGGAAAATAATGCAAGACACCATTAACATACTTAAACACTATTTCCAGAGCAATGAAGAGATTACAGTGAGTCAATTACGTACCATGCTAAAAACATCCCGCAAAGTGGCATTGCCTCTAATGGAATATTTTGATAGATATCACTATACTGTTCGTGTGGGAGATGTGCGTCGTCCAGGTGATTGGTTTATGAAATTAGCAAAAAGCGGTGAGATTTAAAACCTTTGCCAACCCAATGCTTATTAACTTCTTAAGGATGAATTTTAGTAGTAATGGGAGCAGGTAACTATGTTAGGAGGGACGAAGTATGCTAGATGTAATATTATTAATGAAGCTGAGGCCATTCATTATTTAACAAAAAAATAAATGGTTACATTGCTAACCCATCATAGAAGTTGCATTACGGGGAAAATAGTGAGTATCGGTAGGCAGGTGGCAACAGGATATGGCTTTAGAGTGAGAAAAGGATGACCATCATCAGTGATGGTTAGTCAATAGGGAGAACGGAGGAGTCATATGTATCGCATTGAAACTGATTTCTTAGGAGAAAAAAAGATTCCTAGTCAGGCTTATTATGGAATTCACACTCAACGCGCCGCTGAAAACTTTGCTGTTTCCCGGCAAAAAGTACATCCCCAACTGATCAGGGCCATGGCGGTGGTGAAACAAGCCGCTGCCGAGAGTAATATGTCCATGGGGTTACTGGATACAAGGATTGGTAGTGCCATCTGTCAGGCGGCGGCAGAAATCGCTGAGGGGAAATTTGATCAGGAATTTATTGTGGATGCTTTTCAAGGCGGGGCGGGCACTTCAACCAACATGAATATGAATGAAGTCATCGCCAATCGGGCCATAGAAATTCTAGGAGGCCATAAAGGTGACTACCATTTGGTACACCCTCTTGATCATGTGAATATGTCTCAATCAACCAATGACGTTTATCCCACTGCACTACGGATGGCTGCCATTGTTTTACTATTGCCTCTCTCTGAAGCTTGCGCTGCGCTGCAGGGCGCTTTACAGGCCAAGGAAGCTGAATTTAGCGGTGTGCTAAAACTAGGAAGGACGGAAATGCAGGACGCTGTGCCAGTGACCTTAGGACAGGAATTTTCGGCATGGGCGGAAGCCATTAGCCGTGATCGCTGGCGCCTCTATAAGGTAGAGGAACGACTGCGCAAGGTCAATTTGGGCGGAACCGCAGTTGGGACGGGCATTAATGCCCCGCGAAAATATACGTATACTGTTATTGAACGGTTAAGAAGTTTAAGTGGCTTGGGGCTAGCTCGGGATGAAAATAGTATTGATGGCACCCAAAATGCTGATGTATTTGTGGAAGTAACAGGAATGCTCAAAGCCTGCGCTGTAACCATGGTAAAAATCAGTGGGGATTTACGGCTGTTATCCTCAGGACCTTTTGGTGAAATGTGTCTGCCACAGCTACAGGCCGGTTCTTCCATTATGCCGGGTAAAGTAAACCCGGTTTTGCCTGAAATGGTTACGCAAGTAGCTTATCAGGTAATGGCCAATGATCTGGCCGTTACTTTGGCGGTGCAAAGTGGACAACTAGAACTGAATGCTTTTTATCCCTTAATCGCGGCCAATCTATTACCGGCCATGGAGTCAATGGCCAAAACCCTTCGCTTATTTGCGGAAAAATGTATTGTAGGAATTCAGGCTAGGCCAGAGAAGTGTCTACAACATTTGAAAAATAGTACAGCTCTCACTACCGTATTAGCGCCCCTTATTGGTTATGAAGAGGCGGCGCGATTAGCCAAGAAAGCTCTCGATAGCGGACGCCCTGTGATGGAGATATTGCTCGAGGAAAAAGTATTTACCCAGGAGGATATTGGGCAACTGCTTCAGGCCCAACAATTAACCAGGGCTGGCGTGCTAGGGCAAGATATAAAATGGCAGAGGAAGAATGAACATGAATAATACTCCCCGGGGTAATCGGGTACATATCGCCCTCTTTGGACGGCGAAACGCAGGAAAATCCAGTCTGATCAATGCCTTAACCAATCAAGAGGTGGCGATTGTTTCAGAGATTGCTGGCACAACGACTGATCCTGTCTATAAGTCCATGGAGATTTTGCCACTAGGACCGGTGGTGATGATTGATACTGCGGGACTAGATGATACCAGTTCACTGGGACAACAGCGTATTCAAAAATCACTGGAAGTACTGGCCAAGACGGATTTGGCTCTCTTAGTGATGGATGCCCAAACAGGGGTGGGGCAGTTGGAAGAAGAGATTGTTAGGTTATGCCGGGAGAAAAAGATTCCGGTCATTGGAATTATTAATAAAATTGATAAATTCCCCTTAGATTCATTAGAGATGGAAAAGTTCAAACAGCAATTAGAATTAAAAGAGCTAGTGACAGTGAGTGCTCTTACTAAAGCCGGCATCAGCAATTTGAAAATATCTCTGGTGAAAGAAGCGCCCATATGTTTTGAGAGTCAGACCATTGTTGGAGATTTGATCAATCCAGGTGATACGGCAGTACTGGTAACCCCTATCGATTTAGCTGCTCCGAAAGGGAGGCTGATCTTGCCTCAGGTACAGGTCATCCGGGATATTTTAGATTGTGATGGGATGGCTTATGTGGTCAAAGAGCGGGAGTTAAAAGAATGTATCTCCAATATGAAGAGGAAACCTCGGATTGTCATCACTGACTCCCAAGTTTTTCTCAAGGTGGATGGGGATGTACCGCCAGATGTTTTATTGACATCCTTCTCCATTTTGTTTGCCCGTTATAAAGGAAATTTAGAAGTGTTAGTGGAAGGGGCGAAGGCTCTCTTAGCCCTGCAACCTGGTGATAAAGTCCTCATGAGTGAAGGCTGTACCCACCATCGAGTGGAAGATGATATTGGTACGGTTAAGCTACCCCGTTGGATTCGTCAATTTGTCGGGGGAGAAGTACAGTTTGAATGGTCCAGCGGCATGACGTTTCCTCCTGGCTTATCCCAATATAAACTGGTGGTACATTGCGGCGCCTGCATGCTAAATCGGCAAGAAATGCTGTCACGTATTATGCAAGCGCAGCAAGAAGGAGTTCCCATTGTTAATTACGGAGTCGCCATTGCTGCTCTGCAGGGAATCTTGCCAAGAGCCTTGTCCCCTTTCCCTTATTTAGCGGAACTATTGGACAATGATGTGAAGATCATATAACTGCAGAATTTGTGAGATGAGGAAGGTGGAAAAAGTGGCGGAATTATTTGATGGGATAGGGCGCCATATTCATTATTTGCGGGTGGCAGTGACGGATCGGTGTAATTTTCGTTGCCGATATTGTATGCCAGCCTGCGGTGTGGAATGGCTAGAACATGATGATATTTTACGTTATGAGGAATTAGTACGGATTATTGGTGCCTTTGCTAGACTGGGGGTTGATAAAGTACGTATTACTGGTGGTGAACCCTTAGTGCGCAAAGGATTGCTACCTTTTTTACAGGAAGTTGTTGGTATTCCTGGCATCAAAGAAGTGGGATTGACGACAAATGGCAGTTTCTTGGAGGAGTATGCCCATCTTCTAAAGGAAGCGGGCGTTAGCCGTATTAATGTGAGTCTTGATACGTTAGATCGAGAACGATTTATTAAACTGACAGGCCAAGATAAGCTAGCTCAGGTATTAGCAGGTATAAAAAAAGCTCAGAAAGTGGGACTTACGCCGATCAAGATTAATATGGTCGTCATGAAAGGCTTTAATGACCATGAGATTGTGGACATGGCTAAACTGGCTATGGATCATCCTTATCAGATTCGATTTATTGAATATATGCCTTTTCGCCCTGGGGAAAACTACTTATTTACAGCCGCCGAGATGAAACAGCAACTTGTAGCCGCTGGTTTTACGAAGCTTATTCCTCAACTGGGGGGCAGTTGTCCAGCGAAAATTTTTAATATACCTGATTCGAAAGGTTCGATTGGTTTTATTACCCCCATATCCCAACACTTTTGCAGTTCGTGTAATCGTATTCGCCTTACACCCGATGGATATCTTAAACCCTGCTTACTGTCTAATGATGAATATCCGCTACGGGGATCATTACGGTCAGGAATGTCTGATAAAGAGCTCTTAGAAAAAATAAAACAGGTTGTCTGGAACAAACCCAAGCATCATTATTTGGCAAAGGGGGAAAAAAGTGACAGAGGCATGTCTCGCATTGGCGGCTAAACAATGTTCAGTGGTGATACTAGCAGGTGGGCAAAGTCGTCGTATGGGCCAAGATAAAGCGGCTTTATCTTGGGAACAGGGTGATCTATTAGGTAGTTTGCTCACTCGGTTATTACCCTTGTCCGACGATGTATTGGTTGTCAGCAATATCGCCAGAATACTTCCAGAACCTATCAGGCAAGTGGCTGATCTCATTCCCGGTAAAGGTCCCTTAAGTGGTATTCATGCTGGACTACTGTATGCCCGCCATGATATTGTATTTGTTACAGCCTGTGACGTGCCATTTTTAGTGCCTGAACTTGTTTCGAAGCTTGTTCATGCTGTGGGACGGGCTGATGGGAGCGTAGCAGTATATAAAGAACAAGTCGAGCCCTTATTTGCCTGTTACCGTAAAAAGTGTGCAGTGGCCATTGAACACTTATTGGCAGAAAAACAATATCGAGTAAGGGATTTTCTCGCTAAAATTAATTGGGTGCCGGTTGGCCAGTTAGACGAACTGGATGAGTGTTGTTTTATGAATGTGAATACTGGTAATGATTATGAAAAAGCCAAAGCACTATTGGCGAAAGGCAGATAATATGGCGCCTGTTGTATCCTTTGTAGGGTATTCCAACAGTGGAAAAACTACTTTTTTAGTAAAAGTCATTAAGGAATTAAAAAAACGCAACTATCGTATTGGTGTCATTAAACATGATGGCCACGATTTTGCTATTGATCATGTGGGGACCGATACTTGGCAACATGGGCAAGCGGGGGCTGATGTGGTATGTATTGCTTCAAAGCATAAAATCGCTGTCGTGGAAAAGGTTGTGAAGCCTCCAACCCTGGATGAGATGATAACACTGATTCATCATGTTGATTTGATTTTGACGGAGGGGTTTAAACAAGAAGACAAACCCCAGATTGAGGTTAACCGTCCTGGCGTGACGTGTCTTGGTAAAAAAGATAATACCATTGCCCTAGTTGCTGATTCTTTGCGCTATGATGGTATACCACATTTTGGACTTGAGGATGCTGAGGGCGTGGCGAATTTGTTAGCAAATATGATCAAGCGTGAGAGAGGGCGGTAACTGTGGCATTAGTACTAGAAGATGCATTAGCAATCTTATTGGAGAAAATACAAGTACAAGGGAAAAGACATGTTCCACTTGCTCAGTGTTATCAGCGGATTTTAGCTGAAGATATTGTAGCAGACATGGATTTTCCACCCTTTGATCGTTCACCTCTGGATGGTTACGCCATAAGAACGGTGGATGTACAACATGCGTCTGTGAGCCAGCCTGTAGTACTGACCCAGGTGGATAATGTACCAGCTGGTAGCATGCCACTTAAAAAAGTAGAGGCCGGTCAGGCGACCCGGATTATGACGGGGGCCAAAATTCCTGAGGGGGCCGATGCCATCATTCGCCTGGAAGATATTCAAGTTTATCAAGATCAAGTGAGTATCTTTGCCCCCGTAGCTATTGCAAATATTTGTCAGCAAGGGGAAGAAATTCATAAGGGTAAGATTGTCTTACAACAAGGTATTGTGCTGGGTGATGGGGCCTTGGGATTACTTGCTATGTTAGGCTATGCAGAGCCTCTTGTTTATGAGCAACCTAAAGTGGCTATTTTGGCGACAGGTACTGAACTCATTGGTGTCGACCAACCACTGTCACCAGGGAAAATTCGTAATTCTAATAATTATATGCTAATGGCAAAAGTCAGGGAAGCAGGCTGCCAGCCCATTCTCCTCGGACAGGTATGTGATGATCTAGAACTCATTGAACAGAAATTATCAGGACATGGAAATGTTGGAATGTATATTACAACGGGTGGGGCCTCAGTTGGTGATTACGATTTAATGGAGCAACTTTTTGCCAAACTCAATATCTCCATGTTATTCACACGCCTTGCCATGAAGCCAGGTATGCCAGTGATGGCAGGTTACTGGAGAGACACGTTATTGGTGGCTTTATCAGGTAATCCGGCATCGGCCAATGTCTCCTTTGAAGCCTTGCTCCGGCCCGTACTCAAAAAAATGGCTGGTGCCACTGTTGTTGAACGTCCGACAAGTCGCGCCAAACTGACAGCGCCCTTTATGAAACCAAGTACGTCTCGACGCTTTATCTGGGCGCGTTGTGAATCTAAAACTGGAATATTGTATGCGCAGCCTATGGGATTTCAGGGGAATGGTATGTTATCAGGCATGTTACCGGCCAACGCCTTGCTTGATATTCCAGCCAACAGTGGTTGCTTGCCCATGGGAACAGAAGTAGTAGCCCGGTTATTGATTGATTAAGAAGGGAGATTTGTCATGAAAGTCATTGATGTCAGCCAAGCTCTCGGTATGGTATTAGGTCAGGATCTTAGCCGTATTAAGCCAGGAGAATTTAACGGAGTGGCTTTTAAAAAAGGTCATATTATTAAAGAAGAAGATATCCCCATGATGCGCAGTATGGGTAAAAATAATGTATATGTTATGGAAATTGAACCTGGCTCTCTTCATGAAAATGATGCTGCGGAGCAATTAGTGCAGCTTGTCGCCCATGATGAACTAACCTATATGAACGTAGCTGAAGGCAAGGTTAATGTAAAGGCTCACTGCCGGGGCCTACTGAAAATAGATAGTGAAAGACTTTTGCAGATTAATATGCTAGAAGGGTTAGCCGTGCCCACCCTGCATAATGATAGTCTGGTTCAACCTGGCGAATTGGTGGCCAGTGCGAAAATAATACCCCTTGTCTTGCCAAGAGCGACTATTGATCAGGCCAAGGAAATATGTGGGGGGAAACCACTCATTTCTATTATTCCCTTGGTAGCTAAAAATGCCGGGCTCATCATTACTGGTAATGAAGTATACCAGGGGCTTATTGAAGATAAATTTGAAGCTGTGGTTCGCAGTAAGTTTGCCGCACTGGGCAGTCAAGTGACACAAACTGTATTTTTACCCGATGATGCTGATCAGATTGCTGAAACCATAAAACTGTTAGCAACTAAAAATGATATGGTCTTTGTAACCGGTGGCATGTCAGTTGACCCAGATGATGTGACGCGGACTGGCGTCACAAAAGCAGGAGCAACCATTGCAGTATATGGAACACCAGTCATGCCGGGTGCCATGTTTATGGTAGCGTATTTAGGATCTGTCACCATATTGGGTATTCCAGCCTGTGGTATGTTTAGCAAAGTAACCATACTTGATATTGTTTTACCTAAAGTATTAGCCGGGGAGAGTATCACCCGTCAATATATTGCGTCACTAGGGCATGGGGGTTTATGTCGTAAATGCACAGATGGTTGCCGCTATCCTCATTGCTCATTTGGAAAATAAAAAGGAGGCCATTATGGCAGAATTTACTCATTTTAATGCACAAGGGGAAAGTCATATGGTGGATGTGAGTGCAAAAGCTGTCACTTATCGCCAAGCAGTAGCGTCGGGACAAATTTTTATGGCAACAGAAACTTTGGAAAAAATCTATGACCTGCAAATTGCCAAAGGTAACGTCTTGGAAGTGGCCCGGTTGGCAGGTATTATGGCGGCCAAGCAAACACCCCATCTCATACCATTGTGTCATCCCTTGGCAATTAGTGCCGTGACAATCAGTTTTATTCGGCAGCAACATTCCATTATGATGGAAGCGACCGTCCGAGTCAGTGGACAGACTGGGGTGGAAATGGAAGCCATGACGGCAGTTTCAGTTGCGGGGCTGACCATCTATGATATGTGTAAAGCCATTGATCGTTCTATGGTCATTTCGAATATATGCCTGATGCGTAAAGAAGGCGGCAAGAGCGGCCTCTTTGAGAGGGAGGATAATCCATGTCAGGAAAAATAGTTGCTGTATGTATTAGTAAGGTGAAGGGTGTACGTAAGGAAAGTATTGGTGAAGCTAAGTTAATCGCCGGTTGGGGTATGGATGGTGATGCCCATGCTGGTAAATGGCATCGGCAGATTAGTTTGCTGAGTATCCACAGCATTGAAAAAATGCGTGAAATGGCCAAGAAAAAAAATATTGATCTAATGCCAGGGGATTTTGCTGAAAATCTTACGGTTGATGGTTTAGAAGTGTTTACATTGCCAGTTGGTACCTATTTAACAGCAGGGGAAACCTTACTAGAAGTCACTCAAATCGGCAAAAGTTGTCATCATGGTTGCGAGATTTTCAAACAAGTAGGTCACTGCGTTATGCCAAAAGAAGGTATATTTACCCGTGTATTGGTTGGCGGGATTGTAAAGGCAGAGGATGCCATACAGCTTTGGCAAGGCATACCTGTAGGAATTATCACGGCTAGTGATAAAGGCTCTCGAGGTGAACGAGAAGATAAAAGCTCTCAAGAAATTAGAGATCTTATTCAGGATATACAGGGTAAGGTGATTGACTATCGAATGCTGCCTGATGATAAAGAAACCTTATCCCAGGCCATGATTGAGATGATTGATGAACGTGGTGTTGGGCTCCTTTTAACGACAGGCGGAACAGGATTTTCCCCTCGTGATGTAACCCCTGAAGCCACCCTTAGTGTGATTGAAAGAGCTGTCCCGGGTTTGCCTGAAGCTATGCGGCGCGAAAGTTTTGCCATCTCCCCCCGTGCCATGCTGAGTCGGGCCGTAGCGGGTATTCGAGGTAAATGCTTGATTGTTAATTTGCCAGGTAGTCCTAAAGCCGTCAGAGAATGTTTGCAAATCATTCTACCCCTACTGCCTCATGCCTTAGATATTTTACGTAATAATGGCGGCGAATGTGGCCAAGTAACTGAAAAACAGAGTGAGATAAGGTAATCTGACAGGATAAATAAGTATGTAATTTGAGAAGAAAGTGGGAAATAAGAATCATGAAATTCGCGATCGCAGAAAAACTTCACGAAAAATATATAGCAGATGTTGTTATGGAAGTGAGTCAAGATAGTCTATGGAAAAAGAACCTTTTTGAAGGGCAATATGACGAACAATTCCTACTAACCTATAAGGATTTAGAAGAACTGCCGTTGCCCTTATGGACTAACTTTTCCCTATATGGTTTAGAATTTTTGGTCTCTAAGGTTCAATCTTGTCCAGAAAAATTTGCTGAAGGATTAATCATTTTTAAAATCGAGGCAAAGGACTTTCCTCATATAGTAAAATATTCAGGCAATACAGATCATTAGCCGTACTATTTTTCATCATGAATAAATAGTACTTTCTATATTGACATTTGTATTAAAAATACTCTATAATCATTACAATACTATATGGAACATTGGTCATGACGGAAAAAAGTAATTTTGTATTTTTCATACAGAGAGCTAGTGGTTGGTGTAAACTAGTTGAGAAGACAAGATGAAGTTCCTTCCCGAGCCGCAGGCTGAATTTTACAGTAGGTCTTGCCGTGTTGTCTACGTTACAGACATAGAGCTAGTCTATGGTTAAAACTTGGGTGATACCGAGGTGATCCGTCCCCTATTTGGTATCGTCTTTACTTTTTAGCGTAAGATTAAATTTGGGTGGTACCACGGTCATATCGTCCCTCTTTATGAGGGGCGTTTTTTCTTTTGTAGCTAACATAAAAGAAAAAATGAAACTATATATTAAGGAGGATTTTGATGAATATTCCATTTCTTATCGTATGCATATATATCCTGCTACTCTTTATCATCAGCTATTTTGCCCAGCGACGTTCGGCTGGCAGTGCGACAAATTACATCTTAGCAGGCAGAAAACTCACAACACCACTGATTACCGTATCCATTGTAGGTCTTGCTGTTGGTGGGGCATCAACCATTGGTGTGGCTGAACAAGCTTATAAAGTCGGTCTCTCGGCGGGTTGGTATACAACGGCCTGGGGCATTGGGGCCATTACCATGGGAATGTTAGTTGCAAAAAAATATCGCCAGCTTAATATTACTACCATACCCGAGCTATTGGGCCGGTATTATGACAAAAAAGGTATGATCGCTGGTATAACATGCCAAATAGTCATTCAGCTCGTTGTTATGTCACTGCAATATTTAGCAGGTGGTACCATTCTTTCGGCTTTAATGCCTGAAATGTTCACACTTACCACTGGTATGCTGACAAGTGCTGTTGTTTTCATCAGCGTTACCATGATTGGTGGTATGTGGTCAGCCAGTTTATCCAATCTGTTAAATGTTTCTCTAAAATACATCGGAATTATCTGGGCTACGATTATTAGCGTGACACATGCAGGGGGACTGGCAAACATTCAGACTCAACTTCCTGCCAATGTACCATATCTAAGTTTTTTTGATGGTGTGGGCATTACGGGCATTGTCACCTGGATACTGGTATTAGTCACTGTTAACTTATCGCTACAGAGCATTATTCAGATCTCATTAGGAGCCAAAGATGTACAAACAGCCCGTCGTGGTTTTGTCATTGGCGGATTGATGATGTTACCCATTGGTTTTGTTAGTGCCATGTTGGGCGTCATTGCCAAAACTATGTTTCCCGACGTAACGCCTGCCATGGCGTTGCCCATGACCATCATGTCGTTAAATCCTTTTCTCGCAGGAATTACTCTGGCAGCTTTGTGGGCAGCCGATGTATCAACGGCCTGTAGTCTGCTCCTTAGCTCAGCAACCTTGTTTTCTCAAGACATTTACAAAAAATTTGTTGATCCTACCATGAACGATAAAAAGTTTCTAATTGTCACCAAGGCATCTGTACTTATCCTAGGATTATTAACCCTTGTTCTCGCTATGACGATTAGTGGTATTATTAATACTTTGATGATTGGCCTCAGTTTGACTGCTTCCTTTAGTGTGATTGTACTCTTTACTTTGTTCGCCCCATCCCTGTGCCGTAAAAATGCTGCTTTTTGTACCATTGTAGTCAGTTTGGTGGTACTCATTAGTTGGCAAATATTCCCTGTTGTGCGAATTTTCCCTCACGTGATCTATTTGGAATGGCTTGCTTGTGTTGGAACTTTCCTGCTAACCTATTTACTGGATTCAAAAGCCATCACTGCTTCTGAATGAGCATAAAACAGCAAAAATAGCAATGAGCCAGTGAATTAAGGAGTTTTCCTTGACTCACTGGCTCATTATTGAATTAAGGGTTAATCGTAGTTTTGTAGACTTGTTTACCATGTCAGAGAAGTGGTAGACCCTCTGAATTTTGTCAGTATTTTTAAAAATGTGGCAGGAAGATGAATCCAATATGAAGAAGTTAGGAAGATACGGTATTTTTTAGTATCTTCTGCCTAGCATACTCTGAAGGAAAAGGAGGGCGATGTGGGTGAAGTCAAAGTCGAAACTAAGTAAATCCGTTGTCGCCACGGAACTTGTTTCTGTGCGCAGGCAATGGAACAGCTACGAAATTGCCCAAGTATATGTTGGCGAGGTTTCCAATCCTCTCTGGGATCTGGTCAGTGGTGGCGTAAAGGAAACCTCCCCGGAGGCTTTTATTTTTGGCTATATTTGGTGTGACGCGATTCTGTCGGGCAGTGTAGCCCATTCCTGTTTACATGGCACTGCTCCCCACAGTATAAAAATTTGTATTTTGCGCAAAGATAATTCACCGCGCATCCACAACTATTTTGTGGAACTGGTAGGGGCTAAGCCCGCATTTTGGCAGAGATAGATTAACTCTTCTTCTCCCTTACAATGTGTCGGTAGGGGAGAAGAAATTTTTTATGGAGAATATTTATAAAAATATTCGTATATACTATTGGTATGAGGTATAAAATGAAATATGCACTAAGAGTTGTTGTCCTTATAATAATGATCGTAAGCTTACAACCCCAATCCATTGTTGCGGCCTATGGGCCCTCTCAGTTGGATATAGGTAATCTTCCAGAGTGGGAAGTGCAAAATAATTCCCTAGGGGGCAAACTCCTTCTTTCCGATAGCCCTGAGATGGTAGAAAATGATGGAATTTTGTACCAGGATCGGGTAAAAGGTAATGTTCGGCTCTTTTTTTATCATGTCAATGCAGCAAAAACGGCGAAGCGAATGCAAGTAGTTTTAGAAAATAAGGGCCGCGACGTTGCCCATGTCAATGTAAGTCAAGCTAGTTTAGGTGGGCCGGGTTATGCTTGGTTAGCGGTAGGAAAAGAAACAATAAGGTCATATCTTGGTGAAAAAAAATCCTATCAAATCAATATTCCACCGGGTGGCACGATGCCCCTATCAGTTAACATTAGTGATACGGCAGTTTTGCCCAATATGTTGATTCATGGTATTTATGACTTTACAGTGGATCGTCTGATCAACGTTAAAGTCATGATGTTACCTATTCTGGACGATGATATTAAATTTGCGCAAACCGCCCAGGTGCTACCTGCCGATCAGTGGCATTTGCGTGGTACATTTGAGGGAGCCAATCGAGAGATTTCTGCAACGGATGGTTATGATCCTGATATTTATCGAGCAGTTGGCATAACCTTGGCTGATAATAAAATTGATCCCTATTTAGAGGGCATTGACGCTACAGATGGAACCAAAGTCCTCAATTATGGGAATTATGGTGTAGTCTATCAAATTGTACCTCCGAGGAAAAATGGCAGGAAACTTTCCTACTATCTTGTACCAATGGGCGGGTATTATGCCGGTGCCATTGGAATCAACCATCCAGATGTCAATTGGAGTCCTCTGGCAACGCCGCGGGATCGGATACATTTTGGTGATGGTAAGCAGAAAGATTTTGCATTTTTAGGTACTTATGACACCAGTGAATCACTATCTTTTACATTTAGTCCTCCAGGTGCCTCCAACTTACCAGTAAAAATAGTTGTTTTATCCGAGTGAGTTTTCAAAAAAGGGCTGTCTCCCTATAGAAAATGAAATTTCTATGAGGAGACAGCCCTTGGTTTTACGGAATCAGAAAGTATAATACTTTCTTGATTACAAGTAAGAACGGCTAAGGCTTCGGCCTTCGTTTGAGGACTTGGCCGAAGCCAAGTCTTTTCTTATGAAATTTGATTTGTCATGACGGGTGGATGTTATTTAACGGTGCAGAGTGAAATCACTATGGGCAGGATGCCAGCCGTTTTCGCCGATATAAATTTCTCGTGGATCTATTTTTTCACCATCCATAAAAAGGTCAAAATTTACGCGTTCACCGTCTACAATCTTAAAATTAAGGCCATCAATTCCACCACCTGCGGTAATATCGCGGAAAACAATCTTATTTCGATCATTGTCGACTTTATAGAAATCGTCATGTTCCAAACGTTGTCCCCTTACGTCGATAAATTTGCCGTCGGTGCGAATGACGCCACTGAAGACATGTTCTCGGCTACGCGTGGTGGTCCAGATATGTATTCCATGTTCATTATGCCATATAAAGTAGCCTTTGATTTCTCCCGGTCGAAACATATCCGGTTTTCCCTCGCCCCTTGGTGACCAGGCAAATGCGTAACTACTACAGGCCAATAAGGTCAATACCAAAATAAGAAAAATGGATGCCTTTTTCATGAATTAACAACTCCTTTTGTTTTTGATAGTTTCATGATAAAGGAGAAGTGTGACAACTTTGTGACAAAAACAGATACTTTTGAAAAGCTGTTCACTATATTTTAGTCTGCAGAGCTGGGGGGCGAGCTTTCTGATTGATTTAGAGGCTCTGCGCGCCTCTATTCCTGCTTAACCTGACAAATTTCATTCGTTACTGTCATTTGACAAGCATTCAAATTTTCATCAGGAATATTTTCCAAGGGAATGATTTGTTTTAGCTCTTCAATAACAAAACCTACCATTTTTTTGTTGCCAATCTGCATGAGAGGACGTTTGATTAAAATAGGTTGGCGACAAAATAAGTCTAAGGTTTCTTGTTCTGGTAACGCACCGGGAACCACTTTACCAGATTTCACGTCAGGTGCATTGGGATTATACCATTCGCTAACAGGCAGTTGTCCAAAATACGAGCGTAAAACTTCGGGTGTCCAAGGCGTTTCCAAACTGGAACGTTCTTCAACAGTGTGGCCGGATGCTATTAATACAGCTTTTTGCTTGATTCCGCCCAGGCAGCCAGGTTTTGTGTAAAAAATAATATGGGACATATCAATTCCTCCTTGTTAATGGACTGGGCAGGGTTTTGGTGATTTATGACTCTATTATAACTTATTTTGTTCTCCTTGTATCTGACTCTCTTCAAATAGAGCAAGGTAGACTCAGAAGCTTTATTGTTAGCATTTTTCATACAATGGCAGGACTTTTAATCCAATGCGAAGAAGTTAGATTGATCATTCACATTGAAGGTGAATGATCAATCTTTACTTATGGCTGGTTTACTCTGCAAGCAGTAGGAGGGAAAAAAATGAATGGATATTGGATTGGATTAGTTGTGCTGGCAATACTAACACCTCTAGGAACTCTAGCAAATGGTACGGCTTGGGGAGAATGGGGAACTGAGGAGTTAACAACGGTGCTTGGTTATATACCCCAGGGGATTTCCCAAGCCAATTCCTGGTGGACAGGGGTATTTCCTGACTATAGTATGAGTTTTTTAGGTGGAGGAACGATAGCTGACAAGGTAGGATATTTTTTATCCGCAGTTTTTGGCTCGGTCTTGATCTATCTAGCAGTGTTTCTATATGGAAAATTGCTACGACGAGCTGACTCTCAATCGGCTTTAGGACGGAAAGGATAGCATTGATGAGTGAAAAACTTCCCGTCTGGTTATCCACTAAGGAATGCCGCCCATTAATGCGACCATCTACGCGGTGGTGGCGGCGAACTGACTATTTGGAGAAAACCTTGGCAGATATTCAGCAGGTTATGGCGGAAGATATGTTTCAGACTGGGATTGCGACTGGCGAAGGTTGGCTACAACGTATTGAGCCAAGAGTCAAAGTTCTTGGTGTGAGCATGTTATTGTTAGCCGTAGCATTGGCACCTTCTTTGGGGATATTGGTGATGGTTCACATACTGCTGCTCTTTACCGCCAGGTTATCTGGTATTGGTTGGGTAGCTTATCTTAAGCGCGTGTGGATTCCAGCACTGGCCTTTGCTGGAATAGTTGTATTACCGGGAGTTTTCAACTGGGTGACACCAGGGGAGGCTGTTGTCGTACTATACCAAAATATGGTTTGGCATGTGGGCTCTGTTGGGTTACCAAGGGAACTTACCATAACTAGACAGGGGATTAAGGCTGCTTGCTTTGTACTATTGCGCGCTTCGGCTTCCTTAGGATTAGTTGTATTATTAGTTAAAACCACCCGTTGGACAGTATTAACCAAAGCAATTGGCTCCATGGGGCTACCGATTGTTTTCGTTATGGTTCTCGATTTGACGTATCGGTATCTATTTTTGTTTTTATTGCTGTTATCTGAGTATCTGCTGGGCCGCAAAAGTCGTTTAGTGGCAGTAGAAAAGATGGGTGGTGGGCTGGTGTGGATTGGTAGTGTTTTAGCGGGATTCTTTCGCATGTTGTGGCAATATAGCCATGATATTAACACGGCCATGGTGGCACGTGGCTTTACTGGTGAGGCTTATCAGATGTTACCAACAAAACCGGCGGTACGTGATGCCTGTTTTTTGGTGATTGTGTTCATTGTATGTATTAGTGTATGGGGAGGCACCCGTTTTGCCGAACAATTTGGTTTTTGATTTGCAAAATATTGAGTACGCTTATCGGCAGGATGAGTGGGCTTTACAAAATATCAGTCTCAGGGTATCAGAAGGAGAAAAACTGGTATTGCTAGGACCTAATGGTTGTGGTAAGTCGACCCTGCAGAAGGTACTGGCGGGGCTTATTTTTCCTCACAAGGGCAAGTTTCAGGCTTTTGGTTGGGAGATTAGTCAAGATAGTATGCAGGATAAAATTTTTGCCTCAACTTTTCGTAAGAAGGTAGGATTTGTGTTCCAAAATTCCGATGTTCAGATTTTCTGTGCTAGTGTCCTTGATGAAATTATGTTCGGGCCCTTGAATATGGGGATGGACTATATCACTGCTCGGTTGCGGGCGCTAGAACTACTGGAGTTTGTCGGGATAAGTCATTTAGTTGATCGACTTCCCCATCATTTAAGTGGGGGAGAAAAAAAGAAAGTAGCCATTGCCGCTGTACTGGCTGTAAATCCAGAAGTGTTAATCTTGGACGAACCAACAAATGGGCTTGATCCCAAAACCCAAGCTTGGATGAGGGACACTTTGAATCAATTGAATGAGCAGGGGAAGACCATTATTATTGCGACTCATCATTTGGATTTGGTACCGGAATTGGCAACTCGTGTGGTAGTGATGGGGGAAAACCATCAGATCTTAGCCGATGACCAGCCCATAGCCATTCTGGAAAATAGAAGTTTGTTGTTGGCGGCGAATTTGATTGGTGAGCATCAGCACGTTCATATTCATGGGCAGGATGGGCATATTCATGTTCACAGGCATGTGTTACATAGCTAAATAATAAGAAAGAGGTCACCTAAAACTTTTGGTTTTAGGTGACCTCTTTCTTTATTGTAGACTAACGCTTTAGAGTGCTTTTAATGACCTGCCATGAAGCAGGATCTTCGCCACCCAGTTTCCAGAGGGCCACACCAGCAATATTATAGTTATTAACAAGGTCTAATTTATATTTCAGACTTCGACTGTTTTCATACCATACTTGGTGGGTTACGCCATCGTCCTCCACATAACTAAAATGGGGGGATTGTGATGCTTCATCCCATTGCACCGTGGCTCCATAACGGGTAATTAAATTCTGGATGGCATCATTTTCAATGCTTTCAGTTCCTTTGCTGGACCAATCATAGCCATAACCAGCGATTCCTAAATAGATCTTGTTTTTGGGAATGAGGGTTAAAGCGTATTTTAAGTCGGATTCAACAGAGCGAATATCACCAACGGCACCTGCTCCATTCCAACCAGCATGATAGTCGTAGGTCATTAGGATGATTTTATCTGCATATTGGGCAAGTTTTGCGTAGTCATAGGCAATTGCAACATCATTGTCTTCATCATGTTTGGGGAAAACATCGATGGAGACGATATAGCCCTGAGGTTTTAGACGATCGGACAGTTCACCCATGAAGGCTGTCAAATTGTTACGATCATTGGCAGGAACTTGTTCAAAATCAATGTTAATTCCGTCCAACCCATATTTTTTAATTGTGGCTTCCAGGTTATCAATAGCGGTTTTTCTGAGCGCCTCATCGACTAGCACAGCATGAATACCTGAATTGGGATTACTTTGCTTAGCATTATTAACCATCAGCAATGTAGTGATTTTATTGTTATGTGCATACTTAATGACAGAAGCATGATCATTACCGCCACGATCGGTTACGGACCCATCTTCATGGAGTGTGGACCAGAAGGGGGCAATTGTGCCGATGGTATCGATGTGACTTGTTAGATCATTATATGAAGTGGTATCTGTCCCATACCATTCGGTGTAAAAACCCAGTACATCCTTGCTGCCCGATGGTGGTGAGTTGTTAGGTGAAGGGACTGTAGGATTCAGAGGAGTTACTTTAGAATTTAAATCAATATGAAGTATTTTTGCTAAGGCATCAAGTAGCGTATTCAAAAAACCCGTTTCTGAACTATTGGTTGGTGATGAAGCATAGACGGGTATCGGTACTATACTGCTTGCGCATATGGCAAAGAGTAGCAGGAAAACAATGTTTTTATAGTTACGCATGATACCCTCCCCTTCTATTTTTGTTACCCTGCAATTTTAACATACTGAATTAATATTAGCAATACGAAAATCAATTAAAATCATTATTAATTATTGTAATTCGTATATACTTATACTTAAATTATGATGTATAAATGAAGTCGGAAAAAGCTGAAGGAAGATGAGGAAAGAAAGTGCTGTATAAGAAAAGAACATCTTTATTGTGCATCTGCCAGGAATAGAATATAGGGCATGGTGTGCTTTTCTAAATAAGGCTGAGGAGTTGCATATCTTATTTCGGAGGATTGTCATGTCGATTATTCGATTATTTAGTGCACTTATCTATATAAAAAGTTTGGCGAAAAATAATGTAATTTAGAGGAACTTATATCATCATGTCGAAATTAGTAGTGAAGTTAGTCGTTATATAGATAAACTAGCAAGAGGAGAAGAATAAATGAAATTTTTAAACAATATGAAAGTAAGCCTTAAAATCGGTATATTAATCATTATGGCCTTGCTATCCATTAGTGTGATAGGTTTTACAAGCTATTATTATCTGCAAAAATCCAATACGGAAATTAATACTATTTATACGGATCGTTTGATCCCAGTTAAACTTTTAAATGAATGCCGTACACTTGTGGCAAGAGGGAATGCCTTAACTCTGGGAATGATGCTTACAACTGACAATAACAAAAATCAAGAATTGAAAAAAAGTATAGACGATGGATCTAAAAATCTAACGGCCAATTATAAAGAACTTGAAAAAGTTCATCTGGATGACAAAGCCACAGAAATGCTAGCCAAAGTGGAAATATCTAGAGCAAAATATCGAGATGCTAGAAGTAAAGTACTTGATCTGGCAATGAAAAATAACAATGCTGAAGCTTATGCCCTCTACATAACCAGTATAGAGCCTCTGGCCATGGAGTATATGAACCAACTACGGGATCTAGGGGATTATTACACTGAACTCTCAAAACAAATGAATACTGATAACCAGGCAGCATTTGAAAAAGCTATGAAATATACGGTAGGTATACTGGTAATGACTTTCGGGATATTGACTATAATGGGACGGTACATAGCTGGGATTATCATAAAACCTCTCAATATTATGGTAATAGCTTGTAAAGAACTGGCAGCAGGTGATTTTCGCGATAAACCACGGCAGGTTGTGCGTAAAGATGAAATTGGCCAATTGGCTGATAACTTGGTAGCTATGCGCGACAGCTTGCGCAGTTTGATGAAGCATGTTAATGAGTCGGCGGAACGGCTAGCAGCCTCTTCTGAGGAACTGACCGCCAGTGCTGATCAGTCTGCCCAGGCCGCTAATCAAGTCGCCCAGTCCATTACTGATGTGGCCCGGGGAGCAGACGAACAATTAAGGTTGGCCACAGACACATCGATGGTGGTGCAGGAAATGTCTATCAATATCCAGCAGGTTGCTGCCGACGCCAATGACGTAGCGGGGCAATCGGTGCAAGCCGCTACTAAGGCTGCGGTTGGTAATCAATCAGTAGATAAAGCGGTACAACAGATGGCTCAAATCGAAGAGACGGTTACCACATCAGGCCAGGTCGTCGTCAAATTGGGAGAACGTTCTAAAGAAATCGGTCAGATTGTAGATACCATTTCGGGTATTGCTGCTCAGACTAATTTATTGGCTTTAAACGCCGCCATTGAAGCGGCTCGGGCCGGAGAACAAGGTCGGGGGTTCGCCGTTGTAGCGGAAGAAGTGCGCAAGCTTGCGGAGCAATCTCAAAATGCCGCCAAACAAATTGCTGTTTTGATTGGTGAAATTCAAGGTGATACGGATAAAGCCGTAGTTGCCATGAACAATGGCACGCGAGAAGTCAAATTGGGAGCCGAAGTCGTTAATGCTTCTGGTCTAGCCTTCCAAGAAATTGCAGCGATGGTAACCAAAACATCGGCGCAAACCAAGGAAATTTCTGTGGCTATAGAACAAATGGCAGTTAGTAGTCAACAAATTGTTGCCTCGGTGAAAGAAATTGATGAGCTAAGCAAAATGGCATCGGGCGAAGCCCAAACCGTATCGGCGGCAACGGAAGAACAATCGGCATCCATGGAAGAAATCGCCTCATCCAGCCAAGCGTTAGCTAATATGGCAATGAATTTACGGGAAGCTGTTAGCAAGTTCAAAATTTAGCCATGGTGTGAGTTTGGACATGAAAAAGCGTGCTATCCTAGGAAGGAAATAGCACGCTTTTGGTTCCAGAATCAGAAAGTATAATACTTTTCTTCTACTCTTTATCAAGGTCAAACCAGAAATTAACACCGTCGGGGACATTTTGAACACCATAGAAATTGCCGTGTAGTTCTTGAATGGCGCGTACGATGGATAAACCTAACCCGTACCTGCCATACTCCCTAGTGCGGGCTTTATCGACTTTATAGAAACTAATCCAGAGTTTTTCAAGGCTTTCTTCTGGGATATGAGGACCAGAGTTATAGAGCAGGACTTTTATGTGATTCCCAGTATCTTTAATACACACCGTAATTATTTTTGCGAATTCGGCATGATCAATGGCGTTATTAAAAAGATTAAGGAGAATTTGTTCAATACGTAAAACATCTCCATTTGCCATGGTCTGAGCTGGTATATTCATCTGCAGGGTGATTGCCTTTTCTTCCAGCAGAGTCTGGTATTTTTGTGTAATCCTATGGAGTAGTAGGGAGAGGTCGAAAGTAGTCCGATTGAGCTGATAGAATCCTGATTCAATTTGGGATAGGTTTAGCAAGTCTTTTACCAGTTTATCCATTCTTTCAGCTTCATCGATAATGACGGAGCAATAGTAATTTTTTCGATCTTCATCTCGGGCCACATTTTCTTTTAAGCCCTCCGCATAACCCAAGATGAGGGAAAGGGGCGTTTTTAGTTCGTGAGAGACACTTGAGACAAAGTCTTTACGCATTTTATCAAGTTTTCGTTCTTGTTCCACATCAGCCATGAGTTGGGTATTTTTCTGATTAAGCTCAGAGATAGCCGTGTCAAGTTGATCAGATAAATGATTAATACTTTTGCCTAGTTCGCCAAATTCATCGCGGCGATTCATGGTGCATTTTTGGGAAAAATTAAGGCGTGACATGCTTTGGGCGATCCGATTAAGTTCTAAGATGGGGAGGGTGAATTTCTTGGCGAAAAAGAAGGCCCAAATACAGCCGATGATGATGGACAACATGCCAGTCAAGACAATAAATTGGCCTGCTACGGTTACGCTTTCCGATATAGGGGCTAGTGGTTGTCTGATGAATAAAAGGTCCTCATTGCTCATCTGATGTTTGAGAATCATGAAATCAATTCTCAGATTTTTGTCTTGCTCCATTTGCAAGATGGTTTGATCATCGATGACCTCCGTATTTTTTACGATGGATGGCGGAGGTGGGGGAAAAGGATCATTTAGTTTTTGCTTATTAATCGAGAAAAACGAACTGTATTTGATGGAACCTTCTTTAGTAAAAATAATAATCCCCGCACCCAGGGTGTTGGATACGCGCTCTAGTTCCAAAGCTATTTCATCTGGATTTCCACGGTATAAGTCATCAATGGCTGTGCCGTTTGTAATCAGGATGTCTTTTTTCTGCCAAATATAGAATTTTTCTAAACCAATATGGGTCAATCCTAAGGAAAATAGTACAAAAAAAAGCATGAGGCTACCCAATATAATAAAAAGCTTTATGCGAATGGAGGCTGTCATTTTTCTGCCTCAAATCGATAACCATAACCTCTTATTGTTTGAACAAGAGGGCTTTTATCTTCTAATTTGATCCTAAGCCTGTTAATGTGGGTGTCCACCGTTCGTAGATCACCGAAATACTCATAGCTCCATACCTGATCTAAAATTTGCTGACGGCTTAAGGCCTTGCCTCTGTTCTCAGCCAAATAAGTGAGGAGCTCATATTCTTTGGGGCTTAAATCCAGCGGGTGGTTGCCAATTGATACTTGCCTTGCTGTGGTATTGATTTCCAGTCCACCATAGGCCGTTTTATCGCCGTCCATACGGCGGAAAAGTGCCGTGACCCGTGCTGTTAAAATTTTGGGGCTGAAGGGTTTCGTAACATATTCATCCGCCCCAAGTTCAAAGGCCAAGAGTTGATCCACTTCTTCATCTTTAGCCGTCAGCATGATAATGGGAATTTGACTCTTTTTTCTAATTTCTCGGCATACCGTCCAGCCATCATGTTCGGGCATCATGACATCTAAAATAACCAGGTCCACTTTTCCCTGGGCAAAGATATCCAAAGCACAGCGCCCATTATCGGCTTCAAGGATGTTATAGCCTTCGCGCACAAAAAAATCAGCAACCAACTTTCTGATACGCAGTTCATCATCAACAATTAGAATTGTTTGCTTCATTGAGTTAGTCTCCTTATCAGTTGGTCAAATAAATTCTCTTGTTTTTAGAATATAGAGTGTAAGGGGGGAAGTCAATGGTATTTGATTGCCAGTACGAATGGTTTATTCAACTCATAGTCATCTTTCTGTAACACAACTGTAACAATGATCCATTATAATAGAGGGTATGAGCAGAATTGACATTGAAGTTTTAGGATAAAAAATAAGGTGGTACTTATGATTTTAGAAAAAATTAAACAATATAAAAAAAGTTTGATCAGTGTCGTGATTGTAGCGCTGATGGCCGGTGGCGGGGTGGCTTACTATCATAAAAGTAAAACCATTGTTGTGACGGAAACAACAAGTGCCGTGGGCCGAGGTGATATTAAAGCCTCAATTTCTGCCACGGGGACGGTTCAAGCCGTTAATACCATTACAATTAGTTCTCGGGTAACGGGGCTGATTACTGAGGTCAAAGTAAAAGAAAATGACATTGTAACAGCAGGGCAGGTGTTGCTGGTCCTTGACGATACTGCCATTCGAGCACAAGTTGCTCAATATCAAGCCACGTTAGCAAATTATGCTAGCGTCTACGAACGTAGCAAAAAATTGACGGCCATTGGTGGCATGTCGTTGCAAACATTAGATTCGGACAAAACCAATTACCTGACAGCTAAGGCTGTATACGAGAATAATGTCTCGCAGTTAGGATATTACGTTATTACTTCGCCTGTGGACGGCATGGTAGTCGGTACGCCTACGCCGGCTGGCGAAACCATTGTACAGGGTATTTCCGCGGCCCAGTCACTGTTGACAATTGCCGATATGAACAAAATGGAGATTAAAGCGTTGATCGACGAAACGGATATTGGTAAGGTTAAGGTGGGGCAACAGGTAATCTTTACGGTGGATGCACAAGCTGACAAAACCTTTACGGGCAAAGTAACCAGTATTTCACGAAGTGCCACCACTTCGTCCAATGTGGTTTATTATCCTGTCTATATTGCTGTTGATGCACCGGAAGACTTATTATTTCCGACTATGACCGCCAGGGTTATCCTCACTACCGGTGAACGAAAAAATGTGGTAGTGGTACCATTGGCTGCTATCAAAGAAGAAAATGGGCAAAAAACGGTGAATGTCATGGTGAGTGGAAAAGTACAAAGCACTCCAGTTCAGGTGGGGCTAGCCGATGAAGAAAATATAGAAATTCTAACTGGTTTAAACGAAGGAGACCAGATTGCTATACCTGTAGCCAAAGCGAAAACTACCACAACTCAGAACCAAGGGGGACCTCCTCCCATATAACACCAAGAAATAGTGAGTTAAGAAATGTAATGAAAGAGGGGGGCGCAGGCATGTTCTGGGAAAGTATCATAATTGCCTATGAAGGGCTGAAGGCTAACAAGCTCCGCGCCATCCTTACGATGCTGGGAATCATTATTGGTGTTGGTGCTGTCATTGCCATGGTATCCCTTGGACTGGGCGTACAGCAAAAAGTACAAAATTCCATTGCCAGTTTAGGCAGTAATCTGCTGATTGTCTCGCCGGGGGCCACCTCATCTCCTGGCAGTGTAAAGTCGGCAGCAGGATCTAATATTACGCTAACCAACCAAGATGCTAAGGCCATTGAGAAGCAAATCACGGGCATAAAGTATGTAGCGCCCCTTGTCTCTAGTCAGTACCAGCTTATTTTTGGTAAGCAGAATTGGAATAGTAAGGTGCAGGGGGCTACACCCGATTATATGGCCATTCAAGATTTTAAAATTGCTTCTGGCCGGTATTTCAGCACGAGTGAGGATGAATCCCGCGCTCGTGTGGCGGTTGTTGGGCAAACGGTGGTCACTAATCTCTTTGGCAACATAAATCCAGTAGGACAGACCATTCGTATTGGTAAAGCACCCTTTCGCGTGATCGGTGTACTGGCCAGTAAAGGGCAATCGTCCATGGGGCAGGATCAGGATGATACAGTGATTGTACCCTTAACCACGGCTCAGGAACGCCTAATCGGTATAACCTACCTAAATACGATTAATGTGCAGGCCGAGAGTGATAAAGTGATAGATCAAGTGCAACAAGATATTACCAAGTTACTCAGGACGCGGCATCACCTAGCCGTCAAGGCTGATGATGACTTTTCTGTCCGTAATCTAACGGCGCTGATGAGTACCATGCAGGAAACTACCGGTGCTTTGACCTTGTTTTTGGGCAGTGTAGCGGCTATTTCCTTGTTAGTTGGTGGTATTGGTATTATGAATATTATGCTGGTGTCAGTAACGGAGCGCACACGGGAAATTGGTATTAGAAAAGCCTTAGGTGCTACGTATAATAATATCCTGTTACAATTTATGATTGAAGCCATCGTCATTAGTGTCACGGGCGGTTTAATTGGTATCTGCTTCGGCGTAGCTGGGGCCTATGCGGTCTCCCTAGTGGCAGGATGGGCTACGGTTATTTCTTCTCTGGCCATCGTTGCCGCGTTTAGTGTTTCGGTCATGATTGGTCTATTCTTTGGTATTTATCCTGCCCGCAAAGCGGCGTTACTTAATCCCATTGACGCTTTGCGCTATGAATAGAAAAGTTAGATGGGAGTATCATCATCTTTCAAATAATAACCAATGCCTCGCACCGTTTTGATGGAAGAGGTTTTAAGCTTTTTACGTAGATAATGGATATATAGATCCACGTTGGCCACATCAATTTCTGTGTAATAACCCCATACTTTTTCTAGAATACGATCTTTACTAACGACGAGGCCGTAATTGCGCATTAGCAATTCCAGGAGCAATGACTCCTTAACAGTAAGTTTGATAGCTTGATTGTTTACGGTTACTTCACTGCGCAGAGGGTTTAACACCCAGCCAACAGCTGTTACGGTATTTTCGGCTAATTCCTTGTTTTTGCGCCGGGTAAGGGCCCGAATACGGGCCAATAGTTCTTCGATTAAAAAGGGCTTGGTGACATAATCATCAGCACCGGCATCGAGACCTTCGACGCAGTCTTGGGGTGTACTTTTGGCCGTGAGAAATAATACAGGAGTGTCAAATCCCAGTAGGCGGAACTCCTTTAGAAGGGACATACCATCGCGGCGTGGGAGTATACGATCAAGAATTAATATATCATAGATGCCAGTAACAGCCATATCTAGGCCTGTTTCACCATCAGCGGCAGTATCTACGGCATAACCTTTTTTCTTTAAAACCTGGGACAGGGATTTTGAGAGGCGTTGTTCATCGTCTACTAATAATAATTGCATAACAAGACCTTCTTCTATCTAAATTTGACGAATTATATTGCAGTAAGTATATTGTAAAGGAAAAACCCTTAAAAGTCATTGAATTTTCAAAGGCTTTTCAAAGAAACTAAGGAATGATGGACAAATGTACGTTGTAAAAATATAGTCGTTGACAAAAATACAGTAAAATGTGATAATCTACTCTAGGATATAGGTTGGGTTAGTGAAGATTTAATTTAACGTATGTTGTTTAAAATTTAATAAATGAAGGCATTATTTTTTTGCAGATGCCTAAAATACAAAAGTGATGATTGGGAGTAAAAGCAATGGAGAGACTGCACAGAGAGCCGGTGTTTGCTGAGAACTGGTGAGTCCTTATTGCTGATTAAATCACCCATGAACTCTTCTCCGAAAAGTGCAGGACTTTCTCTGTGTACTCTAGGCAGAGGCGCCACCTGGGCGTTAACCAGGAGTCGGTTGCTTGACCGATGTACAGTGAGAAGTAAGGGTGGTACCGCGCATATTGCGCCCCTATATAACATAGATGTTATATAGGGGCGTTTTTTCTATATCAAACCAACTATGACAGTAGTATCGATAGTACTGGTCTGCTCAGGCTGGGTATAGAGAGGTTTCCTCGCCGATTGCCATTAAGAATAGTTAGTTCAGCTTCTATAGCCAAAATTAAAAATAAAAGGAGAATTTTTTTATGAAAAATACCAAAAGAAAAATGTTGACCATGGATGGCAATACGGCCGCAGCCCATATTTCTTATGCCTTTACTGATGTGGCAGCCATTTATCCCATTACGCCGTCGTCGAATATGGCAGAACATGCTGATGAATGGGTGGCGCAAGGTCGAAAAAATATCTTTGGACAAAGGGTACAGATTGTTGAAATGCAGTCCGAAGGTGGTGCTGCGGGAGCCGTGCATGGTTCATTACAGGCCGGTGCTTTGACGACGACTTATACTGCATCCCAAGGCTTATTATTAATGATTCCTAACATGTATAAGATTGCTGGGGAATTATTGCCGGGTGTCTTCCATGTGAGTGCTAGAACAATTGGGGCTAACGCCATTAGTATTTTTGGTGATCATTCCGATGTGATGGCCACGCGGCAGACTGGGTTTGCCATGTTAGCAGAAAGTAGTGTGCAGCAAGTCATGGATTTAGCGGCTGTGGCTCATCTGTCCGCCATTAAAGGTCGGGTTCCCTTCCTCAATTTTTTTGACGGATTTCGCACTTCCCACGAAGTACAAAAGATTGAAGTCCTTGACTATGAGGAATTAGCGCCTTTATTAGACAAAGATGCTCTTGCCGCGTTTCGTCGTAAAGCACTCAATCCTGATCATCCCGAATTAAAAGGGACGGTACAAAACTCAGATATTTTCTTTCAGCAAAGGGAAGTCTCTAATGGGTTTTACCAAAAGCTTCCTGAAATCGTGGAAGGATATATGGGGGAAATAGAAAAGCTAACGGGCAGGGAATACCATCTCTTTAACTATTATGGCGCCCCAGATGCTGATCGGATGATCATTGCTATGGGCTCCATGTGTGAGGCCATCGAAGAAATGGTAGATTATCTTAATGCTAAGGGAGAGAAAGTTGGACTACTTACCGTTCATTTATATCGGCCTTTCTCCATTGAACATTTCTTTAAATACATTCCCCGGACCGTGAATAAAATTGCTGTTTTAGATCGGACTAAAGAGCTAGGAGCTTTTGCCGAACCCTTATATCTTGATGTAAAATCCGTATTTTACGGCAAAGAATGGAACCCTGTGATCGTGGGCGGTCGCTGTGGTATTGGTGGCAAAGATGTAATTCCTAGTCATATTCAAGCTGTTTTTGAAAATTTGAAACAAGAACAGCCAAAAGATAACTTTACGGTGGGAATTGTTGATGACGTCACTTTTACCTCCTTGCCCTTTGGTGAAGATGTTGATACGACGGCAGTAGGAACGAAAGCTTGTAAGTTCTGGGGCCTTGGATCGGATGGAACGGTGGGGGCTAATAAAAGCGCGATTGGCATTATTGGTGATCAAACGGACATGTATGCCCAAGCTTATTTTGCCTATGACTCGAAAAAATCCGGGGGCGTGACTATTTCTCATTTAAGATTTGGTAAAAAACCCATAAAATCTCCTTACCTGATCAATAAAGCAGATTTTATTGCTTGCCACAATCAGTCCTATGTGGATAAATACAATGTGTTGGAAGGCTTAAAGGCGGGTGGTAATTTCCTCCTGAACTGTACATGGACGGCAACAGAGCTGGATGAAAAATTGCCTGCCGCCATGAAACGTTATATCTTTGCAAAAAAGATTAACTTTTATACTCTAGATGCCGTGGGTATTGCCCAGGAAATTGGCCTTGGTGGCCGAATTAATATGATTATGCAAGCAGCATTCTTTAAAATTGCCGATATTATTCCAGTGGACGATGCCATTAAGTACCTGAAAGAAGCCGTTATAAAATCCTATAGCAATAAAGGTGGAAAAGTCGTCAGCATGAACAACACGGCCATTGATAAAGGGGTAGACTCGATTAGCAAGATCAGTGTCCCTGCAACCTGGGAACATGCCCAAGATGTAACTCCTCTTGGGAGGAAGGTACCAGATTTTATTAAAAATATTTTGGTCCCTATGAATCGACAAGAAGGAGATTATTTACCAGTTAGTGCCTTTGTTGGTATGGAAGATGGGACTTTCCCCATGGGGACTTCTGCGTATGAAAAACGTGGTATTGCCATTCATGTTCCTAGCTGGCAATCCCATCACTGTATCCAATGTAATCAATGTTCTTATGTCTGTCCTCATGCAGCCATAAGACCAGTACTGCTAAACGCGGTCGAGCTGGAAAAAGCACCCGAAGGTTTTGCTGCCAAACCGGCTGTTGGCAAACCAGAACTTAACTTTTCCATTACTGTTTCTCCTTATGATTGCACAGGTTGTGGTAACTGCGCACAGATCTGTCCATCCAAACAAAAAGCGTTAGAAATGCAACCACTCTCCACCCAACTGGGGCAGGATGATCTGTGGAATTACGCCATGGCTGTAACGCCGAAAGCTAATCCTATGAGCCCCTTCACAGTCAAAGGTAGTCAATTTGAAGAGCCCCTGCTAGAATTCTCTGGTGCGTGTGCAGGTTGTGGCGAAACTCCTTATGCTAAACTGGTCACGCAACTGTTTGGCGATCGAATGATGGTGGCCAATGCCACGGGTTGTTCTTCTGTCTGGGCAGGCAGCGCACCGTCGATTCCTTATACTACAAATCATCGTGGACACGGTCCAGCGTGGGGAAACTCCTTGTTTGAAGACAATGCTGAATTTGGCTTAGGCATGCTCTGTGGTGTCAAGCAAATAAGAGAACAATTAGCCATGAATGTCAAGGCCGTGGCAGAGATGAATGTGGGGGCCGAACTAACAGATGCTTGTGCAGAGTGGTTAGTGCATAAAGATCAGGGGGAAGGTACTCGTCAACGGGCAGATAACCTCATTGGGGCTTTGGCGAAGGCAAAAGGTGATGAGGCACTACTGAATGAAGTCCATGATAATAAAGACTTTTTGGTGAAAAGATCTCAATGGCTCTTTGGGGGCGATGGTTGGGCTTATGATATTGGTTTTGGTGGCCTTGATCACGTGCTAGCCTCGGGGGAAGATTTGAATGTCTTAGTATTTGATACGGAGGTATATTCTAACACGGGTGGGCAGGCTTCCAAATCAACACCAACAGCGGCCATTGCCAAATTTGCATCCAGTGGTAAACGGACCAAGAAAAAAGACCTAGGCATGATTGCCATGAGCTATGGTTATGTATATGTGGCACAAATTGCCATGGGCGCTGATAAAAATCAAACCCTCAAAGCCATAGCTGAGGCTGAAGCTTATCCAGGACCATCCCTCATTATCGCTTATGCTCCGTGTATTAATCATGGTCTAAAAGTGGGGATGGGCGCCAGCCATTTGGAAAGTAAACGGGCGGTAGATAGTGGCTATTGGTCTATGTATCGTTACAATCCCCAGTTAAAGGATACTGACAACAATCCATTCATCCTAGATTCCAAAGAACCAACCATGAATTTTCAGGATTTTCTCATGGGCGAAGTACGTTATTCATCGCTGAAAAAACAATTCCCGGATACGGCTGAGGCCTTATTTAAGAAAACTGAACAAGATGCGAAAGAAAGACTGGAAAACTACAAACGATTAGCCAATCAATAGAGGAAAAATCAAATCTGACCCCATTAGCCCCATTAATTCCTGTATACACTAGAACAAAGGACTGCCTTAATTGGCAGTCCTTTGTTCTCATTATCAGAAGTTACTTCGTGCCCTTCATATTTTTCGCTTCTTCGCGGTAAAACGTGCTTTTACTCTGCGTTCTCTACGCCTCATCGGTAAAATGTTTTTATCTTTAGGACCGTTTTAACCGCAGAGAACACAGAGTACGCAGAGAGGGGTTTTAAAAGGAAGGGGCGCGTTTTTCTTATTGTCCTAGAGTGGGTGGTTAATTCAAGGCGTATTCGGATAAAATAGTGATCATACAAGTCAAGATAGGATGGAGTTTTGAAAATGATACGGATTAGTAAGTATCAACTTTTTTGCCTAATGGTACTATTTGAAATTGGCAGTAGTATTCTGTTTGTATTGGGAATTGATGCTAAGCAGGACGCTTGGATTGTTGTTCTAGTAGGCATGTTTATCGGACTGGCTGTCATGTGGGTTTATACAGAATTGCAAAAAAAATTCCCGCAAGAAAATTTAGCGCAGATTATTATTAAAATTTTAGGTAAATACCTTGGGACACCCCTTGTGCTATTGTATGCACTATTCTTTTTTTATATTGCGACCAGAAATTTGCGCGATTTTGGTGAAATCATTGTTACAACTTTTCTTCTAAAGACTCCGTTGTTAGTCATAGTTATGGTTTTTATGCTGACTGCCCTGTATGTTCTTTTTTTAGGGGTAGAGGTGCTAGGGCGTACAAGTGAAATTTTACTGCCTATTGTTTTATTCTTCATTATCAGTGTAGTGATCATGATTGGTATATCGGGAAGAATCCAATTAGATGAGTTATCACCAGTACTCGCAAATGGATGGCAACCTATTTTCAAGGAGGCTTATCCTAATTTGGTAAATTTTCCTTTTGCTGAGACGTATGTGTTCATGATGTATTGGTGCTACTTGGATACAAAGCGTGATGTTCGCAAAATATCATTGTTGGCGATCGGTGTATCAGGATTGATCATTAGTCTTATTGATGTTGTTTCGATTTCTGTGTTGGGAGTCAATATTGCTGCTACTACAACCATACCTTTTTTAGAAGTTATTAAGCTAATCAATATAGGTGGTATTATAAGTAATTTAAATGCGTTCGGAATCGTCCTGATGTTTATTGGAGGTTTTTATAAAATGAGTATATTTTTTTATGGCGGGGTGCAGGCACTTGCTACTGTATGTAAAGGAGTAGATTCCCGCTGGATCATGATCTTTGCAGGTGTTTTCGTCTTATGGCTGTCCATTGTTTTTGAGCCGAATTATCCATATCATATTTGGCTTGGCATCAAAGTGTCATTACCATATATTAATAATGCCTTTCAAACCATAATCCCTCCCTTACTATTACTTATTTGCTGGTTGAAAGGCAAGGAATAAATCAATTGCAGAGTTTATTTCAATGGGTGGTGATATAAGAGATGCTTGATATACAATATTTAAAATATATGCTATCTAAAGTGGGCTTGATTCCGGATATTTTAATTCTGGGTGGATGGCTTTATGCTGCTATTTTACTTTTTGTACTGTTATATTATTTTCTATGTTATATTAAAAAAATAGTATTTGGTGAAAGAAAATAATGATTTATTCAGTATCGCTGGATTTAACGGGCTTCAAGTTCAATCCTAATCGCCTAAGTTTGGCATCTACTTTTACTTCATAGGACACAGTGGGGAAAATAGTGTCCCAATCATCTTTGATACTTTTCCATTCTTGTGGATATTTTTTAGAGTAAGCACTGCCAAAGCCAAGAACATCCGAACTAAGCTCTGTTTGTACTTTGTCGAGAGTTGCTTTGATCTCGCTTTCGATGGTGTCATTCAGTAATTTTTCTAATGTTGCAAATGAGTCTAGATTTTTAAAATAATTGACCATGTCTTGCTGTTCTGCGATATCTCCGTCGGCCTTCACTTCAATCGCAAATGAAATTTTTCCTTCTCTCATTTCAGGTGTGATCTTGCTGTTGGCTTTTGTTATCTCAATAGCAAGCCATTTTTCTTTTTCACTAGGAGAAGGGATATTAATAATGGTTTTTTGTACCTTTCCAGTAACCCAATTAAGACCTCTGGTTTCCATATTGCTCAGGTATCCGATTAGCTTATCTTTTTTAAATACCGCCGTGCCTGAAAGCTTGACTCCTTGGGTGGTCAAGGCTTTTTTTGCGTTAGTAGGCATGGTGGGCTGCTGTACAATTTCCATAACTCCGCCAATTGGATTACTTTCACTGGTGACTGCTTTTAAATAAGTTAATAAATCAGGAGTACTGACTTCGGAGTTCTCCCCTTTGTTTTTAATCATGTCGTCTAAGTAGGTTGCCTGCACATTCCCGATACCGTAGTTTGTGATTAAGATGTCTTTTGCCGGTACGTCTTTAGCAATCATTAACCACGCTAAACTCCGTGTGCTATTATTTCGTATAAAAAAATCAAGCAGAGGTAAAAGTCCTTCTTTGGCAAGCTGTTCACTCACAATCAGTACTTTAACATGGGCAAAAAATGCGATGCGATCAAATTGCTCGGAAATGTTTTTTATGGCTTCAGCCACTGTATCTCCTTTTGTAGTAATAATTTCAACAGGGGAGGATGGCTCACCACCACCGTCTTTTTTTAACGCTCCTGGTCTCACCACCTGAGAAGTCATAATGAATTTTCCTGTCACATCCTCTTTATCCAGTCCTACCGCGACTACGATACCGATATCATTTATTTCTCTCCGGTCCCAGCAACCTGTTAACAGCAAAGTACAAAGTATAACGGCCAAGAGTATCTTTTTCAATGATTCTCACCCCCCTTTTTTAGCGGATTGTTGGTTTTTGCTGCCAGATCCCCTTGTTTCCCATTGCGCCATGTAATGGATTGAGGCAGTGATTTCATCAGCCATAGTGGCGCTAATATAAAGGAATCTTTTAAATCTTTCCATATGACAGGCGTAAGGGGTGATAAATAGGGTGTACCGAAAGATCGCAACGAACACAGGTGGGCCAGCATAATAATTAATCCTACAATAAATCCATATAATCCAAGGGCTGCACTTAACAGGAGAAGAAAAAATCTAAAAAAAAGTAAAGCTTCCAATAGGGACGGCAGGATGAAACTTGTAATTGTTGTTATGGCTCCCACAATAACCATGGGAGCACTAATGAGTCCTGCGCGCACAGCGGCGTCGCCAACAACTAAGGCTCCCACGATACTGACGGCCTGACCGATTTGCCTGGGCATCCTGACACCAGATTCTCTGAGTAGCTCAAAGACTGCGGACATAATGATGATTTCAACATAACAGGGGAAGGGGATTCCTTCCCGGGCTGCCGCTGCTGTGATTAGCAGGACGGTAGGGAGCATCTCTTGGTGGAAAGTTTCCACGGCCACATATAAAGCCGGCATAGTCAATGTGACAAAAAATGCGAATAGCCGTAGTAATCTGACAAAAGAAGCAAAATGGAATTTACTGGAATAATCTTCGGCAACTTGGAAGTTTTCAATAAACAAATGAGGCACTGTTAGTACAAAAGGGGTACCATTGACAAGAATTGCCACCCGGCCTTCCAATATTTTTGCGGCTAATTTCTCAGGTCGTTCACTGTTGGCGACCGTAGCAAAACAGGAAAAGGGAGCATCTTCGATAAAGTGCTCAATAGATCCTGATGAAATAATGGAATTAGTGTTAATGTTGTTTAAGCGAGTTTTAACTTCCTCAACAATTTTTTTATTGGCAATGCCATCAATGTAAGCAATATTAATGTCGGTATGGGTTTGTGTTCCCAATCTGAAGGGTTCAATCGTGAGTTTAGGATTTTTGATGATTCTTCTAAGTAGGGAAGTATTAACGCGCAAGGTTTCAACAAATCCCTCACGGGAGCCCCGGACGACGGCTTCCGTTTCGGGTTCTTGAATGCTGCGCATTTCCCCGCCTTTAGCACTCATCACAAGCACGGTGTCATATCCGTCAATAAATAAAACAGTATTACCTGCGAGCACTGCATTGAGAACTTCATCAAAGACTTGTTCTTGTTTAATTTCAACTGCATTAAATACATGGTCTTTTAGGACAGTAAACAGATCATAGGATAATAATTTTTCACTAGGATCTATGATATGGATGTTAACCAACAAAGGTTTGACAATATATTCATCAATCAGTTTTTTATCACCCAAACCGTCAATAAAACAAAGAAATGCTTTTGTTTGGTTTTTGATGCCAATAATGAATTCCCTGAAGATAATATCCTCGCTGTTACCGAAAATATTCTTTAGATCGGTTAAATTAGATGCTAGTTCTTTATGAAGAAAGTACTGCCCAGCAAAATACGGTTCTTTTTTATTTGGGAATTTTTCTTCTATTTTCGGGTGAGATTCACCTGCAACGGTGGCCGCCTGCCTTAGATTTTTGATAATCGGTGGTATGTCTTGGGCAATGTTGTCGCTTTTTGCTATAAGTTGCCTGAGAGTAGCCAACTTTTTCGTAGCATCGTCGTGGGAAGCTGATCCTATACTAGCTGAAAGTTTAGTGATATGCAGATTTTGTTGCCGTTTCATCTTACTCCTCCATGAACAACTTAGAAGTGTTTGCTATAGTATTTCCATAGTTGGTGATTTAATATGTGAAAAGCTAATCCCTCATATGACAGTCCTTTGTTGATTAACGAAATATCTGAATAATGCAAAAATTAAGCTAAACTCTATAGTGCTATTAGAGGAATATGGAATGATTTGTCGAAAAATAGTTAGTATTAACCGGATGAATCCCAGCAAAACCAACGAAAAAAATTAAGGAGCGCCACGATATGAAGAATCAAACATTAGGGCGTCAGTTTAGAATATGGACGGTTTTGCTTGTCCTTGTTCCTAGTCTGCTGGTGATGGCAATTTATACTATTGGCCAGATTTCAGTTGCTAAAGAAAAAAATCTAGAACTAATCAGCTAGCGGGTATCTTCGCAGGAGCAACTCATCAACTATTGGATAGTAGAACGGGTCAGTGATGTGCGTATACTCACCCAATTAGAAACGTTTAGAACCTTAAGTGAACAACAAATGAAAGCTGCCCTCTATATAATGCAATATGATAATGAAAACTTTGATTCATTATCATATATTGACAAAGAAGGATTTTTTAAGCTGTCGACAATCAATGGTGGAATTCGGTATCCATCAGCAAGTGGTCAAGCCTATTTTCAAGCAGCGCTGGCTGGGAAAGAATATATTTCCGATGAATGTCAAGGGGACAGGTGCATTGACACTGAAATAAGGAAATGGTAAACTATGTATATGGGGGGGAGCGGTATGCCAAGATGTGCTCGAATAAAAAGCCAAACGCAAGTTTACCACATCATGTTAAGAGGTAATAATCGAGAAAAGATATTCATAGATGAAGAAGACAAATCAAGAATTATTGATACTCTGGGAGATAAAAAAAAAGCTGAGGAGTATGACCTCTATGCTTACTGTGTAATGGATAACCACATCCACCTAGTCATAAAAGAAGGTAAAGATCCAATATCAAGTATCGTTAAAAGGGTTGCCACAAGCTACTCCTATTATTTCAATAAAAAATATAAACGCATCGGTCACGTTTTTCAGGAAAGATTTAAAAGTGAAAATATTGAGGATGAGAGCTATCTGCTTGCAGCCATAAGATATGTACATCAAAATCCTATAAAACCTGGTATTGGAACAGTTGATGGTTATAAGTGGAGTAGCTATAGGGACTATATAAGCAGAGGAAGAAACTTGACGGATACAGAGGAAATATTGGGTATTCTTTCGAACTCTAATGAAAAAGCCATAATAGAGTTTATAAGGTTAAATCATGAGTTTATAGAGGGCGCTTTTTTGGATGTTTGTGAAGAGAAGGAAATAGATCAGTTCAATGTGATTGAATATATAAATAGGTGTTTGGTTGAAAAAGGAATGCGAATCAATGATCTGAAAAGTGTAGTCAATAAATCACTAAGAGAGGAACTGATAAAGCATCTGATGGAGAAATCCAACCTTTCATTAAGAGCGATTGCGGCTACATTGGAGCTAAACCGTGAAATGGTAAGAAAGGTGCGTGTGTCAAAGGACCTGTCCCTTTGACACATAAATTTGTGCCTTTCATGCGGCAAGGGGCATCTCGAACTAACATATTCTCTATTTATAGGAGCCGCACCTTAATGTCTGCAAAACAGCATATATCCTTTTGCGCCCCATTCAGGGGAGGGGGAAACTGTGCTCAAATAAAGCTAAATCCATCAATAACATGGTGTGAATTATATATAAATTCAAGACAATTCATCAGAATGGGGAATTGTCTTTAGAAAAAAGCCGATAGCGGCAGATTGAAAATCCATAGGCAAACTCACCGCAATATTGTCCTTCTTGGGCAATCAAAAATTTTGCGCGTAGATAATTTTAAGGCTCACCATGCAATATTTCACTGCTTGGTGAGCCTTTGGCCGCGCAAAACTTCCGATTGAACCCTAAAAGGACCGTAGGGAGTATTTCCTGGTGGAATGTCTCCACGGCCACATATAAAGCCGGCATAGACAATGTGACAAAAAATGCGAACAGCCGCAACAACCTGACAAAAGAGGCAAAATAGAATTTACTGGAATAATCTTCGGCGACTTGGAAGTTCTCAATAAACAAATGCGGCATTGTCAGTACAAAAGGGTGCTATTGACAAGAATGGCCACCCTGCTTTTCAATATTTTTGCTGCCACTTTCTCGGGTCTTTCACTGTTGGCTACCGTAGAAAAACAGGAAAAGGGGGCATCTTCGATAAAGTGCTCAATGGATCCTGATGAAATAATGGAATGAGTGTCAATGTTATTTAAGCGCATTTTAACCTCCGCAACAATTTTTTTATTGGCAATGCCATCAATGTAAGCGATATTAATGTCGGTATGGGTTTGTGCTCCCAATCTAAATGATTCAATCGTGAGTTTAGGATTTTTGATAATTCTCCTGAGTAGGGAAGTATTAACGCGCAAGGTTCGACAAATCCCTCACGGGAGCCTCGGACGATGGCTTCCGTGAGGGCTCTTGAATACTGTGCATTTCCCCGCCCTTGACACTCATCACAAGGACGGTGTCATAGCCGTCAATACTGCGAGCATTGCATTGAGAACTTCATCAAAGACTTGTTATTGTTTCATTTCAACTGCATTAAAGACGTGGCCTTTTAGGACCGTAAACAGATCATAGGCTAATAATTTTTCATCAGGGGCGATGATATGGATGTTAACCAGCAAAGGCTTGACAATAGATTCATTCTACTCCTCCATGAACAACGTGGAAGTGTTTTCTCTAGTATTTCCATCTTTGCTGATTTAATATGTGGAAAGCCAATTCCTCTAGAGCAGTCTTTTGTCCATTAACTAAAGTCTGAATATTGCAAAAAACGCTTAAACATTATATTACAATTAAAGGAATATAAAATGTTTTGTCGAAAAATAGTTATTATTAGTTGGGTGATGGTAATAGAACCAAGGAAAAAATTAAGGAGCACCGGGACATGAAGAATCAAACATTAGGGCGTCAATTTAGAATATGGACGATTTTGCTTGTCCTTGTCCCTAGCCTGCTAGTTATGGCGATTTATACCATAGGTCAGATTTCAGTTGCTAAAGAAAAAAATTTAGAACTAATCAGCCAGCGGGTATATTCTCAGGAGCGACTCATCAACTATTGGATATTTGAACGGGTCAGTAATGTTCGTGTGCTCACCCAATTAGAACCGTTTAGAACATTAAACGAAGAACAAATGAAAGCCGCCCTTTATGTAGTACAACATGATAATGAAAACTTTGATTCATTATCATATATTGACAAAGAAGGATTTTTTAAGCTGTCGACAATCAATGGTGGGATTCAGTATTCATCAGCAAGTGGTCAAGCTTATTTTCAAGCAGCACTGGCCGGGGAAGAGTATATTTCCGATGTGGTGATTGGGCGCAACAGTGGCGTGCCTATCATGAATTTTTCATCTCCTATTTTCGACAGGGCTGGAAACGTTCAGGGTTTGATACTTGGTTCTGTAAAAACAACAACCCTAGAAGCACTCTTGCATGATAATTGGATTGGTGAAACTGGAGAGGTACTCCTGGTAAATCGGGAAGGAACTATGCTTACGGAGCCCCGATACCTGAAAACTCTGATTGACAAGGGGCTTACCAAGGGTACCGCAATTATGAGATTAAAATTATCAGATGATGCATTGCACAATATCAAACTGGGGCAGTCGGGTACTGCCATGTGGGTTAATTATATGGGTGACAAACTTGTAGGGGCCTATAAGTATATGCCGGAGCGGGGGTGGACGCTTATTGGTAAGAATAGTGAAAGGGAAATTTTAATTCCTATTTATAAACAGTTAGGGATGATGGCCAGTGGTACATTGCTTTTAGTGTTATTAATGTTACCGCTGGCCACGAGGATTACTAACCCAGCGCGAAGATCCATTGACTGGTTGATTCAACAGTCGGCCCTCGTGGCAAGAGGAAATTATGAAATGGTTAGCCAAGATGAACGGTACGGAAATATCCCTCACGAGCTAGGTAACCTGTGTAAAACTTTCCTTACAATGAGCCATACAATTGCACATACGGTTAGTCAGCTTAGAGGAAATGAAGCTCAATTAGGTAGCAAAGTAATGGAGATACAGGATATTAATACCATGCTTGAAGAGGAGATTAGTGAAAGACAAGTCGTTGAGGAAGAAATTCGACAACTCAATGTTGAGTTGGAGCATAAAGTGTATGTGCGAACAGTTGCCTTGTCGAAGATGAATGCTGTTCTAGAAAGAGAAATTCATGAGCACCAGATGGCAAATAAAGCACTCCGGGCTAGCAGGGATGCATTGGTTGCTAGTGAAGAACAACTAAAACATTACTCCAATAAACTAGCCACTACCAACAGCAATTTGATGATCTTAAATGAAGATCTAAAGCGAATCTCCTTATCAGATGGTCTAACGGGAATTGCCAATCGTCGTTATTTTGATGAGTTTCTAGAACGGGAATGGCAACGAGGAAAACGGGATAAGACAGCTTTGGCATTGGTGATGGTTGATATTGACTTTTTTAAGGCTTATAACGATACCTATGGTCATATTGCTGGGGATGACTGTCTAAAATTGATTGCAAAGATGTTAGAGGGGATGCCGAAACGTGGAATTGATATTGTTGTTCGTTATGGTGGTGAGGAATTAGCCCTTGTATTACCAGACACTGATGAGCAAGGAGCGGCGATTGTGGCCGAAAAAGTGCGCTCTAGCGTGGAAGAACTAGGTATTGAGCACAAACAATCATCGGTCAGTAACTATGTTACGGTTAGCGTAGGCGTGGCCGTTATTGTACCAGAGCAAGACTCCTTGCCGGCGACGCTGATTGCAGCAGCAGATTTAGCCCTTTACTTAGCAAAAGGTCAAGGACGTAATCGGATAAAAATAGCGGGAAAAGTTTAATGGCTGATACCGGAAAAGATAACAAAGACTTGGTGCAAAAAAAGCAACCAAGTCTTTGTTATCTATCATGCAACTGATATAGTTTTTGAAAAAGTTGCAAATGGAATGAGGTATGGGAAAAAATTTAACATTTATAAGATTACCATGTATAATAAGAAAAGACTTGGCTTTAGCAAAGTCTTATACTTTCTGATTCCGTAAAAAAATAACCTCTTTCGACCATTATTAGCTACTGAATTTAGATTGGAGGTCCTCACCATAGATTCGATTATATCACTTTTTGTCTTAGGTGTTTCAGTTGGAACCTTTGGGACTCTCGTTGGAATCGGGGGTGGCATCATTCTCATTCCAATTTTTCTACTCATCTTTCAATGGACACCTCAGCAGGCGGTGGGTACATCCTTAGTCGTTGTATTTTTGAATGCCCTTTCAGGAACCATTGCCTATGTAAAACAAAAAAAAGTTTATTATGATGCTGCCATTCGTTTTAGTATTGCCACTTTGCCTGGAGCAGTGATTGGCAGTTACCTAGCTGACTATTTTACAAGCACTAGTTTTAAGGTGAGTTTTGGTGGCTTATTAATGATTGTTTCCCTTATCATGTTTTTTTTGAGGAAAAAGCAAGAGGAAAAGAGCAAATTTGGGGAAGAAGGGTTTACTTATCATCGTACATTGGGTGTGTTACTCAGTACGCTGGTTGGCTTTTTATCGAGCATCCTCGGCATTGGTGGAGGAGTCATTCATGTTCCTGCCATGGTTTATATTCTGGGTTTTCCAACGCATGTTGCTACAGCCACATCTCATTTTGTGTTAGCAGTATCCACCTTTGTTGGTGTGGTAACTCATTACATTATCGGCAACATTTTGGTAAAACCAGCGTTGATGATCGGTATTGGGGCGGTGGTTGGAGCGCAAATTGGTGCTCAGTTATCATTACAGGTGAAGTCTAACTCTATTTTGGTACTACTTTCCATCGCCTTATTTATATTAGGGTTACGTTTAGTGTTTACAGCCTAAGTTATTGTGGGGAAAATTCAAACAGGAATTTTTGAGGGGGTAACTAATGAAACCGTTGATACCGCGCGTCGCGGCTGCTCACGATCTTTCCTGTTTTGGGAGATGTTCGTTAACTGTTATTATACCCATCTTATCATGTATGGGGATTCAAGTATGTCCCCTGCCTACTGCTGTACTAAGCACTCATTTAGGTGGCTTTGGCAAGCCTGCTTTTTATGATTTCACCCATCATATGCCTGACTTTTTTCAGCATTGGAAGAAGGAAGGTATTACATTTGATTGTATTTATAGTGGCTTTCTTGCATCAGAACAGCAGATTGAGGTAGTGTGTCGATTTATTGAAGAATTTTCTCAAGATTCCACTCTGATCTTCGTTGATCCAGTCATGGGTGACGATGGCAAATTATATTCCACCTATACTCTACAAATGCAGGAGCAGATGAAGATGTTAATTAGAAAAGCCGATATCATTACGCCTAATTATACGGAGGCTTGTTTCTTACTTGGAGAATCCTATCAGGAGGGTGGTTGTGATACGGATAAAATGAAAAAATGGCTGCTGCGATTAGCAGACCTTGGTCCGTCCATGGTGGTCATGACAGGTATTCCTTGCAACAAAGAAAAGATTCTTAACATGGGATATGATGGCAACACGGATTCATATTGGGAAGTATCCAATGATTATATTCCTGCTGGATATCCAGGGACAGGAGATGCTTTTGCTAGTGTACTCGCTGGGGCTTTGCTCAAAGGGAAAAGCTTACCCACCGCTATGGCTCAGGCAGCCGATTTTGTAGGATTAGCAATTAAAGAGACCTTTGGGGCTGGCACGACTCCACGGGATGGAATCTTGTTAGAAAGAGTATTGCCTTGGTTATGCCGTGAACTTCCCTGAAAATGATGCTTGTAGCTTGGGCTAAGATCGTTAGGTGGGATCCTAGCCTGGTGGCAAGTGACTGGCAGTCAGATTGTAAGTTGGCTGAGGAGTTAAATAGGGGCATAAACGAGTGCCATTAGGAATATTAATGATATATCAAAATGGAAGTTGTTACTGCAAGAGGGTAGCCAAGCTGGTAGTTTTATATTTTGCCAGTGATTTTTGCTGTAGATCAGCAAGGGCATTTGTTTTATCATTAAAGATTGGATTTGCAAGGCTCCCCGTTTCGGTTACCTTCCAACCTTTATCAGTGTGGCTAATTGTGAAGGTCATCATGGCTAAGTCGGTATTACCTGCCAGGGTCATTCCGTTGACGAGTTCTCTAGTATAGTAACAAGCACCGGTAATGGAGGAGGAATCTGCGGAAAAAATATCAAGGTAGAGGAGAGTGTAGTTGGTGTATTTATTTACCCAACTATCAAATTGTTCTTTGGTGAGTTGTTTGGCTAAGGTATCGATTTGTTGCAGTTGTATTAAATCCTTGTTGTTGAAAGCCGCCATACGTTTGAGAAATATAGACATGGCCCTGCGTTCATCGCTGGATAGGGTATTTTTAATTTCACTGACGTTAGCCAGTTCAACAATAGTCCCCCATTGGAAGGCGCTAACCATACTGTCCTTTATGGTTATGTCAAATGTTAGGGAGAGACCTTCTTTCTTAAATTTTCGCGGTAAATTGGTTGGTTGATATTTTACGCCATCATCACCGATAATGCCATAAAAGCCGCCCTCCATAGTACCGTAGTATACTTGCCCTGTTAAGTGAAAGGTCTTTGGTGATGGTTGGGCGGCGATAAGGGTGGGGCAAAACAAAGTAAACAGGAGGGAGAATAATAAAAATATTGATAGCTTATTATATCGTTTCATGAAGCACTTCCCTTTGTCGTTATTAATCACAGATTACTACGAATCCACATACAACAAGTATAACACTTTACCGGGATATTGGTATAATGTTGAATCTAGTTATTAATTTTTTTTAGTAGTATACCTATAGTTATGAATTTTTTTGAGAAAAATCTAGGTTTGGTAATAAGGCCGTATACGTTACAGTGAGGGGCAAGACCCTGTTTAGAGAAGTTAAAGTTTTATCATGAAACTGATTTGGTAAAAAATCACAAAAATCAGACTTTTTACTAGATTTGTATTGACAAGAGCTTTTGTGAAACAGTACACTTAGGGTAATACGCGAAAGTAAATTACGATTTCATCCAGTTATTCCTGAAAAATGTTTTTCCATGGTTGATTACAATGGAATTTTATAAGGTGATATGGAAGGGGAATGGTTATGAGTAAGTGTATTATTGATGGGGCGAGTCATGTTTATCACAACCTAACGACAGCTGAATTGGTTGAGATGGCTTTGCAGCGCAAAGAAGGCTTATTGGCGGAGAATGGTGCCTTAAGAGTATCCACGGGTAAATATACAGGTAGATCGCCTAAGGATAAGTTTATCGTTGATCTACCCGTCCTACACGACGAAATTGCGTGGGGAAATAATAAACCTTTTTCTACAGAAAAATTTGATCAATTATATAATCGTATGCTCATACATATGCAAAATAAAGAAATCTTCGTATTTGATGGTTTTGCTGGTGCGGATAAAAAATATCAGATTAATATTAGAGTGATTAATGAATTTGCTTGGCAGAATCTGTTTATTCATCAGTTATTGCTCCGCCCAGAGGGCAGTATCCAAGAGTTCTCTCCTGATTTTAAAATTATTTGCCTACCTGATTTTAAAGCCGATCCTGCAGTTGATGGTACTCATTCGGAAGCCTTTATTCTACTGAATTTTGAGCGTCGCATGGTACTCATTGGTGGTACTCAATATGCTGGAGAAATGAAAAAATCCGTCTTTACCGTCATGAATTATATTATGCCACATAAAGGTGTCTTATCAATGCATTGCTCGGCGAATGTTGGCGAGCATGATGATTCTGCTTTATTTTTTGGACTGAGTGGTACAGGTAAAACAACCTTATCCGCTGATCCATTGCGTAAACTGATTGGTGATGATGAACATGGTTGGAGCGATGATGGTATATTTAATATCGAGGGTGGCTGTTATGCAAAATGTATTCATTTAAGTCATGAAACTGAGCCTGAGATATGGGATGCGATACATTTTGGTTCAGTACTGGAGAATGTTGTCGTCAACACTGAGAACCGATCTGTAGATTATGATGATGAAACAGTTACTGAAAATACCCGGGTAGCTTATCCCGTAGATTATATCCATAATGCCATTATTCCTGGCATCGCTGGTCATCCAACAACCGTTATCTTTTTAACGGCTGATGCCTTTGGCGTTCTTCCTCCCATCGCTAAATTGACAAAAGAGCAAGCTATGTATCAATTCTTATCCGGTTATACGAGTAAATTAGCTGGTACTGAACGGGGGATTACTGAGCCAGAAGCGACTTTCTCGGCTTGTTTTGGCGAACCATTTTTGCCATTGTCACCCTTAGTGTATGCTAAACTCTTGGGAGAAAAGCTAGAAAAACACAATACCAATGTCTATCTGATCAATACGGGTTGGTCAGGTGGTGCTTATGGTGTAGGTAAGCGTATGAAGCTATCTTTGACTAGAGCCATGGTCACAGCAGCCATCGAAGGTCAACTGACGGATGTACCTTATGAACTAGATCCAATTTTTAATGTATATATTCCAACTCAGTGTCCTAATGTTGATTCAGCGCTTCTTAAGCCCCGTAATGTTTGGCAGGATAAAGAAGCATATGACATAAAGGCTCGTGAATTAGCTCAATTATTTAATAAGAATTTTACTCGATTTGGTACTTCAGTCCCTGAGGAGATTATTGGGGCAGGTCCAAAATTGTAATTTAAAAGTAATGCGTATTATCGATGTAGCTCCTAAATCTATGAAGATTTAGGAGCTACATCTTTATAAGAAAATCAGAAAACCAAGCTCTATGGGGTACGAACTTGATTTATGTTTAATGATAAGGGTATAATTAAGCTACTATGATTGTTGTAATTGAAAGGATCTTATTATATGAGTAAAGTAGTAGTATTAGCAGAAAAACCTTCTGTTGGCAGAGATTTGGCCAGGGTTTTGCAGTGCAATCAAAAAGGCAATGGTTATTTTCAAGGGACAAAATACATAGTAACCTGGGCATTGGGCCATTTGGTTACCTTAGCTGATCCTGAAGCTTATGATGAAAAATACAAGTCGTGGCGATTGGAAGACTTACCCATGTTGCCACCTCAGTTGAAGTTGGTTGTTATTAAGCAAAGTAGTAAGCAATATAGCATTGTTAAAGAACAACTCAATCGCAAAGATGTAAACGAGATTATTATTGCTACGGATGCGGGCCGTGAAGGTGAACTTGTTGCCCGTTGGATTATCGAAAAAGCCCATGTCCATAAACCAATTAAGCGCCTCTGGATTTCATCGGTTACGGATAATGCCATTAAAGAGGGGTTTACTAAGCTGAAACCTGGTAAAGATTATGAAAATCTTTTTGCCTCGGCCGTTGCTCGGGCCGAAGTTGATTGGCTGGTGGGGATGAATGCCACTCGGGCCTTAACCTGCAAACACAATGCCCAGCTGTCGTGTGGCAGAGTGCAGACACCGACCCTAGCCATTATTGCCACCCGAGAAGAGGAGATTAAGAAATTTAAACCCAAAGAATTTTATGGTATTATGGCTACTGGGGATAATGGTCTAAAACTCATTTGGCAGGATCGTCAAACCAAAAACACTAAAACCTTTGATCAAAGTTACTGTGAAAAAATACTAAGCACCATAAAAAATAAACAAGCGACAGTTATGGAAGTAGATAAAGCTTATAAAAAGAAGTTTTCACCCCAGTTATATGATTTAACAGAATTGCAACGAGATGGTAATAAGTTGTTTGGTTTTTCACCCAAGGAAACAACTTCGATTATGCAACGCCTGTATGAAAGTTATAAAGTCCTCACCTATCCCCGAACCGATTCTCGCTATATTTCCACCGATATTGTGGAGACCTTAAAAGATCGAGTAAAAGCGTGTGGGGTTGGTCCTTACGCAAAAATAGCAACCACCATTTTGCACAAACCCATTAAAGGTAATAGTGGGTTTGTTGATAATAATAAGGTCTCGGATCATCATGCTATTATTCCTACCGAACAACCAGTCAATTTAAGTTTGCTGAATGATAAGGAACGGAAAATCTATGATTTAGTTGTTAAACGGTTTTTGGCAGCTCTCTATCCGCCCTTTGAGTATGAGCAAATCACTTTAAAAGCCAAAATTGGCAATGAAATTTTTATTGCCAAAGGTAAAACTGTTTTGGTCCAAGGCTGGAAAGAAATATATGACCATCATACGGATGATGAAGAAAGCAAAGAAGATATTGTGGAGCAATTATTACCTAAGATCAATAAAGGTGAGGTGCTAACCATCGTTAAAACCGCTCTCACCACCGGTGAAACCAAGCCGCCAGCGCCATTTAATGAAGGTACCTTGCTGTCTGCCATGGAAAATCCCGTGAAATATATGAGCAATGAAAGTGAAGCCTTGAAGAAAACCATTGGTGAAACAGGTGGATTAGGAACCGTTGCAACCCGTGCCGATGTGATTGAGAAGCTATTTAATAGTTTTGTTATTGAAAAAAACGGAAAAAATATTTTTATCACGGCGAAAGGCAAACAACTGCTAGAATTGGTTCCTGAGGATTTGAAATCACCCACTCTGACAGCCCAATGGGAGCAGAAACTAAGTCATATATCCAAAGGGTCCCTTAGTAAAAATACCTTTATTAATGATATGAAAGAGTATGCAAAAATTCTAGTGACGACCATCAAAAACAGTCAAGAAAAATTTAAACATGATAATATTACTCGCAATAAATGTCCTCAATGTGAAAAATTTATGCTAGAAGTCAATGGTAAAAAGGGCAAGATGTTTGTCTGTCAGGATCGAGAATGTGGTTATAAGAAAAACATTTCTATTCTGACCAATGCTCGTTGCTCTACGTGTCATAAAAAACTGGAGCTACGTGGCGAAGGGGAACATCAGCTTTTTGTCTGTAGCTGCGGTTATCGGGAAAAACTCTCGACCTTCAATGAACGAAAAAAGAAAGAGCATACTCAGAGCTCAAAAGGAGAAGTCTCTCAATATTTACGGGAACAGAATAAGGGCCATGATGAACCTTTTAACTCGGCTATGTCAGAGGCTTTTGCTAAATTTAAGTTAAGATCATGATGATGATTGCTACCTAGAATTAAATCGAGGTCGACAAAAAACACTGCTAATCGTATCGTATGATAATGATAGTGGTGTTTTTTTTAATAAATCCTATCCCTATGACTCTTATCCATGGGTTGTATGTATCATATGTATTGTACGTAGTTTCTTTTGTGAAGTACAATACAATTAAAGATAGTTGTTTTGCATTGTACTTCCCGTCGGGGAAATTTAATATTGGGCTGGTGATTTTCGATGGATATCGTACATTTAGTATATTTTGTTGAAGTAGCGCGTCAAGGGAGTTTTACAAAAGCCTCTGAAATTTTATATGTTTCACAATCTACGATCAGTAAGCTGATTAAAAACTTGGAAATTGAACTGGGGGTATCTTTATTTCATCGGGCCCCTAAAAAAATAATTCTTACAGATGCGGGCTTATTGCTTTTTGATAAGGCGATTATTATTTTAGATACATTGAACAGCATTAATACGGAATTGTATAATTTAGCTGGTACTCCACAAGGTCATTTGAAGATAGGAATTCCTCCCATGGTTCAAACTTTATTTTCGAAAACCATCGCTGAATTTAATTCTCTATACCCCCAAATTACCATCGCTTTATCCGAGGATGGTTCGAGAAAAGTCGAGCAGCAAATACATGATGGCACTCTTGACGTAGGTATCGTTGTCTTACCCACAAGGGCCAATGTAGAACTAGAAACTGTTACTTTCTTGCAAGAACCATTAATGCTTATTGTTCATGCGAATCATCCCTTGGCAACTAAATCCATCGTTGATATGAGGGAGTTAAGTGATGAATCCTTTGTGTTGTATCGGGGTGACTTTGCTTTACATGATCATATTTTAGATAAGTGTAAGGAAATGGGGTTTGCACCCAAGGTGGTGTGTGAAACTGCTCAGTGGGATTTCATCGTTGATATTGTTGCTTCGAAATTGGCGATAGCATTTCTTCCTCAAACATTGTGTACGAAGTTAGATATGAAATTAATTCGCTATTTACCCTTAAAAAACGAAATCAAGCCTTGGCACTTAGCAATGGCATGGAAAAAAAATACGTATCTATCATACGCTACAAGAGCTTGGTTAGAATATAGTTTTAAGTCGTTTGGTCTAAATTGGTCTGTGCATTACAAAGAAGGGAGGGATGATGATGAATATAAATAGTCAAATCATGAGTGAGACGACTCAACAGTTTTCACAAAATGATGAAGTGGAGGGGAATAGTGGTCAAGTAGCCCTAACAATGGGAGCTTTCAGTATTGTGCTATTAGTGATAGTCAGTGTGATTTTATCAATGCTTCGATATTTCTTTAATTAGGTTATGGTTAAAACACATTTATGATAGTCATCCCATATAACGGAGCATTTGTAAGCCAATCATCTTCTCTATAACCAGATGACTTTGAGAATTATTAGCATGGGAAGGGTTTTGAATGATATAGGCTAAATAAGTAAATAGGTTAGAGTTGCAAACCTGAAGCTTCCAATGGCTTCAGGTTATTGCTTTTTCGTATTAACCTAATGGGCTGAAGCTTTCATATGCTCATTTTGGCCTGGAGTTCAGATCTGCCACGTTAAAATATTTACTCCTACATATCTTATCATTTTTTACCGTTGCTATTGCAGTTTAATGTCAAGATGATAAAATGGAAAAGGTACATATTGCTCACTAACGCTATTCATATTGGAGCGTCGAGCTTAGACGAATGTGAGGTTTCTTAATAATAGTTTGGAGGGATATTTGATGGAAAAATTTGACAATGTATCCGTAGTAAAGAACGCCAATGTATATTTTGATGGAAAGGTGACTAGTCGCACGGTATTATTTGCTGACGGTAGCAAGAAAACACTTGGAATCATGTTGCCGGGCGATTACGAATTTGGCACAGACAATGCCGAGATAATGGAAATTCTGGCAGGTGAATTGGACGTGTTGTTGCCAGGGGAAAGGGAATGGCACACTTATAAGGGCGGAGACAACTTCTCGGTTCCGGCTAATTCCCGTTTTAAGTTGCAGGTAAAGACTGTCGCAGATTATTGCTGCTCTTATGAAGAAAAATAATTAACGGCAAATAGTATTGTCATAAGCTAATTGCTTATGACAATATTTATTTGCCGAATCAGAACGTATTTCAAGTGCTAAGGGTATAAGTGAGGGTAACTAGAGCTTGTGATAAGCCTAGTTTTCTTTATGAAAAGTGTGGTATACTTGGTACTTGGTAAAAAAAGATAGAAGGAGTTATACTAGTGAAACGACTACAAATAATACTTATGATTGTTGTACTATTGATTATGACTGGGACTGGATATGCCCAGGAAGGTAAAATACAGTTACAATGGGACAATGCGGAAGATGCGGTTATGTATGAATTAGAAATTGGAACCTTGCCTCTTAAAAGTAAGAAGATAGGTCTCAGTCAACAAGTAATCTATAAAACTACACATATTTTTACGCCAGGTGTAGAATTGGATTTATCCTTGTTGAATGGACAACCACTGAATAATTTATATTATCGAGTTCGTCCTTTAGATTTAGATAAAAATCCTATCGCTGATTTTTCTCCGGCCATTGTGCTGAGTAAAGGGGTGATGAATCCTTCTAAACCAAAGCCGACCGCTTTTCTCAGACAAGGTCATCCAGCGGCCTTATATCCTGTCTATTCTTGGATTCCCGTACTGGGAGCCACTCGTTATGCCGTTGAAATCACGAATTACCCACCAGAAAACCCTAATGGAATCCAGTCTTCTCAATATCGGGTACGTTCCTACTCCATTGATGGTGGCTTTGACTGTTATGATACACATGCCTATACGGAAGCTGGTACATATTATTGGCGGGTACGAGGCATCGGCGCCAATAATGAGTCGATTGGAACCTTTTCTGATGCTGTTCCCTTCACGGTACAGACTGGCAGCTATAAATGGGCAGTCTTTGGTGATAGCATTACTCATGGTGGCGGAGCCATTTCCAATCCACCCTCTGATGAACGGTTTGAATATGTTTCTTATTTACCCTTTCCTGTGAAGAATTTAGGTAAAAGTGGCGATACAAGTGCCATGATGGTTGCGCGTTTTGAAACGGATGTGCTTCCCTTTAAACCACAATATATGTTTGTTTTGGGCGGTAGCAACAGTATTCGAGGTGGTACCTCGGGGGGGAGTGTGATTGCCGATCTGCAGACCATTAAGGACAAGTGTGAACAAAATGGGATAACGCCGATCTTTTTAACCTTGCCGCCCATCAATCCCGAGCGCATACAACGGGTTTTTGATGAACCAACTTCTGATACTTGGCAGACTGAATTAGGCAAAGTTAATGATTTTATTAGAAATCAGCCTAATGCCATAGAGATCTACTCGCTGGTCGTTGATGAAAATGGAAATTTACCTGTCAAGTATGCGGAAGATGGACTTCATCTTGATATTTCTGGGAAGAAGATTATGGCACGTTCCATCAAAGCTTTTTTGCGCAGCCCGAAAGGATTGGCCTTCCTTAATTCCAAGTAAGGGCAACTAAGGCTTCAGCCTGCGCTGAGGCTTGGCCGAAGCCAAGTTTTCTTTACATCCATAATTTTTTAAAAACAGTAGCCCAACAGGCGTGAAAACCGTCTGTTGGGCTACTGCTTTTTTTGTTTGCTCATTTATTATGGGAAAATAAATGAGCAAGCCGATACTTGGATAAACTAATAATGGGATGAAAGGAGGCAGAGTGGTGAGAATTTTAGTGGTGGAAGATGATCAGCTATTACGAGAAGCTGTTGTGAATATACTTAAAGAGGGTGAGTATATGATTGAGGAAGCGGGTTCCGGCGATGAAGGATTATATTTGGCAGAACAAGGGACCCATGATCTACTCATTCTTGACATCATGTTACCCGAGATCAGCGGCTTAGAAATTGTGAAATGTGTGCGGGATCAAGGGAATACGGTGCCTATTTTACTACTGACAGCCAAAGATAGTGTGGAAGATAAGGTGACTGGACTTAATAGTGGTGCAGATGATTATGTAGTAAAACCTTTTGCCGTACCTGAACTCTTAGCACGAGTCAAAGCTTTACTAAGACGCAATGGGGTGGGGGGAAAAGAAGGGGAGCTGTGTTATGGTACTGTTACAGTCAATCCTAAATTGAAAGATGGTTTTATCGCGGGGGAGGCGTTGCATCTAACAAGTAAAGAGTATGAACTGCTGGAATATATGATATTAAATCAGGAACGAATTTTGAGCAGAGAACAGGTCTTTGACCGTATCTGGGGCTTTGAATCAGAGACGGGGATTGGTATTGTGGATTTATATATTCATTATCTCCGTAGAAAAATGTTACCTTATGGTCAAGATCTCTTAATTCAGACAGTGCGTGGGGCTGGCTTTATGCTAAAGGAGAAGTAGCGATGTTCAAAAAAACTAGACGTCGCTTAACTTTGCTCAATTCCGTCATATTCTTATTGATTTTTATTGCGTTTGGTGTATTGTTGTATGGGTATATAGCTCGTCAATTGTTTGACGATATCGATCAAGATATGGCGCACAAGGTTAACTCCTTTCGCATTAGTACGGCTCGACCAGGGAGCGGAATGGTTCCATTGTTTTTTTTCGAGCCTCGGATCTTGATTTTGTTACGAGATACAGAGCAAAATATCATTAATCTTTATCCTTTTCAGATAGAAAGCATTATGGAGATTACCACATTTCTCGATAAAGTCCAGCCTGACACGTTACAGACAAGGGAAATTGCAGATCATGTTTATCGGATACAAAGTGCGCCCTACCAGTACAGTGACAATATAGTGACGCGACCAGATGGTACGCGCCATATCATTCAAGAGATTCTGGCCATTAGTATTGTTGACTCTGAGGTGGCGATACTTCGAAAATTTATGCATATTATTTTAATTGGCCAGTTGGTCGGTATGATGCTGATTATCCCTTCTGGCTATTATTTGGCCCGGCGCGCTTTGGTGCCGATCCGGGCCGCATGGGAAAAACAACAACAGTTTGTCGCTGATGCTTCTCATGAACTGCGTACCCCCCTTACGGTCATTAAAAGTAATGCCGAACTATTATTGCGCCACCCGGAGCACACTGTTGAGGAAGAAACCATTCGCATTACGAATGTGGTTAGAGAAACCATTCGGATGAGCAAACTGGTTTCTACACTGTTTACCTTGGCTAGGGCTGATACCAATCAAATTGAGTTACAAACGGCACCTCTGATCCTGAGTGAAGTCATTATCCGTGTTGTCGAACAGTTCCAACCCTTGGCTGAGATGAAAAACATCATGTTGCAAGTGGATCTGCAGGATGAGATTGAACTCGTGGCTGATCGAGAGAGATTACACCAGTTATTTATTATTCTGCTCGACAATGGGATTAAATACACCGCGGCACAAGGGTGTATCAATTTGGTGTGTAGCAAACAATCTAACATGGCTGTTATCACATTGATGGATACAGGGTGTGGAATAGGGCCAGAAGATTTACCGCGTATCTTTAATCGGTTTTTCCGTGGTGATAAAGTTCGTTCACGGGAAGCTGGTGGAGCTGGGCTGGGATTGGCAATTGCCCATTGGATTGTTGAGCAACATGGGGGCGAAATTAGGGCAACGAGTGAGATTGGTATTGGTACCCAAATTCATATTACCCTTCCAATGAATAGAATATAAGCAATGATTCAGGAAGAAGAGTGATACTCTGCTTGCTTGAATCCGGGATTTTACAACTGTGCGGTTGCGTACAATATTGTACCATTCTGTTGCTCTAATTGGTTAATGAGGATGGCAATAAAGAATCCACAGGAGAAAAATGGGTGGTATAGGAGTGGCACATTTATTGCATTGCTATACTATATAGCTATTATGTATAATGTATGTAGGCTTCAGTTCCGTGACTAGCAACAGAAAAAGAAAAAGGTGGAAGATGATGAATAAAAAGTGATATAGTAAAGGAGGCTGTCATAAAGTATAACCTTCAATGTTAACGTAAGTGTAATGAATAAGGATCAACCCAATGTTTATGGTTTGTAAGCGTTTGGTGGTCCTTGCCTTCTTCTTTTGAATGATTTGATTTTCTTGCAACGCAATCTAAAGAAAATCAAAAAATAGAGAGGTAGAATGAAGTAATCCAGGAGTGTATTTGGATTACTTTATTACTTATGTATAACAATTTGAAGGAGGATATATGGAATGTCATACAAAAAATATGGGGTAAAATCAGCAGTATCCTTACTAGCAACTGGTTTAGTCGTTTTAAATACGGCAATGGTACTGGCTGCTCCGCCAGAGATATCTTTGGATGATAGTGTTGCCATGGCGTTGAAAAGTAATCCATCCATACAAATGGCCCTTGCCGATAAAGAAAAGGCTCTGTGGGGAATCAAGGAAAATGAAGCGGGTAAACTGCCAACTCTTTCGTTGGCGAGTGCCTATAATCATGGTTCAAGTTCTTTGGCCACTGATAGTGATAACTTCAATAATTCATTAAAGGTAAACTGGCCCCTATATACTGGTGGTCGCGTGGAAGGACAAATCGACCAAGCAAAACTTAGTGCTGATATAGCTAACTTAGGCGTAGCCAAAGCACAGCAACAATTAAAGCTAGATACCACGACTGCCTATTACGATGTTTTACAAGGCCGTAATGTTGTTAAAGTGAATCAAGAAACAGTTGATAATTTGACTGAGCATTTGAAAAATGTACAGGCGCAATACCAAGTCGGAACGGTTGCTAAGCTAGATGTGCTGCAGTCCCAGGTCCAATTGGCCAATGCCCAGCAAAATTTGACAAAAGCACAAAATACCTATGATGTGGATGTTGCTAGTTTTAACAATATTACAGGTATGCCACTGGATAGTCAAACCATCATGAAAGATGATCTAACTTATGTTCCATATCATATGTCGCTGGCCGACAGTATTAAGATGGCCCAAGAAAAACGGCCAGAAATCGCCCAATCTCAAGATAATATAAATATTGCTAAAACGGGTATTAAAATTGCTGATAGTGGACGGTTGCCGACTGTGGCTGTTAGCGGAAATCAAGGTATCAACGGTTCTACTTTTCCCGGCGACAATAATAGTTGGTCTGTAGGCATTTCAGCCAATTGGAATGTATTTGATGCTGGTCTCACTAGTGCGAAGGTGAAGGAAGCCAGGGCTAATGATGATAAAGTCCGGGCAGGAGATAAGCAAACGAGAGATGGTATCGAACTTGAAGTTCGAGAGGCTTATTTAAGCATGAAAGAAGCTGAAGCGCGGATTGAGACGTCAAAAGTGGCAGTAGGTCAGGCGGTAGAAAATCTAAAAGCTTCAGAAGCAAAATATTATGCTGGTGCAGGCACGAACATGGATGTTATTGATGCGCAAATGGCTCTGACTCAAGCCAATACCAATGCAACCCAAGCGTCCTATGACTATAATGTGAATAAGGCTAAGCTAGAGAAAGCTGAGGGCGTGGGCGTGAAATGATAGGAGGAAACCAGTATGTCGTTCGTGTTGAAAAAAGTATTATTGTATAAAAAAGCCATTATTGTAACAGTGGTTGTTTTAGTTGCAGCTGCAGGTGGTCTCTATCTATATAAAGGTAAAACAGCTCCAGTCACTGTGGGGCCCACGGTCCCGGTACAACGTGGTGATGTGGTTGCCATGGTTTCGGCCACTGGTACCATCTCCCCGGTTAATATGGTTGATGTGAGTTCTAAGATCTCTGGCTTGATCGAAGAAATGAAGGTTCAGGAAAATGATAAGGTAACAGTGGGGCAGGTGTTATTGGCTCTTGATGATACCCATCTGCAAGCCCTTGTCGCCCAAGCAAAATCTCATTTAACTAACGTGGCGGGTATCTATGAGCGCACCCAGCGTTTAGCAGATATGGGGGCGGTAGCCCTTCAGGTACTTGACACTAGCCGCAGCGATTATGATGTGGCCCAGGCGGCTTATGACGATGCCGTATCCCAGCTGAATGAAACCGTGATCCGTGCTCCCATCGCCGGACAGGTCATTGGTAAGCCAATACCAGCTGGTCAGTCAGTATCAGCCAATGCCTCCGCACCAATGGTGATATTGACGGTGGCGGATATGTCCAAAATGCAAATCCAAACTCAAGTGGATGAATCGGACATTGGAAAAATACAAGTAGGGCAGAAGGTGACATTTACGGTCGATGCGTATCCGACGAAAACTTTTAGTGGGATGGTTTCGAATGTCTCCCAAAAAGCCACTGTCGTATCCAATGTGGTTTATTATAATGTACTAGTTGATGTGGATTCTGCTGAGAATCTGTTAAAACCTACCATGACGGCGAGGGTTTCCATTAACATAACTGAGAGTAAAAACACCTTGTTCGTGCCGCTGGCTGCTGTAAAAGCTACTAATGGTCAACAATATGTGATGGTGGTGCAAAATGGTAAGACTCAGAATGCACCTGTTACCACTGGAATTGCGAGTGATACTAAAATTGAGATCTTGAGTGGATTGACCGAGGGTCAACAGGTGTTAGCATCCCAAGCTAAAACTCAATCAACAACGAGTACACAAGGTGGCGGTGGTGGCAGAAGTATAATCCCAGGTATGGGTCGTTAAAAGAGGAGGCTTATTATGTCAATTTTACTTTCGAATGTTATTAAGAAATATGAACTGGGGGGCGAAACCGTCCACGCCCTCGCGGGGCTCACCTTAAGCATTAGCCCTGGTGAATTTACGGCGATTATGGGGCCATCAGGGTCCGGTAAGTCCACGTTAATGAATATATTGGGCTGCTTAGATCGCCCAACGAGTGGTTCGTATATGTTGGATGGTCAGGAAGTAGCCACTCTAAATGATGATGAATTAGCGATGACCCGGAATAAAAAAATCGGTTTTGTTTTTCAAAGCTTTAATCTGTTGCCACGGATGTCCACTTTAGAAAATGTGGCTTTGCCCATGGTGTATGCTGGCGTGGAGAAAAAAGAACGCCTTGAGCGCGCTAAGAAGGTCCTTACCATGGTGGGACTACAAGATCGGATGAATCATCAACCCAACGAGCTATCTGGTGGACAGCGCCAACGTGTGGCAATTGCTAGGTCGTTGGTTAATGATCCGACGATTATTATGGCTGATGAGCCTACAGGCAATTTGGATACAAAATCAGGTGATGAAGTTATGGCGATTTTTTCCGAATTAAATGTCCAAGGACGGACAATTATTCTGGTTACCCATGAACCGGAGATTGCTACCTTCGCGGGGCGGGTTGTGTATGTTCGCGATGGACGGATTGAGCGGGATGAATGGAAAGTGAGGTGAGTGTATGTTTGCCGAAAGTGTTATCATTGCCTTAGATGGAATTAAGGCAAATAAGCTTAGGGCCATGCTCACCATGCTAGGAATTATTATCGGGGTGGGGGCTGTTATCGCCATGGTGTCCATTGGTATGGGTGTCCAAGATAAGGTGGCAACGTCCATCGCTGGCCTTGGTAGTAATCTACTTGTCGTAACGCCTGGTGCTGCTAAAACAGGTGGTTCTCGGCAGGCTGCGGGATCTAGTATCACATTGAATGAAAAAGATGCTGTGGCCATTTCCCAAGAAGTATCAAATATTAATCTGGTAGCACCAACGGTAAGTCGTCAATATCAGGTGGTATTTGGCAATCAGAACTGGACGACCAGTGTGCAGGGAGCAACGCCTGAGATTATGGGGGTACGCAGTTACAATCTGGAAGACGGTGATTTTTTTACTAACCAAGATGTTGAAACGCGGGCACGGGTAGCCGTACTGGGTAAAACAGTAGCAGATAACCTGTTTATTGGTGGAACCCCCATTGGACAAACCATTCGAATTAACAATGCACCTTTTCAGGTAGTTGGTGTATTGGAAGCCAAAGGGGAGTCGGCCGGCGGCAATCAGGATGATACGGTTATTATCCCTTTGAAGACAGCTCAGGAACGTCTGATGGGCATTAACTACGTCCAAAATATCAATATTCAAGCTACGGGCACGGATGTAATTAATCAAGCACAAGAAGATGTTACAGCCTTGCTTCGGACCCGTCATAAATTGATCGGTGCCACGGCAGATGACTTTACAGTGCGTAATATGGTGGCGGTCATGGATGCCGCTGATCAAACGACGAGTATGATTACCGCATTATTAGGGGTTGTTGCCGGGTTGTCCCTTTTGGTTGGCGGTATCGGGATTATGAATATTATGCTGGTATCGGTCACTGAACGTACCCGGGAAATTGGCATCAGAAAAGCACTAGGGGCTAGGTATCGCAATATTCTAATGCAATTTCTCATTGAAGCAGTGATCATTAGTGTGGCAGGCGGACTACTGGGGATTGCTTTAGGAATAGGCGCGTCCTATGCTGTCTCAGCGTTTGCAGGCTGGAAGACCATCATTTCCTCAGTTGCCATTATTGCAGCCTTCGGATTTTCAGTGATGATTGGCTTATTTTTTGGTATCTATCCTGCGCGTAAAGCTGCATTGCTAGATCCGATTGATGCCTTACGCTATGAATAAGAAGAAAACACCTGGTTTTCCCCAAGTCTCAGCTGCAGGTAGAAGTCTTAGTTGCTCTTACGTGCAATTAAGACAGTGTATACTTTGGGATTGAGTCAATAAAAGAAAGTAGATTTTAGTAAGGAGGTAGTGCGATGTCTAGACATTTGTTATCCAACATATTTTATATTATATTGGCAGTGGGATTCCTATTCTATTCATATCGTATTAACAAATTATTAGATGAATAGCCAATAAATATTTAAATTATTATAGTTATCATTTAGACATAAAGAAGCAAGCAGAGAAACTCTGTTTGCTTCTTTTCGTGTATGTGGGAAGATACGGGGATGGTGACTATAAAGAATGGAACCATTTTGAAAATGTAAAATGATTTTCACCAAGATGTACCAATATTTCAGAAAATGTTAGAAGCGTTGATACAAGCTATAGAAATAGCCTGTCGCGTTGAAATTTAAATTATGTATGTGTATGGCACTGAATTTGCATTATAGATAAGTAATAGAGTCTTATAAATAGAAGGAGGAAACAGTATGATTTTAGAAAAAGAAAGAGAGACCATTGTAGAGTATGGACAAAAGCTGATAACCCATGGTTTGACGAAAGGCACTGGAGGAAATATTAGTATATTTAATCAGCAACAAGGTCTGATGGCCATTAGTCCTAGTGGTCTAGATTACTTTAAGACAACGGTGAAAGAGATTGTTGTCTTAGATCTGGCAGGAAATAAAATAGAGGGAGATAGCTCTCCTTCAAGTGAATATAATATGCACAGGATTTTTTATAAAGAACGACCAGGTATTCGATCAGTGGTCCATGCTCATTCTACGTACGCTGCAATTTTAGCGGCTTTACATTGGGGAATCGAACCAGTACATTACCTAATTGGGTATGCAGGGAAAAATGTAAGATGTGCGCCTTATAAGATTTTCGGTAGTGAAGAATTGGCCCAGGTTGCATTGGAATATATTCAAGACCGCTATGCAGTACTCCTCGCTAATCATGGATTATTAACAATTGGTGAAAGTATTGAATATGCATTTGATACTGCTGAAGAAATTGAGTTTGTCGCACAAATTTATTATAAAGCGAAGTGTGTTGGTAATCCAATATCATTATCTTCAGAGGAAATGGATGAATTTCTAGAAAAATTTAAACCCTATGGGCGGAAAGGGTAGATATAGTTATTTTGGAAAAAGAATAAACATAAAAAGATATGAGTCAGATTCAGTCTGACTTATATCTTTTTTGCTAATTGGAAGAATGAAGATCGTACATATGTAAATGAGAGTATAATGAAATGTACAAACTTTTCAGAAAATGGTGAAAAAACATTTAAACCTAGGCGAAATACCGACTGTTGGGATCTAAGGGAAAAGGTTTTTGTATGGCATGACACTTGCATAGTATATAAGTAGAAGAGGAGATTTGTAATGGATTTAAAGGAAAAGATGTTAGGTATTATAAAAAATGAAAACATGAAAGATCCGTTCACAGATGTAAGATTAGGGAAAATGTTATCTACGACGCGAGAACAAATTACTATTTTACGTAAAGAGTTAGGGATTGGTAACTCAAGAGAACGGCGTAAGCCCCATATAAAAAAGATTATAGAAAAAATAATAAAAGAGAATAGTAAACTGAATATTACGGAAATTACAAAGAAACTAATGGAGTCGGGCTTTGATATATCAAGGCATGTGGTCGAAGACTTTTTTAGTGAACGTAATATGAATGAATTACAAGCACCAGAGAAGATCACCATTTTGCAAGATCCTTTTTCATCGTTAGTGGGGCATGATGGGAGTTTGGAGAAAAGTGTTGCACAATCAAAATCCGCTATACTCTATCCTCCATTTGGATTATCGACGCTGATTATTGGTGAAAGTGGCGTTGGGAAAACACAGTTTGCTGAATGTATGTATAATTTTGCAAAACAGAAAAAAATCATCGCCGATAGTGTACCCTTTATCGTTTTTAATTGTGCCGATTATGGTGATAATCCTCAGCTGTTACTATCCTTGCTATATGGTTACAAGAAGGGCTCTTTTACAGGCGCTGATAGTGATACTGAAGGACTGGTGGAACAGGCTAATAACGGAATTTTATTTTTAGATGAAATTCATAGACTACCACCGAAAGGTCAAGAAATTTTGTTTTCCATATTAGATCGGGGACAATTCCGAAGATTAGGTGAAACAAGAGATGAACGAAAAGTAAAAATTATCTTCATTGGTGCTACCACGGAAAATTTGGAATCAAGTTTGCTATTAAGTTTTAGAAGACGTATACCAATGATTATTCCTATTCCTGCCCTACAAGAGAGGGTATTCGTTGAAAAGGTTGAGATCATTTATGAATTTTTCCAGCAGGAATGCAATCGGATTAATGTGAAAATTTTTGTGGAGTCGAAAGTGATAGAAATTTTAACATTAAAACGTTTTAACGGCAACATTGGTCAGTTGAAAAGTACAATACAAGTGGTTTGTGCAAGAGCGTTTATGAAGAATATTGATAAAGATCATGAGATGATCAATATTGGGTATGAGGATATATTGGAAAGTAACAGCTTGCAGCACGATTTCATTCTAGAAGATATTAACGTTGTAGAAATTAGAAATTATATACAAGATATGTTATTTATACCCTTTGTTAAAAATAATGCCAAATTAATGGACAAAAATCAAAAAGGGGAATGCTTATTCCCAGAAGATTTCTATCGCCAGATTGAAAAAAAATATTATGAATTAACTAAATTGCAGATAGAATTTTCGGCAGTGGAGGAAATATTATGGACATTTATTCTTAATAAATTTAGCAACCTTGAACCTAGCATTACGAATAAGAATAAGTACTTTTCTCTCAACGAATTAGCCAATATCGTAGATAAAGATATTATCGATTTAGTGAAAAAAGTAAGATTACTGTTAGTTGCAGAATCCATGTCTAAGGATATCAATGAAAATATTTTTATCTATTTAGCCATTCATTTAAATGAAACAATAAAAAGAATACGCTTAAAGCAACAAATTATCAACATAAATTTATCGAAAATTAAAAATGATTTTATTAAAGAATATGAATTAGCTATGCAAGTGGCGGCCTGGTTGCAGGACATGAGAAATTTAGAGATACCTGAAGATGAAATCGGTTTTATTGCCATGTATATCAAAGCCGCATTGCAAAAGAAACTGCCGCAAAATAGGGTGGGCGTTATTGTCGTGTCACATGGGAGGATTGCGACAGAAATTATCAATGTGGTGAGAGCCTTACTTAATGTAAGTTTTCCCATTGCCATCGATATGCCTTTAGATGAAAGTCCATCCATTATCTACGAAAAAATTATTGGCATTTCCAAGATCGTGGATGAAGGTCGAGGTATCTTGTATTTAGTGGATATGGGATCACTTGTTAATGTGGGGAAGATGGTTGCCGACAAGCTTCAGATACCAACCCAAACCCTTGATCGGGTTGATTTGCTAACGGTTATCGAAGCGGTACGCAAGGCATCTATTCCCGAAAATAATTTAAATGAAATTTATTCTAGCTTGGTGAAAACCCGCTATATCTATCCCTTATTAAGCATCGAAGAAACCAGCAAACCTATGGCGATGATTGCCTTATGTCTTACTGGCGAAGGAACAGCTTATCATATTAGACAAGCCATTGAAAAGAAATATGCAAATGTTATGATCTATCAATTAGGCATCATGGATGAACATTTGAAAAATAAAATCACAGAAATTCAAGAGACGTTTAAAATAGTGGCAATTATCGGGACCATTAATCCGGAAATTGAAGGAGTTAACTTTGTTGCATATGAACCTAATTTATTTAATAGTGACATTAGAGAGTTTGATTTAATATTAAACGCTGACCAAAGGAAGGATGTAGTAGATTTCCCCAGAAAAGATTTACTTGTTTTCGAATCAGAGATTAGCTCACAGAAAGAATTAATTGAAGTTATGTGTTTATTACTGATCAATAAAGGTTATGTAAAAAAAGAGTTTTTGGAATCCGTCTTACAGCGAGAAGAGATATCGCCAACTTTTTTGAAAGGGGGAATTGCTGTTCCTCATGGAGATTCTCAGATCGTTATGACATCGGCGATTGTGGTTGCTAAACTGAAAAATCCCATTGCTTGGGGAAGCGGTTGTGTCAATGTTGTCTGCTTACCGGCATTTAAAATTAACGATAAAAAGATTGTTAAAAGTTTGCTAAAGCCTTTTTTAAACGTAAATTTTATTGGAGAATGGAAAAAAACAGTAGATGTGAATGAATTTAAAGAAATGCTTTATATAAAAATGAAAGAGTGATCAGCAAAGACCCAGCAGAGGGGCAGTGATCTTATTTCCAGTGACTTAGAAAAGTAGAGAGATTTAAATTGAGGAGTGGTTATACATTATGTTAGATTTGGATTTAGTAGTGCTAAATATGGAAGCAGACACTTCAAGTGAGATTATTCAAAAATTGGGGACCTTGTTATTAGCGAAAGGATACGTAAAAGATAGTTATGTTCATGCTGTATTAGAGAGGGAAAAGCACCTTCCAACGGGGCTGGCCATCGGTGATTTTTGTGTAGCCATTCCTCATACTGATTCTGATCATGTCAATCAGTCGAATATTGCTATCACAACATTGAGAAAGTCCTCGGTATTTCATTCCATGGTAAACCCGGAAGAAACATTAAATGTGGACTTGGTTTTTTTATTAGCCGTGAAAGATCCGACTTCCCAGATTGAATTATTAAAGAATCTAATGTCGGTTTTTCAAAATAAAGAATTACTGATTCAAGTAAAAAAAGCCACTTCCAAAGAAGAGGTTGCAAAGCTATTAAGTTGTCTTGATAAGTAAGCAAGGCAATATAATAAATAAAAGTTAGAAAGGGGAAAAGGCATGAGAAGGTTTAATGTTTTGTCTGTGTGCGGTTCAGGTACAGTCACTTCATCCATGATTGCAGAAAAATTGAAGGAGGCAATGGAGGAGCATAATATTAAGATTACGGCGACAGAAGCTAAGCCAACTGAGGCATTGAATTTAGCAGAAGGAGGTGCGTTTGATTTTATTACTCATACCAGTCCGCTACCAAAGGCTGATTATAGAATTCCTACAATTAACGCCGTTGGTTTTTTGACAGGTTTTGGCGAAGAAGAATTTTTAGCAGAAATTATGAGTGTCATTGAGGAATTAGAACGCAACAAAGGCAAATAAAACATAAAAAATTTGAGGGGGAATCCATGTGTTTCTTCAAACATTAAAAGATATCTTTCAAACTTTTGGTTCACCAGTTTTTGTTCCCGTTATGATTTTTATTATTGCTAAAATATTAAAAGTCACTAATAAAAAAGCTTTCTTTTCGGCATTGTATGCAGGGGTAGGACTGGAAGGATTTACGCTGTTACTCAATGCTTTTACACCCATTATCACACCTGTCGTCAAAAGTATGGTGGAAAATACTGGAATACAACTTCCTGTATTTGATGTAGGTTGGCAGGCTACTGCTCTAGTGGCCTACTCTACTGAGGCTGGTATGATTTTCTTAGGAGTCGGTCTATTAGTACAAACCGTGTTATTCTTGACACGTTGGACATCTATATTCCAACCTGGTGATTTGTGGAACAATTATTCTTATATGGTCTGGGGTTCCATGATTTATATGGCAACGAAAAATATGTGGTTATCCCTAGGTTGTATGATTTTATTAAATATGTATAGTTTACTCATTGCTGAGCTTATTGCAAAGAGATGGTCAACCTATTATAAATATCCTAATTGTACAATTATCGCTATGCATAATATTGAGGCCGCTGTTTTTACAGTAGTTTTTGATCCCTTACTCAATGCGCTGGGTTTAAATAAAATTAATTTGAGCCCTGAGGAGTTACAAAAAAAGTTAGGATTCTTTGGTGAACCTGTTTCATTAGGATTGCTACTAGGTATCTTTATTGGTATCATGGGAAATTTCAAAAGTTTAGGCACACTGGCGGCCTGGGGTCAGATTATGACAATGGGGGTTGCTACAAGCGCCATCATGGCCATCTTCCCCCGCGTAGCCGGTATATTTGCCCAAGCTTTCCTGCCAATCACTGAAGCTGCTAGAAAATCTGTTAAGAAGGATAGTAAGTCACGTCAATGGTATCTTGGTGTAAATGATGCGACTGGTTATGGCGAGCCTGCCACTTTGATTTCCGGCATCATTCTTATTCCTATTATGGTATTAATGGCTCTTGCGCTGCCAGGAAATCAAGTATTGCCAGTTGTTGATCTATTAGCATTGCCTTTCATGGTGCAAGGTATTGTGCCACTGGTAAATGGTAATATCTTTAAAGTCCTGATTACGGGTACCATTTGGTTTAGCGCAGGTCTGTACATGTGTACCTATACAGCACCAATGTTCACTGATATTTGTGCATCAGTAGGTGTTCACTTACCTGTTGGCGCCTTATTAATTACTAGTTTCAATATTTTGGGGAAACCATTGATGGGTTTAGTATTTTTGGCCTTCCTTAGCCAGTCACCACTGTTAATTGGTATTGCTGTAGCCGTCTATTTCATCTTATATTTCTTATTCAGAAAGAACAAAGAGGCTGTATATGATTACTTAGATCAAAATGCTATGAAAAATACAGTAGAAGAGGAAAGATCTGAAATTACGGCATAAAGTTAGTATTCATCTACAAATACAAATAACATTGTAAGTGAAGTTAGGAGATGTATGGTGAATAATTTACATTTATTAAAACAGATAAAATGTTTTATTCTTGATTTGGATGGCACTGTCTACTTAGGGAAAAAAGTGTTGGATGGGGCCATAGAATTTTTGGAGATTCTAGAAGAAAATAATATACAGTTCAAGTTTTTCACAAATAACTCGTCGAAAAATGCAAAGTTTTATGTAAAAAAGATAAAAAGCATGGGGTATGATGCAAAAGATGACATGATGCTCATATCTAATCAAGTCATTATCAGTCATATCCAAGCAACAATGGAGAATAAGAAAGTCTTCGTGCTTGGTAATGAATATTTGAAGAGTGATTTTATCTATGCTGATATTAATGTGGTAGAGGAAGATCCTGATGTTGTCGTTGTTGGTTTTGATACATCCTTAGCTTATGAGAATGTTTCAAAAGCTTGTAAATTTATTAGAAATGGGGCAACTTTTTTAGGTGTACATCCAGATTTAAATTGCCCAGTGGAAAATGGATTTATTCCAGATTGTGGGTCGATTTGTGCCATGATCACGGCATCGACAGGCGTGAAACCAGAGTATTTTGGCAAACCATCCCTTCATACCTTACAATATATTCTCAATAATACTGGACTCAAAGCAGAAGAAATTGCCTTCGTGGGGGATCGGCTATATACGGACATCGCCATTGGACAAGGTAATGATGCAGTTACCATCCTAGTATTGTCAGGAGAAACTAAGCTACATGATTTACAAGGATCAGCAGTACAGCCAACGCTAATTTTTGATTCTCTCAAAGAAGTAAAAAATGCTTTACAAGAGATATACCAATTAAAGAAAACAGCAGTATAATTAAAAGATATCATCAAGTGTGATAAGAAAGTAGAAAAGTGCTGCATGGAATAGAGAAGGTTTCGTGCAGCAAATTTTTACGTATATAGTATTTACATACTGGTGGATGTGTATGAAAACAAATAAGAATATGAGGTGGCTATGTATATGAATGAATTATTATCAAAAACTCCACAAGAGATGGCTAGTTTGGTATTTCCCTGTTCTTGTGGCAAAACTCATAGTATCGATATTAACGATGTGCGCATTGGTACTCATATCCTGACAGATATTGTGGATTCGTTACAAGTTTTTCAAAGTGGTACAGTATTATTTATTGCCGATTGTAATACCTATACAGCGGCAGGTAAGCAAGTTGAGACCCTCCTTAGTAAAACTTTTCAGCTGAAAAAGGTCATTTTCCCCAATTCTCACCTTCATCCTGATGAACAGGCCTTGCAACAATTGCGCGCTGCCATGAATCCGGAGATTACAGCCATCCTCGCTGTTGGCTCAGGAACACTGAATGATCTTGCTCGCTATCTGAGTTATGAAACAAAAATCCCTTATATCATAGTTGGTACTGCACCTTCCATGGATGGGTATGCGTCCATGGTATCGCCACTGATTACAAAGGGAGTTAAGGTTACTTATAATGCAGTGTATCCATACTGCATTATTGCTGATATTGAGATCATGAAAGAAGCGCCCATGGTTATGATTCATGCTGGCCTGGGGGATATTGTGGGTAAATACAGCGCTCTAGCTGATTGGAAATTAGCCAATATTCTCCATGATGAATATTATTGTGAGGCTACTGCCGAGTTAGTGGAAAAAGCTGTTCACCAATGTGTCGCCAGTGCTTCTGGTATTATGACAAGAAAGCCAGAGGCCATTCAAAGTATTATAGAGGGGTTAATCTTATCGGGCATGTGTATTGGTATGACAGGTAGTTCTCGGCCGGCTTCAGGGGAAGAACATCTTTTATCTCATACGTGGGAAATGTTAGGCCTTATTCGTGGGCAGGAAACTCACCTACATGGCAACCAAGTTGGGATTGGTACTGAGATCATTCTTCACATTTATCAATATTTATTAAGTGTGGATATTCATAAAATTTATGCGGATGGGAAGTTTAAGCTTTTTACTCGGGAGAAATGGGAAGAAAATATTACCAAATTATTTGGTGATATTGGGCTACAAATCATCGAAAAGAAGGCACCTTATATTAACTTTACCCCAGGGAAACGTGAGGCGGCAGCACAACATATTGTGGAAAAATGGGAACAAATCAAAAAAGATGTCTTTCAGGCCATGCCATCACCGTCTACTTACCGGGACATGATGGATGGAGCCGGTTCACACCTTGGTCCTCTTGATCTTAAACTTGATCGAGAATCCTTCCGTTTAAGCTTGCTGACAGGGAAAGAAATCCGCCAACGATTCGGCGTAATGCAAATGCTGGAAGATTTAGGAATATTGGAAGAAGTGGCGGATATGATTACGGATATTTACTATTCACAGCTTTAAAAAAATATTTTAGCAGAAAGGAGCTGGTACCATTTTGTTAGAGGAACTTAAACTCCAAGTATGGGAAGCAAATTTAGAACTGCAAACAAGAGGATTGGTTTTATACACTTGGGGTAATGCCAGTGGTTTTGATAGGGGACGAGGATTGGTAGTCATCAAACCTAGTGGCGTAGAGTATGATAAATTAGAACCGCAGGATATGGTGGTCGTAGATTTAGCAGGAAAACAAGTGGAAGGAAAACTTCGTCCTTCTTCGGATACTCCCACTCATCTAGTGCTATATCGGGAGTTCCCTGAGATTGGAGGCATCGTACATACTCATTCTACTTATGCTACGGTTTGGTCCCAAGCTGGGAGAGGTATTCCCCCATTTGGGACGACTCATGCCGATTATTTTTATGGTGAGGTTTCTTGTACGCGTACATTGCGACCCAAGGAAATAACCGATGATTATGAAGAAGAAACTGGGAATGTTATTATTGAAACCTTAAAGGGTAGAAATCCTCTTCATGTGCCAGGAATTTTAGTGTCGAATCATGGTCCATTTTCCTGGGGTCAAAATGCTCATGAGGCTGTTTATCATGCTGTAGTATTGGAAGAAATTGCCAAGACGGCTCTTCATACCTGTATCCTTAATAGAGAAATAGAGCCTATTGATCAGGTACTGCTTGATAAACATTTTTTAAGAAAGCATGGAAAAGACGCCTATTATGGACAAGATAAGGTATAATATTTCTGAGCCTATACATATTATAGAAAATAATGCTAGGCCATCTACACAGACCAGAGGAGGATTTAACGACTAATGACAAATTATGAAATTGATCAACTGGCGGTAAATACCATTCGTACCTTAGCAATCGATGGGATTGAAAGGGCTAATTCAGGACATCCTGGGATGCCAATGGGCGCAGCCCCGATGGCCTACCAACTGTGGACAAAACATCTTAAGCATAACCCTATCAATCCAAAATGGTTTAATCGGGATCGTTTCGTATTATCGGCGGGGCATGGTTCCATGTTACTGTATAGTTTATTACATTTATCGGGTTATGACCTTTCCATTGATGATCTGAAAAGCTTTCGCCAATGGATGAGCAAAACGCCAGGGCATCCTGAATATGGCCACACCCCAGGTGTGGATGCCACAACAGGTCCTCTGGGTCAAGGCATAGCAATGGCGGTAGGAATGGCCATGGCCGAGCGGCATTTGGCAGCCAACTATAACAAAGAAAACTATGAAATTATCAACCATTTTACCTATAGTATGTGCGGTGACGGGGATTTAATGGAAGGAGTATCAGCAGAGGCTGCATCCTTGGCGGGGCATCTTAAATTAGGCAAGTTGATTGTGTTATATGATTCTAATAATATTTCCTTAGATGGAAAACTGGAACAGTCTTTTTCGGAAAATGTACACAAACGTTTTGAAGCCTATGGTTGGCAGGTTATTTTGGTTAAGGATGGCAATGATTTGGCGGCCATTGATGAGGCGTTAACAGTAGCGCAAGCTACTGTTAATAAGCCGACCTTAATTGAAGTCAAAACAGTCATTGGTTTTGGTGCCCCCAATAAGGGCGGCTCATCGTCAGCTCATGGTTCACCCTTAGGGAAAGCCGAAGTTAAATTAACGAAAGAAGCTTATGGATGGTCTTATGAAGATGATTTTCATGTTCCTGATGTAGTGAATACTCATTTTGAAAAAGCAGTTAAGGAACGAGGCCTTGATTTAGAAGAAGAATGGAATGCAACGGTCGCAAGCTATCAGAAAAAATATCCACAACTAGCGCAACAACTAGAGCAGGCTGTTGATGGAAAACTGCCAACAGATTGGGACAAACAATTGCCTGTCTATGGTGAAGGCACTAGCATTGCATCTCGTTCTTCCTCAGGTGAAGTTATGAATGCTTTATCCCAAAGTATTCCAGCCTTTTTTGGCGGATCAGCTGATTTGGCAAGTTCAAATAAAACCATGATAAAAAATGGTGGAGATTTCTTGCCTGGAAACTATAGTGGGCGTAATATCTGGTTTGGTGTGCGTGAGTTTGCCATGGGAGCGGCCTTAAACGGTATGGCTTTGCACGGCGGATTGAAAGTATATGGAGGAACATTCTTTATTTTCTCTGATTATTTACGTCCCGCCATTCGCTTGGCGGCTCTGATGAGACTACCAGTGACCTATGTTTTCACTCATGACAGTATCGCGGTGGGGGAAGATGGTCCTACACATGAGCCTGTTGAACAGTTGGCTTCGTTCAGAGCCATGCCGAATCTCAATGTCATTCGCCCAGCTGATGGCAATGAATCGGTAGTAGCTTGGAAGGTGGCCGTTGAATCAACGGAGACTCCTACAATCTTGGCCTTATCACGGCAAAACCTTAAAACAATTGCCGGTAGTACAGAAACGGCCGAAGCGGGTGTGAGGCGTGGGGCGTATGTCATTTCCAAAGGCGTGGCGGACATTCCTCAGGCATTACTATTGGCAACGGGTTCAGAAGTACAATTGGCGGTACGAGCTCAGGAACAATTAGCTCTTGAAAATATTTCGGTGGCAGTGATTAGTATGCCATCATGGCATTTATTTGAAAAACAGTCCATTGAATATCGTAAAACAATACTTTCACCTCAGGTAAAGGTCCGCTTGGCCATTGAAATGGGATCATCCTTAGGGTGGGACCGTTATGTTGGCGATGGAGGGGACATACTGGCAATTGATGGCTTTGGTGCTTCCGGCACGGAAGAAGTTCTGCTCAAAGAATACGGTTTTACCGTTGAAAATGTTGTTAAAAAACTGAAACAATTATTGAAAGATGCTCAATAAATAGATAAAGACTTGGTGCAAGAAATTGCAACCAAGTCTTTTCTTTTAATTGCAATTAATAAACTTATATACTATAATAGTTTATGGGTAAAGGAATAAAATTACAAATTTAATGATGAAATCTTATAAAAGAGGCGAAGTAGAGTGGATGATGTAAGGAATTTGATCCTTGATAAAACCAAAGACCGAATGGAACGTTTTGGCTTTAAAAAGACCACAATGGATGAAATTAGTAACGACTGCAAGATTTCCAAGAAAACAATCTACGAAAACTTTACTGATAAAGAGGATATGTTTAGGTGCCTGCTGTCACGGGAGTGTCATAAAACGATTGAGATATTATTTTTGCAGATGGGAGATGTATCAGATCCTCTTGAACGACTGGTTTTACTCACAAGGCGGGCCATAGCATACTTTAACCAAGACAACTTTATCACGAGAATACTAAAAGACGACGATATGTTTGTGGCTTTTGTAAACCGAAAATATCATGAAATGATTGATGAAGAGATCATCTCCATCATTGCTCAGATTATTCGCGAAGGCAAAGAGCAAGGGCAGTTTCGCGATGTGGATGAAAAAATAGTAGCCTATGCAGGGTTTAAGTTGTTCCAAGCCTTCAGTTACGCCCGTACTGGACCTCTGCGTCAAGATGAGGATTATACAGACATATTGATTGATTTCCTCGTGAATGCCCTTGTTAAAAAGTAGACAAAAAATGTTAGGGAGGGTCTCTTGTGAAAAAGTCAATTATTAATTGTAGCGCAATTTTTATCCTGATTTTATCTTTCAGTCTTACTGGATGCTCAAAGACAGCAATCGTCCAAGAAGAAACACCCCTTGTTCGCGCGCTTACAATACAAATGGACAATTCTGCTCAAGTTGCCAACTATTCTGGTGAAGTACGGGGGCGATATGAAACCAAGCTTGCTTTCCAGGTTGGGGGTAAAATTATAAAACGCCAGGTACAGTTGGGGAGTGTGGTGAATGCTGGAGATGTCCTTATGGAGATTGATGGGAAAGATCTGGCGCAAACCGTAAGGAGTAGCGCAGCACAAGTGGCTTCGGCAGAGTCTCAATTGAGCTTAGCAGCGACTAACCTGGAACGTTATCGTCAGTTAGCTGAGCACGGGGCCATCAGTCGTGCACAACTGGATCAATACCAAAATGCATATGAAGTCTCCTTAGCAGCTGTTCACCAAGCATCAGCCCAATATAGCCAAGGTACGAACCAACTTGGTTATAGCACTCTCGTGGCAGATAGTGCCGGAGTTATCTCCAGCGTTACTGCCGAAGTGGGGCAAGTGGTGAGTGCTGGTCAGTTTATCCTGACGATAGTGAAAGAGGGTGACCGAGAAATTGAAATCAATGTCCCCGAAAACCGCATTGAGGAAATGCGTAATGCCCAGCAAGTCCATATTAGTTTTTGGGCGCTGCCGGGTCTTAGCGTAGAGGGGAGAGTCAGAGAAATTTCACCCATCGCTGATGTTATATCCCGCACCTATAAAATCAGAGTGAGCTTAAACAATCTTCCTGCCAGTGTAAATTTAGGCATGACGGCAAATGTGGCAGTCGCTAATGTCACTCAGCAGCAAGCTGTTTATATTCCCCTAACGGCAATCTACCAAACTGGTGATACACCCAATGTCTGGATGATTAAGGAGGGGGTAGTCAGTCTGCGCTCCGTAAAAGTAGGCAGTTTCGGTGATGGAAAAATTCAAATTCTAGAAGGACTTCAAGATGGCGAGGTGATTGTTACCGCTGGGATACAAAAACTGCGGGAAGGACAAAAGGTGCATATATGAGTAAGCTAAATGTAACGGAGTGGGCACTGAATAATAAACCGCTTGTTTATTTTTTCGTCCTATTGGTATTTGTGGGCGGATTATTTTCCTATCAGAAGTTAGGTAGAATGGAGGATCCTGATTTTGTAATTCGTCAGATGGTTGTATCTGTTGCCTGGCCTGGGGCCAGCGCTGGCCAGGTGGAAGAACAGATAACAGACAAAATCGAAAAGAAGTTACAGGATACACCTAATCTAGATTATTTAAAAAGTTACTCATCTCCAGGCCAAGCCGTTATATACGTGAATCTAAAAGAGACGGTAAAGGAAAAAGATATTAGGCCTGCCTGGATTGAAGTACGTAATATGGTCAATGATATCAAAGGTACATTACCCCAAGGAGTCGTTGGACCGGCGTTCAATGATCGGTTCGATGATGTCTTTGGTAGTATTTATGCTCTCACTGCGGATGAATATAGTTATGAGGAGATGCGGGAAAAAGCTGAGGAAATTCGCAGGATATTGCTCGGCGTAAGGAATGTAAAAAAAATTGAGCTCATTGGCGTTCAGCCAGAAAAAATTTATATCGAAATGGAGAGCAACAAACTAGCTCAGCTGGGGATCGATCCCAAGATCATGATTGCTTCTGTACAAGCACAGAGTACGATGACTGCTTCAGGCATGGTTGAAACATCTTCAGATAATGTTTATTTACGGGTATCAGGGATGTTCGAAGATTTGGATGGCCTGCGCAACATGCCCATTCGAGTCAATCAGTCAACATTTCGTTTAGGCGATATTGCAAAAATTGAGCGCAGTTATGTCGATCCCATGGAACCAAAAATGTATTATAATGGCCAACCAGCAATCGGTATTGCTCTCTCCATGGATAAGGGGGCTAATATCATTACTTTGGGGTCTGAGCTGACTAAAGCCATGACTATGATCAAAAAAGAGCTACCCCTGGGCATGGAAATGAATCAAGTCTCCAACCAGCCGAAAGTAGTTAAAGAATCCATTGACGAATTTGTTAAATCACTGTGGGAAGCCATCATTATCGTGTTAGCCGTTTGCTTTCTCAGCCTTGGTTTTCAGTCAGGGATTGTCGTTGCCCTCTGCATTCCCCTAGTGATTGCCGGTATCTTTGTATGCATGGAGATATGGGGTATCGATTTACATAAAGTATCTCTGGGAGCCTTGATCATTGCCTTGGGATTGTTGGTAGATGATGCCATCATCGCTGTTGAGATGATGACTGTCAAATTAGAGCAAGGGTGGGGACGATTTGAGGCGGCTTGTTATGCCTATACGGCGACAGCCTTCCCCATGCTGACCGGCACGCTAATTACGTGTGCAGGCTTCATACCCATAGGTTTTGCCCAAGGGGGAACGGCTGAATTCACCAGTAGTCTCTTCTGGGTTATAACGATTGCCCTGTTAATTTCTTGGCTGGTATCCGTTGTGGTAACACCACTACTCGGCTACAAGCTCATTAAATCTAAGCAACGGGCAAAGCAAGGTCATGATATGTATGACACTAAATTTTACGGTCTGTTTCGAAAGACGCTCACTTGGTGTTTGAACCATAGGAACGTGGTGCTTAGTATCACGGTAGTTTGTTTGATTGGTTCGATTTTTTCATTAAAACTCATAAGGCAGGAATTCTTCCCGCCGTCAACTCGTCCCGAGCTCATTGTTGAGTTGACTTTGCCGGAGGGAGCTTCCCTCGTCGCAACCGGGCAAGAAGCCAAAAAACTTGCTGAGAGTTTGTCTGGCGATTCGAACATTGAAAGCTACAGCTATTATGTGGGTAAGGGAGCACCACGCTTTATCCTTACCATGGAGCCTAAACTACCAGCCACAAACTATACTCAGTTTGTTATTGTAGCCAAAGACATAGAGGCCCGTAATGCTTTGCATCAGAAAATTACGACCTTACTTGCTGACGATTTCCCAAATGTGCGCGGTCATATGGAATTAATTCAAACAGGTCCCCCTTCCCATTATCCTGTTATGCTGCGTGTTAGTGGCTATAATCATGAGAAAGTGCATGAAATTGCAAAGCAGGTCAGGGATTGTTTAGCGGGCAATCCAAGCCTTACAAATATAAACTTTGACTGGAATGAAAAAAGCAAAGTCATGCATTTGACTGTTGATCAAGATAAAGCAAGAATGCTTGGAATTACTAGCCAAGGTTTAGCTCAGGATTTACAAACTCAGCTGTCGGGGGCTTCCATCGCCGAGTTTTATGAGGGCGATAAGACTGTGGGCATGGTATTTCGCATCGATGCTCAAAATCGAAAAAATTTAGCCAGTATTAAAGAATTACCAATGCATATCGGCAGCGGAAAATTTGTGCCGTTAGAGCAAATTGCAAAAATAAGTTATGATAGTGAATACGGTTTAATCTGGCGGTATAAGCTAATGCCAACGATTACCGTACAAGCAGATGTAGTTCCTGGTGTAACCGGTAATGACGCAACACAAGCAGTCTATGAAAATTTAAAGTCAGTACGTGAGAACCTTCCGTACGGTTATAGTATTGATATTGGCGGCTCGTCAGAAAAAAGTAAAACATCCATAGACTTTTTGCTGCAAACAGTTCCAGTTATGCTCATGGTGATTGTAATACTTCTTATGCTTCAGCTACGAAAGGTATCCTTAGTCATCCTTACCCTGCTTACGGCACCCTTGGGAATCATCGGGGTTAGCCTATCCATGCTGCTTACCCAGCGTTCTATGGGGTTTGTGGCTGAACTGGGAATTTTAGCGTTGAGCGGGATGATTATCCGAAATTCGGTTATTTTAATTGACCAGATTGAACAACATAAAAAAGCAGGTGAAACAACCTGGGATGCTATTATCAATTCAGCGGTATTAAGGTTCCGTCCCATTATGCTTACGGCAACAGCCGCCATCCTTGGTATGTTACCACTGGTGCCAAGCACTTTTTGGGGACCTATGGCGGTGGCTATTGGTGGGGGATTGCTGGGCGCAACAGTTATGACGTTGCTTGTTTTACCAACCATGTATGCTGTATGGTTTAAGGTGAAACCAGAGATGAGAACCAATAAAGATGAGTAAAGAAGGATGAAAAATTCTATTATGTTTAGCTAGAAAACATAATAGAATTACGATGCATATACTAAAAGAGGAGTCCCAATCTTTTTTCTGCAAAGGAATGCTGGTATGGAGGCATAGGTATGGAATGGATAAATTGTATAATGGATCATTCTACCATTACGATTGTTTTTTTGGTATTCTGTTTGTTGCTTTTTAATTTTAGTACCGTATTATGGGTGGTAATCATAGGGATTCTGCTATTTGTATTATCAAAGATAATCTGAATTTCTGATTACCCATAAGGGTAGCTGCGACTTGATATCGACCAAGTCTAAGTTGCCCTTACTTTGGAAAAAGAGAGTTGATGCCACTTATCCACAATTTATTAAGCTTTATCCACATAATGTGGGCTATTTATACAAATTCCGCAATGGCTTATCCACAATCAAGAAACTACAATAAATGGCCACCAGTAAATAACTTTTAATCCCCTAGCCCTTACAAGGATAGGGGATTATTTCTGTCGCCCATTGGCAAAAATACCATGTTTTTGATCGATGGGGTTTGATAAATCTTTTCTATTGTGAAGGGTATTTAGATATTTACTCGAATACTAAAGAAGGTAGATTTGAAAAATAATAATCAGTTTCTAAAATATAATATATATAAATTGCATTAAAAAAATTGATCGGTAGATTGTTACTATGCTGGAGAGGGCATGATTGCCATTGAGAATATTTAATTCAACTTGTATAGAATACGTGGGTGTTTAATGGAAATTTGGAAGAAAAATTTATATGTTTGTTGGTTTGCTGTATTTATTGTATCTTCAGGAATGAGTCAGATGGCACCGTCGTTGCCTCTGTATATTGAACATCTTGGTATTCATGATATAGCATCCATTACGAAATGGTCGGGCATTGTATTCGGGAGTAATTTTATAAGTTTGGCAATTTTTGCGCCAATTTGGGGGAAATATGCGGATAAGTATGGACGAAAACCCATGATTTTAAGGGCCAGTCTGTGGTTATCCATTATCGTAACTTGTATGGGGTTTGTGGATAATGTCTATCAACTAACAGGTTTGCGTATTTTGCAAGGGGCTCTGTCTGGTTTTCAACCAGCCGTTATTACATTAGTGGCGACGCAAACACCCAACGAACAAGTGGGATGGGCGCTAGGTATTCTGTTTAGTGGACAAGTGGGGGGGACACTTCTAGGGCCTTTATTTGGTGGGTATTTAACAGAAACTATAGGTTTCCACGGAGATTATATCCTCATTGGCGTAATGTGTTTTGTTGCGTTTATTGCATGCTTCTTATTTATTGAAGAACGCAAAATTGCTAAAACTCAAAGTACTCTGACCTTCCAGGAAGTTTGGCAACACCTGCCCAATCATAAAGTGACGGTGTGTTTATTCATTACCACCCTGGTTATGCAACTGTCCCTCATGTCCATACAACCCATTATTACCGTCTACATTACCCAATTATCTTCAGATACCAATCATATTGCACTTATTTCAGGCGCGGTGTTTGCTGCTTCGGGGTTGGCGAGTATCATCTCCGCCCCACGGCTTGGGAAATTATCCGATCGAATTGGACCGCAAAAGGTGTTATTGGCAGCCTTGCTTGTAGCCGGCGTGCTGTTTATTCCCCAAGCTTTTGTGGGAAATTCTTGGGAACTGGGGATACTGCGTTTTTTACTGGGATTGGCCACGGCAGGCTTATTACCTTCCGTTAATAGTCTTATTAACAAAAGTACACCAGATGCCATTACAGGTCGGGCTTATGGTTATAATCAATCAGCACAATTTATTGGTGTCTTTTTAGGCTCGGTACTCGGCGGGCAAATGGCAGGCACCTTTGGTATTCGGTATGTATTTTTCTTTACGGGGGCATTACTCTTAATGAATGGCTTTTGGGTTTATCATACCATATACAAAGAGAAGTTTGATGCTTGTTAAGCCTAGACTTAACAAGCATGTAACATATAAAACCTAATTAATAATGATAACATGGAAACGTTCGTATAAATAGTAACAAATTACTTGTTACTATTTATTTTCCATTGTATAATTACGTATATAATTAAAGAGATTGAGAATGAAATAGAACTCTTTCGTGCATAATTTAAAAAGTTCAAAGGACAACCCCAATAACAAACCTCTTAAATGTGAGAGGTTTGTTATTTGTTATTCCTAGTATAATGGAGGTAGAAAGAATTATGATGAGTTTCATAAGGCGCCAATTGATTGGCAAACCGATGGATAATAAAGAAATGGTTACTGAAAAATTGCCGAAATGGAAGGCACTGGCGATTTTTTCCTCGGATGCACTCTCGTCCGTGGCGTATGGGCCAGAACAAATTATGCTTATTTTGGCGGTACCTGGTTTATTAACCTATGGCTATTTAGGTCCCATTTCCATCGTCATTCTAATTTTATTGGCGATTGTTACCACATCTTATGTGCAAGTGGCGAAAGCCAACCCTTTGGGCGGGGGCTCGTATGCGGCCGCCCAAAAGAATTTGGGGGAAATACCAGCTTTAACAGCGGCATCAGCCTTATTCGCTGACTACACACTAACAGTAGCAGTGAGTGTCTCGGCCGGGACAGCGGCCCTGACCTCAGCATTTCCGGCATTAGGTGCCAATGAGGTCATGATTGATTTATTTGTCTTGTTTGTTTTGTTGATGTTAATTAATTTACGGGGCATACAAGAATCTGCCAATGCCTTTGTTCTTCCAACCTATAGCTTTATCTTTGGTATTCTAGCGCTGCTGGTGTGGGGGGGGTATCAATCGTTTACACAACAGGCACCTATTATTCCACCTGAATCCTTGGCCAAACAGTGGGATTGGACGGTTTCCTTTATCCTACTGCGCGCTTTTGCTAATGGTTGTAGTGCGATGACGGGGGTCGAGGCTATCTCTAATGGTGTACCCATGTTTAAAAATCCCCAAGTGGATAATGCCACTACGACTACCTATTGGATGTCGGGGATTCTTGGCACCATGTTTCTGGGAATCTCGTTCTTGATTATGCATTTTCATATTTTGCCCCTTGATGGGGTCACGGCCTTATCCCAAGTGGCCGAGTTAACTTTTGGGCGTAACTGGTTGTATTATTACATTCAAATTACCACCATGCTCGTGCTTTATCTCGCCGCCAATACTTCCTTTAATGGCTTACCACCCCTATTATCCATCTTAGCCAAGGATGGTTATATGCCACGTTATCTTGCGTCGCGGGGCGATCGGTTGAATTTTTCCAATGGCATTATTCTGCTCAGTGTCGTGGCTGGTCTATTAATCATTGCTTACGGTGGCAATACGGAACATTTGATTTCTTTATATGCCATTGGTGTTTTTATCTCATTTACCATTGCCCAAACAGCCATGGTTGTCCATTGGCGTAAGGAAAAAACGGCTGGCTGGATGCTGCATGCTACCGTCAATGCTGTAGGTGCCATGGTGACTGGTGTTGTAGTATTGATCATTGCCATCACAAAATTTTTCTATGGTGCCTGGATCGTGATGATTTTTATCCCGGTGATGATTTTTATGCTACGTAAAATTCGCCGACATTATAGTGATGTGTCGGAGCAACTGCGTATGCCGATTCCGACACATCACGGTCCATCCCTAGAAGATTCTGATTGTGCGATTGGAGATAATATTCATTTGGGGAAAAATATTGTTATTGTCCCTATTTCCGGTTTAACTAATATTATTAACCGCACACTTAAATATGCTAAGGTCATTAGTACGGACGTGACCGCCGTGCACATTACCATCAATCAGGAAGCGGGCCAGAAGGTAGAAAAGCAATGGGATGCTTGGGATCCAGGTGTACCATTGGTAACACTTTACTCCCCTTATCGCATGGTCATTCAGCCTTTGATTGATTACATTACCGAGATCGAACAACAAAAAAATCCGGAAGATTATATTACAGTGCTCATTGCTGAATTTGAAACGAAAAAATGGTGGCATCGCTTACTTCATAATCAGACAGGCTGGGTTCTCAGAGCTTTGTTAATCTTACATGAAGATGTGATTGTTACAACGGTTCCATTTCATTTGAAAAAGTAAAAATTGACAGCAAAAAGCCTGGGAAATTCCCAGGCTTTTTGCTGTCAATTATTTGGTCAAATCACCAGCGCAGTCATAGAGGCGCATGGGTGTTCGTCTTGTTGGATTAAAATTGGTATTTAACTCATCAACGGTTTGTTCCTCCGTCTTCCATTCGGCATCAGGTACAGGTACACCGTGGGATGCTACCCAAGAATCAATTTCAGGTTGCTGGCTAGATTCTGGCGTAATTCCGGCAAGAATATAACGGAGCTGCCCACTGGTGACCAATTGTTCTAATTCTTCTCCATTTAAAATTTTCTCCGAACCCATGAATCCGCCATAGGTTATGACAGGTTCTCCTGTAGCGAGGATGAGTGGCGATGCAATACTGGCGTTAGGCACAGCTACAATATATTTTTCCCCATTTCCATGGGACAAAAGAAATTTTTCTAACTTATTGGTGTCGACCCCCATCATTTTCCCCGAAAAATTCGGCATCATCCCAGGGGTATTTGTTTGTTTTAATTGCGGGTCAAGGTCAGGGCCGGCAAAGGGAAAAGAGGGATTGCCGGCGCCATACAATACAGGCGTGAGAGACCAGGCCAAAGGTGCAATGAATAAGCTGATAACACACAGCAAGAGATGAAAGGAATTGTATTGATAGTGGCCTGTTCGATGACGATAGGCTGTGATGCCTAACACGAGAATTGTAAACAGACTTACACCTAACACCACAAACAACATCCAATAACGCCATTCAGTATATTGGGCAATGATCCATGTCTGACTGGCAATGGTTATTACCAAGGAAAAAAGTAACAAATAACGCCGCTTGTCGTTAGGTGTGAACCAATGAGTGAGAATGTTATAACTAATTCCCCCTAAGGCGGCTATTCCAGGAGCCATCATCACTAGATAATAGCGGTGAAAGCCTTGAGCTACGCTGAAAAAGATCATTTCGGGGATGAGCCAGCAACTCCAAAACAGGATTGCAGTTTTCTTGTTAGCTGAGAGTTCTTTTAAACGCCATTGATATAAACCAATGAGGATTCCCATCAGTGCCAAGGGGAGTAACCAACTAATCTGCCCACCAACTTGGCGATTGAACAGCCTAAACAAACCTGCTGTGCCAGTTTCCCCACTCCTTCCTCCCAACTGCTGTGTATTGTTAGGAGGAATTAGCATATTAGGCGGTACATTGCCCGGTATTGGCCTATTTACGTGGGGCGATACAGGCGTTTGCCCTGGCCTCCTAGTCCTAGACCCTAGGAAATGGCCTAAACCATTATAGCCAGTTGCCAGTTCAAACTCGGAGTTTGTCTGACTGCTGCCGACATAGGGTCTTTCTTCAGGAGGGAAACTATCGACAGCAATAAACCAAGGCAGAGATGTTATAATCAGCACAAGGGTTGCTAGCAGTAGATGTAGACATTTCTTCTTAAAGGTTTCCTGACTTGCGAAGAAATAGGTAATATAGAAAGATGGTAAAACTAAAAAGGCCTCCAGACTTTTTATATTGAAGGCAATTCCAATGATAAAAAAAGCTATCAATAGCTTTTTTAGTCCTAATTTCTGTTTAGTTGGTAAAAAAAACAAAGCCGCACATAACATAGTCATGACCAATAACACATCAATTGTATTATTACGACTGGCGGCCACAAAAATAGGTGTTAATGCTAATGCTAATGCGGCAATCAAACCGGCACCTGCTTCGTAGTGCTGTTTCACAAGACGGTAGATTAAATAGACAGAGGTTACCCCTGCAAAGGCTTGAGGAAAAATTAAACTCCAGCCTTGAAAACCAAAAATTTTTGTACTGATGGTCTGCAACCAAAACCCTAAGGGTGGTTTATCGATGGTGATAAAGCCACCGGGATCAGAAGAAACAAAGAAAAAATTATGCCAATTCATCATCATACTTTTGACTCCGGCAGCATAATATAGATTTGCAAAACCCACCTCTTGGAGATGAGTAAAATGCAAAAAGAATGACAATAATAAGATGAGAAAAATTCCGATTCGTCCCATTGCTTTTCCTCCATTTTGTCAAAGACAAAGGTTGTTTTAGGTCATCAGAAAGTAGATTACTTTCTTGATTTTAAATAAGGGCGGCTAAGACTTTAAATTAACCAAATCCAAGAAATATATGCTATCGTTAGGAAGTGGAAATATATTCCTTGATAAAATGAGTTCATGCATGTTTCTAAGGTCGATTGTACTGCTAAATTGTGACAAAAGTATGACAAAATAAGGATAAAGGAAAAACCACACCCCGAAGGATGTGGTTTTTCTTTTTATATACAGGAGTGTTTTTCCTAGTTATTCAGAAACATTCCAATGACATCGCCTTCAATCTGACGAACTTGTTGATCATGGGTTTGGTTTTCTCGCCACTGGCGATCGTTCCAATCCTGAGCATTTTCATTGTCGCGACGCTGCAACTCCCGTTCATGTCGTTGCATTTCTAACTCATTTCGATATTGCCGTTCGTTGTCCTGGCGGCTGTCACGATCATGTTGTTGATTTTCTCGCCATTGTCGATCGTTCCAATCCTGCGCATTCTCATTGGTGTGTCGTTGCATTTCCATATTATGACGTTGAAGTTCTTGGGACTGACGTCCTTTTTGGTGCTGCTCCATATCACTTCTTGGTGAAGCCTCTAATAGGGATGCGCTTAGGCCAAATTGAGCCATACCAACTAATAACGAGTAGACAATTGTTTTTTTTACTATTTTTTTCATAATAGGACACTCCTTTTACTATTTCCAAAATGTAATGAGTAGTTCATCCCCAACATGTACTTCATAGGGTTTACGGTTGACGAAGACATGATCATAATTGTACTCAAAGATACCTTCCTTAAACTCTGCGAAGGCCTGATGGGAATGACCTCGATCGGTTGGTAAGTATGTTTGGGCGATACTATCCAGTGTATCATTTGCAGTTACAATATGAACAACGGTTGTGAATTGTTTTGCTTCAGCAGGGTTACAACCCGTGAGGAGCACGGCAATGAGTGCCGCTAATAATAAACGACGTGTATGCATTTCACTCACACCTCCTCATTTAATAATCCTACTGTAATCAATAGAATTTCATACATGTTTTTGTAAGCGTTAGTTCAAATCCTTATCCTTGTAATATCGGATACCTCTGACGGTGATGGAAGCCTCTAAACCTTTGTCTGTTAGTTGATACATCCACACGTCTGGAGCCACGGAAACTGCGCCCTGAAAGGAGTCGCCATTGACGCTATCCGTTGCCGCCAAGGTAGCTTGGCCGCCAACTTGCCAGCCCTCTTTGCCGAAATCGGCAAAGGCCTTATCATTTCCAAAAACAAAAACTACGTTATATTTTTTGATTCCTAAGCCGAAGCCAACTTCTGCTTCTGACGTTTTCATGAAGACTTCGTTATGGTTATTGTTGTTTACTGCTATACCTCGGCCTGCACCGCCGCCTAAAAAAACAAATTTTATGTCAGAAATATCAAATACGGCATAACCTGCTGCGCCGGCGATAGCAGCCCTACTACTGGGCTGAAGATTATAAAGTGTATGAAGAGTTTCGTGGGACATTTTCCGCACGGATTCCCGCTTTTCATCAACACTGGCGGCATTCGCGACAGAAAGGGTCATGATCATCAACAGTGCCATAAGTGTTAGGCTTTTTACAATTGTGTTCAGACGCATATTCTTACCCCCTCAGTTTATAATGTTCCCATATTAACTTTTAGTTGGTAAAGAGTTTTAATAAAAATCACAATATCTTCCAACAAGTCTACTTATAGTATACCATGGAAAAGTAAATTAAAGTAATTTGATGTCGAAAAAAGTCGTAATAAATAGAAAAATAGCATATATACTTACTTCTTTAGCATGGTTAACTGTAGACGATAGCCGGGATATCATCCATCAGTTCTAAAGGATTGAAACAAATTCTAAAACATTGGTTCAATGAGAGATAATTCAATTAAGTTGACGGAGGAAAATTGCTGCAGTATACTTTAGTAATTAGTTACCTAGGCAATTAACTACTAAAGGCAGCGAGGAAGATATGATTGTATATGGTCGCAAAGTAAATCAGTTGGCCCGGATGTTTATGAAGCGGTTTAATGAGGGCTTAGAAAATTCAGGCCTGTATAGCGCCCAGTGGCCATTTGTCTTACGTCTGTATGAACAGGGATCTAGCACACAGAAGGAACTCAGCGAATATCTGCACATTGAACCACCGACAGTGACGAGAACCTTAGCCCGTATGGAAGAAGCTGGTTGGGTTATTAAGGAAGAAGGTACTGATCGCCGCGAGCGCAAGATACAGTTATCACCTGGGGCCTATGAGCAATTTGCTACTTGGCAGCAGACTTCAAATATACTAGAAAAAACGGCGCTGAGGAATATTGATAAGTCGGAGCTAGAAGTATTCACCCGAGTTTTACAGCAAATGATGGATAATCTTAAGAATTCATAATACATTTCAGGAAAAGAAAGGAAAGCAATGGAACAAGAAGATAATAGAGATAATAGAAGCTTATTAGGAGCAAAAAGATTGGTAATGGCAGCAAAAGTAGTTATATTCCTGTGTGGAATTTTTGCTTTGGCCCTGGGAGCCTCCGCAGTCATGGAGGCGAATTTAGGCGTGGCATCTTGGGATGTATTGCATATTGGTCTAGCCAAGCGGAGTGCTCTATCAATTGGCACGTGGGTGCAAATTATTGGTATTTTAATGGTGTTGTTTACCGCAGCATTGGAACGTAAGCAACCGCAAATTGGCAGTGCCGTTAACATTTTGTTAATTGGATTCTTTATTAATTGGATATTGGCGGGGCATATGTTACCCGTTGCGAATAATCTATGGCAGAGTGTTTTAAAGCTAATCAGTGGTGTAGGTTTAATGGGCTTAGGATCTGGTATGTATGTGGCAACTGCTCTCGGTGCTGGACCACGGGATGGGCTAACCTTAGCGCTAGCAAGGATGTGGGGACGGTCGGTACGATTAGTCCGCACAATACTAGAATGTATTGCTCTGCTTTGTGGATGGCTTGTGGGTGGACCCATTGCCATAGGGACTTTTGTCGCTGTATTTTTGGTCGGACCCATCATGCAAGCTAGCTTATATTTTTGGTGCCGTCAAATTGAAGGCTTGGAAAATATCAAGATGGAAGAGGTTTCTGAGGGCGAGGTTAACTAGGGAGGTTATTTTTTGCAATAAGTGGTGCTCATCAGAAGAAAACGAGTCCCTATCACATGAAAGTGATAGGGACTCATTTTTTCGGATGATGCCACTTATTTAATTTTTTCTTGCAATTGTCTTATTTGCTCATCTTTTAGCATAATAGCATTTTCATAGCTATCTTTTATTTCAGTAAGATTTTTATTAAGTAAATTTATAAAAGACGCCATTTCATCGGAGCTGCCAGCGATGCGATTAAATAATAAGAGATTGGAAGCAAGTATCTCAGGGATCTTTTTATGGGAATAACGTAACTGATGGTCAATTTCACCATAACCTTCCTCAAAGATGGTCCGGACTTGAATCTCAGCAATGACCTTTTGGCTGGTAGGGAAAAATTCTATTAAATAGTGGACAGAACGATAACCTGATTTTCTAGAATTAATTTTAATATTTAATTCTTCGAAGCGTAAGGTGTCATCGCCTTCTCGAACATTAGCAGTAATCTCGATTACTTTCCATGTACTAGCAATGAAAACATGTATATCTTCCCAGTCTTCTTTAAAAATATGTATGGCTCTAATGCCAATTAAATCAGTTATTTCTTCCTTATAGTTATCAACTGTAAATTGAAAATCTGTACCATTTAGTTCTTTGCGTTCAGGTGTTTTTCTAATAATCTTTTCCATTAATCGCTCAGGCTCTTTGACTCTAGATTTAACAAAATGAATTTTATTATGTTCGCGCAGAGTGTTAGCAATAAATTCACCTTGGGTTTGGTATGAACTTGTATATTCATTAAAATCAAGATAGATACTGGTTAAGGTTTCCCAATCAAGGCCATCTCTGACAAGATCGTCTTCATGAATATGGTGAATTTTTAAAAAATCTTCTTTGATAAAGTTCATGCTATTGTCCTCTCTGTATGAAAAAATAATACATATGACTACAATACATTATACCTAATAATTCAATAATTAACAATTCGTCTTCGTCGTCATTAAAGTTTCTTTATGCATTGTATGGACTTTACAGTGAACTCCATAACCCGGGGGATCTTTAATTTTGTCATTAAGGACTATGGACTTAACCATATATCTTTGAATTGAAGGTTACTAGTAGATGTCTTATAATGGAATTGCCGGAATAGAAAGAATATTTTCTTGAAAATAACTTGTCTATTCTCGGTAAAAGAATGAGGAGGTTAACGACATGTCAACTACTCAACTCAATACGAAAACAAGCACCACGAGTACAAGTCAGCAAAGCGTCCAAAAGTTCGGTAGGTTCTTAAGTGGGATGGTTATGCCTAATATTGGAGCTTTTATCGCGTGGGGGCTTATTACAGCACTTTTTATCCCTACTGGTTGGTTACCAAATGAATATTTAAGTAAACTAGTTGGTCCAATGATTGTATATCTTCTTCCCCTACTCATCGGCCACACTGGTGGTAGAATGGTAGGCGGTGATCGGGGTGGTGTTCTAGGGGCAATTGCCACAATTGGTGTGGTCGTTGGGGTAGATATCCCCATGTTTATTGGCGCCATGATTATGGGACCCCTTGGTGGTTATGTCATTAAAAAATTTGATGAATCCATTGACGGAAATGTACCCGCAGGTTTTGAAATGCTGATCAACAATTTTTCCGCAGGTATTATTGGTGCTATGCTGGCGTTACTTGCTTATACAGGCATTGGACCCGTAGTGTTGGGCCTAAACAACATCCTCAGATCTGGGGTAGAGAGCATTGTAAATGCAGGTTTATTGCCATTAGCCTCATTATTTATTGAACCCGGTAAAATTTTATTTTTGAATAATGCAATCAATCACGGCATCCTAAGCCCAATTGGTATACAACAGGCCAAAGAAATGGGACAGTCAATTTTCTTCTTATTGGAACCTAATCCTGGTCCAGGTCTAGGGATTCTATTGGCATACTGGGTGTTTTCCAAAGGAATGATTAAACAATCTGCACCAGGTGCAATTATCATTCACTTCTTAGGCGGTATACACGAAATTTACTTTCCCTATGTATTGATGAACCCTCTGTTGCTACTGGCTGTTATTGGCGGGGGAGCAAGTGGTGTCTTTACTTTTAATCTCTTAGGAGCAGGGCTCGTAGCAACTCCTTCACCTGGTAGTATCTTTGCCTTACTGGCTATGACACCGAAAGGTGGTTATTTCGCAGTTCTGTCAGGGGTCCTCATATCAACCGTTGTTTCCTTTTTGATTGCCTCAATTTTTGTAAAAAGAGCTAGTGCAAAACAGGATGATTCACAATTAGAAGAAGCCCAAGAGACGGTGAAAGAACTTAAAGGCACTAAAATAAAAAGTGTCATTACAAAAGTAATTTTTGCTTGTGATGCGGGCATGGGTTCAAGTGCCATGGGGGCAACCACACTGCGTAATAAGTTTCAGAAGGCTGGACTCAAGATCGAAGTGATAAACTGTGCCATTGAAGCCATTCCTGCTGATGCCCAAATTGTCATTACCCATGAGAGTTTAACAGAAAGAGCAAAAACCATGGCAGTAAAGGCCGAGCATATTTCCATTAGTAATTTCCTGACTAGCCCTAAATATGATGAGTTGGTTAACCGCTTACGCTAATGAATGTCTATAGTCCAAACGATTGATCTTAAAAATAGTGGATGCATGATGGATATCAGGTAAGCTGGGGAAGGGTCCTAGTTTACCTGATCATTTTAAAAGTGTATGCTAGTAATATGGGGAAAGAGTTAAATGGCTATAGGGGGGGATTTTATGCAAGAAGGTAAAATGAATTCGCGGGTGAAAAAAATCTTGCTTAGAATCTGCGCCGAAGATAAGTATGTGACCATTGCCACTATCGCCCAAGAGTTAGGGGTTAGCACAAAAACAATTTTAAGAGAATTATATGAAGTTGAAGAATGGTTGGCAGCCAAAGGCTGTAGTATGAGTAAAAAAACAGGCGCTGGCATTAAGGTCAATGGCAGTATGGATCGAAAGACGATTATTCTAGATATTTTGCAAGGGGAAAAAGAAGAAAATATCTATTCACCAAAAGAAAGACAGATTGTCATGATTAGTGAATTGCTGCAGAATCAAGAAGCAGTTAAATTGTATAACTTTACCAAAATACTCAAAGTGACTGAAGGGACCATCAGCAATGATCTTGATAAAGTGGAAAAGTGGTTTGCTAAACAAGAGATTACCTTGATTAGGAAACCAGGTTTAGGGGTTTACATTGAGGGACAAGAAACTAATATTAGGAAAGCCATGGTACATTTTATTTACGAGAATATTGAAGAAGATCAATTGCTGGGCGTCATACGTAATGGTTTAATGAAATCAGCCAATGGGGGCGCGGATCTTGAGACCAAAACTCAACGTCGACTCTTAAACTTAATTAATAAAGAAGTGATTCGCAAGTTAGAGTCTTCCATCCACGATGCGGAAGAAAAAATGGGCCATAAACTGGCCGATAGTGCTTATGTAGGGCTCATTGTACATCTAGCATTAGCTGTACAAAGGATTAAGAAAAATGAAGAAATTAAAATCGATTTGGATTTCCTGCAAGAATTGAAAAACTATCCAGAGTATTTGATAGCAACAGAAATGGTGGCTAGTATCGGAAAAAACTTTGTTATTAACATTCCGGAATCTGAAATTGGTTATATCACCATGCACATTCGCGGTTCAAAAAATCGCAACGATTATATAAAAGATACAAGTAAAATGATTGGTAATTTTGAATTGGTTAGAATCTCTAAAGAAATTATTAAAATGGCAGAATTAGAAACGGGGCGTTTTTTAGCGCAAAATGAAAACTTGCTAGTAGGGCTGGTGAATCACTTAGGACCAGCAATTTGTCGATTGAAAATGAATATGGAAATAAGAAATCCTTTTTTGGATGAGATTAAAGCTTTTTATCCCGAATTGATCGCTATTAGCAGAAAATGTACAATGGTGATGGAAAAACAACTGGGAATTAGGATGCCTGATTCTGAAATTGCTTACATTGCTATGCATTTAGGCGCAGCCATGGAAACGGGCGAAAAAATGCCGAAACCTGTCTATCGTTGCGCAATTGCTTGTTCTACGGGCATGGGAACATCCCGATTACTAGCGACCAAGATACACAAAGAATATGACAATATTCAAATTGTGGAGATTATTTCGACCATTCACATTGAAGAAACTAAGTTAAGGGAAAAAAGAGTTGATTTTATTATTTCTACAGTCACCATCGATTATTGCTCCATTCCCGTCGTCACTGTCAATCCCCTCTTGTTTGAAGAGGATAAAAATAGAATTAATCTGCAAATGAAATTGTTGGTCAATCAGGTTGATTTTTACTCCGCAAAAACTGATCATGGCGTGATTTTTAAAGATAAATTGCTTTCCCTGCAACGTTATGGCCAAGCAATCCTTGAAATATTAGAAAATTTTTTCTTGGTGCGGGATTGTGAATCCAGGACGATTGGGGACATGATCCACAAGGTTAGTTCCTTACTTGGTGCAAATGATGGTATGGCAAAAGAACTGGCTGTGGCCCTACAGCAAAGAGAAGAAAAAGGTGGCACCTTTATCACCGGACATGGCTTCGTCTTACTCCATTGTCGTACGAATGCTGTACAGCAACTGTATTTTGGCGTCATGCAGACAAACAATCAGCTTTATACCATAAACGGAAAAGGTGAAAAAGAAGAAATTAAACTAGGGATTATTATGATCGCACCAGAGCAGAACAGTGAAAATGCCATGGAAACCATTAGTTTTCTGAGTCAAACCTTGATTGAAAGACCTGATTTTTTTAGGGCACTGGAGCAGGGAAGACAAGAAACAGCAGCCATTGAAGTCAGCAATTTATTAGAAGAGTTTTATATGATTAAAAATCATAATAGTAGGGAGGAATAACTATGGCTGGAGATACAATCCAAGGGAAAATCCAAGTATTTGGCCGGTTTTTAAGTGGCATGGTGATGCCCAATATTGGAGCGTTTATTGCGTGGGGCCTCATAACAGCCTTGTTTATACCCACAGGTTGGTTGCCAAATGAATCTTTAAGCAAACTGGTTGGGCCAATGATTATCTATCTTCTTCCTCTGTTGATTGGTTATACGGGAGGTAAAATCGTCGGCGGTAATCGGGGTGGTGTTCTGGGGGCGATTGCCACCATTGGTGTGGTCGTAGGGGTAGATATTCCTATGTTTATTGGCGCTATGATCATGGGACCCCTTGGTGGTTATGTCATCAAAAAATTTGATGAATCCATTGAGGGAAAAGTGCCCGCAGGTTTTGAAATGCTGATTAATAATTTTTCGGCCGGTATTCTGGGCGCCATGCTGGCGTTGCTGGCTTATACTGGAGTTGGGCCTGTTGTTTTAGCCATCAGCAATATGCTGAAATCTGGGGTGGAAGCCATTATACACGCAGGCTTATTACCTTTAGCGTCCATCTTTATTGAACCAGGTAAAATACTGTTCTTAAATAATGCCATTAACCATGGTGTGTTAGGCCCCATTGGTATACAACAGGCGAAAGAAATGGGCCAGTCCATTGTCTTTTTATTAGAAGCCAATCCTGGTCCTGGTCTAGGCATTTTGTTGGCTTATTGGGTCTTTTCTAAAGGGATGGTCAAACAATCTGCACCAGGCGCGGTCATCATTCACTTCTTAGGCGGTATACATGAAATTTACTTCCCTTATGTTTTAATGAATCCCATGCTACTACTGGCTGTTATTGGTGGGGGCGCCAGTGGGGTATTTACCTTTAATCTATTGGGGGCAGGCCTCGTGGCAACTCCTTCACCAGGTAGTATTTTTGCCGTGTTGGCCATGACACCTAAGGGAGGTTTCTTGGCCGTTTTGTCGGGGGTATTGGTATCAACGGTTGTTTCTTTCTTAATTGCTTCCGTGTTTGTCAAGCAAGCTAGCGCCAAGCAGGATGATTCAGAGTTAGAGGTCGCCCAAGAAAAGATGGAAAATCTCAAAGGTAATCAAATCCGCAAGATCGTAACAAAAGTAACTTTTGCCTGTGATGCAGGCATGGGATCCAGTGCCATGGGGGCAACGACCTTGCGTAATAAGTTCCAAAAGGCTGGACTGCAGATTGAAGTGGTGAATTGTGCCATTGAGGATATTCCCGTCGATGCCGAAGTAATCGTCACTCATGAAAAACTGGCTGAGCGTGCTAAGAGTAAGGCGCCTAATGCTGAACATATCTTAGTCAAAGATTTTATTGAAAATCAGGTTTTTGATCTATTAAGTCGTCGGTTGCAACCCATCAGTGAAGCCATTAGTGCCGAAGACAAAGAAGAGGATGTACAGGATAATCTAATTCTCAGAAAAAGCAATATTCTCCTAGGTCTAAAAAGTATGGAGAGAGATGAAGTCATTAGAATGGCTGGTCGCTTACTGCAAAAGGGTGGGTATGTTCAGGAAGAATACATTGAAGCCATGATCGCCCGGGAAAATGATCTTACAACGTATATTGGTAAAGGCATTGCCATCCCTCATGGCGTAGGCAAAGCCAAAGAAAATATTAAAAAATCCGGTATGGTTGTATTGCAATTTCCTGAAGGAATTTATTTTGGGGATGAAAAAGCTTATATGGTCATCGGTATTGCAGGCGTGGGCAACGAACATTTAAGTATTTTGTCTAATATTGCTACTGCAATCAATGATGATGACGATGGTATCGTCGAGGTACTACGAACAACAGGCGATCGTGACTATATCTATAATCTTTTTAATAGTAAAGAGTGAGAGAATGGAGGATAGATAATGATCATTACCGTTACATTAAACCCAGCTGTTGATAAAACTGTGGAAATTAACAATTTTACTAGTAATAGCGTAAATAGAGTCTCATCCTTGCGCCTTGATGCAGGGGGTAAGGGAATTAATGTCTCGAAGGTTATTTTGAGTTTGGGAGGAAAAAGTAAGGCCCTTGGGCTTCTTGCTGGGAAAGCAGGGATGTTTATCAAGAATTATTTAGATGAGATCGGCATCATCAATGATTTTGTTTTTGTTAAAGGGGAAACGCGAACCAATCTTAAAATTGTCGATCCGTTGCAACATACAAATACGGATATTAATGAACAAGGACCCGACATTACTCCAGAAGATATGGAAAAAATGGATCATCATATCTCACAAGCTATGGATGAAACATCTGTTATCGTATTTTCAGGTAGTGTTCCTCCTAATGTGGGCCAAGATATCTATCGAAAATGGATTGAGCAGGCCAAAAACAAAGGGGCAAAAACCATCTTAGATGCCGATGGAGAATTGATGCAGAGGGGAATTGAAGCAGGACCCTATTTGATAAAACCTAATATTCATGAATTGGAAAGATTACTGGCGCGTAAGATCATGAATATAACGGAAGCGGTAGAGTGCTCCCGGCTCATTATGAAAAAATATGGGATAGAAATAGTGGCTGTTTCCATGGGCGAGAAAGGTGCATTGTTTGTGAATAAAGAGGTCACTATCTTTGCCCAAGGTCTAACAGTTGATGTGAAAAGTACAGTGGGAGCTGGGGATTCAATGGTAGCAGCTCTTGCTTATGCCATTGATGAGGGGTATGCTTTCGAGAAAGCCATTACGTTAGCCGTTGCGGCTGGCACAGCTAACGTAATGACTTGTGGTACAGAGCCTAGTAGTTTAGATGTTATTAAAGACTTAGAAAAACAGGTGCAGTGGGAATATTTGTAACATTAAATTGATAAAGGTGGGTATAATATGAAAACAAGAGCAGTACGATTATACGGGAAAAAAGATTTGCGGTTAGATGAGTTTGAATTACCTCCGATTAAAGACGATGAGATATTGGTGCAAGTTATTTCAGATAGTATTTGTATGTCTAGTTATAAAGCGGCTTCATTGGGCACAGATCATAAACGTGTCCCTGCTGATATTGCAGAATTTCCTATCATTATTGGACATGAGATGGCCGGCAATATTGTTGAGGTGGGTTCCAAGTGGAGTCAGCAATTTAAAGCAGGAGAAAAGTTTTCCATGCAACCAGCCTTGAATTATAAGGGGAGTATGGATTCTCCTGGTTATTCTTATCGCTATTGCGGTGGAGCAGCTACCTATGTGATTATGCCTCAAGAAGTTATGGAACTGGGATGCCTCTTAAAGTATGAAGGCGAATCCTATTATGAAGCCTCATTAGCCGAGCCTATGTCTTGTATTATTGGATCTTTTCATGCTAATTACCATACAACTATGGGCAGTTATGAACATAAGATGGGCATTGTTGAAGGTGGTAAACTGGCTATTTTAGCAGGAGCAGGTCCCATGGGACTTGGCGCCATTGATTATGCTATGAATTGTGATCGTCGGCCGAGTATGCTGGTTGTAACGGATGTAGATGAAAATAGATTAGAGAGAGCTCGGCATATATTTTCTGTTGTCGAGGCTAAGGAAAAGGGGATAGAACTTAGTTTTGTGAATACCAGAGATCTGCAGGATGCACCAGGATATTTACGGGAATTAACAGGTGGCACAGGTTTTGATGATGTCTTTGTCTTGGCTCCTGTAAAAGTCGTAGTAGAACAGGGTGATAAAATATTAGGCAGAGACGGTTGCCTGAACTTTTTTGCTGGCCCGACAGATATTAACTTATCTGCTGAGTGTAATTTCTATAATGTGCATTATAATTCCACCCATACAGTGGGGACGAGTGGCGGCAATACGGACGACATGATTGAATCCTTGCGGATGACTGAAAAACAGTTAATTAATCCAGCTGTTATGGTTACTCATGTTGGTGGGCTAGACAGTGCTGCAGATGCTACCCTACGATTGCCCGAAGCACCAGCAGGGAAAAAACTAATTTATACAAATATAACCATGGAATTAACGGCCATTGTTGATTTTGCGGAAAAGGGTAAAGAAAATCCTTACTTTGCAAAACTTGCTGAAATCACAACGCGGAATAAGGGGTTATGGTGTACTGAGGCTGAGCAGTATTTGTTGGCAAATTGGAGTGTAAAGAAATAAGAAATAACACGTCTCAATTTTACTAGAAAATACTGTAATGTATAAACTCCTACAAAAATTCTAAAGGGAATTTTTGTAGGAGTTTTCTTTGCTAAATTTAAAGGAAGTATACAATGTACATAGAACTAGTGTAAGTAGAATAATGAATGTAACCATAGGAGGAATCAATATGATTGAGAGTGAAAGAGTAAAAGAAATTGTCGGTAGCTATTTACCTAATTTCATTAAAGATTTAGAACAAATAACCAATATGGATTCTGGTAATGGTGATGGAGATGGAGTCCGTACTGTTGCAAAAGTAGTGGGGGCAAAATTTGAGGCACAGGGTGCTAAGGTTGAGTATCGGGAAAATTCAAGGGCGACCCATACTATTGTACGTTTTCAAGGAAAAGGTTCCTTGCGTTTATTATTGATTGCTCATATTGACACTGTTTTTGAAAAAGGCGAAGCTAAAAGACGTCCATTTAGAATGGATGACAATATGATGGCCTATGGACCTGGTGTTGGTGATGATAAAGCAACCGTAGTGCAAACCATTTATGCCATGCAGGCTCTTAAGGATCTGAATTTTAAAAACTTTAAAGAAATAATCTTATATTATAGTGGCGAAGAGGAGGGGGGCTCTCCGACAGCGGAAGCTATCGTGGCAGAACTTGCCCAGCAAGTGGATATGTGCATCATTATGGATACGGCTCGTCCCAATTGGGGAATTGTAACCAAGCGTAAAGGCAGTGCCAATTATGAAATTCAAGTGGAAGGAATTGCTGGGCATCATGGTAATGCATCCCAAACGTCAGCAAATGCCATCATGGAGTTAGGAAATCAAATTAGCTTATTATATAAAATGGCCAGTCCCTTATCTGATGATCCCAGTCAGTTTACACGGGAAAAGCTGAAAGCACAAGGTATCCAGGATCATGGTCAGTTCACCCCAGATAATACCATTAACGTAGGGGTCATTGGTTCAACAAACCAAAAAATCAACTCCATTCCCAAAGATGCTTTTGCTAACATCAATGTACGTTGTTTTAGTGTTGTCGAGCAGCAACGCCTTGACCGTGAAATCAAAGACCTTCCTAATAAGACCATCGTCCCTGGCACGAAAGTGATTGTGACGGGTGGTATTAAGACGGGGCCAATGGAAAAAACACCACAAGCGCAGAAACTAGTGGATATTTTTAGAGATGTTGTAAAACGTGAGTATAATGCTGATATTGTGGAGTGGGTATCGGGTGGACTGACAGATGGCAATCGAGCTGCTAAATACGTTCCTACAATTGATGCACTGGGCGTAGAAAACTATGATGAACATACAGATCATGAATCTGTTGATCTAAAGACAGCCGTTCCTCGTACGGTGGCATTAGTTTGCTTTATTTTAGAAGTAACTGCCAACGGGGCGATATAGGTCAGAAGGGCAAGGAGGTCATTACGTCGTGAAAATTAAAGAAATAAAAATTGGTAAGGTGAGTATTCCACTCAAAAAACCTTTTAAAACAGCTTTGCGACAGGTGAATTCAGCGGAAGATATTATCATTAAGGTGCTAGCTGATACTGGTGAAGTTGGTTATGGTAATGCCCCACCGACGGCTGTGATCACTGGCGATAGTCAGGATTCAATTGTAGCGGCCATTCGCGATACCATTGGGCCCAAGATAATCGGTATGGATATAGACAGTCTGGAAGAAATAATGACCACCTTGGATGGAGCTATGGTACATAACAACTCAGCCAAAGGGGCTTTGGACATTGCTGTTTATGATTTGTTCGGTCAATTGTATGGATTGCCCTTGTATAAACTGTTTGGCGGTTATTGTAATGTATTGACAACGGATCTGACAATTAGTGTAAACCAGCCGGAAGAGATGGTACGAGATTCTTTAGAGGCTATTGCCGAAGGTTATACAGCCCTTAAACTCAAAGTGGGGACAGACGCGATCTTGGATATAAAAAGGGTACAAGAGATTCGTGCTGCCGTTGGTTATGATATAAAGATTCGTCTTGATGCTAATCAAGGTTGGAATCCAAAAGAGGCTGTCAGAACCATCCGAAAGTTTGAAGATTTAGGACTGAATATTGAACTAATTGAGCAACCCGTAATGGCTCGCGACTTTGTAGGACTGAAATATGTTACCGATCATGTGGAAACCAATATTATGGCTGATGAGTCGGCTTTTGGCCCCTATGAAGTTTTCCAATTATTGTCCATGGGAGCCTGTGATTTGATTAATATCAAATTAATGAAAGCAGGCGGTTTGCATAACGCCATTAAAATTGCCAATTTTGCCGAAACCGTCGGTATCCAGTGCATGATGGGCTGCATGCTGGAAAGCAAGGTGGGAATTACCGCAGCTGCTAGCATTGCTGGGGGAAAGAAGATTATCAACATGGCGGATTTGGATGCTGCGGTGCTACTGGCGGAAGATCCCGTCGTAGGTGGCGTAAGCTTTTGCAAAAATCAGCTTATTATTCCCAATAGACCAGGACTAGGTATTGCCGACGTATTGGGCTGGCAAGAAGTCAAGTAATGAAGGGAAGGGTGGAAAGGTTCTGGAAAAGGTACGTGGGCATCGATTAAAAGGAGGTAAAGTACTTGGGTATTATAATTTCGTTAATCGTTACTTTCTGGTTAGGTTATCTCATTGTTAATAAGTACAAGCCACAGCCTGTTTTGTTTATGGCTGGCTTAATTCTCATGTTTACAGCCGTAGCCCTTGGATTGGGCAAAATTCTGCCCGTAAAAGACAGCACGGGTTTAGTTCTTTTTGACGCTTTCGAATTTATTAAGCAGACCTTCAGTTCTCGCGCCGCTGGCTTAGGTCTTAATATCATGGCGGTGGGAGGGTTTGCCCGCTATATGGATCATATCGGTGCCAGTAAGGCCCTCGTGGGGCTGACGATCAGACCTCTTCTGGCTCTCCGCGCCCCGTATCTTGTCATGTCAGCTGCTTGGGTAGTTGGAATGCTATTGGGGTTATGTATTAATAGCGCCTCTGGCCTAGCCATGTTGCTTATGGTGACCATATTCCCTGTGTTGATCAGTCTTGGCGTCAGTCGTCTCTCCGCAACGGCGGTTATCGCTACGACCCTTTGCCTTGACTGGAGTCCTAGTGATACGGGCACGATTTTATCGGCTGTCACTGCCGGGATTGACCCGGTCATTTATTGGACTAACTATCAGTTGCCTATTGCTGGCGTTGTCATACCAGTAGTTGCGGTACTTCACTATTTTACACAAAAATGGATGGATAAACGTGATGGCCATGTTGTAGAGGTTACGGAACTAGCTGTGACTGAGAAAGACGATACTATGCCACCCCTGATTTACGCCCTATTGCCGACTCTGCCCCTGATCTTGATTTTAGTATTCAGCAGCTTGTGGATTACTTGGATTAAGATGGATATCATCAAGGCCATGTTTATTGGCGTGATGGTTGGTATGATTTTTGAATATATCCGTTATCGAGATGGGAAAAAAGTGCTCGCAGATATACAATCCTTTTTTGACGGTCTTGGCATGCAAATGGCCAATGTCATCACACTAATCGTGGCGGGTGAGACCTTCGCAAAAGGCCTCATGACCATGGGAACAATTGATGCCATCATCGCTTCTGCCCAAAGTTCCGGTTTTGGTGCGGTAGGCATGATTATTGTGATGATCGGCATCATCACCGTTTCATCTGTGATTATGGGATCAGGTAATGCACCGTTTTTTGCTTTTGCCGCATTAACGCCAACGGTTGCCGCCAAAATGTCGATTGCACCGGTGGTTATGTTACTGCCTATGCACTTTGCGGCAAGCGCCGCTCGTGCCATGTCACCCATTACTGCGGTTATTGTCGTTGCCTCCAGTATGGGAGGAGTATCACCCTTTGACGTGGTAAAACGAACGGCTATTCCTATGGCAGGGGCCCTTATTACACTAGTAGCCGCCAATTTCTTTTTCTTCTATTGATAAAGAGACGCGGGGACGCGGGGACGGTGGTGCTGTCTTATCTTAAGATGAGACAGCACCACCGTCCCCGCGTCCCTTTTATTTGTCGTATTTGTCATATTTTTGTCACATTTAAGAACTATAATAAATTATAGGTTATCAATACAGCAAACCTACATAAAAATAAGTAGTAAATACAAGGTCTATTATTAAATAGTAATTAAATATTTTAGGAGGATTTATCATGAAAAAAATTGCACTTACTGTAGTTGGTATATTGGCTTTTGGTGTTAGCACTGGTTTTGCCTCCCCTATTAATAATCTGGATAAAGGTCAGACCGCCATCGGTGTAGTTGATGATTCGTTTTATGCCGAACATAAGCTAACGGATAATATTACCCTAGGATTTCAAAAAGACGACATTTATGGACAGGTTAATGTTGGAAATAACGTGAGGGCTATCGTTGGTAGCAGAGATTATAATTCCAATTCAGAAGTCTACGTAGGAGCGGCAGTGACTGCCCCCTTAGCTCCTTCCTTGGATGGTTATGCTTCCTTGGTTGGTGCTAGCAATTTTAAAGAATTGCAAGTTGGGGCCAACTATAACCTAACTCACAACTTTGACATTAATTTAAACTACCGCTCTTTGATGCCAGATTATGGTAGTAATAGTAATCGTACTAGTTTGGGCGCAACATTAAAGTTCTAATCTTAACACGAGACAAATAGAAATACAAAAATAAAAAGATCGCTACTCATCTGCTTAGAATAACCTAATCAGATGAGAGCGATCTTTTTAGGTCATCAGAAAGTATATCACTTTCTAAGTTTTCAAGTCTTTTCTTATGGTGTTTGAGTATTTCTCCCTAGAAAAAATCAAAATAATTTAAAAATTTTCTTCAATAATGCATTTCGACAAATTATGCATAGATGGATGATTATAATAGATGATGTAAGAAAAAAATGAAAGAGTGTCGCTAAAGCCGAACATCGAGACTTCGATGGGGGATTTAGAATTGGAGGAGTGGGCGTATGTTTTATGATTGGGCTTCTTGGGAATCAGTGATTGCCATAGGTATAATCATACTGTTTATCTATTATATTCGAAGACCACAGTATATGTTTACTAAGAAAGTTGAATATATACATGTGCGCACAATAAAAAAATTCTAACTTTTATATCATATGTAGCCGTTAGACCTGCGGGTTTGGTGGCTTTTTTTGTGCCATAAGACAAGGCAAGTTTGTTATTGCTGATTGTTCCATGGATAATCATGTACATATTTTGTTACAATAAGTGAAAGAGACGATGTGTTTGGTCATGACGATTACACACACTCGATTGCTATCATAAACAACATCAGCGTCTGGTCTCCCCAAGATGCAGATATTCAAATCAATCTATGAATAAGGAGCGAACAATGCGAATAAAGTTCATCTTGATGGTAGCAGGGCTCATCATTTTATTTGGGATAGGTAACTATTATATTGGCTTGCGACTTTGGCAATCAATTGGCACAGTGGTATTACCGGGCTTGGTAAGTTATTACTGGATTGTGTTTGTTATTTTGGCGGGAAGCTATTTTTTTGGTAGAATTGGTGCCATATATTTCCCTGGTGACTTCAGTGATTGGATGATCTGGAGTGGCTCCTATTGGCTGGGGATCTCCTTTTACTTAGGCCTATTCTGGCTAGCCTATGATATCATAACATTCCTTAGCTCGTTTTTTGAACTTTTGCCGTCTGGTTTAAATTTCCATTTGATGGGCGCTGGATTGTCCATATTATTTACCGCTATTTTAGTTGTAGCTTATGGTGCTTGGAACGCTTGTACTCCTCATATTCGCCATTATGATGTAACAATTAATAAACAGGCTAGTGGGTGTGCGGCACTACACCTTGTCTGTATTTCGGATCTTCATTTAGGACTGTTGGTTGGTCGAAAAGGGTTAAGACGAGCCGTTAACATGATTAATGAATTAAATCCAGATTTGGTCTTAATGCTTGGGGATATAATTGACGAAAATATCGGAGCTTTTGTCGAAAATGAAATGCCCGAAATATTACGTGGTATTCGATCCCACTACGGTATTTACGGCATATTAGGTAGTCATGAATACATTTATGGTCATTCGGAAAAATCATTGGCATGTTTGCAGCGTGCGGGTATAAAGATGCTGCGTGATCAATACATCAAGCTCCCCAATGATGTATATATAGTTGGACGTGATGATTTGTTTCGTGCACAATTAGTTGGCACGCCACGTCAAAACTTAGGTACACTTCTACGGGGGTGTAATCGGGAGCTTCCTATCATTTTAATGGATCATCAGCCTGTTAGCTTGGATGATGAGGCATTACAGGGAGTGGATCTTCAGTTATCTGGTCATACTCATCATGGACAAATCTTTCCCCTAAACTTTCTTACCCAGAGGCTTTTCGAAATCGATTGGGGATATCTGAGAAAGGGGGCCTATCAAATCATAGTTTCTTCAGGTTATGGTACTTGGGGACCGCCCATTCGGGTGGGGACTTTTTCAGAGATAGTGGATATTACGATCAAATTTAGTCCTCACGTATAGAGATATTTCAGCAAATCTAATCGTAGGTGCTAAAAGAGGGATCATTTAATAATAAGGAAAAGACCTGCAAGTTAGAAAATATTTGCAGGTCTTTTATATTTTAAGGGTAAAGTGTTAAACAATGGAAGATGCTCTGAGGGGGTAGAGCTTGATTGCAGGATTTTTCTGTAGGAATGGTAAACTTTATAGGGGATAACTATCGACAGGGACGATTATCATTAAGAAGATTTGATTCAAATAAAATAGTAAATGAAAGGTGTATTTACCATGAAAAATATAAACTGGGGTATTCTTTCCACAGGTACAATTGCTAAAAAATTTGCAACAACCATTGCTCAGCTTGCTGATTGTGGAAATGTTGTAGCCGTTGCTTCGCGAAATATAGATACTGCTACTCAGTTTGCTCATGATTATCAGATCGAAAAAGCATATAGTAGTTATATGGAGTTGGTGCATGATCCAGAGGTTGATGTTGTATATATTGGAACTCCACATGCTTTTCATTACGAAAACGCAAAACTATGTTTAGAAAATGGTAAAAATGTTCTATGTGAAAAATCATTTACGGTCAATGTTGAACAAGCTAATGAACTGATACAGCTTGCGCGGAGGAAAAAGCTCTTCATTATGGAGGCTTTTTGGACAAAGTTTCTGCCTGCGTATCAGTCACTGAAAGAAATCCTGGCTAACGGCGTCATTGGTGATGTAACTCATTTTCGGGCACAATATGGTTTTGCTCCAGCAGGGGCAAGGTATATAAGGAAATTTGATCCAGCCCTTGCTGGTGGAGCTCTGCTAGATATTGGGGTTTATGCCATAGGTGTTGCTGCTATGATGTTAGGTTATGATCCTAAAAATATATATTCCAGTGCTATTATGGGCGAATATCACACGGATAAAGTTAACAGTATTATGCTTGATTATGAAAATGGTACAACAGCGTACTTGTTTACAACGATAGGTTCTATTATGGATCAACAAGCTATTGTCTTTGGTACGAAAGGTCATATTGTACTGCCGAACTTTACGGCCTTGCAAGATTTTCAAGTTGTGTTAGATGATGGCACTCAGTACACGAGAGAATACCCTTTTCTAATTAATGGTTTTGAATATCAGATTAGAGAAACAGAAAGATGTTTGCGCGCTAAGAAAATTGAAAGTGATAGTATGACCCATCAAAATACCATCAGTGTAATGAGTGTGATGGATAAAGTACGTGCAGATTGGGGTCTTGTTTTTCCCTGTGAGTGACTTGTTTTACTGAATTTGGACAATGAAAAGACCGTGGGGACTTGCCCTAAGGCCACAGAAAATCATAATCGTAAAAAATGAGACGATTGTCCATTTTACTGGACTGTTACTGCAAGATCCACAGCTCTGTCGGTTTGATTCGTGTTGGGGATGATCTGAAGAATACCTTTGCCGGGATTTATTGCAGTAAAGATGATCGTACTACTACTCGTATTATCCGTTTCCTGCTTCATAACATTGCCAAAAAAATAGTCACCTGAGGATATAAAACGAGTGTTGGTGGTAAGGCCTGGTGCGGGCTGGAGGGTTAGTTTCTGCCCTACTTTGAGTACTAGGTTATTGCTGGATAGCTGTACTTTATCCGTATCATTATAATTATAAGTGACGGTAAAATCCATTGCCGAAGTTAATGGGGTAGCGGGTATGTTGGGCTGAGGGGTAGTTTGAAGTTGCGACTGGGACTGAGGTTGCGACGGAGTGGTAGGTTGAGGAGCTACAGGCGTCAAATTGCTACACCCGCTTAGGAAGAGAATCGTTGTGAATAATGTTCCAACCAAAAAGTCAGTCCACTTTACGTGAAGTATTTCCTTCATAATAAATCTACCTCCATGTAGTAAAAATGAATCACGATACCACATAGAATGTGTATTTTTCAGAAAATCATGCAAAAAATATAAGAAAAAACTTGGCTCCGACCAAGTCAACAGATGACGGTCGAAGCCTTAGTTGTTCTTACTTGGAATCAAGAAAGTGGTATACTTTCTGATCCCGTAAGAAAACACCATCCATTTTAAACGGATGGTGCTTTTTCTTGCTATATATAAGTACTCTATTTACCTTGCAGGTTATGAATTTAGATAAGGCCACTTATGTGAACTAACTCTAACATGCACATGGATGCAGCAACCCAAACGAAAGCAATTCCTCCGATTTTGAAAGCCATAAGATCATCTCTTTTTTAATTTATTTTTAGACTTATACCTATTTTCCATAAGTAATGGTCTAAAGTATTTTGAAAAAATGGGCAATAGGATGACGTGTTTTATATATAGCGCCTGTAGTTGTACCTCTTTGCTTATTGTACTCTTTTCCTTATTGATTCACAAATCTGTATACATAGAGTATTCGCAACATACGGATAATTAAACAGCGATGAACGCGATTACCCCCTCTATACTTAGGATATATCGCGATTAGAGCACTATAGAGATATTTCTAGTCCCACGGGACAATGATCGCTACCTAAAATTTCAGCGTAAATGAGGGAATCTGTAACAGAGTCTCTCAGCCTCTCGGAAAGAAGGAAGTAATCAATACGCCAACCAATATTTCGGGCTCTGGCGTTCATCATATAAGACCACCATGTATACGCATCTTTTTTATCAGGATATAAAGAACGAAAGCTATCAATGAACCCAGCTTGTAAGAGGGTTGTCAATTTTCCTCGTTCTTCATCTGTAAAACCGGCACTCCGTCGGTTGGTTTTAGGATTTTTAATATCTATTTCTTCATGAGCAACGTTAATGTCACCACAGAGGATGACAGGTTTATTTTTATCAAGTTGCTTCAGATAAGATCGGAAGTCGTCTTCCCACTTCATACGGTAAGCCAGGCGGAGTAGCTCACGTTTAGAGTTTGGTGTGTACACATTGACGAGAAAAAACTGATCAAATTCTAATGTTATGATACGTCCCTCTTGGTCGTGTTCTTCCATATTCATGCCATAAGCAACGGATAATGGTTTCAGACGTGTGAAAACAGCAGTGCCGGAATAACCTTTTTTAACAGCGCTATTCCAATATTTTTCATAGCCCATAAGATTTAGCTCAGCTTGCTCTGGCTGCATTTTAGTTTCCTGGACGCAGAAAATATCAGCATCGCTGACCTTGAAAAAATCTTCAAAGCCCTTAGTGAGGCATGCTCTCAGTCCATTGACATTCCATGATATTATTTTCATACATTACAATCCTCATTTCAAGATGAATTTTTCTTGTTTTTATCTGTTATTATAACATAAAATTAGGGATTTAACGTTAGAGGTCATCATGAAGGGGTGGACAAGGGGGGCTTGGAAATAGGAAAGAATGATAAATAGTAACTCGACGTAAAAAGTTATATTCTTACAATTAATTATAAAGATATATGAAATATAATCCAATTATGGTATATTAATAAGCAGAGGTTATTTTACGAAGTTAAACACCAAATAGCATACAATGAAATGAGGGTAGTTTATGTTTAGCTCAATTCGACGCCAATTAACAGTGATTATTTGCTCGCTGATCATACTCACCCTTACGTTAGCGTCGATTATTAGTTACTATTTCGTTGCAATCGATTACGAAGAGAAAATGCAACAAAATAACTCAGTCATGGCCGAGAGTTTAGGGTCTAACATCACTCAGTTTATGCAAAATTCCTATAATATTACTAAATTTATAGCCAAATCCCCTGATATGGCAACTTTTGATGTTGCCAGACAAGGACAATTATTAGTGGATGCTGCTATTCAATATCCTTTTTTCGACGTATTGGCCGTTCACAAACTGAATGGCGAGCAAATAGTTCGAACAAGCGGTCCTTTAGCCAATCGTGGAGAACGCTTTTGGTTTAAAAGGTTCATGGCAAAACAGGTTCCTTATATTACGAAAACTTATTATTCCTTAGCGTCTGAATCACCCATTACAACCATCGTTCATGGTGTATATACTGATGGCGCGCTAGTCAGCGTTCTGATGGCGAATATTGAAGTTCGAAAGTTGCAGGAGATGGTGGATGACTACAACTCAGGAGCGGGTAGTTACGCATATCTTTTGGATGGTGATGGTGGGGTGGTTGCCCATCCAGATCGCCAGCAGGTCGCCGAACTTTATAATTATAAAACCTTGAAGAAAACTATTTTAAAGCGGGATATAAATGGAAAAGTTCTAAAAGATGAAAACAGTAACGAAATTACTGAAGAAATAGCTTTTCCAGTCCCACCTTCCTTACAGGAAATTGTTGCCAAGGTGACGAGGGGGGAGATGGGGGTAGGGGAATATACGGATCTGAATGGGGATAAAAATATTTGTGCTTATCGGACGATTTGGTTGCCAGGAGCATCTGATCCCTGGAGTTTGATCGTAGTGCAGAAAAAAAGTGCTGCCTTGGCTTTTCTGTATGATGTAACCATTAAGAATATTTTTGTGGGATTGTTTGTGCTTGCCTTGTCAGTCTTATTGACCTTATGGTTCTCCCGGCGGATAACCAACCCTCTAGTAGACATTGTAAACGCTACCAATCAAATAACGGCGGGGGATTTGACAGTGCGTCTTGCCATCAAATCTTCCAATGAAATTGGCATATTAGCCATAAATTTCAACAAAATGGTGTCTGAAATTCGGCAACATCGAGAGGGACTAGAAGAATTAGTCGAAGCTCGCACGGGGGAGCTCGGAGCTGCGAACCAAGAGCTGACAGCCATGAATGAAGAAATGGCAGCCATGAATGAAACATTGGAGGATACAAACCAACGATTGGGGGATGAAAATAAGGTTAGACGGCATGTGGAAGAAAATCTTTTACTGCGGGAAAGACAATACCGCGCTGCGACTAGACTGCTGACACGGTCTGTAGACGAATTTAAAGGATTTTTAGAATCTGTTATTCATGATGCACTCCAATTAGTGGAGGCCCCTGGTGGTTATATCGGTTTGTATGATGATCGAGGAAAAACCTTTTTAGTTCATTGTGGTATTGAGACTGGGGCCCACGAATATTGGAGCATGGAGTCACAGTCAGCAGAGAGTGGGATGTTAGGATATGTTTATCGGACGGGTGAGATTTTAGTGGTAGATGATTATCAACGATATCCCGTGCGGATGAATGATAAGAGGTTGGATAGCTTAACGAGTGTCATTATGCTTCCTTTGAAACAAGAGGGGCAGGTCCAGGGAGTGCTTTGTGCCTGTTGGAGTGATGTGGTACATCTCATCAGCAAAGAAGACGTAGAGGTTTTGCGTCAGTTTTGTGATCTGGCAACCGTGGCCCTAGAACGTATAAATACCCAGAAAAAGATGGAGCATATGGTATTTTATGATACATTAACAGGTCTACCCAATCGAGAGGGTTTGAACTTGCATCTTAGGGAAAAAACGAAAAAGATTCATGGAGGTGAGGGGACAGTTGTTATTATGTTCATCGATATGGATGATCTTAAATCGGTGAATGACAATTTTGGACATTCCATTGGTGATAATGTCATCATCACCGCTGGTAAGCATATTGTGGCTGCTGCCGGAGAAAGGGCTTTTGTGGCGCGGAGTGGTGGCGATGAGTTTATCATTGTGCTGTCTGGTGACTATAGCCGGGAAAAAATCGCCAGCGTTGCTGATGAAATTTTGAGCGCACTTTGCCAAGAGTATGAAGTATCGGTTGAACATTTGCAGATGTCAGCGAGTATTGGCGTTGCGGTATATCCTGATGACGGCAATAGTGCCGAAGATATTCTCAAGAAGGCCGATAATGCCATGTATGCAGCTAAGAAGGCTGGTAGAAACTGTTGGCGGTTCTATGATCCAATCTTCCTGCAAGAAGCTTATGAAAAGATGATGTTAACAAATGGTTTACGCCGGGGGCTAGAACGGGGGGAATTTTCCCTGAATTATCAGCCTCAGTTGACGGTGGAGGGTTCTGTCATCGGTTTTGAGGCGTTACTACGTTGGAATAGTTCAGAGTACGGCAGTGTGTCACCCGTGCGATTTATTCCCTTGGCTGAAGAAAGTGGACTCATCGTGCCCATCGGGCAATGGGTACTACAAGAAGCTTGTCAATTTGCAAGACGGTTAGCAGATATGGGGGAGGGGGCTATTCATGTAGCGGTTAATATATCGCCCAAACAACTGCTAACGGATGATCTTGTCGATACTGTTCGTAGGAGTATGGCAGATGCTAATATAAAGCCTGAACAACTTGAGATTGAAATTACCGAGAGTGTCCTCATCGAATCCATGGAGGATAGCATCTGTAAGCTTGGTCAGCTTAAAGATCTTGGTGTTATGCTTTCTCTCGACGATTTTGGTACAGGTTATTCTTCCTTAACCTATTTACGAAGGTTGCCCGTTGGGATATTAAAGATTGATAAGTCCTTCATCGATAATATTTTTGGCGATGAAACCCAGCTCCAACTGGTAGGTTCAATTATCGATTTGGGACATACCATGGGACTTACGATCGTGGCTGAAGGGGTGGAAACAGAGGGCCAGCTTATGCTACTAGGACAGTATGGTTGTGATCGTATTCAGGGATATATTTATAGTCCACCCATTCCGGAGGAAAGGGCTATCAAATTTCTTACTGCAACGCGCTGAGATAAGGATAAATAAACAATAAAAAGCCCTTTGTCGTAGCGCTTGGCGAGACAAAGGGCTTCTTATTAGGCACTAAAGCAAAACCGATCATTAAGCTCTTTACGTATTTGTAGAAAATCATTGATATTTGCCAAAAATAGATTTACGAGGAAAGGGTCAAAATGTTTATTTTTTTCCTTTTCAAAATACGCAAGAATTTGCTCAAGGGGCCATGCTTTTTTATAAACCCTATCACTTCCCAACGCATCAAAGACATCCGCAATGGCTGTAATGCGACCATAGATATGGATTTTGTCCCCACTTAGTCCGTAGGGGTATCCTTCACCATTATATTTTTCATGATGCTGTAAGGCGATAATGGCTCCTGTCTGCATTATTTTACGGCTGGAATTTTTTAATATTTCGTAACCGATGGTTCCATGGGACTTAATCACTTCAAATTCCGCAGTCGTCAGTTTATCGGGTTTGTTTAAGATGATATCGGTGATACCTAATTTGCCCACATCATGCATGGGAGAGGCCAAACGAATCATTTCCGCCTCTTGTTCAGACAGGCCATATTTAAGAGCCAGTAGTTTGGAGTATTCGGCAACCCTTTTAACATGATTGCTCGTTTCTTTGGAACGCGCCTCGGAAAATTCCCCAAGGGTAAAAATAATTTCTTTTTGGGTCTCTTCGATTTCTTCATTTAAAAATAGATTGTCGGAGGCTATGGTGATATTAACCATTAATATATCAACTAGCTGTTTCTCCCAGTCCGCAAGTCCCGTCAGGTTCTCAAGATAAATCAAGCTTTCATGGCCATGTTGACTACTAAAAGACTTATGATACACGGTCTTTACAGCTTTGTCTGAAAGAGAAAGCTGAAGGTTATCAATCGGTTGTCCTAATTCTTTTTTGTAGCTGTTGGTGGCAGACAACATGTTAAATCTTGTGCCGGGATTTTTTGTGGCGATAAAACCAGAAGTGTTACATCTGACTTTTATGGGATTTAAAGCCAAAATGGCAAGAATTTCATCTAAAACTCGATTAGTGAGTTTTACGAGGGAATTTTCTTCTAGTAACGTGGATGAGGAATGAAGTATCATTTCCAGGGCGCGCTTATTCGTATCAATTAACATAATATCCCGATAAGAGCGCAAGGATGCAAATAGGGCCGTGCAAAGTTTGTTAGCCGTTAATTCGCTTTTTTCTTTATAATCATTGATATCATATTCTCTCATGACTATTTCTTCAGGAACATCGTTGGGTTGGCCTGTGCGTAAGATAATTCGCACATAGGTATTTTTAAGATCATTGCGGATATACGAGGCGATTTCAAGACCAGCCTTTTCACCGTCCATCATAGCGTCTAATAGTATGACGGCTGTATCGGGATTTTGCTGAATCATTTTTTTGGCCTCATCTTTAGTAAAGGCACTGATGATTTTCAAGCCTTTGTCTTCGAAATTAAAGGTTCGGAGGACTTTTTTTGTTGCAGTGTGAACCATACTATCATCATCAACAATCATGATGTTCCATTTGTTTCTTAGGGAATGATCGCTGGCGAAGTCATAGAGAACATCGGACCTATTGTCCGTATCCCAAATAATTTTATGTGTATCCATCGTCACTGGTTTATCTCCTTCCGATCGTAACTTGAATAAAAAAGGTTGTCATCTGTCCAGGAATACTCTGGCATTCAATACTGCCACCCAGGCGCTGCGTAACGAGAGTGTGGATAATAAACAGGCCTAGACCGCTATTGCCAGCGCTTTTATTGGTTGAGAAGTAGGGATCAAAGAGCTTATTTAACAGCTTTTTTTCGATACCTTTACCGTCATCCGAATATTTTAGATGTAAGGAGTTGTTAACAAGGGAAATTTCTAGGGACAGATGGCCTTTTTTTCCTTCCGGATACCCGTGGGTCAAGGAATTCATAATGAGATTTGCGATAATCTGGGAAAACATGCTGGGGTAACTGGTTATGATAAGATTGTCAGGACATGAAAAATGTATTTGATGGCCTGCATGCTTAAGTCGAGGTTTTAGTGCCATTAAGAGTTGTTCTATATACTGACCCACATTAAATGTTTGCTCAGGTAACTGAGAGTCGGCCTTCCGATTAGTTTTAAAATTCTGGAGGAGGTTTACAGCATTTTGAAGATTGTTGGCAATAATCGTAACTGATTCTTTATAAGAAAGTAGATGGGTTTCAAGGTCTGATTTTTTTAATTCATCACTGCGAAAGAGTTCATAAAGCTCTTGGACTTCTTTCTCAAGATGGCTGGTTGTTAATATTCCTGTTCCCAGGGGAGTATTCATGTCGTGAATAAAACTTAAGCGTGCTGTTTGATCATCGACGGTTTCTGGCCGAGAGGAAGGTTCATAAAATGACGGATCTGTTGGTCCATGACTTTTTTTTATAGCATTTTTTAAGGAGAGAATTAAGCAGATAATAAAACCTAAGAGTCCCCAAATTGTAGATAACTCGAGGGGGACACTATCACCGAATACTTTATTTAAACTTGAAAGAATACAGGATGCCAGAAAGATTAATAAGCCACTCATAATGATTTCCATATTGTCCTTGCCTATTCGGACAGAATTCAGTAAGATAAAGAAAAAATCAGTAAGTGTAGCAATTAAGAATAATAAAAAGATCTTCAAAGGGAGGGCAATGGGCACGAGTCCTGTAGTAACACAAATTAATGCTAAGAAGGCAAAGATGGTGTGGCCCTTTTCAAAATAGTGTAAATGAAATTTGAGCGATGCTTCAGGACAAACTGTGCTTAAAAATTTGCAAATTCCTACAGGTAATAAAAAAAGAGAAATCATGGCTAAGTAATGCCAAAGTACGGGCAAAGCTAAGAGAAAAGGTCCAAAACCTGTGGCGGACAAAGAATAAACCCCAGCACAGAAGGACGTTAAGCTAATGGAAAAGTAAACTTTTTCTTCAGCTTCTATGAGAAAAGAACAAAGTGGCATAGCCATTGCGATTGAGAAAAAAATAAGAGATAATAAGACACCTTCTAATAAGTTGCCACTGGGTTGTAAAAAAGGTAAGATATTATCGGGTAGAACTTGTGCCCAGCAAAGATTAGGAATAAGACAAAAGTTCGCAAGTACTGCAAACACTAGGATTGGACGTATAACAACGCTTGAAGGAAAATTACTCCACATATATCATCCCTACCTGACCGAGTGACAAAAAATATTACACAAAAATTAGATTCGACAAAAGGTAGTATAATCCTTTAATAGAGAAAAAAGTAAATAACTTAAATTGACATACGGAGGTTATCTATGAAGATTTTAGTGGTTGAGGACGATGAACTGTTAAGGAGCGGTATTACGTCGGTACTAATCGAAGAAGGTTATAGTGTGGATGATACAGGCCATGGTGATGAAGGGTTATTCTTAGCTGAACAGGCCATCTATGATTTGTTAGTGCTTGATATTATGTTGCCTGGCTTGAGTGGTCTTGAAATTGTAAAGCAATTGCGGATAAAAACAATTTCTGTTCCCATACTATTTCTCACGGCTAAGGATAGTATTGAAGATCGTGTAACAGGTTTAAATATAGGAGCCGATGATTATTTGGTAAAACCTTTTGCCGTAGCTGAACTTTTGGCACGGATCAAGGCCTTACTACGCCGCCAAGGAGGCGGTTTGGAAGAATTACTTGCTTACAAGAACATATCTCTTAATCCTAAATTGCAAGAAGCATATTATGAATCAGAAGCCATGGGGCTCACAGCCAAAGAATATGAATTATTAGAGTATTTGGTTGTCAACTATGAACGTATTTTGACACGAGAGCAGATCTTTGACCGACTGTGGGGTTATGAATCAGAGAGTAGTTATGGAATCGTTGATGTTTATGTTCATCATATCCGAAAAAAAATGGTAGTAACTCATTGTGATCATTTTATCCGAACCATTCGTGGTGTGGGTTATATGCTGAAAGATAAATAGTTCTTAGCAATAAAATGTATTAATTTATAGTAAAGAATGTGAGAATCATATTGGGAGTCTGCCGAGGTGGGGGATAGGATAATGCTCGCCATTAAGAACAGCCTGTATATTAATAATATTGGATAGAATGGATGGATTTTATGCTGTACAAGGGTTCGACCCTATTTAGGAAAGTGATGTTAAAGTTGACTGTGCTCAATTCAGCAGTGCTGTTAATTGTATTTATTATCTATAGTAGTGTGATCTATATCTATATTGATAATAAACTATTTGATAATATTGATTCTTCTATGGTCGGGGCGATCACAGCGTTTAGCAACTATAACAAAGTGTTATTTCCTCAACGAGAGTTTCAACTTCAGCCGCAACCACAGCCCCAACTCCAACCCCAGATAAAATTGCAACCTCTACTGCAACCTCACCCGCAGGATGATAAATTTAAGCCACCTTATTTGGAAGAACAAAAACGAAGACCGCCACCATTAGTTGATCTAAGAATTTTAGTTGTGGCTGAAGATGTGGACGGGCGCATCATCATTCCAGAACCAAATGAAAAAAATGATATTGCAGATATTACAAGGTTATTGGCCAATACGAGTGATGGTAGTCCTCAAAGTAAAACCATAAGCGAACATGATTATCGTCTATTGAGTATTTCATATCCAGCAGATAGTTATCCCACAATGCGCCTTGGGAAAGAAAAAATAATTACGGTAAGAAAAATAATTGCTATTACTGTTGTTGATCCTGAAATAAGTATCCTGAAGCATTTAATCGTCATCATTATGGTGGGAACAGCCATTGGATTTTTTATGATTATATGGTTAGGTTATTATTTAGCCCAGCGTGCTCTAGTGCCCATCAAGGCTTCTTGGGATAAGCAACAGCAATTCGTAACCGATGCTTCCCATGAGCTACGAACACCCATTGCCGTCATTAAAATCAATACCGAGCTACTATTACATCATCCTGATCGTACGATTGAAGAAGAAAGTTTGAGGATCGCAGGAATTTTAAAAGAATCTACCCGTATGGGGAAATTGGTTGCCACCTTACTTACGTTGGCGAGAGCCGATTCCAATCAAATAGAAATGGATTTTGGTGGGGTACAACTCTCAGATCTGCTTTACGATATCATCGAACAAATTCAGCCAATTGCTGAGATGAAGGACATCCACATCGCGACTGAAATTAATTCCCACATGGTCGTAAGAGGTGATCGGGAAAAATTGCACCAGTTATTTGTCATATTGTTAGACAATGCAGTTAAATATACACCAGGGCAGGGGCGCATTACCGTTACTAGCCATAGTAAACAAGGATCAGTATATGTTTCCATACAAGATACAGGTATTGGCATAAGACAAGAAGAGATACCCTTTATTTTTGAACGCTTTTACCGGGGAGACAAGGTCAGATCTCGTGATGATGGCGGGAGTGGTTTGGGACTTGCTATTGCCAAATGGATTATTGAAAAACATGGCGGGAAAATACGCGTCGACAGTGTTAAGGGAGAAGGGACCCAATTCCATGTGCAATTACCATTAGAGAAAAAGGTGTAAAATACATATGGTTTTTTAGCGACACAAAGGGATATTACAAATTCCTTTGTGTCATTTATATTTAGCGTGATTTTACTTCTTAGGGAGGAAGGGAATTTCTTTTTGAGTAGGAGTTAAAATTTAAGGAATGTCATGGGAGTTATCTTGGCGATAAACGGCTTATTTGGTACTGGCAGTTTGGTATCGGCTTCAGACTTTACAGGTAAAACAATTGTTAATATTAGCATTAGTGACAATAAAAATGTGACAGAAAGCAGCATGATTGCCCTTGCTTGATCGTGGTTTTTTAAAAAAAATATATTTATTAACGATGATTATAATGATATAATTTTGTCATATTTTCATGTTATTGTTTAGGTATAAAATAATTAAGGAGTGATTTATTGTGAAAAGTGCAGTTAAAAAAGTAGCTATTTTTTCGATGATAGGTATGATGCAAATTGGCTTAGGTACATCATTAATGGAAGCTTCACCGCTACATAGTGAACCATTCCCACAACGGCTCGATGATCGGCATGATCAAGAACGGCATGAATGGGATCGGCACGATGGGCATCGGAATGAGCGAGAACGCATTGAAAAGGAAAGACATGAACGGGCAATGGAACGACGCCATTATGAGAGTTATCGAGCGTGGCGTGAACGTCAGCGTGAAGAAGACAGGCGACATGAAGAAAATATGAGACGAATTGCCCATGATATTCTGGACTTGATTCTTGATCGATAATAAAATATAGGTGATCATGTTAAAATACCGTTTTGCCTTAATTGGTAAGGCGGTGTTTTTCGTATGTTATCCAATTCCCTCGTTTGTGGTTAAGTTTTTTATAATGGATAGTGATAATATAAGAAATAAGGGACAGTTTTATATGACTGGCGTTATAATGAGTGGCTATCTTGATGGGCGGCTATTTTTTTTATTAAATAGAAGGAAAAGCTATAATCGAAAAAAGAAGAGTCCCCAATGCCCACCATAAAGGGCAACTACTGCCGCGTTCTTCCGCATCAAGATACACCCAAATACTTAACATAATTGGAATTAATAAAGTGGGTGCTTCCATGTGATTAACCTCCTAAAAATATCATGTTATAGAATGTAACAAATTACCATTATATTCCTGCTTGATGGCAAAAAAAAGAGAAGCAACCAGAATTTTTTAGCGCTTTTCTTAGTATATAAGTTGCAGTGAAAAATGTGGGAGGATATTGTAAGTCCGCTGTAGATGGGATGTGGGGTATTGATTGCCAGTAAGAAAATTTGATTTAACTGATATATTTTACGAATTTAAGAAGATCTTAAGAATATAATGTCATACTAAATAAGTAATTTGTATGCAAATAATCAAAGGAAAGGTGATTCATAATGAAAAAGAAATCAGCATTAGCTCTCACCCTAGGCCTTAGTTTGGCAGTGGGAAGTTTAACGGGGACATATACAATGGCTCAGGCAAATCAAAAACCAGCTGAAATTCAAAATGTGCAAGCGGGGCCCGATCAAATGCATGGACCGGATGGATATGGTCATGAAGGGCCTATGCATGACAGACAGAATCATCAAGAATTATTGACTCTGCTACAAATTGATGAACAAACCTTTAAACAGGAAGCAGACAGTGGTAAGTCACTGATGGAAATAGCCGCCGCCCATAATGTTCCTCGTCAGGCTGTAGTTGATTTTGTTGCTAAAAATATGACTCAGCAAATCGATAACAGATTGGCACAGAGCATTACCGTGAAACAAGCCAATGAAATGAAAACTCATGTTGTAGAACAAGCGCAGCAGAAGGTTGATGTAAAGCCCATGATGATGGGACCTGGACATGGACCTAGACAGCCGAGACCCATTCCTCAAGACATGTTAACCCTGCTACAGATTGATGAACAAACTTTTAAACAAGAAGCAGATAGTGGTAAATCACTAGTAGAAATAGGGGCAGCTCATAATGTTGCGCGCCAGGATATCATTGACCTAGTTGTGAAAGATATGAATGAGCATGTGGATAAAGAGTTGTCAGAAAAACGTATTACTGTGGAACAAGCTACTGAAATGAAAAGCCATGCTGTAGAACATGCTCAGCAAATGGTAGATGGAAAAATGATGGAGCATCCACCTCAACCAGAAAAATAATATGCTATATATAACCACTCAAACAAGTTATCATCGTATATTACCTTTTTGATCATTGTCATTAAGAATAGTTAAGACGTTATATAGAGATTAGTTTTAAAAATAAGAAAAATCCTCCCAATTTTCAGAGATAAGAAAGTTGAGAGGATTTTTTCTTTAGAGAGGGTAACACTTTTTCGGTCTGTAATAAGAGTAATGAAGGCCGGGCGCAAGCTGATTTTTCCTTATCATTTTTAAAACTTAAGAAGAATTTAAGAATAAAATGGCATAATGAACTCGTTGGCAAATAATTTGCAAGCAAATATAATAAGGACAGGTGATTCAATGAATAATAAAATGAATAATAAAAAAGTTCGAAAAGTATTAGCTCTTACTCTAGGTCTTGGTTTGGCAGTGGGAAGTTTAACGATGGGAACATCTACAATCGTCCATGCCAGTCAAAAACCAGCAGAGATTCAAAATATGCAGATGAATGATAACACGACAGTGAATGATAATAAGACAGTGAATGATAATAAGACAGTGAATGATAATAAGACAGTGAATGATAAACAAAATTCACAAGATGCGAATAATAAACAAAATCTTAAAGAAATGTTAAAACTTTTAAAAATTGATGAACCAACCTTTGCACAAGAACAAACTAGTGGTAAATCACTAGCGGAAATAGCAGCAACTCATAATGTATCTCGCCAGGCTGTCCTTGATTTGGTTGTAAAAAATATGAATCGGCAAATCAATCAAGGCGTGAAAGACAAAAGCATTACGAAGGAACAAGCCACTGCAATGAGAACTAACGCTGCCACTCAAGCGCAGCAAGTGGTGGACGGGAAAGCGGGGGCTAGTGATCGGCAACTTCCTCGTGAATTATTGACGTTGCTACAGATTGATGAACAAACCTTTAAACAAGAAGCAGACAGTGGTAAATCACTGGCGGAAATAGGGGCAGCACATAATGTATCTCGTCAGGCTGTAATTGACGTAGTTGTGAAAGATATGAATGAAAATATCGATAAAGGCTTGGCTGAAAAACGGATTACTGCAGAGCAAGCCACTGAAATGAAAACCAACTATGTAGCTCAAGCTCAGCAGATGGTAGATCAGAAAATGGCAGTCCAGTCTCCTCAGCCCAATCAACCATCTCAGCCTCAAAAATAACATGCTAGATACAATCCATTAAGGAAGTAACATCTAATTTTATAATGAAGAAACATCCTACCAAATTTCGAATAAGAAAGTTGGTAGGATGTTTTCTTATATTTTCGATAATAAGTGCTGAAAAGGGCGTAGATTGTATATTCAAAAAAATAAACTTCAGGGCTATTTAGTATTATTGCCTTGACGGCGACATTACTGACTGATATAATGACAACAATTGCATACAATACGGTAAAGGTGCCACCAATTCATTGGGGATAATAGGGAAGTCTGAGCATGGTAACAACATGCATAAGCGCGGGCCCACCACTGTACTGAAGAGACATTACAAAGCCACTCGCTACGGGGAAGGCGTAATTCGTCGCTGATTCAGGAGCCAGGAGACCTACCTTTACACCGTTTTACAATCTTCATGGAAAAGAAGGTTTTTGGGATGATTTATCCCGAAGAACCTTCTTTTTTCTATTCCCTTGATTAGTCCCCTTGGTTGGCCCGTGAGTTTATTAATAAAAATTTTGAGCGTTGATGAGTATGGCGAAAGGAATGATAGTTATTATGCACTTATTGGAAGAAACATTATTGAAAATTCGTGAATTAGATAAAGATGTTATGGAGGCTGTTCAAATAAGTTTAGATAACTTAATAAAACCCCAAGGAAGTCTTGGCCGATTAGAAAGTATGGTACTAAAGTATGCAGGAATAACCCAACAAATACAACCAGAAAGCCCCCATCATTGTATGGTGATTTCCGCTGGGGATCATGGGGTTGCTAGGCTAGGCATTAGTGCTTATCCTGTGGAGACAACCATGCATATGACGGCTAATTATCTTATCTCAAAAGGGGGGAGTGCCAATGCTTTCGCCAATTTTTGCGGTGCGGACATGGTGGTTGTGGATGTGGGGATAGCCGGTGATTTGTCCCACGTGCCAGGGCTGTTGCAACGGAAAATTGCCTATGGAACTGAGGACTTTACACAAGGACCAGCCATGACTCGTCAGCAGGCTGTGCAGGCCATAGAAACAGGCATCGAAATCGTAAATCAGCAAGTACAACAGGGATATACATGCTTTAGCCTGGGTGAAATGGGAATTGGCAATACAACCTCCAGTGCTGCGATTGTCGCTGCTTTCACTGGACTGCCCCCTGAGCAGGTTACAGGACGGGGAACAGGAATATCAGATAGTCGACTGGCAGTGAAAATTGATGTTGTGCGCCGTGGATTAGAAAAAAATCAACCCCAGGCCAAAGATGGCATTGATGTGCTTTCGAAAGTTGGTGGCTTTGAAATTGGTGCTCTCGCGGGGGTGGTTCTAGGTTGTGCAGCCAACCGATGCGGGGTGGTTATTGATGGGCTTAATACTACAGCAGCAGCCCTTATTGCACATGCTATCCACCCCCAAAGCACAGAATATATTTTTGCGTCTCACTTGTCTGGGGAGCCTGCTCATATTGTTGCTTTGCGTCTTCTAAAATTAGAGGCCTACCTCGATATGGGCGTATGTTTAGGGGAAGCTATCGGTGCTTCCATGGTCATGGATATGTTGACAGTATCAACGAAGATGTTGAAAGGTATGAGCACATTTGAAAAAGCAAGGGTCTCAAAATAGATAAAAAAGACGATCACTGTTAAGAGTAGTTAACTCAATTTATAGAGGGGGATAGGCATGTTTGAAAATATAATTTCGTTAATAAAACCCTTAGATATAGAAGCTATGGAAAAATGTCAGCTTCGACTTGATAATCTAACGAAACCATTGGGAAGTTTACATTCTTTTGAACATATTGCTCGTCAGATGGCAGGAGTTACTGGTCATCATCGACCACAAATGCTGAAAAAATGTATTATTGTCATGGCAGGGGATCATGGCGTGGTCGCCGAAGGCGTAAGCTCAAATCCTCAAACTGTGACGGCAGAAATGATGGTGAAAACATGTCAGGGTGGCAGTGCAATTAATGTGTTTGCTAAACATGTTGCTGCTCGTCTTGTCTTGGTTGACATTGGTTTGGCCACCGATGTACTTGATTTTCCGGCGGTGCACTACGAAAAAGTTGCTTACGGAACAAAAAATATTAGACGTGAAGCAGCCATGACAAGAGAGCAAGGACTACAAGCGATTGGCGTAGGAATTAAAATAGCCCAAGCTGAAATGGACAAAGGGTGTCGCATCTTGGGGCTAGGTGCCATGGGGATTGGCAATACAATTTCAAGTGTTGGGATTATTGCTTGTTATAGCGAAAAAAAAATAGCTGATCTACTGGGACTGGGCACTGGAATACGACCGGAGCTTCTGCATCGCAGAATTCACGTACTTGAAACGGCTTTAGCTGTCAATCAGCCAGATGCAGAAGATGCTCTTGATGTGCTAAGTAAAATTGGAGGGCTTGAGATTGCCGGTTTGGTAGGTGTTATCTTGGGTGCGGCTGCCGGTGGTGGGGCAGTGGTCTTGGATGGCCTAGCGACAAGTGCAGCAGCTTTACTTGCTGTAAAAATGGCTCCCCAGGTAAAAGACTATCTAATAGCATCCCATTTCGCTGTAGAACCAGCACATAAAGTGGCCCTCGATTTGATTAATGTGCCTGGGTATTTGCATCTTGATATGTTTTTAGGGGATGGAACAGGCGGTGCACTGGGCATGTCATTAATCGATGCTTCCTTACATGTTCTCAATGATATGAAAACCTTTGGCGAGGCAGAGGTAGCCGTGGCTGAAGATGGCCCTGGCACTGTGAAGCAAAACAAGAATATTATTTGAAACGCTGAAATGAAATTGTGAATTATTGAGAAATCTGATAAAATAAAGATGGGATATTTGTGTTCTTGCTTCTAAGTAAGAACGACTAAGACTTCTACCTGCGCTGAGGCTTGGGCGAATCCAAGTTTTCTTTACGTAATCAGAAAGTATAACACTTTCTCGATTACAAGTAAGGGCAACTAAGGCTTTAGCGAAGCCAAGTTTTCTTTACATTTAGGGGAGGATTTTTTGCATAAAAGGTTGAATATGTAATATAATTTAAGAGAATGTTCCATACTAATTTATTTCAGGAACATAGTCAGAGGAGAGGTTTTTATGAGAATAAAACGGGTTGATTCAACCATTAGTACCAACAAACTACAAGAGTCTAAAGAATTTTATATGCAGCATTTTAATTTTCGATTAGTCTATGAGAGTGACTGGTACATAGAATTAATTGCACGGGATTTGCCCAACGGTATTAGTTTTACCTTGCCTCAGCGCGAAGAGGGTGAATTCTTTAATGGCAAAGGTTTGATTATTTCATTTGAAGTCGATGATGTAGATGGTGAATATGACCGTTTAAAGGCAGAGGGTGTGCAAATTTATCAAGAAATGCAAGATAAACCTTGGGGTGAAAGAAGTTTCGTCATTGACGATCCTAATGGCGTTCATATTTATATATACACAGCAACGTCTCCCAATCCAGAGTATCAACAACTTTATGATGCTTTTAAAAAGTAAAGGAATAACTTAAAAGTAGCACCCTTGTGGATATCCACAAGGGTGCTACTTTTAAACGGAATCAGAAAGTATATCACTTTCTTGATTCCAAGTAAGGGCAACTAAGGCTTCAGCCTGCGCTGAGGCTTGGCCGAAGCCAAGTTTTCTTTACGTAATCAGAAAGTATAACACTTTCTTGATTACAAGTAAGAACAACTAAGGCTTCGACCGTCGTCTAAGGACTTGGTCGAAACCAAGTTTTTTCTTATAAAATTAAGTTTTTTCTGGCGTTTTTACAACATATACTTTTACGTTTTGAATGCCAAAATCCTTGGCTTCGTTTACCGTCCATTTTGCAATATCCACACGATTGCCTTTAATGGCGCCGCCCGTATCTTCGGCAACTGCATATTCACCATGGCCATCAGGATACTCAATATAGACCCGAGAACCTAGGGGAATGACCTTAGGATCTACGGCAATGATTCCTGGTCGCACCTGAGAGCCAATATAGGTTTTGCTACCATATTGATCATTGTCATGGGGACCTGGCGCGTAAGCAGTGGCCTTGATATCCAAGACATGTTTATAGTTAGTCGGTGCGTTGCCGGAAGATGTTTTAGAGACATTTGGATCTGGTTGGCTGTTAAGATTAGCCTGCTCAGCGCCTCTAGTGGCAGTGACTGGAGCTTTGTTAAGATTAGGATCGGGTTGGGCGTTGGGATTCGCCTGTTCAGTTCCTTTGGTGGCAGTGACTGGAGCTTTGTTAAGATTAGGATCGGGTTGGGCGTTGGGATTCGCCTGTTCAGTTCCTTTGGTGGCAGTGACTGGAGCTTTGTTAAGATTAGGATCGGGTTGGGCGTTAGGATTCGCCTGTTCAGTTCCTTTGGTGGTAGTGACTGGAGCTTTGTTAAGATTAGGATCGGGTTGGGCGTTAGGATTTGCCTGCTTAGTTCCTTTGGTGGTAGTGACTGGAGCTTTGTTAAGATTCGGATCGGGTTGGGCGTTAGGATTTGCCTGCTTAGTTCCTTTGGTGGTAGTCACTGGCGTTTTGTTGAGATTAGGATCGGGTTGGGCGTTAGGATTTGCCTGCTTAGTAGCTTTAGTGCTAGATGTCGGAGCTTTGTTAAGATTAGGATCGGGTTGGGCGTTAGGATTAGCCTGCCCAGCGATTTTGGAGGTAGAGGCTGGAGATTGGGGGGCATTAGAACGTGGTTGTGGTGCTTTGCTGTCCTTAGTTGGTGCAACAACTGATTCATTGAAATTTATTTGCATACCTGAGTCATTTGTCTTGCCCATGTGTTGGGAAGTGCTAGCCGACATATTGCTAGAATGTGGACTGGCTGATGCATGAGCGATGGTAGTAGGCAGTCCCGGTAAGGTTGCTGTCGACAGGAGTGTTGCCGCGGCGACGATTCCGGCGAGATTTTTATATTTTTTCTTAATTGTACTGAGTTGCTTATGGCGAATTTTATGAGTCATAACACTTAGCCTCCTTTATGAGGTTATTAACTATAGTGTTAGTAAAAATTTTTTTTTAATTCTACATATTTTTTGGAAAATAATTGACGGTAATTTATAAGGGATGAAGGGGATTATTTGCATACCTACCCCGAATTAGGTAGAATCTACAATAGAGGAGGAATGTTTGATGAAAAATATTACCCTTACTATGGCCGATAAATGGCTCATTGGTATACTTTTCTTATTATCCATGACAGGAATTATTTTAAGCTTTCTCCTCTTTCCAGCCCAAGAAAGCGGCATTGCTGAAATTCGCGTTGATAGTAAGCTAGTGAAAAGTATTACCCTGCGCAAAGGGTATAATGAAGAATTTCGGATTGGGGGGCAAACAGAATACGCAGTGATTGAAGTTTGTGATGGAAGAGTTAGAATCAGACAAGATGACTCTCCTCGTCAAATTGGTGTACAAACTGGTTGGGTCAGTAAACCACCTCAACAAATTGTTAATTTGCCATACCGTATTGTAATTACTATCATATCAAATGAAACTCTTGATGTAGATGATATTGCCCGTTAGAGGAGTTGTAGGTGTATGATGAAAAAAATTATTTTTTTACTGTGGGGTTTGTTATTGTTTGGGTTAGGAATTGTTATGACGATTAAAAGCAATTTGGGGACAGGGCCATGGGATGCCCTACATTTGGGGTTGCTTCATTATTTGCCCTTATCATTAGGGCAAATTTCTCAGATGACAGGCGTTGTTGTTATTATAGTCAGCTGGATTTTGGGAATGAAACCTGGCTGGGGTACCATTGCTAATATGTACTTTATCGGTTTTTTTATGGATATTTTTATGGCTTGCCAGTGGATACCTATCCCTGATCAATGGTATTTTCAATTAGCCATGTTATTGGGAGGCGTCTTGGTGATTGGCTGGGGGAGCTTTTTTTATTTGTCTGCCGCCCTCGGCGCTGGGCCGAGGGATGGCTTTATGGTGGGATTCATTCATAAAACAGGTTGGCCAGCGTGGAAGGTGAGAACCGTCATCGAAACAAGTGTGGCTGCGGTGGGCTATTTTCTAGGGGGCCCAGTGGGAATTGGGACTGTTATTATTGCCTTTACGTTAGGGCCTTCAGTTCAGTGGGCGTTTACCATCATGGGAAGAAGAGTTCAGGATATCGAGCATGCTCCATTAATGATGAAGAATAATTGAGTGGGAAGAGGGTTTGATACTCGTCAGCAACCCACATAACCTAATATGCGCGATAAGGACAGGGTTTTTTCTAAGAGTTGAGGAATGATAACTTTCTCAATATGGACAATAGAAAAACGGGTAGTAAGACCAGAGACACTGAGCGCAGCGACAATATTGTTAGTATGATCATAGATGGGGGCACCAACGCAACGAACTTCGATCTGGTTTTCACCATCGTCTAAGGCGTAACCTTGGGAACGGACTTGTTGCATTTCATGTAAAAAATCACTTGGTGTGGTGATGGTATATTTGGTGCGTTGTTCCATGCCTTGCTCCGCGAGGATATGGAGAATATCTTGGTCGTTGTGTTTACTCAACAGAACTTTACCCAGGGCTGTACAGTGGACAGGATTGGTTGAACCACGCGTGGCTACCATACGTAAGGCATATTTACTTTCAATGGTATCAATATAAACAACCCGGTGGTGGTCGAGGATGGCAAAGTGTACTGTTTCTTTACTCAATTCACTCAGAGACTCTAGATGGGGTTTGGCTAATTGTTTAATTTCAAAATCTTTTTCTGCCAAATTACTCATCATTAGTAATTGCATGCCGAGACGGTATTTATTACCACTGTCGCAGGAAATATAATTACGGTCTTCCAGGTTGCGCAACAGTCGATAGGCAGTAGGTTTTGGTAAAGAGGCCAAATCCGCAATCTGCTTTAGTCCTAAATGGATGGGGCTATTTCCTATGATTTCAAGGATATTGAGAGCTCGTTGGAGGGATTGAACCTCCATGGTATTATTTTTATTGGCCATATTTTTTTACCTCCGTTGCAACATTTAATTGGGAAAAATGAATGAAGTCTTGTTTCATATTATGAAATAAATATAAAATCTTCTCGAATATTATTGTAAAAAATAAAAATGGAATATATAATACAGTTAAAATCATGATACAACGTTTCATAATATGAGACAAGAAAAAAATAACTAAGTAATGCAGTATAACTAATTTTTATAGCAAAGTAGGAAGGAATGATAATTAATATGAGCAAAATTCTTACAATTGGTGAACCAATGGCTCTTTTCGTCGCTGAACAAGAAGGACCTTTAGAAGAAGTAGAACATTTTTCCCGGTTTGTGGCAGGGGCTGAAGTTAATTTTTCCATTGGTATGGTGCGTCTTGGGCACGAAGTTACTTATATTACCAAGCTGGGGAATGATCCCTTTGGTAAGCAAATCGAGACCTTTTTATATAAAAGCGGTATTGAAACCTCCTATGTAACCTATGACAATTCATACTTTACCGGTATGCAATGGAAACAGAAAGTGAGCCAAGGCGATCCTCAAGTCTTTTCTCTGCGCAAAAACTCGGCAGCTTCTCATATGGATGTGAGTACAATAGCCAATTTAGATTGGACTGGATTTGATCATATTCATTTGACGGGTATCCCTTGTGCATTGTCAGATGGTTGTCGGCAAGTGGTGTATGAACTGATGGCTCAAGCTCGCGCCAAAGGTGTGCAGATATCCTTTGATCCCAATTTGCGTCCTGGTCTGTGGCCAGACAAACAAGAGATGGCTCGCGTGATTAACGACTTGGCCTGCCGTGCCGATATTGTTTTGCCTGGAATTGCCGAAGGGAAATTGCTGACCGGCAAAGAAGAAGTTCAGGACATTGCTGATTTTTATCATGCTGCTGGTGTAACGACAGTGGTGATTAAGATAGGACCTGATGGTGCTTATACAAGTTCAGGAGAACAACGCTTTTACACTAAGGGTATTCGTGTGGAGCATGTAGTTGATACTGTTGGTGCGGGTGATGGCTTTGCTGTGGGTGTGGTGAGTGGCATCTTAGAAAAGTTAGCATTACAGGATGCCATTGTGCGTGGTAATGCCATTGGTGCTTTGGCAGTCATGTCGCCTGGCGATAATGATGGATTGCCTGACAAAAAAAGTTTGGTAGCTTTTGTGGCTCAAAATACGGGGATAAAAGAATAGTATTGATTTAATGGCAACAGACGTTGTATACAATAGTTGCAATGGATCATACTAAATAATAAAAGATCCTTATTTGTCGTTTACCGACGAATAGGGATCTTTTATTGCAAGAATAGATAGGATTTATCCTTGTTGCTATAGAAATAAATAAAGATCGACAAGAATAAACTTTACAACGAACGATTATTCTAAAACGATGAAATATAAAATAAGTAGGTGGAATATGAACAAGTATAAAGTGGTAATGACTGGTGGACTTTTATCTCCTGCTTTGGAGCGCGTACAGGAAGTTTGTGCAGTGAAACAGTGGGACAAAAAGCATTCAATTCCTCGTGAGACTTTGTTTGAATGGTTGCAAGATGCCGAGGGTCTGGTGGTGACAGGCGATATTCAAGTTGATGAAGAACTTTTGCAGCATGCACCAAACTTGAAAGTAATTGTCCGCGCCGCAGTGGGTTATGATAATGTGGATATAAAGGCTTGTACACGCCACGGTATATTATTTGGTAATACGCCAGGGGTGCTTGTTGATGCGACAGCAGATCTAGCATTTTCTCTGCTGTTATGTTCCGCACGGCGGATTCATGAGGGGTGGGATTTTGTGCGCACTGGTGCTTGGCGTCCAGGTTATGATATGCCCTATGGCATTGATCTTGCTGGGAAAACCCTGGGTATTGTGGGTATGGGGCAAATTGGTGCTGCCGTTGCCAAGCGGGCCAGGGCTTTTGGCATGGATGTGATTTATTACAATCGTCATCGTCGCCTTGATGAGGACAAGATTGGTGCAACGTACGAGCCTTTTGATGTGGTATTAGATAAGGCTGATTGTATTATCGTACTGACGCCCTTAACGACTGAGACGAGAGGGCTGTTTGGGCGAGAACAATTTCTAAAGATGAAGTCCACAGCCTATTTTATCAACGTTTCCCGGGGCCCAGTTGTTGATACTGATGCACTATTAGAGGCCTTACAAACAGGGGAAATTGCGTATGCGGCACTAGATGTTACTGATCCTGAGCCTTTGCCAGCTGACCACCCCTTATTAAAACTGACTAATATCCTTATTACGCCCCATATTGGCAGTGCTACAACAGAAACTCGTACTGCTATGGCACAATTGGCGGCTGATAATCTATTGGCAGGACTTACAGATAAACCAATGCCTGCTTGCGTGAATGGCAATGGGGTTAAATCTGGACAATAGGAAACCTGTTAGAAAAAGCTCTATTTGTCATAATTGACAAATAGAGCTTTTTCTAACAGAACAGAGTCATAAGTTTACTGCAATTATTAACAGAAAATAAAGTGTTGAATGAATATTGACAATATCAGAATTATAAGTTAGTATAAAAAAAGAACAATGTGTATTGGTTTCAGAAACCGATATACATTCGCGAATAGGGAGATTGTATGATAGAGAAAAGTAAAACCAATATCACAATAGCTGATGTTGCTAAACGGGCAGGATTTTCTAAGACAACAATATCCAGGTATCTGAATGGAAAATTTGAATTTATGTCGGCAGAATCCCAACAAAGAATTAAAGATATTATTGAGGAACTGAATTTTCGGCCTAATAATTTGGCGCGGAGTCTGAAATCAAGTAAAAGTCATCTAATTGGCGTACTCATTGCTGATATTAGTAATCCGTTTTCTTCCATCTTAGTAAAGGGCATTACAGATTATTGTAAACAATGTGGTTATAATGTTGTCATTGCCAATACGGATAATGATAGGGAAAAAGAGCGGGAATATATTTTATCCATGATTGATCAAAGAGTAGAAGGGCTGATTGTCAATGTTACCGGTGACAATAAGGAGTTTCTTGGAAATATCGCAGCGAATTATGTTCCTATCGTACTAGCTGATAGACCTATTTTTCCCACCATGTTTGACACTGTTAAAACAAACGACTATCAAGCAACTATCCATGCTATTACCTATCTTGCAGAAGAGGGATTTACACGAGTCGGTTACTTTACAGAGCCAATCAACAACATTGGGACCAGGACAATTCGACAGCAGGCATATCGAGAAGTTTGTAGTCAGGTATTACACATGAAGCCACAAGAATATGTAATTGATAGTAAAAACGAATGTGCCACTCAAGATCTGGTTCAACAATTTATTTCCAACAATCCAGGACAGCTCAAGGCCATCTTTACAGCCAATGGTGTGACAATGATTAGTGTGTTACGCGCCATTCAGCGACTTGGTTTACGTATTCCACAGGATATGGCCATATGTGGTTTTGATAACTGGCCTTGGATGGAGTTAATTGGGCCAGGGATTACAGTGATAGCACAACCTTTTTATGATGTTGGTGTTGAGTGTGCCAAACGTATGATGTTTAGGTTAGAGGAAAATTCTAAGTCCAGTCCTGAAGTGATTGAATTGGTCAGTGAATTCATTATTAGAGGATCGACTATGGTAAAAAAATAAAAATTTTTACCATAGTAACCGGTACACTGAAATGATAAATATAAAGATAGTAAATTAATATTTTTTTGACATAGAAATCGATAAACGGAATTGATAAACAAAAATGTTTGATGATCGATATAATTGAGGAGGAAGACTTTGAAGATGATAGACAATATTGTGATCAATACCATTGTTTTTAAAGATATGATTGATGCCGGAGCAAAACAATGGGAAACATTTGAATTAGTTAACTCGTTGGGAATCTCTAAGATTGAAATTCGTCGGGAGTGGATTGTAGATTTCCAAAAGGAAATGGCACAAATGGTGTTAGAAGCAAAAAAGCAAAACATACAATTGCTCTATTCTGTCCCCGTAACACTTTTTAGTGAGAAACGTTTTGATGGTAGTAAGGTTCTTGCCTGTCTAGATGAGGCTGAACGTATGCAGATGAAAATGGTTAAGTTCACCATTGGTGATTTTGATGTTAGTAACCTAGAAGAAATAAAAAAATTAAAGGCTAGCATACAAAATAGAAACATGGTTATCACTGTAGAAAATGACCAAACTTTTCAAAACGGCACAGGGGCAGTGCTAAAAGAATTTTTAGATTGCTGTAAGGAATATGAAGTTTCAATTGACTGTACTTACGATATTGGCAATTGGTGTTGGGTCAATGAAAATCCAGTGAGTAATACGTCCCAATTGGCTGAGTACGTAAAATATATTCATTTAAAGGACGTTCTCTATGAAAATAAGGAACCAGTTGTCCAGTTTTTGGGTAATGGACTGGTGGATTGGCAGACCGTACTAACCATGTTGCCGCACAATGTTCCGTTGGGGATTGAATATCCTTGCGGTCCAAGGCCTCTTGAAGTACTAAAGGACGTTATTGCAAAGTTAGTAGCTCGTCATTAAGTTGGCAAAAAATATTCTTGATATAAAAAGACAGGAGGCAAATGTATGTGTGAAATTCTTACTCTAGGAGAACCTATGGCGCTTTTTCTCGCCGATCATATAGGCGATCTTGACCAAATTGAAAAATTTTCAAAATTTGTGGCAGGTGCAGAAGTAAACTTTGCCATCGGCATGGCTCGGTTAGGACATGAGGTAGCTTATATTACGAAATTAGGAGAAGATCCTTTTGGCACGTATATTAACAGATTTTTGCTGGAAAATAACATTAACACTCGTTATGTGACCTATGATACAGGGCATTTTACAGGCTTCCAATTAAAATCAATTGTAGAAGTTGGGGATCCAGAAGTATTTTATTTCCGTAGGCATTCAGCAGCTTCTCACTTACAAGCAGAAGATGTTAGTGAAATCCGTTGGGACAGGGTCAAGCATCTTCATGTAACAGGAATACCTCCTGCTTTATCTTCTACTTGCCGAGATGTAACTTACAAGTTGATGGAAACTGCTCGAGAAAAAGGTATTTACATTTCATTTGATACTAATTTACGACCACAGTTATGGAAGAGTACAGAGGAAATGATCCGTGTGATTAATGACTTGGCCTTTCGGAGCGATATTGTATTACCAGGAGTCAATGAAGGAAAAATTTTAATGGGGAGCGATGATCCACATCAGATTGCTGACTTTTATCTAGAACGAGGGGTATCCACTGTCGTTATTAAGTTAGGTGATAAAGGTGCTTTTGTTAAAACACAAGATTCTTCTTTCCAGGTAGAGGGTTTCAAGGTGGAAAGGGTAGTGGATACAGTGGGGGCAGGAGATGGATTTGCAGTTGGCGTCGTTAGCGGATTGCGTGCAGGTCTATCGCTGAAAGAGGCAGTTTTAAGAGGAAATGCCATTGGTTCCTTAGCTGTTATGTTTCCAGGTGATAACGATGGATTGCCTACTGTGCTACAACTTGAATCTTATATGAAGACTCAGCTTGGGGTAGAGGCATAAAAATAATATATTAGTAAACAGTGTAAATATTAGGAGATGAGTATATGGTTAACGTGTTAGTAACGGCAAGATCTTTTGCTTCATGCGAGGAAGCAAAAAAACTCTTAGCGTCTCAAGGATATTCTATTACGTGGAATCCAGTTGGCAGGCCCTTAAAAGAAGCAGAATTATTAGCGTTAATACCAGGTATGGATGCCTTGATTACGGGGACAGATGAAGTGACAGACAAGGTAATTGCAGCAGGGTTACCCACTCTTAAGGTGATTGGTAAATATGGTGTAGGATATGACAATATTAACGTTGCTACTGCCAAACAACATGGAGTACAAGTGACCTTTACCCCAGGTGTATTGACGAAATCAGTAGCCGAATTGGCCATGGGCTTAATCATGTCAACTGCTCGTAATATTGCGGCTATGGATCAATTAGTACGGCAGGGCAAATGGGAGAGAATTACGGGAACAGAGTTATCGGGAAAAACCATTGGCATTGTGGGAACAGGCAATATTGGCAAAGAAGTTGCTAAGCGGGCAGCGGCTTTTGAGATGAATATCATAGCTTTTGATGTGTGGCCTAATCTTGATTTTGCCGCTCAGTATGGAATTAAGTATGTAGCCTTGGATGAGTTACTTAAAAGCGCAGACGTTATCTCCTTACACACACCTTCTACGCCTGAAACTGTGGGCATGATTAACCGAGATAGTTTGCAGAGTATGAAAAAGACGGCTGTTCTGATCAATACAGCCCGTGGTGACCTCATCGTTGAAGATGATCTTATTAACGCCTTGCAAGAAGGTATCATTGCTGGTGCAGGTTTGGATACTTTCGCCACAGAACCTCTGCGTGATGAACGATTTTTCAACTTGAAGAATGTTGTCTTAACGCCACATGCTGGGTCAAATACTCGTGAAACGGTGGCGAAAATGAGTGTCATGGTTGCTACTGATGTGGTAGCAGTATTAGCTGGTAATCCCCCCCACTATCCTGTGAGGTAATATAGCAAGATATAGGGAAGGATAAAAAAGATATAAGAGAGAAGGAGAGAATAACATGGAAGAAAAAGCATTGGCTCCTAGTCGTTGGATGAAATTAATTCCCTTAGTATTTATCACCTATAGTTTAGCTTATCTGGATCGGGCGAATTACAGTTTTGGGGCGGCTTCTGGCCTGGCCACAGATTTGAATATTACGCCATCGGCCTCATCATTACTGGGTGCATTATTTTTCTTAGGGTATTTCTTTTTTCAAATTCCAGGTGCCCTTTATGCTGAAAAGCGCAGTGCGAAAAAATTAGTATTTTGGACGTTGATTCTATGGGGTTGTTTGGCTAGTGCAACAGGTATGATCAATGATATTTCGGCCTTGTATGTCATTCGATTTATGCTGGGGGTTGTGGAAAGTGTTGTTATGCCAGCGATGTTGGTCTTTTTAAGCCATTGGTTTACGAAGAAGGAACGTTCAAGAGCTAACACTTTTTTGATTTTAGGCAATCCAATTACCGTATTATGGATGTCTATCGTATCGGGATATTTGGTGAATTCTTTGGGCTGGCGTTGGATGTTTATTATTGAAGGTCTTCCTTCTCTGATTTGGGCCGTTGTGTGGTGGATGATGGTTACCGATAATCCTAAAGATGCAAAGTGGCTCACTACATTAGAGAAAAAAGACCTGGAAAATGCTTTGCTCGAAGAGCAGCAAGGTATAAAACCGGTTAAAAATTACGCAGAAGCTTTCAAATCTCCTACGGTCATTATTCTTTCCTTTCAATATTTCTTTTGGAGTATTGGCGTATATGGGTTTGTCATGTGGTTACCCTCCATTATTAAATCAGCCTCTAACATGGACATTGTTGCCGCGGGCTGGCTTACTTCTGTACCTTATGCCCTGGCAGCAGCTTTGATGGTAATCGTCTCATACTATTCTGATAAAACGCAAAATCGCAAAGGTTTTGTGTGGGTATCCTTACTCGTTGGTGCCATTGCGTTTGTGGGGTCTTTTTTACTGGGATCTTCGAATTTTTGGTTATCATATTTTCTGCTGGTTATTGCTGGTGGTGCCATGTATGCTCCCTATGGCCCATTTTTTGCCATCATCCCAGAAATTTTACCCAGGAATGTAGCAGGGGGAGCCATGGCGCTTATTAATAGTTTCGGAGCCTTAGGTTCCTTTATAGGAGCGTATCTTGTGGGTTATTTGAACTCTGCTACCGGCGGACCGAGTGCATCTTATATATTTATGGCAAGTTCATTAGTGGTAGCTGTTATCTTAACATTGATAACTAAAACTTCATCATCCACTAAAGAGGAAGATAAGATTGCTTGCTAATTGATTCAAGATCGTTGGGCTTATCTCCTAACGATATGCTAGTTATTCCTAATGAGGGCCCGATATAAAATGAATCCCCATAATATATAATATTATGGGGATTTATTTAACATATCCTCACCAGTATGATACAATCTGTATAAGTAAAGATTTGGAGGTATATATGCAGTTATTAAAAGACAAAATTCGGGCCGAGGGAGTAGTAGTGCAGAATTCTTTGCTGAAGGTAGATTCTTTTTTGAATCATCAAATTGATCCCCAGTTGATGATGAAGCTCGGGGAAGAGTTTGCTCTTCGGTTTAAAAATAATAATGTAACTAAAATACTAACCATTGAATCTTCGGGCATTGCTGTTGCTATTATGGTAGGATTCGTCCTCCAAGTGCCTGTTGTTTTCGCTAGAAAGAAAAAATCAGCGGTTTGCACGACTGATGTGTATAGCACAACCGTATACTCTTTTACAAAAAAAGAAAGTAATTATGTCACTGTTTCGACAGAATTGTTGGTAGCTGGTGACAATATAATGATTATTGATGACTTTTTAGCTAATGGTGAAGCGGCTCTTGGTCTTGCTAATATTGCTGAGCAAGCCGGTGCTCATGTGGTAGGAATTGGTATTGTCATTGAAAAGGCTTTTCAACCCGGCGGGGAGAAATTAAAAAAGGCTGGTTATCGCGTGGAATCCTTGGTGCGCATTGCGTCTTTTTCCAATGGACAAGTCAATTATGTATGATGTTATCTTATTTGATCTTGATGGGACGTTAACTGATCCTAAGCCCGGGATTACGAAGTCAGTACAATATGCCCTTCAAAAAATGGGTATTGTTGAAGAAGATTTGGAGAAATTGACGCCCTTTATTGGACCGCCCCTCGTGGCATCATTTAAAGAGTTTTATAACATGAATGATCATGAGGCCAACCAAACTTTGCAGTATTATCGAGAATATTTTTCTACAATTGGTTTGTATGAAAATGCGGTTTATGATGGCATGAAAGAACTGCTAACACAATTAAAAAACCAGGGGAAAATACTATTTGTCGCCACATCCAAACCAACCATTTTTTCTATAAAAATTTTAGAACATTTTGGTATGATACATTTTTTTCAAGCTGTGATTGGTAGTGAACTTGATGGGACACGCTCGGAAAAAGATGAGGTTATTGCCTATGTATTGTCAAAAATAGCTGATCGTGATGTGCAGAAAATTATTATGGTGGGCGATCGCAAGTTTGATGTGCTGGGAGCTAAGAAAAATGATATTGATGTAATTGCTGTTGCTTATGGTTATGGTAGCCTTGACGAATTAACGGCCACCAAACCTAACTACATTGCTGCAACAATAGCAGAGCTAGGGGCCATGTTACTTAAATAAATAAGAGTTCAGGTTTTCCTTGTTAGTGGTGGATAGCAACAGAGACAAGAAAGGCCTGAACTCTATTTTTTTAACTGGCAAAAACAAAAAATGACTCAGAAGGCACAAGGTCGTATTGTTCGAAGTGAATTTTAAAATGAGACACTGTTTCGTATGATAAAATAATAAGATGCTACAGAATAGTGTAAGCTTCATTTTTTATAGAAGTTATAATTTTAAAAAAATGTAACAATATAGCAGGTAATTAATAATTAATGTTGAATTAAGATAATTGAGATAATTAAGTGAATTAAGTAAATTAAGTAAATTAAGTAAATTACCACGCTCTTTGTCAGAAGCCCATTTTAAGTCCCAATAGGAGGAATTTGAAGATGAGATTTTCCATTGCAAGACAAATTTTACTAGTTTTCATTATCGTGGTAGGCCTTTTTACGAGCATTAATATTTACACCTATTATCAAGTAAAAGCTGTTGAGCAGGGGTATGAAGTGTTGGTTGAGCAGTCAGGGCCGTTGAAAGAAGATGTGAAAGACATCCGCGCTGAGTTGTGGCAACAAAATGCTCATGTACGAGGTTATATTTTAACTGGCGATCCTAAGTATGTTCAGACCTATAAAACTTCACAGCAACGGATGCAGGTCTTATTGGATAATTTAGATAGTAAAATAGTAAATCCTGAACTGCAAAAAGAAGTTACGTTGGTCAAAGTAGCCATCCTGCAATATAAAAAAATTCTTGACCAGGAGATTATAACCCGGGAGAAGATGGGCAGGGATGAAGCACTGAAATTGGTTGCGGCAGCAGGACAAACCAATGAACAGGTAGAAAGTTTTATCGACCGTTTTATAAAACTTATCAATGATGATACTGAGATGATGGCCCATGAAAACCATAATGTTGTTGCCTCCATGCATCAAGTTATGATTGTCATTAGTCTTCTCATGTTAGTCTTTGCCATCAGTTGTTCGATTTGGCTGGCACGGCGTATTTCTCGGCCCTTGGCACTGGTTGTTGAAGCTGCCCAATCCATAGCGTTAGGAAATTTAAGCCCTAGAATGATTACATATAACGGGAATGATGAAATTGGCGATTTGATCAAAACTTTTGCGATTATGCTGAATAAACTGAGGAATTTAATCCAACATGTGGCGAAAGCTGCTGAGCAGGTAGCGTCATCAAGTGAACAACTTAACGCCGTCGCGGGGCAGTCAGCTCAGGCAGCAGACCAAATTGCCGTAACCATTAGTGATGTGGCGAGCGGAGCATTCACGCAAGTGGATGCGGTTGGGCAGGCAATTACTGTCGTCAGGCAAATGGCAACAGGGATCAGTGATATTGCCGTCAATGCGGGGAATGTATCCGTAAGGTCTGGGGAGACAAACCAGGCTGCTGTGGATGGGAGTCAGGCAATGATTGCAGTGACTAATCAGATGCAGGCCATTCACAATTCAGTGAGTCAATCGGCTGATGGTATACAAAAATTAGGAGATAATTCACGGCAGATCGGTGAAATTGTGGATGTTATTAGCGGTATTGCAAGTCAGACCAATCTGTTGGCATTAAATGCGGCTATCGAGGCTGCTCGCGCTGGTGATCAGGGACGAGGTTTTGCTGTCGTAGCTGATGAGGTACGCAAATTGGCTGAGCAATCCCATCAGGCAGCAAAAAAAATTGCCATCATCATAAAAGAAATTCAAATTCAAACGGAAACAGTAGTTAAGATTATGCAACAGGGGACTGTTGACGTGGACCGGGGTACAGTTGTCATCGCTGCCACAGGGGAGAGATTTCAACATATTGTGCTTTTGGTACAGGATCTTACTGGTGAAATTCAAGAAATTAGTGCTTCCGCTCATGAAATTGCGGCGTCGGGTGATAAAGTTGAAAAGGCAGTGGATCACGTTATATCTATGTCGGTTCACACTGCTGACAACACTCAGACTATTTCAGCTGCTGCTGAGGAACAGTCGTCCTCTATGGAAGAGATGGCTTCATCCAGCCGAGCATTGGCTGATATGGCAGATAAATTACAGGCTGAGGTGCTGAAATTCAAATTGTGAGAAGATGAATAAAGTATAAATTTAAAATTATTTAGACTTTATTCGCAAATTTAAAATATTCATAAAAATTAAGCAGGGATTCTAAAACCAATGTAGAATAATGTAGAAAGATACTTAATTAACTTAAAAAACATTTATGGATGGGTGGTGTAAGAGTGAAAAATGGTGAAAAAACCCGGGAATAGTAAATATGTGAAGAAACTAAATCGTATGACTGTATTAAATATCATAAAACAAAATAAACTGATTTCTCGTCAGGAATTAGCTCAAGTAACCGGTTTAACCCCACCGACCATAACTGGAATTATTCGAGAATTATTGGATATCGGATTTGTCAGCGAGGTTGGTCTAGGAACATCTCAGGGTGGACGCAGACCCATGAAACTTAAATTTAATGCTAAAGCAGGGTATGTAATTGGGGTTGAGGTAACAAGCCATGAAACAGTGATTGTAATCGCCGATTTAGAAAATGATCCGATTAATATTATAACGATGAATCTTGATATGACGGAGCCGACAATTGGTATTCCTCAATTAGTAGCGGCTATGAAACAAGTGCTTCATAGTAAAGAAAATGAAATGAAGGACTTCTTGGGTATCGGGATTGCTTTTCCCGGTTTGTTCAGTGCTAAAGAAGGTTTTGTTAAGAATTCTATCAATTTAGGTCCCAAGTGGAATTTATTCCCTTTGAAGAAAGTCTTAGAAAATGAAATGAAATTACCCGTCTTTATCGAAAATAACGCCAAATCTTCGGCGTTGGCCGAGTGGTGGTTTGGTGGGGGCATCAACTTTAGAGATCTAGTTTATATCAATCTTGGTGAAGGTATCAGTGCTGGTGTAATTAGTGCTGACCGCGTCATACGGGGGGCTAGAGGCTATGCTGGGCAGATTGGCCATATTATCGTGGTGGAAAATGGACCCTTATGTAAGTGTGGCAACCGAGGCTGCCTGGAGGCAATCTGTGGTATTCCGGCTTTAATGCGTAAAGCCAATGACGAGTTACCTCTAATAAATTCGGAAGATTTGCTAAAACAGGCTTGGTTAAGAAACGGTAAAATTGATATCGAGGATATTGTACAATCGGCGAAGATTGAAGGGTCTTACTCTCGAGAACTTTTACAACAAGTAGGGAAATATGTCGGCTTAGCAATCGCTAGTGTGATTAATATGTATAATCCTGAAGCAGTCTTTATTGGTGGTAAGTTGGCGGTAGCGGCTGAGGTATTTGTTGAGAACATTAGAGAAATGGTAAGTAGTCACACTTTTCCGGAAATTGGGAAATCAACCCAAATTACCATATCAACTCTTGGCGCCTATTCTGGAGTCATTGGATCATGCGCCTTAGCGTTGCGTGAATTATTAAGGTCAGATTCATCCATATTAGAAAACTATTATTTAACTTTAGAAAAACAGGAAAATCATGAGGAGTTTTTGTCTACATAATAAAAATGAAAATGGTTTGTTAAAAAGGGGGAATTTTCTTGATTATCATCAACCAAGACGTGCAAATAAAAAAAACGGGTGACAAAACATCACAAAAGGTCCTTGTCGCCGGGGACAAAATTATGATGGTAGAATTCCATTTCGCTAAAGGTGGAATTGGTGTTTTGCATAAGCATGACGACCATGAGCAAATAGGGTATGTTGCTAAAGGGAGCTTTGAAATTACTGTAGGTAATGAAACAAAAGTTGCTAAACAGGGTGATTGTTACTATGCTGCCAAGAATGTCTGGCATGGCGTTGTGGCCTTGGAAGACGATTCAATTCTGGCAGATGCTTTCACACCCTTACGGGAGGATTTTCTCACAACCAGTGATAAATGAATGAAACCTGATAGTGAGATTCCCAATTATGTTTTATAATGGGTACAAAATGTGACTGGAATTTTAGATTGGGAAAAAGACTAAATTTTCAAAAATAAACATTGAAACCATACTAGTATGGTAGTATAATATGAATAAGATAGGGCATATGGTAATGTGGGAAGGGGGAATTTTGAATCCATTAGCGGTATATCAACGCTTCTGCGTAAGGCGAAATCTGAAATGCCGTTTATCGGCAGTGATGATCCGGTGACAGCTTGTTTTCGTGAAAAAGGCATTATAAAATTGGTATTAAATTAGATGTGAGGAGCTGATATTTTGGAAGATTCAAACAAACCAGCGCAAGTTCAAAAAAACGGAGTACAGTGGGTAGTAAGTTTACTGCTATCCATCGATAAGGCTATTGAAGAATTATCAAAAATATTGTTGCTAACAATGATCGTGATTGTATGTTTTCAAGTATTTGCTAGAAAATTGTTTAGCTATACACCGACTTGGTCTTTAGATATCACAATATTTTTACTGATATGGTTTTCATTTTTGGGCATTGCCATGGGCTTTCGGGAAAGAATACATCTTGCTTTTACTTCTATCGACTTTAGCGAAAGAACAAATTATTATATTGAAAAGGTCATTCCAATTTTTGAAATTATCTTTGCCTTAATATTGATTGTTTATGGATCAAAGCTTATGTTAAACGACTTTGGTCAAACGATTCCTACCATGGGTGATTTGCCTATAGCCTACAGAACTCTCGCAATACCCGTATCAGGTGTTCTTATTCTGTTCTATGGCATATTTCAATTTTTTGGCATTGATTTAAAAAGACATAAAGGAATAGGGGGTGGGCATTGATGGATTATACTACTATTGAAATTATTGCACTTACAGTAACATTTATTGGGTTAATGCTGATACGAGTGCCAATTTCGTTGTGCATTGTCTCCTCGACGCTCGTTGTTTTTTTAATGGAGGATTTTGGCCTTGAGTTAATTTCTCACAAAATGATCGATGGCCTTAATAACTATGCGTTACTTACCATTCCGTTCTTTATTTTGGCTGGTCAAATTATGGGTGAAGGCGGGCTAGCCAAACGATTAATAAAGTTCGCATTGCTAGGTTTTGGCCGATTTAAGGGCGGTCTTGCTATGGTAAACTGCCTTGCTTGCTTATTGTTTGGCAACATTTCTGGCTCAGCTGCTGCTGATATCGCTTCTGTGGGTACTGTTTTGATCCCGCAGATGGTGAAAAAAGGTTATAGTAAAGAATTTGCTACAAGCCTTACTATTTCTGGTGCTATACAAGGTGTTGTTGTTCCACCAAGTCATAATTTGATTTTGTATGCACTTGCTTATGGCGCATCTGCTCCATCTATCAATGCTCTTTTCTTAGCGGGTGTATTTCCTGGTCTCGTTATATGTGCAATCTTAATGACTGCTGGTCGATTTCTAGCGATTAGAAATGGTTACACAACGATTGAAATAATACCGAAGGAAGAACACGGAAAAACTATATTTGACGGAATATTTTCTATTATGCCTTGCGTTATCATTTTAGGGGGTATTTTTACAGGTTGGTTTACAGCCACTGAAGCGGGAGCGATTGCTTGTTTGTACGCTTTCATTATTACCTTCTTCTTTTATCGAGATATTCCCCTTACAGAATTTTGGCCAATTATATTAAAAACATTAAGAATCTGCTCTCTGGTGTTTTTCTTAATGGCAGCTTCTGCAGCATTTAGCTATGTTTTAACAATCTTGCGTATACCAGATATGGTTACTGCACTTTTATTAGGAATATCCAGTAACCCACTCGTCCTATTGTTTATCATAGCTGTCATGTTGATTTTGCTGAGCGCACCGATGGATATGGCACCATTGATTATGATTATGACACCAATCTTAAAGCCAGTTATACTTAACATGCATGTCGACCCTATCCATTTCGGAATTATTATGATGCTTAGCCTAGGAATTGGCTTGACGATTCCCCCTCATGGAGCTGTTTTGTTTATAGGGTGTGCCTTGACAGATACACCGATAGGGAGAGCTGTCAAACACATGGTCCCATTCTATGCTATCCTGTTTGTTTGTTTGATGGTCATTATCTACGTTCCTCAATTATCTCTATATTTGCCACATTTCATGCGTTAAATACATTTAGTATTTAAGATAATAAATTGAAAGAGGAGCTAAAGAAATGAAAAAAAGTTTATCAGTTCTAACCGTATCGCTGCTATGTGCTGCTTTGTTGACAGGTTGTGGCTCAGGTGGTTCAAAAGAAAAAGCGACTGAAGGAGCAAAAGTGACTGTAAGGCTGGCTGAAGCTCACCCAGCGGACTATCCTACAACATTAGGTGACAAGAAATTTGCAGAACTTGTTAAAGAAGCTACAAAAGGAAGAATTACTGTTGAAGTTTATCCTGGCGGAACATTAGGTGACGAAAACTCAGCTGTAAGTCAGGTTCAAACAGGTGGTACAGTTGATATGACAAGAGTTAGCAGTGCTACACTTACCTCCTTCAACCCCCAAATGGGATTGTTTGCTCTTCCATATTTATTTAAAGATTCAAGTCAAGAATGGGCATTTTTGAATAGCGATAAAGGGCAGAAACTACTAAAAGACCTTCAAACATCTAATATGATGGGATTGGCTTACTACGAGTCTGGCGCTAGAAGCTTCTATTCCAGCAAGCCTCTTTCGAAGCTTTCCGACTTGAAAGGTCAAAAAATACGCGTACAACAAAGTGCAATTACCCTTGAGATGGTTACTGCTCTAGGTGCAAATCCTATTGTAATGCCATATGGTGATGTATTTGGAGCATTACAAACTGGTACAATTGATGCTGCAGAAAATAATGCGCCTTCATTTGAATCCGCAAACCACTATACAGTTGCGAAGAATTATATTTTAGATGGACATCAACGTGTTCCTGAAGTACTTCTGATGAACTTAGCTATGTGGAATAAATTTTCACCGGCCGATCAAAAGATTATTCAAGATGCTGCTACTGCTTCTGTTGCCACAGAAAAGGAAGAATGGACTAAATATGAGGAAAAATCCAACGCAAAGATTAAAGCTTCTGGCGTTACAATTACTCCTGTTGACAACGTAGCTGAGTGGCAAGAAGCCGTTAAACCAGTAATTGAGAAGAATGGTGCGCAATATAAAGATCTTATTGATTACATTCACACTTTAAAGTAATAAAAAAATAGAATATGTAAATATTTCAAGGGGCTATTCAGAACTCGTTTGAGTTTCTGTAATAGCCCTTTTCCCTTATATTTAAAGTCTTTTATAAGGTATCTCCTATGTATGAAAAATATCCTGTCAGGTGCAAGCAATTAAGTAATGTCTCTAGAAGTTGCACAAAAGAAATCACAAGTCATTTGAAATTAGATACAAATGGGGCGGGCATAAGGTTCCCCCTATTTTGTTATTAATCTTAGTTGTCAATTTGGAGTATATTTTGACAAAGTTTCTAATTTAATAAAACAAAACCCTCATACTTTGTTATAATGGAATGGTGGAGGAGTACATTATACTGAGATTATATGGAGGTAGGATTCTACTTGATAAGAATTGCTCGTCGTCTACTGATTGGCAAGCCGTTGCATAACAAAGAAATGATGCATGAACGGTTGCCAAAATGGAAAGCTTTATCGATTTTTTCATCGGATGCTCTGTCCTCAGTGGCGTATGGACCAGAACAAGCCTTGATGATCTTAGTAGCCTCAATATGTGCAAGTTTCTAAAGCCAATCCAGGCGGTGGTGGTGCCTATGCCATTGCCAAAAAAAATATGGACGAACTGCCAGCCCTCATCGCAGCGGGTGCTGTATTTGCAGATTATGTTCTCACCGCAGCGGTGAGTGTTGCGGCAGGTACTGCGGCTATTATATCGGCTTTTCCGGAGCTAAGCGGGAAGGAAGTTGGCATTGATTTAGCAGTTTTATTTTTTATTCTGATGTTAGTTAATCTACGTGGTATGAAGGAATCTTCCAACCTATTCGTATATCCCACGTATGCCTTCTTACTGGGTATGGTCGTATTAATCGGTTCAGGTGTTTATCAGGCCTTTACGCATGTTGATACATTTATTCCTGTGGCATCCTTGGAAAGGCAACCCTTGGATATGGCCATGTTATACATTGTACTCAGAGCTTTTGCCAATGGCTGTAGTTCCATGACTGGTGTGGAAGCAATTGCCGATAGTGTGCCTTTATTTAAAAAACCAGAAGCCCATAATGCGACCATTACCACGTACTGGATGGCAGGAATACTCGTGGTTATGCTCGCCGGTGTTACGTTTATGATGATGCACTTTCATGTCATGCCTTCCTTGGAAATTACGGCTTTATCCCAACTGGCAGAACATATTTTTGGTCGATCTTTTTATTATTATTATATTCAGGTTACGACAATGGTTGTATTGTACTTGGCAGCTAATACAGCGTATAATGGCTTGCCAGTACTACTGTCGATTATCGCTAAAGACGGATATTTGCCAAGATATCTTAATTCTCGTGGTGAACGGCTGACGTTCTCCAATGGAATCATATTGATCACCGTTGCGGCGGCGGCTTTAATCATTGTTTATGGTGGAAGTATCGAACATTTAATATCCCTGTATGCCATTGGAGTTTTTGTATCTTTTACCATTGCTCAAATTAGCATGGTTATTCATTGGAAGCGGGAAAAGGGATCAGGCTGGATCGTGCGGGCCATTGTAAATGGTCTTGGGGCTTTCGCTACTGGCTTGGTTGTAATCATTATCACGCTAACCAAATTCACCCATGGTGCATGGGTCGTCCTAATTTTTATTCCCCTTATGGTTTTGATCTTTAAAAAGATTCGCGCCCATTATAATGATATGGCCGATCAACTGCATCTGCCCTTGGAAGAAAAATTAGAATTTGATAATACCATTGCTGTCCGAAATTATGTCATTGTGCCCATTTCATCACCAACACGCGTGGTCTATGAATCACTGAAGTTTGCGCGAACGCTGAGCGCTGATATCATTGTGTTACATATTGCTAAAGATGAAGAAAGTGCTAGCAAAGTGCAGGCTAAATGGGAGGAATGGAACCCGGGACTAGATTTGGAAGTCGTTCAGTCCCCCTATCGCCTGACGATCCAACCATTACTGGATTATGTAGAAGAGTTGAAGAAAAAGAAAAACCCTCAGGACTATATTACGGTGCTAATCCCCGAATTCGAAACCAAGAGATGGTGGCATCGCTTGCTGCATAATCAGACGGGTTGGATTTTACACGCCATGTTAGTGCTAAAGAAAAATGTAAGTGTAATCACCATACCCTATCACTTAAATAAGTAAAGAATATTAAATTATAACATAACAGAGAAAACCCCCTATTTGTTCAAACTGACAAATAGGGGGTTTTCTCCGTGATTTAGTTTTGCTTGCTTTGGTATTGGGAGGGCGTTGGCCCCAAACAGGGTGATTGTTACTATGCTGCCAAGAATATCTGGCATGGTATTGTGGTCTTGGAAGACGATTCAATTCTGGCAGATGTTTTCACACCTTTATGGAGGGATTTTCTCACAACCAGTGATAAAAATGAATGAAACCTGATAGTGAGATTCCCAATTATGCTTCTGTCACCTTGTCTCTCCAAAAGGAACGTCCCCACTCTCATTATTAAAAAAATAAAAAAGCAGAAGGAATTTTCAATTAAATGTCAAACTATCATAATATTAGAATAAATTAATTAAGTTAAATAATTAAATAAGTTCCGTGACTGGCTGCGGTTGACGGGAGGTGATGGGATGAACAAAACTCCGAGTAATAATAAATATGTAAAAAAAATTAACCGTATGGTCGTGCTGAATATTGTCAAAGAAAAAGAACCGGCATCACGCCAGCAATTATCTGAATATAACATTTTGGCCCCGCCTGTGATAACCAGAATTTTAAAACGGTATACCAACGCTTCTGCGCAAGGCGAAATCTGAAATGCCGCTTATCGGCAGTGATGATCCGCTGATAGTTTGTTTTCGTGAAAAAAACATTATTCATGCGTTAAATACATTTAGTATTAAAAAATATTAAATTTTAAAAGGAGCTAAAAAAATGAAAAAAAGTTTGTCAGTTCTAATCTTATCGTTGCTATGTGCTGTTTTGTTGACAGCTTGTAGTTCAGGTGCTTCAAAAGATGCGGGAAAAGCGAGTGAAGGAGCAAAAGTGACTATAAGGCTGGCTGAAGCTCATCCAGCGGACTATCCTACAACTGATGGTGACAGGAAATTTGCAGAGCTTGTTAAACAAGCCTCAAACGGAAGAATTAATGTTGAAGTTTATCCTGGCGGAACATTAGGTGATGAAAACTCAGTTGTAAGTCAGGTTCAATCAGGTGGTACAGTTGATATGACAAGAGTTAGCAGTGCTACACTTACCTCCTTTAACCCCCAAATGGGATTGTTTGCTCTTCCATATTTATTTAAAGATTCAAGTCAAGAATGGGCATTTTTGAATAGCGATAAAGGGCAGAAACTGCTAAAAGACCTTCAAACATCTAATATGATGGGATTGGCTTACTACGAGTCTGGAGCTAGAAGCTTCTATTCCAGCAAGCCTCTTACGAAACTTGCCGACTTGAAAGGTCAAAAAATACGTGTACAACAAAGTGCAATTACCCTTGAGATGGTTACTGCTCTAGGTGCAAATCCTATTGTAATGCCATATGGTGATGTATTTGGAGCATTACAAACTGGTACAATTGATGCTGCAGAAAATAATGCGC